>Ga0316226_1000006_pt1 | contig 405478 bp, 335 predicted proteins | sample TBH18017metaG_FD_206009 | JGI IMG/M metagenome (GOLD analysis project Ga0316226, IMG submission 206009) | Freshwater microbial communities from Trout Bog Lake, Wisconsin, USA - TBH18017 | ecosystem: Environmental > Aquatic > Freshwater > Lake > Hypolimnion/Profundal zone | place: USA...
CCAGAGCAGCGACAGTGGCCCTGGCATCAGCCAGTTTTACCTTCAACTCCAAAATGGCTTGATGGCGCAGGTTGACGATTTGACGTTGGATTTCTTCGATTTGTTCTTGGGCGGTAACCATGTGGAGATATTACCTGAAGGAATACAGATGGGGAATTGGAAATTCTGATCGAGTCCCCATATTTGATTCGAAACCTAATGGATCACCCCGAACAGGTTCGATAATTCCCAAGCGGCCATAGCGAAGCCGCCAACAAGAAACGCCATCCATGGTCCTTTGCCGCGCATCCGATTTGCGAATCCCGTCACGATGAAAATAAAAGCGACTCCGAAGATGACGAAATGTTGAGCCATGAAATGTTTCTTGGAGTAAATCCGAAAGCCTCGCCGATCCCAAGGAGGAAGTTGTAATGTCTCCTCCTTTTCATCTTTTTAACCCACATGTTGGTGAATAAACCTGTTAGGTCTATGACTATTCAAAGTGTGCTAATTACGCTTGCGATGATCGCACTGACGGAGTGCGTGTTCGCACAAGGCAAAGTCGTCGTCTCAGAGAAATTGCCGCCAGCCAGCATTGAGCTGAAGCAAAATGAGCCACCAGCAACCACTACACCTTGGCAGTTGCCGAAGCCAGGCGATCCGTTGTTCAACGCCGAGAAGGAATCTCAGGTGAAGGACTTCGAGCACACCCATCTTGTGTATGCCTTTGAACGCGGCGTGTTCGTCGGTTACCAGACGTTGACCTTTGGCACACCTCCAGATCGCGCCGCAAAAGAATTGCACTCAACGTTTATACCCAATGGTGACTTGCCTGCTGATGCTGTCGAATTGTCTTCTGCCGAAAAACCTGACAAATCAGACTACTTCCAGACCCAACCGAAAACACGCCCGGCGAACATACCACCCAACTACATCCTTGTGAGGGTCTTTCAGGGGAAGATGTTTGTCGGATGGAGCTACTTACCAAAAGAATCTGTTGCGGCCTTGCATAAACCGAAAAAGACCTAACAAATCATTCAGCATTCACCCGCAGCTTTCAGAGGGTTGTGGGTGGCTTTGAGTATTTGGCGGAGATTTCATGAAAGACCCTTTAGTTTCCAGATTAACCACGAAGCTCATTGTAATGAGTTGTATTCTCGGCGGCGTATTGACCCTGCTCGCTGCGGGATCGTTCTATTTATTTTTACATGACGTGAATACTGGGGTGACGCATTTCGCTATCGGGATCAAGGGCACATATAGAGTGATCACGGCTGATCGGGATGATGAACCGATATTGTTTGGAGTTGTGAGCATGCTAAACATGGCCCTTACTATTTTTTTATTACGCAGTGCTGCCGATGTGCTCTCCCATCCCTTCAAGTTCATAATCGAAAAATGCCGAACAAGGAGATCCAGATAAAAGCGTCCCCACGAGTCGTAGATGAAGCAGGAAAAGCGAAAAAAACTGATCCATCTACGTTGTTCATCTCTTCAAAATATTTCGAACTGCAGTGGCATGCCAAGGTGTGCTGGTTCTGGTGGGGATTTTCTATGACTCAGCCCATATCCCAATCAAAACCCCGGTCTAGGGAACCGTTATCCTGCCATTTGGGGCACGAGTTTTTCTTGCACACGCACTGAGTAGCGGGGCATTCTTCATTACATGGGAATGACAAACCGTTGGTTTCATTTTTGTCTGGCTGCCTGGGTTGCCGCCACTCTGCTCATCTTGCCGTGTCAGGCCAACACCAGTGTAAGGAATTGGAAGCTTCTGACGGGTGAGACTTTTTCTGCCGAGTTGGTCTCTTACAATGAAACCACTGGCGTCGTGCATTTGCGGATCGACGAAAAGGTAGATCGTGATTTCTCCAGCAAATCCCTTTCACTGCCAGACCAAGCTTGGCTCGTTGAGTGGAAGGATCTCGATGACGAAATGCAAGCGCTCCAGAAAAAACTTGGGGGCTCGCTTTCATTGCAGCGCTCTGAAGATCCGCAGCGCACTGAGTTTTGGGTCTATCGTCCATCCAAGTCCACTCCTGAAGAAAAGCTTCCACTGTTCATCCTCTTTACTCCAAATGGTAACGCTCAATCCTTCATCCTGCGCCACATGGAAATGGCGGAATCCGTCAAATGCACCATCGTCTGCTCCCCAGCATTTAGAAATAGCAACGACAATGATGTTCTTGAAGCGGCGATGCTTGAGCGCTTCCGGCAGTGGCTTCCCTTTATCGAAAGAACGGTGGTTCACGATCCCAATCAAGTCTTCATGGGAGGCACTTCGGGTGGTGCATGGCGAGCTTATCATTACTCTGCTCAAATTACACGGCCTTGGGCCGGTATCTTTGCCAATGGTGGTTGGTTGGGCGGCGATAAATATTATGGTCTCCCTTACCCCGCAAACCTTCGTGTGGCGGTGGTCAATGGAAATAACGACGTGCCTTCAAACTATTGGGTAGAGTCGGACAGCAAACTGCTCACACAGCATGGCGACATTGTTTCCGTGATGTCCTTTGAGGGGGCACACCAAATTGCTCCCCCGTCAGTTCAAATAAAAGCTGCCGAATGGCTTCTTAAACGCAGAGAGTGATCACCACGCATCCAAAGCATTCACTGCGCACCTGAAGTGCAAAGTGTTGGGTTCAAACAAGCGCTTGCCACATCACGCCTCATTGGATTTGTGGAGCATTGATCTTTTTAAACTGCCGAAAGGGCGAACCCTGCCAGGCAAGAATGATCGGGAATGAACAGCCATACTGCATCCCGTTTTTGAATTCCAGAGCATCTACGCATTACGGCGCAAGCTACCTGTATCCTCTTGACCTTCCATCCAACAACCCGACAGTAAAAACAATGCGAGTAATTCCTAAAAATTCAGAATGATGGAGGCACTTCCCCAACCCCAAGTCACTGAATCCCTGATTGTGCGTTGGTCTCAGCTTTATGTAGCCTTGAGCCAATGTAATCAGGCGATGGTGCATTCCAAGAGTGCGGAAGAGTTATTGCCGCAAATTTGCCGTGCCGTGGTGCAGTTTGGCGGCATGAAGATGGCGTGGGTCGGGATGATCGACAAAGGAACCGGTATGGTTCGCCCGGTGACAGCATACGGCAGCGGCACGGAGTATCTGGATGGGATCCAGATTTCGATAGATACCAAAACCCCATTAGGGAAAGGTCCGACAGGCACCTCCATTCGCAATAACAAGCCGATCTGGAGCCAGGATTTTCTGAACGACCCTGACTCTACCCCCTGGCATGAGAGCGGCGCACATTATGGCTGGTTGGCTGCCGCCGCGCTTCCCTTGTTGACCAAAGGCCAACCCATCGGCGCTCTTGTTTTGTATGCCGACACGGTCAATGCGTTTGACGATGAAATACGCAAACTTTTGGTGGAGATGGCAAACGACATCAGCTTCGCCTTGGATAACTTTATTCGTGATGCCGAGCATAGGCAGGCGGTAAGAGCATTGGAGCAGAGCGAAGCAAAAACCCGACATCTCAATGATGTATTGAGAGCCATAAATCAAATTCAACACCTGCTCAACAATGAGCATGACAAGGATAAACTGCTCGATGATGTCTGCCATGTTCTCTTAAAAGCACGAGGTTATCTGGCGGTGTGGATTGGCTTCCCCGATCTCGAATCACAGCAAGTCATCGCCATAGCGCATGCGGGCCGGACGAATAAGATATTGCGGGAAGCTCCAATTACTTGGGATGACACGCCCAATGGGCACGGACCATGTGGCACGGCTGTCCGGGAGCGGATACCGGTGGTGTTTAACGACATCGCTACAGACCCGCGGTTTGGTCCGTGGCGCGAACAGGCGCTTGCTGCAGGATGCGGTTCGATTGCATCGATTCCGATGATTTGTAACGACAGGCTTTTAGCGATAATCACAGTCAAGGCGGATCATCCCAACGCTTTTACAGAAGATGAGATTGAGTTACTCAAAGGGCTGGCAAATAGCATCAGCCTGGGGCTGGAAAGCCTTGCAAACGATGCTGCGCGCAAGCAGGCTGAAGAGGCGCTACGTGAATCACAGCATCTCACTGAAGGGATTCTCAATGCGATACCTGTAAGGGTATTCTGGAAGGATAAGAATTTTTCTTTTTTGGGCTGCAATGAGGAATTCGCGCACGATGCAGGATTTGCCGATCCGAAGGACATTATCGGGAAAGATGATTACCAGATGAGTTGGCGGGATAATGCGAAATCGTTTTGTGATGCAGATCGTCAGATCATCGAGAGCGGATGCCCTCAATTTCTCGTTGAAAAGTCTCTGACGATCTCCAACGGGAACACCATCACGGTTCTTGCAAGCAAGATACCTTTGCGCAATTCCAAGGCCGAGATTTGCGGCGTGCTCGGGATGTATATGGACATTACCGAGCGCAAGAAGATGGAGGAAAAGTTGATACAGGTCCAGCGGATGGAGAGCATTGGGAGACTGGCCGCCGGGGTTGCGCACGATCTTAATAATATCCTCACCCCCATCATCCTCTCTGCTGACATGCTGCGCAGGGCGAAGGAATCTAATAGCCGTGAAAGCTTGATTTCGTCTATTGAGGAATGTGCACAGCGCGGAGCCAATGTGGTGAATCAAGTGCTCACCTTCGCACGGGGGGTGCAGGGAGAACGCACCACCCTGCAACTGCATCGCCTCGTCCATGAAATGGAAAAGATCATGCACGAGACTTTTCCCAAGAGCATCACCATTACCAACGCCCTTCCATCCAACCTTTGGCCTGTTGTGGCCAATCCCACACAGATTCATCAGGTGCTACTCAATCTTTGCATCAATGCCCGCGATGCCATGCCCAAGGGGGGCACATTGGTCGTCTCGGGGGCCAACGAAGAAATCGACGATAACTTCGCAGCCATGGTGCTTGATGCAAAGGCAGGGGACTATGCGATGCTGACCATATCCGACAGCGGCACTGGTATGCCACGCGAAATCATCGAAAAAATCTTCGACCCGTTCTTTACAACCAAGGAAGTTGGCAAAGGGACTGGGTTGGGCCTTTCCACTGCCATTGGAATTGTTCGTAGTCATGGCGGCTTTGTTACCGTGGAATCCGAAGTGGGCAATGGTTCCACCTTCAAGGTGTTCCTGCCTTCTGAAAAAAAAGGAGCAAAGCAGCAGCGGCATTCTGCAAACAAAGAGATACCTCAAGGCGGAGATGCAACGATCCTCTTGGTTGATGATGAGATTTCCGTTGCCAATGTAACTGCGTTGGTGCTGAAAAAAAACGGATACAAAGTCTTTACAGCAACCAATGGGAACGACGCGCTGGCTTTGTATAGTGAGCACGAAAAATCGATTAATATCGTCATTACCGACGTGATGCTTCCGGGGATGAATGGCGTGCAACTCAGCATTGCATTAAAAGAGATTAATCCGCAGGTGAATATCATCGCATCCACGGGACATGCCACGGAAGACCAACATGCAGAACTGAAGGCGCTTGGTGTCCATGTGATCCTGAGCAAGCCCTACGATGCAGGGAAGTTGCTGACCACCTTGCGCGACGCGATCAATGAGGAAGCCGAAAACTGATTTAGGAAGTGGATCCTGGTTTTTTCTGCGGTTAGCGCCATTCCTCGCAGTTCAGCGGGAAAACCCAACCCCTTGTGCCATTGGCGGCAAACTCCGCTTCCAATGCCCATCGCCCGCTTTTCGGCCTCGGCTTTGACGGAGAAATACTCGCGCCTGCCATTTATCCCTTTACGACGGGCGTCAACTTGATAAAGTTTCTGCCCCTTGACGGTGCGAATTTTGGCTGCGATTTACGTAAGAGTGATTTGCTGGACATGACATCGTTGAGTGAGAAATATGGGCTGGAATTTATCCATTCAGTATTTGTTTGGACGGATTGGTCAATGTTTAATACACTGAATGGCAGTTAGTTAAGGCGGGATAGCCAAGTGGTAAGGCAGAGGTCTGCAAAACCTCTATTCGCGGGTTCGATTCCCGCTCCCGCCTCTCTTCCTTTATTTATCAGGGTTCTAAGGCGAAACAGACCGGTAAGACAGGCTAGGTAAGACAAGAAAGTAAGACAAATTCGCTAAATTTCCGGAGTTGTTCATGGCATTGTAAGGATGTTCTTGAATTGGGCTTTGACCCTACGCCTAGTGCCCTCAGACGCGCCCGCTTGGAATGGAAAGCGGAGCACATGGTGTCCATCATGTGCATCACCAACCCACGCACGCGCGCGTATCTGTGACGCTGTGAACACAGCGATGCTGGTAGTTTTGTGGAATTATTCCACAGGACATTTGGGAGCTTCTGTTTCAGGGCCTCGCGCGCGCGACGTGTCAGCTAATGACCCTTACTCCGAGTCTTTGGAGATGGGCTTTAAGCCCGTCACGCGAGCGTATAAAGCTCCGAGCGGCTTCGTTACGTCGATCCGCTTCCGCACCTGATCCGGGTCGCGCTTCTCCGCTGCCGCCCGCTGTTCCGGTGTCGCCTGGTCCCACCATGCCTGCGGGGAGCGAAGTTCGTATAGACCCTCTCGGGATGGTGCGGTTTTCACGGACGGCATCCTGCATCCGTTCCTGTTCAGTTTCAAGCAGGGCGTTCCCAATCCCTGCGGTTTCACTTACCGGCGTGTAGGTGTCTTGAAGTCCACTCCACTAAACGTCTCGTTTTTCGACTCCTGCACCGGCCAATCCTCTGGACTGCTGTAATAGCTCTGGATGATCGAGGCTGCCAGTTCGCCGAGTTCCGCCTGATCGCTTTCCGGCTCCTTCTCCACCTGTTGATATTTGCGAATCTCTGACTCTGGAAGGTTGAACTTCTCCACTAACACCTCCAAGGGTGTCAGGTATTCCTGTATCGGGCGTTCTGATTCTAGCGGGATTTTCGGCACCGTCAGAAACCATGGCTCCAGAAGACGGTCGATTTCCTGATTGATCGACTGTGGTGGACCTGATTGCTGCCAATGCTTCGCGCAGGCGATCAGCATCCGCTTGAGGATTGGGTTTTCGGTGACGGAAGCGGGTGTTTCCTTCTTCGCTGGCTCATCCATCGCCCCATAGACTTCGTTCCAGTCCGGGCGGTCGGGGCTGGTGTTGCTTACATCCTGCGATTTGATATTGAACCAGAGGGATTGGCTATAAGGCCGGGACTTTTTGCCTATCAGCTTGTCCAGTAGCGCCGCCATCTTCTCCGGGGTATCAATCCCTTCGTCCATCAGCGTCACGGCAAGTTTCTCGAAAGCGTCACGCTTTTCGCGGGGCGGGTTCTGTTGAACGATGTTCGCGCGCGTGGCGTTGCTCGCCTTCACATCGTCGAGCGAGCCCGCCTTCGCCAATTCCTGAATTAGCCCTAAGCCGAAGGTCTCCGGTGGCGGGGTCAACCACTGGCTGTAAGCCACTTCCCTCGCCTGCTCCCTCGGCATTCCCTTCTTGATGAGTGCCTGCTCTGATTCCAGAGTGAAGATCGCTGCTTGCCGTAAAAGCCGTTGCAGTTTCCCTGCGTCCGCCAGTTTCTCCACTAGCGCCGGGTCGAGTGCCTCCCAATGCCTCATCCCCACTCCCATGAGCATCCTCAGTATTGCCGGGTTGTGTGGTCGTTGCATTTTCATCTTGAGATACGGTGTATCGTGCTGATCCGAGCACGATGCTGAATGCCGCATGCCTTTAGTGTCAAGTGCCCATTTGGGCACGATGGCGCACCCAAAAAACATTGTCGGACCTCAACTGAGACGCCTCCGCTACGAACGCGGATTGTCTCAACCTGCGCTTGCAGCGAAGTGTCAACTACTTGGTTGGGATAGTTCACCGTAGGGACAAGGACACGCACATCCCGTTGGGGTGTAAGGAAAGGCGTAGCGATGGTCACTGGTTCGCAGTTCGGAGCTTCGTTCGCCTCGAAAAGTGCGTCGAGTAAGATATGGTCGAGCTTCACATCCACGGCGGACTGGTAAAAGACGCGAAAATGCTTTTTGGGCGGTAGATCTTTGTCGCGTCGCGCATCATGCTCGTAACCGTTGAAAGGGGGCAGCTTGCTCACGACGCCGAGCGCGGCAACGAGTTCCTCGGGTGTCGCTTGCGTAACGATATCCACATCAATGGACAAACGCCGAATTCGAGGGAGTCGGAGGAGCAGACTGGTTCCACCTTTAAATTGCAGCGGCAGCCCCGTCTCGACCAGATACCCGAGCAGTTGCAGGGCAACAATGGCCTTTTCCAGCATGATGGGGTTTCGGCAACCAGTCTCCTCAGCATGCCGCAGAATCCACTCGCGTTGAAAACATACCGGGGAAATCATGGCAATATTAAGAACCAACTAACGCGGAGTTTTTTAAAAAGTCCGCGTTAATGTGTTCAATCAATTCAAGCCCGATAGGCCGCCGCTCTCTGGCGTAGTCCAGAAGCGTGGCAAGGCGAATTCGTTGCTGACCGGCAAGGTTTTCCAACAATTGCAGGTATTCCCCAGCGTCCATGAGGTTCAGCGCTTTCGCTTCAATGAACAACTCCACCAGCAATCCCTCAATGGTCACTTGGTTGTTTTCCGCTGGCTGGGTAGTTGTGAGGGGGCGGATGACCACTGTGCGGTCACTGCGGATAGCAAAATCCTGTGCCGCTGCACCACGGGGGTTCACGGTCACATCCCAACCCTCATCGCGAAGCCGTTCGCCCACACTATCCAGCGCGTCGCGTTCGGTGTAGATGAACGACACAAACTTGGCGAGCAGATGATGCCCATAGCCATGAATCTGCTCGGTGGACCAACAGGTGAAATCCAAGAGCGGAAATGGTTTCTGTAGCGTCTTAACGAGCTTGGCCACCGGTTTTGTATTCATTACAAACGGTTTGACCAGCCGTGAATACCAGCCGCGTCCGGCATCATGCAGGAGCTTCTGCTTGACGGCTTCCACAAGGTAACCTCTAAGCGTCGAGTCCTCCAACTCCAGCTCGGCATCGTTAACGGCAGCTTGTATGGCTTTAAATGGGAAATACGGGGCTTTGTCTTTTAGACCGCCAAGGATGCGGTAGAAGAGGGCACCCTTGTCATTAGGTTGAGCAGCGGGGGTGGCTTTGGCCGCCCAGCGTTGGTCTTCGGCGTCAAGGCCGTAGAGGGTGGCGACGCGGGCATCTATTTCCGCTTCTAGTTTGGAGATTTGTTCGGTGAGCGCGGCGGTTTCGTCGCGGGCAGCTTCATAGATCTTCAACGGCTGGCGCTTGGCGCGTTTGGCGAACTCAGCGGCAGAGAGATTCCACGGTTGCTCCAGCGGGTTGCGGCTGGTGCTTTGCGCGGGGGCAAGGCCGATCTCTTGAAGGAAGCGTTCCACTCTCGACCGGCGCTGGCCGTGCAGCGCCTGAACTTTCTGTGCTAACTCGCCGACGGCTTTACGCTCGGAGTCGGGTGCGTCGGGAATAGGGAGAGTTTCTAGATATTGGGCACGGAACTCAAGCCGTCCACCGTCGTCTTTGTCGCCGAGCAGTGCACAGACTTCCTTGAGGTAAGCGAATACCGCTGCGGAGTTCAGCACCGCTAGGAGAAACCAGTCCGACGATGGCAGAAAGAAGCACTTATTATTCAGGTAGCGGCCCTCGTTTTCGATGACGAACCGCGCTTCCTTGCCGATTTCCGGGTAGAGAATCTTTGCCCCGTCAAACCACGAGCGATAAGCCATCTGGGGCTGCTGGAGTTCAAACCATTCCTGCACTGTCGCACGATGGTCGAGACCAACAGTCTTGCCCTTCTTGTCTTTGTAGGAGCGAAAGTCCCGGAGATGATTCTCGATGCTTGGATAGCGGTGGATGTCGAGACCGTGGTAGGCGTAAATAGCCGGGCGATGTTGACAGCAAAGGAGTCCAGGTCCACGCCGTAAAGATTGCGCTCAATGATTTCCAGCTTGCGCGCATGAGCGGTGGTAGCGTCCAGCTTTTGAGAGGCAGCGAAGAGACAGGTGCGGAGATCGAGCAGTTCATGGAGCATCCCCAGCAGGTAAGCACCTGAACCGCAGGCTGGATCGCACACGGTCACGGCACGGAGAGCGGCCAGCACAGCCTCGGCATCCGACAACCCGACAGGCTGGTGGTCGTGAACGAAGGCTTCCAGAGCGGGGCGTTTTTCCTTTTGGCAACGGGCGGCGAGGAATTCCACCAAAGCCTCGCGGCACATGAAAGAGACGATGGGCTTGGGCGTGTAATAGCTGCCTTGCTCGTGCCGACCGGTGACGAGTTCCTCAAACACTTTGCCGAGCATTTCGGGATCGACGGCGACCTCAACATCGAGCGGCGTGCTCTCGGCAACGGTGAAGTTGTAGCGCTCAAACAGTTCGGTAAAGATCGATTCCAACACCTTGTCGGGCACAACAATTCCGGCGCGGTCGTCCGAGCCGTCATCTGCTTTTTCAAATAAACCGCCGTTGAGATAAGGGACAGTGCCAAAACGCGGGTCAATGTGTCCCTCCGGGCGGTCGGGCTGATTAAGCCCCTCGAAAAAGAGCGGCACAAGGTGATCGCGGTAAAACGTACCATCGGGCTTGCGCCGGTCTGCATAAGTATCCCGTAGCGCGGCGAGGTAGTCGGTGCGTTCGCCGATCTTCAACCAGCCTTTGCGTTCAATGAACGCAAGAAACATGAGACGGTTGAACAATCGCTGGGTGAACAGGCGAAGCGTTTCCTTATCCGGCAACGAGGGCTTGATGAGAGATTCGACCGTATCGAAGACGCGCCCGTAGTCGCGAAAGAACTCCTTGAAAAGCGGTTCGACCTTGAACGCTTCGACAAGGTTTTCGAGGGTCACATTGCCATTGCGTTTGCGGAGCAGTTCAAGACGCTCAGCAGGGGTGCGACACGGTTGACCGCGACCGAGGATGTAGGTGTAACGGCGCTTGTCTGTTTCGGTGCGCGAAAGTTGACCGTCGGTGGTAATCTCACTGCTCTTGGCAACGAAGGAGAGGCGGTAGTCGCCGTCGCTGCTGCGATCCCCCCGGAAAAAACCGAGGACTGCATGGGCGTTGCCCTGGTCAATGAATTTGGCAACAAGGTTGCGGAGACCGACGCGGTTGCGCTGTAAGTCCACCTGCCCGGAAACCTCGACTTCCAACACAGCGACGACACGGCCATCGGTGAGCGGGATGCGGGCAATTTGTGCCACTGATTTCGCCTGTAAATCACCGACAGGCAGAGCCTGCTCGAAGCGCCCCACTTCCATGCTGGGGAGAAGCGTCTTGAGCAGATTTAACCAGCGAACCCGATCATAGGGCAACCGAAGATGATTTTGGATTTCGACGCCGGTCATGATGTCATTTGTCGAACGATTCCGAAAGAATAATGTCAGGCGTTGTGTCGAACGCGCGCACCGCAGAAGAAGCTGGAGAGTTATCCGGCTCTTGCAGCGGGTAGGTGCGGAGGATTTGGATGAGTTTATCCGTCAGCGCGGCAGGGGTGACTTTTACGGTTTTTGTGGAGCGTTGAAGTTTATTGATTTGGCGCTGTAAGTTTTGGAACCGGGCGCGGCGGATTGCAATCTTTGCCGCATGTATCAAGGCGCGTTCTTCCTCATTGACGAAGGGCAGACTGGAAAAACCGTCAAGATACCGGAGGGCGCGTTGTTCATTTGGCCCCTGCTTGGCGTCCACCGTCTCGGCTTGCAGCGCATCGGCAACTACGGCTTCCTTGAACCTGTTTAGTGCGGAATTGATGTGGTTGTGGTGCTCCGCATGAAGAGGAATGGGTTTTTCCTTCGGGTCAGGCGCGCGGAATTCATCGGCGGCTTCGAGCAGGCTGATTTCCTCGACACAGCCGTCTGGCTTCGCAAGGTAAAAGGCATCGCGACGCTGACTGCGGATGAAGGTGACAGTGCTACCAGCGCGCTGCGCATCGGCACGGCCCACGCGAGCCCGGAGTGGCAGCCCCTTGATGCGACGAAATTCCTCCGGGTTCTGCTGGCGGAATCTGCGCAATTCCATGAGTAGCGACAAGCGCTGGTCGCGCTCCTCCTCCTCGGGTGATCGCTCAAAGAGTCCAAAGTTGTCCACTTCCTCTGTCTCGGAGTAAATCTGGCTATCCTCACCAAGCGCAGTATGGAAAGCCTGTAACTTCATGATGGCCTTTTTTTTCAGATTGATGTCATCGTCAACCTTTGCCGTGGGATAGAAGTTGTAGATGTAGATTTTCGGCGCGACCGAGCCGATGCGGTTGACACGGCCCACGCGCTGCATGAGGCGGGTGGAATTCCAAGGCGTATCGTAGTTGACGATGATATTGGCTCGATGGAGGTTCACGCCCTCTGCGAGAACTTCGGTGGAGATCAGAATATCGTAGTCATTCGCCTGTTCCTTGAAGCTGGCGTCAAAGTTTGCGCGTACGAGAGGCATGCGTTCTGCGCGGTTCTCAGAACTGACGGTAAGGATGCGTGTGTAACCGGCCTGCGCGAGCTTGCCCAATAGATACCCGGTTGTTTCCTTGGATTCTGAAAAAACAATCAGTTTGCCTTGGCGATTGAGCCTCGGGTCGAAAAAGCCGTCTTTTAAATGAAGTAAGAACTCGTTGAGCTTGGGATCGTCCTCAACGCGTTTCCATTCAGTGTAAAGGTCATTGAGTCGTTGCCAGTCGGACTCCAATCCTTCCGTGAAGCCGTCCTGAAAATCGGAAGGCGAACAAATCTCAATGGTCGGGTCCGTAGGCTGCCGTTCCGCGATCTTGGCGATAAGTTCCTCCTCGCGGCCTTCCAGGAGGTATTCAGTGACGTTGAGGTTCGGTGCAATGTAAATTGTGCTACGCGCGAACATGTCGCGCATGACACCGGTGGCATCACGAAAACGGCGGAGCGACTCCTTAAATGCGTAGAAGCTGCTGTCGAGACGTTTCACAAGCAGCGTCCGCATAATCGTGGCGAGTTGTGCCGAAATGCGGTCTGCGTTCTGGTATTTGCGTTTTTTCTCCTCTTTTAAGAAGCCGATGGCGCGATAGCGATTGTAAGTTAGTCCCTCTCCATCTGTCCGCGACAGCAAGTGCATAGTGCGGTCATAAAGGTCTTCGAGTGCTGGAGGGAGTTGGTAGAGGATTTTTCGGGGCGGCTCAATCTTCGGGAATATGATGCCCTGAGCTTCAAGGTCCAGCTTGTAGTCATCATGCTCCATCAAATCGTTGCGCGTGCGGCGCACGGTAACAGCAGAAATGACCTTGGTGCGGATGCGCTCGTAAATGACTTTGACACGCTTCCGGGCCTCTTCGGGATCAGACTGGCGGTGCGCTTCCAAGTAATCCTTCTGACATTTCGCGAAGAAATGTTGGAGGTTGGATACGCCATCCAGGGTGGAGTCCTTCAAATCTTGGAACAGTGAAATCAGATTACGGATGTCATCGGGCCGGTTGTTAAGCGGGGTGGCGCTGACAAGGATGACACGCTTGGATGCGCGGGAGCCATCAGGCAGGAAATGTTGCGTGGGTGATTTGCAGATGCGCTGCAATTCGTCGAACGCCTCGGCGGTGTCATTGCGGAACTTGTGCGCCTCGTCCACGATGATGAGGTCGTATTTCTCAGGGCGCTTCACCTTGTGCAAGCTGCCGTTGGTGATGATGTCGCAGTTATCAAGGCGGAACTGTTCCTTCGCGGTTTCGCGCCAGCTATCTTCCACTGCGGGTGGCACAACAATGAGAGTGTGAGAGCGGTGCTCGGGGAAGCCGTTGTAGAAAAAGAATTTCTTGGCAATGAGCGTAGCGATCATGGTTTTGCCCAAGCCCACGACATCCGCGAGGAAGAAGCCCCCGTGTTTTTCGAGCAATCGGAAGCCGCTGGTCACTGCATCCACCTGATAGGTGAGCCGCTTATAGCCCTCCGGCATATCGGTAATGGCGTTCGGATCGTATTCGATGCTCTGGCCAAAGTATTCGAGGAGGAGCTTGTAGTAGAGTTCGTAAGGCGTGACTACTGCCGCCAGATAGGTGCTATCACGGACTTCCTTAAGAAACTTCGGCAGAATTTCAACGGATTCCTCCCACAACTGGTTGAATTCATCCGTAGCGAATTGCACGTCATCGTAGTCGTGGAGCAGGACGTTGAATTCGTAATTGCTGACCTGATCCTCAACGCCGATCCCGGCGGCGGTGAGATTTGATGAACCGGTGATAACCGCACCGGTTTTATGCTCGTTGAACCCCTTGGGGCGGAAAATGTAGAGTTTGGCGTGCAGACGTTTGGCAGGATGAGCGCGCAGTTCGATCTTTTTGGAAATAACGTCGTCGATGAACTGAACAATTCCCGCCTCGATGTCGCGCTTGTATTCCGCACTTTGGATGTCGTTGCGCAGCCATGTGCGAAACTCGTCGAGCGCTTTGGTCGGGTCGGCTAGAAAGAGCAAACCGCGCCGGTGGTAGTCCGCCATGATCGAGTCCACATTGATCCCGACCAGAATGCGAATATGTGGAACCTTTTCGAGATAAGGGCGAAGCGCAAAGTAACCTGAAGATCGCAAGTAGCCTACGAGGGCATCGAACCATTCAATATCCGGGTTGCTCTCGAATACGCCACGAAACTTCTTTAACAGCGTCTGCTCGGAGTGGTTGGTGAAAAAGCGGGTGGACATGCCTGGGAGGGGTTCAGTAAAACAGGGGCGGCGCTTTACCTCAATTTGTTTTTTAAGGCACAAATTTCGCAGGAGGCGAACCATTACCCATGAGCATACTACTCGATAAAACGCTCTCAATGCTGGCGGACCAACCGGCGAACAAGATAGCGGTCTTGGCGCGGGAAAACCGTCTGGTGAAGTATTTCCTAAAGGAGTATCTCCCGAAGGATTGGGAATACGGGGAGAACAACAGGAGGATGTCCCCGGACAGCCAGGACGCAATGGATTACTCGATGCACGAGGAAACGGTCAGGCAAGCGGCGGAAGTGACTTGGAACAAGCTGACGAAGGAACAACAACAGCAGGTGATGGATCAACTGATAGCTCTCGACCCGAATCAGTTGGAACCGCTGGACTTTCATCTTCTGGATTACGTGGAGGGTTGGGAGGACGAAAGCACTATGCACTTGTAGCACCGGAACCCGCACTCAACTCCCGTTCCCGGTGCGGTCTCCGCACGGTGGCGCAGGGGCACTTTTTGAAAACTCCACCAGAGTAAACGTATTCAGTCTCCGCCGGAGACTCCTCGACTTGCGCTTCCCGCGCGTTACCGGTTCCGGTTACTTGGCCTGTGCGTCCAGTGCCGCCACGAGCCCCGGCAGTTTCGAGTTCAGGAGGTCTAGCACGTCCTGCGGCGTCTCACAGTTCCCACTCTTTACTTCCCCGCTCAGTTCCACCTTCGTCGCGTCTCCATACTTCTTCGGGGCCAGCTTAGACATGAGCCACTTCCGCGTGTCCACCCGCAGCCGTGACCGCTGGATGTTGTCATGGTCCACCCTGGTGCGCACCTCCTCGTCAACGTACGTGTCATTGCTGCCGTCGTCAGCTATCGCGAGCATCTCTTCGGCCACAAGCTCTTGCTGAAACTCCCGAGCGAGAACATATCGGTGACACAGGCCGGAATCCGTCTTTAGCCACCGTAGGAACGTGCGCCTATTCACGGTACCGAGTTCTATACAGATGGTGCCGAGTCCCTTGGTGGATGTTGAGATCTCCTCCAAGATTTGCTGGCATACCTCCTCACGTTCGGCATCAGTCAGTAGCGGTTCCCGTTTGGTCACTGTGATCTTGCCTCGTGGAGCGACTTTATAATCCTTGGAACGGTTTGGAGTGGGCATAGACGGGTATTTCTTTCTTCCCGTCAGGAGTCAAACGGAAATGACACCGGCAGTTGGCACCGGGGTAACAAGTCTCCCGTCCTTGTCGGTAACCCGCCAGCAACACCAACAGCAACAACGCGTGTATCGCTACGCTTGGTGAGCTTCCGAGCTAACCCGGCATGACGCGCTTGAATCCACCAAACGCCTCTCTCGACCTGCCACGCGGAAAGAGAATCGTTCATTTGCACCTTTCGTCTTTGGAGGAGGTACGATTATCCTGGCGCGATGCGATGTTGGGTCGCGTCGTTTGCGCCATGCGCCGTTGCACCCACGCCACAACGGTCGCCGTAACCCAGAGCCGCTTGCCACGGCCCATCCCTAGTGAGACAGTTTCCACCTCATCAGAGCTGGCAAGTGAATAGGCCAGCGAGCGAGACATCGGACAAATCCAGCGATTTATCCCAGCCACGTCTAGGAGCGCCGGAATTGTAGAAAGGTCAACCAGAGAAGGAAGACCGGATGGTTTTACATTGAGTTCAGAAACATTTAATTTTTCGATGTTCATGCGAACATCATTGCACCTGCTGGAAATGCACCTCGATACCAGCAGGTGCATCGGAGAGCTTACTTAGGTTTGCTTCCCCGTCGTCCTCTTCCGGCAAGCGCCATTAAGGTATTACGAACTCCAGTGAGGATCTTGCCAATCAGCTCTGGCTGCAATTTATCCATCTCTTCCTCCCCACCTTCGTCTTGGTCCACAACTCTGCGTTGTAGTCTTTCCACCGCACCGTCAAATATGGCGCGCCATATAAATAGCCCTTCGACAACGGGGAGAAACAATTTTACGCTTTTTTCATCTAATCTTTCCAAAAATGGCAGACCCGTTGCGGGGTTGATCTGTGCGAGTGGGGGCAGATTGTCGAGCCACCATGGCCACAGAAGCAGCCGACCTTTAGGCGTTTTGAAACCCTCAACCCGTAGCTTTGTTTTCATTCGAGGGTGCCAATATTCAACCGTTTCTATCGGTTTGGAGTGGCGGCGCAGCTTATGGAAAGCGATATGCCACTGCGCGTTGAGTATCACTGCCTCGACTGATGCTTCGGTTTCTGAGCGCCAGCCACCTTTCCCTTGTTTGGACATCCCTGCACGGCTTTTCGGATTACCAATGATCAACGATTTTGTGCCCACCTTCAAAGCATCGAAGAGCGCTACCTCATCCTTCAACTTGGAAGCGCCGTCGCTCGTTCCGGGTGCGAAGTTTATCGGCCACTTCCTAATCCGCTTCGGTGCATCAAAAAGGGCACCTCTTTGCGCTAACTGATTGAGACGCTCAACCAAGCGAAATGTAATCTGGCATAAGCCTTCTGCGGCAGTTTCGTTATTATTATGACTCGTCCAAGACAGAGCTTCCCTTAGGTCTTGAAGAACCTCAACCGCACATGAATCCTGCGTGGAATCCCTGACTCCGTAAATCGACACTGGCGCAATTACGTCGTGTCCTTGAGCTAACAAGTCTTCGAGCTTCTCAATCGGTAGTATCAACGCATGAGCAGAACAAGCCGTGCCCATTAAAAAGAATGGATTTTCAAGTTTTGCGTAGGCGTCGTGAGTTCCAAATGAATCGGAGTCCAATAACCGATCGACGACTCGGCTCGCGACTGCCCGCTTTACAACTTTTGTGTTCGCAGCGTTTTTTGAAAGCGGTTTACCTACGCATGCTGGTCCTGCAGTGCTTTTGTCGGCACGTTTTTGTTTTTTCATGCTGTGAGTTTTATTGCGTTCACCGCACTCCGCAGTCCGTTGAATTTTACGTTGTTCTTGAGTCGGCAGAATGTCTCCGGAACCGGCTCGAATGCATGCACTGTGTGGCCACGGGAGGCCATCAGGCAGGTGAAGCCTCCCACATTCGCCCCTATGTCAAACGCCATCCCTCCCGCCGTCTTGCAGTCTAAACATTGTTCCACAAATAGGCGTTCCGACTTCGGTATGATGTTCCGAAAATACCAATACTCGGAAAACGAAAGCCATTCACCAATTTGTGCCCCACCGGGTAGAGTATGCCGCGACGGTCTGCCGAAGAAAAGCTTTGCACCAACCCAGCGCATACATGCAAACAGCATGGCAGGATTTGAGCCTACAGATAGGATTTTGGATGCAAGGCTCATTTGCAGTCGGTAAAAAAGCGAATCATTAGTAATCGGTTTTCCGAGCAGTTGCTCAGTCTTTAGTGGGAGTTGTCGGAAAAACCGTCGCCACCCATCTGGCATGATTCCCTTGGATCGCAAAGAGGGTGGTCTGTATTTCCATGGGTTTTGGCTTTATAACTTGGATGGCAAAATCATGAAGGGTGACCTGATTGGAACTCACAAAATCAAAATACCTCTGGACCGTTTTTCCCTTCTCCGCAGCCACTATAAAGCTAAAATACGAAGCCCCTTTCACTTCTTCGGCTGCTATATCCAGAAGCTTGATCGCATCGTTATTCATGAATACGACGCCCCCATCGGGATCCGAGATAATCACCGGCGTCGGAAGCTCTTCCAAAATGCGTATCGTTTGGAGATGGTCCTCAATTCCTTTATTTCTATCAAAACTCAGAACGACGGCACCGATTCCACCCACAAAAACAGTCCAAAAACGAATTAACGCGGTTGTTCGGTCGATAGCTATACCCGGCACTGCAAAGAGCAGAAAATAGAGCGACGTGAGAGAGAAAATGACGACCCAGACTGCTACGGATATTGGACGCATTCGGTATGCGAAAAAACCGAAACACAACATGCTGATTAGCGGAGAAACGGTCGTTGTCGGCGTTGCTAATTCAATCGCGATCATCAAACCCAAAAGGGAAAGTGCCAATATATGGTTGATTAATTCCTTTTTGCCTTCCTGCCCTGATTGGGTGTTCTTCATCTGATAATTTATCTAGAGAGGCGATGGATCAGGCTATTTGTAAAGAGCGGTTGAAAAGTGTTGCGCTTGATGGGGAGTAAAGCGTTTTCATTGGCGAACGTCAAGGGAGCCTTGAGAAGGGTAAGAACAATGGTTTACCAACCTTTTTGTAAGTGTAACCTATCTTTGTGACGCGGGTTCGCCTGCGTCCATCGAGCAGAATCCCAGTCTGGAAGTGATCATACCACTCGGATTCCTGCTCACCATTTAACCCCGGTCGAAAGGCTGGGGTTCTTTTTTGAGCAAACCTCCGATGGCGCGCTCACGCCTCTCTTCCCTCAACGCGTTTCCCCGGAAGCCGGGAAGAATCCGAAATAGTTTCTCGCGTTATAATAGCAGATGTCCTGCACCATTTTGCCCACGAGGCCGATGTCATTAGGGATCAGCCCGCGAACGATCTCCCCGCCAAGGATATTGCAAAGCAAGCGGCGAAAATATTCATGGCGCGTGTAGGAAAGGAAAGACCGGCTGTCGGTCAACATCCCGACAAATTGGCTCAGCAGACCGAGCTGCGACAGCGCCTCAATCTGGTGGGTCATGCCGTCGATTTGATCCAAAAACCACCAACCGCTCCCGAACTGCATTTTCCCGGCCGTCTTGCCATCCTGGAAATTGCCGATCATGGTTGCCACCAGCTCGTTATCGCGGGGATTGAGATTGTAGATGATCGTTTTGGGAAGCTTTCCAATCTGTTGAAGCCGGTCGAAATAGCGCGACATCCCCTCCGCCACCGGCCAGTCGCCAATGGAATCGAAGCCTGTATCGGGACCGAGATTGCGGAGCATGGCGGCGTTGTTGTTCCGCAACGCGCCGTAATGCAGTTGCTGGGTCCAGCCTTTCTCGGCATCCATGACGGCCAACTCATGCAGCATGAATGCCTTGAAGCGAAGCGCCTCCATAGGCGCAAGCGCCTTGCCAGCCAGCGCCTTATCGAAAATAGCCGCCGCCTCCGAAGCTGTGCAATCTTCTGCGAAAATCGTCTCAAGGCCGCGATCAGAAAGCCGACAACCGTTCGCATGGAAGAAATCGTGCCGCTTTCGCAGGGCAGCGAGAAAGGCATCCAGGTTTCCGATGTCTGTCCGCGCCGCCTGCGCGAGCTTTGGCAGCCATGCGCCGAAGACCTCCGGCTTGTCCACCGCGAAGGCCTTGTCGGGCCGCCAGGTGGGCCTCACTTGGACGTGAAAGGAAGCGTCGTTCGCAATGGCGATGTGATGTTCCAGCGAATCCACCGGGTCATCCGTGGTGCAAACCACCTCGACCCGCGATTTCGTCATCAGCGAGCGGCACGAGAAATCCGGCGAAAGCACCATGCGATTGCAGTCGTTGTAAATCGACTCCGCTGTTTCCGGCCCCAACAAGCGGTCGGAGACGCCGAAATAGCGCTTCAGTTCGAGATGCGTCCAGTGGTAGAGCGGATTGCGCAGGGCTTTCGGGACAACCCCCGCGTATTTCTGAAACTTCTCCCAATCAGACGCCGTTCCGGTGCAATAGTGTTCATCAACACCAGCGGTCCGCATCGCCCGCCACTTGTAGTGATCTCCATACAGCCAAATCTGGGTGATGTTCTCCCAGCGCTTGTCCTGCGCGATCTCCGCAGGGGACAAGTGGCAATGATAATCAATGATCGGCATCTCCGCGGCATAGCCGTGGTAAAGTTCGTGCGCCGCCCCGCTTTCGAGCAGGAAGTCTTCGTTAATAAATTCAGCTTTCATGAAATTGGGCCAATGCCAGCAGTTGCAGTCGTTTCACGTTGAACTTTGAGACTACAAAAGGGGGGAGATGGAGCAACCTCAAAGATGAAATAGGCTGGCGTGAGAGCATTCATGAGCATTTTTTTGGTTTTTGCTTACGGCAGCCAGGATTCGTGCTAAATACCGTGCATCATGGATGCCAATGATTCCCCCCGCATTGCCCCGCTGCGCAAGCCGCTGCTTCCGGATGCGATTAAAAAGCCGCTCCTTCTGCTGTGGATCAGCGTATTGCCGCAGTTGATCCTGCTGCTCGTCAACCTGCGGGCGTTCTGGATTGCTTCGGGCGAGTGCGCACCGTGGCAGAAGACAATGGCCGGCCGGATCGGCGCATTTGAAATGGGGCTGATTCTTGGCGTTGGCGCGTTGGCTTTGCTTTTTCATACGCGGCGCAAATTTATTCCCTGGAGCCTGAACTGGGTGCTGTTGATCGCGCCGATTCTCTACCTCTGGCTGTTTACCTGGCAGGTTGGGAACACGCTGATCCCGGCGTCCGTTTCCACCTGGATTCTGCCGCCAGAGCAGCTTCTCTACTATCAGTTTGCGCTGATGATGCCGGTGATCTTTTACGCCACGGTGAGGCTGGCGTGCATCGACATCCAAATCTCAATCGCTCGTGAGGTTGGCGTGGTTGCGCTGGCAATCTTCGGGCCGCCGTTGTTCTGGCTGCTCTTTACACGATATGGCCGATTCATTCATTGTGGTTTCAGCCAAGCTTTGGGGATTTTTATTGCGGTCACTTTCTTTTGTTCGAGCGTCATAGTGGTGGCCGGTGTGACGCGGGCTTGCGTCGGCGGCTATCTCGCGATCCACAGGAAGGGCACCGTTGCGCTCGGGATTCTCTCTTTTCTCGTCGGGATCGCCGGACCCATCAGCGGGCTGTGGCTCAATTCCCGCATTCCTTTTCCGGCGGATTTTCAAGGCTGGCCGGTGTATGCCCTGGCGCTCGTGAATGGATGCCTTTTGCTGCTGCCCGATTTCAAAAACACACGGCTGCGCCGTTTTGTCTGGCTGGCGCAGTGCGCTCTCTTTCCGTTCACGCTCTATTTCTTCTTCGTTTTTCTGCCGTTCCTGCCGCTCTTCATTCCCGCGATGATCGTCATGGGAGCTGGCTTTCTCATTCTTACGCCGACGGCGCTCTTCCTTGTCCACGGTCAGCGGATTCTCGATGGCTACGGCTTTGAAGCTCGCGATGGCAACCGCTTCCTTCCTGCCCTGCTCGCCGCCCTCGCGCTGGCCATCCTGCCCGCCATCACGATCACACAAGCGATGATTGACCGCACCGTGTTGCGGCACGCGATGGATTACATTTACAGTCCCGACTATCGGCTGGCGGACCGTTTCAGCAGCAGCCGCTCCGCCGTGCAGCGCAGCCTGGAGCGCCTGCGCGATTTCAAAGCGGGCGCATATCAGCCATTTCTTTCCGACTTCTACAACTGGGCCGTGTTTGACAACCTCGTCCTGCCTGACGATAAAATGAACGAGATGGCGCGCGCGTTTTTCGGGCACGATAACGCATCGGCAAAGCCCGACCGCGTGACGATTTTCGGAGGCAATGCTCAGCGCACTCGCCCGATGCGCGAAATCCGGCGCGCCGCCGAACCTCCGTCATCAAACATCGCGCTGACCAATCTCACGGCGAATAGCGTGTCCGAGGGTGATTGCGAACGGACGACGCTCACGCTGGATATGCGCAATAACGGCGCGAATCAGGGTGAGTTCGTGACAAATATCCACATCCCCGACGGCGTCTTCGTCTCCGGTTTTTGGCTGAAAATCGTCAAGGAGCGGGTGGCTGGAAGACTCTTTGAAAAAAAGGCAGCGCTTTGGGTCTATCAAAAAATTCGTGATGAGCGTTCCAATCGCGATCCGGGCATCCTGGTCTATTCCTCTCCGAATTCCATCGAGCTGCGCATCTTCCCGTTTGCCGCGCACGAAGAACGCCAGGTGGAGATCGAGTTTTTCTATCCCACGGCGCTGCAACCGGCGATCACGATTGGCGAACGGCAGTGGCGGAGGGAACCGGTCGCGCCGGGAATCTGCCTTACGCTGACGTCCGACGGGGCGAGCGCCGTCTCGCTCGCGCCGGAGACGGCGGCGCAACTGCCGCAAACGCAACGACTCCCGTATTTGCATTTCATCGTCGATCGCTCGGCGGCATCGACGCTGAAGGACGAGGAAATTGTGAGTGCGATCCGCAAAACCGCAGCGCAGTTTAATGATGCGAAGGAGTGCGTTGTCACGCTTGCCAACTACGAGAGCGTGGATGTCCCCGGTCGCCCCGCGCCGATTGAGTCCATCAACCCTGCGATGTTCCATGGGAAAAGCACGCTGATGCAGCGCGGTGGGTTCCTCGCGGAGCGGGCCATCAAACGGGCGCTGCTTTCTTATCACGACCGGCTTTCGCGTGCCGAAGGGGAAGACCCGGAGTTGCAAAGGTATCCGATCATTATCGTGCTTGGCGATCCACACCCCGAGTTGTTGGCCAGTAACGAACTCTATATCTTTGGAAGGTTCACTCCGGATGCGGACGGATTTTATGTGACCAAAAACGGTGAGCAGTTGACACCCCGTTCCTTCAGCGACAAGCGCAATTCCGCCGGAACGCAGAAGCCGCATCCTGTGGCCTTGCTGAAAGTGGGTGACACCGTTTCACCGTTTGTTCTCGACGCCCCCGAGACGCAGGTTGTCCAGTTTGAAGCAACTACGGAGCAACGCGCGTTAAGCGTCTTGGACCACGGCACATTTCGCGCGCTCAATCCCGCTACGACCATTCCTCCCGAAAGCCGCTACAGTAGCGGTATGCAAGTCTGGCAGCGTTATCTGGCGTGGGTGACGAATCCTTCGCTTGGCAACAGCGGTCTCGCCGAGGTTGTTGCTTTGAGCCGGGAGACGGGTATCCTTCTTGCCACGACTTCCTATATTGTCGTCGAGAACAGTGCGCAATGGAAGATACTCACCCTCAAGCAACATCAAAAACTGGGCAATCAAGCCGCGCTGGAATTTGAAGAGACGCCCGAGCCGAAAACATGGCTTCTGATTCTGTTTGGCGCAGCGACGTTGTATTTTGTCAATCGCCGGTCCGCCCGCATTTTTCACAAGCTTTAAGCCCGGTCCAGGCAATGCCGGAGCGTTTTCGCCAGAGTGGACAATAGGTAGGGTTTGCCGAGGAACACCAAATCCTTTTCGGTTTCGTTGATCGCGCTATCCGTAGCCAGATCCCGGCTGTAGCCGCTGGAGATGATCGTTTTGAGCCCGGGTTTCTTCGCCCGGAGTTGGCGGGTTAAATCCAACCCCGACATATTTCCAGGCATCACCATGTCGGTCAGCAGCAGGGCGATTTTCCCCTTGTGCTTCTCCCATTCCCTCAACGCTTCGGCCCCATCGCAGGCCTCCACCACGGTATAACCCAAGTGTTTTAATCCGCGGGCCATCACTTGCCGGATGAGGACGTCGTCCTCCGCCAGCAGGATCGTTTCCCTTCCGTGCGGTTCTCCTCCGAAGTCGGTCCGGGATTCCTCTGAAGGCGTATTTTCGCAAACGGGAAGGAAGACTTGGAAAAGCGCTCCCTGGCCCATCTGGCTTTCCACTTCGATCCAGCCGCGATGCTGCTGGACGATGCCATAGACAGTCGACAAACCCAGTCCGGTCCCTTTTCCCGCTTCCTTGGTGGTGTAGAACGGCTCAAAAATGTTGTTCTGCTTCTCCGGGGGGATGCCACACCCGCTGTCTGCGACGGAGAGGCAGATGAATTTTCCGGGCCGCGCTTCCATGCTGAGCAGCGCTCTGTCGGCTTCGATTTGAACCGCCTGAATACTGACGATTACTTCCCCTCCCGCAGGCATGGCATCCCGCGCGTTGACGCAAAGGTTCACGATGACCTGTTCCATCATCCCCTTATCCGCCTTCACCCACATTTTCTCCTCGCCCTGCCGGAAGGTGAGCTGGATGTTGTCGCCCAGGATGCGGTGCAGCATCGAATGCATCGACTCCATAACCTCGTTCATGTCCAGTAGAATGCTGTGTGCTGCCTGCTGTCGGCTGAACATGAGCAATTGCCGCGTCAGACTTGAGGCCCGGTTTGCTCCCATTTCCAACTCCTCCAAAGCGGTGCGCATCTGTGGGCTTGTTTCCGGGTCTTCCTTCATCAGGCTGAGTTGCAGCATCTGTGCGCCGAGGATGTTGTTAAAATCATGCGCCACGCCGCCTGCCAGTTGTCCGATCGCTTCCATCTTTTGCGACTGGCGCCACATCGCCTCCATCTTTAGGCGTTCAGCTTCGTGCTCCATGCTTTGCAACGCATGAGCGATCTCGTCCACCATTCCCTTCAGGAGAACGATTTCCTCTTGCGTAAAGGCTTCGGGTTGATCTGCCTTAACGGTGAGGGCTCCAAAGAGTTTTTCATGATATAAAATGGGGAAAGAGGCGATGGATCCGCATCCGAGCGCGCTGGAGGGCACAGCCCACAAGGCAAAACGCGGATCGGAGTCCAAGTTATTAAAGATGGATGGGACACGCTCCCGGATGGCTGTGCCGCACGGCCCTTGCCCGTGGGGGCTATTATCCCAGGTCACCGGGATCTGTTCCAACATCTCCGCGCCCTGTCCTGCGTGAGCCAGTACTTTTACGCGCATGGAGCCGGGTTGCGGCGCTCCCACCCAGGCCGCCAGGTAGCCACGCGTTTGAGTCAAAGTCTCACAAACGCCTTGGAGCAGTTTTCCTGCGTCCCGCTCGCTGAAGATCAGTGATTGAATGTCACGGATTGCTCGCAAGATGTCGTTGAGATGTCGCTCCTCTTCTTCGCTTTGTTGCAGGATGCGCTCCGCCTCCTTGCGCAGAGTAATGTCACGGTTAATCCCCACAATCCCGACGATGTTCCCATCGGCGTCCACCAGTGGCGCTTTCGCGGTGGAAACCCAATCCATTCGGCCGTCGGCCCATATTTCCCTCTCCTCCAGGTTCATAACCGGCTGACCTGTGGCAATGATCTGCTGTTCGATGGCATGAGCGGTATTGGCGTGGGCCGGGTCAAAAAAATCAAAATCGCTTTTGCCGATTGCCTCTTCTATCTCGAAGCAGCCAAAGCGATGGGACAGCGCGTCGTTGAGCCAGAGAAAGCGGCCTTCTTTGTCCTTGATGAAAACGTGCTCGGGAATGCTCGTTTTGAGGTTCGTGAGAAGAAGCCGCTCGCGCTCCAGCGTCTGCTCCGCCTGCTTGCGCTGTTCGATTTCCTCCAAGAGCGCCACCGATGCTTCCTGAATTTGAAGGGTGTTCAATCCCTCTTCGGCGATTTGAACAGCCAGCCCGCTGAGAAATTTCAAGACGCTTTTGAGATGTTCTTCGCTGACCACCGGCACTTTCGCCAACGCTGCAAGGTAAGCCTCTTCGTCATAGCCGTATTCACGGGCCAGCTTCCGGTGAAAGGCGAGGTCCGGTGGAGCGAGCAACACCTGCCCCGTCGCCAGCGATGCCAGGTGCATTCCCTGGATGATCACCGGCGTGGCCCCGTCCACCAATCCGTTGCCGCAGGGCCGGATATTGAGTTCCTTCAAGTCTTTGAGGCAGGAAGTGAGGTAAACATTGCTCTCTTTGCAACACTCGGCGGCCTTGGGGCACGCGCGATGGAACTTTACGCAGATGTCCCGCCACCCCGTGGCGATCAGCAATTCTTGTTCGGGATAGGAAACCATCCCGGTGGTGAACCCCGTGGAGATGGAAAACTCCTCGAACAGGGCACGAAGCCGGGGAATATTGACTAATTCTTGGATGGAATACCGGGCCTCCATAGCGGGCCAATTTGGATTGTTCCAACCTAAAGTCTAGTAAAAAGGAACGCTGCTCTCTTGCAGGCGTTATGAGAAAGCAGCGTGTCCTCAGCACTTATCATATTCTATACACCGTTGCATCAGAAAAATCCGAAGGGATGGGATTGGAATGTCTCTGCAGCCTTCCGGGACAATTCTACCAATATAACCGTGCAAATGATAAAAAAAACAAAAAGGCGATACTCTTGCGAGCATCGCCTTTTGGTAAAACTGCCGGGCGTCTTTTAACGCTTGGAGAATTGGAATCGCTTGCGGGCGCCGGGCTGACCGGACTTTTTGCGTTCCTTCATGCGCGGATCGCGCGTGAGGTAGCCTTCCGCCTTGAGCGCGGCGCGCAGGTTGATGTCCACCTGAAGCAGTGCGCGGGCAATGCCAAGACGAACCGCTCCGGCCTGGCCGTTGGGGCCGCCGCCAGTGGTGTTGATGGAAACATCGTAAGTGTTGACGAGATTCGTGAGGGTGAGCGGCGCGAGCACCGTGTTCTGCAAGGCGGTCGTCGGGAAATATTCCTCGAAAGGCCGCTTGTTCACTTCGATTTTGCCGGTGCCGGGAACGAGACGAACGCGGGCGACGGCCGTTTTGCGGCGGCCCGTGGCGCTGTTAGCTGGGATGGTTGCCATAGATGCGTAAAGGTAATACTAGAGTGAGGTGACGGGAACCGGCTGCTGGGAAGCGTGCGGATGTTCCGCCCCGGCATAGACTTTGAGCTTGGTGTAAACGTGACGGCCCAGGCGGTTGTGTGGGAGCATCCCCTTGACGGCGTGCTCGACGAGCGCCTCGGGATGATGCGCGCGGCGCTGCTTGACGTTCTCGACATGGTGACCGCCCACATAACCGGAGAAGGTCATATAGGTCTTGGCGTCTTCTTTTTTACCGGTGAGGCGCACTTTGTCGGCGTTGATGACGATGACGAAATCGCCCGTGTCAACATGGGGAGTGTAAATAGCCTTCTCCTTACCGCGCATCAGGGTGGCTGCCTTCACGGCGACGCGGCCAAGGACTTGGTCCTGGGCGTCAATAATCCACCAGTTGCGTTTCACCTCGTTGGCTTTGGCTGAAAATGTCTTCATAAAATCGGCTGTCGAAAGGGCGAGCAAAGTAGGGGGCCGCTCCACCCCTGTCAATTGTTTCTTGTGAATGCGCCAAAAAAAGTGCGCTATCAGACCCAAAATCCCGGATGGCGGCATGTGCCTGCCCTTAAGCATTCAAATAGATCATAGACGGTGACAGGACCGCAAGACAGAAATCGAAGATGACCGGTAAAAATGAGCTTCACTGCGGTTGCTCTTCCGTTTTTTGAGGAATCGTTTGATTTTCCAGCCCATTCAGTAGTGACGGTATGGGTTAGCTCCCTTGCCTTCGACTGAGGTCATAAACTCGCCGATGACAACGATTTTGGGAGCGGTAATGCGAGGGAAGGATTGATTTTGAGGGAGATCTGCACGCTATGCCGGGCGCATTCGCTGATCGCGATGGGATGGTAGTCTGGGATCAGCGAATAGAGCGTATCGTGCAGCGGGGTAATCCATTTTTGAGGGAGCTGCGCCGCGCCGAACATCGCGCCCCAGATGGAGCCGACAGTCGCCCCGTTACAATCCGTGTCCCATCCACCCATCACGGCAATGGTGATGGCTTTCTCAAAGTCATCCTGCCCCAGAAGCAGCGCCGCAACCACCAAAGCGGCGTTGTTGTTGGTATGCACAGGGCTGTAGTGGCCGAAACGCGCATAGATTTCGTCGAAAACGACCTCGAATTCTGCGGCGCGGAAGCCGTGTCTGTGGCAAATCTCGATGGTTTCCCGCATTTCCGAGTAAAGCCGGGACTGGCGCGGAATTTCCGCGAGACCGGCTTCGATCACTGCCAGCGGGTCTTTCAAGGCGAACCCGGCGGCTATCATCGCCGCGCAGAACATCTCGCCATAGATGCCGTTTTTCACATGGCTCAACCGCGCGTCGCGCCACGCGAAATCCGCCGCCAATTCCGGGTTGCCCGGAGCCGCGTAGCCCCAGGAATCGGCGCGGATTTGCGCTCCGATCCACTCCCGGTATGGGTTCTGATGTGTGGCCACCCAGTTCCAATCGGTGTCCGCAGGGAACTGTCCCCAAGATGGGCGGTAACGAATCACCAGGTTCCGGTAAGCTTGAGTTTCCGCCGTGCATACCTGCTCATATCCAAGAAACTGCATCCATTCCGCAGCCACATCGCCAGTGGTGAAATCCGCGCCCCGCTTGAGCAGCACGCGCTGACCGAGAACGGTGTAACGAATGTCGTCATCGCTCTCCATGAAGGCGATTTTCTCACGGGTGGAAGGTTCGCAGCCCGCATTGCCCGTTACCAGGTTGGCGGGAGACGATCCGGGGATGTAATCGCGGATCGGGTATTCGTTGGGGTCAATGGCGGTCAGGTATTTTTTGACCCGCTCCTTGCTGGAGAGGTCATTGTGCATGCCCATAAAACCTTCCACCGGCTTGCCTAGTGCGCATCCCACGCAACGCCCCAACCACGCCCCGAACATCCGGTCGTATAGGGCTTCCGCACTGTAACGCAGCGGGAAATTGTGATCCGTCGCGATCCTCTCCTTACGGATAGATTCGAGATCGTTCGGCTCGGAAAATGGGAAATCGGTGCGCTGGGGAATTTCCTGCAACGCATACCAGAGGTCGGCAAGGCGGGCATGATCGGTGTCGTCCAGAGCAGCGACCTCGGAACGGATTTTTTCCACAGCGGCAATCTCGCGGCCTTCTTCAAGGGATTGCTGAAATTCCGTTTCGAGTAATTTTTTGGCGGAGTCCCAGCCACGCAGGAAGGGAATACCGGGGAATGATGGGTTCATGATTCCCACCTTAGCGATTGTTTTAAGCGAATTCTTCGCTGTATTGTTCAAAAACCATGCAAATCCGATCATTTGATGGAGAAATTCAGCCGGTTCCCATTGCTCTCGATCCGGATTTTCCGATGACAGGCGGGGAATTCGATATTCAGACCGACCGGCCAATCACGTTTCTGCATGTGCATGAGTGCCTGGAGGTGGGGTATTGCTTTTCCGGCAGCGGGATTTTCGTGGTTGGGGAAAAAGTGATGTCCTATGAGGCGGGGGATGTTTCGTTCATCAACTCCACGGAAATCCATCTGGCCGCCAGCACGCCGGGAACCCAAAGCGACTGGAGTTGGATTTACCTGGACCCGATGCGGCTGGTCAGCCATCCCGGCGTGGGAGTTGAGCAGCTTGATCCCACTCCGCTGGCGGGCCCCGGCTTCCCCAATATCCTGAGTACCAAGGAGCATCCGGCGATAGGTCGGGTGGTGCGGAGAATGATTGAGGAACTGAGGGAAGGAGAGCCGGGCGCGCAGTTGGCTTTGCGTGCGTTAACTTGGGAGCTGATGGTGCTCATGTGTCGGCTGGTTCCTGCGCTCCAAACCTTTTCTCCGAGGGGAGATTACGAACGGCTGGCCCCCGCCCTTCAACTCCTGGCACGCGATTACGCCACGCCCCTGAGCGTCGGGCGGCTCGCGCGACTTTGCGGCTTGAGCGAGCCACATTTCCGGCGCTTGTTCACGCGGACCATTGGGCGTTCCCCCTGTGCTTACTGGAACGCCCTGCGCCTGAGAATGGCGGCCTCCATGCTTCGAGGCACGGGCCGCTCCGTGCTGGAAATCAGCCAGGACGTTGGATTTGAAACCTTATCGAGCTTCAACCGGCAGTTCCGGGCGCACTATGGCGAATCGCCCCGCACCTGGCGTGCGAGCAAAAAGCCACAGGGCTCGAGTTTCTAAGGGGTTAGAACGCGGAGTTTGGAAACGCACCGGAACTTCATGGGAGAACTGCCGATCACTTCGCCATCCACTTCCACGGGCACCTCTTCTTCGCTGGTTATGGAAAGACTTTCGGTTTGAAAATAGTCCACATCGCTCATGCCGTCGTAGTTGCCAAAGAGGATTCCTTGCAGATACCGGACGAGGTCCAGATGGCTCAGGTTTTTGAAAACGAGCACATCCAGGAGCCCGTCGTCGATCTTCGCATTGGGAAACACCGCAAAGGGCCCGCCGTAATAACGTCCGTTGCCAATCAGGACAAAGGAGCCTTCGCGCACAGTGCCGCCGCTTTGCACCACGAGACGCGGCGTCTTGCGAGCGATGATCTGGGCGGCGGAGATCACGTAACTCAGCGGGCCGAGATTGCGCTTGGCGTCCCGCGTGGTTTCTTTGAGCGCCTGGGCGTCGAAGCCCACCCCGGCCATCTGCACAAAAGCATGCCCTCCGGCATCGGGGAGATCGATCGTCCGGGTGATCCCGGTGCAGATCACCTCCCAGCATTCCTCGATGCTTTTGGGCAGGCCGAGTTCCGCCGCAAAGACATTCATCGTCCCCACCGGAAGAATGCCGAGGCGTGCGGAAGACCCGGCCATGCCATTGACGACCTCGTTGATCGTGCCGTCCCCGCCCGCAGCAACGATCTGCTGGAACCCGTCTCTGACCGCCTGTTGAGCAAAGGCGCGGGCGTCTCCCTCTTTGGAAGTCCGGCTCAGCAAAGCATCCGGTCCCACTATCTTTTCGATCTTGCGGGATAAATCCACCGCCCGTTCACTGCGTGCAGCTGGGTTGAGGATGACGATGGTTTTTAGCATGGAGCGTCAGTTTAACGGAAGGACATCAATCTTTGAAGATGTTGGTTTTGCCTCGTTCTCAAGCAATCACTTGAGAACGAGGGTAAGATTTTGGTTTTGGCGTATGCTTGTCGTCCATGTGACCGTGAATCGCGCCAGACTTAGGATGTGAATCGTTTACAGAGAAAACGCTGATTTTCGTGATACAGATTTGTTACACGGAAGCCTTTCCCCTTTCGCGTTGCCGATACATGGAAAACGCCTTGTAGGCAAAAACCGCGCCGTATGCCAAAACAAATGGAATGCTGCAAATGGCGAGTAAAAGGAAGAGTCCTTGGACGTTAAATGAATCAAGAGGAAGGCGGCTTTCATCAAATCCTTCCCCTGAAAAATATGCAGTGAGCGTACAGTATAGATGCCATAGCAAGAAGGCCGTGGTTACGGTCGCAAAGTATGGCATTCTACGGAAATTCAAAGCCGCCAAAACTATCGCGGCAATCGCCGGGATACAGAGAAATAAGCACCAAACGAACATTGGGTTGTTCAACCCGGCTAGCTGTTCAAGATTTCCCCGCTCCAAGAAGAAAAGGAATTCTGGAATGAAAAGAATAAACACTGCATAACCTAAAAGGAGCTTTACGGCAAAAGAGCGTTTTGGGGCGGTGTGCTTAAAATTCATACGGCTTGCGGTTGAGGCGCATTTGGGCTTCATCTCGAATTAGGCTTTCCTCTCTGGCCGGGCAAGCCCAAAACCAATTGATAGAAAGGTGTGTGCGGCAAAGCAGGACTCCCTCCGCGCCAAGGTGAAACCCCGGTATAGAAGAATGAGCGAACAACAAATCTTTGGATTTTTGCTTCGTTCCCAAGCTTTGGGCGTCCCCGGCGTTTCCCTCATTCCGCCATTGGCAATTTCGTCTACCTCGTGCAAACTCCTCCATTCCCGACTTATGCCCCCCGAAACCCTCACGCCCATGATGCAGCAGTATCAAAGCATCCGGCGGAGCCTGCCCGGCGATACCATCCTAATGTACCGCCTGGGCGATTTCTTCGAGATGTTCTTCGAGGACGCCAAGGAGGCCTCGGCACTGTGCAACCTCGCTCTTACCAAACGCGGCCAGACCCCCATGTGCGGCGTCCCGGCCCAGGCGGCGGACGGCTACATTGCCAAGCTCGTCGCCGCCGGGAAGCGCGTGGCTATTTGCGATCAGGTCGGTGATGCGCAGCCGGGGAAGATCGTCAAACGCGAGATCACGCAGGTCATCAGCCCCGGCACCATCGCGGATTTGAACCTCCTCGACGCCAAGCGCAACAACTACCTCGCTGCCGTGTTTGAGCGCGGGGGCGTCTTCGGGTTCGCCTTCGCGGATACCAGCACCGGGGAATTCCGGCTCACGGAACTCGCGGACGCGGCGGCTTTGGAGGACGAACTCGCCCGCGTCGTTCCGGCGGAAGTCCTCATTAGCGACGAACAGCAAAGCGCCCTCCCGGCCATCCCGCACGCGGTTCTTTGCGACGGTTACATTTTCCTGCCCGACCACGCCGGGTTCACTCTGCGCGACCATTTCAAGGTGCAGTCGCTCGACGGCTTCGGTTGCGAGGGGATGACCGCCGCCACGGGGGCAGCGGGGGCGATCCTCCATTATCTGAAGCACCAGATGCGCCGCCAGGCGGGCAACCTGAACACGCTTTCCGTCTATCGCAACAGCGGCTACCTGGCGCTCGATGCCGCCACGCAGGCCAACCTGGAACTCGTCGCCTCGCGCGGCAGCCGCAACATGAGCTTGCTGCACGCGCTCGACCGGACGATCACCCCGATGGGAGGCCGGTTGCTGCGGCACTGGATTCTCCATCCGTTGCGCGAAGTGGCTCCGCTCGCCGCCCGCCAGCAGACCATCGCCGACCTCCTCGCCGACACCTACCTTCTTAGTAAACTGCGCGAGGCGCTCCGGGGCATCCGGGACATTGAGCGGACCGTCGGGCGCTTGAGTGCGGCGAGCGGCAACGCGCGGGATTTGCTCGCACTCAAGACCTCGCTCGAACAACTCCCCGAACTGCGCACGCACCTCGCCGCCCTGCTGGAGGCCAAAGGCTTTGGCGCGTCGGATTGCGCTGCCACATCGCTCGCCGCGCAGATCCACGCAGGCATCGTCGAGTTTCCGCAACTTGCGGGGGAACTCGCCCGCGCGCTTGTGGACGAACCGCCGCTCGCGATCAAAGAAGGCGGGATTTTCCGCGACGGCTACGACGCCCAGCTCGACGAACTCCGCGCTGCCTGCCGCGAAGGCAAGGACTGGATCGCCGCGCTCCAGCAGCAGGAGATCGAAGCCACCGGCATCAAGTCGCTCAAAGTCCGCTTCACGTCCGTCTTCGGCTACTTCATCGAGATCACCAAAGCCAATCTGGGCAACGTTCCGGAGCGCTACCACCGCAAGCAGACCACGGTGAACGGCGAACGCTTCATCACCCCGGAACTCAAGGAAATGGAGGGGAAAATTCTCGGGGCTGACGAACGCTCCAAGAGCGTGGAATACGCGCTTTTCATCACCCTTCGCGAGCGCGTGCTGGACGACTTGATCCCGCTCCAGCAGACGGCGGCGGCGCTCGCCACGCTCGACGCCCTGGCCTCGCTGGCCGAGACCGCCCGCATGTTCGGCTACTGCCGCCCGGTGCTCTCCGACGACCTGCGCCTGGTCATCGCCGACGGACGCCACCCCGTTCTCGACCAGAGCCTCGCAGAAGAAAAATTCGTCCCCAATGATGTGGAACTCGATGGCGACGCAAACCGGCTCCACATCATTACCGGCCCGAACATGGCCGGAAAATCAACCTACATCCGGCAGGTCGCCCTCATCGTGCTGATGGCGCAGATCGGGAGCTTCGTCCCGGCGGCCAGCGCGGAGATCGGGCTGGTGGACCGCATCTTCACCCGAGTCGGCGCGAGCGACGACCTTTCGCGCGGGCAATCGACCTTCATGGTCGAGATGAACGAGACCGCGAACATCCTCAACAACGCCACCGAACGGAGCCTCGTCATCCTGGACGAAATCGGGCGCGGCACCTCCACCTTCGATGGCCTCTCCATCGCCTGGAGCGTCGCCGAATACCTCCACGATGCCATCGGCGCGCGCACCCTCTTCGCCACGCACTACCACGAACTGACCGATCTCGAAATGACCCGGCCCGGTGTGAAAAACTACAACGTCGCCGTGCGTGAATGGAACGACCAGATCATCTTCCTGCGCAAGATCGTCCGGGGCGGCGCGGACAAGAGCTACGGCATCCAGGTCGCGCGGCTCGCGGGATTGCCGGGAGCGGTTTTGGAGCGCGCCAGGGAAATCCTGGGCAACCTGGAACTGGCCGAACTCAACGCCGACGGCAAACCGAAGATCGCCGAGACCGTGAGCAAGCTCCCCCGCGTCAAAAAGAAAGCGCCGCCGCCCGAGGGAGAGCGCCCGCAGATGTCGCTGTTTTAGTGGCCATTTTTAGAACGGCAAAACCATTTCAGTAAGACAACAGGCTATCCATCGAATATATGAACGAAACGGCTAAAACCCTCGCGGCAGCAGTTAAGGAGTTGCAGACCATTCGGATGCGCTTGCAAGAGGCTTTTGAAAACCAGTGGCAGTTTCCTTTAGATGGACTCCTGGTGGGTGATATTGGTGAAGCTTATGCTGTTGCACATTTTGACCTTCATCCACTCGGCGAAACTCGAAAAGTTCATGACTTTAAAACCTCTGACGGGAAAAAGGTGCAGGTGAAAATCACACAAAAGAAAAGACTTGGATTGGGACTCTCTGCGCCGACTTTCGATTATTTGCTCGCGTTCTTTCTCACCGAAGACGGCAATATTGAATTGCTCTATAATGGCAAGGGCTCGCGTGTATATTCGCAGGAAGGCAAAACGGCTCGGAAATCCATTGCGGTAACAATGCTCCGCAAACTGAATAAGAAAGTCCCAGATGACGAAAAAATTTCGAGCCGATGAATTGTAGAATAGGAGTTACCCATCGACGGCGGGTCTGACAGGATTTAACCAAAGCACAGGCGCACAGGCCAGAAAGAAACGCTCTTTTGCCTTTGTTGTCCCAGCGGGACAACCCGAAAGTAGCCCGGCGTTTTAACGCCGGGTTCGTGTATGGGAGCGTCTCGTCCCGGAGGGACGGTTGAATAATGCGCCCATCCTTTACGGCGTCACGTCCAGAGATACTTTTCGTTATACTCAATCCCGTGTTTCTGAAGAAACGCCAGATACTCCTCCTGGAAGCTCTTCTTGCGATGATGTTCTTCCTGACTTGCAATATAAGCGATGGTTTCCGGCAGGTGGGAAATGCTCACGCTAAAAGCCCCATACCCTTCCTGCCATGCGAATTTGCGCACATTGGGAAAAGTCTGGTGGACCCATGTTGAAGAGCCTCCCTTTATCAATTGAACGGCCTTCGCGACGGGCAGTGTCGTGGGCATTGAAATTAAGAGATGCACATGGTCGGCCACGCCCCCAATGGCGCTCGCCGTCATTCCGTTTTCTCTCGCGATGCCTCCCATGAAAGCCCAAAGCCGCTCTTTGAGGTCACCGATCAGAAGCGGTTCCCTATTCTTGGTGCTGAACACGCAGTGGATATTGATCGCAGTATAGGTGTTTGCCATGGCACTGGGGATTATCAGCCGTCCCTCCGGGACGTCCACCGCAAAACGATAACCCGGCGTTAAAACGCCGGGCTACTTTCGGGTCGTCCCTACGGGACACAGAGCCCCCCAGCGAGACATCCCAGCGAGACATTGCCGTGGAACCCTTGATTTGGCAAATTTGGCAATCGGTTCTGGAATACGAAGCATCCCGGCGGGATGCGTGAAAGTAGCCCACCAGTTCACTGGTGGGTTGATGGAATGGTGCATTCGTCCCAGAGGGACGGTTGACTCCACGGCCTCCCTCGAAACGAGCACAAAATCATATTTTGCATTGCCACTGCGTCCCCTTCTGGTTCAGGCTGCAATCATGAACAAGGCTCCGTTTATTTGTCTCATCGCGATGCTGATCGCGCCCCCTCTGCGAGCACTGGCTGACGATTATCTCGGCGCAGATGCCCTTCTTAAACAAGCCGCAACACCCATCGAACCGGACAAATCCGCGAAGAATGAGGCTGCGGATAGCGCGAAAAAGCTTCTAGGCGATTTAAAAGCATATCGCGAAATCTCGGCATCGCTGGCGGCGGAGGAAGCCGCGTCGCGCTGGCTCTCCTTCGCCGATCGCCTGGCGAAGCTGCCCCGCGAGGAGATGTATAACTCCAGCGAGGAAGGCGAAAGAAACCTCGGCTTCGGTTCCCTCATGGAATCGCTTCCGCCTCCGTCCGCTTGGGATGCCCTGGTGAAGGCGACGGAGGCAAGGCCAGAAGGCCAGAAGGATGAGGCAATCCGCGCGCATATCCTGCGGCTCACGACGCACTGGCTTACAGGCAATACAGCGGCGCAGGAGAAGGAACTAGCTGCGTTGCAGACCCTTGTGAGCCAAAGCAAGCAGCCATCCCGCCGGTATGTCATGCAATCCTTGGATCAATGCCAGGGGATGCTGTTGCAAAACTCCGATAACGGCCAGGCAATCCTTGCCAATCTCAACAAACAACTCGATCGGTGGGGCGAACCGAGCGAAAATTCGGGCTTCTCCGGCAGGCAAGGACTCCCTGTGCCCGATCTGGTTTCCCTGGTGGGTGTGAAGGAAGCCACCGCCTTCCTCCAGAAGGCATTGAAAGCCGAACATGTGGAAATCAATATCGAACACGGGGAGGAAACGAAGAAACTCGCCCGCAAGCTGGCGCTGCAAATGGTTGCTGAATTGAAGCAACCGCAGTGGAACCTCGCGCAATCCCTCGACTCCGCCGCGCTTTTTGAAGCCATGTCCAAACGCTTTCCGATAGCGGAGGAAAACTTATACTCATCCAACGCAATCAACAAGCGTTGCGCGCAGGCGTATTATTTGCTCAGCCTCATCGCATCCCAAAAGACGCAAGAGGTCATCGCGGTGGCAAAGCAATTGGGCGATGGAATCAATGCATCGCTTCCGCGCGAGGGGATCGAGGCCTTGGAGCGCGCGGGCCATGCGCGCGCGGTGGCCGATTTCTTGCACGATCTTCTGGAACAAAACCCGGACCTGCCGTTTTGGGAAGATTACGTGAGGATCGCCCCGAAAGCGGGGCAGGCGGATAAAATGGTGGCGCTGGCCGAAGCGGCCTCCCAACGCGAGGGGATGAGCCTCAAACAGCAATCAATGATTCTAAAGGTTCTCGCTCGCGCCTATCTCGCAGCGGATAATGTGGAGAAGGGCATTGAGTCGATGCGGAAACAAATCGCCGCCGCAAAAGCGCTAACGGGTGATTCCACATACAATACTGTGGAAAATGCCGCGTCGGAGCTGGCCCGGCTTGGCATCGTGCTGGAGCGCAAGGACATCACGGACGAAGGCATCCAGGCGGTGCGTGATTCGCTCAAAAGCGCCACCGGCGTTCAGGAACAAAACCGAGCGGTTTCCACGCTGCAGAATTTGGCGCGCCTCTTGGTCGATGCCAACTGCGGCCCCGAGGCTGAAGCGGCGCTTGGGGAGGCGCTTCGCAAATCGCAGCAACCTGTTCACGGGCAGATGATCAACTATTACGAACTTCGGCGCGCGCTTTGCAGCCTGATGGCGCTTTATCAACAAGCTAACCGGCCGGCGGATGTGCTGGCGCTGCTCGACCGCGCGCCGTTCTGGGGTGTCAAAGACCTCAAGGACTTTTACATGGAAAACGTGAGTGTGAATCACAACGACGATTATGTCGGATTTTTCGCCGCCTCCGCGCTTGCCGCCTCTGGGCGCACTGCGGAAGCGTTGCCCATTGTGGAAACCCTGTTGGAGCAGGAGGGAGGTTACGATCCGGCCTACGAACTCTTGATCCAGATCGCGCCGGATACGGCCATGGCCAAACTTGATGCGCTGTTCGCCCGCGACCGTTTCGAGGAGCGTCCGCTCATTTGGAAGGCAAAGATGCTCCTCAAGGCCGGAAACCTTGAGGAAGCCGAGAAATGCGCGCGGCAGGCCATAGCGATTGATCCCACCGACGGCGAGGAGGGACCGGGTCGCCGCCTGCGCGCGTATGCCACGCTGGGGGAAATCAGGGAAGCGCGCGGCGACAAAAAAGAGGCCGAATTCCTCAAGGAAGTGCTCACTTCCGTGCATCATTCGGAGCAGGCGGATCGTTTGAACGAAGCGGGACTCATCACGCGTTCGCTCAAACTCTACGAGGAGGCGCTCACGCATTTTGCCGATGCCTATTGCATTCAGGCAAGGATCGCCTTCCGCATGTCCGAACTGGGGGATATGGCTGGCGCCGAGGAACATTACCGCCGCGCGTATGAGTTGATGCCCGACAGCTTCGGCAGGGTGGAAAGCTACTGTTTCGGCTGCGAAGGAGCGTTCCAGGGCGCGCAGGCGCAGGGCATTGCGGAGCGGGTATTCACCAAGCTGGCAAAAGAGAGTCCGCAAAAGCCACAGATTCATTATTTGCTCGGCTACCTGCGCAGTGAACAAAACCGCTATGCCGACGCCCTGCCGGAATTCCGGTTGGCGGTGAAGATCGATCCCGAATACCTCAACGCCTGGAAGCAACTCGCGGCGACTTCCGAAAAAATGCGACTCCCCGCCGCCGAACGCGACGCAATTCAGTTTAACCTATTGAAGCTCGATCCGTTGGGACGTCATTCCAGCTTTGAGTTCAACCATGTCAGCGATTTGCGCGCCGCATGGACGGCCATGGAAACCGCCGCAAAGTTCAGGACGCCAGCGCCCGAGAGCCTCTACCCGCTCGCCGCTTCAGCGGAAGAGATCAAAAAGCAGCAAGAGGAAGCCGCCAAAAACCCTGGTCGGCAGAGGTTTTATAATGGTGGTTTGAGAGGGAACCGCAAAGACGAAACCCCTGCGAAAAAAATCGCTGAACAGAGTTTTGTCAACATGATGAATCAATTGTTTATAAATGCTTCGCAACTTTACCGCGAGTAGCGGGTTGAGGTAGGGAGCATTCAAGCGTTCGGGGCGGTCGCCCCCTTTAGACATGCCCGACCAACCAACTTTCACCTCCCTGACGGCGCCCCGGCTTCATTGCGAGCATGTTGTCGAGCCTCTTGGGGTGCAAACTCCGATCCCTTTACTCGCTTGGGAACTGTATTCATCCCAGCCCGGCACGCGTCAGACGGCGGTGCAAATCTTGGCTGCTTCTTCACTGGAGCGTTTGGGGAACGGCGATGGCGATTTGTGGGACAGCGGGAAAATCCAAAGCACGTCCAATCAGATGCTATATGGGAACCTGTCGCCGCAATCCGGGCAGCGGGTTTATTGGAAGGTCCGGGTGTGGGACGAGCAGGACCAGCCTTCTTCCTGGAGCGAGCCCGCTTGGTTTGAATTTGGCATTCTGCACCGCGAGGAATGGGAGGGCGAGTGGATCGGCGCGGGGGATACGGAATGTGCGCCGCATTTGCGCCGGGAGTTCGAGGCGAGGGTAGGGTTGCGCAGCGCGCGCGCCTATTTTTCCGGCCTCGGCTATGGCGAGCTTTACCTCAACGGCGTTCGTGCCGGAGAGGGATATTTTACGCCGGGTTGGACCGATTACGACCGCCGCGAATACCGCGATTTGTATTACCCCTACGAAGACCGCGCCCGCAAACGGGTGCTCTATACGGTGTCCGACGTGACCGCCCTCGTGCGGCCTGGCCGCAATGCTCTCGGTTGCATCCTTGGCAACGGGATGCACAACCAGCGGACCCGCATCAACGAAGGCAGGATGAGCTATGGCCCGCCGCGGATGCTCCTGAATCTGGTGTTGGAATACGAGGAGGGCACGCGGGAGCGGATCGTGAGTGATCCGACTTGGCGATGGAAGGACGACTCGATTCGGTACCACCAGATTTTTGCAGGGGAACGCTACGATGCGAGATTGGCGCTGCCGGATGAATGGGTGCTCCCTGATTTCGACGAGGCGGGTTGGCAACCTGCGCTGGCAGCGCCGCGTCCTGCGGGAAGCCTGTATGCGCAGATTTATCCGCCGGACCGGGTGATCGCTTCGTTGGTGCCTGTGACCCAGAGCGAGCCGAAACCGGGTGTCTGTGTTCTGGATTTCGGGCGAGTCATTAGCGGATGGCTGAAAATCACGGTGCGCGGCGAGGCAGGGCAGCGCGTGGTCTTGCGTTTTTCTGAAGAACGGAACTCGGACAGCACGCTTGATTTTCTGAGTGCAGGGGCGGGCAGCCGCACGGTGGGAGGGGAGCCGCAAATCCAAACCGACGAGTGCATCCTTTCCGGGCGCGGACTGGAAACTTACGAGCCCCGGTTTGTCTGGCATGCGTTCCGATACGCGGAGATTTCCAGCTGGCCGGGCGGGATGCCGGAGGAGGGCTCTATCGTGGCACAAGTCGTTCACATGGACATCCCTGTTTCTGGCGAGTTTGCGTGTTCCCAACCGCTATTCGAGCAGATCAACGAGACGTTCCGAGCCACGCAGCTTGCCAACTGGCACTCGGGGGTGCTGAGCGACTGCCCGCATCGCGAACGGCTTGGCTACACTGGCGACGGGCAGATCACCTGCGAGGCCGCGATGTGGAATTTCCAGGCTGCCACGTTCTACGCGAAATGGATCGACGATATTTTTGACGCTCAAAATCAGGTCAGCGGCTTCATTCCTCACACCGTTCCCTTTTATGGAGGAGGCGGCGGCTATGGATGGGGTGCGGCGGGGATCGTCATCCCGTGGATGTTCGCCAAGTTTTATGGCGACACTCGCGTGCTGAGGGACAACTACTCGAACATGGCGCGTTGGATGGATTACATCGAACAGCATTGCGACGAGCGTGGCGTGGTGACGCATGAGGAGCCGGGGAGTTGGTGTTTGGGCGACTGGGCTTTTCCTGAGGCGCCTTCAGAGAATTTCAAAGCTCCGGTTGCGCCGGAGTTGGTGAATACTTTCTATTACGGCCATTGCGCGCGGCTGATGTGTGAGATTGCTGCGCGCTTGGGCAAGGAGGAGGAGGCGCGGGTTTTTGCTGCAAAGTTGGAGCGGATTCGGGCGGATTTTCACCGCGCTTTTTACAATCCGGCGAGTGGCGGTTATGCGGATGGGCGGGGCGGGGCGAATGCTTTTGCGTTGGCGCTCGGAGCGGTGCCGACGGAGGCGATGGAGGGGATTGTGGCGGATATGCTAGAGCATTCGCAAGTCTTTGATACGGGGATATTCGGCACGCCGATTCTTTTGGATGCGCTGACGGAAAATGGGGCGGTGGATCGGGCTTGTGCGCTGATGGAGGGGACGGATTTTCCGAGCCTTGGTTTTATGCTGGCGAACGGGGCGACGACGCTTTGGGAGAGCTGGCGGAAGGAGCAGGGTTCCCATTGTCACCCGATGTTTGGCAGTGTCTGCGCCTGGTTCTATCGGGTGGTGGCGGGGTTGGAACAGGCGGCGGATTCCTGGGGTTTTGACCGGGTCATTTGGCGTCCGGGGAGGGTGGGGGAGTTTGCCCGGATGGGCTTCCATTCGCCCAAGGGAAGGATGGAGTTGGAGTGGCACAAAACCGCTTGGGGTTTGATGGCGCGGACGGTGGTTCCTCCGGGGATTTCGATGCGGGTTGTGCATCCGTTTGACGGGTCCGTGGTGGAGGTTGGGGCGGGTTCCCATACGCTGGAACTTCGCAGAAATTGACATTTTTTATGCTCCAAAAGTACCTTTTTTGCGACTTTCGGCACCTTAATTTGGGGGAAATGATCCCGAGTGAAGGGTATTGCGATCAACCTTATGTGGTGCGGACCGATGACGGGGCGTGGCTTTGCATTATGACAACGGGGGCGGGGCGGGAGGGGGAACGCGGGCAGCACGTTGTTACACGCCGTAGTACTGACCACGGGCGGAGTTGGGAGGATGCGGTGGATGTGGAACCGGCTTTAGGGCCGGAGGCTTCGTATGCGGTTTTGCTCAAGGCGCCGGGGGGACGCATTTTCGCGTTTTACAATCACAACACGGATGAGGTGGCGGAGGTACAGTGCGAGGCGGCGAGCGGACGGGGGATGATGAAGCGGGTGGATTCGCTGGGGTATTTTGTTTTCAAGTTTTCCGATGACCAGGGGCGGAGTTGGTCGGCCCGGCGCTATCCCATCGCGGTGCGGGAGTTCGCGGTGGATCGGGAGAATGTTTATGGGGGGAAGATTCGGTTTTTTTGGAATGTGGGGCGTCCGCTGATTTCGCGGCACGGGGTTTTTGTCACACTGCATAAGATCGCCGCGATGCCGTTTGCGCAGTCGGAGGGGGCTTTTCTGTTGAGTGAAAATCTTCTGAAGGAGAAGGACCCGGAGAAGATTGTTTTTCAGACGCTGCCCGATGGGGATGCGGGGTTGCGGACGCCGCCGGGAGGCGGGCGCATCGCCGAGGAGCAGTCCGTGACGGAGTTGAGCGATGGGTCGCTGTATTGTGTTTACCGCAGCATGGACGGGTATCCTGTTTGCAGTTACAGCCGCGACGGGGGGCACACCTGGAGCGAACCGCGTTACAAGACGGTGGTTCCCGGTGGCAAATGGATGAAGCATCCGCGTGCGGCCAATTTTGTGTGGCGCTGCGCCAACGGGCGTTTTCTTTACTGGTTCCATAATCATGGGGGCGCGCCACTTTTCCGGGATGGCGGGGATATTATGGGGGACCGGAATCCGGTCTGGCTTTGTGCGGGGGAGGAGCATGATTCGCCGGAGGGGAAGGTGCTCCTTTGGTCGCAGCCGGAGGTGCTGCTATACGATGACGATCCGTTTATCCGCATCAGTTACCCGGATTTAGTGGAGGAGAGCGGGCGGTTTTGGATCAGCGAGACGCAGAAGACGGTGGCGCGGGTTCACGCGATAGATCCCGCGCTGGTGGAGGGATTGTTTGGGCAGGCTGAGAATCGGCTTGCGGCGAAGGCGGGGCTGGTGTTTGAGGCATCGCGCCTAGGCAATGGGGCATGGCAGGTTGTGATGCCGAAGCTGCCGGTTTTTTGCGGGCCGGATTTCTCGCAGGAAGATCAGCAGCGGATGGATTTTCGAGCGGGGTTCACGCTCGATTTTTTGTATCAGCCTTCCGCGCTGATTCCGGGGTATGTATTACTGGATGCGCGGATGGAGACTGGCCGGGGGCTTTGGGTGGTGCAGACGGAGGAGGGGGTGGTGGAAATCCGGTTGAACGACGGGCGATCGGAATCGGCCTGGCGTTGCGACCGGGGGAGTGTGTGGGCGGGAGGGGCGCATCACGTCACGTTTATCGTGGACGGTGGGCCGAAGCTGATTTTGTGCGTAGTGGATGGGCTGCTCCACGACGGCGGTGAGGAGCGGCAGTTTGGTTGGGGGCGGTTCAGTCCCACGCTGCGGGAGGCAAATGGCGCGCCGGAGTTGCGGATGGCGGCGTCGGTGGGTGCGGTGCGGATTTATGAGCGGGCGCTGCGGGTGAGCGAGACGGTGGGGAATGCGCGGGCGGGGTTTGGGATGTAGGGCGGCGAAGCTTATGCGTGCTTTCCGTTTGCCGACCGTTCCCCCCAGAAGGTGGTTTTCCTTATGGACTGGGGGATCACGAGAGGCTCAAGATGGCTCAACTTTCAGAAAAATGAGGAAGCGAGGAGGCTGAATTCCGCAACTTCCTGAAAACTCTCTAGTTTAAAGAATAAACTTCATTCACAAACGGACCAACCATGAAATTCAAACAGTCATTTTGCAGGGGATTCCTGAACATTGCCATTCTCTGTGCGTTTGGGAGCGCACAGGTTTTTGCGCAACAGCCGACTCCTGTCCGTCCCAAACAAGTTGCTTGTGTGGGTGACAGTATTACTGCCGGATACGGACTTCAGAAGGGGGAGAAGTCCTATCCCAATTGCCTCCGGGAGTTGATGGGGCGGGAATTCAGAATTCAGGCGTTTGCTGCCAGCGGACGGACGTTGAGCAAACAGGGGGACATGCCGATCTGGAAGACGCAGGCTCTCGACCAAGCGGCGGCGATGCAACCCGACGTGGTGGTGATCGCGCTCGGCACGAACGATGCCAAGCCGAAGAATTTTGAGAAGGTGTCGGAACTGCCCAACGATGCGGTTGCGATGATTCATCTGTTCCGCGATCTCCCGTCGAAACCCACGGTCATTATTGCCCTGCCGGCACCGGTTTACCGGACGAATTACGGGATTCTCGAAGAAAATTTGGTTCGCGTCCGGGCAACGCTGGCGGAGACGGCGAAGAAGGAAAATGTTCAGGTGATCGATCTCTCTACTGCGCTTGCCAATCATTCTGAGTGGTTCCCGGACGGCGTGCATCCGAATGCGGAAGGTGCTGCGGCGTTGGCTAATGTGGTTGCTACGGCGTTGCGTCAACTCAAGTAGGTCGGAAGCGAGGGTGCTGCGATCAGGACTGTCTCGCGCATGATCGGTTAGCAAGGATGGCTTTGGGTGGTTTGCGGGTTCCCTCGCTGCGCTCGGGATGACAGGCATGGTGGTTGGTCTTTTGGCGTTCCGATTACGGATTAAAATGGCGGGCGCTGTCCTATCGCGCCCGGAGGTCGCGATCCACCGGGTGATTGGCGACCTAGGCTCGTATCAGCGGGGTTTTCTTTCTTCGGAAATCTGCGAGGATTGGGGCGATCTCGAATATTTCTTTTCTCTCTTTTTTGTGAATACCGCTTCCATTGCCCAGCTTGCAGAGGATCTTTCCGGTGCGAAGTCGGCGGAGGATTTTCATGGGGCGTTGCGGCGGGCGCTGGGGGCTTATGATGCGTTGAATACGGCGCGGGTGGAGGAGTCGGGGGTGACGCTGGTTTGCCGGGCCGGGTGTTCGCTTTGTTGCTGGCTGCGGGTGGATGTTTATGCGCCGGAGGTTTTCTTGATTGCGGATGCGTTGCGCACGGAGTTGTCGCCGGTGGAGTTGCTGAGGTTGCGGGAGCGGTTGGCGGCGCACGCGGGGGTGGTGACGCGGTTGACGGTGATGGAACATGCGACGCGGAATGTGGCGTGCCCGCTTTCGCGGGAGGGCTGGTGCAGTATTTATGCGGTGAGGCCACATACGTGCCGACGGCATCATTCGCGGGATCTGGCGGCTTGTCAGTTCACGTTTGATCACCCGGAGGATTTGGAGTTTCCGGGGGCGCACAGTCGGGTGTTGTTCGAGGAGCTGACGGAGGCGATGGGGCTGCACGCGGCGGTTTATGAATATCTGGGGTATGATGCGACGATTTATGAGCTGGGGTCGGCGCTGGAGGAGGCTTTGGCGGATGCGGGCTGCTGGCGGCGGTGGCAGCGGAAGAAGAAGGCGTTTCGGCGGGCTTCGGTGACACCTGCGGGATAGAAGGGCGGGGGTTTTTATTCTCACGCAAAGGCGCGAAGGCGCGAAGAAGAGGGGAGATCAGACCCATGGGACGAATGGGTCTGATGGGACGTATTTTGCTGAGGCGGGTTAGCTCAACAGGCGGAGGTGGCCTTGGGTGGCGGCTTCTTCCATGAGGTTGGGAGGGACGCTTTCGATGTTTGTGAGACCGAGTACGTTCGCTGCCTGGCGGTAGAGGGCGCCTAGGCTGCCGCCTGCGGCGAGGAGGATGCGGAGTCCGGGGGTGGGTGGGATTTGCAGGAGTTCGGAGCCGATGAGGAGGCCGCTGAGACAGGCTGCGCCGTCGGTGGTGGGGACTCCATTCAGCAATCGGCGGGCGCGGATTTTGAAGAGGGTCTTAAAGAAACCGGGGTTGGAGGCTTCGTGGACGCCTTGTGCAAAGGTGGGGGATGTGGCTTCGAAGCGGTCGGCATGCTGGAGGGCTTCGCGCAGGGTGGGGGCGTTGGGGAGGTGGGCGAAGAGTTCGCCGGTCATGAGGGTGTCGAAGCCGATGATTTTTCCGCCGGAGATGCGGACGTGTTTGCTGTGGGTTCCGGGCATGAGGAGGAGGGTTTCGGCGTCCGACAGGAACGGCAGTTTTTGCGCGAGGCCGAGGAGTTCGGTTTCTTCGCCGCGCATGACGTTTTCTTTGTCGCGGACGCCGGAGATGAGGCGGACGCGGAGCGGGGGATGGTCGGGGAGGGGCAGTTGCAATGTTTCGCTAAGGAGGGCGCTGCCGTCGAGGGGTTGGGGGAGCGGGGAGTAGGGGAGTTCTTTCCAGCCGATGCGGGAGGTGGCCATGCCGGAGACGAGGCAGTCGGCGGCTGCTGCGCTGTTGCGGGCGAGGAGGGTGGAGGCGTGGGCGGCGAGGCATTGGGCGTAGCGTTCTTCGCGCTGGAGGTCGGGGGCGGTTTCCGCGAGGCGGGCTGCGCCTTCGGGGGTTTTGATTTCATCGCGGATGGCGCCGGTGCGGCGGTCCGCGAGGCGCAAGCGGAAGTGGGTGGTGCCCCAATCGCAGCTCAGGAAGAAGGCGGGTTTTTGCGATGTCATGGTTTTGTGAGGTATCGGATGGGCGGCTCGGCGTCGAGCAAAAGCCTGTCGCAAAAAGAGAAGCCCGGCTAAAGTCGGTGGGAGAGTTGCCATGGGCTTACCACCCACCGGTTGAAGACGGCGTGGGCTGGGGTAAATTGGAGGAACGTCAGAAAACGCTCGCTTGCGGGCGGCATTCGGTTTTTTCTCATCGCACTCTTTGAATTCCTTATTTCCATGACAACCTATTCTTTTTCCAATCGTAATTTGCCGCTGGATGATTCTTGGGATGTGATCGTTATGGGGGGAGGTCCGGCTGGATGCACCGCTTCTGCTGCTGCCGCCCGCGAGGGGGCGCGGACGCTCCTGATTGAAGCGACTGCCAATCTTGGTGGCAGCGGCACTGCGGCGTTGGTGCCGTGCTGGTGCCCGTTCTCCGATAAAAAGCAGATTATTTACCGGGGGTTGGCGGAGCAGGTTCTGGAACGCTGCAAGAAGCATCAGCCGGAGGTGCCTGCGGAGCAGCTTGACTGGGTGCCGATCGATCCCGAATTGCTCAAGCGCGTTTATGACGAGCTTATGGCCGAGAATGGGGCGCAAGTTCTTTTCCAGACAATGCTCAGCAGCGTGGAATGCAATGCGGCGGGGGAGGTGGAGGCGATTCTGGTCACAAACAAGGCGGGGCTGCATGCACTGAAGGCGAAGGTTTATGTGGATTGCACGGGGGACGCCGATGTGAGCGCTTGGGCGGGCGCGGAATTCCAGAAGGGGGATGAGGGAGGCGATGTGATGCCCGCGACGCATTGCTTCATCCTGAGTAATGTGAATGAGGAGGTGTTCAAGACGACTTTGGAGAATGGGGCTGTGTTGATGGGGAATCACGCGAAGACGCGGATTTACGATATTATCAAGTCGGGCAGGTATCCGCTGATTACGGACGCGCACGTTGTTGCTATGCGGATTGGCCCCGGCACGCTGGGCCTGAACGCGGGGCATCTCTGGAATGTGGATAACACGAATCCCGAGAGCGTTTCTCGGGCCATGAGCCAGGGGCGCAAGCTGGCCGCGCAGTTCCGCGATGCGTTTGCGGAGTTTTACCCGGAGGCCTTTGCCAATGCGTTCCTGGTGGTGAGCGGCAGCTTGATTGGATCCCGCGAGAGCCGTCGTATTACTGGGGATTATATCCTGACGATTGATGATTACGGTGCGCGGCGCAGTTTCCCGGACGAGATTTGCCGGAACGCCTACTATATCGACTTGCACCATTCAAAAAAAGACGCCGAAGAGCACACCGCAGAGCGTGCCGACGGGCTGTCGCATCAGCCGCTTAACTACGGTCCCGGCGAGTCGCATGGCATTCCTTACCGATGCCTGACGCCGAAGGGGCTGCGCAATGTGTTGGTGGCGGGGCGCTCGATTTCATGCGACCGTCCGGTCCAGGCAAGCATCCGCGTGATGCCGGTCTGCCTGGCCACGGGTGAGGCGGCGGGGATGGCTGCCGCCCATGCGGTGCAGAGCCACGGGGGGGATGTTCATGCGGTGGATACGGCGCGGCTGCGTAGCAGGCTGTTGGCTGAGGGGGCGTATTTGCCGTAGGGATGCAGAGGAAATAAGGTTGACTAGCTTGTCTCTGGTTGGGAGAGGTAGCGCATGAGTAAATCGTTCACCCCCGACTTTACGTGCATTGTTGATGCTGCGCGCAATCGTTTCTCTCGCAGGTTGCCGCTGTATGAACATGGGATTGCACCGGAGAAAATGGAGGAGATTCTGGGGCGGAAATTTGCGGGGCTGCTCCAGGGTGGGGAGGCGGATCGGCGCGAGTATTTTCGCAATTTCTGCGATTTCTTCCGGCTCATGGGTTACGACACGGTGAGTTATGAGGCGGGCGTTGTGGATGTGATCGCCCAAGGTCGCGCTCTGATGGGGCAGGAGCTGGGGCCGGTTCAAGACCGGGCTGATTTCGAGCGGTTTCCTTTTGCGGAGGCTGTGGAAAAGTATTTTGGGCTGTATGATCGCAATTTGCAGATGTTGGGCGAGCAGATGCCGCCAGGGATGAAGGCTATTGGCGGTGTTGGTTATGGTGTTTTTGAGATCACCCAGGACTTGGTCGGGTTTGAATCGCTGTGCCTCATGCGGGAGGACGATCCGGAGTTGTATGCGGATGTTTTCGCCAAAGTCGGTGACCTGATGGTGAAGATTTGGAGTCGTTTTCTGAAGCAATATGGCGACATGTATGCCGTTTGCCGGATGGGCGACGATCTGGGCTTCAAGACTTCGACGCTCTTGATTCCTGATGACATTCGCACGCATATTCTCCCTCAATACAAGCGCATCGCGGACTTGATTCATGCGCATGGCAAGCCGTTCCTGCTGCATTCGTGCGGGTGCATTTTCGATGTGATGGAGGACATCATCAGCAAGGTGGGGATCGATGCCAAACATTCCAACGAAGACCAGATTGCGCCGTTCAGGACCTGGGTGGAACGTTATGGGGACAGGATCGGGAATTTCGGCGGGGTGGATGTGAATGTATTGTGCCTCAACACGGAGCAGGAAATCCGGGAGTATGTGCGGGAGGTGATTGGATACTCGGTGGGTCACGGCGGCATCGCCATCGGTTCCGGGAATTCGATTCCCGAATACGTTCCGGCGGCGGGATACCTGGCGATGGTTGAGGCGGTCCGCGAATATCGCGGGGAGTGAGCCGCAAACGACTCCAAGCTCTCACACAAAGAAAAAGCCACGCTTTGGGTATGTTGAGAGATCCCTCGCTCCGCTCGGGATGACACGCGTTGTATCGTTCGATTATCTCCGAGAAATGGTCTCAATCATTCGGCGAGGTTTTCCATGATTGAGGCGAGGAATTTCGGGTGATACTTGATGAAATTCCTGCCCATCGCGTTGCGGGTCATGACGATGACTAGATCGTGTTCTGGGTCGATCCGCAAGGTCGTCGATGATGCTGCGCCGTGGCCGAAGGTTCCCTTGCCGAGGCCGTCGTCCTTAAACCACACCAAGCCGATGCCCCACTCGAGGGTGGTGTCCGGGCCAAGCACTTTGGTCAGCCGCGCGGGAAGCATTTGTTGGAATGTCTCCGCGCTCATGAACTGCTTGTCGCCATAGCTGCCGCGGTTGAGCAGCATCTGCCCGATTTTGGCGAGGTCCATCGGCGTGGTTTGGGCGTCGTAGGAGCTGTTGGTGACAGTGGTGTTGGCGCACCCGAGTGGATCGAGCAGGTGATGTTTGTAAAATTGCGGCAGAGCTTCGCCCGTGATGCTTTCGACAATCTTGCTGCCAAGCGCCAGCCCTGCACCGTTGTATTCATGCCGCTTGCCCACTTCCATGAAGGGATAGTAACCGGCGATCACATCGTCAAAGTCGTTGAGATCATCGCCCCAATGCCCCTGCAATCCATTGGTGTGCGTGTAAAGGTGGCGGACGGTCAGCGGCGTGGGGACGGGGACTCCGCTGAACGCCGGCAGGAACTTCGCCACGGGATCATCGAGGTTCACCAATCCCTGATTCACAAGCATCATCATCGCTGAACCTGACATCGCTTTGGTGATTGAGGCCATCCAGCATTTTGTATTCACGGTCATCGGTTTGCCGTCACGCTGGCCGTAGGCTTTGTGCAAAACAATCACCCCATGCCGCGCAATGCAGACGGCGAATGCCTCGTCGGTATCCGCCGACCACTGCTTGAGCAGGGTGTCAATTTTCTCCGCCGCGTCGGGCTTCATGCCCGCTTCCTTCGGTATGCCTTCGTGAAGCACCGTCGTAGGCATTTCTGTCACGGCCTGCGGACAGACGAACGGTTGGGGATAAAGCTTGTCTGTTCCGGCGAGCTTGCGTTTCAGGCCGACCCACCACTGGCGGTCCCGCGTAAGGAAATCCTCGGAGATGCCTGTGTCTTTCGCGCCCGGCTTCGTCTCGTAGAGGGCGCTCGTCAATGCAGGGGCCGCCGCGTCCCGCGAGAAACTCTCTTCCAGCAGTAACGACAGGTATTTTTCGGTCGAATGTTTTTGTTCTTTCGCCACGGTGGGATTGATCCCGATTTCCTGTGGATATCCAATCGATCCTGCAACTTCCGTATGTGCCCACCAGGAAAGCTTTTGCTGCGTGCGGAACAAGGTCAGCAATCGCCGGAACGTTTTCCCGTCTTCGGTCTTGATCTCGACGACGGCCCCGTAACGGCCCGGCTTTTCTGCTGTCGTCACGGGGTTGTAATTGGCGTCATAGAATTTCGCCGTGATGGTATAGGGCCCGATTAAATCCTCCACACAGGAAGGCTGCTCAAAATCGCATTTAGGAAACTTCGTGCCCGAAAAGACATTCGGATCGAACTTCAGCCTTTGCTCCATGAAGGCTTTCGCCCGCTCCACCTGTGCATCCGGCAGGTTGTAGGTTTGCACCGGTTGGCCGTCCAAAGATACGTCCAGCGGCCCGTATGCCTTGCCCAGCGGGGGCATCGGCAGCACCAGATTTGCCCATGCCCGGTCGCCGTCAGCGGTTATGGGAATGCTGCCCAGTTCGCGCCCACCCTCCTTCACCGTGAAGGTTTTGCCAACCAGGTCCGTCCTGCCCGCCACATGAAGGCATGCGCGGCGGAACCGTTCGTATTCGCCCGATACCACGGCATTAATCGGCGGCGACGGCTTGTCCGAAAGCCGCACCCGCTGCATCTTCGTCGAGTCATCGCCAGCCCCCGCCACGAGCGGATACCACATCGCCTGGAAGCGGTCCCCGCCCACCGTATCGTTCACGCAAATCTGGAAGGCAAGCTCGCGCCCGGCTTCCGGTTTAATCCCGAGATTTTCCCACGGCAGCAACGCCTCCAGGGTATAACCGTTTGCGGTCTTGGTGCGCACCGCAGTCACCGTCGCATTCGTGTGCTTTAAGGCTTCCGACTTGCGGTGGTCGTGGATGTTGAACCGAAGTTCCGGGTGCTTCGGGTCCAATCCCGGACTGATCACCACCTGGAAAACATCGCGAGAGCTCCGTTGTGGCGCGTAGAAAATCTCGACGGAATTCTTTTTCCAAAGCTCGTTATCTTCGTTGGCCTCGTCATGCACGATTTCGGTCACGTTGACCAGCACCAGCAACCCGCGCTCGTCCCAGCCAAGGCGAAAAGCCGAGTCGAAAGCCGCCGCTGGTGTGAGCTTGCCGTTTGTGCCTCCCAGGACCTCGACGCAAAATCCTTTTTCGCTCCAATCGTTGCTTTTCCCATCAATCGTCACGCCGTCGATTTTTGGAATGTCAAAAACTGGAACGTCCGCCTTTGCGATGGCAGAAAAACTGATGATGAGAAGGAAAACCGAGAGGGGAGTTTTCATGTCGAAGAAGCTCCTCAAGTTTTTTGGAAAACGCGAGATTTTTCAGAGTCATCGGTATTTTCGCCGTCGCGGTTCTTATTCCTTGGATAAAGGGATTCATCATTAATCCAAGGAAACCCTTCCATAGTGTCGGGGAAGTTTTTCGCCAAAAATTCCCAGTCGATTCCGCGAATATCTTGCAGGAGCGGAAAATCCTCTGGACTCATCTCAATCATGGCTTGAGGGACGACTGGAATTTCGGAATACCATTGCATTCCTCTGGAATCCGAGGTGAAGCTATCTCGCGAAAGCACATGGACGATGCCCTTTTGATAAGGTTTCATGGGCAGACACCTGTAATCAACCGCGAAATGAAATCCCTCACGAGTTTCTCCGGTAGCATCCTGAAAGGGAGCATAGAAAACGTTCATGGCGCAAATACCGCGCTTTGTCAAAAAGGGTCTGTCGAGGATGGCAAAGAAGGTGGCCATTATCCCGCTGGAAGCAGCATACACGCGAGGTAGATGTCCATCGACAATATTGTCTTGTGATGACCTTGGCTCAAACCGGAGAATCGGGTTTGCTGATCCGTGAAGAAGCGCATTCTGATATTTGACCAAATATTCCAGGAAAATCCATTTGGGCATTGAGAAGGCGTCGTTCGGGATAATCTCCGATGCGTTTGATAGAACTCGCTCTTTAAAGAGAACTTCGCATTGCCTCTTGAGTTTCGCGTCTAGCGAAAACGCAGGAAATGGAATCAGTTGGTCAAATCTGGTGCCCTGATAGACTTCCTCCAATGTCGTTTTTTTCTTATTAAGCCCCAGACGATAGAGCTGTTCCAAGGTCAAATGTTTGCTAACTGTCCGTTCTTCGTCGCTCATAATTTTCTTGTCTCAGATGATGGTGCGTGAAGAAAAACTGTCAAGAAAGTGGCTTGGGAAAGTGGGTTTTACAATCCACTCGGCACAGATGGCACTATTGGCTGGAGCCTTGTGATGAGGACAAAAGCCGTGCTTTTGCACAAATCATTTGGAGCATTGCCATGCGTTTTCGCGTTGCACCGTATGGGAACCTACCTGAGAAAAGGATTGGCAGTTTTTCTCTGGAAATGCACTTTTTGCTTGGGATTGCGGCGCAATCAGGCATGACTCGATTTATATCACTACCCCATGAACCCCATCATTGATTTTTCCAACGGCTTTTCATTGCAACTTGCCATCAACGGGAGCGAATGCCTCGGGATTGGCGCGGTTTCCTACAAGGGAACGCCGTTGCGCTCGACGGTGCTTCCCTGGACGGTTTACACGGAGAGCGAACATTCGGAGGAGGCGGTCCGCTTTGAGACTTTCCGCCTCAAGGAAGTGCGCAGGAAGGGGGAGGCGGTGGAGGTGATATTGCTTTCGCAGGGACGCTGGATGCCCCGCGCTCAGGAAGCGGACATGATGGGTGAGGCGCGCATCAAGACCCGGCGGGTCAATTCCCCGGAGGCGGAGTTCACCTGGACGTTCCGGCCTGTTACCGAGCGGCTTTACGAGAATGAGTGGCAGGGGCTTGCGGTGCAGATTGGCTATTCGTGTCCGGGGCATCCCATCCACTGGCTGTTGGAGACCTCGACTTGGGAGATTGGGGAGGCGGCTTCGGGCTGCACGTTGATTCAGCAGGATATTTCGGCGATCCAGTTGGAGCAGGCGGTGGAGGAAAAGAGCGCGTTTTCCACGATCGAGAAATTTTTCACCGACGGATGGGGCGGAGCGTATCCCATGGACATGCTGCCGCGGGCGGCGGGCGCGGCCATTTGCGATTTCCAAGTGAAGGGGAATACGGCACTCTGCTTGTTTGCGGAGAAGCCGGGGTTGACGCGGGCGCGTCTGGACAAGTTCGCCGATGAGAACGTGATCCATTATATCGACCGTGCTTATTTTCCGCTGGGTGAGAAGGTGCAGGCTCCGGAGCGCAAACTGCTGGTTTTGCAGGCGGCGGAGCCTTTCCCGCGCCATGCGGTGCGCAATTTGTGGCTGGATTGCTTTACGGAGGTCCGGCGGCGCATCCTGGCTTATTACAATTTTGAACTGGAAGTGCCGCAGCCGTGCATTGGGGCGCATCTTTGGGACGCGCATTTGAAGGAGCGGATGGCCGGATGGGCCGAGCCGCTGGCGAATGATTTGGCGGAGTATGCTCGAATGGGATTCCGTCAGGTGTTTGTGCATGGCGTTTGGGACAGTGTGACTTCGGATACGACGCCGGGCATCGAGGGGAACATCTGCTGCCCTTACAGCTTCCATTATGCCCCGGCTTTTGGCGGGCCGGAGGGGATGAAGAAGCTCAACGATACGGCCGAGGCTAACGGGTTGCGGCTGATGCAGTGGTTTTCCTTCCACCTTTCGCGCATGGCTCCGGTCTGGAAGGAACATCCCGAGTGGGTGATGAAGGAGGCGAATGGCGATCCTTGGGACGGCAATTACGGCAGTCTTTGGAGCGGGCGTGTTCGCAGCGGGTTTGGGGATTGGTTCAAGAACCAGATTCTCGACGTCAAAAAAGAGACCGGCATTGCGGGGATATTCTGGGATTCCTACCAAAACTTGGGCGTTACGTGCATTGACTGGAGTTCGCCTGATAAAGGGCCGCAAGCGGATGAAATTTTCCGCATGCAGGGAGAGTTGCAGCGGGCCGGGTTCCGCCAGCGGGTGGAGATTGTCACTATTTTTGGGGTTAGCCAGGTGGCGACGTTTGGGTTTAGCAATGACAAGTTCCGCCGCCGGTTGTGGGACGATTTCATTGAGGGCGACCAGGCCTTTACGATGATGGATTGCAGCCCTTCGTTCTTTACTTCGGATAATATGCTGACTGCGGACAAGGTGAGCCCGGCGCGGTATCTTTGGATGGCGGCGCATCGTTCCATTCCCGGCCTTGGCGGCGATCCGTGGGGTGTAACACCCAAGGATCGGACACGCTTCCCTGGAGGCGACAAGGCGGCGGCTTATGCGCGCGTGAACCACCTTTACAACAAGGCGTTGCCGCAGATGCAGCGGCTCCGTTTGCAACCGGGCGGCACCCATGTGGTCTGGCTCGATGAGAAGGGGGCTCCGGCGGTTCTCTGGACGTTTGAGGATGTGGTTTCTGCGCTTCAGGGGACGGCGACGGACCTCGAAACGGGCGAAGTGATCCGACTGAATGGGAGCACGGCGTTGAAGGCGAAAGGGGCTTATGCGTTTGCAGGGATTTAGGGGCCTGTAAAAATCGAGAAACGTTATTTGGCGCGGTTTTTGGGCGTGGTGGGGATTGCAACGATCGGTTACGTTGCTTGCTTCTTGCTCCATCCAAAAATCTACGCCAAAAAAACCGAAATATTGATGAAAACGGAAAAACTGAAAGTCGTTTGTTTGGGGGATTCGCTCACGGGGCCGAGTCCGGGGGAGACGTATCTGGACAAATACATCAAGTGGGCGGATTTGCTGCAACTGGCTTTGGAATCCGCGCTGGGAAGGGGGCGGGTGGAGGTGCTCAATCAGGGTAAGGCGGGGGATACTTCCGCCGGGGTGCTGCAACACCTCGATGAACGCTTGCTGCGGTGGCAGCCGGACTTGACGGTGATAATGATCAGCGCCAACAATTTTTCGAAGGATCATGCGGGAGACGCCAGCGACGCGGAGGTTTCAGCCCGGTTTAAGGAGGACTTGAAGGAGATCGTGGGGCGTGCCAAGGGGGCTGGGATTCGCGTGTTGCTGCTCCAGTATCCCGATCCCAAGGCGGAGAACATGGAGAAGGTTTGGACGCACGGCAATAAGGGGAATCCGGTGATTGCGGAAGTGGGTCGGGAAGAAGATGTGCCGGTGATTTCCTTGAAGTCGGAGTTCGATGCTGCGGCGCAGAAGCAACCGTTGGCTTGCCTGGCAAGTCCGGTGGATGGCATTCACCTCAATCCTGGCGGGGAGTTGGTTTTGACGCGGGCGGTGGTTGAGAAGTTGCGCGCGCTGGGGTGGATTCCGGCGTTTGTGAGTCCGCTCGATAGAAAATAGTCCTTCCTCCCTTGGGACTTGGTTATTACGTTTCCATGATGAAGCCGAAGATCAGTATGATCACTCTGGGTGTCCAAAACGTGGGGCGCTCACTGGCCTTTTACAGAGACGGATTGGGGTTCAATCTGCACAATTATAAGGAGGGCGATGTGTGCGTGATGTTCAGGCTGGAGGGGACGTGGCTGGCGCTTTTCCCCCGCGAGAGCTTGGCTGAAGACGCTCAGGTGACTTCAGCGGGATCCGGATTTCCCGGGTTTACCTTCGCGCACAATGTGAAATCCAAGAAAGAGGCCGACGAAGTTTTTGCCATGGCGGTGGTGGCGGGGGCAACGCCCATGAAGATTCCGCAAGACGTATTTTGGGGTGGCTATTCTGGCTACTTCGCCGATCCAGACGGCTTTCTATGGGAAATCGCGTTTAATCCATTTACCGACCTGACCTGAATCGACTGATCCTCCGCCAATGATCCGAGTGCATAAGAGTTGACGGGCACCGGCCCCAGCGGGATGAATCCTTTTTCTATATGCCATGTTTTAAAATGATCCTGCGGGTTGTCGTGGTGATTTTTTTTGGTGCCGATTTCCTTTGGGCAGATGTCCAGATGTCTTCCCTCTTTGGAGATCACATGGTTCTCCAACAAGACCTCCATCTGCCAGTGTGGGGGACTGCGGAGGTTGGAGAACGTGTGACTGTGACGGTCGGGAAGGAAAGCGGCACTGCGACGGCGGGTGCCGATGGCAAATGGATGGTGAAGCTTCCTCCCTTGTCAGCCGGTTCCTCGTCGGTGACGATGACTGTGGCGGGAAAAAACACGCTGACATTCAGCGATGTGCTCGTGGGAGACGTCTGGGTTTGTTCCGGGCAATCGAATATGGCATTTGCCGTTCCCAAGGCGGAGGCCGGGGAAGCGAAGGATCCGCAAATCCGGTTTTATGGAGTTCCAGATCGGGCGAGTTTTCAGCCGGAGAGCGACATCCCGGCGAAATGGGTGGTCTGCACCCCGGAAACGACCGGTAAGTTTTCCTCGGTGGCCTATTATTTTGCACGAGAGTTGCGCTCCACGCTGAAGCGTCCGATTGGCCTGATTGGTGCCTACTGGGTGGGATCGGGCGCGGCTCCCTGGGTTAGCATTTCCGGTTTGCGAAAGGAGCCTTCGCTCAAGTGTTACGTGGACGCTTATGAGCAGCGTCTGGCGGCGTATCCTCAAAGCGTGGCGATTTATCCGGCGTTGATGGAGGCTTACCAAGCGGCGCAAACAAAGTGGGAGCAGAATTATGGGGAGACGTATCGGGAGGCGCGGAAGAAATGGGGTGAGGAGTGGAGCAAGTCCCAGAAAGCAGGAACGCCTGAGCCGCCGAAGCCGCCGATGCCTCCAGAAGCGCCCGGGCCGCCTCTTCCTCCCGAGGGTGGGGGGCGGGTGCCGTCGAGCATTTTCAATGGCATGGTTGCTCCGCTTGTTCCTTATGGGATCAAGGGGGCAATCTGGTATCAGGGCGAGAGCAATCATGCCCGTCCGCTGGAGTATAAAACCTTGCTTTCGCGGCTGATCGCCGACTGGCGCGAGAATTGGGGGCAGGGGGACTTTCCGTTTCTAGTCGTCCAACTCCCCAATTTTCAGCAAGCGGTGCAGAGTTGGCCGTTCGTGCGCGAATCGCAGCTCAAGACGGTTCAGTCGGTGCCAAACGCGGGATTGGCGGTGACGATTGACGTGGGTGAACCGGTCAATCTGCACCCACCCCACAAGCTGTATGTCGGGTTGCGTCTGGCGCAGGCGGCCAAGCGTGTCGCTTATGGGCAGGAGGTGGTTTATTCGGGGCCGATTTTTGAGTCGGCGAAAAGTGAGGGAAGCGCGATTCGCGTGCTATTTAGGGAGGTTGGCGCCGGCCTGACCATTGGGAGCGCGCCCTATCTGGCTCCCGGAGTAGCTCCCTTGCCAACGACCTCGCTGGCGGGATTTATGATCGCAGGAGAGGACAGATATTGGGTTTTGGCGGATGCAAAAATTGAGGGGAATTCTGTGCTGGTATCGAGCCCGCAGGTGGCCAATCCGGTGGCGATTCGCTACGCGTGGGAAAATGCGCCCCGATGCAATCTTTACAATAAGGAGGGATTGCCCACTTCCCCTTTCCGCACGGATGATTGGCCTCCTGATTTTAAGACGGATGACTGGAATCCTTATAATACCGTCCCCCATGCGCCCGATTACGCGAAGGGTTTGCAGGCTCCAGCAGCAGTCAAGAGTCCGGTGATCCCAGCCGGTGAGAATCAATAATTCACAGGTGTTGTTGGCATGTGGCGTATTTTTTTAGGGAGAGCCACTCCCTCTTATGGGGAGGGGAAAAATGGCGAACGGGTAAAAACAACGTAACATTTTCCAAATTTTTTGAAGACAAAACTGTGACGATATGAATACTGTTACGCCCTTGACTTTAGCACTACTTATAGATATTTGTATTCAGTATGATTGATTCTTCTTCATCTTATGACCGCCCGGGATTTTCGGAGGGTTATATGTCCAAAGCCGGGAGGACGCTGGCGACCGAGAAAATCGAGGTAGAGTACAAGATTTTCTTCCTGGATCTCCAAGAGAATCACAGGGGTCGTTTCCTACGGATTACCGAAGATGCTGGTGGGCGGCGGGAGACGGTAATCATACCGATTGAGAACGCGCAGGAGTTCACCGAGACGTTCAAACGGATTATCGTGGCGGTTCCTTAGGGCCGAATAAAAAAGCCGGGAGATGCCTTTTGGGGCGTTTTTTGGGTGGTGGTGTAAATGTTTGCATTTCTCCATTTGCCATCGGGAAAAATACTGTAACTTTGTGAGCGCAACCCACTCTTACTTTTTCATGAAATTTCGTTTTGCTCTGACCTGCGTCGTTCTGGCTACCCTTTCCTTTACTGGCTGCGAGAAAGTTAAAAAAGCGCTTCATCTCGCACCCAAGCAGCCCGTGGTGGTTGCCACGCCGACGCCGACTCCGGTTCCCACGCCTGCGCCGACGCTGAGAATCACTGCCAACCGCGATGCCGGGGTCATCGTCTTCTGCTACCACCGCTTTGAGGAGATCGCGAGCCCGATGTCCACGAAGCCTGCCGACTTCGAGCGGCAGATGCAGGCGCTCAAGGACAACGGTTTTACGGTGATTTCCATGCAGGACTTCCTGGCGTGGCGGCGTGATGAAAAGCAAATTCCCGTCAAGAGCGCGCTGATCACCATCGACGACGGGTATGTCTCCGCCTACGAGGCTGGCTGGCCGATTTTGAAGAAATTCGGCTATCCCTGCACGATGTTCGTTTACATCAACTACATCGGCACGGGCGGCAAGTCCGTGAGCTGGGATCAGCTTGCCGAAATGCGCGACGCGGGGGTGGAAATTGGCTGCCACAGTTACAGTCACCAGAGCTTGAAAGGCAAAGGAGCGCTCTTGAGCAAGCCAGCCGCCGAAGAGATCAAGCGGATGGGTTACGAGGCATGGTTGCACAAGGAGATCGTCGATTCCAAAAAGCTGATCGAGCGCCAACTGGGCATCAAAGTGAATGTTTTCGCCTACCCCGGCGGCATCTACAACGAGCAGTCGCGCGCGGTGATCAAGGAAGCCGGGTACCAGGCGGCTTTTGTCACCTACGGCCAACGCAACACCTTCTCCAGCCCCGGCTTTGACATGATCGGGCGCTACGGCGTGGAATCCACCAAGCCCAAGACTTTTAATGATGCGCTGGCCATGATTGGCGGCGGAGTCGGGCCGGGGACGTCCATGTATGCCCAAGCGCCAGCGTCGGAAACCCACGTGGGATCCACTTTGGAGACAGAGCCCGCCGACGGTGCGACGATTTCCGATCCCAAGCCAGTCATCCAGGCCGTGCTCGACAACATGGGAGCCATCGACGAGGGGAGTGTGGAGATGCGCATCAGCGGCTTTGGGGTTGTCCCGGCCAAATACGACGAGGCGACCAAGACGGTGAGCTTTCAATCGCCCAGCCAGCCGCTACGGGACAAGGAATATACGGTGATTGTTTCCGCGAAAGTTGGCGGCAAAAAGAAAGAGGCTCGCTGGAGCTTCCAGTTCGACCCGGCTGCGGGGAAGAATTAGTCGGCAAGGCGGATGACGATTTGCTGTTCGCCGGTCTCTTCGGCGGCGATGCGCGCTTCGGGCCGGGGTTCGCCGTTGACATACACGGAGGCGGTCCGGTGTCCAGTACCGGTGACTTCCAGCGAAAATTGAGCGTTGCGGTAGGCGAGGCCACGCAGGCGGAATGACGTTATCGGCGCGACGGTTTGCGGCTGGAAGCGGAGGCCGTCTTTCTCAAAACGCAGGCCCAGGATTCCGTGCAGGATCATGCGCAGGAATCCCGTGGCGCTCCAGGTCTGGCGGCGGCAGGATTTCCAGAGGCCGATGCTGTTGTCGGTGAGGCCTTCCTGGAGGCCACCGTAGATTTCTCCGGTGGCGGAGTGATAGAGTTCGGTGAACTGGACGTCGCGGTCGGCCTTGGATGCCAGGCTGAGGAGTTCTTCGACTAGGAGATCGGTGCGGTTGTGGCGGGCTGCTGATTCGGCCCAGAAGGCGTTGACTTGGGGCCAGATGGTTCCGCTGTGGCGTCCTAGGTCGTGGCCATCTTGTCCAAGGTATCGCTCAAAGGTGGGCCAGACGCAGGGGAGGCCGTGCGGGGTGATGTGCTGGGTGGCGAAGAGGCGTTGGGCCTGGGCGGGGTCGAGCACGCCGAAGAGCAGGGCAAACGCGGCTCCCAGGCCTTCCTGATGGCGGCAGAGTCCCTGGTCGTCGAGGAGGTAGGCGAGCGAACCGGTGGCGTCGTCCCAGAAGTGGGTGAGAATCGCTTCCCGGAGGCGGCTGGCCTTGGTTTCATAGGCTTCCGCGCCGGAGAGTCCCAGTTCGCGCAGCATTTCCGCGATGCACAGATAGGCTGAGTAATAGAGGCAGTTGGTGGAGCAGGCCATCATGGGCAGGCCCATGCCGACCAGGGCGCGTTCCTGGGGATTGGCGCGGATCCAGTCGATGATGCCGCTGGAGCCGTTGGTGCGGGCGTAGCGGTCCGGGTAGGCTGCCACGCCGTCCTGGAAGCAGGCTCCGCCGCGAAAGAGATTGCGCGTGGGGTCGAATTCGGTCTGCTCCATGAACTCCAGCGAGGCGGTGGCGGTCTGTAGCGCCGAGGCGAGAAATGCGCGGTCGCCGGTGACCAGATAATGGTGCCAGGCACCGGTGACCCAGATGATTTTGTCCCAGTATTCCCCGCCGATGCGGGCTTGGCCCTTGGCGTTTTCCAGAACGCCCAGCAGCGTGTTGCGGGCGGCGTCAGGCACAAGCAGGCTGCCGCCGTTCCAGCAGTTGATGGCGGCATCGCGGGTCCACGGATTTTCGTAATCGAGGCCCGCCATGATCATCGGGCGTGGGGCATCGAGCACTCCCGACTGATGGGGAAGGATGTTGCTGAACAGATCGCCGATGGCGATGCGGAACGCCCGGTTGAGGGTAGGGTGATCCGAGGTGAAATCGAGATTGGAAAAGGAGATGAGATTGCCGTTCATGGGAGATGAGGGTCAGACCCTGCCCGATGAGTGAGCACCGATCAATCTGAAAAGTGGAGTGAGGACGCCGGTGGGTGACAACCATGTCGGGAGCGTTGCCAAGCATTAAAAAATCCGATATTTTTCCCCCTTGCAAACACCCCCTCCGGATTGCGTGATTCAGGTTTCCTCCACCTCATCGCCACCGCATAAGCCGTGGTACCGCATTCTCTATCTTCAGGTGTTGATTGCGGTAGGCATCGGAATTCTTATCGGTTATGCGTTTCCTGATTTCGGGAAGTCGTTAAAACCGCTGGGCGATGGCTTTATCAAGCTGGTGAAAATGATGATTGCGCCAATCATTTTCTGCACGGTGGTTCACGGGATTGCCTCCATGCGGGATTTGAAAAAACTGGGGCGCGTGGGTCTGAAAGCGCTGGTTTATTTTGAGGTCATGTCCACGCTCGCCCTGATCATTGGGCTGGTTGTGGTGAATGTCCTGAAACCAGGTGCAGGATTCAATTTCAACCCGACCGGCCTCGATGCCTCGCTCGGTCAGGGCTTCGTGCAAAAGGCGCACGCTCTGGACACGACCACATTTTTGCTGAACATCATTCCCAACACGCTTTTCGACGCGTTTGTCACCGGTGATCTGCTTCAGGTTCTTCTTGTATCAGGGGTTACGGCTTTTGCAATCAGCGGGCTTGGAATCTGGCGCGAACCGGTGCTGAAAGTCATCGAGGGAGCGTCGCTTGTCTTTTTCGGCATCATGCGAATCGTAGTTCGGGTCGCACCGCTGGGCGCGCTCGGCGCGATGGCGTTCACGGTGGGAAGCTATGGCCTTGGATCGCTGAATCATCTGATCGCACTCATGGCCGGTTTTTATTTAACCGCGACGATCTTCGTGGTCGGGGTTCTCGGAACGGTGGCGTGGGTCAGCGGCTTTTCGATCTTCCGTTTTCTCGTCTATATCAAGGAGGAGCTGCTGTTGGTGCTGGGAACCAGTTCGTCGGAAACGGCGCTCCCTGGCATCATCCGGAAAATGCAGCGGCTCGGCTGTTCCGATTCGACGGTGGGGCTGGTCATCCCGACGGGATACAGTTTTAACTTGGACGGCACGAATATCTATATGGCCATGGCCGCCATTTTTTTGAGTCAGGCAACCAACACGCCGCTTACATTGCACAACCAGATTGCACTGCTGCTGGTGGCAATGATTTCATCCAAGGGGGCCAGTGGCGTGACTGGCGCAGGCTTTATCACTCTTGCGGCCACGCTGGCGGTGGTGCCATCTGTGCCAGTCGCTTCCCTTGCGCTTCTGGTCGGCATTGATCGGTTTATGAGTGAGTGCCGCGCCATTACAAATCTGATCGGCAACGGGGTGGCGACAGTTGCCATCAGCCGGTGGGAAAAGGAAGTCCTGCCGGAAACCCTGCGGGATAACATGCGCAGGCGCCCCGAAGATTGATGCCGATCAAATCCTGACCGGCTACCGGGTTATTCTTCCCCGTTCATCCACTTGGTGAAGCGCTCGTCCAACTGATTGAGCATCTTGCCAGTGTTGTGGGAGAGGTCGGTGAATTGTCCCCACGCGGAAGTATCCTGCGCTTTTCCGACGCCCTCAATCTCCCGGATAAAATCCTCTACGAGGACCAACTGCGCGGGATAGGTGGCGCGCAGTTGGTCCTTGCAAAGGTCAGCCGTCTGCTTCTGACGGTTCTTGGTGCCGAGACCCATCTATTTGATGTGACCCGAGACGAGCTTGGTCATTTCAAACATGGTGACCTGGCTCTTGCCGTTGAACACGGCCTTCAAGGGCGCATCGGCATTGATGAGCGTCTTCTTGGTGGCGTCCTGGAGTTTGTTCTTTTTGATGTAATCCCAGAGCTTCTTGGTCATCTCGCTACGGGGTAGGGGAGTCGATCCTACGATGGCGGAGAGTTTGTCGTCGGGCTGCACAGGTTTCATCAAGGCAGCGTTGGGTTTGCGGGTGGTGGTTTTTTCTGGTTTAGGCATATTTGGAAATTAGACCTTTATTGGGTTCTTGGCGAGGAAATCCGCAGGGGGAACCCAGCGTCTCCTTTTCAGGTGATATCTTCAAAGACTTCCACGACAAAACCAGAGACGTTTTCAATCATGGCTCCATGAAGCCCGGAATGTATGCCGATCTGTGCTATTTCAGCAAAAGGCGGTTCAAATTGTGAATCATCCAAAAATTCAATAACGACATGGTATTTTAGAAGAGTCGATTTTGGCTTTGATCCCCGATTTTTCATCAGGCGATATTCGTGGATCATTGATCGCCTTTTAAAATCAGCCAGAAAGCGATGAAGCTTTTGTATTTCTTTTGATTCATCCGAGTCTTCTTTAAAGGAAAACCAAACGTTATAGAAAATCATTTGTAAATCCTACTTTGGTTTTCTGAAGGCTGAGCCCAAAAATACTATTGGAGGTCTTTCTCTACAATGAAAAAGGCGGTGGAGATCAGAAGAACTTTGTTTCTCTGCGGAAACGACATGGTCGATTTTACTGCATGAAGATTCGATTGGGAAAAAGGTACTCAACGCATGTCAACTGAGACGGCTTGGCAGGGAGGATGTAAACATCTGCATTCGCACAACGAAATTTGGTCTTTTTCTCGGGGGCATGATTTTGTTAAGCTTCCGTGTTCAGTGAAAATCCTTCGCTCGTCTTCTTCGGTTGCGCGCACTTGCCGCAGCATTCCACGCCCCCTGGTGTTCGTTCCGACCATGGGGGCGCTCCATGAGGGGCATCTCTCGTTGATCCGCCGCGCCAGGGAACTGGCGGGGACTAAGGGGACGGTGGCGGTCAGCATTTTTGTGAACCCGACGCAGTTTGGGCCGAAGGAGGATTTCTCCCGCTATCCGCGTCCTCTCGCCTTGGACACGGCGCTATGCCGCGCTGCCGGGGTGGACTTGCTTTTTCTTCCTGATGCCAAGGCGTTCTATGCGCCCGATCATTCCACTTGGGTGGATGAGTCGCTGCTGAGTACGGGGCTTTGTGGGGCGGCGCGTCCGGGGCATTTCCGGGGAGTGTGCACGGTGGTTTCCAAGCTTTTCCATCTGCTTGGGCCGGACATCGCGGTGTTTGGCAAGAAGGATGCCCAGCAACTTGCCGTGCTGCGCCGGATGGTGCGGGATTTGGATTTCCAGATCAAGATTGTCGGTGCGGAAACACACCGCGAGGCTGACGGTCTGGCGATGAGTTCGCGCAATCGGTATTTGAGCGAGGAGGAGCGCGCGCAGGCTCCTGTGTTGCGCCGGGCGTTGTTGGAGGCGCAGGCGGTGGCGAAGGCTGCTGTTTCGGTTCCCGGCAAATTGCGCGCGAGCGTGGTGAAGCGGATCAAAACCGCGTCGCTGGCACGGATTGATTATGTGGAGGTGGTGGATGCTGAAACGCTGGGAAAACCGGGGCCGAAGACGAAGAAAGTGCTCATTGCCGTGGCGGTTGTGTTCGGCAAAACGCGGCTGATTGATAACCTGGAGGTGAAGCTTTAAGCGCCTGTGAAAACTTACGATTTTGTGGTGCTTGGCAGTGGGATTGCGGGATTGAGTTTCGCCCTCAAGGCGGCACGATGTGGCACGGTGGCACTCATCACCAAACGCGCGGGCGGGGATAGCAACACCGCGCATGCCCAAGGAGGCGTGGCGTGTGTGACGAGCGGGGAGGACTCCTTCGATCTGCATGTGCGCGACACGCTGGCTGCCGGGGCGGGGCTTTGCAACGAGCGTGTGGTGCGGACGATTGTTACCGAAGGCCCAGCGCGCATTCAGGAGTTGATGGAGTTGGGAATTCACTTTGATGAGCGCGATTTGGAAGGGGGCGAGCGGGAGCTGGATCTCGGACGCGAAGGAGGCCATTCCAAGCGTCGCATTTTGCACGCTCGCGACGCCACGGGGCGCGAGATCGAGCAGTCGCTGTTGCGCGCCGCTGTTGCCTCTGAGCGCATTGACTTGCTGGAGAATCATACGGCGGTGGATCTCATCACCACCGGCAAGCTCGGGTTTGCCACGGAGGATCGTTGCGTGGGGGTATACGTTCTCGATGAAGCCACTGGCGTGGTGGAGACGTTCCGCACGGACCGGCTCATCCTCGCCACTGGCGGCTGCGGCAAGGTTTATCTTTACACCACGAATCCGAATGTGGCGACCGGTGACGGCGTGGCGATGGCTTGGCGCGCGGGGGCGACGATTGCGAACATGGAGTTCATCCAGTTCCACCCAACCTGTCTTTTCCATCCGGCGGCCCGCTCGTTTCTCATCAGCGAGGCTGTGCGCGGCGAGGGGGGGAAGCTGGTGGATGCCAAAGGGCGCGAGTTCATGGCAAAATATCATTCGCTCGGGGCGCTCGCGCCGCGTGACATTGTTGCTCGCGCCATTGACGCCGAGATGAAGCGGACCGGTGCGCCGTGCGTCTATCTGGACATCAGTCACAAACCGGCGGAGTTCATATGCGAACGTTTCCCGACGATTTACGAGCAGTGCCTCAAGCTGGGCATCGACATCACCCGGCAGCCGATTCCCGTGGTGCCCGCAGCGCACTATCAATGCGGCGGGGTATTGACCGATGAGAACGGGGCGACGAGTCTGCGTGGTCTCTACGCCATTGGCGAGGTAGCTTGCACGGGCTTGCATGGGGCCAATCGGCTTGCGAGCAATTCGCTGTTGGAAGCGGTGGTGCTGGCGCATCGCGCTATCGAGCATGTGCTCGTGGAGGTTCCTTTCAACGGGCATCCGCCGCATGAGTTGACGCTGCCGGAATGGGTGAGCGGTGATGCGCATGACGTGGATGAGATGGTCGTCATCTATCACAACTGGGACGAGATCCGACGGCTGATGTGGGATTACGTGGGGATCGTGCGCACGGACAAGCGGCTCAAGCGCGCCAGTCGGCGGCTGCGCAGTCTGCTGCGGGAAATTCAGGAGTATTATTGGGATTTCAAGCCGAACACGGATTTACTTGAACTGCGCAATCTGGCTACGGTGGCGGCGCTGATTGTCGATAGCGCGCTGTTGCGCAAGGAGAGCCGGGGTTTGCATTACACGCTCGACTATCCGGAGACGGACGATCACCGCTGGCGCAAGAACACCGAGATTCACTGGGTTTAGGAGACGCGCCAGAAGGGTTCAAAGCGCCATCTCGGAATCGCGCCCGGAGGTTGCGATCCACCTTGCTGCGTGACAGTCCCTAAGACTTGGAAGGGACGCTGAGGATTTCCAGCAGGCGTTCCACGTTGATGTGCTTTTCTACCAACGCCTGGATGCGGTGAATTTTCTCGTAATCGCCGGGGAGGGTTTTGATGGTCATCGTGTGGATGGCGTTGGCTACGGAGTAGCTGTCCATGGGGCTGGCGATGACGGGGAGGGCCGATTGGGCGATCAGGTTGAGGACGGTGGGGTGGGGGAGGAGGTCGCCGGAGAGAACCAGGCCGGTAAGTCCCTTGCTTTGCGGCTCCATGAGGGCGGTGGTGGAAAGGGCGGCCAGGATGATGTCTTCGCGGTCGCCGGGGGTGACGACGAGGGTGCCCGGCGTGAATTCTTCCATGACGTGGCTGGAGTTCATCGCACCGATGATGCTTCGCTCGACTTTACGGTGGGCTTCGGAGCGGGAGTTGACGAAGCGGCCCCGGACTTGTTTGCAGACTTCGTTGAGTGTGGGATTGGAGAGGATCGGTTCCACGGGCATCGCGCCCAAGAGTTCGATTCCCAGCCGAGCCAGACCGCGCCGACAGAAGTCCTCGATGAATTCGTATTTCTCCGGGAGGATTTTATTGACGATGACGCCCGCCACTTCAACGCCTTCTTTGTCGAAGAGGGCTTTGTTGAGGGCGATTTCGTCGATGGGGCGTCCGATGCCGCCTTTGGTGACGATGAGGACTTTGCTGCCGAGGAGCTTGGCAACGCGCGCATTGGAGAGGTCGAAGACGGAGCCAACGCCCGCGTGGCCGGTGCCTTCGATGATGCAGAATTCTTTTTCCCAGCAGGCGCGGTCGAAGGAGTTCTGAAGCCGACGGACGAGGAAGTCGTTGTTGGCGTTGTCGATGTAGCGGCGGGTGAAGTCCGGCTCCACGGCGATGGGGCTCATGTCCTCGATGGGTGTCTGGACGCCGAAGGTGCGGTCGATCAGGAGGGAGTCTTCATCGATGCGTTTGCCGTCCACTTCTTCAAACCGCTGTCCCACCGGCTTGATGAAGCCGATCCGCCCGAGGCGCTTTTTGAGCACGGAAAAGAGGCCCAGGGCGGTGGTGGTTTTGCCGTCGTTTTGATTGGTGGCGGCAATGAAGAGGCGGGGTGTGATGTGGTTCACGGCGAGGCTATATTTCGGGCTGGTCTTCCGTGCCGTTGGTGGGGTAGAGCTTGCGGTATTCGATGGCTTGCAAGCCGACGATGGCGGCGGTGCCGACGATGGTCTCCACGGTGGCACCGCGAGAGAGGTCGACGCTCGGTTTGGAGAGGCCGAGCAGGATCTGGCCGTAGGCTTCGGCTCCGGCAAGGTGTTCCACGAGTTTGGCGGCGATGTTGCCGCTGTTGAGGTCGGGGAAGATGAGGACGTTGGCCTGCCCCGCCACGAGACTATTGGGGGCTTTGACTTTGGCGAGGCTTTCGAGCAGGGCGGTGTCGGCCTGTAACTCGCCGTCGATCTCCATGTTCATTTCCGCCGATTCCGCGGATTTGCGGGCTTGGGCGGTGGCAGCGGCCATTTTTTCCGCCGAGGGGTGTTTGGAGCTGCCTTTGGTGGAGAAGCTCAAAAACGCCACGCGCGGCCGGATTCCGGTGAGTTGTGCACAGAGTTTGCCTGCTTGGACGCCAATCTGGGCGAGTTGCGGCACGGTCGGCTCCGGGATGACGGCGCAGTCGGCAAGGAAGAGCACGCCGTTTTCGCCATGCTGGCGGTCTTTGAGGGCCATGACCATGCAGCTCGAAATGAAGGAGACGTCCGGCAGCGGTTTGACCAGTTGGAAAAGGGGGCGCAGGAGGGATCCGGCGTAGCCGCTCACGCCGCCCACGAGGGCGTCGGCCTGGCCGTGCTGGATCATCATGGCGGCGAAATAGTTTGGGTTGATGAGGAAGCTTTCCGCCTCGCCCGGCCCGAGATTGCGGTAGCGTTGGAGCCGGGTAAGCCATTGGCAGAACATGGGGAGGTCGCTGGCGGTGGAGGGATCAATCAGGCCGATCCGCCCGAGGTCGATGCCTTCGGTGGTGGCGATGCGCTCGATCTCTTCGGCTTTGCCGAGGAGGATGGGGGCGGCGATTTTGAGCTTCACCATTTCCGCGGCGGCATGGAGCACGCGCGGCTCCGTCCCTTCCGGGAAGACGATGCGTTTAGGATGGCGTTGCAGTTTCGAGAAGACGGTCTCGATGAATTTCATGCGTGTGCGAGTATGCTCAACTTCACGAAACCGGCAACACTAGATTGCGAAGGATTCACGTCTTAAAAGACAGAGGGGGAGCGGGGACTTGCTCATTGAGGGCGCTGCCGTGCCTAATGAACGCGAAGGATTTTGAGACGTTTCGAGATACCTCGCTCTGCTCAGGATGACACGCATGGTGGCTACCGTGCTTTTTAGATGGGGCCTGTCGGATTCGAGGAACGGTCGATCTTTAAATCCGCAAAATAGATGGCTCCGGCGTCAAAGCCGTTGAGTTTGGTTGATGCCTGAGGCCGATCAATCTCCAAAGCGGAAGCTTGTTTTCTGGCGCAGTCCGGGCACAAGCCATTGGGATTTTGCGGATCGGACTGGGAACGGATTTTTTTGCACCCGTTGCAAATCGGCAAAAGCTCTTTGATCGTATTAACCTGGCTCAACGCTCCCTGAAGTTGCTCGATGATTTGTTCATGCTCGACCCTTCGGGCTTTCAGGGCGATTTCCGCCTGCCGATGCCTTGCCATTTCTTCTTCCCACGCTGCGTCAACAGCGGTCACTGCGGAGGACTGCTCTTTCACTGCGCGTTCGAGTTGCTCGTTGTGGGCTCTTAACGCGGAGGACATCGACTCGAAGCTTTGCGCCAATTGATTGAGTATTGGCATTCCGCCTTTGGGATCTGGGTTGATGTTCATGTTGGGATTGGCGTTGAGATTGGGGTTCGCGTTTATGGGGGGGGCGACGTTGAGATAGGGTTTGGCGGTCAAGATATGTTCGGTAAGACGCGTTGCTTCCGCGCGCCGTTGTTCTTCTGCGAGACGCGTTGCTTCTGCGAGGCGAGCAGCTTCAGCAAGGTGGATATCCTCAGCGTGCCGTTGTTCCTCAGCGAGACGCGTTGCTTCTGCGAGGCGAGCAGCTTCGGCAAGGCGGGTCTCTTCAGCGCGCCGTTGTTCCTCAGCGAGACGCGTTGCTTCTGCGAGGCGAGCAACTTCAGCAAGGCGGGTCTCTTCAGCGCGCCGTTGTTCTTCTGCGAGACGCGTTGCTTCCGCGCGACGTGCTTCTTCGGCCCGGCGGGTTTCTTCCGCCCAGCGTTTTTCATCGGCGTGGCGTGCTTCTTCAGCCAGGCGTTTTTCATCGGCGAGTTGCGCGGTGGTTTCCGCTTGTTGTTGCTGAAGTTCCGATGTGCTGTCTTTGACTTTGACTGTGGCGGTGGAGCCTCCTCCCGCGACGTGCCGCGTTGGCTCCATATGTTGGCGGATGCGTTTGCGCATGGAGATGACAAAGCTGCCCAAGAACCACACGGCTGCCAGCGCAACGATGGAGCAGAATCCGAGCAGGTAGAGTTCATGCATCAGCCCGGCCTGGCTTTCGGCGAGAATGGCGTTGTTCGAGACACCTACGGCAATAAAGAGGCAGTTGTCGCTGCCGGGCACGGCTGCGTAGTAGTAGGTTCGGGGAATCTGATCCGCTCCGGTGCTGTCGATAAAGCCGGTTCTTTCCTCGCCCTTGGCTTCCATGGCTTCCCAAGAGCGGGACTTGGTTCCCACCCATTTATCAAAATCGGGATAGCGGGCGACGTAGGTGCCCTTGCGGTCAGTGATGAGGATGATGCCGTTTTCCGGAAGGTTCGTTTTGGCAATGCATCCTTGCAGCACGTGGAGATCAAGCGAGGCGTAGACGATGCCCGGTGGGAGCATTCCGGAGCGGGCGGGGAGAGGAAAGCCGAGGTTGATGACCGGTTTGCCGACGATTTCGCCGATCAGGTAATCGCTGATGGCGAAGTCTCGCTTCTTTTGCAGGCGGATGGAGAAAGCCCGGTCGGTCATGGAGACGGGGCGGTCGCTCGGCAGACCGCTGCCGATGATTAAACCGTCCGGCTGGGTGAGGCCAATGTTCAGATACGACTTGGATTGCCGGATGACGTCTGCGAAGAGGGTGCTGGAAGCGGGGCCATCGAGTTTGGTGACAGATTCGGAGGAGGCCAGGGAGATCAGCATTTGCTGGGCGCTTTCGAGCACGCGGCTGACATTTTCCGAGGACATCTTGGCCAGGTAGGAGGCTTCCTTCTGGAGTTCGAGCAACTTCCGGTCACGTTCCGTGATGGCGCGATGGACCGTCCACCCCAAAATCAGGAGCATGGCAAACGTTACCACCAGCATAAGCCGGAGTCGGATGGTTGTAACGCTAGGGAGTGACATAAAGGGAATCCATTCCAAGGATATTTGGATGATGCTACCTTACCGCAGAGTTAAATTTTTTGATTAGGGATTTCATAGAATTCTAGAACGTGAGCATTTTTACGTATTTTCTCTCCAAAGCGCAATACGTTATTTTACGTATTTAAGTAGGGTTCTCAAGAAGCGGCATTGGCAGAAAACAGGACTTTGCTTTCAAACAACTGGCGGGTTTACTTGCGACGGGGTTTCCGCTAAGGTCGCCGCCCATGTCATACACCCTCGGAATTGATTACGGCACCAATAGCGTGCGCGCCTTGATCGTGGACTGCCGCGATGGCAAGGAACTGGCCACCTGCGTGGTGAATTATCCCAGCGGCAACCAAGGCATTCTGCTGGACCCCGCCGACTATCACCTCGCCCGGCAATACCCCGGCGATTACCTCTTCGGTCTGGAAAAGAGCGTGACCGGCGCGCTGGCTGAGGCGTCGCGGACGCCCGGCTTTACGGCGGATCAAATCATTGGCATCGGCGTGGACACGACGGGATCGAGCCCCATTCCGGTGGACGAGCAGAATGTTCCGATTGCTTTCCAAGAGCGTTGGAAGGGCAACCTCGCCGCGCAATGCTGGCTCTGGAAGGATCACACCGGCTATCGCGAAGCGGCGCTCATCACCGAGGCGGCTGCGCGGGTGCGTCCGCAGTTCATTGCCAAATGCGGCAACACGTATTCCTCCGAGTGGTTCTGGTCGAAGATCTGGCATTGTTTGACGACTGCGCCCGAGGTGTTCGACGCCGCCTATAGTTGGGTGGAGTTTGCGGATTACATTCCCGCCGTGCTCGCGGGCGTGACCGATCCCAGGGCCGTCAAACGCGGCGTCTGCGCGGCGGGTCACAAGGCGCTTTATGCCGAGGACTGGGGTGGGCTGCCGGACAAGGAATTTCTCGCGCTGCTCGATCCCAAGCTGGCAGCGTTGCGCGACCGGCTTTACGAGAAAGCCTACGACGCGACCGAAGCCGCCGGAGCGCTCTGCCCGGAATGGGCGGCGAAGCTTGGACTGCCCGCGGGCATCCCGATTGCCATTGGCGAGTTCGACGTTCACTACGGCGCGATTGGCAGCGGCGTGGACGAGGGCGTGGTGGTGAAGGCCATCGGAACCTCCACGTGCGACTGCTCCGTGGTTCGCGCGGACAAGCCGATTGCGGACATCCCCGGCATCTGCGGCATCGTGAAAGGGGCAATCCTGCCCGGTTACTACGGCATCGAGGCCGGGCAATCCGCTGTGGGCGACATTTTCAAATGGTGGGTGGAGGTTGTCTGCGAAGGGGACGGCGCGTTGCACGCTGCGCTCACCGATGCGGCCTCCGCGCAGAAGCCGGGCCAGAGCGGACTGCTCGCGCTCGACTGGAACAACGGCAACCGGACGATTTTGGTCGATCCGATGCTGACGGGGCTGATCCTCGGCCAGACGCTGCACACGACGCGCGCGGAGATTTACCGGGCGCTGATCGAGGCCACGGCTTTCGGGGCGCGGGCGATCATCGAGCGCATCCGCGAGTATGGCGTGCCGATCCAGCGCGTCGTCTGCTGCGGCGGCATCGCGGAGAAGAACGCTTTCCTGATGCAGATTTACGCCGATGTGACAGGATGCGCGATGCAGGTCTCCGGCTCCGCCCAGGCGTGCGCGCTTGGGGCGGCGGTGGCGGCTGCCGTGCTGGCCGGTCTGGAAAAGGGCGGCCATGCCGACTTCCCCACGGCGCAGAAGGCGATGACGAGCATCAAGGATGTTTGCTACACGCCGAAGCCGGAGAATCAGGCGGTCTATGACAAGCTCTACGCGCTTTACCTCCAACTCCACGACGCCTTCGGGGGCGTCAACAAAGCCGCCGATCTTTCCGGCGTCATGAAACAACTCATCGCCATTAAACAAGCAGCTCACTAAGAAGTTTTCACGCAAAGACGCAAAGTCGCAAAGGAAGATGCCTGCATGCCCCAAGTTGCATTGCTGGTCCCACACGCGCGCCGCGCGCCAGCTTCCCCCAATCAGCAATCTAAAATCAGCAATTAGCAATCTCCCATGAAACTCAAACCCGTTGAAATTTGGTTCGTTACCGGTAGTCAGAATTTGTATGGCCCGGAGACGCTTAGACAGGTGGCCGAGGACTCGACCAAGATGGTCGAGGCGCTCAATGCTTCCTCGCGCATTCCGCTGTCGCTTGTCTTCAAGCCGGTGCTCAAGACGCCGGAGGAAATCCGCCAGCTTTGTTTGGATGCCAATCATGCGCCGCAATGTGCGGGGCTCATCCTTTGGATGCACACGTTCTCGCCTTCCAAGATGTGGATCGGTGGGCTTTCGGTGCTCAAGAAGCCGTTCCTGCATTTGCACACGCAGTTCAATCGGGATTTGCCGTGGGGCGAGATCGACATGGATTTCATGAACCTCAACCAAGCCGCCCACGGCGACCGCGAGGCTGGGTTCATCCACACCCGGTTGCGGCTCAGTCGCAAGGTGGTCGTTGGGCATTGGTCCGATGAGGAGGTGCAGGATCGCATCGCCGCCTGGATGCGGGTGACCCGCGCTTGGGCCGATTGGCAGGGGGGCAAGTTCGCCCGCTTCGGCGATAACATGCGGTATGTCGCGGTTACCGACGGCGATAAAGTCACGGCAGAAGCCCGGTTTGGTTTTTCCGTCAACGGGTATGGCATTGGCGATCTCGTGCAATACGTCAACGGCGCGAGCGATGCGGCGGTGGATGCGCTCTGCGCGGAATACGAGCAGCGCTACAGCGTAGCGGCGGCTCTGCGCAAGGGCGGTGCGCGGCATGAGTCGCTGCGTTACGGAGCCCGTACGGAACTGGGACTGCGCGCGTTTTTGGAAGCCGGGGATTTCGCCGGGTTCACCACGACGTTCGAGGATTTGCACGGGCTCAAGCAGTTGCCAGGGCTCGCCGTTCAGCGTCTCATGGCCGACGGCTATGGATTCGGTGCGGAAGGCGACTGGAAGACGTGCGCGTTGCTGCGCGCCATGAAGGTGATCGCGGCGGACATGCCCGGCGGCACTTCGTTCATGGAGGATTACACCTACCATCTCAACCCGGCGGGGCATCTGGTGCTCGGCTCGCACATGCTGGAGGTTTGCGAATCCATCGCCAGCGGCAAACCGTCGTTGGAAGTCCATCCGCTCGGCATCGGCGGCAAAGAAGACCCGGTGCGTCTTGTGTTTGATGCTCATCCGGGGGCGGCCATCAACGCTTCGATGATCGACCTTGGCAACCGGTTCCGGTTATTGGTCAACGAAGTGGACGTCGTGCCGCCGCCCGAGCCGCTGCCCAAGCTTCCCGTGGCGCGCGCTGTGTGGGAATGCAGGCCGAGCTTCAAGACCGCCTGCGCCGCGTGGATTTACGCGGGGGGTGCGCATCACACCGGGTTCAGCTACGCCGTCACCACGGAGCACATGGAAGACCTGGCGGAGATCGCCGGGGTGGAACTCGTCACCATCGACGCCTCCACGGAGATCCGCGACTTCAAGGCGCAGTTGAGGAACAACGAGATTTACTACCACCTCGCACCGGGGCTGGGGCGGATGTAGGAGGTTTTTATCCGCACATTGCGCAGATTTGATCCAACACAATGAAACGGTTTTTAATTCGATCGCTGATTGTTGTAGGGGTGCTTCTGTTGCTCGGTTGGGGTAGCCTTCAAAGTTTGAGGTGGTATTTTGGTCATCTATACCAAAATCTTGTCGATCAACTTTACACCAGTGACTTCAAGCCTCGAAAGAATATCGATAATGAAGCTGCCAGGAAGGCACTGCATCGTATTCTTGGTTGGCCTTTCCACGGTGAGCATGATGCGTTTCTTTATGCGGCTGACCTTGGCGACTACGCCACCGTTCCTCTTCTCATCAGAGACTTGAAATTCCAGTATTGGACCAAACCTGGAGATGGAATGGATTGCGAAAAAGCTCATTGTATTGATTCTCTTGTACACATTACAGGCGTTAATGCAGGGAGTAATTATGAAGATTGGGCCAAGTGGTGGGAGGAAAAGGGAAAGTGCAATCCCCATGAAAGTGTCGCTCCCACGATCCGTTTGCTCCGTATGATCCAGAGGGCCGACCGGGCGTATCAAGGAAGTGGGCGTTCGCCCAAACGTCCGCCGCTGCCAATCGAAGGACTCATTGAAGCTCTATGCTCCGCCAAAGGTGAGGATGGAAAACCTCTCTTGTCTGACACAGATCCCTCAAAACTGATGAAGGACCAGTGGGGAACACCAATCCGGCTGTTAAGAGATGCTGATGGCAAGCTGAGCGCGATTTCTGCCGGACTGGATAGAAAGTTCGCCACGGAAGATGATTTGCCTCCCCGGAGGTTCTATGGACAAAAACCGGAGAATGAAATCAAACCATCGAGTCCTGCCAATACGCCTCCGGCGGCGGGTGCTCCCCCACAGTAGCTATCTTTTTTCTCGTTCTCCTCGTTTCCAAACTCAAATGGAGTTTGGGAACGAGTGTTGTTTCCGCGCTCGCCATCTATAGCGGCGGCGAGTAGCTTCAGAAAAATTTACAATCTCCCATGAGCAAATACACCGACCTAAAATCCGAGTGCTACGAGGCGAATCTCCTCTTGCCAGACTACAAACTCATCGACCTGACGTTCGGCAACGTCAGCGTGGGGGATTCCTCGCGCGGCGTGTTTGCCATCAAGCCGAGTGGGGTGGATTACGCCACCATGAAGGCGGACGATATGGTGGTGGTCGATTTTGAGGGGAAGGTTGTGGAGGGTTCGTTGAGGCCTTCATCGGATACGCCCACGCATCGGCGGCTGTTCCTTGCGTTTGCGGGGATTCGCTCGGTGGTTCACACGCATTCGCGCAATGTCGTGGCGTTTGCGCAGGCGGGACGGTGCATTCCCTGCCTCGGCACCACGCATTGCGATTATTTTTACGGTGAGGTTCCCGTGACGCGCGCGATGACGGCGCAGGAGGTGGAGTCGGATTACGAATGGAACACCGGCAACGTGATCGTGGAACGCTTTGCGGGGATTGATCCGCTGGTGATGAGCGCCGTGCTGGTCAAAAATCACGGGCCGTTTGTCTGGGGGCCGAGCGGGAAGAAGGCGGTGGAATATGCCTTCGCGCTGGAGATCGTGGCCGAGATGGCGATGAAGGCGATGCAGCTTCACCCGAACGTGGAATCGGTGCCGCCCTGCCTCTTGGAGAAGCATTACAAGCGCAAGCACGGGGCGGGGGCTTATTACGGGCAGCCGAAGTAGAGCACAAAAAAGCGTTGCCAGGCTGGAGCCTGACAACGCGAGATTGCCGTGAGAACGGAACGCTTAGGCGAGCGTAGCGCGCATGGCCTCGACGCAGCGTTTGAGCGCCGGTTCTGGGTTTTCCACGTCGCCTTCGTATTCGATGACGGCCATGCCGTCGAAGCCTCCCGCTTGCAGGGCGCTGACGTAGGCGGGGAGATCGAGATTGCCGGTGCCGACGACCACATCATTCCACGCGCCGTTGGACTCGAAGGTGAAATCCTTGAGGTGCGTGCCGTAGATACGCCCGGCGAACTGCTTCGCCCATTGGACGGGGTTGCCCGCTTGCGGCCCGATTTGCATGGCCCACGCGGTGTCGATGCAGAGTCCGATTTCCGGTCCGCCGAGGCCGAGGAGTTGTTCGAGGACTTCGGGTTGACCGCCGAACGCGTAACCGCCGTGGCAGTGCAGACCGACGCGGATGCCGAATTCGCGGCTCCAACTGCGGACTTTCGGGATGGCTTTCAAGTAGCTGTCGAACTTCAGATGCGCGGAAATGTGGCGCGCTCCGGCGATGGCGGCGCATTCAAACCAGGCTTTTTCGTTGTCGTTGCCCTGGAATGTTTGCACGCCGATGGAGGGGATGGAGACGCCTTCGCCTTGGTAAATGGCGACGATATTTTTCCATGCGTCGGGTTGGTCGAAGTTGGCATGGACGCCGCAAACTTCCACGGCGTCGAGGCCGATGGCGCGCACTTTTTTGGCGACGTCGAGGTTGTCTTTAAAAGCACGCAGGCAGTAGCTCTGCACGCCGAAGGGAAAGGGAGTTTTCATGGGTGATTTGGGTGTGGGTTAAAGGATGACTTCGCGGCCGCTGGTGGCGGAGAGAGCCAGGCCGTCGAGGATGCGCTGGATGGTCAGGGCTTGTTCTGTGGTGACGCACAATTCCTCGGTGCCAAGGAGGTGGTTGATGAAATTGTGGAAGCGGTCGCAGTGAGGGAAGCGCATCGGGGCGGGCGGGTTGTCCACGATGATGTGCGCTTCGGCGGCTTCATCGCGCCGGTAAAGTTTATTGCCATAAACGGAGCCGCCTGCGTCGGTGCCGAAGAGGTCAATTTCGACGCGGTCACCTTCTGCTCGGTGGCAGGCCCAGGTGACGTCGAGCGAGACGGTGGCGCCGTTTTCAAACTTGATGAGGCCGGTGGCGAAGTCGTCCACGGTGAAGGGGAGATTAGCGGCGTCGGATTTGCCCCAGTTCCCGGCGCCGAGGCCGCGGTTGCCAAACTTGGTGTAGGTGGTTCCGTAAACGCTGACCGGCTTGAAGTTGTTGATGACGTAGAGGCAGAGGTCGAGGACGTGAACGCCGATGTCATAGAGGCAGCCGCCGCCGGCCAGTTCGCGGTTGCCGAACCAGGTGCCGAGCTTGGGGATGCCGGAGCGGCGGGTCCACGCGGCCTTGGCGTGATAGATTTCGCCGAAGGTTCCGGCCTCGGCCAGCGAGCGGAATTTCTGCGACTTGCCTTCAAACCGCTGGTTCATCCCGAGGGTGAGTACTTTGCCTGCTTTTTTCGCCGCCGCAACGGCTGCTTCGGCTTCCGCCGAGTTCATGGCGAAGGGCTTGTCGAGGATGACATGCTTGCCCGCTTCGAGCGCCTGGATGGTCAGCGGAACGTGGAATTTGTTGGGGACGGCAATGTAAACGGCGTCGATGTTTTTATCCGCGAGCAGCGCTTCGCTGGTTGGGTAGGCATGGAGGATTCCGGTCGCGGCGCAGAGTTCCTTGAGTCGTCCCTCGTGGGGATCGGTGGCAGCGATAACGCTCGCTTGGGGGTGTTTGTTGATGGATTCGACGCCGTAGAGGGAGATTTGACCGGCGCCAATGCAGCCGAAACGGAGGGATTTAGTCATGGTGAGGGAGTTGTGGAAAAATCTGACAGATGGCATTTATCCTCTTCGGATAACGGATTACAATGAATAGGGATTGTCAAAAACTAGGATTTGCTGCTTAAAGCTACGATGCCTTCGACGCCCGCAAATATTCCGCATCCCGTCTCGGTGGAGCACGTCGCGCATTACCGACACACCGGTTTCAAGCATCCGCGCCCGTATCTCATGCCGCCGTTTTATGAGATGGTGGAAGTGGTGACGGGTGGACGCGGTTGGGTTCAGGACGGGCAGGAATGGAGGGAGGTGATGCCGGGGGATTTGCTTTGGCATGCGCCCGGCCAGGAAACTATTGGCCGCAGCGATTTCGAGAATCCCTATCGCTGCCTTTCAGTGAGGTTTCGCGTCCGGCGTGCAAAGGGAACGGGGCTGCCCAGATTTTCAAAATGGCCGGATATTGAGGAGATCAATGTGCTCGCCAGCGAGTGCTCTCATTTGATGCTCGACGATACATTCGACCGGCAGGTGTTGCGGGATTATCTGTTTGCGCGGTTGCTTTTCCAGGTGCGGCTTTCCGAACGTGCTTCGCGGGCGAGCGGTTATCCGGCTCCGCTGGCTGCGGCGGTGGCACGGATCGAGCGGGATTTTGCGCTGCCGCTACGCCTGGACGATCTGGCTCGCGAGGCGGGGTGGTCGGTGCCGCATTTGCACGCGGAGTTTCAAAAGCATTTGCAGGTTTCGCCGCACCAGATGCTGATGCAAAAGCGGCTGCGGGTGGCGAAGGAACGGCTGATTTCCACTTGGGAGCCGGTGAAGCGGATTGCGGTGGAGTGCGGGTTTGCCGACACGGCGGCTTTTGGGCATGTTTTCAAGGCGCAGACGGGGCAGACGCCGACTGGTTACCGGGAATATCACCTGCGACTGGGATGATGGCGGAATCCATCATTGTTTCACCATCTTCTTTCTTGGCACGGGCGCGTTTCGCATTAAAAGACTAGATACAGTGAACACTCCTCTCCGCTTTTTGTTTCTCTTTCCGTTATTGTCCCTGCGCGCGTGGGCTGCCGATCTGGAATCGGTGAAACTGGCGTGGCAGAATGGGGAGGTGTGTGTGGATAACGGGTTGATCAGCCGTCGATGGAAGCTCGTGGATGGGTTGCCCGTGCCGACCTCGCTCGTGGCCTATGGGAGGGAATGGCTCAAGCCTGACGGCCTGCCGGGGATTGTGCCGCCGGGGGGCGCGCCGAAGCAGCCGCTGACAATCAAGTGGAGCGAGGAAAGCGGTTGCGCGGACCCGGTGGAGGCGCCTTCGCGGCGTGGGACGCTGAGTGTTGTGGGGAGCGACGGGTGCGGCTATCGCTGGCATTTGCAGGTTTTTGCAGGATGCCCGGCGATTACGTGTCGCGTGGAGCGGGTGGGGGAGGGCGAGGCGGAAGTGGGCAAGCACGAAGATTTGAGCGGCGATGCCACGGGGATGGAACAGCAAAAGGTGACGGGCAAGGGGGGGCCGGATCGCGATCTGATGGAGCGTTTGCCGTTGGCGGCGATGCATGCGCAACTTACCACGGTCGATTTGTATGATCGCACGGATGACTGCGACAATCTCGCTGCCGAGCGGGAATGGCGGCTCGGCCCCAAGCAGGCGATCCAGGCGCAGACTTGCCTCGCCGCGATTACGGATCCGCTGGCGGGCGCGGGTCTGGCTTTGCTCAAGCACGCGCCGCTTCCCGGTGCCCGGCCTGTGAAGAATCCGGTGGATGTGATCGGGCAGAATCGGCTGGTGCGGTTGCTTGGGCACGGTGCGGGCAAGGAGGGGGAGGGCTATGCGTGGTCGGTGATTGCCTGGCAAGGAGGACGCTGGGAACGCGCGGCGGTTTTGCATCGTTTGCAGGAGCGGTTCCGCCCTTATCAAGCCGGGCGCGATGGATTGCTGCTTTCCAATACGTGGGGTGATCGCAATCGTGATGCTCGGCTCAACGAACCGTTTATTCGCGCCGAGATCGATGCCGGGGCTGCGTTGGGGGTGGATGTTTGCCAGGTGGACCTTGGCTGGCAGAAGGGTGTGACGTCGATTTCGACGAGCAATGATACGAGCAAGAAGGGGGTCTGGAATGGTTTCTGGGCCGCTGATCCGGAGTTCTGGAAACCGAGCCCGGAGCGTTTCCCGCAGGGGATGGACGGCCTGGCCAATGCGGCCAGGGCCAAGGGTATGGCGTTGGGGTTGTGGTTTGCGCCAGATTCCTCCCATGATTTTGCAAATTGGGAAAAGGACGCGGGGGTGCTGCTCGATTTCTACCGGAATCACGGGATACGGTTCATCAAGGTGGATGGCGTGAAGGCGACGACTAAGGCGGGCGAACTGAATCTCCAGCGGCTTTTTGCGCGGGTGCGGACGGAAACGCAGGGGGAACTGAGCATTGATCTGGATGTGACGGCGGAGGTGCGGCCCGGTTATTTCGGGGCGATGCAGGTGGGGCCATTGTTTTTGGAAAACCGGTATTCCGATTGGGGACATTGGTGGCCGCATGCGACGTTGCGCAATCTCTGGCAGCTCGCGTGGTATGTTCCGCCGCAACGGTTGCGGATCGAGTTTCTCAATCCCCGGCGCAACGCGGAAAAATACGAGGGGAGCCCGCTTGCGCCCGGATGTTATCCCGCCGAATACCCTTTTGCCACGACGCTCGTGGCGAATCCGCTGGCATGGATGGAGGTTTCCAGCCTACCTGCGGATGCGGCGCAGCCCATCGGCGCATTGGCGGCCGTCTGGCGCAAGCATCGTGATGAGTTGCATACGGGAACGACGCTACCCATTGGCGAGTGTCCCTCGGGTGCGGCGTGGACGGGGTTCTGTTCCGTTGGCGAAAACGCGGCGCAGGTGCTGGTCTTCCGCGAGTTGACGCATGATGCGGAGCGGGAGATGGAGCTTCCCCTGCCTGCGGGCAAGTGGCGCGTGGAGCCGATTGCCGGGAGCGGCAAGGCGGTCTGGCGCGAGGGCCGCCTGCATGTTGCTATCCCGGAGCCGCTGCACTGGATTTGGGTGCGGTTGACTCTTGATCGTTCCAGCGCCAAGCCATAATACTCATGTTTATCTCTTCCATGAAACTCCCCACTCGAACGCTTCTCGCAATCCTTGGAACTCTTGCTTTTATGCCTACCGCGCCTGCTGCCACCCCGACTTATGTGAAACCTCCGGTTTTCATTCCTTTGCCGCTGGGCGAGGTGAAACCGGCGGGATGGCTGCGGGATTGGTGTCAGGACGCCGCGAATGGCATTGCCGGACACGCGGACGAGCTGGACCCGCTTTTCAACAAGGGTTGGGTAGATCCGTCCATCAATCCCAAAAACACCGGGAAGATGCAGACTGGTGACAAACCGAAAGGGTATGCGTTGGAGCAGGCGGGGTATTGGATCGACGGTGCGACGCGGTTGGCGCATCTGCTGGGGGATGAGGCGTTGCTCGCGAAATGTCGGATTCGTTTCGAGGCGATCCTCAAGCGGGTGGAGGCGCATGAGCCGCCGATGGACGTCAACCGGGACATGTGGGTGGAGGGCGGAAAGTGGGCGCACTGGCCGATGGCGGTGATGGGGCGCGCGTTGCTTGCCGAGTATTCTTTTTCCCACGACCCGCGCTATTTGCATGCTCTGGAGGCGATTTACGCCAACTACGCCAAATATGAAGGCGAATACAATTCCGAGGGGAAGGCGTTTTCGCTCATTCACCACCGGGGTAGGCAGCCGATGAATGTGGAGGTGATGCTGGAAGCGTATCGCATGGGTGGGAGTGTGTGTTTGCGAGAGGAGGCCATTGCCGTGTTGCGCTCGCAGAATGAGGAGATCAAGGCGCGCTTGGGCTGGCACGAGAAGGGGATCGCGCAAGGGAAGATGGACAAGCATTTTTATATGGTTCCCTATGGCCACGCCGTCACGCTCAACGAGTCGGCGAAGATTCCCGCCATCGGGTATCAGTTTACCGGAGATGCCGACTGGCTGCGCTTTTCGGAGGCCAGCTATGAGGACATGGAGAAGAACGAGATGTTGCCCTATGGCCTGACCAGCGGCCATGAGGAGCTTGGCGGCGTGGGGCCGTTTTCCACCACGGAAATGTGCAATGCGATTGACTATGCGTGGTCCAACCTGTGGCTGATGCGTATTACGGGAAAGTCGGTTTACGGCGACCGGATCGAGCGCGATTTTTTCAACGCGGCTCCCGGCGGGATTGCGCCGGATTTCAAAAGCCATGTCTATTTCCTGAGCGCGAATCGGATTGATCCGCAGCATCCCGGCAAAGCGAATGCGGGCGGCACCCCGGCCTTCGAGCCCAAGCAGTTTCCGCTCTGTTGCACGGGCAATCTTGCGCGGCTGCTGCCTAATTACGTGATGCATCTGTGGATGGCGAGCGATGATGGTGGCCTCGCAGCAACCCTCTACGGTCCCAGCGAAACACAGACTGTTGTGGCAGGCGCCAAGGTGGCGTTGAGCACGCGCACGGAGTATCCGTTTGGGGATGAGATTACCATTCAGGTCGCGCCGGAGCGGCAGGTGGTGTTCCCGATGCATTTGCGCGTGCCTGCCTGGTGCACCAAGCCTGCGTTGACGCTTAACGGCAAGGTCCAGACGGCCAAGGTGGAGCATGGCTTTATCCGCTTGGAGCGGACTTGGAAGATGGGAGATGTGATTGGATTGAATTTCCCGAGAGAGCCGCGCGTGACCGCCGGGGTTTGTACTGACGGCACGCCTTACGCGAGCGTGAGTTACGGGGCGTTGCTGTTTGCTTTGCCGATTGCGACGGTGGGCGGGAACTTGAATGTGCCGCAGCCGGGTGCGGAGTTTCAGTTTGCGTTGACTCCGGGAAGTTCGGTGACGGTGAGCCACCACCCGATGCCTGCGCGCTGGTCCTGGGGTGTTTCGCCCGCGCCGCTGGAACTGACCATCAAGGGAATGCCTGTGGCTTTTGGCGCGGACTGGGCGTTGCCCAAAATGCCGGTGGCGGCGGAGCCGGGCAAGACAAAGGATTTAACGCTGGTTCCGTTTGGAATGACGGCGTTCCGGGTCAGTATGTTCGGAGTCGCAGAGACGGCGAAATAAGCGAACCGTCTTTTAGCTCAGGTTAGCCAGGCAGGCGGCGATGAAGCCCTTAAAGAGCGGGTGCGGGTGGTTTGGCTTGCTCTGGAATTCCGGATGGAATTGGCAGGCCAAGAACCACGGGTGATCCTGAAGTTCGATCATTTCCACCAAAGTGCCGTCCGGTGAGGTGGCGGCGATGACGAAGCCCTTCGCAGTCATGGCATCTTTGAAGGTTGGGTTGAATTCATACCGGTGGCGGTGGCGCTCGGCGATCTCCGTCTTGCCGTAAACCTTATGGGCGCGGGTGCCTTCCACGATTTTGGCGGGCCAGGTGCCCAGCCGCATGGAGCCGCCCATTTGGGTGACTTCCTTCTGCTCGTCGAGCAGCGAGATGACGGGGTGTTTGGTTTTCTCGTCGAATTCCGTGCTGTTGGCGTCCTTGAAACCGCAGACATTGCGGGCGAATTCGATGGTGGCGATCTGCATCCCGAGACAAAGGCCGAGGTAAGGGACTTCGTTTTCGCGCGCATACTGCGCTGCGCGGATTTTGCCTTCGATGCCCCGGTCGCCGAAGCCGCCGGGAACGAGGATGCCAGCCACGTCGCTCAAGTCGGATTCCTGTACCGTCTCAGCGTCCAAGCGAACGAGGTCAATGCCGCAGTCGTTGGCGGCGGCAGCGTGAGTGAGGGATTCGTAGATGCTCTTGTAAGCGTCCTGCAACTCGATGTATTTGCCGACGACGGCGATTTTGACCCGCTTCTTGGGGCTGATAATGCGCTGGACGAATTTTTGCCACTTGGCCATGTCAGCGGTAGCGTCGGCCCGTTTTTCGAGGCCGAGGAGGTGGACAACGGTGTCGTCCAAGCACTCCTTCTGGAGCATCAAGGGCATTTGGTAAATGGTGTGGTCCACGTCACGCGCTTCGACAACGGCTTTCAAGGGGACGTTGCAGAACATGGAGAGCTTCTGGCGGACGTCGTCGCCCAGCGGGTGTTCGCACCGGCAGATGAGCACCTGTGGCTGGAGACCGATCTCGCGCAGCTTGGCGATGCTCTGCTGGGAGGGCTTGGTTTTCAGTTCGCCCGCCGCCTTGATGAACGGCACTAGCGTGACGTGCATGATGATGGCGTTCTGCGGGCCGACTTCGAGGATGAATTGCCGGATGGCTTCGAGAAACGGGAGGCCTTCGATGTCGCCCGTGGTGCCGCCGATTTCCGTGATGAGCACGTCGCAGCGCTGTTCTTTTTCCAACTGGCGCAGCCGCCCCTTGATCTCATCGGTGATATGCGGAATAACCTGAACGGTGTTGCCGAGATAATCTCCCCGACGCTCTTTATCGAGGACGTTCTGATAGACTTGACCGCTCGTGAGGTTGTTGTTGCGGGTGAGGACGCATTTGGTGAAGCGTTCGTAGTGGCCGAGGTCGAGATCCGTCTCCGCGCCGTCGTCGAGCACATAAACTTCGCCATGCTGGAAGGGGCTCATGGTGCCCGGATCGACGTTCAGATACGGATCGAATTTCTGGAGTACAACGCTCAAACCGCGATGCTCAAGCAAGGTACCGAGCGAGGCGGCTGCAAGGCCCTTGCCGAGTGAACTGACCACGCCGCCGGTGACAAAGATGTATTTCATAAAGAGGTTGTTGGCAGTTTACGCAGATTTAGCGGATTTAGAAGAGGGGAGTCTGAGGATTTTTTCCACGGCAGCGACATCCGCCGGGGTATCGACGCCGATGGAGGCGTGTTGGGTGATCAGCACACGGATGCTCGCCCCGTTTTCCAGAGCGCGGAGCTGTTCGAGTTGCTCGACTTGCTCCAGCGGCGAGGGCTTCCATTTCACGAACTGGAGCAGAAACTTGAGCGAGTAACCATACAGCCCTTGGTGCCGGTAATACGGAACGGCAGCCGCGGCATCCCGGATGTAAGGAATCGGGCTGCGAGAGAAATAGAGGGCGTTGCCATTGCGGGCGAGGGCGACTTTCACCGCGTTCGGGTTACTCACATCATCGCCGGGGGCGAAGACGTTGGCGGCAGTGACCATGTCGAGCGTGGGATCGGCCAGCAAGGTTTTAGCCAACCGGTTGAGGAGCGCCGGATCGACGAGCGGTTCGTCCCCCTGCACGTTGAGGACGTGGGAGACGCCTTTGAGCTTTTTGGCGACCTCGGCGATCCGGTCGGTGCCGCTCCGGTGTTTGGGAGAGGTGACGGCCACTTCCGCGCCGAAGGCGAACGCGGCTTCGGCAATGCGCATATCGTCGGTGGCGATGATGACTTGCGAGATGTTCTTGGCGCGCAGAGTCCGTTCCCAGACATGCTGGATGAGCGGCTTTCCGGCGATGAGGTGGAGGGGTTTGCCGGGGAACCGGGTGGAGCCCCAGCGGGCGGGGAGGATGGCGGCGACGCTCTTAACGGTGGGCATCGCTATTCTGTAAGACGACCTCTGCCGCTTCGGCAATATCTTTCACGATAAAATCGGGGGCGAGGTCGAGCAATTTGGCGGCGGTTTTGGCTCCGTAGCCGGTCTGAACGAGGATGGTTCGGGCTCCGACGCCCGCCCCGCACATGATGTCAGTGGCTTTATCGCCCACAAACCATGACAGGGCGAGGTCGATGCCGAGATCCCGCGCGGCTTCCAGCACCATGCCGGATTCCGGCTTGCGCCGGGAGGAGGGGGTGACGTCCGGGCAGAAATAGGAGGCGGCGATGAGAGAGAGTGTGTGGCTCGCGGGTTGTATAGGTCCTATAGGGCTCATGGGTCGCATAGGACCTATTTGTTCCATAGCTTCCACGGCAGCAGAGCCCTGCTCTTCCAGTTGCCGTAGCAATTCCGCTTGCACGGCATGGAATTGGGCTTCGGTGAGGAGGCCACGCCCGATGCCGCTCTGGTTGGTGATGATGACGCAGAGATAGCCGCGCTCGTTCAAGCACCGCAGCGCGGCGGCTGCGCCGGGGAAGGGGCGGACGAGGGCGGGATCGGCGCAGTAATGGACTTCCTCCATAAGAGTGCCGTCGCGGTCCAGAAATACAGCGGGATGCAGGCTCATGCGTCGAGGGCGTCGAAACTGGCGAGCAGTTCGGCAGGGGTGAGGGTTGCCGTGCCGAGTTTGCCGACGACTACAGCCGCCGCGTGGTTGGCGATGACGGCGGCCTCCTTGGGGGTGGCTCCGGCGCAAAGGGACAGGGTAAAGAGGGCGATGGTGGTGTCGCCCGCGCCCGAAACGTCATAGACCTCCTGAGCCCGCGTGGGGATGTGGAAGGGGGGCACATTGCGCTCAAAAAGCATGATGCCCTGCTCGCTCAGGGTGATGAGGAGATTTTCCGTGTCCCAACGCTCCAAAAGAGTCGCTCCAGCCTGGAGCAGCGCGGTATCGGCGGTGGGCGGTTCCACCGGATCGGTCTGCGACATCCCGGCGGCGGAGAAGGCTTCGCTCCGGTTCGGCTTGATGGTGGTGACGCCGTTCCAAGCGAGGCGATTGTGCGGATTCGGATCGACGGTGACGATTTTCCCCGCCGCGCGCGCCTGGCTCACGATGGAATCCACGAGGTTCTGGTCGAGCAACCCCTTGGCGTAATCCTCGATGATAATGCCGTCGATCTGGTCGATCCGGTTGCCGAGCTGTTCAAGTGCCTGGCCGATTTGCAGATGCGTAAGCCCCACTTTGCGTTCGCGGTCCACCCGCACGACCTGCTGGTTGCGGGCGATGATCCGCGTCTTGACGATGGTTTGGTAAGCTGGGTCTTCCACCAGGCAATCCAGCCGAATCCCTTCGTCGGCGAGCAGGCGCTTGAGCTGCGCGGCGTGGGCGTCGGCTCCGATGAGCCCCAGCAGGGAAACATCGCTCGAAAACTCCCGCAGATTACGCGCCACGTTGGCCGCACCGCCGGGATAGCTGGTTTCCTTGTCCACTTCCACCACCGGCACAGGGGCTTCCGGCGAGATGCGCCGCACGCGCCCCCAGATGAATTCATCGAGCATGATGTCGCCGATGACCAGGAGCTTCATTTGAGGAAAACGGTCGGCGATTTGCTGGAAACGGGTGCGGTTCATGAAAATGTAAAAAAGGGTTATCTGCAGCTTACACAGATTTTCGCAGATTTGGAAAGGGAGAGGAGGAGTAAGACAATTGCGGGTTATAACCAGCAGAACGACAAACCCGGAGTTGCAGGGTGAAACACACTTGTATTCACAGCGCGTTTTCACAAGAGTGCGTTCCATGAGCACACGGAAAACCGGTTCGTTCGCATTGAAACTGTCTGGGATTTGCATCCTGTTTGCCATCGCCTCATCCACTCTGGTTTGCCATGCGGAGCCAAAGCCGGAAAAGGGATACACCTCAGCGATTGCCATTACGCCGTTGCTGGTGACGGGAACGACAGCAAGCGGGCAGCCGATTGCCTATCCAAAGACCGACTCGCCCGAGGTGCGAATGCTGCTGGTGGAGATTCCCGCTGGAGCGGAGACCGGTTGGCACCGGCATCCGATGCCAGCTTATGCTTACGTCCTGTCAGGCAGCGTGACGGTGGAGTTGGAGGACGGTAAACACTACACGTTCCACGCAGGCGAGGCATTTGCCGAGACGGTGGGGGTTCTCCATAACGGAAAAAACACCGGAACCGAATCGGCGCGCATTCTCATGACCGTCACGAGTCAGAAGGGCGTCCCCACGACAGAGAAGGCAAAGCAGGTGATTCTTTCACTTCCTGCTTTCCTGCGTCCTTAATTTGATTTCTCCTCTAGGGTATCCCTTTATGAACTCCATCACCCTCCGCATTCCCGCCACCACCGCGAACCTCGGCCCCGGTTACGATTGCCTGGGGGTGGCGTTGCGGATCTATAACCGCGTCACCGTGCGCCGGGGGAAGCCCGCCGCCAAGCCGCATCCGATGGCCATCAATGCCGCCAGCCGTTTCTTTGAGACAGCGGAGCAAAAACCGTTCGACTTCGACTGGTCGATCACGGGTGATGTGCCGCAATCGCGCGGGCTGGGCAGCAGCGTGACGGTGCGGCTCGGGATTCTGCACGGGCTCAACGAACTGGCAAACGGTCCGCTGGAGCGCGAGGAGCTTTTCCTTTTGTGTAGCGAACTGGAGGGACACCCGGACAACGCGGCCCCGGCGGAGTTTGGCGGGTTCACGGTGGCTAGCATGGATGGATGTCTTTCGTTCGATGTCTCGCCGGACCTGGCGTTTGTTTTGCTGATCCCTGATTTTGAAGTTTCCACGCCCGCGGCGCGCAAGGTGCTGCCGCTCGAATTGCAGCATGAACTCGCGGTAACATGCGCCGGGAATGCGGCCCGCATCACGGCGGCGTTTGCCTCCGGTCAATACGAAGCCTTGCGCGGGACGTTTGAGGATTTCCTCCATCAACCCTTCCGCCAGCCGCTCATCCCGTTTCTGCCGGATGTCATCCAGGCGGGCGAGCAGGCCGGGGCGCTGGGCGGTTTCTTGAGCGGTTCCGGCTCCACCATTGCCTGCGTCACGCTGGAAAATCCCGACCGCGTGGCCGCCGCGATGCTTCAGGCGTCGGGTGTGAAAGGCCGCACGGTGGTGACGACCGCCGACAAAAACGGGGTCAAAATCGTAAAAGATTAATTCGCTTTTTTTCCCGTGCGCCCCTGGCTAGACGAGTTTGAACAGTTCGTAATCGAGGTGATCCTCGGCAAACGCTTTGGCAAGCGGGCTGCCGTGTTGCGCGGATTTCTCTGGATGCTCTCGGGTGTGTTTCGGGGCATCGTCCAGCTCCGGCTCCGGCTTTACCGCAAGCGGATTCTGCGCGAACGGGCGCTCGGGTGCCTGGTTATTTCCATCGGCAACCTGACGGTGGGCGGCACGGGTAAAACGCCGGTAGTGGAGAAGTTTGCCCGCGCGTTGCAGGCGGGCGGGCGGCGTGTGGCGATTCTGAGCCGCGGCTACAAAAGCAAGAAGCCGCCTTTGCTCAAGCGCATCGCCAATCGCCTCGGCTCGGAGGAGGAATTCGTGCCCCGGATTGTTTCCGACGGAAAGCAGTTGCTGCTGGATTCGCAGATCGCCGGCGACGAGCCCTACATGCTCGCCAACAACCTGAAGGACGTCATTGTGCTAGTGGACCGCGACCGCGTGAAGAGCGGGGTCTATGCCATCGAGAAAATGGGGTGCGACACGCTGCTGCTCGATGACGGCCTGCAATACCTGCGGCTCAAACACCGGCTCGACGTCGTGCTGGTCGATCGCCAGACCCCCTTTGGCAATGAATACCTCCTCCCGCGCGGCACGTTGCGCGAACCCGCTCCCAACCTCCGGCGTGCCTCCTACATTTTCATCACCAAATGCGTGCCCGGCGCGGACAACAGCGATTTGATCGCCCGCATCCGCCAATACAACCGGACGGCGGAGATCATCGAATGCACGCACAACCCGCGCTACTTGCAGCACGTCTTCACCGGCGAGCAGCCGCCGCTTTCCTACCTGAAAGGGCGCTACATCGGCGCGCTCTCGGCCATCGCCCAGCCCGAGAGCTTCGAGGACGGCTTGCGCAAGCTCGGCGCGAAGATCGAACTCTCGCGGCACTTCGCCGATCACCATCGGTTCACGGAAAAAGACATCGCGGGCTTCATCCGCCGGTGCGTGAACCGCGACCTCGACGCCATTCTGACAACGGAAAAAGACTGTGTCCGCTTCCCACAACTCAAGGAAATGGAGTTGCCGATCTACTTCCTGCGCGTGGAGATCGAAATCCTCACCGGCAACGAAAGCTGGCAGCAATGCGTGGATCGCATCTGCAACCCCCAGCCCATGATGGCCCCGGAACGGTTTTTCTAGGGATTAGCAATTTCTTCTCACGCCGCCTTCGGATCAAACGCCCGGCGCAGCGAGTCGCCCAAGAGATTCAGAGAGAGGACGAGCACGAAGAGCGCTCCGCTGGCTGCCGAGAGCGGCCACCAAACCGCCGGTTCGCGGCTCAGTTCCATGCGCGCGGAGTCGATCATGATGCCCCAACTCGGCGTCCCCACCGGTGCGCCCACCCCCAGGTAGCTCAAGATGGTTTCTGCCAGCACCAGCCCGGAGAAGCCCAGAATGGCGTTGATGATGACCAGATGCATGACGTTGGGCAGGATGTGGAAAAGGAGAATACGCGTATGGCTCTGGCCTAAGGCGCGCGCGGCTTCCACATAGGGCTTGGCAGCCTGCCGAAAGGTCTCCCCGCGCACCAGACGGCAGAGACCGATCCACGCGGTGATGCTCAAAGCAATAGCCATCCGGTCCAGCCCCTTGCCCAAAGTCATCATAACAGCCACCAACAACAGGATGCCGGGGATGGAGGCGAGCGTGCTATAAAGGTATTGCACGATGTCATCCACCCAGCGCCGGTAGTAGCCGCCCAGAATGCCCAGCAGCGCGCCGACAGGAATGTAGATTAAGCTCGTCAGTCCGCCGATGATAAGCGCGGTTTTGCACCCCTTGAGCGTCTGGAGCAGCACATCTTTGCCAAGCAAATCGGTGCCAAAAAGGTGGCGACCTTGGAGCGGTTTCGGATCGCGCTCATTAAACGTGACACGGGCCAGCGGCGCGCTGTAACCCTCCTCGCGCGGCACATTGCGGAAGGCATAATCGAGCGCGCTCTGGCGGGGATTAAGCAGCAGGCAATCCGCCAGCCCGGCAAGCAGGAAGAGCGCGATCAGAACAGCGCAGACAACACCCACACGGTCCCGACGCAAGCGATTGAGGGCGCGGCGGGAGCGTTCAGTAAAAAGAAACGTCCGGAGCAGCGCGGCAAAAGCAACGCAACCGGCCAGGATCAGAAAGTTGGAGAGCCAAATGGGCATGTTAGGAATTGCTAATTGCTAATGTTAAATTGCTAATTTGGAAAGTCAGGCCCGCTTCTCACATTCATGCCGCTTCATTCGTCCAGCCAACACCCAAATTGCGGCTCCAGTGGAAAAAATTCCGCACCAAAAAAGTGCATTCCAAATGGCAATCGGTTTGCGATAACTCCAATCCTCATCAATGCACCAATCCTTCGCACCGGATGTGCGCCATGTGATGAAGTTTCCCGGCAGGGACGGAATTACCAGTAGATCGCTCCAACGATCCTGCCGTGGGCCTTGCGTGGCGTTTTCATTGCGATGATCCACCCATACGCCAAGGATGCCGGAAAACAGGCCAAATAGAATCCCAACAACAGCAGCAGCAAGAACCTTTTTCATGCGGATGGATATTTATTTTTCTCGTTCCAAAGTTGCATTGCCGCCGAACATCGCGCCTGGAGGTCGCGATCCACTCCTTTTTCCATCTCGTTCCCAAACTCTATTTGGGCACACACTTGGAGCAGCCTTCGTCTCTTCCCCTGATTTCCTGAGTTCCTGATCTCTCTCATGGCTTCCTAGCTTCTGAATTTTTATATTTCCTGAGTTCCTATTGCAGTCGGATGCGCGGGTCCACGGCGGCGTAACAGATGTCCGTAGCGAGCAACCCGAAAAGGTAAAGCAGCGAGCCGAGATAAACATCGGCTTGGATGACGCCAAAGTCGGAGGTCTGGATGGCGTTGGTCATGAGATTGCCCAAGCCAGGAATGCCAAAGAAGCTCTCCAAAACGAGAGTGCCCATGATGAGGAACGGGAGGGCGGCCACCACGAGCGTGATCACCGAGATCATCCCGTTCTTGAGCATATGCACCAATAATACCCGTGCATGGGAGGCTCCCTTGGCCTGCGCGGTGCGAATGTATTCCGCCCGCACCTCCTCCAGGAAAATGGCCCGGTACATCCGCACATCCGCGCCGAGGCCGCTGATCAACATGATGACCACCGGCAGCGCGATGAACCGCACCGTGGAGAACCCTTCCAGGTTGAACCCGAACGCCGGGAACCACGGGAAAATCTTGGCAGCGACCAATTGGCCGTAAATGACATAGACCGTAATGGGGATGCTCATGCTCGCTACGCAAAGCACCGTTCCCCAGCGGTCAATCAGCGAGTCCCGCACAAAAACTAGCAGGAGCGAGGCGCTCAAAGCGAGAAAAAGTCCGACAACGAACGCCGGGAGCGTGATGCAGAGGGAAGGGAGCGCCCCGCGTCGGATCATCGTCATCACCGGTTCATCGGTGGCGAACGATCTCCCCAAGTCAAACGTCGCAAACCGTTTCATGCTGCGGAAGTAGAGCGAATCGAAGGGATTCCTCCTTGGGTCGGTATTGAAAAATGTCGGGAGTTCCTTCCCCTCTTTGTCCAGATAGCCGTGGTTGTTGAGCCAATTGTCGATAGCCTGCACCGAGGCCTTCGGGCCAAGGATGCGGTAGGCCATCTGGCGCGGGGTGTTGACCACGTTGAAGAGCGCGAACGTGATGAACATGACGCCGAGAAGAATCGGTACCATGTAGAGCAGTCGGCGGATGAGGTAGTTGAGCATCGCTTCTTGAAATCGTTAGAGGTTGCTCTTTCTTGCCCTTGCCAGGGCGTAGCCGATGACCAGCGCGATCACGCCAGCCAGGGTCCACAAAGGCCATGTGGGAGTGCGGTTCCATTCACGGATTTTTTTGGCGCGAAGGGCGGAGTCGAGCGAGACATACTTCATCCCGCCTCCCTCAAGAAGCATGGCATTGGAGGAAACGCGCCGAACCCACGGTTGATAGAGCGTGAAAATCACCCGGTGGAAACCGAGAATCACCGGGCATTGCTCGATGAGGATCGCGTTCAACTGGCGGATGATGTTCAGCCGTTCCGGGCCGTTGTCCATGGTGGACATCCGTTCAAAGAGTCGGTCAAACTCCGGGTTGGAGAAACGGGTGTTATTGCTCCCTTGGGGTGGAATATTCTTGCTGTAAAATAGGGCGAAGAAATTCTCCGGGTCCGGGTAATCAGCGTTCCAGCCGGAGCCGGTGTTCATCTGGAAATGCCCGGTGATTTGTTTGTCCTGAAAGCGAGCGAAGGTGTTTTCTTCGATCTTGCAGCGCAGTCCGAGTTGCTGGATTTGCCCCTGGTCAAACTCTGCCATCTGTCGTTCTTCCGCGCTGTTGGCGATGACCTCCAAGGTTAGCGTGAGCGGTTGGCCGGTTTTGGGGTCAATGGCCTTGGGATAACCCGCGCGCTTGAGCAACGCATCGGCTTGGGCGAGGTTTTGAGTGCGGTAAGGGTTCTTGAAATGGGGATCATGCCCGATCACGCCAGGCGGAAGGAGTTGTTCCGCCTTCACCCACAAGCCGCTGCCAAAAAGTGTGTTGGCCTGTTCCTCGTTGTAGGCCGTCGAAAGCGCCTGACGCAGCAGGGTGTTTTTTCCCACCACAGGGTCTTCCATGTTGAACTGGGTATAGAAAGTGGCTGGCTCGACATCGGAGTAAAGCTTGACTCCGCGCGCGCTCAGATCCTTGGAAAGAGTCTGGCCTGCCGTGATGACGGAGTTGAAGACGTCCTTGCTGATGCCAGAGCGGTCCAGGTAGCCCTGCCGGAAGAGGAGCCACGCGGGGATGGATTCGCGAATTACGGCTAATTGCAGTTCATCAACAAATGGCAGGGCGGCTCCCGCGATTGGCCGAAATCGGGCTTCGTCAGTTTGAGGCCAGCCGCCCGTGGGAAAGCTCGTGGCGGTGTAGCGCTCGTGGCGGACGAGCCGGATCAAGCGGCTGCGCGAGCATTCGGCGACGCGATAGGGGCCGCAGCCGACTGGGTGAAATTTGAAAAGGTCGCGTCCGTTCTTTCCGTCGTAAAACTCCACCGCCTCGCGTGGCACCGGTGCCGTGAACGGCATGGCCAGCCAGTATTGGATTTGAGGGTAGGGCTTGAGCAGGTTGAGGCGGAAGGTGTAATCGTCCACCACCGTGAGCGCCCCGGTCGGCTTGGCGTAGTCGAATTTCCCGGACTTGCGGGCCTCCAGATAGGCCGGGCCAAGCCCCGCGATGAACTCCTGCAAGTTCGAGAGCACCGGGCATTCCACCGCCGGATCAGCGATTCGTTGAAACGTATAAACGAAGTCCGCCGCCGTCACCTCGCGTCCGCGCCCGCCGGGGAAGCACGGGTCATCCTGGAAAAAGAGGCCCCGCTTGAGATGAATTTCGTAGGTCTCGGTTCCATCCGGGTTCTTGATCCGCCGGGGCATCTCCTCGGCGAGACACGGCTCCAACTCGTAGGGATCGGTTTTGAACGGGCTGTATTGGAGCAGGCTTTCGTAGATCTGCGTGATGACGATGTTGCCAAAGACATCGTAGCTGACTTGGGGATCGAGCGAGCGCGGATCGTCGGGAAGGCGCAGATAGCTCACCACCCATGGCTTGCCATCCGCGCGCTTGGAATGCAGTGGACGCGGGTGGGGGTTGTTATCGCAGCCGCCCAAGGCGGTCAACAACGCCAACTCCGCCAGCAGGCGGCTAAAAAATAAGATCGTTCGCTTCCCGTTCATCCGTATCGGTTAAGGGCGGGAACTATCGCGGCAACCGCACCGGGAATCAACCCCGATTCCGGGCGTTATTGGGACAGGTGTTTGTCGTTGTCGCCGGGATGCCTCCAGCCCGTTTCAAAAAAGGCTTTATCTTGAGGGTCCGTGGCGCAGCCCCCCAGGAGGCACGCCAGGGTAAGCAGAAGAAGGAGGAGGGAGATCGATTTCATATCAGCAAAGAATAGTGGAAATTTTCGGCGGTTTTGGATTTTTGTAAAACGGTTTTTTATGCGTCCTCTCCGGCTTTCGTCGCTTTGGGCAGGTGTTCCAGGCAATAGTCGTTGCCGTCGCGTCCTACGCGGAAATCCAGATCGGGATGGGACGTGCTGCTTCGGTGGCAGACGACGCAGCGGTGCAGCGGTTCGTCCTCCGGGACCGAAGCTTGGGCATATTCCTTGCGACGACTTGAAACCCCACGCCGCTGGCGGATGTGCGCGATAACTTCCGGCCCGAAGAAAATCAGAAAATTGGCCAGTGAAGCGATGACCGCCATTTTAAAGGCGAGGCTGCCCATGACACACTGAACTAAGAGCAGTCCCGCCATCATCCAAGCCAGCCATTTGATGCGGATGGGGAGGATCGCCAGCAGATAGACTTCCATGTTCGGGAAAAACCAGGCGAATGCAAAATAGAGCGAGAGGTTCAGCATCGAATTGGAAAATTCCGCTCCGAAAAACAGCGCAGCCACCGTCGTCCCGACCATGCCGATCAAGTAAAATAGATTGAGCCGGAACGCACCCCAGACGCTTTCCAAGCCGTCGCCGATCATCCAGAGAAATCCGAGGGCGAAAAGAATCCAGAGGTAGCTGTCGGTGCCGGGGATGAGGATGTAGGTGACGAGTCGCCAGTATTCCCCGTGGCGAACCGCTGCGGTGTTGAGTTCGAGATAGAGCAGCAGCGCCGGGTTGAGCTTGCCACAGAGGAAAACCAGCGCGTTAAGCGCCACAATCATCCGCACCAGGCCGAGAATGGCAAAGCGGCCAAAACGGCGTTCCAAGGTATCGATCAGGTTCATTGAGAAATGGGAATGCTCTTCATAGACCCGAACTGGGGGCATGGCAAGGGAGCTCCTGCATCTTCTTCATGCATCGGTGGATTGACTTCGCTTTTTTGCGTCCTTAGCATGGTTGGGTGTCTTCAGATTCCACACTCCAGTCCACCCCCAAGAAAACCCCGCTCTTCGACGCCCATGTGGCGGCAGGCGGCAAAATGGTCGATTTCGGCGGCTGGTATATGCCGGTCCAATACAGCGGTATCCTCGATGAGCACCACGCCGTGCGCAATGGCCTTGGCGTGTTCGACATTTCCCACATGGGCGAAGTCTTCGTGGGCGGTCCGGAAGCCCGGGCGTGGCTTAACGGCGTGCTGACCAACAATGTGGATCGCCTCTCCATTGGCGAGTGCCAATACACGCTCATGCTCAATGAACGCGGCGGGATTATCGACGACCTGCTGGTTTATCAGCTCGACGAGGCCAATTACCTGCTGGTGGTCAATGCCAGCATGATTGACGAGGATGTTGCCTGGCTTCAAAGCCACCTGCGCCCCGGCGTGACGCTGGAAAACCGCAGTGACGGGTTCGCCGGGCTCGCCGTGCAGGGCCCGCACGCCGCACAACTCTTCGATCGTTTTTTTGAAGGCAAAATTTCCCGGCCTGCTCGCAATGAAATCAAACGCTACGACGCGGATTGCACGCCGGTCTGGATCGCCCGCACCGGCTACACCGGCGAGGACGGCTTCGAGCTTTTCTTTCATGCGGATAGCGCGATGGCAATCTGGAACGCCGTCTTGGAAAAAGGGGCAGAACTGGGGATCAAGCCGTGCGGACTCGGAGCGCGCGACACCCTGCGTCTGGAGATGTGCTACCCCCTCAACGGTTCCGACCTCTCGCCCGAGCGCACGCCCATCGAGGCGGGGCTCTCGTTGTATGTTGATCTGGAGAAGCCCGAATTCATCGGGCGCGCGCCGCTGGTCGAACAACGGCAAAACGGCGTCGGCCATCGGCTTGTCCCCTTCAAGATGAAGGGCAAGACCCCGCCGCCGCGCTCGCATTACACCATCTATAAGAACGGGCAGCCGATTGCCGAGACCACCAGCGGCACCGTTTCCCCCTCGCTGGGCATCGGTATCGGCATGGCTTACATCCCCACCGAGTTTGCCCGGATCAATGAAGAAATCGAAATCGATATCCGGGGACGCCGCTTCCCGGCGACCATCGAAAAGAAACCGCTCCACAAAAAATAACCATGAACGTTCCCGAAGACCTGAAATACACCGAAACTCATGAATGGCTCCGACTCGAAGGCGCCAACGCCCGCATTGGCGTGACCGATCACGCGCAAGCCGAATTGACCGACGTGGTTTATGTGGAGCCGCCCAAGGTTGGTGCCAAAGTGCAGGCCAAAGCGCCCGCCGCCGTCGTGGAATCGGTGAAAGCCGCCGGAGACATCTATTCGCCAGTGACGGGAACAGTCATTGCAGTCAACGAAGCGCTAGAAAACAACCCGGCGCTGGTCAACACCGACCCCCACGGCGAAGGCTGGATCTTCGTAGTCGCCCTCGACGCCCCGGAAGAAGTCGCGCAATTAAAAAGCGCAGCGGAATACCGGGCGCTGATTGGAGAGTAGGGGGGGCGCGATCCGCTCACTCCAGCGCCTCGGCCACAGCTCGCAAAACCCGCCGATCCGCCACCATCAGCGGGTGTGCCAGACAGCAAACCGCCCGGCAGCGCGCCACAGGAATCACAGAACTGCTTGCCGGCAAAATCATCAAATCCAGCGGCGTCCAGAGGCTGGTGAATCCTGTCGCGGACAGCCTCTCCGCATCTCCCTCCAAGTCCTTGAGAAAAGTGCTGCCAGGCCGCATCTGGTGGCACCCCGGATTCGTGGAAAACCACGCCCAGAAACTCCCCCGATGCGGAGTGGAAATAGTCACAAACCGTCGCACCCGCTCCAAGCCGCAAAGCCGCTGCAAGTAATACCGGCAAACCAATCCGCCCATGCTGAACCCGGCCAGGTCGATCTTTTGCCCCGCCGGAAATCGTTCGTCGATAGCCTGCTGAAGTTGCCCCGCCAGCACATCGAGCCCCACCTCGCCCAAGCTCGGCACAACGCTGATGGGATGCACCTCCCGGCCCTGCGCGCGGAGATGCCGCTCCAGCCGCTCCATCTTGCGCGCGTCATCCTTCCACCCGTGCAAGAGAACCACCGGGATGGAGTGGTGCGGCAACTTTCCGTGGGAGTCCTCACCATTCATAAAGGGTGTAGGCGAAAGGCATTTCCCAACAGCACCATCTACAGCAATCCCCATGCTTCTGGAGTGTATCCTCCCGCATGCAGTAAGTTATACATCGCGTTGAGCACGTCAGGCTTGGTGACCACGGCAGCAAACCAAAAGTAGAGACAGGTATCCGATTGCATGTGCTCCAGAATGTATCGGAGCAAATCCGCTTCATCGCGAAATCCAAAGCGCAGCAAGTCATTGTCCTTGTGCATATTGATTTGAATATGCGGCACCAGCATCGCTTTGCCGGAGAACTCGCGCATAATCAGCGCCGGATCATCAGAATTGCCGGGGTTCCAGTTGAACGCGCGCACATTCCGTATCTGATGGATGTTGTCGAAATAACGCTCGCGCCAGGTGCACGAGTGATAATAGAGCGGGCCGCACGCATCGGCGACGTGGTTCACATACGGAACGCTGAATTCCAGATGCATCGCAGGCGAAAGGAGCGACATGGTGTCATCGGACATCATCGTGCCTTGATTATCGGCCCAAATGGGCGGAAAACCGGCTCCGTTATAGCGGGAACCAAGCACGCTCCGCACTTCTTTGATAAACGCGATGGTGAAGGTGGTGATCTTCTCCAACAGGCAATGCACGGCGGCGGGATCGTCCACCAGCGTCGTATAGAAAGAATCATCCCACATCATTTCAGCCACGCCCATCGGGGATTGAATATCCGGTTCGCGGACGATGACGTCCTCGGGTAGCGTTGCCAACTGTTCCTTCAACTCTCGCAAAACCTCCCCGGTGCGCCCTTCCCAGACATCGGGAACCCTCAGCGCATCCACCTGTGCTGGATCGGTAATCAGCGGCTCCACCCATTCTGTTCCAATGGACGGAGCAGTGGATGGACAACCGAGCGCCAAGGGTAGCATGCAGGTGTTCGTCGCTTTTCCTGAAATTCCTGCTCGTTCGGTGCGTTGCGGCGTCCAATCCCAATACGTCAAAGCATTCAGACGCTGGTTGAAAATGGGGGCGGAATTCGCGGAGTAAAATACATTCTTCTTCGCGGGGTGCCGATAAGCATCGGACAACACCTCGATCATGCGTTGATGGACAGGGGGCATAGAGGCTTTGCTTTTTGTGAACGCTCAGCAATGCCAGGACTTAGTGTCCGGGCTTCGCCGCAGGCGCTTTCCCCGGCGCGGGCGTCGCGTCCTGGCCAGTGGCTTGCGTATCGAACGTCCCCACCAGCGGCACCCCCATGGGTCCCACCGGGATGTAGATCGTCGTGTGGTTAGGGGAGCCAACCGTCACCTTCTGCGCCTCAATGGCCTCGTGCTGGAGATAGGTGGGGGTGAGCCGCTGGTTGATGATCTCCATCGCCTGCGCGATCCCCTCCGCCTGGACGATCCGCTTCTCCTTGTCCTTGCGTTCCATATCAATCTCGATCTGCTTGCGCTCCAAGTCCTGCGTGGCCGCCAGCTTGAGGGAAACCGCGTTGGCCACCTGCTCGGGATACTGGATGTTCCCCACCACCACGCTCATGATCTGAAACGGCGTGTCTTTGGCCAGGCCTAGAATCCGCTTGTAAACGCGTTCTCCGACAGGCGAAATCTGATCCTTCAACTCCAGTCCGTTTAACTGCTGCACCTCGTCGCGCGCGAAAGTGCGCAATGGTTCCTTGATGAAATTATTGTAGGCGACCTGCACGATTTTGTCGGGATCGTCTCCGGGAGAGAGCGTGGAGTAGTGCTCCACAAAATCCTGCACCTTCTCCGGGCGAATCTTCCAGACCAGATGCACGCGGAAGCTGATTTTGAGGTTATCCTTGGAAAGCACCGAATCCGGCCCGGCGAAGTCCTCGCTATAAGTGTAAGGCGTCACGCTCACGTTCACCACGTCGTAGAGCCAATGCCGTCCCGCGGAGGTCGGCCCGGATTGCAGCGCCACGAAATGCGCCTTGCCGAAGATGGCACCCTGGGTCAAGTAACCGACATACCCCGCCGGGGATTTTGGATTCGTAGTCCCCATTAAAAAGCCAGCTACGGCGACGACCAGAACAAGGGGGATAACTTTCACCAGCAAACTTAAAATGCCCGAGGATTCCGATTCAAGATTATTCATGGTTCGCTTATAGCACCGCTAAAGAGGAAGGAAATGGAAAACTCCGCACGGTCCGCAGGGCACGGCCCTACTCTTTCCCCTTCGTATCCATCCAAATCGTCACCGGGCCGTCATTGACCAGGGCGATTTGCATATTAGCCCCGAACTGCCCCGTGGGGACCGTCTTCCCAAGCTCCGCTTCCAGCGCGCGGACAAAGCCTTCATAGAGCGGAACCGCCGTTTCAGGCCGCGCGGCCCGGATATACGAAGGGCGGTTCCCCTTTTTGGTGCTCGCGTGCAGGGTGAACTGGCTCACCACCAGCACATCTCCGCCAGTTTCCAGCACCGAACAGTTCATCACCCCGGCGTCATCGGCAAAGAGGCGCATCCGCGCGATTTTCCCCGCCAGCCACGCGCCGTCTTCCGGGGTATCGGCCTCTTCGATTCCCACGAAAACAAGCAACCCCGGCCCGATGCAGGCATGGAGTTTCGACTCAATGCTCACAGAAGCTTCCCGGACGCGCTGAATGACGGCTCTCATCCGGGGCATTTTATTACGAGAAACGAACGCGGCGCAACAAGCCGAAGTGAAAAAAACTGTTATTTCCCCGCCAAGCCTACCATCAGCGTCATCGGCTGATAGTCGGGGTCTGATTTCAATTTAAGTTCCACGCCGCTCGGCACGTCCCGCATTTCGATAGGGCTGCCGTCATAAGGATCACGCAATTTCGCAAGCTCCCCGCGCACGCTGCTGGGATTGTGGATTTGGGCATCGAGAGCCGTTCGTAAAATGGTCCACATCATCTCCACTTGGACTTCTTGGAACCGCCTATGCATGCCGGGTAAGTACAAAAAAAGACCATTGATCCACCGATCTCTTTTCAGTTCCTTTTCAAATGCGACAAATCGAGGCCGTGCTTCAGCATAAGGCAAATCCATGAGTTTTTCCGCTTCGAGGCTCTTTTGCTCAAACTTTTTAATCGAGTAAACGACGTATTTAACCCTCAGTCCCAATCTGAAATTGATCTCTTGAATGGGCTTTAGGGTCAAAAAATCTCCCCCATCTTTCCCACTTTGAGAAGGTGATGGTTGCGCTCTAAGCGAATTCTTGCTGGCGGCGCGCACAAGGTTGGCAGTCTTATTATACCAGATGCCTGAAAAAATCTCTCTCTCACACGCCATCGCCTCTCTCAAGGTATGGGAGGGAGGTAATGCGGCGATTTCCTTGGAGAGTCGCTGCAGCGAGGTTGGATCAAACTCCTGCAAATGCAACGCAAGCAAATCAATGGCGATTGCATCGCTGACGAGCTGTGCAAGCTTACCAAGGAGCACCCTCTGTTCTCCCAAGTGCCGCGAAAAGTGAAATAGGAGCAGGAAATCATCCGTGGCACCCACGATGTCTCCGGTCAATAAACGCAGCCGGGCTCTCACCACCAATACCTTGATCAGTTTGACTGCTTCTGCGACATGAAACTTCGGCACTCCCTCTACAAGGAAAAGGTCCAGCCCCCATTCGCATTGCGGCTGCAGCGTCCCTTGGGTAACGAGTTGAAGACTTGCATTACACTTTGCCACAAGTTGCTTCGCAGCTTCCGTATCCAACGGCTCGCTGGGCGTGGTGCTTAAGAGTTTTTTCTCCTTCTCGCTCAACTCCGGCATCACTGCAACCGCCTGATTGTAAAACACCGCCGCGCCGGAGACCGGTTTGGGCGCGGGCAGAACCACGAGCGGCACCTTGGGCTGATACCAATAGAGCGCTGCAACCACCAAAACCAGCACGAGGGCAAGGCACCCACCCAGTTGAGCCAATCGTTTCAGAAGAAGCTTCATGCGTAGCGACGAGCAAGCCACAAAACCGAGCGCCTGCCAACCTCTTCTTTATTCTGGAGAAAATTGCAAAGGCGTTCCAAGATAAGCCCTTATCGTCATGCCCTATTCACCCTTTGAAACGATTGCGCCCCACGCTTTCCGTGCCGTGACGGCAGAGTCATGCTATTATTTAAAACGATGAAGCGACCCAAAGATTCCATCGGCAAGGTTCAAACCCGGTTTTTCGAGTTCTGCGATTCCGAAAACCCGTTGCGCCTCCAGTGCGGCACCGTGCTGGAGCGCTTCACGCTCGCCTACGAAATCTATGGCAAGATGAACGCGGCGCGCTCCAACGTGATCCTGCTCTTCCATGCCATGACCGGCAGCCAGCACGCCGCAGGCATCAACCACGAAGTGCCGGGGCTCAACGGACGTTGGTCCGAAGAAATGCACGAAGGCTGGTGGGACGGGTTCATCGGGCCGGGCAAAGCGCTCGACACCCGCACCTATTGCATTATCTGCGTCAATTACCTCGGCGGCTGCTACGGTTCCACGGGACCGGCCTCCATCAATCCGGCCACGGGCAAGCCGTGGGGACCCGCGTTCCCTGTCTTGCGCGTGAGCGATATTGTCGATTCGCAGGTCCGCCTGCTCGATCATCTGGGCGTCGATAAAGTGCATGCCGTGGTGGGGGCTTCGCTGGGCGGATTCCTCTCCATGAGCTTCGCCACCCGCTACCCCGACCGGGCCGGAATTGTGATTCCGATCGGCAGCGGCCTGGAGACAACGATCCTGCAGCGGATCATGAATTTCGAGCAGATCACGGCCATTGAGTCCGACCCGAACTTCCGTGGCGGCGACCACTACGAAGGGGCGCGCCCAGAGACGGGGCTCGCGCTGGCACGGCGCATTGCCCACAAGACATTCATTTCGCTCGAAGCCGTCAAAGAACGGGCGCGCAACGTGGTTGTGAGCGACGCGCCCCCCTTCGGCTGGTATGCCATGAACAGCCCGGTGGAATCCTACATGCTCCACCAGGGGCTGAAATTTGTGGGTCGCTTCGACGCCAATTCCTACCTGCGCATTCTTGACGCGTGGCAGTGGTTCAACCTGCTTGCTGAGGCGGGCGCGGCAAATTATGGCGAGCTTTTCGAGCGTTGCCGCAGTCAGGAATTCCTGGTCTTCAGCATCGACTCCGATGGCGCATTTCCCCCGGCGGAGCAGGCAAAGATGGTTAAGACCCTCAAGGCAGCGCACGTCCCGGTCATCTGGATTACCGTTCACAGCGACAAGGGGCACGACTCGTTCTTGATCGAGCCGCACCTCTTTGCGCCTTACGTCAGCCAGGCGCTCCATCAGCGCGAACCGGCCAAGGGCTCCTCCAAGGCAACCAAAGGCTCTTAGAAAACCCCGCTGAAATACGCTTCCTAGTGTGATAAAGTCTTCAAAATGGACGACTTAACCCAACCCCGATACCGCCTCAACGCCGCAGGCATCCTCCAGCGCACCGATGGCCGGATTTTGATTTGCGAACGCTTTAACGAGGCCGGTTCGTGGCAATTCGCCCAAGGTGGAGTCAATCCCGGCGAGACGATGGAGCAGGCGCTGGTGAGGGAAATGGAGGAGGAGCTGTCCCTGTGCGCCGAGGATTACCTGATTCTCACTCAGAAGGGGCCTTACCGCTACCTCTTCGGCAAGGGGCGCGGCAAGAAAGGGTTCGACGGCCAGGAGCAAACGTATTTCTTGACATTGATGACCTGCCCGGAAGAGAAAATCAACGTGAACACGCCACACCAGGAGTTTCGCCGCGCCCGGTGGGTTGATCCGAGCGAGTTCGACCTCGGCTGGGTGCCCGATTTCAAGCGCGAGGTATATCGCGCGGTGCTCGCCGATTTTTTCGGCATCGCGAAGTAAAACACATTGATTTTCTGACTTTATTCGTGGGTTCTTGAATCAAGAATCCGCGTTTGCCACCACGTTTCCTGCTTTCCTGCCGCCCTTTTTCCCCGCATTCTTGCCCTATCTTATGGTCGCGAACATATCCAACCCAACTTTCAACGGCGGCATGAACATCGCCATCAAGGTGCCACTGCATCAGTATGACGCAACGGTCGCTTTTTACCGCGACACGCTCAACCTTCCGCTGGTGGAAGAGGAGCCCGAGGGGTGCATTTTCCAGTTTGGCCCGATGCGCCTCTGGATCGACAAAGCCCCGCAACTTTCCAAGGCCGATGTCTGGCTGGAACTTGAGACCAACGACACCATGGCTGCTGCCCGTTACCTCAAAAACCACAGTGTGCCGCGCCGTGACGAGATCGAAGCGTTGCCGGAGGATTTCGACGGATTTTTTATCAGCGACCCCGCGAATGTCATCCATTTGGTGGTTGGCGAGTCGAATTACTAGCGCTTTAACACATCCTTGATGGCATTCAGAGTGCTGCTTCTGAAAATAAAGAGATTTACCCCATGACAACCTACGCTCTTCCCAAATCCGAACGAGCCTACCTCCGTGGTCTTGCCAGGTGCCAGGCCGAAATTGCCGCGCTTCCCATTATGGAGCAGCGCAAACGGATATGGACGGATATGAACGACGCCAAGCCCGGCACGCGTCCCCCCTTTGTCATTGAAACCTGGACCTTTGATCGCGATTTCCTGCCGGACTCCATTTTCCAGTGTAAGTCCGACTATGGTCGCCAGTTGGAAAAAAGTTTCCTGCGAGCCATCCGGCACCACGAAATCTTAAATGACGACCACGTTTGCCCCGACACCCTCGATATGGGGTGGCATGTCTGGCAGAATGAGTTTGGCATCGAGATCAAAACGGAGTTGGTGCAAGACGCGGAAGGAGTCAATACCGGGTATCATTTTGAGTGTCCCATCCAAGACCTGAGCGACGGTTTCGACATGGTGAAACCGGCTGTGTTTGGTGTTGATCGGGAAAGCACTGCCGCGGAAAAGCAATTCCTAGAGGAAACCTTTGGCGACATCCTGCCCGTCGCCATCCGTTCAGGAACTTATGGCAACAATTCTCTTACCCAGCGGTTGATGCGTTTGATGAGCATGGAGACTTATTACATGGCCATGTATGACTGCCCGGACAATCTCCACGCTCTCACGGCTTTAATGCGGGACAATGCCATCAGGATGTCGAGCTGGGCCGAAGAGGAAGGGCTTCTCGTCCTCAATAACGGCAACCAGCAAACCTGCGGCAGTTGTTTTAACTTTACCACGCTATTGCCCAAGCGCGAAGTGGCGACAGGTCAGGTGAAGCTCTCTGATATGTGGGGTGTCATGGATAGCCAGGAAGCCATCGGCGCATCACCCGAACAATTCCACGAATTTGTCTTCCCCTATTACAAGGATCTCGCCGAAATGTTTGGCCTTGTTTATTGGGGGTGCTGTGAGCCCGCCGACCCGTTTTGGGAAACGTCTCTTTGCAAGCTTCCAAACTTGAAGGCCATCTCCATCTCGCGTTGGGCCGACCAGCCCTATATGGCCGAGGCACTTGCTGGCAAAGGCATTGTCTATTCCCGCAAGCCAAACCCTAATCTTCTCGGTGTCGATGTGCTTCTTAATGAAGAGGCATGGGCTGCTGAAATCCGGAAGACTCTGGAGATTACTGCCGGAAAGAATATCCCGGTGGAATTGGTGGTGCGCGATGTTTATTCCGTCCATGGGAACTTGGCCAAGCCGCGCCGCGCTATTGAAATCGCCCGACGCGAAATTGACAGATTTTTTCCATCGGCAGGAAATTGACCCCCGAAAACTGCGATCTGAATGAAAATCCAACCAGCTTCTCCGTCCACTGCTGGCACTGGTAGGATATGGACTTTGTCGCACAACCATGGTTATAGTTCGTTTCCAATGCCGTGATGCAGGCTCTGCCCGCTTTCTAAAAACCGATGAAAATTATTGTTGCTGAAGACGATCCGCTGGACAGAGCAATCATTACCCAAATCCTGAATAATCTGGATTACGAGGTGCGAGTGTTCCCCACCGGAGCTGCAGCTTGGCAGGCATTCCAGGAAGAATCGGCGGATGTCATTATCAGCGACTGGGTGATGCCAGAGATTGACGGTCTGGAGCTATGCCGCTCTCTGCGCCAAAGCAACCTGGAAAACTACGTCTATTTCATCATGATTACCGGGGGGCGCACGGAAAACACCGACCACAACGAGGCCATCCAGGCCGGGGTTGATGATTTTCTGGTCAAACCGATCTGCTCTGGCGAAATCTGGCGGCGGCTCTTTGTTGCCAAGCGCATTCTCGATTTCACCCGCCACATCCAGCAAATCAAAGCCCTTTTACCCAGTTGCGCGTGCTGCCAAAAAATTCGTGACGACTTAGATTACTGGGAAAAATTTGCAGCCTACATTCAGCAGCAGACTCAAGCGGATCCCAGCAACTACATCTGCCCGGAATGTCTGGAAGCACATGCTAACAGAACGATGCAAAGCCACTAGGTTCTTCGTCGCATTACTTCGGATTCGGTATGGGAGCGGCCTTGCGGAGTGGAACGAGGAGGGGTTTGTCGAGCCAGAGCGGATTGGCGACGCTGTGGCGGTAGGCAGTCAGCGATTCAGGCGAGGAGTTGACCCGGAGATTGGAGTATTCGCCCGTGTCGTTCTGCCAGCGTTCATGCCAGAAGACAGCGGCTTTGAGACGGGGAAATTTTCCCTGAACGGTTTCCAATGCCTCCCGGATAAAGTCTGATTTGCTGCCTTCGCTGGGAAATTCTCCCACGCCCCATTCGGCAAGCATAATAGGTTTGTTGGGATCGATCGCGCAGAGTTCCATGTAGGGCCAACCTAGTAACGGACCGAAGTCACACCAGGGTTCGTCGCTGAACTGTTTGCCATAGACGCTGGAGCCGAGCCAATCGACGTATTCGGGGCCGGGATAGTATTGGCCCGCGTAGTTCCAAGTGTCCTGTGGGATGGAATAGTTCACGGTATGAAAGACCCATAGGACGTTGCTTGCGCCCCGTGCTCGGACGCGGTCCACGACATGCCGGTAGGCTTTCTTGTAGGTTTCCGGCCCCATAAACGGCCCAGGAAGGCCATCGGGATATTGTTTGCCTGGGATGGTGTAGGGCACGGGTTGGCCGGGAACGGTTTTTTCGCCTCCGTAGAACCAGCCCGACCAAGGGAACCAGTTTCCGTTCATTTCATTGGCGAAGGAGACGAGGATGGGGTGGCCGAATTCGCGAGCGGCGTCGCCCCAGCGGTCAATGTAGTCGTCCCATTTGCCTTCGATGATGGAGGTGAGGGAGAATCGATCGGGACCTTCTTCTTGAACATAAGGGCGATCCCACGGCGACCAGAAGAGGAGGGGAATGGAGCCGTGCCGCTGGATGATGTTGAGGTTGGCGGTGGGGAAGCTCTGTTCGCCCCAGTAGCTTGAAGAGGCAATAATGGCCTGGTGTTTGCCGACGAGTTTCTCGAATCCTTCGATGCTCTCCAGGGTTACGTCGTCTTCAAAATCCCCAAAATCCATATAGGCACCGGTATAAGCGCCCTTTTCCGGCACAGCCAGGGTGAGCGGTCCCTTATGTTTGGGCTCGGGCGGCGGCGCGGGCTTGCATGCGCCAAGGTGCAAGGCCAATGCGGCGAGAAGAAATCTTAAAATTAGCAATTTTACTTTAGCCATTCGTTTTAACCTCCACGCTGGCGGTGCGTTCGAGTTTGCCCCACGTGACCCAGGCCCCTTTGAAGGCTTTGAAGATGGCGTGCCAGACGACCCAACTCAACAGGGGCCGGTAAATGAAGCGTATGGGGATGATGAGCCAGGATTTGGAGAGCGGTTCGTCGTCCATAAGGCAGGCGATGACGGCAAGCAGCATGTCCATGGCCAGGAAAGTGGCAAAGAAGATGCTCATCGTGGCAGCGTCTCCGGCGAGAATCGAAAAAATCAGGAGCGCATCGACGAGAGGGGTGATGGCAACGAGCACGATCTGGCAGAACCAGACGCTCGGGAGCGAGAACCAGCCGAGGGCTTTAAAGTCCGGGTTGAAGACCATGTCGGCGTGTTTCCAGAGACATTGCAGGGTGCCGAATGCCCAGCGGAAGCGTTGTTTGGCCAGGGTGCGAAGGGTCTCGGGAGCTTCGGTCCACGCAATGGCGTCGTGGGCGTAGGCAACGCGGTAGCCAACCCGGTGGAGGCAGAGGGTGAGGTCGGTATCTTCGGCCAGGGTGTCGAGGCTGAAGCCGCCCGCTGCTTCCAAGGCGCTGCGCCGCAGGGCGCTGACGGCTCCGGGGGCCACTGTGATGCAGTTCCAGACGGCGTAGGCTCGCCGGTCGAGGTTGAATCCGCAGGTGTATTCGAGCCCTTGGCAGCGAGCGATGAAGCTCCGCAGGTTACCAACTTTGGCATGGCCGGAGACGGCTCCCACAGCTTTGTCGACGAAAGGCTGGAGAAGGGCGTCAATGGTGCCGCGCTCAAATCGGGTGTCGGCATCCAGGAAGACGATGAATTCGTGCCGGACCATATCCATGGCAGTGCGTAGCGCGACAGATTTACCACCATTAGGCTGTTGATGGAAGCGGATGCGAGGTTCGCGCGCGGCAAAATGCTCAACGATGGCGGCGGTGTCATCGGTGGAACCGTCGTCAACGACGATGAGTTCAAGTTCACCCCGGTAGTCGGTGTCCAAGACGGATTGGAGGGTGCTGGCGATGACCTTGCCTTCGTTGTAGGCGGCGATGACGATGCTGATGGGTGGGGTGAATGTGCAAGGTTCGATCTGCCGCCGATGATGACACGCGGCGAGCACTGCGATGAGCAATCCGCGCAGAACGACGAGGCCGGTAGCGGTGATCATGAAAGCCCAGAGTCCCTGTTCCACGCGGTGCCAGATGGTGAACCCGATGCCCGTGACCATGCGGACGAAGGGTTGCTGGGATTGGTTGACGAAGGGCATCAGTTCGTCGCGCGGGATGTGGAGAAGTTCTGAGATGGGCACGATGCGGTCGCCGCGCGCCTGAAGGTAGTCGATGATTTTGGGCAGGGCTGTGACGGTTTGAGAGCGATTGCCTCCGGCGTCGTGGAGCAGGATGATGTTTCCGAGATCGCGCTGATCCTTGATGCGATCAAGGATCGTGTTCGCGCCGGGACGCGCCCAGTCTTCGGGATCGATATTTTCAAGGACGATCAGGTAGCCCAGGTCGTCCTGGACTTGCTTGAGAGGGAGAATGTCCTTGAGTCGGTCAGGGTTGGAATCGGCGTTGTAGGGCGGACGGAAGAGGATGGTGGAGCGCCCGGTGATGCTCTCCAGGAGAAATTGCGTGGCGTTGAGTTCCAGCCGGATCTGGTTGTCGGAGGTTTCGGCGATGTTGGGGTGAGTGTAGGTGTGATTGCCGATCTCGTGTCCTTCGCGGACGATCCGCCGGACAAGGCCGGGGTTGGCTTCCGCCTGGCTGCCGAGCATGAAGAAGCAGGCTTTAATGTTGTGTTCCTTGAGGATGTCGAGAATTTGCGGGGTCCACTTTGGATCAGGCCCGTCGTCGAAGGTGAGGGTGACGGCGTGTTCGTCTCCGGCGCCTTCGTGGAAGACGGTGGGGTAGGTGGGGAAGTCAGCGGTGTAGGTGGTGACGTAACGCCCTTCTTTAAGTTGGATGTCGCGCACGCCGTCGTCGCGGGTATCATCGACGGTGACGACTTCGCCTTGGCCGACGTTGGTGACACAGTCCGAGGTGCGCATTTTCTTGAGGCGCTCGATGGAATCCTGGTCGGGCTGCGCGACGTCTTTTATGGCCAGGACATCCCATAGTTGAGGGTCTTCCTCGCCAAGCCGCTGGATGGCGATGCCACCGAGTTTGGAGTTATTGACGGCACGAAGCTGGTTCAAGAAGGTGATGGCATCCAGGAAGCAAACGGTGTGACTGCCTCCCGGTTCCTGATAGCTGAAGAGCGGGTTGAAACTGGGAGCGCCATTTTCAATGGTTTTCACTCCGGCGAAGCTGGCCCGGCTCATGGCATCGCGAAAAGAGATTTCTTCCCCCCGCCGCTTTCCTTCGGCCCAATCGTAGCCGTAAGCGCCGAGGGCGACGATCCAGCGTTCCGGGCAGTCGTATTCTTCAATGACTTTGAGCCAGCCTTCCACCCAGTCCTGAGAAGCGATGGGGCCGGCGGGTTCATCATCGGAGGTTTCATCGCAGAGGTTGGCGACAAAGCAATCGACGGTGCCGGTTAGGCGTCCGAGGTCGAAGGTGTTGATCTCCTCTGTCATGGGGACCATCAACCAGAGTTGTTTGTCGATGGAGTGGAGGGCGTTGGCGATCTGCTCGACGAGGGTGGTGAGGTTGCCTCGGTCGGCGGGGTTGACCTGTTCCCAGTCGAGCACGAGGCCTCCCGCCTTCGCATCTTGGACGGCGCTAAGCAGTTTGATGATGAAAGCGGCCCGACGTTCGGCGGGGCCGTTGGCCAGCCCTTCGATGGCTTCGGGTTGCCAATGGCGGTCAACGAGGTTGTTGAGAATGGGAATCAGGACGAGCCCCTGGCTGGCGGCAATGCGCTGAATTTTCGAGTTGTCTTGGAAGTAGAGCGCTCCTTCGCCGTCGAGGATGCTTCCCCATTCCACGCAGAGATGGGTGAGTTGGGAGGCGTGCTCCGTGACGGATCGGAGACTGTTGGGGTCCCAATCAATATAAAACCCGGCGCGGATGCCTTTGGTGCTATTGGAGCGGGCGAGGAAATTGGGCTGAGGAGCGGGGGATGGAAGTTGCTGAAGCGGATTAGGCGTTTGAGAGAGGCTAAGTTTTAGAGGCTGTTGCTGGCCTTTGCCGGGTAGGGTGAATTTTTTCCAATCTTGGGCTTTGGGTTGCGCCAGAGCTTCCTGTTGCTGGATAGCCCGAAGCTGTCCTTTGAGTTGACGCACATTGGAGGGGAGGCGTAGTTGCGGTTTTACAAAGAGGGATTGGATAAAGCCGGTGAGGGCTGCGAAGAGCAGGAGAAGCGCCAGCAAGCCCATGATACGCAGACGCGGCCAGCGTTTGCCGGCGGGGTCGTGAAATACAAATGGTTTTGGAGCGGACATGTCAGCGAGAAAAACGGAAGAAAGCTTTGGCGGTGGCGGTGGTGGTTTCGGCGATCCGTTCCAGCGGTTGGTTACGTAGGAGGGCAATTTTTTCGGCGGTCTGGCGGGTGTAGGCCGGTTCGCAACGTTTGCTCCGGAAGGGGATTGGCGCGAGGTAAGGACAGTCGGTTTCCACCATGTAGGAGTCATCGGGCACGCTGGTGGCGCTCGCCTGCACCAAGAGGGCGTTTTTGAAGGTGACGATGCCGGTGAAGGAGACGAGGTGCCCCGCTTGAATCAGTGCGTCGGCAGTTTCGGGTGAGCCACCAAAGCAGTGGAAGACGGCCTGGAGTTTGCCTTGGAAGGGGGAGAGGATGTGCAGAGTGTCTTCCCTGCAGTCGCCACGCTGGTGGATAACGACATTAAGGCCGAGTTCTGCAGCGAGGCAAAGCTGTTCCTGGAAGAGGAATTTCTGGGCGATTTTGATGGTCTCGTCTTCGTCGTCGCCGGGCAGTCGGTAATAGTCGAGGCCGGTTTCGCCGATGGCCACCACGCGCGGGTGGCGGGCGAGTGAGCGCAGAGTGTCGAGATCGCCCGGTTGAGCTTGCGCTGCGGACCCCGGGTGAATGCCCACCACAGCGTAGATTTCCGGGTGGCACTCGGCCAAGGCGACGGCCTGGCGGCTGCTCTCGACACTGGTGCCGATGGTGACGATCCGTTGAACACCCGCTTGCGCTGCCCGGGTGAGGACGGCGTCGATTTCTCCCTCAAATTCGGGAAAATCGAGGTGGGCGTGGGTGTCGATCAGCATGAAAGATGACTAGGCGCCGGATTCGCGCGTGCCTCTTGGTCCGCATCTGGTTTGCTCAAAAAGTGAACAACAATCCAATAGCCCAGGAGGCAGAGGACGACAAGTAGGAGAAAGATACCCGCAGCAATCCGAAAAGGCTTCATGGTGTCGCGTTTGTAAACCACGGCATGGCGAACCAGCGTGGCGTCCATTTCGCCAAAGTTAATAACGTTGAGAATGCGACCTTCGGAGAGGAGATTGACTTCGGAGTATTTGGTATGAAAGAAAATCCGGTCGGTTTGTGCCAATTCCTTGATGGGATCTGTTTTTGCCAAGGCACCATCTGGAAAGAAGAAGCAGAGGCGCTTTTCGCCTTTGGGGGCGTATTCTACGGTGGCAGCGACGCCAGCGTTGGAGATGCCGATTACGAGAGGGAGATCGACGGGGAACCGGAGCACCAAGTCACTGAGGTGGGTGATGATGAGGTGAATGCTCTCAGTCAACCGGAAAACGCCGCAGGTCCATTCGCCGTTCGGGGACTGGCAGATTTCGTTAGTGGCGTGCCCTTCAAATTCCATCCACCACTCATCGTCTTCCTGGTAGATTCTCGGTTTAATGAGCTTGGTCGCCATAGAGTTCTGGAGGTGGGGGTTGGGTTAGGGGGAAAAAACTACCATTGGATGACCGAACTGGCCCAGGTGAGGCCACCGCCGAAGACGACGAGGAGAATGTAGTCGTCGCGTTTCATGCGACCGGTGCGGTTGGCTTCGTCCAAGGCGATGGCGACGGCGGCTGCGCTGGTGTTACCGTAGCGCTGGAGATTGACAAAGACGCGCTCCGGGCCGACGCCGAGGCGGCTGCCGATAGCCTCTATGATGCGCATGTTGGCTTGATGCGGGATGACGCACGCAAGGTCTTTGGTTTGGAGCCCGGCGGTTTCGAGAGCGTTGTTGGCGGCGCTAACCATGGCGGTGACGGCCTGTTTATAGACGTCTTTACCAGACATTTTGATGGTATTGAGCCGTTCGTCAATATTCTCTTTCGTGATGGGCAGGCGGCTACCGCCTCCGGGCATGTGGAGGATTTCGCCAAGTTCGCCGTCCGCGCCCATGGTGGTGTGAATGATGCCGTGGGAACCGGGCCGGTGGCGCAGGATGGCCGCGCCAGCGCCATCGCCAAAAAGGACGCAGGTGTTGCGGTCGCTCCAATCCACCACGCCGCTCAGTTTATCCGCGCCGATGACGAGGACGGTGCTGACCGTGCGGCTGGAGATGAATTGCTGGGCGATTTCCATTCCGTAGAGGAAGCCGGAGCAGGCGGCGGAGAGATCAAAGCAGATGGCGCGCTTGGCTCCGAGGGCTTTTTGGACAAGGCAGGCGGTGTTGGGGAAGGCCATGTCGGGGGTGATGGTTCCGACGATAATCATGTCGATTTCCTCCCCGGTGACACCCGCTTGTTCCATGGCGACGCGGGCTGCTTTCGCGGCCATGTCGCTGGTGGATTCACCGGCAGCGGCGATGCGCCGCTCTTTGATCCCCGTGCGGCTAACGATCCACTCGTCGTTGGTATCGACGAGTTTTTCGAGAGCGGCGTTGGTGAGGATCTTTTCCGGCACGTAACTACCGGTTCCGATGACGGAGACGGTGCGCTTAGGCTTGTGGAGGCGCGTGGTGCGAGGCTGCGTCTTGTTCATTGTAGCGTTGGATGTGTTCCACAATATGTGGATTCACTTGTTGGGAGATGGATTGGACTGCCATGCGGATGGCATTTTTCACGGCGACGGGCGAACTGCCGCCGTGACCGATGATGCAGACGCCATCAATGCCCAGGAGCGGCATGCCACCGTATTCGTCGGCGCTGGTGCGTTTGCGGATGTTCTGAAAAGCGCCCTTGGCCAGCATGGCGCCGAGTTTGCGTATGGGACTTTTGTAAATCTCGTGTTTAAGCCAGCCGAAGATCGCATGGGCGATGGCTTCGCTGGTTTTGAGGACGATATTGCCGGTGAATCCGTCCGCGACAACGACTTCGACCGGATTCTCAAACAGATCGTGGCCTTCGATATTGCCGCGAAAGTTGAGGCCGCTGTTTTTGATCAATTCAAAGGCTTCACGGGTGAAGGCGTTTCCTTTTTCGTCTTCGGTGCCGATGGACATGATGCCCACACTTGGGTTTTTGTAACCCAGAACGTGTTCGGAATAAACAGCCCCCATGATGGCGTTGTGCATCATTTGTCGGGGGGTGGGTTCCGTGTTGGCTCCGGCGTCGATGAGAACGAAGAGATTCTTTTCCGTCGGCATCGTGGCGGCGATTCCAGGGCGTTCGATACCAGGGAGGGTGCGCAGCTTGATGGTGGTGGCCGCGACACACGCGCCGGTGTGTCCGGCGCTCACGACGGCCTCCGCCTCGCCATTTTTGACGAGGTCCACCGCACGGGCGATAGACGAGTCTTTCTTGCGGCGCACGGCGTCAATGGCGTGATCGCTCATCTCCACGACTTGCGTGCAGTGGGTAATCTCGATGCGCCGGTCATTGCAACCGACGCGTTTGAGTTCAGCTTCAAGCCGCGCAGTATCCCCCGTCAGATAAAGGCGGGTGATCTGGGGAAATTCGCCCAGCGCAAGCGCAGCGCCTTCGACGAGTTTCCCCGGTCCCTCATCATGGCCCATGGCATCGAGAGCGATTTTCATAAAATCACAACGAGATCATAACATGCGGGAAGAGAAAAAGACAGCCGTCCTGCCAATTGGCGGGACGGCTGAATTCAAAATGCCGGGCCGGCTAAGCGGCTTCGACTGTGACGACCTGACGGCCTTTATAATACCCGCACGAAGGGCAGGCGGTGTGAGCGCGAAGCGTGCTGCCACACTGGCCGCATTTGGCGAGCGTGTCGGCGTGCCAACGGTTGGCGGCCTTGCGGGTGCGCAGGCGCATCTTTGAAGTTTTGCGTTTTGGGACTCCCATATCGGTATTACTCTCAGTCTTTCTTTATCGCTCTTTTTAGGAGCGGTCTTTCGGTTTCGTGAGTTGGTCGAGCGTCGTCCAGGGATTCTTTTCCCCGAAGTCTGCAGCCGGTTCCGACTCATGAATTTTTTGTATTTCCAGCACCCCGGCGCAAGTGGTTGCGCCATCCCAGTCGCAGTGCGGATGGGGAGGCAGGGCAAGGAGAATATCTTCCCTTATCTCGTCCGTCAAGTCCACTGTCTCAGAAGTGCCAAGCTCTAATTGAGTGGCGAAATCGAAGATTTCGAGGGTATAGGGAAAACGGGTCAGGCAGCGGACGCATTCCAGCTCGAGATCGACGGCGAGGGTGCCGGTGGCAAAGAGGCCGCCTTCGGAAAGCCCCACGTCGAGGGCGTAGCGGATGGGGCTGAGCTTGCGGATGCTCCCATCCTGGAGTTCAGGAATATCACGGGTTTCCTCTCCTTCGAGATGAAGCAGGCTGCCAGCGGGAATCTGATTCAGGTGAATTTTCATGGGATTTGGCTTCGGGCGGGTTTAGTGGGAGAATTTCTTCCGCAATGCCCGGGCGATGCAATCTGGCACAAAAGCTCCGATGTCGCCACCGAGCCGTGCGATTTCTTTGACGATCCGCGAACTCAGGTAGGTGTATTCCTCCTTGGGCATCAGGAACATGGTTTCGACGTCGCCGTCGAGTTTGCGGTTCATGAGAGCCATTTGGAATTCAAATTCGAAGTCGGAGACAGCCCTCAACCCCCGGATAACGACGCGGGCTTGCGTTTCGCGGGCGTAGTTGACCAGAAGCCCATTGAATTGGGTGACGAGGACGTTAGGGTGGTGTTCCACGGTCTCTTTTAAGAGAGCCACGCGTTCATCAAAGGTGAAAAGGCCCGCCTTCGTCTCATTGTGGGCGATAGCGACGATTACTTCATCATAGAGGCGGGCGGCCCGCTCGATGACATCGAGATGGCCGTTGGTCACGGGGTCGAAACTGCCTGGATAGATAGCGCGGAGCATGAGAGAGAGTGTGAGGGGAGGGGTGGCGGCTGGGAAAGAAAAATAATGCTTCACCAAAAAAGTTATTGCAAAAGAGGGCGAGCCCCCTAAATTGTCCGCCTTCCTAATTTATGGCTAAAACGAGCTGGATCGAAAAAGAAAAACGCAAACGACTGACCGTCGCAAAATACGCCGCCCTGCGCGCTGAACTCAAAGCGAAGGGTGACTATGTGGGGCTGCAACAGCTTCCCCGCGACGCGAGCCCTGTGCGTCTCGTCAACCGCTGCCGCACCAGCGGTCGCCGTCACGGCTACATCCGCCGTTTCCAACTTTCGCGTATTGCTTTCCGTGAATTGGCTTCCAACGGGATGATCCCCGGTGTGACCAAGTCGAGCTGGTAATTCTGGCTCGCCGTTGCGGAAAACGCTTCCGGCGCTTATTTTAATCTTATCCGGCTCGCCTCGGCTACGTGGCGAGCCGTTCCTTTGTGATAAATACCATGATGCTGTTGGCCACAATTTTCGCCTTTGAAGGGGGCGATTGGGCGCATTGGGAGTCGGCGGACATCCTCTTTTTAAAGCTCCTCTGCATCGCTCTGCTGGTGTTGCTGAACGCTTTCTTTGTCGCTTCGGAATTCGCCATCGTCAAAGTTCGCTCCACCCAGTTGGAGCCGCTGATTGAGGCAGGGAACTCCCGCGCAAAACTCTGCGGGCAGATCATCTCCAAGCTGGATGCCTACCTCTCCGCCTGCCAGTTGGGGGTGACGCTTTCAAGCCTGGCGCTCGGTTGGCTGGGTGAGCCGTTTCTGGCGCGGATGGTTACCCCGGCATTTTTTCTTGTGGGCATCCAGAGTTCCGTGGTGATTCACACCATCTCTTTCACGCTGGCGTTTTTAGCCATCACCGTGGCGCATATCGTTGTGGGGGAACAAGCGCCGAAGATCATGGCCATTCGTCAGGCTCTCGCAGTGACGCTCTGGGTGTCCCGGCCCCTGCGACTCTTCTACATCGCGTTTCGCCCGGCCATCAACTTCCTGAACTTCGCTACCAATTCTGTTTTAAAACGCGTTTTCCGGATGGAGTCAGCGGGCACGCATGAAATCGGTCACAGCGAGGAGGAGTTGCGCGCGATTCTTACCGAGAGCGAGAAGGCGGAGGAAGTCTCGCCGTTAGGCAAAGAAATCCTCATGAATGCGCTCGATATGCGCCGTCTGGTCGTGCGCGACATCACCACGCCGCGCGGCGAAGTCGTCAGCCTCGACCTCGAAAACACGTTCGACGAAAACCTCAAGCTTGCTCAGGAATCCCGGCACACCCGGTTCCCCCTTTGCCAGGGGCACTTGGACAACACCGTCGGCTTGGTTCACGTAAAAGATTTGATGCTGCTGACGCGCCAGTCCGCGCCCGACCTCACCTCCATCAAACGCGAAATTCTGCCGGTGCCTGAAATGATGCCGCTGGAAAAACTGCTGAAGCTCTTCCTCAGCAAACACGCCCATCTTGCGCTGGTAGTGGACGAATACGGCGGCACCGTCGGCATTGTGACGCTCGACAACGTGTTGGAGGAACTGGTGGGGTCGATCCAGGATGAGTTCGACGTGGAAGAAGCCGAGTTCCGCCGGGTGAACGAAGACGAGTTCTTCGTCAAAGGCATCTTCGGCCTTTACGAACTCAACGACGCAGCAGGGCTAGAATTGGAAAGCCCGGACGTGAGCACCATCGGCGGGTACGTGACCCATTTGATCGGACGCCTCCCGCAGCAGGGGGAAAAGGTGATGATCGACGGTTACGAGGTGACAATTACCAAGTGTGATCGCCGCCGTGTGGAACAGCTCCAATTCAAGCGCAAGAGCGTGGAACAAACGCCCGACGAAGCGGAGTAGAACGCCCTATTTTTTAGGATTATTTTTCGCTGGAGCCGGACCGGATGTCGGGAGAGGCGCTGGGGCATCAACGAATTCGGTCTTGTCTTGGGGCTGGCCGTTGTGGTCGGGCTGAGGCATGAGCCTCAGGGTATCGAGGTTATTGGAGGCTTCTTCGGGGGTCAGGGAGTCACGGGTCAAATCTGCGCGATTGGCTTCGGTGAGGGTGACGTCTTTGATTCTTTGGGTGCTCTCGACGATGTAGGGGGTGAGAAAAATCAGGAGTTCGCTTTTGGTGTCGGTTTTGACGGTGCGGCGGAAGAGGTAACCCAGGAGGGGAATATCGCCCAAGAGGGGGATTTTCTGGAGGTTGGTCGAGTCTTGCTTCTGCATGAGGCCGCCGATGACGACGGTGGTGGCATTGGGGGTTACCACCACGGTTTCGGCGGAGCGTTTGTTGATGATGGGAGCGTTAAAACTGGAGGAAATCTGGACGGTTTGTGTGGAAAGAGAGGAGATTTCCGGAGCGACGATCATTTCCACGGTTTTATCAGAGGTGATGAAGGGAGTGACGCGCAGGATGATGCCAACATCCTGGTATTTGATGCTGTTATTGATGGCTCCATTGGTATCGACCTGACTGGCAGTGATGAGGGGGACTGTCTGACCGACGACGATGACGGCTTGCTGATTGTTACGGGCCATGATGGAGGGCCGGGAGAGGACTTTGGCTTTTCCGCTGTCGGAGAGCATGTGCAGAGTGGCTTCCCAGTTGGAGTTGCCGGAGTTAAAGGTTCCGTAGGCGCCGTTGCTCCCGCTGGCGAGGGCGTTGGCCATGCCAAGCAATGTTTTGACGGCGGCGGTGCCGCTATTGCCTGTTTTGAAGGTGTAGCCGCCCTCCAAGCCGACATCGAGATCCTTGTTCAACGAGACCTCAACAAAGACCACTTTGATAAGCACCTGAGGCTTGGGATGGTCGAGATTGGTGATGATTTTGGCGACGGACGCTTGGGTTTCTTCATCGGTAACGACGATGAGGGAGCGGGTTTCCGGGTCGATTTGGATGAGGGCGTTCCCGAGCATGGTGTTGCTGGGGTATTGGCCCGATCCCGAGGAGGAGCGCGAGGCGTTGGCGGCAGGCCGTGCAGCGTTGGTGGTGGCGGGACGGCTGGTGCTGCTAGTTTGCGCGGGGAGGGAGGCAGCCAGCGCAAGGAGGGCGATGGAGGGAGCCAGGCGGGCGAGGAATTGGGGAAAGCGTGGGATCGTCATGGCGAGGGATGGAGGTTGTTAGCGGGTCCTGGAGCTGCTGTTGGAGGTGTTGAGGACATTGGAGATGTCGCTGGACGCGCCGTTGACGGTGCGTTTGTTGAGGGCGTTGGAAGCAGGTTGCGCGCCCGTGGTGGAAGCTCCACCCTGGCTGCTGAACATGCCGCGTAGGATGGTGGCGACGTTGTCGGGATCGGCGTTTTCTAGCGAGTAAATGTAAACTTTCTGTTTTCTGGAATCGCCGGAATCGAGCCGCTCAATAGTGCTGGCGATTTGAGGCATGGATTCCCGCGCCGCTGTAACGATGAGTGAGTTGGTGCGCGGGTCTGCTACTGCGACGACGCTGGTTTGTTGCGCAGCCCAAGTGTTCTGACCACCTGACTGTTGGGATTTTTGTTGGGAACCGCCGTTTGTGGAGGCTCCAGCGTTGGAATAAATGGAGCTGACAACGCCGGAGAGTTCCCCGGCATCGGCGTGTTGAAGCCGGAAGATGCGGGTCTCGGTGATGTCGGAGACGTCAGTGTCGATGCGAGTGATGATGTCGGCGATTTGCGACATGGATTCCCGCGCTGCCGAGATGATGAGCGCGTTGTTGCGCACTTCCGGCACGGCGACCACGCGGGATTGCAGCAGCGCCCTGTCCGTCCGGTTGACGGTGGTTTGGGGAGCGGGTTGCTGCTTTTGCTGGCCAGGTTTCCCGCCGGGGGTGGTTCCTGCGTCGGCGTAGAGCGAGTTGATGACGTTGGAGAGATCCGTGGCATCGGCGTGCAGAAGCCAGAAAATGCGGGTCTCGGTAATGTCAGAGACGTTGGTGTCAATGCGTTTGATGATATCGGCGATGGTGACCATGGCCGCCTCGGGAGCGCTGACGATGACGGAATTGCTTTGGCTGTCCGCTACGGCAACGACGCGCGTGGCCGCCTGTTGCGCAGCGCTCTGACCGCCGGTGTTTCCTGCGGCTGCACCGCCGCGTCCTCCTCCGCCCATGAAGGCAGCGGCCCAAGGGGGCAAGGCGGGAGCGTTGTTACCCCGGTTGTTATTGCCGCGCCCGGAGTTTTGGTCGGTAGCGAAGAGTTGAGTCAGGATGGTGGCCAGCGATTTGGAGTCAGCGTATTGGAGTTGGAAGACGCGGATGGCGGAGATGCTGGCCACGGAAGTGTCGAGGGCGTGGACGATCTCGGCGATGCGGTGGATATTGGTCTGGGTGTCGGCGAGGATGATGGCATTGCTGGCCTCGTTGGCGCTGAGGGTGGCGTCGGCGGAGAGCAGCGGGCGAAGGTTTTCGACGAGCTTGGCGGCTTCCACGTAGCGGACGGGGAGGATTTGGGTGACGATTTCGTCCTTACGCGGAATTTGCGAGGGATCGCTGCCGCTCATGACGGGGATGTCCAGTCTTTGGGCGTCCTTGCGGTTGACGATTTTCAAAATTCGGCCGTTGCGGATGGCTGCATAGCCTTTCTCAGCGAGGGTGGAGTTGAGCAGGTCCACGGCCTCATCAATGCTAACCGGTTGTTTGCTGACGACGTTGACGGTGCCTGTCACCGGCGCGTCCTGGATAATGATGAATCCTGCCGCTTCGCTCAGGTAGTTAAGCACGTCGGAAAAGGCGGCGTTCTGGAAGTTGAGGCGGATTTCCCCCTTGGTTAGCGATGGCGCGGGTTTCGCATCGGATGTGGGCGCGGGCGTTGGTGCCGGAGTGGGCTCAGGCAACAAGCGGACTTCCGCTGCTACCGGAAGCTGCGCGGGTGGTGGGGGAGTCGATGGAGTGGTGCTCTGGGCGAGGGCGGCGAGCGGCCAGAGGAGGCCAAGGGCAAGAGCGTGAAGGGTGGGTTGTTTCATTTGAGTTCCTGTTGACGTTTTTCCATCATGCGGCGCATGACTGCTTCACGATCCACTCCCGAGAGGGGAGTGGATGAGGCGGGGGTTGATGAGGAAGGAGTTGATGAGGAAGGAGTTGATGTAGAGGGGATGTCGGTGGGTGAAGGGACAGGTGCGGCGGTGGGTATGGACGAGGCGTTAAGTGGAACAGTTTGGCCGACGGCGATGACGGTTCGCTTTCCCGCGCGCTCCACTTCGATGGAGTCGGGGGCGATTTTGACGAGACGGGCTCCGGCAATAATGCCGTTGGGCGCGAGGACTATGTTGAATTCCGGGCGCGATCCAGAGAAGAAGGCGAGCGCTTTTTCCGCCGTGATCATGGTGCCGTTGAGTGCCGCGTAATCGGCATTGGTGGCGGGGGGAACTGAGGGTTGGACTGTGTCGGAGGTAGCCATGCCGACACCAGGTTGGCGTTCGGGGTCGAAGATATTGCGGGTTCGCACCAGAGGGTAGGCGTCAAAGCCTTGTTTTTTGGGCGGAGTGGGAGGGGTGCCAGGCACGGCAATGCTCAGCGCCAGGAGGCACGCGGCGGCAAGAAGCATGGGGTGGCGAATGGGGCTCATGGTGTGGCTTGTTTGGTGGGTTCTTTGAGCCGCAGGAAGGTGACGCGGGCGGTCAGCGTAATCTGGGCACCGCGTGCGTCGCGGGTGGTCAGTTCGCATTCTTCAAGGTTGACGGGGAGGGAGGTGTCGCTCTCCAGTTCGTAGATGAAACGGCCCAGCGCGGCTTGATTGCCGGTGGCGGCGACGCGGCATTCCAGGGTGGAGTATCCTTCCTCGCGATTTTGCCATTGCGGGGTGAGGCTGGTGATAATGATCTGGCTGTTGCTCTTCCAGCGATCCATGGCTTTAAAGATCGCGTTTTCCGCTACCGAGACATCTTCGGGCAGATTGGTTTGGAGCATCCCATCCCAGTGGTCGCGCAGGGTCTTTTCACGTTCGCAGAGCTTGCGGCCCTGCTGCACTTTTTCCTGCAAGGCTGCGACGCGTCTGCTCTGCTCGCCCCAGCTATGGATGGCTGGTCCGATGACAAACCGGTCGAGCAGGAAGAGCCCCACGACGATGGCTGCGCCGATCTTTAAGAGAAGTTGGCGGCGTTCGTTATTCATGTTTTGGCTCCCAGCGGAAGGTCAGTGAGAATTGGATCGGGTTGTTGCCGCGGATTTGCTGGAGGCGCAGGAGGCTGACGCCCGGTTGCTTGGGCAGGCGGTCCTGGAGTCCCTGCAAAATGGCGCTGCTGCGGGTGAATCCCGAGACGGTTACCTTGAGGGCTCCGCCGGATGCAGCGGCTCCATTTTTTTCCGTGAAGTTGGTGATTTGGATGGAGCGGGTCCAGATTTCGCCACGCTCCGGGAAGGCGGCGATCAAGGTTTCCAAAGCCCGTAACTTTTGCGGTGCAGGCTCGAACCACGGGCGGAATTGGCGGATTTTTTGTTGGAGCACGTCCAGTTCCGCGACGTTGTTTTTCATGCCGTCCCATTCGGCGTTGAGGCTGCTTTCCATGTGGGAGCGGATGGTGAAGAGGATCAGCGGAAGAAGGAGGAGCGCCACGGCTGCGGCGGCGATTTGACGGCCCCTGCGGGTGTTCAAGCGCTCCAAGGCTGCGGGCCAGCGGCTTGGTTCCGGGACGAGAAATTCAAAAGGGACGGGGGCCTCGCGCAGGAAGCGTTCCGCACATTCCACTGCCGGATTGGTGTTCCCGCCGGTTTCTTCCACGATGGGATCGAATCCCGCGCGCTCCAGGATCGGGCGCAGGCCGGGTTCCTGCGGTCCAGCGATCCGGGCGTGCCGCACGGATTGGCGAATGGCTTTCGGCAGTCGCCCCATGGTTATGCGAATTTCACGGGCGAAAGTGATGGGGTCCGACGCGCTGGGGAGCGTGCGCAGCGCCGCAACGCCGCCGCCGCAGGTGACGATGGCATCGGTGTGAGTTTCTCGCACCAAGAGGTGGAGGGTCGGTTCCGCCTTGGCGAGGCTGCCGTAGAGGGCTAGCGAGAGGGAGACCAGGTGGCAGCCTGCGCTTTGCAGGAAGGTTTCCACGGCTTCCATGCGCTTGAGGGGGAGGGCGGCAAGCGTGGCGCGTTCGGAGCCGTCGGGCAGGAAGTAGCGGTTGTAGGCGAGGCGCAGGTCGGCGGTGGAGAACTCGCGTTCGGCGCGGAGTTCAAAGTAGCTGCGCAGGTCATCGGAATTGACTTCAGGCAGATCGGCGGAAGCGGTGAGTGCCCAAGAGGCAGGCAGGCAGAGGGCGCAGCGGCGTTCGCGGAGTCCCGCCACTTCGAGCGCTGCCGCCAGTTCTGCTCCGGCTTGGGCGGGATTTTCGAGCAATGCCTCGGCGGTGACGTCAATGGAGAGCGGGGTGGCGGTGCTGCCTTCGCTACGCACCAGACTGACGGCGATGCGCTCGGATTCGATGGTGAGCGCGAGCACGGAATGCGGCTGAAAGCGTTTTTTGAGTTGGTGAAGATCGAACGTCATTGTTGCGGTTCTTTTTTGAGGGCGAGCGCATCGCGGGTGTCGCTGCCGAGGGCCCAGCCCAGGGGGGTGAGGTTGCGGCGGTGGACAATGCGCGGTGTGCCGGTGCTGTTGTCGACGACGAAGCGGGTGCGGCGGTAGCCTCGTCCGTTGCGGCCCACGGCGGCGACATCCGCGCTCAGTTGGTAGCTGTTCACGGTGAGGTAGGGAGCGGCTTGGATGGCGTTGGCTTCGCCGAGGATCGGCACGATCCATGCGAGGCTAAGGGAGGGCTCTGTCAGTGCGGCGCGGGTGGAGACGAGCGTCGCGGCGTTATCCGAGCCGATGCCGGGAATGCAGGCCAGGACGCTGGCGCTCGCGGTGTTGACGTTGACAAGGCCGGTGAGATACGCGCCGCTTTTCGATGTCAGGTCCGGGCTGACTTTGTCGAACTCATCCTGCGTCATCCCGCTGCGAACGAAGAATTGAATTACGTTGGTGATTCTCCCTGCGGTGCGGATTTTCTGCTCGATCTCGCGATCCCGGCTGCTGCCGAGCGCCTCGGTGAGGAGGGTGGTCAGCGCCGGGGTGATGGATTGCGTGACGTTGATGCGCGCGGAGCCGTCGGCGCGGGTGTTCGGTTCGCGGCTGAAGACGGTAACATATTCCAAGAGGCCGGAATTGATGAGTTGGTTGGGGTCGCTAGTGGCGGAGGTGTTGCTGGAGCTGGCTTCGTTGGTGTCGATGACGTGGTTGAGGTTGGTGTCGCCGCCGTAAAGGAGCGACGCGTCAGTTCCGCTGACTAGCATCAGTTCCTCGATGGTTTCAAAGGGCGCGCCTTTGTTTGCGGAGCCGGAGGAGAGGATTTCTGTGGAAGTGCCGGAGATCGCGCCGCGCCAGGTGAGGATTTGCGCGGTGAGATCGGGCGTCATGCCGGGCAGAGCAGCGAGCATGTCCTGGGTGGCTGTGTTGAGGTTGAGTTTGGAGGCTTCATCCACGAGGCCGAAGGCCGGTTTGTCCAAGGGGTCTGTGGAGGTCGGTGTGCCGATGAACCAAAATGTGGCGTCGCCGACGGGAAGGGTGTCGCTTTGGAACGTGGTGGGATCGGGCATTGCGCCTGGCCTGGTGACCTGGGCCATCAGATACTCTGCGTAGCGGGCTGCGCCTTCGATGGCTTGATCGGCCTGTTGCCCGGCCTGGCTGTTGTCCGCGCCGCGATAAGCCATATACATGGAACTGCCGAAGAGGAGTGTCAGGCTCACGAGCCCCAGGCAGACAAGCAAGACCACCACGAAGACGGAACCTGTGGGGGATTTGGAATAAGGAATGGGAGGGCGTTTCATTCGCTTATCGGGTCCGGGGTGTGTCGTTCGGGGACGGCGTGGAGGTTGGGGAGGCCGAAGGGGAAGGAGAGGGTGTGGGAGTGGGTGTTGGTGTGATGCTGCTTGCCGGGGTGGAGGATGAGGAGGTCGTAGCGCCTTGCGCCTCAGTGGTCATGGGGACGAGGATTTCCAGTAGATGGGGCGTGGGGAGATGCTCGGAGGCGGGGGCTTGTTGGACGCGGACGCGGATGGCCTCAGGCAGCGTGGAGTCGGTGCCGGTGAGTTGCCAGGTTTCCTGCCAGTCCTGCCCGTCGTAAAAGGCGAATTCCAATGTCTGGACGCGTGGCAGCAGCGGCTCCTCGGGAGCAATGGCGGTTTGGTCGGTAGAGAGGAGGTCGCGAGTGAGGGCGCGCACGAGGGTGGCGGTTTCGGTGTCGCTGGTTGTGCTTGCGCTGGGAGTGATAGCGGAGGTTGCCGTGCCGCTGGTAGTGCCGTCCGATAGGTAATATTCGATCTGCTGGACGTCACCGTAGGCTTCGCCGGACTTGTTGCGGCCGGTGGTGGCGGTGAAGCGGAGGTAGCCGGGAAAGCGGGATTTCTGGTTTTGCACGCCGCCTTCCATGGCGTTGGCAAGGACGCCGCCGGAGAGGAAGGCGTTGCGGAGGTCATTGCGGATGATGTTGACGGCGCGTTCGCGCTGGCGCGCTTCGTGAATTCGCACGACGGCGTTGTCCCGGGTTTTCACAGTGCGCTGGAAAATGCCGTAGATGGCTATCAGGATCATCGCGGCGATGAGGGAGGCCGCGAGGATTTCGATGAGCGTGAAGCCGGAGGCGCGGTGCGTCATTTCGTTGGGCTCGACGCGGGAGCGGTGCTGGTTGAAGTGGCGTTAGTGCCTGCCGTGGCGGGGTTGACCAGCGTGCTGAGGGTGACGCTGCGTTCGATTCCTTGAACGGTGAAATAGACCTTTACGGCAAGGACGGTCATCGCGTCCATATCCCATGCGGTTTGGGTGACTTCCCAGCGGTAGCCTGCGAAGTCATCGCCGAAGTCGCCGCTGGCTTCCGCGCTGGTCCAGGCGTTGTCGATCGTGAGTTCGTCCAGTTTGTTTTGCGCGAGTTCGGTGGCGATGGCACCCCGTTCGGTGAGAGCCGAGAGGCGGCTGGAAAGAGTGATCCCCTCGGCGATGGCAGGGATGAGAATCGCCAGGAAAAACAGCGCGGCGAGGACTTCAACGAACGTAAAAGCGGCAGTCGGCGTTTTCATGGCTGGTCCTTCACAATCTCGTAGCCGGAGCCGTCTGCGGTTTGCGAGAGGGAGATGCCTTCGTCGGATTGGTTGACGATTCGTAGTGAGGCGAGGCTTTCCGTGGCGAGGGTTCCGTCGGGTTCGAGTTCTGCCGCGACGATATGACCACTGGCGTCGGGGGACGCTTCCACGGGGTCGAAGTGGAAGTCCGGGTTCAGGGAGATGGTTTTTTCGTGGGATTTGTCCCCGCTATAACTCTCCTTGGCTGCGACGCCGTAATCTCCGGTGTCGGGGGTGATCCAGACGGTCATAGGCACGCCTTGGGAGATGGCTTCGTCGCGCGCGTATTCCGTAAGCGCGAGCAGTTGCGTGGCCTCCTGGTCCAGTCCCCGCGCCTTGAAAGAGCGGGAGAAGGAGGGGAGCGAGAGCGCCACGAATCCAGCCAGGAGAGCCATTACGATAATCAGTTCGATCAACGTAAATGCTGGCGCAGATTTGAGTTTGTCATTTCTTATTAACATCCCAATTGGTCACGTCGTCGTCGGTGCCCGGGCGACCGTCCGGCCCAGCCGACGAGACGTCGAAGCCGTTGGCGTTGTGTTTACCGGGGTAATCGTAAGTGTAGGCGTTGCCCCACGGATCAAGCGGGACGCCTTTGCTCAGGTAAGGTCCGCGCCAGCTCGTGGCATCGCTGGGTTGCTCGACGAGCGCGTTGAGGCTGCCGTTCTTCGGGTAGTAGCCGTTGTCCACCTCGAAGGCGTCGAGTGCCGCGCAGATGCTCGAAATATCGGTCTTGGCGGCGGTGAGTCTTGCCTGCTCGGTGCGGCCTGCGAACTTCGGGAGCACGAGGGCTGCGAGCGTGGCAAGGATGACGAGCACGAGCAGCATTTCAACCAAGGTGAAGGCGGCCCGGCGATGGAGGTTACGGGATGGGATTTTCATAGGTTATTTGATGTAGTCTTGAAGGGAGAAAATGGGGATGACCATCCCCACGAAGATCACGCCGATGACTCCGGCGATCAAAAAAAGCATGAGGGGTTCGGCCAGCGAGACGGCGGTTTTCAACTGGCGGTCGAGCGTGGTTTCGGTGGTGCCAGCCAGCCGCACAAGTTCTTTGTCGAGCCGTCCACTTTCTTCGGCGACGGAGATCATTTCCAGCGTGGAGCCGGGGAAGAGCGCGCGGCAGTCGGCCAGCGCGGAGGCGAGCGTCTCGCCTTTGGAGACGCGGTCGGTGGAGTCGGCGATCAAATCGATGAGTGTCTGGTAGCCGAGCGAGCGCCGGGCGACGCCGAGACCGTTCATGAGCGGCACGCCCGCGCCGAGGAGCGTGCCGAGCATCCGGCAAAAGCGCGCCATGGCGAGCTGCGCGGCGAGCGGTCCGACCACAGGGAGCCGCAGGAGCACGCTTTCCCACTTGCGGCGGTTCTCATCGCTGGTCAGCCAGCTTTTGCCGTAGTAAATCGCCACGCCGATGCAGAGGGCCATGTAAATACCATAGGAACGGATGGCGTTGCTGGCGCCGATGATCATTTGGGTGATCATCGGCAGGGCGGCGTTGAACCCGGCGAAGAGGGTCTGGAAACGCGGGATGAAAAAGATCATCAGGAAGATGACGACGCCGATGGCGAGCGTGAGCAGCACGGCGGGATACATCATGGCGGCGAGCACTTTGGCGCGGAGTTCCTTTTCGCGCGCCTGGAAGTCGGCGATTTGATCCAGGACGACGTCAAGGAAGCCGCCCGCTTCGCCGGATTCCACCATGGCGACGTAGATGCGCGGGAAGACTTCAGGCGAACGGCTCATGGCAGCGGCAAGCGGGACGCCGTCGATGACGAGGTCGTGCAAATCCTTCCACTTCGCCCCGGCAGCGGGATTGGAGGATTCCTTGTAGAGAATTTTCAGTGCGCGGCTCAATGGGACGGCGGCGGTGAGAAGGCTCGAAAGGGAGCGCGTGAAATCTTCCAGCGCCTCGAAGGAGACGCGCGTGGAGGCGGGGAAACCCCACTTGCCTGTTGCGGTGGGGGCGGCGGTTTTGGACGCGGAGTCCGTGGCATTTTCCGTGAGGCGCAACGGGGTGAGCCCGAGCTCTTCGAGGTTGCGCATCGCTTCCTGGCGTCCGCCCGCCTCGATCTGGCCTTCGACGGCGGCGCCATTTGCTTGCAAGGCTTTGTATTGGAAGGAGGCCATGGCTAGTTCGTGAAGGAGGCGTCTTCGTCTTTGGATACGCGCAGGACTTCCGCCGGGGTGGTGGAGCCGTTGCAGACGAGCCGCCAGCCGTCTTCGAGGAGGGTGCGCATGCCATCGCGTCGTGCGATTTCCTTGATCTCCAGGCTGGAGCCGCCGCGCAGGAGGACCTGGCGGATGGGGGCGGTCAGCGTCATGAGTTCAAAGAGCGCCTGCCGCCCGGTGTAGCCGGTCATGCGGCATGCCTTGCAGCCGACGGCGTGGTAGATGGTGGCGGTTTTGAGCGCATCCACGCGTTCGCGCAAAGACTTGGTGCGGTCGGAGTGGTCCTCCTCCTTGCACTCCGGGCAGAGGACGCGCACGAGGCGCTGGGCCATGACGGCTTCGAGCGACGAGGCGACGAGGTAGGGCTCGACGCCCATGTCCACGAGCCGCGTGAGCGCGCCGGGCGCATCGTTGGTGTGGAGCGTGGAGAAGACCATGTGGCCGGTGAGCGAGGCTTGCACGGCGATCTGCGCCGTCTCGCGGTCGCGGATCTCGCCGATGAGCACGACGTCCGGGTCGTGCCGCAAAATGGCCCGCAGGCCGCGCGCGAAGGTCATCCCGGCTTTTTCGACGACCTGGATTTGGTTGATTCCCTTGAGCTGGTATTCCACCGGGTCTTCGATGGTAATGATCTTGCGAACGGAGTCGTTGATCTGTGTGAGCGCGCTGTAAAGGGTGGTCGTTTTGCCGCTGCCGGTGGGGCCGGTGACGAGCGCGATGCCGTGGGGCATTTCCAGGATGCGCCCGAAGATTTCCCTTTCGCGCTCGGCCATGCCGAGTCCTGCGAGGCCGATCAATCCTGCGTCCTGCCGCAGCAGGCGGAGCACGACGGCTTCGCCGTGCAGCATCGGAATGACGGAGACGCGGATGTCGATCTCGCTGTTTTTGATGCGGATCTTGATGCGGCCGTCCTGCGGCACGCGTTTCTCGGCGATGTCCAGATTGCTCAGGATTTTAATGCGCGAGACGATGGCGGGCTGGAACCGCTTGATTTGCGGCGGGACGGGGACTTCCTGCAAAAGGCCGTCGATGCGGTAGCGGATGCGCAGTTCGTGCTCGAAGGGTTCGACATGGATGTCCGAGGTGCGCAGGGAAACGGCGTCGCTTAGGATCTGGTTGACGAAGCGGATGATGGAGGCGTCTTCCGCGGCTTTTTCGACATCCTGATCGTTGTATGCATCGTCAGCGACGACTTGGAAGCCCTCTTCCTGTTCGAGCAGGTTGAGTGTGTCCGCGCCGACGCCGAGGTGTTTCTTGATTTCGCGCTGCAACGCTTCGCCCGGCGCGAGGATGGGCTTGATTTTAAGCCGAGTGAACGGTTTGAGGCTGTCCAAGCCCGGCTCGGCGAAGAGACGGCTGACGGCGATTTCGACAAAGCCGTTTTCTTCGCGCAGCGGGAGAAGCTCCTCTTTCAACAAGACGCGCGCCGGGAATTGCCCGGTGAGGGCGCGGTCCGGATCGACGTTGTCGAGCGGGGTGTAGGCGAGGCCGTATTCTCCGGCGAGCCATTGAAGGACTTCCGCCTCCGTTTCTGCCCGGACCCCGCCTACACCGCAAAGGCGCGCCAAAGCTTCAGCGTCGCCGGGGGAGAGTTGGCGGTTCTCCACCATCTGCGCCAGAAGGCCAGTGGGAGCGGGGGATGTATCAGGCATGGGGGGAGGGGGGATTATTCCAAGATGCCGACCATGACGAGCGTGGCTTCCTGGCGCTGGGTGAGCACCTTGCGCAGGTCTTCACGCGCCTGGGTGAGTTCGGCTTCGCCCTTTTTGCGCGCGTCGCGGACGGCTTCCAGCTTGGCTTTGATGTCGGCGGGTGTGGTGTTCTCCGATTCAAGGGCTGTCTTGAGCGCTTCGGTTTCGGGCGAAGCGGGGTGTCCGCCACCGCCACGGTTCATCATGAAGGAGAAGCGGCCCGTCAGAGTTTCGCGCTGTTTGGCTTGCACTTTTTCCAGCAACGGCTGGATAACGGCCCATTCTTCGTCGCTGACTTTGAGGGAGGTTTTGAGGAACTCGTTCATTTTCTGGCGGAACTGTTCCATGCGATCGGCGCGGTTTCCGCCGGGGGCGGCAGGCTGCGCGGAAGGTTGTGCGCCCGTTGACGATGGCACAACGGCGGGGGTGGCGGCAGGCGTGGCGGGAGCGGGGTCCTGAGCGTTGCCGAGAGGGGCATTGAGCAGGAGGGCTGCCGTAAGGATGATGATGGGAAACAAGGATGGTGTTTTCATACTCCAACAAGAATAACCCCCTGATTGTTAAGTTTGCGTTTGGAAGTCTTCGCGAAATTGTTAAGAGATGGTTAAGTGTTGTTGAAAGATGGTCTTTTCCGACTTTTTTCGCTAATTTTCAGCCCATGCCTCCCCAACCCCCAGCGTCTGGCAGCGAATCGAAGATTCTCATCATTGATGACGACCGGGAGTTGTGTTCCCTGATCGCCGATTATTTGCAGCCGCTGCGGTATGTCGTGACCACCGAGCACGATGGGCAGCGGGGCGCGGAGCGGGCTTTGAGCGAGGAGTTCCAGGCGGTGATCCTGGATGTCATGCTGCCCGGTATTGACGGCTACGAGGTGCTGCGCCGAATTCGCAGTCGCTCCGACGTGCCGGTGCTGATGCTGACGGCGCGGGGCGAGGAGACGGACCGGATTGTGGGGCTGGAGATGGGGGCGGACGATTATCTGCCCAAGACGTTCTCCTCCCGCGAGCTGCTGGCGCGGTTGCGCGCCGTGACGCGCCGCCGGGCTGCGCATCCCTTGTCGGAAGAAAAAGAGACGGAGTTGACCATTGGGCCGCTGTGGATCAAACCGGATTCGCGGATTGCCGAGTTGCAAGGGGAGCCGCTGAAGTTGACGGCGCTGGAGTTCGACCTGCTCTTGAGCCTGGCGCGCGCCCGGGGCCGGGTAAAGACGCGTGAGGGGCTGATCGAGGAGATCGGCGAGCGGCTTTACGACGGCGTGGATCGCTCCATCGACGTGCATATCTGGTCGCTGCGCCGGAAGCTGGGGGACGATCCGAAAACGCCCCGTTTCATCAAAACCGTGCGCGCCATTGGGTACATGCTCATCAATCCGGATGAAGAATAAGAAAGACACGGAGACGAGGGGACAGGGAGACGCGGAGATTTCCCGCGTTCCTGCGTCACCACGTTTTTCCCTTTTCCTTCGGCTGCCTCTTTCGGCCAAGATTTTGATCTGGTTCTTTCTGAACCTGACGGTGTTGGGGGTGGTGTTTATTCTGCTTTTCAACGCGCAGTTCCGGCTCAATCTGGACTGGGTGTTCGCGAGCCGCGCCGGGCAGCGCGTGGATGCGATGCGCTCGCTGCTGGTCGGCGAACTCAATACGACACTCCCCGACGACTGGCATGGCGTGATTGACCGCTTCAGCGAGGCTTACGGTGTGCATCTGGCGTTGTTTGAGCCGAATGGGGAACCGCTCATCGGAGCGTTCTCGGAATTGCCCAAGGAGGTGCGTCAACGCATCCTGCTGCTACCCGCCAGGCGTTCAGCGTCGGGTTCTCCGGGGGCGGGGAACAGAGCCACCCCGGATCAGGCGTTCTTGCGCACGGACGATCCGGTGCGCTACTGGCTGCTGCTGCGGACGCGCCTGGATAATCCCCGGGCGGGCGGCGTGATGAGGGTCGTCATGGTTGCGCAGGATGATTCGCTGAGCATGGGCGGGCTGATTCTCGATCCCGCGCCGTGGCTCTGGCTTGCGGGCGGGGCGGTCGTTTTTTCGCTGCTCTTTTGGTTCCCGCTGCTGCGCGGCATCACGCGTTCCCTCCGCCAGATGACGCAGACGACACGGCAGATCGCCGAGGGGAGTTTCGACGTGCGCGTTTCCACGCGGCGTCAGGATGAATTGGGATCGCTCGCGGAGTCGATCAACCAGATGGCGGCGCGACTGGACGGGTTTGTCAAAGGGCAGAAACGGTTTTTGGGGGACATCGCCCACGAGCTTTGCTCGCCGCTGGCGCGCTTACAGATGGTGCTCGGCATTTGGGAACAGCGGGCTGCGGAAGGGCAGAAGGAGTATGCCAAGAGCGCGAACGAGAAGGCGCAGCAGATCGCGGCGCTGGTGAACGAACTGCTCGTTTTTTCGCGGGCGTCGTTTGGCGAGGCGGCGGTGCGGCTCGCGGCGGTGCCGGTGCGCGAGGCGGTGGCAGAGGCGGTGCGGCGCGAGGCTTCGGAGACGGTGAAGATCGGGATCGATATTCGCGCCGGGCTCACGGTTCGGGCCGATGGCGAACTGCTCGTGCGGGCGTTGTCCAACCTGTTGCGTAACGCGATTCGCCACGGCGGGGAGACGGGGCCGGTAGAGATTGGGGCGTCGGAGGAAGCAGGGATGGTTTCGATTCGCGTGGCCGACAGCGGTCCTGGCGTGCCGGAGGAGGAGTTGCCCAAGCTTTTCGACGCGTTTTACCGGCTCGACAGCGCGCGCACGCGGGAGACCGGCGGCGTGGGGCTCGGGCTGACGATTGTGAAGACATGCGTGGAATCGTGCCTGGGGACGGTGGTAGCGCGGAATCGGGACCCGCACGGGCTGGAGGTGGTGATTCGGCTGCCGGTGGGGGAGTGATTTTTGTCTCACGCAAAGACGCAACGGAAAACCGAAAATCGAGAACCTCCCGTGTATCTCCTTGCACGGAAGCTGGACACACCCAACAAAACTACCTAAGCATAAAAATTAACCCCGTGCCCCACCTCTCCGCGTAGCCCAAAACAAAAGAAAACATATGCACCATTACACCGATTACCGCTGGTTGCGCGGATTTAACATCATACCGTCTTGGGGTGCGCGGATTGAACAGGCATGGTGGGATTACGATCCTGTTCGTTTTCGCAAGGAGGTCGCGCTGGCAACGCAGACGCATGCCAACTGCATTCGACTATGGATCGAGTTTTCGGCATGGATGGCAGATCCGGACAAGGTGCAACGCTCCTTTATGGATGCCATTGCCGCCATTGACGAGTTCGGCATGAAAACCATGCCATGCCTTTTTAATCGTTGGCGTGATCAGCGGTTTGATTACGGTGGCACTACCAACGACGATCTATACAGGGATATAGAGCCAAAGCTGGACTATGTCCGCGCCTTGTTGACCCCATTAGTGGCGGACGAACGCATCTTGATATGGGATTTGTGCAACGAACCCGCGGTCACTCGGCTGGACTATTTCGCGCCCGATCCGATTGCGCCTTGGGAGATGTATTGGCTAAGTCGTGTTGCGGATTTGGTCCGCCGAACGGGCGCACAGCAACCGATTACCATCGGCACGCATCAGGCCGGCAAAAACATGGACATCTATGCGCCGCTCTGTGACGTGCTCTGCTGCCACCCTTACGGGCAGACGCCTGAACAACTCGCCGAAATGCTGTCGGTGTGCGGCGAAGTTCAACGCCGTAATGGCAAGCCCATGCTTTCCAACGAGACCGTGCCGGGCTGTCTTGACGACGCCAAACGCGCGGAATGCGCGCGCTGGACGATCCGCATGATGGAGGATGCAGGCTATGGATGGATGGGCTGGGGCATGCGCGAAGGCAAGGCTATTTCAACGCGTCGGGACCGCTTCGACGCCAATGGGATCGATGGGCAGGGTTTTCATTCATGGTTTAACGCCGACGGCACACTGCGTGCTGGTCTGGAGTTTCTCACCGAACCACCCCGCTATGCAGCGCCGTGGGCGTGATACAAAGGGGTGGTGGGTGTAGTGTTGATGGGTGTCAGGCGATTTCTGGCGCGGTCTTGCACTTTCCCACCATGCGGGTAAGCTCTCCCTCCTTTCGCTATGCCCAAAGTGCTCATTAAAACCTACGGTTGCCAGATGAAACACATCATAGTTTCACTTCTTGGCTTAAGCATTCTGCTTACTGTTTTCTTTATTATCACCAGTTTTGTGGATTTTGTCCCGTGGACCAGTTCGGTGGATATGCAGAACTTTTATTTACGCCGCATTATGAGGTTCGGGATTCCGATTGTTCTACTTCAAGTGATGGCATTGGTTTTCGCTTTCACCGACAGGAGGCGAAAAAATGCCGCCTAACAAGGCCGGGTAAGCTCTCCCTCCTTTCGCCATGCCCAAAGTGCTCATCAAAACTTACGGTTGCCAGATGAACGAGCGCGATTCCGAACAGGTCGCGCAGATGCTCATCGCGCGCGGCTATGAGATGACCACGGACGAGGACGCGGCGGATGTGATTCTCCTCAACACGTGCAGCGTGCGCGACATGGCGGAGCAGAAGGCGCTCGGCAAGATGCGGCTGCTGGCGCATCACCACAAGGGGGAGGGGAAGGTGCTCGGGTTCCTCGGCTGCATGGCGCAGAGCCGGGGCGCGGAGCTGGCGAAGAAGATCGACGTCGATCTGGTGGCGGGGACGCAGAAGTTTCACCGCGTGGCGGATTACGTGGACGAACTTCTCTCGCGCAAACGCTCGCAGGCGATGGACGACGCCCGGTTTTCCATTGTGGACGTGGAGGAGGAGCTCGGTTCGCAGGAGGCTATCCGCGATCACACTGTGCGGCGTGGGCAGGGGACGGCGTTTGTTTCCATCATGCAGGGCTGCAACATGCGCTGCTCGTTCTGCATCGTGCCGCAGACGCGCGGGGCAGAGCGGAGCCGGGCGATCCCGGAGATCGTCCGCGAAGTGGAGTCGCTGGTAGTGCAAGGCGTAAAGGAGGTGACGCTGCTCGGGCAGATCGTCAATCTTTATGGACGCCATGAATTTCCAAGGGTCGGCGGCAAGAGCCCGTTTGTGCAGTTGCTGGAGGCGGTTCACGCGGTGGAGGGGCTGGAACGGCTCCGGTTCACGTCACCGCACCCGATTGGCTACAAGGCGGACTTGATTGAGGCGTTCGGGGTTTTGCCAAAGCTGGCGGAGCACGTCCATTTGCCGTTGCAGTCCGGCTCCGACCGGATTCTCAAGGTGATGCGCCGGGGATACACGGTGGAGGGGTATCTGGAACTGGTCCGTAAGATGCGCGCGGCGCGCGCGGATTTGGCGATCACCACGGACATCATTGTCGGCTATCCCGGCGAGACGGAGGAGGATTACCAGGCGACGTGCGAGGTGGCCCGGCAGGTGCGCTTCGACAACGCGTTCATTTTTCGCTATTCGCAACGCAAAGAGACGCCCGCCGCCGAGATGCCGGATCAGATCGATGAGGCCGTGAAGGAACAGCGCCATCTCGATCTGCTGGAGCTGACCAATGGGATCATCCGGGAAAAACTGAAGGCGCTGGTGGGGACTTGCGTGGAAGTGCTCTGCGAGGGGCCGAGCAAGAATAATCCCAATCGCCTCACCGGGCGGACGCGCGGGAACACGATCGTGATTTTTGAGGGGGACGAGCGGTTGATCGGGCAGTTGGTCCCGCTACAGGTGACGCGGACGAGCGGGTTCTGCTTGTATAGCGAGCCGGTTTAGCCTTTCTTTCTAACCCAATGATTTATTCTCTCAGTTTGCAGACGACCGGATTGCTGGTGGGGGGGCTCTTGGTGCTTCTCCATGCGGTGGCGTTGATTCACGCCGAAGGGGTGCGGCGGCTGCTCCGGGGTTTTCCGCGTTCCAAGGAGGCTGGCGTGCTGCTCTTGACGGCTGCTGCCGCGTGGGCGTTCGCGCTGGTGGCGCAGATTGACTTGGGCGAGTTCTCCTCTTCGCGGATGATTTTCCTGGGGATTATTGCCGCCGGTTGGCTGCTGACACTCTTTTTCGTGGAGGAATTTCTGGCGGTGCGCGCCTTGGGGATGCTGCTGCTTTTGGCGGCGGAACCGTTGCTGGAAGCGGCGTTCCTGCGGCCCGAGACGAGCCGTTTGCTGCTGACCGCGCTGGCTTACGTGTGGGCCACTCTGGGGTTGTTCTGGGTCGGCAAGCCGTATTTGCTGCGGGATCAGATCGAGTGGATCAGCAAGACGGAAACGCGCTGGCGGATTGCGGCGCTCGGCGGGCTGGCCTACGGCGCGGTGTTGGTGTTTGTCGCGTGGACGCAATACGGGGCGTAGCCGTCAGTGCTTGGGTGTTGGCTCCAGGGAAAGGATTTGGCCGTCAGCGAGCAGGCGTGCTTTGAGGGTTGCGTAGGGGACTTGCTGCACGGGGATGCCGCCGTCGATGGCGAGGCATGCGGCGGTGGCCGCTGATTGGCCCAGCGTCATGAAGACCGGCTCCATGCGGATGGAGCCGAAGGCCATGTGGGAGGCCGAGAGCGCCCACGGGACGAGCAAATTGGTGCATTCGCCCGCTTTGGGGACGATGGCGCGGTAGGCGATGGGATAGGGCTTGGGGATGTGGTGCTGGAGATCGCCTTCGTTGCGCACGATGCCGTCCGGGGTCACGTAGCGCTGGATGTGGTGGGAGTCCATCGTGTAGGCGCCCAGGCCGATGGAGTCCTCGGCGACGACCTGGCTCAGGCAGTGGTGCTCGGTCATGACGTAGTCCGATACCATGCGACGACCCTCGCGCACGTAGATGTCGTAGGGCCAGTGGTTGTGGTCGGCGAACTCGTCCTTGGGCAGGCCCCAGGCGGCGTAGAAGTCGCGAATTTCCTGGGGAACGCGCGGGTGATGTTGCAACGTCCAGATGAGGCCGCGCTGCCAATTCTCGTGGGCTTTATCGACCTCGGCGCGCTTGGCGTATCCGGCTTCGGCGTAGTTCCAATCCGCGCCGTAGTTCATGCCGATGAAGTCGCAGGAGACCGGGCCGCTGTTGTTGGAGTCGGTCTTGCGGTTGGGCAACATGCTGAGTTTGAAAAACCGCTTTGAGCCCTGTTCGATGGTGCGGAAGAGGATTTCGTATTCGCGTTCGTCGTAGCCTTCCGGCTTTTCGACCGCGACGCGGTTGGCGGGGACGTCGGTGAGGCACATCCGGTAGCAATAGGATTGGAGCCGTTTGTCGCCCGCGCCGTCCGGGCCGCCTGTGTCCGGGTTGACGTGGGGGAGCAGGCCGCTGGCGGGATTGCCGGGGATGATATAGGGGTCCACGCGTGCGGTTTTGAATTGGTTGCCGATGGAAAGCTGCGCCTGGATGCCGCTGATGGTTTCGCCATAGACGGCGTTGGCTTCGCGGCCCACGGTGTAGCTGACGCCTGCGGCGGCGAGGAGGTCGCCTTCGTAGGTGGCGTCGATGAAAACTTTCGCGTGGATTTCCTGGCCGTTCTCGGTGCGGATGGCGGTGATGCGCGCGCCTTCTTTGGTGACGCCGTGCTCGCGGTCGAGCCGGGCGACGATGACGCGCGCGCCGGCTTCGTGGAGCATTTCGTTGAGGAGCCGCTCCGCCACGCTGGGCTCGAAAACGGTGGCCAGTTCCTTGCTTTCGATGAAGGCGGCGGCGCCCTGGCCTTTGTTTTGGAAGGCGTCTTGTTTCTCCCACGTCCAGGCTGCGGCGTCGCGGTAATGCAGGTAAATGCGGTGGTAGAGTTCCCGGCTGATGCCGCCCAGTGTGTGTTCGTTGCCGAAGTCGGTGAAGCCGAGGCCGCTGGTGGTCATGCCGCCAAGGTGTTTTGTTGGCGTGAGGAGCACGGTGGATTTGCCCATTCGCGCGGCTTGGATGGCGGCTGTGACGCCGCCGGAAACGCCGCCATAGACGCAGACATCGGCGACGATCTTTTCTGGGGCTGAGAAAACTTGGGGTGTGGTCATAAAAAAGAAAGCGAGGAGAAGGTTCCGCATGAGAAAAAGTTGAGGGTGAAGCCAGCGGTTCCTGCGATGCGAAACCGTTTTTATCCCGTTCATTGTGGAGGGTTTAACACCCCAATTTCCGGCAAGTTGCGGTAGTGGCCCTGGTAGTCGAGGCCGTAGCCGACGACGAATTCGTCTTCGATATCGAAGCCGACGTAGTCCGCTTCAAAGGGTTCCGCGCGCGGCTTCCTTTTCCGCAGGAGGACGGCAGAACGGATGCTCAGCGGCGCGGTTTCGACGGAGAGGCGTTGCCGGACGGCGTGGAGGGTGCGCCCGGTGTCGAGGATATCGTCCAGCAGAAGCACATGGCGGCCCGCAACTTCGGGGAGGCGGGTTTGGAGAAAGGAGACGGTGCCGCTGCTGGTGGTGCCGTCGTGGTAGCTTGCCACGCTGAGGCAATCGAGGTGCAGGGGAAGGGGGATGCGCCGGAGGAGATCGGCGGCGAAGGGAAGGCTGCCGTTGAGGATCGCCAGGACGGTGAGCGGTTTTTCCTGGTAGAACCGCGGTGATGTCCGTCGCCAGGGCATCCAGGCGCGCAGCGATGGCCTCGGCAGAGAAGAGGATGCGCTGGATGGGATCAGGGCAAGGTGGCATGGGGCTTATATTGAGTCTCGCGCAAAGGACGCGAAGAACGCAAAGACAGAATATCCTGAAAAACAGAATACAAAAGCGTTGTTACTTTGAAGACAGGGAGGCAGAGATCAAAAAAGCACCTATTCTACCCCCTTTGCGTCCTTTGCGCTCTTTGCGCGAGACATTCCGACGGTCTTAGGTTCAAGGCAGGATGCCCATTGAGGTCATGCGGGCGAAGGCAGCCAGGGTGTTGGCGTCGCGGATTTCGCCGGAGGCGATCATTTGCCGGAACTCGGCGGGGGTGAAGGCGCGGCATTCGCCGATGGCTTCGGTGGCTTCGTGCTCGGTGCCGTTTGGAGATGGCACGACGGGACGTGCGACAAAAAGGTAATTGTGTTCGTCCATGATCCCCGGCGAGGAAAAGAAGAGGCCCAGGGGGATCAGTTCGCCGCCGGAAGCGAGTTCGTGGCCGCTCTCCTCGCGGAGTTCGCGCAGGGCGGTTTGGCGGATCACTTCGTCGCTGGGTTCGCCGAGTTCGTCGATCTGCCCGGCGGGGAATTCCCAGATGGCGGCGCGGATGGGGATGCGTTCCTGACGGATGAGGAGGAGGTTGCCCTCTGCGGTGATCGGCGCGACGACGCACGCGCCTTTGCGGTGGAGGAGAGTCCATGGGGCACCCTCGGGGCGCATCGGCGTGCGGACGTTGACGAGGTGGACTTCCGCGAACGGGTTGGCAAAGGGGGTGGTGTCGGAAAGCGTCTCCCAGCCGGGGGTGTCGTGGTTGAAGTTATGGAATCTCATGACAGAAGGGGCTCACGCAAAGACGCAAAGGCGCGAAGAGGGAGAAGCGACCACGAACCCGAAGGGTTCGCAGCCAATAGCCGGGGGTTGAGCGAAGCGACACCCCCAGAACCCGTCCCGCCAACGTCCCACCCCGGCAGGGGTGGCAGAATCCGAGCCACGCGCACGAAGCTGGAGCTTCGCAGACACGGGCATTCCCAAGCTGGAGCTTGGGAACGAGGATGTTTTTTCTCCTCTCGTTCCCAAACTCCATTTGGGAACGCACTTGCGGGCGCAACTCCATTGCGGCGGCGGGTCTGTGGACACGAGGTTTGGCTTTCATACGAGCCCTCCCGGCAATAGAGTTGCCGGAACAATGGCGTTCCCAAATGGAGTTTGGGAACGAGGGAAAATGCGATACAAGGCCAAAGCCCTTCTGTTACGCAATACGGGAAGGTTATCCGTTCAGGAGGGAGTTTCATTGGGGATGTGCCGAGGATTTGGGAGCATATCTCTTGAGTAGATTAAACATCTTGTCGTCAAGTGGGGGCCTCCAGTTATCCCGATCCACCCAGTTACGCCTCAGTCTAGCTCCCTTGCTGAGCAATAGTTCCGCCATTGAGTAATTTCTATTGCCAATTGCAATTTCCAAAGGACCTTGAATATCAGAGTATGAAACTTCAAGGTCAGCATGGTGCTCGATAAAGAATCGAACCACATCCTCATGGCCATTTTCGACAGCAACAAGGAGTGCAGGCTCACCTGGCTCTTGTCCATCGTTTTCTGGCCTTCCATCCAGATTAACTCCAAGGCGGAATAGAAGTCGCACAGCAGTTAGATTTCCCGCCGCAGCCGCATCGGTTAACATTGATTGCCGCTGAAACCACACGAAAACGACAACGCCAAGGACTAGAACGACAAGGAGAGCAGATAGCCATATTTTAATTCGACGCTTCACTCTTAGGGACTTCTGTTCCGTTTATTTCATCTTAGCGTTTCTTTCCACCTCTCCAACTGCCCCAACACATTCGCAGTCGCGGGCGCGCCGGGGTTCGTCCTTGCATCAATGGAACGCCGGACATTGAGTATCTCAAACACATCGCTTTCAAACGCGGGCGAGAGGGACTTGTATTCTGCCAACGTCAGGTCGGCGAGCCCCACCCCACGCTCCACGCACAACGCAACGGTTTTGCCGACGATCTCGTGGGCTTTGCGGAACGGGATGCCGTGTAATACCAAATAATCAGCGACGTCCGTGGCGAGCAGGTTCCAGTCGGCGACGGCTGCCGCGCACGGTGCGGGGTTAACCTGGATTTCCCGCAGCATGGCGGCGTAGATTTGCAACGAGGCTTTGACGGTGTCCACGGAGTCGAACACCGGCTCTTTGTCCTCCTGCATGTCCCGGTTGTAGGTCATCGGGAGGCCTTTGAGCGTGGTGAGGAGCGCCGTGAGGTTGCCGACGAGCCGCCCGGTTTTGCCGCGCGTGAGTTCGCACACGTCCGGGTTTTTCTTTTGCGGCATGAGGCTGGAGCCGGTGGTATAGGCGTCGGAGATGGTGACAAATTTGAATTCGGCGCTGGCCCAGAGGATGAGGTCTTCGCTCAGGCGCGAGAGGTGGATGCCCACCAGCGCGAGCGCGGCGAGGAGTTCCACGGCGAAGTCGCGGTCGCTCACGGCGTCCATGCTGTTTTGCGTGATGGCCGGGAAATCGAGCTGCCGGGCGATGAGTTCGCGGTCGAGATTGATGGTGGACCCGGCGATGGCACCCGAGCCGAGGGGGAGGACGTTGAGGCGCTTGCGGGCGTCGGCCACGCGACCTGCGTCGCGCGCGAACATCTCCACGTAAGCGAGCAGATGGTGGGCGAAGAGGACGGGCTGGGCGCGCTGGAGATGGGTGTAGCCGGGGATGACGACTTCGAGATTGCACTCGCCCAGTTCGACAAGGCTCTTTTGCACTTCGGCTAGTAGGTGCGCGATTTCGTCGGCTTGATCGCGCAGGTAGAGCCGGAGGTCGAGCGCCACCTGGTCGTTGCGGCTGCGGGCGGTGTGGAGCTTCGCACCGGGATCGCCGATGCGCCGGGTCAGCTCGGCTTCGATGTTCATGTGGACGTCTTCGAGGTACGGCTTCCACTGGAACTTGCCCGCGTCGATTTCGTCGCGGATGCCGAGCAGCCCCGCGCGGATGGCTTCGAGTTCGTCCTTGGTGATCAGTTTGGCGGCTTCCAGCGCCGTGGCGTGGGCGATGGAACCGGCGATGTCGTGGCGGTAGAGCCGCCAGTCGAAGGAGATCGATTCGCTGTAGTCTTTGAGGAGTTGCGCGGTGTCGGTTTTAAAGCGGCCTTTCCACATGGGCGCATCATGACAGAGTGCGCGGGAGATTCAATGCTACTCTTGGAATCCCTGAAGACAGCATTTTCCGCTTCGCCACCGGCTTCAGCCGGTGGTTGGATTTGGAGAAATGCTTTGAGCCGGCTTTAGCCGGGCTTTTCTTGCTAAAAGGAGAAGTCCGGCTGAAGCCGGCTGAGGACTTTGTTGATGGTTTAACCATCGGCTGAAGCCGGTGGCAAAGTAAGATGGGATACTGGCGTGCAGCTCAGTGTTTCTTCATTTTCCGCAAGCTCTCAGCCGTGAATAATGAGCTGAATATCCTCTGGCAGACCGGCTGCGACTTGGGCGATCACGTCGCCTTTAAGGATTTTCGTCATGCTCAGGCGGTGGGAGGAGCCGAGCATGAGGTAGTCAATGCCAAGGGTTGCGGCGAGGTCCAGGATGGTGCCTGCGGGGTTTTCACTGACGGCGTAAATGGGCATCACGTCCACGGAGCGGTCTGCGGCGGCCTTCATCACCAGGGATATGATGGCGGCGGCTTGCGGGTCGTCCTGCCATTTGGGGCGTCCGCGTCCGGCGGCGGTTGCGGGGCCTTGGGGCAGATAGACGGCAAGTTCCTTGACGTAGAGGACGCAAAGGGTGGCCTTGCGCAGTTGGGCTTCATCGAGCGCGAATTGGAGCACCGGGGTGATGCCCCGTGCGGCGACCATGATTTTCTGGCCTTCGATTAAGTGGGGACGCAGCCTGGCGATGGATTCCGGGGTGACGATGTCGGCGAGTTCCTTGGTGAGGGTGACACTGGTAAGCCCGGCGCGTTTCAAGGCGTAGGCGCGAAGCCCAAGGCCGATACCAAGCACGCAGACGACGAAAAAGAGGGCGTCGGGTTTGGTGCGGGCGAGGGTGAGTTCCACCGCGAAAAGGATCAGGAAGGTGAAGGCGAAAAGCACCCGGTCATACCAAGTGAAGCCGATGTGGCGGTTGGAGGCGCAGGAGCCGAGGTTGACGGTGATGGCTCCGACGACGCCAATGGCGTAGAGCCCGGCGAGCCCCGCGAAATCGGTCGCAGTGAGGAGGACGGCGATGGGCAATCCGACGGCGATGAGCACCGGGGCGAGCGGCACGCCGTAGCGGTTGAGTTTGGTGAACTCGACGGGCATTTCGCCGTCGCGCGCCATCATAAAGAGGAGGCCGACCATGGCGACGATGGCGGTGTTGGCTGCGCTCAAAAGCAGCAGCGCCATCAGGATGCCCACCACCCAGCCGAACACCGTGCCGAACCAGGGGGCCACGGTGGCGGTGCCGAATTGCTCGGCCATGAAGCGCAGCATGTCCTCGTTGCGTTTGTCCATGATGGACAGCCAGCTTGCGTGGTCGTGGAGGCCAAGGTTGGTTCCCAGCACGGAGGGGAGCGAGAGCATAGCCCAGCCGAGAATGGCGGTAGCAAAGACGACCTCAAAGGCGATGGGCCAGATGGCTCGGGCTGATTCTTGGTGGACCTTGGGATTCTCGGGGGTCGCCCCCGGATCGAGCTTCATCACGCCGGTCATGTTGGCGATGGCTTCCACGCCGCTCAGGGCTAAGATGACACCCACGAATTGCACCCAGACCTTGCTGAGGCTCTGGTGGGGAGGTTCCACGTATTGCAGCGTGAGGTGGGGGATGCTGATGCCGATGAGCACGATCACGATGACCATGACGGGCGCGGAAAGCAGCACGGCGAGGCTGCCGCTGTGCTTGGGGCCATACCAGTTGAGCCAGCCCATGACGAGGAGCAGGGCGATGGTGGCAAAGACGATGTGTTCTTTGAGGAAGCCGATCCAAGCGACGTTTTCCGCTCCTGCCGTGAGGTAACTCAAGCCCGCCCAACCGCTCAACGCGGCGGTGACGGTGAGGTCTGCGATGAGAAGCAGTGCGCCGATGACCGCCAGGAGCCGCCCTTGGGAGCGCGCAGCGGAATAGACGCCGCCACCGTCGGGAAAATGGCGGCAGATGACGGCATAGTTGATCGCCACGAGCCCCGTCAGCACGCAGACCGCCAGAATCAGCCACAGCGAGGAGAAGCCTGCGGCCAGAAAGGCGAGGCCGGTGACATAGGCTTTGCTGGTGCCCCAGTCCCCATAAAGGAGGGCTGCGGCGCGTTTCCAATCGACGTTTCTGGGACGATGCCCTTCTAGACTAAGTTCCACCGGGTTGTTGCTTTATGGGTTTTCCCGCGTGGTGAATCACGGCGGCAACGAGCTTTTAGGGCAACGGTGGGGCGGGGTCAATCTCGCATCCTATGCGAAGACCAAGAGGTGGATTTCCTCGGGCAGGAGTGCGGCGACCTGCCGAACCATGTTGCCGCGCAGCATGTTGAGGAGGGTGTTGCGTTGAGGAGCGCCTAGGAGGAGCCGGGAGGTGCCTACGGTGGCGGCGATGTCCACGATGGTGTCCGCTGCCGAATCGCTCACGGCGTAACAGGGGAGGACGGTGTGGCCGTCGGCTTTTTCGCTGGCGTAGGCGAAAATTTCGCGGGCTTCCGGGTCGTCCATCCATTTGCGCTTGCGGTCCTCGGCGGTGATGATCGGCTGTTCGCGGACGAAGAGCAGGTAGAGGGGGCGGTCTGTTTCCCGCGCCTCTTCGATGGCGAAGTCGAGCGTTTTACCGATGCCGCGCACGGCGCACATCATCGGGGTGCCGGAGGCTGCCCCGGTATTCACGCCGAAGAAGGCCGGTTCTGGATGGGAACTGGCTCCGTGGGGAATAGTGGCCAGCGGCGAAGCGGGCAGAGTGGCCTTGCGGCGCTCGGAAAATTCGCGGGCAAGACCGCGCATAATCAAGCCGATACAGAGGATGGAGATGGCGAAAACGCGCGCGTTGGGCTTGTCAACAAACAGGGAAACCTCAATGGCGAGCATGATCAAAAAGGTGAAGAACATCAGTCCCCGCTCCCAGCGGGCCAACCCGAGATGGCGGTCGGTGGAACTGGCTCCCAGATTGGTGGCGATGGCTCCCACGACGCCCACGGCGTAGAGATCAGCCAGCGCGGCGACGTCTTTCATGGCAAAGACCAGGATGGCGGGGATGACCGTCGCCACGATCACGCTCAGGTTGGGCACGCCGAATTTGTTGAGTTTTTGGAAACCGTTGGGCAGTTCCTCGTCGCGTGACATCAGGAAGGAGATGGCCACGAGATCAACGATGGCGGTGTTGACCGCTGAGAGCAGCAGGAAGCCAAAAACGATGCTCACCACCCACCCGGCGATGTGCCCGACCATCGGTCCGAGCGCGCCGCCGACAAATACCTGCGCCATGTAGCGGAGCATGTAGTCGCGGACGCCCGGATTTCCGGGCGCATTGACCTCGTCGCCGCTGATTTGGAGACCGCTCATGGCGTTCATTGCCAGGCCGAGCACGGCGGTGAAGATGCAAACCTCCGCCATGATGATGAGCAGCGCCTTGGTGGAGGTCTTGGTGACCATTGGCTTTTCGTCCGTGCTGCCAGGGTCAAGTTTCATCACACCCGTGGCATTGGCAATGGCTTCCACGCCGGAAAGAGCCAGAACGATCCCGACGAAGCCTTTCCAGTTATGGAAGAAGCCGTCGTGCAACGGCTGGACGTTGTGGAATGCGGTGGCGATATGCGGAAAGGCGAATGCGGCGAGCAAAAGCACCACGGCCATCGTCGGCACCGAGATCCAAAAAGCGAGATTGCCCGTGTGCTTGGGGCCGAAGAAATTGAGAGCACCGATGAAAAGGATGGCGCCGCCCGCAAACATTTCCGGATGGCTGACTCCGAGGTATTGAAAGGCTGAGAGAGCGCTCAGGGCGGCGGTGACGATGTAGTCGGCGATCAAGAGAAATGCGCCGACGATGGAGATGATCTGGGAGCGATGCCGGACGCTGGCATAGACACCGCCCCCGCATGGGTAGTGTTTGCAGATGGCCAGGTAGTTGATGCCCACCAATCCGGTGAGGATGCACATGGCGGCGATCAGCCAAAACGAACTGTAGCCACCCACGGCAAACGCCAGCCCCACGACATAGGCTTTGCTGGTTCCCCAATCCCCGTAAAGAATGGCGGCGGCGCATTTCCAGTCCACATTGCGCGGACGTTTGGTATCTGTTGCGATCATGTTTCGATAAGTTGGCCGCCTACTGCGGAAGGCGGACGATCCCGGCAAGAGAGAGGGGGGAACCTTATCGAAGCGTTGGCTATCGGAAAGAGGCATCCCTTGCGTTTAATGTCACGCTGGCGAGGTTAGCTGTCGGGCTGGGATCATTAAATATCCCCGGCGCAGTGAAGCGCCGTATGCCCCGATTCCGGCAAACGATTTACTTTCGCAAAAAGAAGCCTGGAAACTAAGTGGTTCCCCCGCTGGTCCGCAAACTGTCGCGGACCATTAAGCACTGCAAAGAACTGGAAACGAGCGTTACAGAATTCCCGTGAAAATCAAGAGGATTTGAGGGAAGAGCGATTCCGGAGCGCCAAGGCCATTGGATTTTTTTCTTTCTCGTAGTTGCTCGAATGGCTCTCTCCGATTATACAACACTCCCAATATGCAGACAGTCATTCCTACGCTCGGGCCATGCCTGGTTCCTTCGCCGCTCGCGCGCTGTGGTCAGGTCGGTGCGTATTTCCGCAGCGATGCCGAACGCATCCTGTGCGATGATACCCTGGCCGCCTTCAATAGCGCGCTGACTCAAAAGGAGCCGCCGCCCAGTTTTGAAGTCGCGGGGCCGCGCTCGAACATTTTCTTTAATCCTCGCCACGTCACGGCGGGCATTGTGACGTGCGGCGGGCTGTGTCCCGGCCTCAACGATGTGATTCGCGGGCTGGTGATGGTGCTCCATCACAATTACGGCGTGGAGAACATTTATGGTTTTCGTTACGGCTACGAAGGGCTGGTGCCGAGCTTCGGCCGGGTGCCCGTCTGGTTGCGTCCGGACGAGATCACCTCCATTCACAAGACGGGCGGAACGATGCTTGGAACCTCCCGAGGTCCGCAGGATGTGAAGGTGATGGTGGATACGCTGGAGGAGATGAACATTGACATGCTCTTCGTGATTGGCGGCGACGGGAGCATCCGTGGCGCGGGCGAGATTTCCGAGGAAATCCTGCGGCGCGGTTTGAAAAAGGCGGTGGTTTGTATTCCCAAAACGATCGATAACGACATCATGTATGTGGACAAATGCTTCGGCTTCGAGACCGCCGTGGCCGAGGCTGGGAAAGTGATCTCCTGCGCCCACGCGGAAGCGGAAGGGGCGCTCAACGGCATCGGGCTGGTGAAGCTGATGGGGCGCGACTCCGGGTTCATCGCCTGCCTGGCCACGCTTGCCTGCGCAGAGGTTAATTACGTGCTCATCCCGGAGGTGCCATTCAAGCTCGAAGGCCCCGGCGGGCTTTTTGAAAATTTGCGGGCGCGGCTCCATCAACGCAAGCATGCGGTGATCGTCGTGGCCGAGGGAGCCGGGAAGGATTTGGTGGCGGAGGAGGGGACCGACGCTTCCGGCAACAAAAAGCTGGGGGACATCGGCGTCTTTTTGCGAGACAAGATCGCCGCATACTTCAAGGATCTCAACATCGAGACGACGCTTAAATACATCGACCCGAGCTACACCATCCGCAGCGTGCCCGCTTCCACGCAAGACAATGTCTATTGCTTCCGCCTGGCGCAGCATGCCGTGCATGCCGCGATGGCGGGCAAGACGGCCATGTTGATCGGACGCTGGCACGGGAGCTATGTTCACATGCCCATTGACCTCGTCATCCACGGACGCCGCAAGGTGGACCCGGAGGGCGAGCTTTGGCAGGCAGTGGTGGAAATCACCGGCCAGCCTATGCGCTTCCAGTAGAAAAAACTTCAACTGTGAAGACGATGATGCAATGTTTTTTGCGTATGAGACGGTTCCATATTGCCGCAATATTTTTTACTGGGGTTCTTGGTGGAACCCGGTTCGGTGCGGCTTGGGCTGATGAGCCCAAGGCGACGCCTGAAATCGTCATCAGCGTGGACGACCAGGAACTCCGGGTCGTCAAGGCGGATCAGATCGTTGAAAAATTCCCGATCTCCACTTCCAAGTTTGGTGTGGGAGACGACCTGCGCAGCTACAAAACACCAGTGGGAGTTTTAGAAGTTTGCGCCAAGGCAGGGGGCAAGCTGCCTGAGGGAGCTGTGATCAAAGGAGGATATCCTACCGGTGAAGTGCTGCCGCCGAATGCGCCGGGACGCGACCCGATTGTTACCCGCATGATCCGCCTGCGCGGAACGGAGCCGCAAAACAGCCATACGATGGCGCGCGGCATTTTCATCCACGGCACGCCGGAGGAAAAGGCCATTGGCAAACCGGTCAGTTGGGGATGCATCCGGATGCGCTCCAAAGATGTGGTGGAGCTTTTCAAGCAAGTGGAGGTGGGCACCCGCGTGGTCATTCGCAGCACGGGTCACCCACAGCAGCAGCGGCATGGGTTTGGGGCATGGGTGGCCCGGTGGCTTTCTTAGAATATTTCAATAAGCGCTGTCTCATTTCTTATGCGCCGAAAACGCATAAAAAATGAGACGAACTCAATCACAAATACTCTACGCGCTCAGGTTCAGCCGCGCATCGGTTTCCAGCACCTCGCTCAAAGTCGGCCAACCGCCGTCTTCATGCAGCGCTTGGAAGGTATGCAGATAGGCAGCCATCACTGAGGCGTCGTGTTTGGCAAGCAGCGCATCCACCGCTTTGGCGATCTTTTCCTTGGCCGGGGCGGGCGGAAGAGTTTCCACTGTGCCATTCTTGTCATGGGCGATGCCTAGGGCGTCGAGAAAATCGCAGAGCAGCGCCGATTGTGCCCCCACCAGCCACACTTGGAGCAGATGAGCCGCCACGCTGTCGTTCATGGGCCGCGCGAGGGCGTCCTTGAGCCATGCGAAGCGTTCCTCGCGCGGTTTGCGCTCGATGAACACCGGGCGCAGATTGCGCTTCTTGGCCAACGTATCAATGGTCGCCTTGTAAAGCGGCTTCTCTTTTTCAAACAGGAAGCTGAAGACTTGCGACGCGGTGGCGGCGGGGATTTTGGAGAAAATTTCGTGTGGGGCCATGGGAAACGTTTCTTTTAGGCGGTTGCGGCGCATTTGAAAACTGGTTTTTCCGCAGAAGCCCCGATACTCTCCCCGCTTTCTCGTGAAATCCAACGTCCAGAGCGCAAAATCCGGGCATCCCTTGCTCATCGGTCTCCATGCCGCCCGTGCCAATGTGGTGCCGGGTCTGATCGTTCAGGCGGCAATGGTCGCGGTTGTGATGGCTTACTATTTTTACGAGCCTGCGCGGACTTGGATGGCCCATCTTGCCTTGCTCAAGCAGCGTTGGGGATACGGCTTCACTTTTGTTTCCAGCGCGATGGCGGGTGGCGTGATGCCGGAGCTTCTCACCGTCGTGGTGTTCCAGCGTTGCCGGATGAGGCGAGAAAATCTCACCAACCTGATTTTCAGCATTCTTTTTTGGGGCGTTCAGGGAATGACCGTGGATACCCTTTACCGATTTCAGGCGCAGATTTTCGGGGCACACGTCAATTTTCTGACGGTGATGAAAAAAATGATGGTGGACCAGTTCATCTACAACCCAATCTTCGCGATGCCGTGGACGATGCTGATTTACGAATGGAAAGGCCAGGGCTATTGCTTCGCCGGAATGAGCCGCGCGCTAACGGGGCGGTTTTACAAAGAGCGGACGCTACCCGCGATGGTGGCGACATGGGGTGTCTGGATTCCTGTGGTCAGCCTCGTCTATTCGTTACCGTCACTGCTCCAGATTCCGCTTTTCAGCCTGGCGCTCACCTTCTGGGTGATCCTCTTCACCTGGATCAGCCGCAAGCAGCAGCAATCATGAAAGAAGCTGGCGGATCATCCCGCCATACCATTCGGACCAGCGGTCCCGAAGCGCCACATTCCCGGCGTCGCACATTGCGCAACCTTCGATGTCCGGCAGGAAGGTAAGCACCCGGCCTGCGCCCGCTGCGCGCGTCACGCCCAGCGCAGCCCCGTTGACCTCGTAAGCCACCTCACCCTCGCGTACTTCAATGTCCACGCGCGTCCCGTGCGGGAATTGGTCGAGCTTCCACGCCTGGCTGTCGAACTCCAAAATCCATTCGCCGGGAAGCCGGAAATCGAGCGCGGCGAACCCCGCCAACTGGCGGAATTCGGGTCCCATGTTCATCGGGTCGGCTCCGTGCCAAAGCACCCTGCCGCCCTTTTCCACCCATTGCTGCAACGCCGTGGTTTCCTCTGTGGTAAGTGAAGCTCCGGTAATGACCACCACCTTGGCCGTTGAAGCCGTCAGTGTTTCGGGACGCACGATGCCGGTGGGGAATCCCGCCCGTTCAATCAAATAGTGGGCGAGCAGCAGCCTCGGAGCCAGCCGCGCGGGACTGTTGCCGGGATTTTCCGGGCAGGCGTAGTAATGCTTGGGCCAGTAGAGGGCGACCTCCTCCTTCCGCGTCGGAATCTCCGCCTGGGCGACGCGCTTTCCGAACTCCAGCAACTGGTCCACTCCGGCTTTCACCCGGCCCTGCACATCGACTAGCCCTAGGTCTTTTTCAAACGCGCCCTTGTTATAAGGGTGGTGATTGCAGGTAAAATCGCTCCAGCACCAGTAGAGGAACCCGTTCGCGCCCGCCTGCCAGCAGGCGTCGAGCATGGAGTCGAGATAATCGCGCTGAATCTCCGGCGATTGCGTCAGGATCGTCCCGAACTCCTGCACCATCACCGGGCCGAACGTCCGCGCCGCTTTCACATAAAACGGCAGGAAGCTTTGGGCGAACGGATCGCGCATTCCGTCGAAGGGGAGGGGATGCCACGTCGGCACCGGGTAGGAGTGAATGGAGATACAGTCGGTGCCGATCTCCTGACCCAGGCTCCATCCGCAATCCGAGGTGATCTGGTTTTGCTCGTTGCCCGAGATCAGCCACGTCTCAGGATACGTCTCACGCACCGCCGCCGTTACCGCCAGACTCCACGCGGAGATGGCTTCCGACCCAGCGGCACGACTCTCCGGCAGGCAGCACAACTCATTGCCCAGATCGATGCCCAGCATCGCGCCGTGATGCTCCCGGCAAACCCCGGCGATCTTCCGGGCGAATTCCGCCCCTAGCGAACGCACGTCGGGATCCGCGAACAAATTGCGGCCTTCTTTCCATTCCGGCCAAAAAATCGCCCCGCTCATCCAGCCGACAAACAGCGTCGGCTGCGCATAAATCCCCGCCTCCTCACACCAGTTTAAAAAGTGATGCAGACGCTCCAGCGCCAGCGGATTCCACGTCTCCTTTTCGGGTTGAAACGCATCCCAGCGCAGGAAAAATCGGATCGCGTTCAGGCCCAATCCGGCGATGCGTTTTAAATCCGCGCGGATTTCCGCCTCCGGCCAGGCCGTCCACATCTCCGTGCCGCAACTCGCGGGCCAGTAGTTAACGCCGACAGGCACAAAGCGTTGCTTGCCCCGGTAAAAATAACCGTCGGCGCGGAGTTGGATGGGAGTAGGGGAAGAAGCCATATAGCGGATAGCAATGGAGAACCTGCCAAGGGAACACAATCTTTTTTAAAAACCATCCGTGCCGGTGGATCGCGACCTCCGGGCGCGATGGCCCGGTTTGCCATGTCTCCAGCGCATCACTCCACTTCCTTCTTGGTCTGCTCGGCGAGAGCCAGGATCAGGTCGCTCTTGGAAATCGCGCCGATCAAAACCCGGCTGGTGATGTCGCTCACCACCGGCATGCGGTCGGCATCGAAGCGCGAAAACGCCGTGAGCGCTTGGGATAGCGTGGCTTCCGGCGTGATCGTCGGGAAGCGCGACCGCAACAAATCCCGCGCGATGACGAGATTTGCCAGTTCCCGGTCGGTCAGGTAACTCTTGATGTCGTGCAGAGAGATGACCCCTTTGAAATGTTTGTCGGCATCCACGACATACAGATTCACAAAGCGATTGCGGACGAAGCTTTCCGCGATCTCTGCGAACGGCGCGGACTCCGGGACGCTTATCGGATCGGCTTTCATGATGTCGGCGACGCGCAGGGAAGCGAGCCGTTCGTCGAAATACCCCTCCTTCTTGCGCTTGAGCGACTCCGCATAGATCGACTTCGGATCAAACCCCCGGCTGACGTAATGCGCCACCACGCAGGCGAGCATCAGCGGGAGGATCATTTGGTAGTCGAGCGTCATCTCGAAGAGGATCAAGATCGCCATCAACGGCGCGTGCGTGGTCGCTGCCAGCAGCGCACCCATTCCCACCAGCGTGAACGCGCTCGGCACCAGCGGCGCTCCAGGCCAGAACGTTCCAGCCGCCAGGGCAAAGAGGTGCCCCACGCAGGCTCCCACAAAGAGCGTCGGCGTGAAAACGCCCCCCACCGCGCCGGAGCCGAACGTCGCCGCCGTGGCCACGCACTTGAAGATCAAAAGCAAGAGGAGCATCGACCAGATCATCCGGCCGTTCAAAATTTGGTTGATTACGCTGTAGCCGTTGCCGCACACCTGCGGGTAACGCAGCGCCAGCGCGCCGACGATCAACCCTCCAACGGCGAGCTTCAAAGCGCCAGGCCCTGGCAGCTTTTCAAAGAGCCTTTCGCTCGCCCGCAGCGACCAGAGGAACAGCGGAGCGATCCCGCCCGCCAGCACGCCTAAAAGGAGGTAGAGGCCGATTTCCCAATTGGAATTAAGCTGCACGGCGGGAATGGAAATCTCGTAAAGAGCGTTCGCGCCGAGGAGTTGGCGCACCGTCAGTGTGGCGATGACCGAGGAAAAAACCAACGGCCCGAAGCTCTCCATGGCCAGCGAGCGCAGGATGATCTCCGAAACAAAAAGCGCGCCCCCGATGGGTGCGTTGTAGGCCGACGCGATGCCCGCCGCCGCCCCGCAAGCCACCAGCAACCGCAGCCGAACGGTCGGCATCTTCCGCAGCCGTCCAACGAGCGAGGCGATCATGGCCGAAAGCTGAACCAGCGGCCCTTCGCGGCCAATCGATGCCCCGGAGGCGATGGAAAACAGCGCCGACGCGCACTTCACCAAGCTTAGGCGAGAGGAAATCACGCCATCGCCCAGCACGATGGCTTCCATGTAATCCGTGCTGCTCTTCGCCGATTTGATGCGCTGGCCAAAAGAGAGTGTCACCCCTGCCAGTAAGCCTCCCGCTATGGGCAGTAAGAGGCGCTGCCACACCGGAAGCTGGGTGAAACTTTCGACGAGACTGCCGGTATGTTGGGTGAGCAGCCACTGAACCCATTGGGTGAGATCGCGAAAACCCACAGACGCCAGCGCTCCCAGAAAACCAATCAGCCCGGCCCAAATCAGCGTTATCTGCAATTCGCTGAGGGCGACCAATTCCGTGAACCAGACCCACACACGCAGGATCGGAAAATGCCAGTTTTTCGGAGGCGGTTGGGTTGCCTGTTGATCTTTCAAGCTCACAGGCTGCTCAGAATGGCGCAGATTCGAAGTTCAAGCAATCGCGTTTCACGGGCCGCATCGGGCGACCCCGCGCATTTTTTCAGGTTTCCGAGCAGGGCTCCGTTTTGCTACGGTTGCCAACATGTCAAAACGAGTCCTTTGTCTGTTGGTGGATGGCTTTGAAGAAATCGAAACCCTGACGCCGGTGGACCTGCTTCGGCGGGCCGGTGCAGAGGTAGTCCTCGCATCGGTGACGGGCGAACGGTTGGTGACAGGGCGCTCCCATGTCACCGTGCAGGCGGACGCCGAACTAGACGACGTAATCCACAGTCGCTTCGACCTCCTCTTTATTCCTGGCGGGCCTGGCGTGGCCGCGTTGAGAGCCGATGGCCGGCCCGCCAAGCTCGCCGCCGATTACGTGAAAGCCGGTAAACTCGTGGCAGCCATCTGCGCCGCCCCAACTATCCTTGCCGATGCCGGATTGCTCATGGACCGGCGTCACACAGCCCATTTTTCCGTCTATGATGAATTGCCGCTCGCGCTCCCCAAAGAGCGGGTGGTGGAGGATGGCGAACTCATCACCTCGCGCGGGGCTGGGACGGCGCTCGATTTCGGGTTCGCCCTCGTCCGGCGGCTCTTCGGCGAGGAAAAGCTCAAGGAAGTCTCCGAGAGCATCATGGCGTAGAGCCTCTATGCGGATGAGCCATGGCGAGCGTTGTCCATCGCGCCCGGAGGTCGTGATCCACCTTGTGCAATTTGCATGAAGGGGGATCGACTGGTGGATTGCGACCTCCGGGCGCAATTTCGAGATGGCGCTATGAGCCAAGGCGATTTTCTCCGACTTCTCGCTTTGCACTTGGAACCGCGATGGTAATCTCGCTTCCCAAGTTTATGGAACCCTCAAGCCCTCTCTCTCCCGTCAATGAACTCCCGGAATTTCCCCTGTGGGAAAACGGCACACCCTGCGCCCTCGGCACCGCCGCCGTCGATATCCCGACGTTGAAGCCCTACCTGCCCGATCCCGCCAAGGCGACTGGCGCAGCCATCGTCGTCTGCCCCGGCGGCGGCTATGGCGGGCTCGCTCCGCATGAAGGCGAGGGATACGCCCGGTGGTTCGCCGAAAACGGGATTGCCGCCTTCGTGTTGACCTACCGGCTCGGCACCAACGGCTACCGCCATCCCGTGATGTTGATGGATGCCGCCCGCGCACTGCGCACCGTCCGGACCGACGCTGCAAAATGGAACATCGATCCCCAACGCATCGGCATCATCGGTTCCTCCGCAGGCGGGCACCTCACCTCCACTCTATTGACACACTTCGACGCAGGTAACCCTGCCGCCGAAGACCCGGTGGAGCGCGTGAGCAGCCGCCCCGATCTCGGCATCCTCTGCTACGCGGTCATCAGCATGGGGCCGATCTCCCATGCCGGTTCCCGCGAGAACTTGCTCGGACAAACGCCCGCGCCGGAGTTGATCGAGTTTCTCTCCAACGAAAAACAAGTCACCAAGGAAACCCCTCCCTGCTTCATCTGGCACACGTGGGAAGATGGCGGGGTTCCCGTCGAGAACTCGCTCGAATTTGCCCGCGCTCTCCGCGAAAAAGGCGTCCCCTTCGACCTCCATGTCTTCCAAAAGGGAGGGCACGGGCTGGGCTTGGGCAATCCGGAAAACCCCCATCCGTGGGCCGGGGATTGCCTCTTCTGGCTGCGCGCCCAAGGCTTTGCAAAATAAGCCTCTGCAATGAAGCAATTCACCATCCTTCTTGCCTCGGCAGTCCTTCTTCTGGCATCTACCTTCCACGGCATTGCCGAGGATCAACCGGAATTCCCCCTGTGGGAAAAAGGCGCACCGGGCGCACTGGGCAATACTCCCTTCGATATCCCAACCTTGACGCCGTATCTGCCCGCTCCGGCCAACGCCACCGGCGCAGCCCTCATCGTCTGTCCCGGCGGCGCTTATTGGGGATTCGCTGGAAGCGAGGGAGCTCCCTATGCGAAGTGGTTTGCCCAAAATGGAATTGCCGCGTTCGTGTTGAAATACCGCCTCGCTTCCCATGGCTATCATCACCCCATTATACTGCAAGATGCCGCCCGCGCGCTCCGCACGGTTCGCGCCAACGCCGCCAAATGGAACCTTGATCCCCAGCGCATTGGCATCATCGGCTCCTCCGCCGGGGGACATCTCGCTTCCACCTTGCTGACGCACTTTGATGCTGGCAAACCCGACGCCGAAGACCCCATTGAGCGTGTGAGCAGTCGTCCCGATCTCGGCATCCTTTGTTATGCCGTCATTACCATAGGGCCGATGACGCACTACGGCTCCCGGGATTCCGTGCTTGGCCCAAACAAAATCCCGGAGATGATCGAGTTTCTCTCCAGCGAAAAGCAGGTCACCAAAGAAACGCCCCCCTGCTTCATCTGGCACACTTGGGAAGATGCCGCAGTGCCTGCGGAGAACTCGCTGGAATTCGCCCGCGCGCTCCGCGAAAAAGGCGTTCCCTTCGATTTGCACATTTACCAGAAGGGAAAACACGGACTTGGCTTGGGAGGTACTTCAGCTCACCACCATCCATGGACTGCCGATTGCCTTTTTTGGCTGCAAGCTCAGGGGTTTGCCAAACCAGACCCCAAATGAACGCCAATTTGCTATTGTAACGCACCCAAAAATCCCGTATTCCTTTGCCGTCTTACTATATGAAGCGAACTCTTGTTTACTCGCTGCTTTCCTGCACCCTCCTCGTTGCCTGCACCTCCACCAAAAGGTCTTCAACGCAATATGCCCCTTTCCCCAGGGAGTCTGACTCCACGGGGATGGAAGGCATCCCGCCCACGCCGGGTGAGGTGATTCCCGGCACGACCGAGGTCGCGCCGACCCCGGCCCCGACGCCCCAGCCAATGCCTGACGCCACCCCGGCTCCCAAGCGTGAAGCCCGTTATGGACTCCAGGAAGCCGGCAAGCCGGGATTTATGCGGAGTCCCTATCATCCCGAAGCAGGGTTGATTGACTACCGCGGGCTGCCTCCCGGCCAGGAAGTGAAGGACCCCTACACCCCCGGCAAAATCATCCTGGTTCCCTAAAAGGAACAGGGAGATTAGAGAAAACGAGGGACGCGGTTTTCTCCTGCGGATTTTTTTAGCAAGCCGCCCTCGCCAGGGCGGCTTGCTTTGTCTAAACTTAACGTTATGAAACATCTCGCCATCCTTGGGCCCGGTCTGCTGGGCGGCTCGCTTGCGCTGGCCGTCCGCGTGCGCGCGCCGCAATGCCGCGTGACCGTCTGGGCGCGTCGCGCGGCGGCGGTGGAGGAAGTGCGCGCGGCGGGTCTCTGCGATCTGGCTTCCACGGAGCTGGCTCCAGTGTTGGAAGGCGCGGATACCATCGTGCTGTGCGTCCCCATCGGCGTCATGCCCGAACTGGCACAGCGGATCGCCCCGCTGATCGAGCCCCGTGCCCTCGTCACCGATGTCGGCAGCGTCAAAGGCCCGGTGGTGGACGCTCTGATCCCGATTTTTGCGCAAGCCGGACGTGGACGCTTCGTAGGGAGCCACCCGATGGCCGGGTCCGAGCAGGCCGGGTTGGCCGCAGCCCGTGCCAATCTCTTTGAGGGGACGGTCTCGCTGGTCACGCCGCATCCCGGCGCGTCACCTGCCACCGTGGAAGCAGCTTCCGCGCTCTGGCGGCTGCTCGGCTGCCGGGTTCAAACACTCACCCCCGCGGAACACGACGCCGCCATCGGCCTCGTGAGCCATCTGCCCCACCTCATTGCGGCGGCGCTGGTCGATTTCATCTGTGCGCAAAACCCCGAAGCCGTTGATTTCTGCGGCAACGGGCTGCGTGACACCACGCGCATCGCCTCCGGCCTCCCGGAGATGTGGACGGAAATCCTCGCCACCAACCACGCCGTCCTCGGCGCGCAGCTTGAGGGGTTCATCGCGCGGTTGCAGGAAATCTCGCAGGATTTGACCGGTGGCCACGATTCCAAACTGAAAGCATTTCTCACCAACGCCAAGGTCCGCCGCGACCTGCACATCCAACGCAAAAATTGAACATGGAAAGCTGGAAAATCCAACAAGCGCCCATCATCCGGGCCGAAATCACCGTTCCCGGCGACAAAAGCATTTCCCACCGCGCGGTCATCCTTGCCGGGCTCTCCAATGGCCCCTGCGTCATCACGGGATTTCTACCCAGCGAAGACTGCCTCTCCACCGTGGGAGCCATGCGCGCCCTCGGCGTAGAAATCGAACAGCCCAGTCCGACCACCCTCATCGTTCACGGCCGCTCGCGCCAATTAACCACCCCTGCTGGGGACATCGACTGCGGCAACTCTGGCACCACCATGCGGCTCCTCTCCGGTGTCCTCGCTGCGCAACCCTTCCGCACCCGGCTCGTTGGCGATGTCTCGCTCTCCCGCCGCCCCATGAAGCGCGTCATCGACCCGCTTACTCAGATGGGCGCGAAATTGCAGGCCGAAGGCCCCAAAAACGCCCCCCCGCTGGTCATCGAGGGTGGAAAGCTCACCCCCATCCACTACCAATCTCCCGTCGCCAGCGCCCAAGTGAAAAGCGCAGTCCTGCTGGCCGGACTCTGCACCCACGGGCGCACCAGCGTCACCGAGCCCGAGCAAAGCCGCAACCACACCGAGCGGATGCTCGAATGGTTCCTGGCCGCTCCGCACGTGGACGGCCTCACCGTCTCTGTGGTGGGGGAGAAAACGCCTGAATCGCGTGACTTTCACGTTCCCGGAGATATCTCCAGCGCGGCCTTCTGGCTCGTTGCCGCCGCCGCCCAGCCCGGCAGCCACCTTCTCGTTACGGATGTCGGCTTGAACGAGACTCGCACCGGCATCCTGGCCGTCCTCGTCCGCATGGGCGCGCATGTGCGCGAAATCATCGGCGTTGAAGAAGGGGAACCCTCCGGCACCGTGGAAATCCAGGGAGCCAACCTCAAAGGAACCGTCATTCAGGGCAAGGAAATCCCCAATGTCATCGACGAACTCCCCATTCTCGCCGTCGCCGGGGCGCTTGCTCAGGGAATCACCGTCATCGCCGACGCCGCCGAATTGCGCGTCAAGGAAACCGATCGCCTCGCCGCCATTGCCACCAACCTTCGCGCGATGGGCGTGAATGTCACAGAAACCGCCGACGGCCTGGAAATCTACGGCGGCGCTCCGCTCAAAGGCACTCGCATCTCCAGCTTTGGCGATCACCGCATCGCTATGGCGTTCGCCATTGCCGGATTGTTTGCCGAAGGCGAGACCATCATTGCCGGCGTGGAATGCGTCGCCACCTCCTACCCCGGATTCCTGGAAACGCTGCAACGGCTCGTGACCCGGCACAACAAAGAGATCCCCGTGATCACCTCGCTGCCCTCCCACGATTAACCCTTTAAAAACCGTGGACGCCTCTCTTCTTCCCCACAAAGTCATCGCCATCGACGGTCCCGCCGCTTCCGGCAAAAGCACCGTCGCCCGACTGCTGGCCCGCCGTCTCGGTTTCGTCTATGTCAATACTGGCGCAATGTATCGCGCCGTCACCTGGCTCGCACTGCGCCACGGCATCAACCCCACCGACGCGTCCGCCGTCGTCGCGCTCCTGGACACCACGCCAATGGAATTCGGCGTTGCGGACAACGAAAGCACAATCCGGATGGAAGGGGTGGACCCCACTCCCTTTCTCAACGCCCCCGATATCGCCGCCAGCGTTTCTGCCATCGCCGCCATCCCCAAAGTGCGCGAAGTCCTCGTCGCCTGGCAGCGGGAATACGTTCGAGACCAGGATCTCGTTATGGAAGGCCGCGACATCGGCTCCGTCGTCTTTCCCGGCACGCCGCACAAAGCCTACATCGACGCCTCCGAGGAAGTCCGCGCCCAGCGCCGCGCCGCCCAAGGCATCCACGACGATCTCGCTGCCCGCGATAAAACCGATTCCTCGCGGAGCGCCGCCCCGCTCAAGATTGCCGATGGCGCGGAAGTGATCGACAGCACCTGCCTCACCATCGAAGGCGTGGTGGAAGAAGTCGTCCAGCGCTTGAGGCTTTAGGAGTCAATTTCGCAGATTTTTGAAATGAACCCGCTCTATCAATTAGGCCACAGCATTTTCAAATTCTTCGGCAGCACCTTCTTCTCCTTTCGCGTCGTCCACCCCGAATGGATGATCGACGAAGGTCCCGCCATCCTGGCGATGAACCACCAGAGCTACCTCGACCCGCCCATGGCCGGCATCACCTGCGAGCGCGAGCTATACACACTCGCCCGCGATACCCTGTTCAAGCCGTGGCTCATGGGGAAAATCCTCCCCCGCATCAACGTCCTGCCCATCGACCCGAAGGGCGGCGACTCCTCCGCGCTCAAGCTCACCGTGCGCATCCTTAAACAAGGCTACGCCACGCTGATCTTCCCCGAAGGCACCCGCTCGCGCGACGGCAACCTGCAACCGGCTCAACCTGGCATCGGATTCATCATTTCCAAAACGCTCGCGCCCGTCGTCCCCATGCGCGTCTTCGGCTCCTATGAAGCCCTTCCCCGCAACGGCAAAGGATTCTGCGCTATCCCTATCACCATCGTGTTAGGCAAACCGATCTACTTCACCAAAGCCGACCTCGAAGGTGGCCGCGAAGTCTATCAACGCCTGGCCGACCGCGTCATGGCGGCTATTGCGGCGATTGAATACGTGGATTAAGTCTTTTTGATTTCAGCAGTTATATACCTCGGCTTGGAGACAAAGCATCGTGTCTTACAATGGCACTGAAAACGCCCAGACCAGCCTAATAATCCTTTTCCCCCGGCTCCGCCACCTCGGCGATCAACTTCTGCACGATCTTATCCGTATCCACCCCCTCGGAGTCGGCGGTGAAATTCGTGAACATGCGGTGGCGCAGAACCGGCCGCGCCGAAGCCCGCACATCGTCAGCGGTCACCAGCAACCGTCCCTCGATCACTGCCCGCGCTTTCGCCGCGAGGATCAGATATTGGCTCGCGCGCGGTCCCGCCCCGACATGCACCCATTTCTTGATGAACTCCGGCGCCCGCGCATCGCCGGGTCGCGTCGAGCGCACCAGCCGCGTGGCGTATTTCACGACGTGATCTGACACCGGCAGATTGCGCACCGCGTTTTGCAGTTCCAGAATCTGCGGCCCGCTGAGCACTTTCTGCAAATCCAGCACCCGATCGCGTGTCGTTACCTTGGCGATGGTCTCCTCGTCCGCCTCGCTCGGGTAATCAATGTAAATGCTGAACATGAACCGGTCGAGCTGCGCCTCCGGCAGCGGATACGTTCCTTCCTGCTCCAGCGGATTTTGCGTGGCGAGCACGAAGAACGGCGGATCGAGCGGATACGTCTCCCCGGCTGCCGTGACGCGGTGCTCCTGCATCGCCTCCAGCAGCGCCGCCTGCGTTTTCGGCGGCGTCCGGTTGATTTCGTCCGCCAGCAGAATATTGGTGAAGATCGGCCCCTTGATGAACCGGTATTCCTTGCGCCCCGTGCTCTCATCGCTCTCCAGAATATCCGTTCCGGTAATATCCGATGGCATCAAATCCGGCGTGAACTGGATGCGCCGGAATTTCAGGTCCAAAACCTCGGAAACCGTGCGAATCATCATGGTCTTGGCCAGCCCCGGCAAGCCGATCATCAGCACATGACCGTTGGAAATGATGGCGGTAAGCAGTTCGCGAATGATCTCCTTCTGCCCGATGATCGCCTTGGAAATTTCCGCCTCGATGAGCTTCGTCTTCACGCTCATCTGGTCGATCAAATCGCGGATGGCCTCATGTTCTGGCGTAAGCTCCTCCTTCCTAGCTTCAGTATGGGCAGTATCCGCAGACTCCGCCTTCCCATCCGGTTCAACCTCAAAAATAGAACTCCCCACCATGATCCGGTCGCCCAAATTCAACATAGCATCCTCGATGCGCTCCTTGTTAACCTTGGTCCCGTTGAGGCTGCCCAGATCCTTGATGCGCCAGGCGTCGCCGTCCGGGTAAATCTCCGCGTGATAGCGCGAAGCGGGGCCGTCAATATCGACGCGCAACTCGCAGTCCGGCGCGCGGCCAATGATCATTTTCTTGTTGAGGAGCGGGTAGGTGGAGCCGCTTTGGAAGCCAGCTTGAATGCGGATTTGAGGCATAGGGAGGGTATTTGTTAAATCGGTGAAATCTCTGGATACATTTGCATTACTTTGGAAGAGGAATTTCGCCCAGGTCTTTGGCGGCGGCAACAACGCGCAACTCGCCCAAGGCCGAAACATTGACCGCTTTGCGGAATTGTGGGTTGGCGGGGATCGGCTCGCCCTCGCGGTAAATGTGGCGGGAGGAAGTCATCTGCCAGTCGTCCTTCGCCCGCGCAAGTTCGATTACCTCAAAGCGCCGGACCATCTCGTTAAGCGCCTCCCCGGATTGTTTAAGAATATTATTAACCCGATACCGTTCGACAAAAGCGAACAGCGTTTCACCGTCCGCGCTGACGCCGGTCCGGTGAATCTTGGCCGTCTTGAAAAAGCCGTCCGCGACCGCCACCCGTTTTTCCAGGTTCTTGGCGGAAGCCTCCGGGAGATTCGCCGCCGCGCCGAGCGCCAGCCCCTCATACACCACGGTGGATTTCGTAAATAACACCAAATCATACATCCCGACCGGCAGATGCTCGAAGCGGAAAGCCCGCCCCTCGTCGGAGAGTTCTGCTCGATAAACATGCACCCGGTCGTGCACCACCGCCACCGCATGCGTCAGTTCCTCATCCACTCGTCCCAAAATGGCTCCCGTGTCGGCTGCCTCCGGTTTCGTATAAATCCGTCCCGCCTGCGCGCAAGTGGGTAGGGGAGCGACGAAAGTGAGAAAAACAAAAACCGCGCAGGAAAGCAGATTGATCAATTCTCCTTCGTGCCTTCGTGCCTTCGTGCCTTCGTGTGAGAACCAAAAACATTTCGGTAACCCTCTGCGTCTCTGCGTCTCTGCGTGAAAATTCCGGGTAATCATGGCTTTGCTGCCCACTCCAAGGCTTGGGGGCTGAGGGGATGTTTCGGGTAATCCTTCGCAAACGCGTTCCAAAGCTTGCGCGCTTCCTCCTTGCTCCCTTTCTCATACAGAACGCGGGCGAGTTGGAACTGCGCTTCAATTTGGTAGGGACTGTCAGGTTGAACTTTCTGGAACGACTCCAGCTCCGCCTGCGCCTCATTCCAGCGCCCGAAAGCCATCAGCGTGCGTGCGCGCAATAGCAGGAAATCGCTGTCGAACTTCACCATGGGTCGCCGCAACTCCCACTCCGTGAGCTTCGTTTGCGCATCCTTGTTAAAGCCCTTGTCGAGTAAATCGCGGATGGCGATGGACGCCGCGCTGTCTTTCACCGGTAGCGCCGGATCCTTGGCCTTCGATCCGAGGTTCTGGTATTGCGTGGCGGCTTCCGGGTAATGCCCCAGAAGTCGGTGTAAATCGCCGATACGGATTTTAGCAATCCGGTTCAGATCATTGCCAGAATTCAGCCACGAAATCTGCCCGAGCCGCCCAAAGGCATCCGCATCGCGCAGGCAAAACACCAACAAATCTATTTCCGCCGTCGCAAGTTCCGTCGCATAAATCTTCTGCGTCACCGGCTCCAGGAATTGCAGCAAATTCATGAACTCCTGCCGGGCTTGCACCGGATCGCTTTGCGCGCGGGATCGGATCGCCGCCAGCCGCACCGTCAGCCAAAGCACATCGTTCTGGTTCCGTTCCACCCAATTTGCGGCGTATTTGGCGACGTTCTGATCCGAGCCGAACTCGCACAGCAGCAGCAAGCGCGCGCGGATCGCCTCGGGCGTCAACTTGGACGCATCCTCCGCCAGGATCATCGCAAGATAGCGATTCACATCATTGGGATCATTGATGGAAGCGCGCTGGAGCCGGTCGGGAACGTCAATACGGAACGGCTCTGTAAGTGTGGCTCCGTCGCGCGTGAGCGTGCATTGGAGTGTCTGCCCCTCGCGCCCCGTAAGCAGTCGCACCCCCGAAGACCCCGTAACCGTCGCCCCGTCCTCAAACGTCCACGTCGCCTCCCATGGAACGGGCTGTGGCGGCTGACGCACCTCAAACTTGGTTTCATAATACCACTGCCCCGCATAGCCGACAAAACTATCCACGTGCGCGTTGACCAACGGCACCGTGCGATTGTCAGCGCTTTGGATGCCTCCGAGCTGACTGGAACCCGGATGCACCCAGGCTTCGCGCGGGATGGCCTCAAAACCGATCTCCTTTTGCCAGCCGAAAACAGTGGCCGCCTCCAAGCGTTCCTCGGGAGGAATCTCCCCCTTGGCCGCGTAATAGTCGATCTTCACCAGCCCCTCCGCACACTGCACCGTTTTTTTGGAGAGCGCTGTCGGAGAAATCGAAGGTGAATGCCGCCCCGGCCAGCCAAATTGCTCCTGGTCGTTGATGACCACAAACGAGCAATCCGAGGAAAGCGTATAGAATGTGATCTCCCGCGCCTTAGGCAGGCGCAAATAGCCGGTGTAATGCGTGAGAAAATTCATGTTCGGCCCGAACGGATTCCCTCCTTGGTAAATCATCGAGACAAACCCGCCTCCGGGAGCCTCCTGCGACTGCGCCCAAGCATTTTTCAGGCTTTGCAGCGAATCGAAGTTCAGGATGCTCGGCGCAGGCCGCGTCTCCATGAGCAGGCTGACCTTCGGGGTCCAATCCGGAATCGCGCGCTGCTTGTTGCCGCCGAAGTAGAGAAAATAAGGTGTATCAGGCTCCAGCTTTTGAGCAAGTAGCAGGATGCGCCCGCCGGTCCGCCGCCCGATCCTCGCCAGCGGCTGCGGAGTGCCATCGCGATCCGTGAGCAACAAGTCAGAGAGGTCCGCCCGCGTCTGGCCGAACTCCGGGACATTGATTTCGACCCCCGCATCGGGAACCTCGGGAGCCTTGAGGAGCCTGACCACAACCCGGAAGGGCGCATCAGCAACCGTCCAAGGAGGAGGCGCAGCAAAAACGCCCGTAGCGGAAAAAATGCAAAACAAAAAAACAAGTGCGCCCTGGATTAAAGCAGCCTTCCCCTTCGCGCCTTCGTGCCTTCGTGCCTTCGTGTAAGAAAAAAAGTTCATGGTTGGAGCGACCGGTAATAATCCACAACAGCCTTTTGATAAGCGGGCGGAGCCTGCCCCTCATCGCCGCCCAGCAATTGTTTCTCCTGTGCGCGCGGCGCATCGCCGGTGGTGAGGCTCACCACATTGCCCGGCTGGATACTCCCCTTCACTTCATTCAACTGAGCCACGATCTTCTGGTGCAGCGAGCGAAAATCGTCCATCCGTCCCTCCTTTAACGCCGTCTGGGATTGATCCATCAGCCGCGATACCTCCGGCAGCCCCTTGGCGCGCAGATAAAGCAAGCTCGCCTGCCCGTAAGTCTTCGAGGTCTTCTCCGACAACAACGCCTGCTGAACCGCCAGCGCATCTTTCGCAGCCATGCGCGGCGCATTGCTCGGGCGCAACGGCGCGTTGCCATCCATCCCATTGCGATCGCTGAACCCTCCTGCCTTGCCGCCGCCCGTCGCCTTCGCTTCCTGAATGCCGTGGTCGTCGTTCACATGTCCCTGCTGCATCGGATCATTCGTTCGCCGTGCATCCACCTTGCTTCCCTCAAGTGTGCTTGCGGTATCTCCTACCATCTCTCCGGTGCTTTCTCCCTGGCGCCCGCCGCTGGAGCGCCCTGTCTGTTCATTCTTATTGGGACGGGTGTTGCCGGATTTCCCCTGTGCGCTAAATCCCGGCATCGGCCCATCCGCCACTCCCCAGCCTTGCTGCGCCTGGGCCAGCGCTTGGTTGGACGATGCATCCTGTGCCTGCTCTGCGAGCCCCTCCTGCTCCTGCAAAAGATCGCCCACGAGATCCTCAAACGCGTCTGGCAGTGGCAGGTTGGGAATGTCAGGCATCTCCGTCTTGTCAAAATTCTCGCAAAGCCACTTTGTCGTATCGTTGCTGTTGGGAAGCCACATTTCCAAATCCTCGGCCACCTTCTTGGCCTGCTCGATGGCCTGCAATAGCCCGTCCTCCTTTTGCACGATCACCTCATTGGCCTTGAGCAATCCCGCTGCGGCCTCCGCTTTATCAGTCTGGATCACGTCCTCGTAAATCTGCGTCAGTTCGCCGCGCAATTCATTCGAGGGATGCAAATCCGGAAAAGCATGCGCGTCCGTGAGCATCTGCTCCACCACTTCCGCCATCAAATCCTTCCCCTTTTTCATCTCCTTCGCAGTGGCAACATCCTCGGGCCGCATATCGGCCTTGCGGGCAATCTCCTTGCTCTTCTCCACCACCTCCCGCTGGATTTCCGCCAGCTTCTCCAGCTTCTCCGCCATTTCCTTCGCCGCTTTTTTCAACGATTCCGCCTCCCGTTCGGCGGATGCCATCTGCCATTGATTCAGCATCTCCACCAGCTTCGCCAGATTGGCGATCACGCCCTGCTCAACCGTCGCGGCGGCGGGAAAAGCCTTGTTTTGCAACTGTTCCGACGCCGCGAGCATCTGTTCGTAAATTTTCATTTCGCCAAACAGCCCGGCGATTTTTGTCAGGCGATTGCGGAAATCCTGATCCCCAATCGCCCCATCCTGCGCGGCCTTCTCCAGATTCTTACGCACACGAACAGCCTTCTCCGCCAGCGCGTCCTGCCGTTCGGAAAGCGGCTTGGCGTCTTGCGTCCCGGCCTTGTTGGTGTCGCGGAACAACTCGCGCTGACTATGCAAAAGATCCTCCACGCTGGAGATCAGATCCTGAATTTTCCCTTTCGCCACATCGTTCTCCACCGCCTTCATCGCCCCTTGCAACCGGGCCAGAATAGCCGCTTCAACCGTGATAGACTGCGCAAGCGCCGGAATTTGCCGGTCCACCCCGGAAGCGCTGACAGCCGTGCGCAGGGAGATAATCGCCTCCGGCATCTCCTTGGCGACAAGCGCTTGCAGGCTGGCGCGCCCCTCGGGAGGCAGGAGACTGTCAGCAGAATCTGCCAGCACGCGCGCGCCCTCGGCGATCTGCGACTGCCGCTCCAGCAACGGCGAAATCTTCGGCTTCAACCCTGTCTGCGCCTCGGTAGGCTTCGCCGCAATCGCCACATCCTTCACCGCGCCAAGCGCCGCCTGTGTCCCTTCGAGATTCGCGGTCTGAAGTTTGATTAGCATTTCCAGCCCGCTGATGGCCTTCTTTTCCGCGCTCTCCTCCTGCGCCTGCACCTGATCCTGCGAGCGGATCGTCACCACGAGCGGGCGCGACCACGTCACGCCGGGCCCGGTCACGTTATTCTGGTCCTTCGCTACGAGCGCCAGCGTCACGCGATTGTCCTTGGCGTATTTGGCCAGCGGCACCTTAAGCGTGGACGTGAAACTCTTCTTCCCCGCCGCCTCCTTCCAAAGGCTGATTTGCTCCGCCTCCTGATTCTCGTCGCTGGTGCGGAAAAGCCCCACCGATTCCAGCCCGAAATTGTCAGTAGCATCAAAGGTGATCGCAAGCGAATCCCCGAGCGTGGCGAAAATCTCCTTCCCTTCCGGCGGCGCGGAAACAGTGATCCGTGGCGTATCGTCAGGCGCGGTGCTGATTTGCAGCATCTCGCTGTCGGCGATCCCATCCGCATCGTGGTAATCCAGCTTCAACGACGTATTGGCCTTGATGACCCCGCTCACATTCCAAGCGGTCGCGGAAACCTTTTGAACCGTCAATCCTGAGCCCGCGCTCAATTGCTCAATCGCATTGTTGAACTCCAGCGAAAGCGTCACGCGCGAGCCGGGGATCACCCCCTGCAGCGCCGCAAACTTCCTCCGGGACTCCTTCGGCAGCCGGGTGTAAGCTGGTGGCTCGATCTCCGCCTTGCGCGTCACGAGCGCCGTCCGGGGCCGCACGGCGATTTGGTAATTGGGCGAAACCGCATCCCCCGCTTCCACGCGGTAAACAAACGGTGCGCGCACCTCTTTCCACTCGCTGGCGAAAACCGGGGAGCCAATCTCGTGATCCATCAGCGCCTTTTGCCAGCGCCCGCCCGCCTCGCGCCAGGCGATCCAGACTCCTTTGGGAATTTCCCCGTCGAGCCGTACCGTCACCATCAGATTGCGCCCATTGATCACCCGCGTATCGCCAGGCGTAAGCTCGGCGATCTGCGTCCGGGTGAGCGGCGCAATCGCGCGTCCCGGCATCAGAATCCGAGCCGCCGAGTTGGCGAAATAAAGCGGACGCACCGCCGCGAAAAGCCCCATGAGCAGTATCACGGAGCCCAGCCCCAAGGCCAGCCGCTTCAACAACCGGAAATCAAACACCTGCGACCAGTCCACTCGCGGAAACGGATCTCGCATCTCCTCAAAAATCGCGTCGCGGAAGCCGGAGTTCGGAGCCAGTTCGCGGTCGAACTGCACCGCGCTGATCAGCGTATTGCGGGAACCATCCGCCGCCGTCTCGATCCGCCGCGCAATACTCGCCTCGGAGACCTGCGGCAACGCCGCCAGCACACTCAGTGCCAGCCCCGCCAGCAGCGGCCCCGCGACCAGCAGAAACGCAATCCACCGCGTCAAAGTGCCAAAGTGAAACTGCGCATCGCCCAGCAAAAGCACCATCAGCAGCGCCCCGCCCACCGCCGTCCCTGAAAGCAAAAACCGGACACACCGCACCCACCGGAGCCGCCGGGCAGCCTCACGCAATCGCAGATGAACCTGTTGAGGATTTAAAGCCATGGTAAATAAGGAACCGGTGCGTTCATTTCAGCGCCTCCTTAATCTTATAAAGCCGGAAGTTGGCAAAATACGACTTCCCCGCACTTTGAGTAGCCTCGTAAGTATAAGCCTTCAACGTCAAAAACTCCGGTGCCGTATCCACCCCTCCCACCCGCGTGGTCTTGGGCAAAGTGAACTCCCTGGAAACTGTCTGCCAGGTCTTCATGTGTCCCTTGGGATCGGGAACCTGCGCCCGGTAAACCGTCAATAGCGGCGGATGCCCGTCCATCGCCGGAACGCGAAACTTATCCGGCTGCGGAATCGGCTTCGGGTCCGTCACCCAGGCCTCCACAAAAGTCTTCGCCTCGAAATCCCACGTCAGGCAATCGATTTCCACCCGGTAAGTCGCTCCCGGCTCCGCCTTGATGAACGCGCTCTCGATCTTCCCCCCCTCATTCCCCGCCACCCCCGGCGGCAACTCCAGCACCACGCATTTACCACCGCCCTTGGGCGCATTCTCCGTCGTGGCTTTGACGTAGCCTTTATTTTTGATGTAAGGCTCCGCGTAAGGAAAATCAATCCGCCACCCCTGCAACGGCTCCGCAGCGCTAAAACTCGGATTGGGCACGAGATTCGTCTGCGCCTGCGCCCCAAAAGAAAGCGCAGCTATCAAACCGACCAGCGCACAAACAACCTTTGCCCCCACGCGTGAAGCGCGGCAGCCTCTATAGTCTATCCTCTCCCAGTCTATCATCTCATTCATGGCAGGTTCCAGAATTTGCGCGCCGCCCAATCGGCAGCGAGCATCAATAGTATAAACCCCAGTAAAAGCGGATGGTTCCATAAATCGGCGAGTTCGATTTTTGAGGTGTGTTGTTCGGCGATGTGCAGATCGCTCCGCCAGTGGTCCCACTGGCCAAGCGCATAGTAACCCCCGCCGGTCGATTGGGCAATCCGCCGCAACACCGCCCGGTCCATCGGCTTCCCAGTCCGTTCCGTGGCCGGTTGGGCGACAATGAACCGCGTCTCGCCCTCCACCGCCACGCCATTCACAGTCGCCGACGCCTTGGCCCGGAAAACCCCCGGCACATTCGGCTCCACCGCCACCCGGTATCCGGCCACCTTTTTTCCGTCGCGCCCCGTCAACTGCGCCGGGCGCAGGGTGTAATCGAAAACCTTCTCATCCGGCGTGCGAACCTGCAGAGGGATCGTCGCAGGCATCGGGGCGTCGGCCTGAACCGTCCGCAGGATGGCCTGAATCTCCGGCTGTTCGCCAGGCCGGTATTGCGTCCGCTCGGAAAAAAGCTCCAGTCGATTGCTATCCTGCTTTTGCTGCTCCTTGGGAATCAGCCAATCCATGAGCTGTGCCCAAAACGTGTCGTAAGGCGACTTGTTGGCCGCCCACCCCTTCGCAGCCAGCCGCCACCGCCAGAGCGTATCACTCAGGATCACGATCACGCGCCCCTGCCCATAGCGCATCGTCACCATCGCAGGCGAAGCCTTGCCGTCCACGACCGTTTCCACCAGCACCTCCGCGTTCGCCGCGACGCCCCCCGCAAAGTTAAACGTCAGCAGCGGCGGGAAATCTTCAATCGCCGTGAAGAGCGAGCCGAAAACCGGATGGTGCAACCCCGTTTGCGTAATCTTCATCGGGAAATTCCCCTCCTTGTATTCCGCCGGAATCCGGATGGGCAGCAGCGGATTGAGCGCTGTCGCGGCAAATCCTGGTGAGGAAAGGGAATGCGGCCCGCCAAGCAGCACCAGGCCGCCTCCGTGATCCACAAATTGCGCGAGCGCCTGGCATTGCTCCGCCGAGAGCGCCTCCGGCGCGAGGTCCCCCAGAATCACCACCGAAGTCCCAATCAGCGCTTGCGGCGAAAGATCGAGCGCGGGCGGCTTGGTTCCCGCCTCGGCAATATTCACGAGCCGCCCATCAGTCCAGCGCACAAACGCGTTCAGTTGCAGATTCCGGTCGCTGACAATGGCCTTGCGCAGGAACTTGAAATCGAACCCCAGCGCATTTTGCAGATAAAGCACCCGATTACCCGGCTCCATTGCCTCGATAACGAACGGCATCGAGCGCGCATCCTTGTCCGCCGCTGGATCGCTGATCCGCAACTCGTAATGCACCGCGCCAGGAACGGCCTGAGAAATCGGGAACGCAATCTGCCGCGTCTGCTCATCCTCGTTAAAGGCCACGGCGCTTTCGCTCGCCTTCTGCCCCTCGCGCCAGAGTTCCACATTGAGCGTCTGCCCATTCATCCCCTTGGCCGCAATGGCCGCCCGCGCCTCGGTGTCCCAGCCGGTGACAATGCGCGGCGGGTAATCCAGATTCGCCAGTGAAATCCGCTTGGGCTGATTTTTCGGCTTGAACGGCGCTTCGAGTTCAAACGTGAACACCGGTGCATGAACCGCCGTCGCATCCCCAGGCTGCCGCGAAGCGTTTGCCGGAGCATCCGTCCGATTATCCTCCGCGTGATCGAGCCCATCGGTAAGCAACAAAATGCCCGCCAGCGGTTGACCCCGAAAATGTTCTTCAAGCCGCGCCACCGACCCCGCGATGTTCGACTGCGTCCCGTCGAACTTCAAACCCTCCAACGAAGGCTGTTCGGTGGGAACCTGATCGAACGCAAAAAGCCGCACGTCGAAATCCTTCCGTGCCGCTGCGAGCGCCGGAGACCGCATCCACTCTGCCACGCGGGCCGCGCGTGTCGGCTGCGCCGGATCCACCTTTTCCGTCATGCTCTGGGTGTCGTCCACCAGCACCGCCAGTTGCGGGCGCAGAACCGTAATCTCCTCCCGCCGCCGCTGCGGCTGGGCGAGCATGGCCACCAGTGCGATCAAAGCTGCCAGCCGCAACGCTCCCAGCGTGACCGCGTGTTCCCGCGATCGCACGCCGCGCTGCAAACTCCAAAGAATCGCCCCGGCGGCAATTAACGCCCCAAGAACGAGCCAAACCACGCTCATCACCGGATGGAACACGAGATCCGTCATGCTTTGCCCTCCCGGTCCCCATAAAAAGGAACCCCCATCCGGCGGCGATTCAGCCGCCCCGTCAGTATTTGCTGTTCCTCGCCCTGGGAGCGCCGCCTCGCCAGTAGATTGGAAAGCACGCCCTCCACCGCAAAGACCGCCAGTGCCAGCATGAGCAACAGCGGCCACAGCGGCACCAGCCCCTTGCTCCCAGCCAGCCATTGAGTCAACGCCTCGCGCCCGGTGAGTTGCGTATTGGTGGTCAGCTTGTCGAGCGCCGCCGCCTCCAGCGGGCGCAGATTGGATTCGCTTCGGTCAATATTGATCGCAAATAGCACCGTTTCCTCGCCTGCCACCGCTTGATGGAACCCCGCTTGCTCGGCGCGATCCAGAAGCATCGTCCGCGCATCGGCTCCCGTCGGGAGCATCCGGGACCGCGTGGAGCCGTCGGGCAAAGTAATCGTGATGGTCTTATCCCGGGGAAGGGTGGGGGGGAACGGCACAGGATCGCCCACGAGCCGTTTCACCGGCTTCCTGCCTTGCGCAGCAGAGAACCGCGCCATCTGCTGCACCAGCGGCACAAAGGCAGGCGAAAGTGGCAGGTCGCCCCAAGTCCGGTCTGCCGAAGCGTTGACAATCAGCACGCGCCCCGCGCCCCGCTCCCCATAAATCAGCAGCGGCAGCCCGCCGTCCGCCGCCCCAAGCGTCAGCAGCGTTTGTGCGTTGGCGTTGAGCTTCCAATCCAGAAGCCGTTGCTGCGGCAGCGCGGGGAAAGGCATGCCGCTGTCCCAGGCATCGGCAAAGAGCGGATGCGCCGGATCAACAATGCGCACCGGCTGCCGACCCGCCGCAAGCGGACGCACCGCCACCGGCTTCGCAGGCAGAAACGCGGCGCTGTCGTAATCCGTTAACTGTGTCTGGTCGCCGGGAAACAACACCACCGTTCCGCCGCCTTCCAGAAAGCGTTCCAGCCGCGCGACACTTCGGTCACTGAGCCGACCCGGGTCCGTAAGAAACACCGCCGTCTCGCTCTCCACCGCCGTCTCGTCAAGCTGCGCAGCGGCAATGACGCGCACCTGAATCGCGTTCTCCCCTCCGGCGGCCAGCGCCTTGCGCAGAAAAAATCCGGGCCGCAGATTATCGGGACCGATGGCCGTTCCCTCGACTACCGTGACGCGCGGTGGCTGGTAAACCGGTATGGTGAAATATAACACGTCGTCGGAAGGCAGATTATCCCCCGAGAGCCGCGCCGCCCCGCTCGCCCAGTGTCCCGCAACGAACGGCGCTTGGAATTCAAACGCGACCTCCACCGTCGCTCCCGCCGGAACGTCCGCCGATCGTTGCGCCACGCGCTCATTGCCCAGCGAAATCTGGAGCAGATCGTGTAACGGTGTCGTGGCGAAATTCTCCACCGTCGCCACGCCATGCACCGTCGAGCCGGGCAGCAGGAACGGCGATACCATGCGAACGTCCTTTACGCAGGCGTTGGGAACCGTCTGCTCATCGGGCCTCACCACCACGAATTGCGGCTCCGCCTGTTTCCAAGTGGTGTCGAAGACGGCGGCGGGATTCGCAAGCGTCGTCCGCCAGCCAGTTTCCTGGTTGTCGGTGAAAAGGAAAATCTGCCGGATGCCCCGCTCGGCGCGGTCCACGATCTTCCCCGCTTCGCGCAGCGCCACCGCGAAGTCGCTCCGCGTCGGCTCCAGTTGAATACCCTCCACCGCTTTGCGCGCTACGGCGCGGTCTATCGTCGGTTCCGCCACGAGCAACTCCGCACGATCCCCCGCCGCGATCACCGCCACGCGGTCCCCCTGTTTCAAGTCATCAAAAAGCGCCAGCGCGCAAGTCTTGGCCACATCCAGCCGCGTCTGTCCCGCCGCGCGCGCCTCCATGCTCGCGGAATGGTCGATCACCAGCACCACCGTGCGCGGCACCTCCCCGCCGAAAATCCGTGCCGCTCGAGCGAGTATCACCGGCCTTGCAGCGGCGAGCGCGAGCAAAGCGAAAAGCAGGCAGCGCAACAGCAGCAACAGCAAATTCTCCAGCTTCGAGCTGCGGCTGGTCCGCGCCGCAATGACCCTCAAAAATCGCAGAGTGCTGAACGGCACCTCCACCACCCGGCGACGCTGCCACAAATGAATCAGGATTGGCAGCGCCAGCGCGCCGAGCCCGTAAATCATCCATGGAGCGAGAAAGGACATGGGGTGCTACAACGACATCCTCCTCCGGTCGGCGAGGTAGTGGTGAATAAAATCCTCGAAACTCTCCGCCGTGGAGACGAGCCGGTAATCCACATTCATTACCGAACACTTCTCCCTGCACTGGTCGATCGCCTTTTGCAACTCCGCCTTGTAAGCCACCCGCGCAAGCGCCGGATCAATCTCCAGCTTCTCGCCGCTCTCCATATCGACAAACTCTGCCACCCGGTCGAACGAAAGCTCCAGTTCCGCCGGATCAAGAATCTGCAACAGCAGCACGTCATGCATCTTCTTGCGAAAATGCGCCACCGCCTGAAATACCGCCTCGGGATCGTCAAACAAGTCCGACATCAGCACAATCATTCCGCGCCGGAAAGACCGTTCCGCCAGCGCGTGCAGCGCCCCACCCGTATCTGTCCGCCCCTTGGGACGATGCTCGGCGAGCCGTTCCAAAATCAGCCGGAAATGGCGCATCCCCCCACGCGCAGGAATCTCCTGCCGCAACGCATCGTCATAAATCGTCAACCCCAGCGAATCCTGCTGCTTGCAAACAATATACCCAATCGCAGCCGCAACGTGGCAGGCGTAATCATATTTGGAAAGCCGTTCGCCCGAGCGGAACCCCATCGAGCCCGACCCGTCAATGATGACATGCACCCGCAGGTTCGTTTCCTCCTCATACTGCTTGATATAATAGCGCTCCGTCCGCCCGAACACCTTCCAGTCGAGGTTGCGCAGGTTGTCCCCCTTCACGTATTGCCGATGGTCGGCGAACTCCACGCTCGCCCCCTTGAGCGGACTGGCATGGGACCCCGCGCGGAACCCCTCGACAATGTAGCGCGAACGCAGCACCAGCGATTCCAGCTTGCGCATCGCTTCGGGAGTCAGGAAATCGGAAATTCCGGGCATGGAATTAGAATGTCACAGCAAAAAGTTGATCCCGCCCCGCCATCAGCGCCCAACCATCGCCGATATACAGGAGCCGTGTAGAGGGTCCCGCCACTCCGCCCGCTTCCACCGTCACGAATGAGCCATCCAAGCGAAATTCCAAAGTGCGCTTTCCACCGATATTCCGTGGTGCGATTTTCCATGCAGGTGGCGCAGGCCTCTTCCCCCCCGCAGCCTCATCCAGCGTCCCCAAATCCGGAAACCGTGCCGGGCCGATCCGGTATCGCTGTCCCGCAATCTTGGCAAGCCCCTCCGGTGCGCGAGGCTCATAGCTCCAAGCCTCCCCCCAGGGATCGCGCCGAAGCCCCTCCGCCAAACTCGCTTCAACGGCAGAGAACTGCTCCGGGAACCGCACATTCCGCCGATAATACTGACGCAGCGCGGCATCAATGCTCCGCATTTCCACCCGGGCCAGCCAGGCGCGCGCAACCTCCGCCACCCCATGAACCACCGGATCGTTTTCCCGATCCACCGCCACAAATGCCCGCAGTTCATTCACCCAATCCGGCTCCGCTGGCTGTCCATGGGACCCTTTAGTTTCCTTGGTCGCCAGGATTTTCAGATAAGTCTTTTGAAACTGCACCGCCACCTTCAACTCCGTCGGCACCGCCGCCGCATTCAGCGCTGCCGCCTGCTTTCCCAACTCCGCCACCGCTGGACTCTGAACAGGAAAAAGCTCCGGCATCGCACCTTGTGCGACGCAAGCAGCGGCTAGGAGGAGAACTGTGGCGATTTTCACTCCGGGGGTTTAGTGCGTCACCGCGTAGTAGAGAACATTCACGCCCAGCGCCGTCGCATCCTTTGATTCATACCCCAGCGCATAAGGAGCCAGCGCATGCTCCCACCCCGCGCTCAAATCGTTGGGCGTATAAATCACCGAAAGCGTCCCATTGATCTCCACCCCAAAAAGCTCCGGCGCCATCTCAATCTGGTTGTCCCGCCGCACCGCCAGCGCCGAGCGCGCCTTTACCACAGAAGCATTCATCGGCTTCGTGAAAATCTCGTGACCCTGCGGCAGCGCCGTCAGCGTCTTGCCGGGAAGCACCTTCGCAATCTGCGCCCGGAACGCCGCATCGAACGTCTGCCGCCCTTCGCCCGCCTCCACCAGCAGCACCCCGCCATTGTTCAGAAACCGCCGCAGCGCCGCGATCTCCGCCTCGGTCAGGATGAAATCCGTCGTCCCTGTCATATAAAGAAACGGCATCTCAAAAATCGCCGCGTCCGTCAGATTCACATCGCGCAACTCAAACGAAACCGGTGTCCCCGTCGCCGTGTGAAACTGATTCAATAGCATCGGAAACGCCGCCGCCCGCGTCTTCCAAGGCCCATCGTGGATAATCTGCCCCACGCGGAACTTCCCCGCCGTCTTCTTGTCCGCATTCACCAACTCCACGCTCTTGCCCACACTCTGCCCGGCATCGCGCATCGCTGTAATGTAACTGATCAAATTCGCGCCGATCTTGCGCGCGTCGTCATCCACATAGCCCCAGCTCTCCACCGGATTCGCCTCCCACCCGAGCGAAAAATCCCAGCGTGAAATGAAAATCGCCGTCCGGTTATCGAGGTCCACTCCATCAATCCACGGATAAGGATCGGTAGCTACCCCGTCCTTCACCATCCGGGGCCGATAAGCCACCTTGTTGATCTCGTAAAACGCATGGAACACCGGGTGATCCATCCGCACCCGGTACAATGTATTCTCCGGCAGAATCTCCTGCGCCGCCTGCCGTGCACTCCGGTAAAAATCCGGATTCCCCACCAGCGAATTGAAAATAATCGAGCCGCCGTTCTGCAAATACTCCCGCAACGAGCGCACTTCCGCCTTGCTCAACCGGAACGGCTTGTAGCCCGAGCGATAAAGAATCGGATTTCGCTGCGCATCAGGCGAAATATCCCGGAACGCCTTGATGTTGGAACTAAAGTTCACCTTCATCTCCTGGCTCATCCATTGCAGGAGCCCCTTCAAATCATTCGGCGTCCGCGTCCAGTCCTCGGCATCCCCCGTGGAAATCTTCGTCAGCAACACCGGCGGCTGGGGCGGATTCTTCCGCTCCTGCCGTTTTTGAAACACCGCAGGGTAGGGGAGCGGCGGCATCCCTTCCGAAGAGGAAATCTGCGCGGGCGGCGGCTTCGGGCTTTCCAGCGGCGGCGGATCAGGCGGGCGCAATTCTCCCCAAGCGCTTGAAGCCAAGGCAATTGTGATACAGCAGGAACCAATCGAAAGGAGTGATTTCATGGTTAGGTGGGGGGATGGGTTAACAGTGGACCTCCCCCTCACAGAATTCAACCCCGGATTAAAATACCGGTTGCGCCTTTTTTCTCTCCTTCCGAAATCCGTTTTACGGCTGATCCAGACATTCCCTTACCGTTGTGGCAAGAGTGCTCATTTCATACGGCTTGTTGAGAAAAGTAATCCCAAGTTCAGGGTTCCCCTGCTGTTGGTTAAATTCAGAACTGTAGCCGCTCGTAACAATCACTTTTAACTTGGCGCTCATGGATTTGAGTCGCTTCGCTAAATCCAGCCCAGTCATCCCTCCTGGCATTACCATGTCCGTAAAAAGCAAGGCGATTTTGTCTTTATGCAGGCTCCACTGCTGCAAGGCCTCCGGCCCACTACCCGTTTCCATCACATGATAGCCAAGACTTTTCAGTCCCATGCCCACAATACTCCGCAAAGCTTCATCATCCTCCACCAAGAGGATGGTTTCATCCCCGCGTGGAGCCTGTTTAGTGGTGGTTGCAGACTTGAATGAACGCGATTCATCGCCGGCTGGGAGAAACACGTTGAATGTGCTGCCCTCTCCAATCTGGCTTTCCACTTCGACCCAGCCTTCGTGTTGCTTCACGATCCCATAGACTGTCGCCAGTCCCAAGCCGGTGCCCTTGCCCACTTCCTTCGTCGTAAAGAAAGGTTCAAAGATGCGAGTCCGATTTTCTCCTGCAATGCCACAGCCCGTGTCGGCAACTGATAAACAGAGGAATCGTCCTGGAAATGCAGCGCTAGTGGGCGCATGGAGAGTGGCTTTGATCTGCATGAATCTGGTGGCGATGGTAATGCGTCCTCCATTCGGCATGGCATCACGGGCGTTCACGCAAAGATTCATGATCACTTGCTCCATCATCCCTTCATCCGCATTGATCCATGCGGGCTTGGGAGAGCTTTTAACTTCCAACGCGATGTGCTCACCGAGAATACGGCCCAGCATTTTCATCATATCCGTCACGACTTCATTCAAATCCAAACGCTTGATATTCACCGTCTGCTGACGGCTGAACATCAGCAATTGCCGTGTCAGAGTGGCAGCCCGGCTGGCTCCTTTCTCCAATTCTTCCAGAGCCGAACGCATTTCTGCCGTCATATCCCTATCATTCTGCATCAGGCTGATTTGCAGCATGAATGCCCCCAGAATATTGTTAAAATCGTGGGCAATGCCGCCTGCCAGTTGTCCCACGGCCTCCATTTTCTGGACCTGCCTCAGTTGAACCTCCGCGCGCTTTTGTTCAGTGATATTTTCAGATACAGCGGCAAAATATCCCAGCTCGGGGCTATAGACGGAACTCCTGACCCACGCATTGAGTGACTCGACATAGGTCTCGTAGTTTTCCGGTTCACCGGTCGATGCCACGCGTCCATAGAGTTCCATCAATTCGGGATTGGAAATTTGAATGAGAGGGGCGACCTCCCTGCGCTTTTTTCCAGCCACGTCTTTTAATCCGGTTATTACTTCAAATGCCTTGTTGACCTCCAGATAAACAAAGTCCTGCGGTTTGCCCTGCTCGAAAATCATCCGGCAATAGGCGAATCCCTCCCGCATGTTCTCGAAGAGAGAATGATAGCGGGTTTCGCTGTCCCGGAGCACAATATCCGCGCGCTTGCGCTCCGTAATGTCCTGCTTGACGGCGATAAAGTGTGTAATCTTCCCATAGGCGTCCTTCATCGGAGTAATGGTCATTTCCTCCGTATAAAGAATGCCGTTTTTACGCCGGTTAATCACTTCCCCATACCAGACTTTCCCGGCGAGAATGGTATCCCACAAATCCCGGTAGAACGCTTGGTCGTGTTCGCCAGACTTGAGCAGACTGGGCGTCTTGCCAATGGCTTCCGCAGCACTGTAACCGGTGTAGGTGGTGAAGGAGGGATTGACCCATTCAATCACTCCCTTGTTGTCTGTGATGACAAGGGCGTTGGCTGCCGCTTCGAGAGCGCTACTTTGCAACCACAGGCGCGCCTCAGCCTGCTTGCGATCGGTGATATCCCGCAATGACCCCTCCAGCCCAGCAGGCTTTCCCTTAGCATCCAATAAAACATGTAAATTGGCGGAAGCGTAAGCCAAACGCCCCGTTTTCGATTTGACCAGAATCTCGTAGTCATTCACCTCGCCGTTATCACGAATGGCTTGCAATAACTTGGTCCGATCTGCCGGATTGGAATAGATCTCTTCCACTTGTTTGCCGATCAACTCCTCACGGCTATAGTCGGAATAGCGTTCGATGGAAGGACTGATATCCATGATGATGCCATGGTTATCCACCTGATAGAAAACATCCTGAACATTCTCAAAAATTCTCCGGTATTTTTCTTCAGAGTTGCGCAGCGCCTCCTCCGCCTGTTTGCGTTCGGTGTTGTCGCGGATATTGCATTGAATCACCTTGTGCCGATTCTCCAAATAGACATTGCTGACAAATTCTACCGCGATCTTCCGCCCATCAGCGGTTTCCAAGGGCAGGTTTTCGTAACGGACGTATTCCTGCGCCTGCAATTCCGCAAATTTCGCCTCGTTGGCGGCGATATCCTTGAAGATGCCCAGTTCCCAGACATTCTTGCCAAGAAATACCTCGTGCGAGAACCCCAATAACTCAATCAGAAATGGATTTACATCCACGATCATCCCCGTCTCGGCATCGAGGATCAAAATGCCGTCCTTGGCCGTCTCAAAAAGTCGGCGATACCGGAGTTCTGAAGCATGCAGCGCTTCCGCTTTCGTCTCCTCGAGGTTTTTTTTGCTCATATTCCAGCTCCACTTCTGCAAACCAAACCGGTTCTTCCATTCCGCAACCTGATGGACGTTTGTTTCATATCGCCGGGCATGATGGCGGAAGGGCGTTACGGAAGACATGGTCTCTCAATAGAACCCCTTCTCGAGGAATTCTCACCCCATTACCTCAATCTGTCTATGGGGAGTTTGCCCCATACCCTCCCAAGAAATACCAACCCCGTTGCCACATGAAATTTCGAGAACTGCTCTATTGACGCCACCGCCCCCCAAACTAAAATCCCCCGCATGGCAGTGCTCCGAAAACTCTTCTGGTTCGCCGTCTTCCTCCTCGCGACGCTCTCCTTTGTCGTCTTGTTCGAGAAAGGGCCGGATCATTTTCTCCCCAACCTGCAAAAACAGGCGGAGGAGGTTGTCCAAGCCGTCAAAGACCAGGTCGCCCCGGCCAAGCCCGACAAACCGCAATAATTCGTTGGGTCAACCCGCCCGTAGCGCGGTAGGCAGCGTCTGCTCCGCCATCCGAGTTCCCCATTGCATTGCCCGCCCAACGAGTGCTAAATTCACCCTCTTTCCCCTAGTATGCCAGTCAAGACCGAACAAGACCTCGCCGCCAACTCCCGCAGCAACTGGCTCAAAGCCGTCAGCGCTACGGAAATTCGCAACTTTGGATACGCCGTCGCCCTCCTTCAAGACGTCCTCAAAGAAACCCCCGAATTCTTGGACGGCCGCAAACTCCTGCGCAAAGCCCAGGTCAACATCACCAAGGGCAAAAAGAGCTTCTTCGGCGGCGGCATTTCCTCCATATCCATCAAGAGCCAGGGCTCGCAGATCCTGAAAAAAGATCCTCTGGCCGCCCTCGAAATGGCGGAAAAAGCCCTCGATGGAGACCCCTTTAACAGCGCCGCCAACCATCTTCTTAAAGACGCAGCCCTGGCCCTCGGCATGTTTGAAACGGCTGTCTTCGCCCTCCAAACCCTTATCGAGGGGGATTCCAAAGACACCAAAGTCTTGAGCGAACTCGGCGAACTCTACTTGGCCCATGGCGACGCCGACAAAGCCCTCACCATCTTCAACAGAATCCTGGAAATCAATCCCCAGGACCTCATCGCCAACAAGCGCTCCAAAGACGCCGCCGCCGCCAACACCATGAAAGCCGGTGGCTGGGACACCGCCAAAGACTACCGCGACCTCATCAAAAACAAAGACGAAGCCGTCGCCATGGAACAGAAAAACCGCGTCGTTAAAGACGACGCCTCCATCGCCGCACTGCTGGCCGAACTCCACGAGCAAGCCCAACTCCAGCCCGACAGCATCGACCTCGCCCGCCAGATCGCCGCCCTCTACGAACAAAGCGAAGACTTTGCCAACGCCATGGCCTGGTATAACTACGCCAGCGAACTCGCCAAAGGCTCCGATGCCTGGCTCGTCCGCAAAGTTGCCGACATGCAACTCAAGCAGGTCGAAGCAGCCATCACCGCTCGCGAAGAATGGCTCGCTGCCGCCGGAGACACCCACGAAGAAAGTCCCCGTGTCCGCGAAGAACTTGAAGCCCTCATCAAGCAAAAGAACGAATCCCTCCTCGACGAAGCCCGCAAACGCGTCGAACGCAACCCCACCGACCTCCTCTTCCGCTTTGAACTCGGCGAACAACTCATGACCATCGGCGAATACAGCGAAGCCATCCCCGAGCTCCAAAAAGCGAAAACCAATCCCAACGTCCGCCTCCGCGCCATGAGCCAGCTCGGCAGATGCTACGTCGGCAAAGGTATGCTCGACCTCGCCGTCAAACAATTCAGTGACGCTGCTGGCGAAATCCTCGCCATGGACTCCACGAAGAAGGACATCACCTATCAACTCGGACGCCTCTACGAGCGCATGGGCCAGAAAGACAAAGCCCTCGACTGCTACAAACAAATCTACGAAGTGGACTACGGCTACGAAGACGTAGCCAAACGCGTCGAAAGCAGCTACGCTACAAGCTAACCGATCTTCGGGGTAAATGAGGATTCGAACTGGATGCACCCTTCACGCGCATCCAAAGCATGCATTAGACGAAGGGAAAAACTGTGTTTTTGCCCCCCAGAAAATGTCAATTTTTGCGAAGTGCCTCCACCCCTTACAGTAACTTCGCGCTCAGTTCCGCCAGCGGACTCCGCTCTCCCTTTTGCAGCGCGATATGCGCATGAATCGGCTGCCCGGCAAACCGCCGCGCCGCATGCACAAGTCCATTATTCTCAGGACTTAAATACGGCGCATCGATCTGGCTCGGGTCCCCGATTAACACCAACTTCGACCCTTCCCCCATCCGCGTCGCAATCGTCTTCAACTCGCTCAAGTTGATATTCTGCACCTCATCCACAATAAAGAACGCATTCGGGATCGATCTCCCCCGCAAATAATAGAGCGGCTCAATCTCCATAAGTCCCTGTTCCAGAAGATAATCGTAGGGTTTGCGCACCGCTCCGCCAGTGGGTCCCACCTGAGATTTGGACTGGGATTGCTGCCCCTGCTTTTGAGGCTGTGGACGCCGCCGTTTTTCATTGGCCCCCTCTCGCTGTGCCGGAGTAAAAATCCGATCTAGCGCATCATAAATCATTCGCGTCCAAGGGAATAGCTTCTCCTCAATCCCCCCAGGCAGCGCCCCCAAATCCTTGCCAATGCCGACAGCCGCGCGCGCAGCGCATATCTTGTGGTAATTGCCTTCATCCAAATGCATCAGCCCACTGTTGACACTCAAAAGCGTCTTGCCCGTGCCAGCGCGTGCAGCAGCCGTAACAATCTGGATTTGAGGGTCTAATAACGCATCATAGAAGCAGGTTTGCTCCAGATTGCGCGGGCGAATTTCCATACCGTGCCGCCCCCCGTAACTCTTCGGAATATTGAGGCGGCGCAGGCTCTGGCCGCAGATTCTGGCGGGGAGGGGATGGCCCATGCCACCGTTCACGAGCACGTAAGAAGCAAAGCGATTTGTCGGAAGCTGCTCGGGGTCGAGATTCAGAGATCCTTTGCTGGCAAACCGTTGAAAGAGAGTAGGTTCCAGCAGCAGCGTCGGAATGCCTTCGGAGAGGAGCGCGGTTTCCTCGCGGCTGGCGCTGATGCGTCGGTATTTTTCGGCGATAATGCCGCAAGCCTGCGCCTTCAGGCGCAGGGCGATGTCGTTACTGACGAGGATGACGCGGTAGTTTTTCCCTTTGAGCGCCTCGCGCTGGCGCAACGCGGCACCCAGAATCCGGTTGTCAGGGATCGAACCGCCGCCAAACGCTTCAAACGCGGCCTCCTCCGCGCGCCTGCCTTTTTGGCTGCTGGAAGTCAGGCCGGTGATGAAAAGGCTGCCGCCGCCGGGCGTCGGGATGGCCTGCTCGGGGTTGCTGGTGAAGTCAGGGAACAGCGTCGGATTGAGCACCGCTTCCAAAAGACGGTGGAATTCCCGTGCGTTGACTCCGATCTCGTTGCGTTCCGTCTTCTTGTTGTCGGTTTCCGAAAGGACTTCCACCGGGATGACCACATCGTGTTCGCCAAAGGCGAAGATGGCCTGGGGATCGTCCAGAATGACGCAGGTATCGAGAATGTAACGGGTCTTTGGCATGGCTGATTTTTCGCTGGCAAGGGATTTTAAGGCAAAGCAGAACCACCTGTTCCACGCCTAGATTGGAATAGTGGCAGGCGCATGGAAAGAGTTTTCCATCGCCTGCCGCATAACAGGCGAAAATTCCCAGTCCGCGCGCTTTTTTGCTTGAAAAAGTGCAAAAAACACCCGCCGAAAGCTCAACAGCCCATCGGCATAACGGCATAGTTTTTGGAAGCCCTATTTCAGGTCGTTGAGGAGATCGTTGAGAGCTTTGTCCGGCTTTTTGGCGGAGGGGTCCAGACGGGCATTGGCTGTCTCGGCATGGAAGCGGATGTGGCCCCAGAGGTCAGGATGGAGTGAGGCTTCGCTGGGGGCGTCGGCAGTGATCTGTGTGGTGACTTTATTGGACCAGTATTCGCGTTGCAAAACTTCCGTGCCGTCGGGGCCGCTCGTCAGGATGCCCCAGTCCATTTTGAGACGGAGTTCGGGTGTGATTTTCAGCCCCAGCGTGGCGAGCGGGATGGCGGCTTGAGCGACATAATGGTCACTGTCGCCGATGGAGAAAAACTTTGGTTTTTCCAGGCGCGTGACGCGGTCAAAGCTTACCGAGCCGACGCCGCTGATGACCTGCCACACCTTTTCCTGAGGAACGCCGGGAACGACGGACTGGTAGAGCACGGCTGTGGGCTCATCTCCCACGAAGGTGAGGAGCAGTCTCAGGTCGCCCGCCACCGGGGCGCGCCGATCCTCCGGAGCATTGGGATCGACGCCGATTTGCAGGTCCACGCTTGCGCCGGTTTTGAAGAGGTAGTCCCATTGCTTGCCTTGGTTTTTGAGTGGACCACGCTGGTCGATCTCATAAGCAAGGTAGAGGTTTTCGTCGTCGTAGCCGATGCGGAACTTCGCGTTGCCGTCGAGTTGCGCGCTGACGCCGGGCCAGTCGTTGAACTTGCCGTCAAGCTTGGGAGGAGCGGTCATGCGATAACAGTCGATAACGGGGGCGCGGGCATAGACCTTTTGGGTGCCGGTTTCGCGTTCCCACTTCTGGGTGGTTGTTAATGCGCCCGCGTCAACGGAAATATCGCCGCTGAAGCGTTTAAAGAGGTCCATGCCGGTGATTTCGACAATGCTGGCGTGGTTGTGCCCGGCAACGACATAGTAACGGTTGTCTTCCGTGCGGCAGACGTAGCCGTTAAAGTGTTCCTGACCCGGCGTGACATCGTCGAGCCGCATGCCGCGTGTATTCTCCGGGCTACTCCAAGGGAGGATATGTGGTTCGCGCAAATCGCGGAAGAACCGCCCGGCGAAGAGGCCGTCCGCCGTCATAATATTGAAGACGCCGACATTGTTGTTGCAGACGAGGAACTCGCCCAGATCGCCCGCATGGGCTGTCAGATGCCCGGCAATGCCGAGATCACTCATGATCTGGCCGGGGAAGGGTGGCTTGGCTCGGGTGAGCGCTTGGACGCCGGAGCCTTCGGTCCGGTGGGTCCAGAGCGGCTTGCCGTCGGGCTGCAGCACGGCGCAGACCTTCTCATGGCTGTCGTCTTCGAAGTGGTAGAAGTTTCCATTGTCGAGCCGGACTGTTCTACCGTTCCAGACGCTGGGGGAATCGACCCGCTCATAGACGGGAACACCATTGGGCAGCCATTGTTTGACGCGAAATCCGATGGGGCCGATTTGCGCGCCGAGTTGGTTGTCGAAAGTGACGGGCGTTCTTTCCTTTGGCTTGGGCCAGAGTTGCACATCCTCGGGATGCACCTGTCCATCACCGTGGAGATCGGACCAGGCGCAAATGTAATCGAGGAGAACTTTACCGCCGAATGCTTTGACCAGCTTTGGATCGAGCATCTGCTTGCAGTTGCCTGCGATGCCGATGGCGGCTACCAATCGGGCATGGTCCCCTTCGTGCAGATAGACAAGGCCGCACGGAGCAGCGACATTGGTGGGGGTGGTGTTGACGAGGTACAGGCGGTCATTCACGCGCCGGGGAACGTCGCTGGTGGCGTCGCCGTCGAGGGAGGTCAGGTTTTTGAGCCGCGTTTTGCCGGTCTTCCAGTCGATTTCAAACTCCAGCGGGCCGTAAAAGAACCGCCGTTTGTCACCGGGATCGATGCAACCGCCGCCGCCGTAGTAGGTAGGCCCGAGGAGTTCCTTGAGAAACTGCCCCTCGTGACTCCAGAGGCTGACACGTTTGGGCCAGAAGGTTTGATGGGCCGCCCATATCTGACCGTGCGGATCCACGGCGAGCGCGCTGACACCTTCCATGCGGTTGGGATCCCATGCGCCAGCTTGGGATCCGCCGGGCGCGCCGACGAGGCGGAGGAATTTTCCTTCGGGGCCATAGACGCGGATGTTCTTGCGATCCTTGGCGGCATCGAAGATAAAGAAATTTCCTTCGGTGTCGCAGGCGAGCGCAGTGGGTTCGATGAGATCGCTGGTGAGAACCCGGGGTGCGCCGCCGGAAAGGTTCACGCGCACGAGTTGGTTGTTGGCGAGAGCAAAGAGGTCGCCACGGGCGTTGATGGCCAGGCCGTTGCCGCGCGCGGGACCGCCGCCGGGCGTTCCGGCTTCGGGAAGCGGGGCTTCCTGGAGAAGTTTGCCCGTGGCGGCATCAACGACTTCCACCCGCTGGGTGATGAGCGTGTCCACAGGAGCTTCGCCACCGAGGTATTTGACCGGCGCAACGCCATAGACGTGGCAGCGCTTGAGGTCGAGCGTTGTCCCGCCTTGATCGGCTCGCACACCGACAGTGTGGTGCGGTTGGCTGTCCCATTGTTTCACAATGCGGAGGCGCAGCGCGCGTGTTTTGACTTCGCGGCCAAAGTCCACACAGCCGTCCAAGTAGCGGGCTAGGCTGTTGTGGAAGGGGTCGGGTTGATAATACTCGCGCCTTGGTTGGGTATAGGTGGCGACTTTCTCCCAACCTTCTACGGATTGGATGTCCACGGGGGCGTCGGAAGGCCCGGTGTAGGCATCCACTTCGGTCACTTCGCCGTCGATTTCCTTGATGGCGAGGCCGCGGAAGGATTGCGGCTGTTTCCATTCCATGGCGTAAATGGCGGGTTGCTCGGGGCTGAGCGGTTCGGCGCGCTGGGCATCCCAAGTGCCGTCAGGCGAGACTTTGCCGCTGTTGACGCGGACGGTGGCAGAGCTGAAGAGGTTTTCAAAACGGCGGCTCAGCAATTTCACACCTTCAAGGCGCCGCTGCCATGCGCCTGCATCCGCGCCTTCGAAACTCGATTTCTTGGATGAGGTAGAGTCCACTTTATCGAGCGACGGGCCGCCTTTTTTGTCTTCTATATCGGAGAGGATATCGTCCGCTACGCCCTCGCCGCCTTTCATGAAGGTGAATCGCAATGCACGGGTGGTTATGCCCGCTGGCAGTGTCTGGACAGCCCAAGTGCTTTTATCGGTGAGAGGAATGACCTCCCAGTCGTCTTTCTCCTGCGGACGCGGAGGGTAGGGGGCGCCGGACTTCAAGATACTGATTTGGAATTGCACTTTCTCTTCTTTGGGCGGCGGCGGGAAGACGAGGCTGCCGATGGCAACGGGCTTGTTGAAGGCGAGGAGGATATGCTGCAGGCGGTCGGGGGTTTTGGTGGATTCGAGCCAGGAGAGGCCAGTGCTGGAGGAACCTTGGCCGGGAGGAGTGTCTTGGAGGCGAAAAAGGCGGAGGAAATCCTTGCGCGGATCGAAGACAACTTCGTGAGGGAAGCGCTCCTTGCGCGGCGTCCCGTAGTTGGGCAGGCAGTTGAGTGGATCGACATCCCCGGCGGCAGCGGCGTTATTTAACCAGTTGTCAGGGGAGTGAATGGCCAGGTAGATTTTGTTATCGTGCGCGGCGAATCCCTGCACGCCGCGTTTGCGCTCCGCGCTTGGCGCGAGCATAGTCACGGTGCGGATTTCCCTGGTTTTCAAGTCCACGGCCCAGATGCCATCGGTGGTTTTATCCAGACCGGACGTAGCGAATCCGACGACGGTGCTGGTGTTGAAGAGGGACTTGCCATCGCTGGCGAGCATACTGCATCCGGTCCATGCCGCAAATTCGTGGTGCCCCCAGAGTTTGCGCCCATCAAGGTCGCACTCGACCAACCCGACGCCACTTTCCGAACACGGCGAGCCGATGAAGACGCTCTCGCCTGCGGAGCAGATGGCGCGCGGGGCAGTGTGGTCTGCCATCCAGCCGCCGGAGCCGTCCATGCCGGTGAGCCACGCAGGCCGCTCAGGGAAGTAGGTGTTGATATTCGGGTAAACTGTCATTTCGTAGCGTAGTTCCAGAGGGGGATGCGTGATGGCTTTCCAGTGGTATTTGCCTGGCGGAACGTAGAGGCCGTTCTCATCCTTGAGGTCCCACGCGACGGCGTTTTTCCCGGCGCTTTGCTGAATGTTGGCGACGAGGTTGCGGACGCGTCTGCCGTCCGCGCCATCAATGGCAAGCGTGACCAAACCTGCCTGTGCGAGTTCGTAGGGGATTTTAATGGGCGGTTCCTCCCGGACCTGAACGGGCGCGGTAGGGACTGGTTTTGTGCCGAGGTCGGCAAAAACGTGGAACCCGACGAGCCGCGCCACGGCCTCCTCGCTGACAGCGGTTTTAGTGATGCGTAGCCGGAGGGCGCGCGTTTGGACGGGGGTGAAGGTGAGCCAGCGTTGTTCGCCGTTGAGGGTTTGCTGGAATTTGCTGACGGTTTTCCATTCTTCGTCAGTGGCAGCGGCGGGATTGATCCCAGCCGGGCCGTTGAAGGTTTGGAGTTCGAATTGCTCGAAGTTGTCCTGCAAAAGCACTCCGTCGATTTGCCGTTTTTCCGGCCAGGAAAGGATGAACCATGAGGGGGCGACTTCGGTGATCGGTTCGGTGGGGTTGATGCCGTGCGCATTTTTTCCGGAGCTGCGCCAATCGCCGTACCCGCGCGTGATGCGGCCCGCATCATAGGTGGTGGGTGCGCTAAGGAAGGGTTCGGAGGTGTATTCGGCCTGGGCGTTGGCGGTTGCCGATGGAGTATGATTCGTTAGGCGTGGCGCGAGAAGGCGCACGTCGGCTGGACCGTAGCGCAGGATGGGTGTCGAGAAAAGAAGGGCGCGTGTGGTGGCTTGGGGCGGCAGCGGAATAAACCGAGGTGAGGTTTGATTTGGCGCGGCATCGAGAGGCTGCCAGTCGTCGAGATTGGCTGGGTTAGGAGGGATCGGCGCGCCGGGTTTGAGGATTTTAATGTCGCCTACGCTGCCGAGCACGGTGCCGATGGCAACAGGTTGCTTAAAGACGAGGAGGTATTGTGCTTCCTCTTTTTCCTTGGTGGAACAGCTGGACCGTTTGGAGGAGTCAGCGGGGGGCACCGAGAGGCCCAGGAGGGCTTTGAGTGCCTCGGCATCAACGGGTTCCTGGGAGCTGCCGCTCACGATCCGGCAGGTTGCGAAGTCAATATCTGATTCTTTGACGGCGCTGGGAAACGGTACGGCGGCAGGCGGTGGAACCGCCATCCCGGAGGTCAGACTTTGAAGCAGAAGAAGACCGGCAAGAAGAGGGAGCAGTTTCATGGGAGGATGAGGTGAGATGGGTTATTTGTCGTCTTTTTTCGATGCGCCGCCGAGGGTCACGTCCACGCCGTAGTTGATGGACAAATCCTGGTGAGCTCTGCCTGCTTGCGGTGTGTTGAGATAGACTTTGCAGACAGTTTTGAGAGTGCGGATGGCAGCTTCTCTGTCGCCCTTGGCGGCGTAGTGGGCGGCAATGCGGTATTGCGCTTCCGGGGCGTCGATCTTGAAGAAGTTGACGATGCCCATCAAGGTCTGGATGGCAGCGTCGTTTTGCTTGAGCCGACCCTGACACTCGGCGACTTGGAAGAGGGCTTGCGGATCGCGCTGCGACTGTTGGTAGGCGGCGATGGCTTCCTGGTATCGGCCGTGCTTTTGCAACACCTCGCCGAGCCGCCATTGGATTTCGCCAACTTTATCCGCGTGTTTGCCGAGCATGGCTTGGTAGGCTTCGATACAACTCTTCGCGTCATTTTCTGCAAGGTAGGTTTCAGCGATTTCATGGTCGGCCGTGTAAGCGTCTTTCATTTCGTGAAAGACGAGCCGTGCTTCGCTAAATTTGTGACTATCGCGCAGGTGGGAGGCGTATTCGGAGCGCATTACGTCGTCTTCGGGATGGGTTTTGAGGAGCGCGGCGAACCGTTCCGTGGCTTTGTCTGTCACGCCTGCGTTGGCAAAAATGCGCGCGCACCAATGATCTGCGAGGCTTTTCTGCGCGGGATCGGTGGTGGGCTGTTTTTCGATGAACGCCACGGTTTCAGCGGCGAGCACTGGGAGCGCTTTTTTCCCTTTTTCGCCGTAGAGCGTCTGGATGTTTTGTGCTTGCGGACCTTGCATGGGTTGCATGGAGCGAGCGGCCCAGGAGGCAAAGACGATGAGCGGGTCCTTTTTCTTGGCTTGGCTGACGAGCGCAAAACCTTCGGCGGGTTTGTGTTCTTCGATCCAATGCATGACGAGCCGTTGTTGCGCGAGGTTGTGAAGATTTTGGGTGTCTTTGTATTCGCCGGTGGCCAGGTATTGCATGTGCGGCGTCCATTTATCGATCTGGCCGAGGCGGAAGTAGATGGCGCAAAGTTCGTTGCGAGCGAGCGCTCCGAAGTCTTCCTTGGACCAATTTTCGACGACTTTCTCGAAGGCTTTTGCAGCTTGTTCGGCATCGCCTCCCTGGTTCAAACAGACACCGATAGAGTATTGGGCGGCGGCAGCGTCGATGGAGTCCGGGAAGTAGTCGATGACGTTGCGGAATTCATTGATGGCGGTGTTCACTTGGCCCAGTTGCCGGGTGCATTCAGCGAACATGAATTGCGCGTAGGAGGCGACTTCGGATTTGTTGTGAAGTTGGAGGAAGAGTTCGTATTCGGAGAGGGCGCTTTTGTAGGCTTTTTGGTCCACGTAGTGTTCGGCGCGGCTGAGTTGGTGGCGCTCCTCTTCGGTGAGGCGGGTCCAACGCTCCGCAGCCAGTTTGGCTTGAGCGGGATGGAGCGTCAGGCAAAGGGCGGCGAGAATGCCCAGCGTGAGAAGGAAGCGGTTTTTCATGAGAGATTACGCAGGTGTTTACTTATCAACTTCCGTGGCCAAGACGATAGCGGCGTCGCATTGGTTCACGATGTCCATCATTTTGACTGCGCTGCCGTAATCGACCCCTTTGTCGATATTGATGACGACAGCGCGGTCTTTACTTCCGGCGAGCTTGCCTTGGATACCGCCTTTGATGGCGTCCCAAGTTGTTTTTTCGCCGTTGAGATAGACGTCCTTTTGCATATTGAGCTGCACGGTGACGCTTTTGTTTTCGGCGCTCTTGCTGGTGGCGGCTTTGGGCAGTTTGAGGTTGATGCCGGTGACGGTGACAAATGTTGTGGCCACCATGAAGATGATGAGCAGCACGAGAGAGATGTCGATCATCGGGATGAAGTTGATCGCCGCGATCGGTTCGTCGGATTCGTCTTGGATGTCCATAAGCGTTGGGAAGGGTTAGTTGTGCGTGGCTGGCTCCGGCTGTTTCTTCCGGAGGTCGCGGTAGATTTGGAAAGCGGAGGATTCCAGTTCCAAGGCGAGGTTGGCGATGGATTTGGTAAAGTAGTTGTAGAACATCAGGGCCGGGATGGCGACAAGCAGACCGGTGGCGGTGGAGACGAGGGCTTCGGAGATGCCTGCGGCGATGACGTTCGGGCCGCCCATGCCTTGGGTGCTGATGTCGGAGAAAGCGCCGATGATGCCTTTGCAGGTGCCGAAGAGGCCGACGAACGGAGCGATGGAGGAGACGGTGGCCAGAACGGGCAGGTAGCGTTTGAGGCGGGCCATCTCGCCTCGCATGGCGAGCGTCATGACACGCTCGGCGTCGGCGCTCTCCGCATCGCAACTCGATGCGGCCTCGGCGATGACCATCGCGGCGAGCGGTGATTCGCTTTTGTGGCAATGCGCGAGGATGTCGTCGTATTGTTTTTTCTCAAAGGCGTCCTGAATCGCGGCGCGCAATGACTGGGTGGCGAGCCGGATTTGTTTGAAGAAGTCGAGTCGTTCGAGCACGACCCCAATGCTGATGACCGACATCAAGATCAAGGTGGCCATGGTGAAGCCACCGGCGATTATCCAATCCCACAACATAATATTATTTTTTAGGTTAACGGTTTCTGTTGACGTGTTTTTAGAGTGATAAAATGAGGGGCGTGTTCATTTTTTGAGTTTTCCATCGAGCGAGAGTTTCCATTCGCTGTAGCCCGCCATCGCTTGCGCGAGGATGTTCACGCCCAGTTGGTAAGCTTGTTCTGCGGACTCGGCACTGGTGCCACCGTGGGTGTCCTTCCAAGCATCGGAGATGGAGCCCTGGTGGTAGAAGGCGACCCAGCGGCCGTCCTTTTTCCAGCCGAGCGCGCGCGTTCCGCTATGGGCCCAGAGCGGCGGACAGCCATTCAGCGGGTAGGGGGCGCGGTAGATGATGTCGTCGTCGGGGATTTCCACGGGGGCGATTTCCGGCAGGGCTTGCTGCATAAGATAAAGGAAGGAGCGGTGGAAGGCGTTGCCACCGTTGTCGCCAAAGATCATGCCGCGATTATCCAGGAGGTAGCTACGGACGAATTTGGCGTCGCGCGGATCGAAGCGGATGCCGGAGCTGCCGCACATGAAGACGACGGGCGGGGCGCTGCCCCGGACGTAGTGGCCCAGTTCAGCTAGGGTGACGTCGCGAGGGATCGTGGAGACGGGCATGTGGGCGCGTTTTCCAAATTCCTTGGTCATGTTTTCGTCCGAGCCGTTGCGCAGATTTAAGTCCCAGTTGCCGCCATCGTAGCGGACGCGGATGAAGACGAAGCGCGCGCCTTCGCGTCCGGCGGCGTATCCCGCCGGGCCATCGCCTTCGCCCTGACCGATTTTGTATTCGTTGGCGGTGACTTCCTTGAGGTTGAGCGGAGTCATTTCGAGCGGTGGGGTCTCAAAGATGATCGGGCTGTTCGGGTTGACGAGGATGTGCTTGCGCTGGACTTTTTTCACTTCGACGCGCATTTGCTTGATCATCGCTTTCGGTTTGCCGGAGCCTTTGACGAGATCGTAGGTTTTCTTGCAGCCGGGGATGAACATCAGCAGCACGGAGGCAAGCAAGAGGAGGGCGTGCCCCAGGAAGGAATAGGTGAGGCAACGGCGCAACCGTCCGTGCGGGCCTGCCCAATACAGGGCATCGTGCCGGAAGGGATTCCAGACGCGGAGGTCGGAGGCGGTTGTCGAGCTTGTCATCTCGGACGGGGTCGGGAAAGCGGTCGCTTACTTCAGGTCTTTCAAGAGATCGTCGCCCTTGGCGGAGAAGGGGCTGGAGGGCAACTCTTCCGGTTTGGCAGTTTTGTCGATGCCGAGAACTTTCTCTGCCTGCACTGGGGGCTTCGCCTCCTCGGTGGCGGTGGGGGCGGCTGTGGGAGATGGGGTTGCGGCAACTGGCGCGGACTTATCCGTAGTCGCGTTTGGCGCGTTGGCTGGTGCAGGGCTTTTCGCAGCCTCGGCAGCTTCCGCTTTTTTCGCGGCCGCCTCCTCGGCGGCGGCTTTGGCTTTGCTGGCAAGTTCCCGCTGGTGGAAACCCAAGTAGCTTACGCCGCACAGGGAGGCGATGAGGAAGGCGTGCAATAGGGCGGAGACGCCGGTCCATTTCCAGAGGATTTTCGGCGAAGCTTCGCCGCGAACGGTTGCAGGTTGCGTTTGCATGTTTATGAGAGGGGTTTCTTATTGCGGCACGTCTTTATCGGCCATGTTGACCATTTCGGGAAGGACGAGTTTGCCACGCGCGAACTTTGCGGCGTCGCTCTCCGGGTAGTCCCAGGTGACGCGCTTGTAACGGCGGAAGGCGAGGTCCATCTGATGGGCGCTGCGGTAGGATTCGCCTGCCCAGAAGATGGCGTCGGGACGGAACTTGCCGCGCGGGTAGTTTTCCACCAGCATATCGAAGTCCTTGCCTGCTTCCACGAATTGATCGGCCTTGAACCAGCATTGCGCGGCGCGGAAGAGCATCCGCTCAGCCCACTCGTGTTGCGGGAAGCGCTCGACGAACTTCATGGAGACACCTGCCGCCGCCGGATACTCTTTTTTGTTGTAGAAATATTCGGCGATACGGACGACAACGTTTGCCACGAGCGGATTGTCGGGCCAAGTGTAGGCGAGCGTAACATATTCGGCGCTGGCGGCATCAATGTCGCCCTTCTCTTCATGGCACTGGCCGAGTTTGTATTGAGCGTCAGGAGCGAGAGGATTATCCGAGTGGTTCTGGACGATGCGTTTGTAATATCCAATCGCCTCGTCGTATTTCTTCAACTCCTGAGCAAACTGGCCGAGCAAGTAGTCCGTGCGGGCCTCGTAGGTTTTGCTCGGGTAATCCTCGCGCAGTTCCTTGAGCAGTTGCATCCCTTCGCTGAGGGCGTTGGACGCCTGGGTTTCCTGCTTGAGGGTGTGATAGTTCTTGAACAGCTCGAAGTAGGCTTCCGCCATGCGGAACTGGGATTCGATGGCGACCTGCTCCGTGGCGTATTTTTTCTCGAAGACGAGCAAGTTCAGGTCGGTGCCTTTGACGACGTTGATGGACTTCTCGATTTTGGCGGACGGATCAGTTTTGCTCGCGTAGGTGAGCGTGATGGTGTCGCCGAACCACGCTTCCAGGCTGTCGCTATTCGATGTCGGTTTTTCGGCAGCGGCGAGTGGGATGCTGCCGGTGAATTCGCCGCTGTGGTTCAGAGTTTCCCTCAGTGTCGCGGTGTACGCTGCGCTGCGCGAACTGGTGAGGTGGACTTCGATGGTGTCCGGTTCGGACGTGGCATCGGCGGTGAGATCGCGAATGGAGAGGTAAATTTTGTCGCCAAGGTAAAGAGCATCCACGGGTTTCTCGTATGTGTTATCGGTGAATTCCACGCTCGCAGGCACGGCCAATCGCGCCTGATCTTTGTATTCCTTGCCGTTGACAGTGTAGGTGACAGTGATGATGTCCTGACCGTTGAGGTTGAGGACCGGGACGATGTTGGCCATTTGCGGGTCCTGGATGGCGGCGGGGCCGCGGCGCGGGACGAGCGTGCGGGTGTCCCCTGGTTCAAGGACGACGGAGGAGGGGGAATCCTTGTCGCCAAGGTTCATAAAGATCTGGCCGATGAAGTGACCGCGTTCCAAGGCTTCATCGACGAGGCGACGGTCAATAATGCGGCCCCGGTCGATAGTCGCCAGCGGGCAGATGACTTCTGCGCTGACGCCGCCGGAGGTGGTTAATGTGGCTTTAACTTCGCTGAAAGAGTTCTTCGCCGCTGCCGGATCGATGATTTCAAAGGTGAGCGGCGGGTGGAAGGCGATGGGTTTGATGGCAGGCGCCTCGGTGGTGCCGGACACGGGGAGATATTGGAAATATTCTGAGCCATCTTTGCGCGTCTGCACAGTGGTTGGCACGAAGGCGACTTTGACATCACCAGGCGTGGCAGCGTCGAGGTGGGCGATCCGGCGGGTCGGCACGCCGGGATCGGTGTTCTGCTCGTCGAGATAGATGGCATCCAACGTGACGCCGGGGTCGAGCTTGAAGCCGTTGGGATGCTCGGGCGACCAGATGTCGAGTTCCTTGGTGAAGACTCCGCTAAAACATTCAGTCTCGATGGCTTCCATTTGGGTCTCCTTGCCGTCGGAAGTCTTGAGGGTGAATTTTACTTTGTCACGTTGGTCGCTCACGTCGCAGTCGTAGTCAACAATCCTTACGATGACGCGCTGACCGGGCTCGGCGCGGCGAACTTGCTTGATGTATTTGTCGGGCTCGCTCCGGCCCGGAACAGACCGGAATTCGTAGGCAATAAAGTCGCATTTTCCGTTGTAGTAGGTGGCCTGCAGATCCTGCGTCAAGGTGCGCGGCTTGCCGGTCATGTTGATTTCGTCCTCGTAGGTGGCGGTGATGCGGTCGCTGGGGGTGAGGCGCAAGGCATCTCCCGAGACGGCGGCGGCATCGGTCTTAGCCGGGATGAGCACGGCGCCATCGGCGTTGCTGACTTCGATTTCTCCGATGCGCGGGGCGGCTCCGATAAACTTTTCAATGAGAATGCGGACGTAGCGGCCCTCGGCTCCCACAAGTTTTGCGGTGGCCCCGAAGAGGTCGCCTTCGGGAAGCGGAGTGATCCGATCTGTCTGCTGCTTCGTTGCGGCGGTGAAATTCGCCGTTGCAGCTATGGTTGTCCAGTCGGTGAGATTGTTGGAAACTTGCACGCCGTATTCGATGGGCAGCTTGTTTTTTGCAGAACCATCGGAACTCCATTTCAGTTCGCCGAGCTTGGCGGGCTTTTTGAGATCCACGACAATGAACTTGGGCGCGCGACTGTCGTTAAGTCCTTCCCAAGCGGTTTTGATGTTGTTGTCAACGGCTCGCACGGCTTCGTTGCCGATGGAACGGTCGCTGGCAAAAATGTTCGCGGCGATCTCGGTTGTTTTAAGCGTGCCTCGGAAGATGCCGGTATGCGGGGCGGTTTCTGTGAGTGTGGCAGCGACGCGGCTTCCGCTGGCTGCGGTAACAAGTACCTTGACTGTGTCGCGATCCTTGGTGATGGAGCGGTCAGGGTCTTTGACTTGCAGGTAGATGTTGTTGCCGGGTTTGAGGGAGTTGCCGCTACGAAATTCCTGGCGGTATTCGAGCCCAGCCTGTTTGCCTGCGATCTGGCGCTGTTGGCGGAGGCGTTCCTCGAAGGTGATTTCCTCCTCTTCCTTGATTTCTGCGGCGGAGATTTTGAACTCGGCATCGGAGGCAAGTCGGATGTTGGAGCGTGGCGGCGCGATGTTGGTGAATTGTTTTTTGAAGTCATCAGGATAGTCGTAGGTGATAATATCCGTGCCGCTGACTTGGAGGACGTGGTCTCCAGGTTTTGGTGCGCCGAGTTCTGTGGGCAATTCCGCGCGGAAGAAGCCTTTGCCTGCCGAGCCGGATTCGAGGCGCACGATTTCACGGTCACCTCCGCTGGTGGTGACGACGACGGGGACATAGCTTTGGCCGCGACTGACGCCGAGGTCGGCATCCTGAATGACGATGTTCAGCGGCATTCCGGGCGTGTGCCACTGCTTGGCGTTGCTGCCGATGAGGCCGATGCTGCGTAAAAGCGTCAATTCGTCGCTGAAACGGTTTTCCTGCCCGTAGAGCTCGGAGAGGCGGTAGAGGATGGAGTCGGCCACGTCGTTCGAGGGCGCGAGGTCCATGACGTTGCGGAAGCGGGCTTTGGCGTCCTCGGTGTCGCCTCGCTGCTGCGCCAGCACACCCAGTAGGAATTCGCCCCGGCTGGCGATGAGCTTGTCTTTGGATTTAGCCATGCCCTCGAAAATTTTGGCCGCATCCACATACATCTTTTGGTTGAGGTAGCATTCCCCAATGCGGAATTGCGCATCAATGGCTTCAGCTGTTCCGGGGAAGCGGTTGATGAGCGAGGTGCATTCGGAACGTGCCAGATCATAGCGCATCGTCTTGAAGTAAAAGTCGGCGAGTTGGAATTGCGTCTTGGCTTTTTCTTCGATCGGGACTGTCGTCGAATTTTCGTTGGCGATGATCCAGCGGGTCAGGATTCTTTCCGCCATTTCGCGCGAGGGATCGTCATCGCGCTGGAGCAGTCGATCAGAGACCCAGCGCAGGAAGTCAGCGGGCAACTTGTCCTGGTGTTTCTCAAACAAGGCTTCGTTTTCCTGGAACATTTTCCACGCGGCCACGGGATCGCCCATGCGCAGGCTCATGGCGGCTTTGAGGAGCGGCGACCATTCGAGCTTGTCGTTGATCTCGGCGGCGGGGAACCCGTATTGGTTGCTCAAGCTGAAGAGGGCTTGTGAGGCTTGCGAACGGAGCTTCGGGTCCACCCCGCTGAAACGGTTGATGGCGGCCCGCAGGACGAGTCCTGCCAGTTCCGGTTTATTGAGGGTGACGAGTTGTTGCGAGAGCGGAATGAAGACGGTTGCCAGTGCGCCGCCATCGTTTGTGAGACTGTTGGCGGTGAGGCGGTTAAGGCTGTCCGTGAATTCCAAGTTCTGCCCCAGGAAAGCTTGGCGCAGCATCAGGCTGGAGAGCCAGCTTTGTTGGGGGCTAACGAGAGTGATCAGGTTGGAAAGCAGCGCGATCTGATCGGGTTTGGCTTCTTCCACTTTGGTGCTGGAAACGCTCTGGTTAAGAGATTCCGCCCATTGGGTTGGCAGTGGTCCAACGCTCCATGCCAAGTCTCCGGGCCGCGCGGCAGCGGACTGGAGAGCTTTGATGGCGGCGTTTGTGTCTTTCTTTTCGGTGACGAGCAGGTGTCCCCGGAGCAATTGGATGCTGCCTTGTTGCGGGCCGCGTGAGGGGCGCGCGAGGTAGGCGTCGAGCATTGGCAGCGCCCAATCGGCAGCGTTGGTGAAGGAGGTGGCGATGGCCAGAAGAACGGCATGGTCGTTGCCGGTGGGCTGCGCGGCCTTTGCGGTGGAGATGAGGGTTTGCTTTGCCGGCTCCAGTTCTCCGGTGGTAGCATAGGCGATGCCGAGGCGGCGCTGGGCATCGACGGCGAGGGAGTTGCCGGGATAGAGGCTGTTTAGGAATTTGAATTGCGCCTGCATTTCGGCGGGAAGGCGGTTCTGCTCAGCAATCGCAAAGCTATAGCTGCGGATGGCACTCCAGTTATCGTGTGGCCAGGTGTTGCCGCCCGCTTTGGCGATGGCGTCGTCGAGGAAGGCGATCAACTCACGATTTTTGGGTGCGCCGATTTGTTGGCCTGCCACGACGAGGTATTGGAGCGGACCGGTCGCGCCGGGATATTTCGCGAGGAAAAGTTTGCTGGCAGCAACGACTTTTTCCCACTGGCGGTCCTGATAAAGTGCGCCGATGATGTCAGTGCCACCTTCGAGTCCGAGCGCTCCACCCGCCTCGAGAAGCTTGGGCAGGAGGGCTTCGCCGGTGCGGGCTGCTCTCCGTTCCTTGTCGGCGGAACGCGCCGCTTCAAAGCCGGACCGCTCGGCTTTTACCAGTTCGTTTTGCTTCACGCGCTGGAGCATTTCGTGAAGCTTCCTCGCTTCGCCCGCGAGTGGCTTGAGTGCAAAGAAGGGTTGAAAAGTGGCATCAAGCGAGTCGGATGCCGGACCCCACGCGATGGTGCGGGTCAGGTATTTTTCCAGCGAAGGGAGCAGGGCGTCGAATTTGGCGATTGAGTCATTGACTTTGTCGGTATTGGGCAATCCAGCAAAACAGATGATGGCGGCGAGTTTGATGACATCCGGGCCTGAGTTGGCGAGGCCGTCGGTTTCCAGGAATGTCTGGATGGCTTTCAGGGCTCCGGCGGCGTCTTGCTGGTTCCAGGCGGCTTGGGCCTGGCGATAGCGGATCAAGCTTTGCGCGTTGAATCGCAGCGTGAGGTTTTTTTGCGCGGGAAGCGCGGCGAGGGTTTGTGTCAGGAGCTGAGTGTGTACCTCGGGGCGTTTGGTGGTAGAGGTGATCTCCCAATGGAGAGTCCATGCGGCATCGTTGGCGGGATTGAGGGCGAGCAACGCAACAAGTTGCTTCTCTGCTTCCTCTCCGTTTTTCGCACGCCATAAGGCGTTCGCCAAGGCAAGGCGCAGACGTGGTTCCCATGCGGTGTTGATGAGTTTCGGCAGGAGTTGGGTGCCGAGGGCGATGGCGCGGGTGGCGAGGTCGTCCCGGTTCAGTTGAGAGAGCGCTTCGACGGCGGTGATTTGGAGTTGTGGATCACCGGTGGCAGTGGCGAACTCGGTGGCCAGCGGTTCGATGAGATCGTAACCGCTCGGATCGCGCCGCATGGCGTCCAGGATGGCACCGTTACGGCCAAGATCGGGAGTGTAGGTGGGCATTTTGCGCTCGGCTTGAAAGGCGGCGATAGCGGCCTTGAAGTCGCCTGCGGCGGCAAGGTGGTAAAATTCCTGGAAGGCTGCTCCCGCCGGATCCTGAGGGAAGGCGACCTTGAAACGGTGCGCCGTTTCCGCCGCGCCGCGCTGGTCTCGCTGGCTGGCTCGCTGGCGGTAGAGTTGAAGGAGGTAATCGTGGGTGCGAGGATCTTGCGGATAGGATTCAGTGAATTCCACAAGACTGCGTTCGGCGAGATTCGCGTTGTTGAGCAGTCCGGCAACGCGGATGGCTCCGGCAAGGGCTTCTGCCCGCTCTGGCACGGCGGGAGTTTGCTCGGCGACGGAGCGGTAGAGGGTGTGCGCATCCAGCAGGTCCCCACCTGCTTCGTGCAGACGGGCGTTGAGCAGGACCATCGCGTTGCGCTGGGGATCAGCGGGTGTTTCGCGCAGGAAGCGTTCGACGGTTTTCTGGGCGGAGATGAGGCGTCCAGCGGCGAGTTGCGTGCGGGCCAGTTCGACAGCAAGGGCCGGGCTGCCCGTGCCCGCGTCGCGCAGAGCTGCTTCGAGTTTGGCGATGGCGTCGTCGGGCTTGCCGGCGAGGACGAGTGCGCGGGCGTCATCGAGCGTGGAAGCAGAGGCCGGGAGGCACGCCGCAAGCATGGCTGCAAGGAAGATGAAAGAGCGGAGATTCATAAGGGTCGAGGAAGTTCGTGTGTTGGGGGAGGTGGTTCGTTTAGTTGCTGCCGCTGCCTGCCGCTCCGGTTCGTTTCTGAATGGCCTCCACGATTTTCTGCGCGTTGGAGACGCTCTTGCTGTTGGGGTAGGTCGAGATGAGTTGGTTGAATTTCTCCAGCGCCGCATCGTATTTTTTCATCTTCACGAGGCAGCGCCCGTAGTTGTAGAGCACGACATCGATGAATTTGCTGTCCTGGTATTGCTGGAGCGCTTCCTCGTAAATATCGAGCGCGCGGGTAAAGTCCTCTTTACTGTAGTAATACTCGGCCATTTTGGAGAGGGCGTCTCCAGCTTGGTTGGAATTAGGAAATTTCTCGAAGCACGCTTTGAAGGCGAGGAACGCTTCATCGTAGTAATTTTTGTTTTTTTCCGCTGTGCCGAGTTCCTCAAAGCACTCGCCGACGGCGTATTGCGCGGCGGGGGCGAGCGGCGAGTTCTGGAGCGCGGCAAGTCGCCGGAAGACGCCAATGGCTTCCTGATATTTGGCTTGTTTCTGGCGGACCTGCCCCATGAGGAGGAGTGCGTCGTCCACGAAGGGGCTCTCCGGGAAGCGGCGCTGGAGTTCCAAACACATTTGCGCGGCCCTGTTGAGATCATCCATGGCGAAATAAATCTTCCACATCTGGACATAGGTTTGTTCCAAGAGCCGTTGGTTGAGGGAGCCGTAATTTTTGGCGACCAGCTCGGTTTCCGTGAGCGCCTGTTTGAATTTATCGTTTGCCTGCTTGGTCAGGCCGAGGTCCTTGTAAATGTTGCCGATGTTTTTGAGGGCTTCGCTGGTTTTGAGGGCGGTCTTGAATTTCAGTTCCTCGTCGTTGATTTTGGCGTTGGCCACTTGCAGCGGGTTGAGGTTGCCTTCGATGACCTTGGCTGTGGTTTTGCGCACGACGGGCTGAGGGTCGAGGTTCACTTCGTCCAGGTATTCGACTTCGAGGAGGTCACCGACTTGCGCTACCAGAGCGTCGGGGTGTGGGGTATCACCCTGGCGGGCCAGAGAGATGATGCCCACAAAAACGCCTGTGTGAACGGGGGTTCCAGCGACAGCCTTTTCATCAGGCTTCTCGACCAGTTTGATTTTCTTTTCGTCGATCACCTTGAACACCGGCTCGGTTTTTTCAATCGGTTCCATGGTTGTGTCAGCATCGGGCTTCTTGGCTTTTTCGCCGTCCGGGTTTTCTTCGACAGGGCGTTTGGTGCGGACGATGACTTCGATCTGGTCGGCTTTAGCCGAGGTATCGCGGTCAGAATCCTGCACGAGGAGGAAGGCCGGTTTGTCGAGCACGACGGCACCCACGGGCTCGGCAAACGCGCCGTCCACGATTTTTACCTTGGCGTTGCCGACGACCTGGATTTCCTTGGTGCGCAGGATGTTGAGTTGGCCGCTGGCGGGAAATTTGTCCACACAGGTGACAGTGATTTTGTCCGCGCCGATGAGTTCGAGGATGCCGTTTCCCGGAACGGGTTCGCCGAGTTGTGTGCGGATGCTGCCCATGAAGACGGCCGAGCCTTGCATGATGGGGAGACAGGTAACGGTTTCCTTGTCGCCGGAGCGGGTTTGAACGGTGGCGACGACTCCGGTGCTGCCTGATTGGGCGGCGAGGGCTTTATCCTCGATCTTGATATAGAGGCGCTTGCCCGCATCGAGTTTTTCGGCTTCCTGGGCGGTCGGATCAATGGAGGTGCCGACATTTTTAAAGGCGTCGATGGCGTTGCTGTAACGGCCCATTTTGAAGTGGGCCTGCCCGATATAATAGTAGGCGTCGTTGGAGTAGGGGGAGCCGGGATGGAGTTTGATGACTTTGCGCAATTCGCCGAAGGCTTCCTCATATTTACCCATTTCAAAGTAGCAGACACCGATTTGCAGGCTGGCGTCGCCGACCTGATTGTCATCCTTGTTTTCCTCCACGGCAACCCGGCGGAACTGGTCGAGCGCAAGATCAAATTTTTTCTCGGTGAGGTATTGCTTCCCCATTTTGAGGCGAACCAGGAACCGCCAGCGCGAGATGGGGTAGCGGTCAAGCATCGCTTTGTAGAGGTCCATTGCGGCGGGGAGTTCCCCGGCTTCCAACCGTGCGTCACCCGCATCCAAGAGTGCTTTGGCTTTCTTGTCGTCCACCAGGGACGCCGCGCCGCCGCTTGCCGGAGTGGTTGTTCCTGTCTGGGAGAATGAGGACGGGGTGGACAGGAGCGCCAGCGCGCATGCGAAGAGAGTTATCTTCAAGAGCTTGTGCATAAAAAGACGAAGGGGATGCTTGGGTGGAGGGAAAACGCGGTTACAATAGGAGGTAAAATGTAACCGATAAACCCGCCGGGGTGGAAAAAGTTGCGGGTTTTTCCCGGATTTTTTGGGATTTTGGCAGAGGAGAGGCGGTTCTTACCGATTCCGCCGGGGTGTGGCTGGATTTCCAGCGACTACGATGCCTGGGGCAACGTCTTTGGTGACGAGTGAGCACGCTCCGACGACCGCCCGGTCGCCGATGGTGATGCCGGGCAGGACGAAGGCGCGCGCGCCAATGAAGACGTCCTCGCCGATGGTGATTTTAGCCACCTGTAACGGGAATTTTGGGTCGTTCAGATCGTGCGTGCCGGTGCAGAGGTAGGCTTCTTGGGCGATGACGGAGCGGGCACCGATCTCGATTTCTCCCAAGGTGTAGGCGTTGGCGCGGTCACCCAGGCAGGCGCGGTCGTGCAGGATGAGGTTCCAAGGGATTTGGATGCGCGCCCGCTGGTGGACGAACGGGGTGCCATGGATTTTTGCGCCGAAGCGTTTCAACCAGAAAAGCCGCCAGCGGTTGAGGGGTTTGGGCGTCCATTGGCAGAAGAGAGCCCAGCAGTATTCCCAAAGGAGCATTCCGATGCGGCCCGAGAGGGACCACGGCGAGTCGTAGGCGGAGGCTTGATTGAAGGTTTTCACGGGTTGGAGGGAACGGGTAGGGTTGCGGCTTCCGGAATAAATTTTTGCCAGAATGGCAGGTCATACCGCTGCCACGCATGACAGGCAAAAGGGAGGCGGTGGCCCGCCTGTTCGTAGCAGTGAGCAGGCGCGTAATCAAAGGCAAATTGCAACCCGGTCTTCAGGTCTGGCAACTTGAATCCGGGCCAGAAGTGGGGTGCGTTGATGGACCAGAAGATGTCTTCGTTGAAATTGGAGAGCGTTGCCCAGCGAATGTCGTTGTGAATGCGCGTGAGGCGGAGCAGACCGCTAAAGAAGCGCGTTATCTTGCTGAACAAGCCAGGTTCGGAAGGGGTTTGTGCCCAATACTGGATCGGGGTGAGGTAGCGTTTGCGCGAGGCGAGGACTTTGAGGGCGGCTTCGACGTTGCGCAGGGAGAAGCCCCCGTTGCCCACGCACCAGAGCTTGCCTTCGGGTTGGGGCGGCTCGTAGCCGTGGAAGAGCGGCGAGCCGATGTAGTCGTAGCCGCGCTGACACCACTCCAGGAGTTCATCGCGCAGGAAGTAGCAGTCGAGCTGGTAGATGAGGATGTAGTGGAAATCCCGGAAGCGTTCGTAAAAGTGGCTTTGGAGCAGGAGTTGGCTGTAGTCGCGGACGGTGAGGAACTCGAAGCGCTCGACTTTCAGCGAGGGATGCTCGGCGACGTAATCGGACACATCCAGCCAAGGTGGCGCCATCATCACAATGGGAAGATGGCTGTAAAGTTCCCAGAGTCTGCGATAAGCGATGCGCTCCGTAGCGCTGAGTTCTCTCTTGTAACAGGGGACGACGATCGCAACGAGATTTTGGCTCATACTCGGTGGTGAGGAGCGGCAGCGGCTGGTTTTGCGAGGCGAAATTTATCCCGTGCGGGTTCGCGCAAAATGCGAAGTATTGACCGAAGGCGGGCGGGCAAACCGACGCGTTGGCCGCTCCAGAGCATAGTGAGGAGTTCGTCGCCGAAACGGTTCCATTTTACTTTGGAGGGATGCCTCATCGGGCCATTGGGTCTGGCTTGGAGTTGTAAATGGGAGTCTGTATCGGCGGTGTGCGTGGAGTCAGCGCCAAACCCGATGTTTTCAACGAGGTTGTTGAGCGGGACGATACAGAGTCCGTGCAAAGAGCGACAGGTGTAGGTCCAGGAAAAATCCCAAGTGTTGACTTTCGCGTGGTTGAGCCGCGCCTCCTCAAAAATGGGGAGCCAGAAGTAAGTCTCCCACTTGCTTGCGAAGCTCGCGCGGAAGGCGTCGGCGCGGGCGTCCCAAGTTGCCATTTCCAGATCGTAGTGACGCCAGGCGCGCCGCCACGTTGCCCAGCCCCAGATCGAAGCTTGGTGGCTGAACCAGTAACTGGCCTTCTCGCGAACGAAACAGGTGGCGAGGTTGCTGCCCGCGATGTGCATGATGCGCTCGTCGTCACGGTAGCGGTGGAGCAGGTCTTCGCAGAAGGGAAAGAAGCTTGGGTCCGGCAGACAGTCGTCTTCGAGAATGATCGCCTCCTCCACCACGGAGAAAGCCCAGTTCAATCCCGAGGCGATCCGGGTCCGGCATCCCATGTTGACTTCGGCGTATTCGGTGAGCACTTCGCACGGCCAGTCCACGCCGGTTTCGATGAGCGTGCGCACCTGACTCACTTTTTCGGCCTCGCCGTGAACGTGGGGGCGGGGGCCGTCGCAGATGACAAGGAGCTTGGGCGGTTGCGCCGCGCGGATGCGTTCAAACACCCGGCGCGTTGGCTCCGGGCGGTTGAAGACCATGAAGACGACGGGGGTGTTCATGAGGCCGGGGTGGCGCGGGCTTTGGGCCACTTGAGCCAGCCGCGGCTTTCGAGTTTCAGAAGGAGATAGAGGAACCGTTTCGTAAACCAGCTGAGTTGCGCGTGGTGGATCGCGAGATGCTTGATGTAGCCTTGCATGTGCAGGGCGTGGAAGAAAATGCGCTCGCCGGTGGCTTCGATGACGCCGTAGGGTTTGCCGTTTTCAAAAGAGATGTCTTTGGCGCCATGAAGGCTCTTGAAGCCTTCCAGATTTTGAAGCGAAACGTCCACGCGCGGGTTGCCTTGATTGAGTTTGGCAAAGCGGAAATCGCCCGAGTCACGCGCCATGGCCAGAAAGTCCATTTCGCTGACCCCCCACTCCGGATTCATCTCCTTTTTATGCTTCAAAAGCGCTTTGAGTCGCTCGTGCCCTTCTTTGGAACCATAGGTTGCCAGCAATTCGGAGCAAATGCGATCGCAGACTTTTGGGGTCAAGAGCAGAACATGCGGTGAAACGCTTTCGTGATTATCCACAGGAATATCCGTGCCGGAGAAATCGCAGGGGTAGATCGCGGCGAGTTCTGTGGCTGAGGTGAAAAGAAGGATATCTGAGTCGAGATGGAGAATGCGCTCCAGAGAATACTTGGCAAAAAGGGCGCGCATGGCGAAGAGCCTTTCAAAGGTGACTGCGGCATAGCTGTCGGAATAACTGCTGTAATTGACAAAAGAGGCGCGAAACTCCCGTGCGCCGAAGTCATCTGCGTTGGAAAATGGAAAAGAATGGACGCCTGGGATCAACGCCCAAGGGCCGATGTGGTCGCTGATGACGAAAACATGCTTGCACCCTGCCGCCCTGGCTTGTGCCGCGCAGGCCGTGACGATGACTTGCGAGGGACCGTTGTGGATCAAGACAACAGGGACATCATTGTTGGCGACTTGAGGCATGAAGGGGATAAGGTAGGGAAGGACGTAATTAAAACATTGGCGCGCTTCAGGGGCAAGGCTGCTCTGGAGGCAGGCGATGGTGGCGTGGTATAAGGCAATCCAAGGGTGATTTCCCTCCATTGCCCAATAGGCCCAGAGGGTATGCTGTGCTCCCTTGCCGTCCATCGGCGGATGAGAAGCCGGTTTTTCCAGCGCAGGCAGGTTCCAACGCTGGCGGTGCTCGGCAATGCAGCGCGCCATCAAATCGCGCTGGATATTAAACCGGGTGGCATTGGTGCTGGCGGGATGCTGGCGGTATTCCAGAAGGGTTTCGGGAGTGTTGCCCAGTTCTCCTTCATCAAGAAGGCGCAAGAAGAGGTCAATGTCTTCAACGAGCTTGTAGGATTCCCGGTAGCCGCCCAAGCGTTCCAGGGTGCTGCGGCGGACCATGAGCGAGGGGTGGATAATGCCGATGTCCGTCGCCTCGATGAGCCAGCGCCGCAGCCATTGTGAATTAGTTTGAGCCTGGAATTCTTTTAAGGGGCGGCCTGCGGGGTCCACCATGAGGACGCTACTGCCGATGGCTACCAGTTCGGGATGGGTTTCGAGATAACGAAGCTGGATGGCGAGGCGTTCGGGGCGCGAGAAATCGTCGGCGTCCATGCGCGCGATGAATTCACCACGAGCGACGGCCAGACCGTCGTTAAGCGCGCCGACGATGCCGGTGTTGGGACGGCTGATGATTTTGATGCGGGCGTCCCGTTGTGCGAATCGTTTTAGAATGGCCGAGGAGCGGTCGGTAGAGCCGTCGTCCACGATGATGAACTCGAAGTCAGCGAAAGTCTGCGCAAGGATGCTTTCCACGGCGGCAGGGAGGTAGCGCGCCGCGTTGAAGACCGGCATGAGGACACTGATTTTTGGGCTGAGGCTCATGGGAAATTCGCTAACTCGTGATGCGCCGTTTGAGGCTGTTCCAGATGCGCCGTGGGAGGCTGGTATTGTGGTAGTATTCCCGGAAATCCGGGAGTCCCTGAAGATTGACATGGTGTGGCGTGGGTGGGGCGGTTCGGTGCAGTTCGGCTTCGCGAATTTGTTCCGTCACGAACGGAAAAAACTGATGCCGATCGAGTGCGAGATTGCGCGCGTGTTCGATTGCGTCACGGTTTTTGATCCACAGGTCGCTTTCGGCAATTTCGCGGATTTTCTGCGGGGCGAAGGGATCATTGAGGTCGATGCGCACAAAGGATTCTTCCGGGAAATACCGCCCGATGTCGAGCGCCCCGTGGTAGATGGGCATGGTCCAACTCAAGAAGCAGTCGGCGATTTTCTCCGTCCAGTAATGGTGACACTGATGATTTTCAATGGCGAGCGCGTAGCGATAGGGGGCCAGGCCGTCCCATTTGTCCGCGATGGGGCTGAAACCGCGTCCCCAGAGATCGAAAGCGACTTCGCGTTTTAAGGACTCCAGGAAGCGCATGCGGAGCTGGTGTCCCGGCAGAGTGCTGGAGTTGCTGGTAATCCAAGAGAGGTTGCCGGTTTTTTCGGTTGGCCCCTGGGCTTTGAGTTCGTCGTAGGTCTTGTTGACAGCCCAGGGAAGCGCGCCGTGAAGGTGGAGGTATTTGGTTCCTTTCAGATTGTCGTCAGGAGTGTAAATGCGGGCGGGTTGCCCGAAGCCCTTGCGTAGCCAGCGGTAGAAGCGGGCGGGGGGTTCCTGGACGATGAGCCAGATGTTTTCCGGTGGGCAGGTGACGGTAGTGGCGTCTGCAACGCGATTGAGGATAATGGTGTAGTCGCACTGTTCGACGGCATCCAGCGTGAAGGTGTGGGTACCCCACTCGCCTTTGCCGCTCGGCGTTTGTCGGAGGAGGTCGGGAGTGGGCCAGTCTTTGATGATGCGAATAAGCGCCATGGGAGTTATGCGGGGTTGTGGAAATGGACGATCCGTTGGTGTAGTGGGCCGTAACAGGCGGCGGGGGAAAATTTCCCGGCGATGGTGGAGAGCGCCTGCTGCTCGTGGGCTTGGCGGAGCGCGTCGTCGTTGAGCAGGCACAGGACGTGGGCGGCGAACTCCGGCGCGGTGGGAGCGGTCAGGACGCAGTCGTCCAGAACCGGCATGCCTTCCGTGCCGATAGGGGTGGTGACGCAGGCTTTGCCGTGGGCGAGGGCTTCCATCAATTTGATTTTCACGCCGCTACCCCGCAGAAGCGGGACAATGACGACGGCGGATTCGTCATAGACGGATTGCAGGGAATCGACAAACCCGCGAAGGACGACGCCGGGATGGCCCGGAGTCAACACCTTGCAGATGGAGCCGCAAACATGGAGTTCCGTTTCGGGTCGGACAGCGCGGATGGCGGGCCAGGCGCCTTCCAGAAACCAGAGCAGACCTTCGTGGTTGGCAAAGGAATCGCTCGCCACAAAGAGGCACCGATGGGGCAGGGGATGGCGCAAGGCGGGCGATGGAGTGAATGACGGCGGGATGACGAGGACTTCGTGCCGGGGGCATTCGCGGTGGAAGGTCTCGGCATCGTCTTCCCGGATGGCAGCGAGGGTGTCGGCGGGCTGGAGGTAGCGGATCTCCAGCGCCTTGCTCATGTAGCCCCCTTCGGTATGCTGGATGCGGCCATCGACCAAGGTGCTGTAAAGATGGCGCAGGTCGTTGGTCAGGATGATTTTCAGGAAGCGACCGGAGTCGGGCAGATCGTCAATCAGGAGGCTCATCCAGCAAAAATTGAAAAGCAGCGCATCGGGCTGGAGCCGGGTGATGGCGTGTCCGAAGAACTCGCGTTCAAAGCGGTCCGGCGGGCGATCCCACGCATAAGGGATGGGCGCAGGGTTCTCTGGAGTGGCATTGCAAGGCTCAGGAGGAGGAGTGGGGGGGCGAAATTTTCGATACAGCGACTCAAAACCCAGCGCAAACAGGCATTTTTTGAGGGCTCCGGTAAAGCGCTTTTTGAGCGGATCGAGAAAGAACGCGGGGAAAATCCGCAAGCGCCCCAAGGAAATCGCGCTGGGGAATTGCAAGTCGGCGATGCGGGCGAATTCCTTGGGAACCCGATACCAACCGAGGCGTCCGATGGATTCCGGGCCTTCGCTCCAACCGACATGGATTTTGACGCCCTGGCTGTGCAGGTAGCGAAGGATGGAAAAAAGATAGGTGCCAGCGCCGGAGGTGCCGTCGAGGGGACAGAAACGGGTGATGACGAGCAGAGTGGGCGCGGAGTGATGCCGCGGTTTGCTGGGCTTTTTTGGAGGAGGCTGCGTCACACAGTGCCGTGGAGTGGGGTTAGTTCCACGGAGGGTTCCAGTCGGCAACCGCCTGCACCACGGTCGCTCCAATGGTCCTCGTCGCTGGTTTTCACCTGCCAGATGGCGATGGGGTCAACAATATCGTAAAAGAAGCCGCCGCCTGCCAGCGCCGCGCTGCAATGGTAGTAGGCGGGATGCAGGGGGAGGGAATCGAGATGGAATTTCAGGGTGTATTCGCCGGGTTCAAAATGCAGATATTTGCCAAGCACATCGGAGTCGAGCGTGAGAACCCGGGTTCCCTCCAGGGTGTTGAAGGCGAGGCCGATCATCGCTTCCGGCACGGCTTTGGTGCATTCGATGGTGAATTCAATGTCGAGCGGTTTGCCGAAGGCAAGTAGATGCTCGGAGGTGACTCGAATGCGCTTGATCCGGCAGACCCGTCCTTCGGCACCCCAGTTGCGGGGGCGGTCGGCGACTTTCAGGTCGTATTCGGACTCGGTGAGGTTGGAAGTGTAGAGCGCGATGGCGGATTCGATGTCGAGCATCGGCGAACTGACGCCCTGGTCGAGAACCACGCATTTCTGGCAGAGTCGGCGGATCGCGGCCATGCTGTGGCTGACAAAGAGAATCGTGCGCCCGTCGCCCTCGGAGATTTCCTGCATTTTGCCCAAGCACTTGCGCTGGAATTGCTGATCGCCCACGGCGAGGACTTCGTCGAGGATCAGGATTTCCGGCTCCAGGTGGGCTGCCACCGCAAAGGCGAGGCGCACATACATGCCGCTCGAATAGCGTTTAACGGGGGTATCGATGAATTTTTCAATCTCGGCGAAGGCGACGATTTCGTCGAATTTGCTGCGGATTTCTGCTTTGGACATGCCGAGAATCGCGCCGTTGAGAAAGACGTTTTCGCGCCCGGAGAGGTCAGGGTGGAAGCCGGTGCCGACTTCCAACAGGCTGCCGACGCGGCCACGCAAGGTGATCTCGCCGGTGGTCTGCTGGGTGACGCGGGAGAGGATTTTCAGAAGCGTCGATTTGCCCGCGCCGTTGCGCCCGATGAGCCCGATGACCTGGCCGGGCTGGACCTCGAAGCTGACATCGCGCAGGGCTGCGAATTCGCTCTTGGGCCGGGCTACCTCGCGGCCCCGCAGGCGGTCCCAAAAGCGCCCGCATTCGTCTTTCAACGAAGTGGCGCCGATGGAGCCCAGTTGGTAAACCTTCGAGACATTGTGAACTTCAATAGCGGGGCGGGACATGGCGGGAGGCACAAATGAGAGTTAAACTGTATCAACGAAGGTTTTTTCGACTTTCCCAAAAAGAAGCAAGCCGACGATAAGGATGACCACCGTGAAGACCACTGAGAAGGCCATATAGAGCGGCTCCACAGTGCCCACGCCCAAAAGCATGTACCGGAACGACTCCACGATGGAGGTCATCGGGTTGAGCGCGACGAGCCAGCGCCATTTTTCGGGGAATTTGGAAAGCGGGATGATGACCGGGGTGGCATACATCCATATCTGGATGAGGAACCCGCTCAGATGCACGAGGTCGCGGTATTTGGAGGTAAGCGCCGACATGAAGAGCCCCAAGCCGAGACTGAGCGCCGCGCTTTGCAAAACGAACAGCGGCAGGAAGACTACATGCCAGTTCATCGCGAATTGGCCTTGATGAGAGGCTTTGAAATAAACGTAGAAAGCGAGAAAGGTGACGGCTTGAATGAAAAAGGTAAGCAGGTTGGAGATGAGGTTGGCCAGCGGAACGACCAACCGGGGAAAATAAACTTTGCTGAAAAGCCCGGCGTTGTTGACGAGGGTGGCGGAGTTGCTGTTGAAGTTCTGCGCGAAATAATTCCACCCGAGTTGGCCGCACAAGTAGAAGAGCATCGGAGGCAGCCCGTCGGTGGGAATGTTGGCGACCCGCCCAAAGATGACGGTGAAGACAATCGACATCATCAGCGGCTGAATGATGAACCAGAGCGGCCCGAGGATGGTTTGCTTGTATTTGGCGACGAAATCCCGCCAGACCAACAGGGAAAGCAAGTCTCTATATTGCCAGATTCCCTTCAGTTCAAGTTGGAGCCAACTGGTTTCTGGGCGAAGGGTGACCTCGAAATCCGCGGTTTTGTTTTGCATGCGCGTTTGCTTGTTGGAAGGTCTTAGCCGGATGCGGAGAAACTGTCAAGGCGGCGACCACAGTCTTGACGAATCTATTAGGAATGTTCACATTGTTCGCTGTCTTGCCGATCCCCGCATTTCCCCGTGTCTGTCAGCATTCTCATTCCTATTAAAAACGAGGCGGTCAATCTGCCCCGGTGTCTTCAGTCTGTAGCTTGGTCGGACGATGTATTTGTGGTGGACTCTGCAAGCACCGACGGCTCGCAGCAGATTGCTCAGGAACATGGGGCGCAGGTGGTGCAATTCGAGTTCAACGGGATCTGGCCCAAGAAAAAGAATTGGGCGTTGGAGAATCTCCCTTTTAAGCATGAATGGGTATTTATACTCGATGCCGACGAGGTGTTGCCGCCGGAGGCGCAGGCGGAGTTGTGCACGATTGCAGAAGATGCGAGCCATCCGGTGGATGGCTATTGGATCAACCGGCGGTTTATGTTCATGGGGAAATGGTTGAAGCACGCCTATTACCCGAATTGGAATTTGCGTTTCTTCCGGCACAAGTTGGGCCGCTATGAAAAGCTGACGAATGTGAACACGCAAAGCGGTGACAACGAAGTGCATGAACACGTGATTGTGCAGGGGAAGACGGCTTTCCTGAAATGCGAGATGGATCACTATGCGTTCCCCTCGGTGGAGGTATTTGTGGAGAAGCACAACCGCTACTCGAACTGGGAATCGCGCGTGGCGCTGGACCGCTATCTTCATGCCAGCGAGCGGCAGTTGCAAAAAGGGGAGGTGGGCTTCCGGCGTCGGCTCAAGCAGATTTCCCATCAACTGCCTTGCCGCGAATGGCTCCGCTTCCTGTATGTCTATATCTGGCAGCGCGGGTTTCTGGATGGGCGCGAAGGCTATTATTTTGCCCGGTTGCATGGGTTTTATGAGTTTCTCAGCGTGGCCAAGACTTACGAGTTAAAGAAAGAGAGCAATCGGCATGTCCTCCCAAGTAATCACTGATAGCAGTTATCACCAGATCCTCGGGGTCCAATTTTTTACAGGCAATGCGCGCGACGCGGTTGCCATTGGAATGCGCGGCGGGCTGGTGGTCGTCCCCTCGGCTCCCGTGTTGCTGGCGATGGCGGAGGACCCATACACCTGTGAAGCGCTTCTGAATAGCGACTTTGCGATCACTGACAGCGGGTTGATGGTGCTGCTCTGGCGTTTGATGAAGCATGTGCGCCTCCAGCGCGTTTCCGGGCTGGAGTATTTGAAACTGCTGCTGGAGCAACCGGCGTTGCGCGAGCCCGGTTCGACGTTCTGGGTGATGCCGTCCATCGCTACGATGGAGAAGACGCTGCAATGGCTCAAGCAACAGGGCTACCCGACGACGCAGGATGATTGCTATATTGCCCCGCATTACGGATCGGGTCGGGTGACGGACCCCGATTTGTTGAAGATCGTGAATGAACGCAAACCGGCGCACATCATCATGGCCATCGGTGGCGGCGTGCAGGAGAAGCTGGCTTATGCTATAAAAATGGGGGCTTGCTACCGTCCGGCGCTGCATTGCACGGGGGCGGCAATCGGCTTCTTGAGTGGGGACCAGGTGCATATTCCCGACTGGGCGGATCGGTTTTACCTCGGGTGGCTTTTCCGCTGCTTCCACGCGCCGGAGCGCTTCATCCCACGCTATTGGAAGGCACGGATGTTGGTTCCGCTGCTTTTGAAATACCGTGAACGCGCTCCGCTGCCGGAGTGACGGCAATCACTTCTTCAGTTCCACGATTTTCGGCAGACTCTCGGTGAGCGCTTGGAGGGCTTTATCGTAATCGGCATACCCGGCGATGGAAAACTCGAGGGTTTGCTGACCGAGATTGCGCTGGCCTTTCAAAATCCGGGAGATGCCAAACATATCCTGTAGGAAGGGTTTGGTAGTGTCCTGGTTCATGTCGTCGTGGAGGCTGTAAAAGACGATGACGGAACCGCCCCGGCGTTTGAATTCCCAGGATTGGAATTGGAGGGTTCCGCCGAGGACTTGCAGATTGACGAGCGGGAAGGCTCGTGCGACGGGCATTCCAGCGGCTGGATAACAGATGTCTGGGGTGTGCATTGGCGCCCATTGGCTGGTCCCTTTGTTGCCACCGCCAAATTCCAGCAGGGCAAGTGTCCATTCGCTCCCGTCTTCTTCCTTCCAACTCCCGCTTTTCCCGTCGCTGCAGAGGGTGATGTCTCGAATCCGGTCGGGGATTTCAATCGGAGTGAAGCTCGGATTGTTTTGCGGCCATTGAACGGCCAAATGCCGCGATTCATGGGTCTGCGCATCGTGCAGGCGATACCAGAATTCCGATCCGGCGACGGTCAGGAAGAACCAGGCGGTGAGCGCGGCAGCTATCCCTGTGGGGACAGGCCGCAGGCTGGGGGGCGGACCGCTGCCGTCGGATTTTACTTTTCCGCCAAACTCGTTGGCGACGAAAACCATGATGCCGAGCGAGATGAGGAGGATCGACCAACCGGCGTTGTCGTGCCATTGCTCAAAGTCGGTCATGCCTTTGACGAGGCAGACGATGGACAAAATCAGAATCCGCACCACGTTGAGCACCAGAGAGAGAGCTACGCCGAGGGCCACCATGAGGAAACGGAACGGGATGCGCATACGCCGTTCTTCACCCAGGAAAATGGCAACCATGAGCAGCGATTGGAGGGAGTGGATGCCGCTGCACGCTTCGCTGATGCCGATGATGCCGCGATTGAGAATGACGAGGTTGCCGCTGTTGACGGCGGGGATTTCAAATAAGTGAAGGATGGCGACAGAGGCTCCGGCAACGAATCGGCTGAGCGACTGGATCATCCATTGTTCAGGAGTCAGGGGGAGCTTGACTGCGCAGAAGACGAATAGGACGGGGATGGCCATCTGGCGGGCCAACTTCCAGCCCCCCATGGTCGCAAGGAGGGCCAGGGAATAGGCGGTCACGATGGCGGTGAGGCCGTAACCGGGCACGCTCCAGTGGGTTGTCGCCTGGCGGATTAGCCAGATGGGGGCGATGAGCAGGGCGAAAAGTGCGGTGACTCCGCCTGCGCCGATACCCGCAGTCGGCTGCTGGTGCGCGAGGGAGTGCCAGCGCAGGAAAAACAAACGCAGCCCGAGGGGGATGACCAGCCACCCATACTGATATTGGGGAGAGTAGGACCAGAAGAACTGTAAATACGTGACCAGCATTCCCCAAGGGAGAATCAGGGCGGCCCACGTCAAGGCACGATTCAGGATCAATCGCATTGGTTTAACTTATCAAATGGAATCTGGATGTTCCATTAGTTTGTTGATGGATTCCGAAGTCCGGCGAATTTCAGCCATTCGAGGCTGCGCCGCATGGCTTCGTCAAATAGAACCTCGGGCTGGTAGCCGAGGATTGCTTGGGCTTTTTGGTTGGGCAATTGCCACTGGCATTGCTGGAGCAAGGTCAATTCCTCTGTGGTGGTGCAGGCGGTTTCCGGGCGGAGTTTCCAGACATTGCCGGGCGTCGGTTCCTGCCAGTTGGCAAGGAGGAGCTTGGTGAGCCGTTTGAGTTTGCCGGGGATCAAGGGGAGGACGATCTGGGTGGCGGGCAGCGCAGCGAAGTTCCCGACGCGTTCCTTGAAGGGATGAGGGAAGACCGGGGGCTCGATGGAGCGGACGGTTTCCATACCGATGCCAAGCGCGTTGGCGATGATCTGGTAAAAGGCGTGCCAAGTGACGGACTCCGCGTCGCCGACCAGAAAGGCCTGGCCTGCGGCTTGAGGGACTTGCAGTGCCAACTCGACGGCTTGGATGAGGTTGTCCACATAGATGCCGTTGCAGATGGCTGTGCCCTCGCGGATGAGGCAGGCGCTGCCGTCGAGCAGTTGGCGGGCGGTGTCGGCGATCCAGCGGGACCGTGGACCATAGACGACGGACGGGCGTAACATGACGACTTCCACGCTGCCGGAGGCACTCAGGCGGTTGAGGATTTTCTCCGCGCGCACTTTGGCGTTGTTGTAGGCCATGACGTGGCGCTCGTGCAGTGGGGAGGTTTCGTCGGTCCCCGGTGGCGGAGCCTGACCGTGGACGGAGGAGGAACTGAGCACGACGAGCCGTTTGACGCGGGCGGCTTCGGCAGCGCGATAGATGGAGTCGGCCATTTTCTCGATTTGGGCCGGGTCGCCGATGGCGGCATGAACGACAGCGTCGCAGCCTTGGAAGGCTTTGGCGAGTGCGGAGGGGTCCATGGAATCGCATACTTGCCACGGCAACTCGAAGCGGGCCATTACGGCCAGGCTGCTGAAAGAGCGGACAACCGGCACGACTTCAAAGTGATCCCCAAGACACCATCTTTCCACCATTCGCGTTCCGACAAATCCACTGGCTCCAACGAGGGCGATTTTCATGCGTCTCCTTTCGTGCTGGCGAGGTGAAGCGCCGCTTTGGTTTCGCCAGTGGTGAGCCAGGGCATCGGCATCAAGCGGCGGTTGGCGTAGCATTGTTCAATGAGGCGTAGCGAGCGGATACCTTCCTCGCCCGGCACGCGCAGGGAGGCGAGGCCTTGCATCGTGGCGGTGACATTGAGGAGCTGCTCGATGAAGCTTTGTGGGTTGCTTCGTTCGACGCCGCGCGGAGTGAGGAGGCTGCCGGAGAGGAGAGCCGGCATGCCGTCGGTTTGAATTTCGAGATGGTTGGCGTCGTTGACTTTGTAGCGGACTACGCCGCGCTCGAAGTGGAAGGTGTATTCGTTGCGCGTCTGCCAGTCGCGGCTCAGGCGGACTACGCCGCGTGCGCCGCCGGGGTAGTCAAGTTCGATGCGGCAGTTGGCTTCCTGTCCGCCCAAGGCGTCGTCTTCGTAGTTAAGGGAGGCGGGCTCGCCGAACCACCAGAGGAGCAGGTCGAGGACATGCACGCCAATATCCAGCAACACGCCGCCGGGTGTCATGTTTTTGCGGAAGAAGGAGTCGGATGCTGCCTGCCAGCCGAATTTGCCGCCTTCCTCGATGGTGAAGCTTTGCAGGTGGCCCAGCGGGGCTTTTTCCAGCAAACCCTTGAGCGACTCGCAGGCGGGGAAGAAGCGTTTGTAAAGCCCTACGGCCAGCAGGGAACCGCTCGCCTTGGCAGCTTCGAGCATCGTCTCGGCTTCGGCCACAGTGTTGGCCATTGGTTTTTCGCAAAGGACGGTGGCTCCGCCTTGTAGCGCATGGATGGTTGCTTGAGCGTGGAATTTCGGCGGCGAGGCGATGATAACCAGCCGCGAGGCGAGGGTGGCGTCTTCGAGTCGGGCGGATTTCCCTGCGTTCGGGAACACCTCGGCAAGGGGCTGGAGGTTGGCGGCGGAGGGGTCCACCAAGGTTTCCACGCGCAGAACGCCCTTGGATTGGAGTTCCGTGAGGGCGGGGGCATAAAAAAACCGGCTGACTGCGCCGCAGCCTACGAGAATGACAGGAATCGGATTAGCGGGGGGCATTTGTGGTGAGTTTGGATTCCAACTGGCCTTGTATAACATCGGGATGGAATTCCGTCTGCGCCAAAAGACTTACGGCGTTAGATTTTTTGCTCCATGCGGCTTCGTTTTTCAAGTCTTGGACGAAAGATTGCACGGAATCCAGATTTTTGGGCGGGAGGAAATCGGGATAGTTCCGTTGGATGGCCCATTTGCCAATGGCGCTCTCGCCGGGCGCGACGATGAGGGAGGGGAGGCCGGTGTGGGAGAATTCGGCGAATTTGCTGGGGAAGCTGGTGGCGATCCACGGCATCTCCTCCACGCGCTCGCAATAGCTCACCAGCAGGGCTGCCGCCATGGAACTCACGAAGTCGAGCGCTTCGCGATTGGTGGCAAAGAGGTCGCGCCGCTCAACGGGCTCGGTCCGGCAGAGTTCATCCAGTTCCGGGGTTCGCCGTGAGAGGAGGAGGAGCTTCCCTCCTGCTTGGTGAATGGCGCGGGCCAATTTGCGGAAGAGGGGGATTTGGGCCGGATAGCTGAACCCGGCATAGACGATGAGCGGTTGGGCGCTGGGTTTCCAGCGGGTGCGCACGGCGTTGCCTTCGGGAATGGGAGTCAGAATATGCACTTTTTCTGCGGGAACGTCGTAGCGGGCGGCGAGTTCCGGTGAGGCGAACCATACATGCTGCGCTTTGCTCAGAATCCAGTTCTGGCGGCGTAAAACCTTGCTGGTATTCTGGATTTGGAAGCCGGGGAAATCGGGCGGATAATCGTGAACGATGACCGAAAGCGGCGCACCGCACCTTGCGGCATAATGGGCTGCGACCTCGGACGGGAGTTCGCTGTGCAGGCTCAGGTAAGAGAGGATGGCTTGCGGGGGTTGCTCGAAAAAGCTCTCACATTCCCTGGCCCAGAGTTGCATCCGTATCTTGCACAGCAGCGGATTCTCGGGACGGAAGGGAGGCCACCATTTTTTGCGCAGACTCAAATGATAAACCGGCCATCCATGCAACAGCTTGGGAGAATCCTCAGGGGCTTTCTCGCTCAGGATCGACACGCGCCAGCCTTTTGCGGCGAGCCGTTGCAAGTGCCGCAGAATAATGATCGGACTTCCTGTGCCTTGGTCTGGCGTCTGGCCGAAATAAACAACGTGGGGGGTGGTCATTCGTTCAAAAGCAGAGTCGGATGAGCATCAGTGGTTTGCCAGGGATTCCCGTTGTTCGCCTCTCCAAAAAAACATTCCGCCCAGAGCGGATTTGCATAAGAAAAGAAACCAGTTCATGCGCTCTTTTGAGGGATGTCGAAGAAGCAGAGAGAATGTTTGAGCGGCAACTTTCAGGTCTCGGAATGGCCTGTGCCGGGTATAATAATACTTCTTTGCCTTGCGCAGAACCTCTTGTTGCCGGGGGTCATCGGTTTGGTAATTGTCCCATTTCTCCCTGAACTTGGCGTATGCGTTTTGGATGAGGTGGGCTTGCTGGGTGACCGAAGCGCCATGGACGCGTTTCAGGTAAAGGCGGTAGGGCACATAATGAACCGCCGCCAGAAGTGCCATCTGGCAAAACATATCCGTATCCTCATGCGCGGAAAAAGGGCTCAACTCAATTTCCCAGCCTTTCGTGCGTTTATAAACGGATTTGCGAAACATGGCGAAAGGCCCCTGACCCGTTGCGCAAAAGAAAGTCACGAATGGCGTCTCGCGTTCTTCGTCAGAAAGTTTGCGCGGCAGGAACCAACCGGGGACCCAGCGGCTTCTTTTTGAGGAACCGAAGAGGCGCTCTTCTTCGTCGATTTCCTGAAGCTGGCAGCCCAGCAGCCCCACTTCCCGATGATTGTCGAGATAGCCGCTCATCAGGCTCAGAGCGTCTGGAACAAGCTGGTCGTCACTATCCAGAAAAAAGAGATACTGCGCGTCCTGCGAACTCTGCTGAGCGCCAAAATTGCAGGCTTTCGCCCGTCCGCCATTCTCTTGCCGGACACTGCAAATGCGTGGATCACGGGAACAAAAATCCTGGATAATTTCCGGGGTGGAATCCGTGCTGCCGTCATCGACAAGAATCAATTCCCACTCCTTCATGTCCTGGCTCAGAACGCTGGAAACGGTCCGGCCAAGAAATGCGCTGGAGTTATAGCACGGAACGATAACAGAAATTCTTGCCATAAAAGCGGTTTTTAAGAAGACTTTTTAATATCCTTTGTTTAATGCAAGAGAGTCAAGGCAAGATCGAACAGAAGTCTGTCTCCATTTTGCTTTTTCTTTGGCGAACGGCGACGCATACTTCCCGAAATGGGCATGAGCCCAGCAACCAACGTCCATCCCATAAATTTCCTGCCAAGAATTAGCCATGCCGCGCATCAGTATCTGCATTCCGGCTTATAACGCTGAAAAATACCTTGCGGAAACGCTGGAGTCCGTGCGCAGCCAGACGTTTAAGGATTGGGAATTGATCGTGACCGAAGACGGATCGAAAGACGGCGTGGAGGCGATGGTGCGCGCGTTTGCGGAGACGGTCACGCAGCCAGTCCGCTATCAGCGCCACGAGGTGAATCAGGGATTGCCAGCGACGCGCAACACGGGGATTGCAGCGAGCCATTGCGACTGGATCGCGCTCTTGGATTCCGACGATTGCTGGCTGCCAGAACATCTGGAAACGGCGGTAGCTGTGCAGGCGAAGACGGGTGCGGATATTGTGCATGCCGGTTCCCACCTTTTTGACAGCGATACCGGCAGGGAACTGGGCGTAAGGGCTCCCGACGCCGAGGTGATCGGGCGGTTTCCCCTCTCGATGTTTGTGGGTGATTACCTCGTCCAGCCTTCTTCCGTGCTGCTGAGCAAGAGTTTGTGGAAACGTGTTGGCGGGTTCGACCCGACGTTCCGCTATGTAGAGGACGCCGAAATGTGGCTGCGTTGCGCCCGCAACGGGGCGCGGTTTGTGTACACGGGGAAGAATACGTGCCGCTACCGCAAACACGGGGAGGCGCTTTCCACGCATTCGGCGGAAATGTCGGTCGCCTGCGCGAGGCTTTTCGAGAAGCATCTCGACTGGGAGGTTCTTCCCGAGGAACTGCGCCGCCGTTCGGCGTCCGATGCGTGGACCTCCGCCGCACGTATTCTCCAGCGTTCGGAGCCGCGCCGGGCCGCTGAATATCTTATCCGGGCTTGGCACGCCGGGGCATCCGGACCTGGAGTGTTGGTGCGGGCTTGGGTGCTGCGCCTCTATGCGTTGTTAGCGAGGAAATAAGACATGGGCTTGGCTTATTGCATCTTGGCGCACAAAAATCCGGCCCAAATCGCCCGGCTGTTAAAGGCGATTGCGCATCCGGATAATTTCTACGTTCTGCATTACGAGAAGCGGGCACCGCGCACCGAGCACGAGGCGCTGGCGCGGCTTGCCGGGGAGATTCCGAATCTTCATTTGCTGCCGTCCCGGCCGATTATCTGGGGGCATTTCAGTGTGGTCGGTGCGCAACTTGACGGGATGGAGATGGCTTTGCAATCGGGCTGCAAGTGGTCTCACTTCATCACGTTGAGTGGCCAGGATTTTCCCCTCCAACCCCAAGCGGAGATGATTCGGGAACTGGAAGCGGCGTCGGTCTCTTCGTTTGTGAGTTTCTTCGATCCATTCGCCGAGCCGGTTTGGAACAACGTCGAGGACCGGATCAGCCGTGTCTATATTGAGTCCATGCTTCTGGAGGCGTTGCTGAAGGTGCCATTTCTTGGGCGGCGGCTGCGGGCGCTTTGTGGCTGGACGAATCGAATGCCTTCCGTACCGTGGGTGTGGCGGGCTCGGCCCGATGGGTTCCGTTACATGGGCGGTTCCAACCATGTCATCCTCTCCCGGGAAGCCGCAGCGTATATTTCCGGCGATCCTGCGGCGCGGCGGATCATCCGCTGGCTGCGTCATTCCGGGATTCCCGACGAGAGCCTCTTTCAAAGCGTGCTTCTCAATAGTCCACTGGCTGCCTCGGTGGTGAACGATGATCGGCGCGCGATTTTTTGGGAACGTGTCGGCGCGCCCAGCCCGGTCACGCTGACTCTGGCGCATCTTTCCTGGTTGCGCGAGGCCCGTGAAAAGGGGAAGCTTTTCGCCCGGAAGTTCGATGTCGGGGTGGACAACGCAATGCTCAGTGAAATGGAAAAAGAAATTGGATTATGAAACACGTAGCAATATGCAGTGCAACCAATCAAATGTATGTGACGGGCGCAGCAGCGGCGCTCGCATCCGCCGTTCTTACTGCGCCGGACGATGTGCATTGCCGCGTCTATTTGCTGGACGGCGGCATCCGCGAGAACTCCTGGCTCAAGCTGGAGAAGACGATTGCGGGCCTTGGGCGTTCTTGTGAACTGATCCGCCTGCGCCCCGATATGGGAGCTTACTCCGGGCTGCCGAAGGATTGGGGTGCCAGCGTGATGACTTATGCGCGCCTGGCTTTGCCTCAGATGGTGCAGGAGGATCGTATTTTATATGTCGATGCGGATTTGGTGGTGCAGGCGGATTGGAGCGTGCTGTGGGAGTGCGACCTGGGTGATGCGATTGTGGCAGCGGCAACGGATGTGATTACGAAAACGCTCGGGGCGGAGCACCTCAATCTGGAAAAATTCCACATGGACGGCGATGATCCCTATTTTCAAGCGGGTTTCCTGCTGATGGACCTCAACAAATGGCGGGACTTCGGGGTAAGCGAGAAGGTGATTTCCTACATTCAGGAGAATCCGGATCATGCGCGTTATTGGGACCAGAGCGCGCTCAACGTGGTCCTCTACAAGAGATGGAAGCTCATTGACCGAGGTTGGAATACGCCCGCGTGGTGGGCGGATCAGGGAACGGAAGGCTGCGGCAACGACGCTCCCGTGCTGCATTTCGTGGGCCCGCGCAAACCGTGGGTTTACGGGCATCACAAAAGCGGGAGTGCGAAGGTCTTCTTCCACTGGCTGGATCGGACGGACTGGAAAGGGTGGCGTCCCAGCGGCTTCCGCTTCGCTTGCAGGTTGGCCAGTTCCTACATCAGCCACTTGCTGGGGCGCTGATCCGGCGCGGCTAAGTGTCGGGAGGGTTGGGGTTCTGCTCGTTGCCCGGTTGCACGCTATTGTTAACTTGCACCGGGGCATTGCTGCGCAGTTTGAAGACGCCAGAGGTGACGATTTCGTCGCCTTCCTTCAATCCGCTAAGGATGGAAATCTGGTCGCCGCGAGATGGCCCGAGCTTCACGAATTGTTGCACGGATTGTTTCTCCGGCTTGCCGTCCTTGGATTGGCCGTCTTTGACGACGAACACCGAGTTGCCGTAGGGGGCGTAATTGATGGAGGAGGCCGGGATGGCGATGACGCCAGTTTGCTCGGGCAGAAGCACCTCGACGTTGACGAACATGCCCGCGCGCAGTTTGCCGTCCGGGTTGCGCACGGTGGCTTCGATCTGGATGTTGCGGGTGGCTTCGTCCACGCGGGAGTCGATGGCGGTGATTTCGCCCTCGAATTCTTTTTCTGAAACCCCGGCGGCGTTGAGCCGGATTTTCTTTTTGAGGGCGATTTGGCCGAGGTTCTGCTGCGGGATGGAAAACTCGACGTAGATGGGATCGCGCGATTCGAGCGGCGCGATGTTCACCCCGGCGTTTAAATACTGGCCGACGTTGACCTGTCGGATGCCGACGATGCCGTCAAAGGGGGCGGTGATCGTTTTGCGGGCGATCAGCGCGCTGGCGTCCTCCACAGCCGCTTTGGCTTGGCGGGCATCGGCGTCCGCCGCGTCGTAGTCGGCTTGGGCAGCAGCATTCTTTTCCAGCAGGTCTTTTTTGCGGGCGAGACTGACTTTGGCAAGATCGAGCCGGGCTTGCGCGGATTGGAGCTGCGCTTCTTCCTGTTTGGTATCGAGCTTCACGAGGAGGTCGCCTTTCTTGACCGGCTTGCCGGATTCAAAGGCGATTTCGGAGACGATGCCTGCGAGATCGGTGCTGACTTGAACGCCGTTGATGGCTTTCAGCGAACCCACAGTGCTCAAAACCGGCTGCCAGGATTGGCTTTTAACGATGAGGGTGGTGACGGCCGACGGGGGCGGCCCCATCGTAGCATATTTGGCCATCCCGGCTTGAATCTGCCGGTATTTGATGAAAGCGATGACGCCGACGATGACAATAAACAGCGCCAGCATGAGGGATATTCGTTTGCGCATAAGATTTTTTAGGATTCGATCGGTTGCGGGGAGGGTTTAAGGCTTGCGGGGGTGAGTCCTTCTTGAAGTTTTTGGAGCAGGCGCACGAGTTCTTTGCGCTCTTTCTGGTTCAAGGGAGAGATGGTGTGGGAAACGCACTGGAGATATTCCGGGAGCATGGCTTCCACGTTTTCGCGGCCTTGCGCGGTGAGGCGAACGTGGATGGTGCGGCGGTCGTGGGTGTCGGCCTGCCGTTCGACGATGCCGTCTTTTTCCAAGGTATCAATGAGTCCCGTCATGGTGGCCCGGGTGACGCCGGATTCATCGGCAAGAGAGGCGGGGGTGCAGGACTCGATCCAAGGACGGTGCAGAAGCATCATGACGGTGAACCGGCCTTGGCTGATGTTGTGGCGGTTTAAAAAATGATCAACGTCTCCAAAAACCATGTCCGCAGTGCGCAGAAGATGGAGAAAAGCATCGTGGGCGGTCAGGTCAAATGCCGGATAGCGCTCGGCGGCCTTGAGCAGGCAGTCATAGCGGGGGAGGTCTTTGAGCATTAAAAGAGGCATGGCGTGGATGGGAAAGCAATTAGGAGGCTAACAATTCTGCATCCTAATTATCAGGAGGCTTACCGTTGTCAAGAAATTGCAGCTTTGCGTGAGTCTTGGGCGCGGTTGTGCGAGAAGGCCAAACTCCCGGTCAAATTACGAATATACGCCAAACCGACGGGCAGTTTCATACATCGCCACGACGTTTTCCACCGGAGAATTGTCCTGGAGCGCATGGGTGGGAGCAAAGCAATAACCGCCGCCGGGCATCATCGTTTCCAGTGTTTCGCGGCAATTCCGAATCACGTCATCCACCGTTCCGTAGGCGACCGACCCTGCGGTGCTGATACAGCCGTGGAAGGCGAGTCGCCCGCCGAAGGTTTTCTTGAGATATGCAGGAGACATGTTGTATGCTTCCGGTTGGAGGGTATCGATCACGTTTACGCCCATCTCGATAAAGTCCTCGTAGGCCCAACTGCTCGATCCGCAAGTGTGAACCATGACGGGCAAGTCGAACGACTTGGCCAGATCAATAAACTTCTGATGATGAGGGCGGAGGGTTTTGCGATAAAGGTCTGCGCTGATCAGCGGCCCGCGTTGGGTTCCCAAATCTTCGCCCATCCACAGAAAATCAAACCGCCCTTTTCCGGCTTCGAGGGTTCGGCGAAGCACTTCCAAGCCAATATGGATGCGCCTTTCCATTAACAACAGGCCCGCCGGTTCTTCCGTAGCCAGGTCGATCAAGGTTTGTTCCATGCTACGGAGAACGCCTGTGGAGTTAATAATATCAGCTATACCAGGATGACCGAGGCCAATGCCGTAAGCCTCATAACGCTTGCACTTCGCTTCAACATTGGGGTAATCGAAATCGTCCGGCGAAGGCATGGGTCGGGCGGCGATTTCTTCTTCGGTCGCATCCTTCAACGGGAAGTCGCAATAATCCCAGTAGCCGCCGCTGGCGTGTTCGATCCAAGTAGAATGGTTGCCCCATTCATCCACTTTCACTCCGCGTTCGGGAATATCCTCATACAGCTTTGGTCCGATATACGGCGCAATGACGGTGCGAAAATCCACGCCGAGTGACTTGCGGAGTCCTTCATCGTCATCGGGCTTCAATCCGAAATGTTGTTTCAGCCGCCGGTCAATGCCCGCATTCGCACAATAGTTAACAGGAACGCGATCGGGTTGTTGGTTGGCGAACGCGGTAAGAACCCGCTCTTTTGAAGTGGTAGTCATGGGGGGGCTGTTTTTGGCTGTGGAGGCTGGAATGTTTTGAGGGAGAGCTTCTGCTGTGCGGAGAATCATCGTAAAATAATTTTTTTCCAAGTGCTTTAAGAAAGAGACCGGCATCTCACCGAAGAAATACCAGCATCAGACGGTTTGGATTTAACCGAAAACGAAGTTGAGGGTGATCTGGAACGTCTTTTCGTGAGTCCGCTCCAAAGTTCTGTATATTAAGCCGGATCCCATGAAATTCACGCCTACCAAGACCCCCATTCACTCGGTGACGCTCCCGGAGTTGCAAGCGCTGCTTGCCGGGATGGGGCAGTCGGGATACCGGGCCAAGCAAGTGCTGGAATGGCTCTACGTGAAGAGGGCCAAGTCGTTCGAGGCGATGTCCAATCTCCCGGCGGCTTTGCGCGAGGCGTTGGGCGCGGCGTTCGGGTTCGACGAATTGGAGCCGGTGCGCAAGGTGGGCTCGGACGATACGACGCAGAAGTTTTTGTTCCGGCTGGAGGACGGTTCGCTCATTGAGACGGTCTTGATCCCGGCTTCACCTGCGTTGTATGGCGAGGGTTCGGACCGCCGGACGCTCTGCATTTCCTCGCAGGTGGGCTGTGCCTACGGGTGCAAGTTTTGCGCAAGCGGACTCGACGGTTTTTCGCGCGATTTGCATGCCGGGGAGATCGTGGGGCAATTCCTGCGCGTGGAGGAATTGAGCGGCGAGCGGATCAACAATGTCGTCTTCATGGGGATGGGCGAGCCGCTGGCGAACTTCGACAATGTGACACGGGCGATTGCGATCTTGAACGCGCCGTGGGGGATTGGGCTCGGCGCGCGGCACATGACGGTTTCCACCAGCGGGCTGGCCCCGCAGATTCGGGAACTGGCGAAGCTGCCGATGCAAATCCGATTGGCGGTTTCGCTGCACGGGGCGACGGACGCCGTGCGCAGCCAGATCATGCCGGTGAACCGCAAATACCCATTGGCGGAGCTGCTGGAGGCCTGCGAAGAGTTTGTGCAGCGGAAGAATCAGCGGATCACGTTGGAGTTTATTTTGATTGATGGGATCAACGATTCGCTGGAACAGGCGGCGGAGTTGGGGAGAATCGCGCGGCGTTTGGACGCCAAGATCAACTGTATCCCCTACAATCCGGTGGAGGGATTGGAGTGGCAGCGGCCATCGTTGCGTCGCCAGGATGCTTTCATGGCGGCATTGGAGCGGACCGGCGCGGACGCGACGATCCGCCGCGAGAAAGGGAGCGATATCGAGGCCGCTTGCGGGCAGTTGCGGCTGCAGGTGAGCCGGGAGGGGTAGGAAGAATAGGACTTATATGTCCTATAAGTCCTATAAAGCGTGCTTATCCGGTTGTCGCCCAAGGCTCCTATACTGCGTCACGGGAATATTGCATTTGGTCGCAGTGGATCGTAAACAATGGAGGAAATGACGCCCCTCGAACAATATCTTTGGCTATCAAAGCAGGCTTTGAGTGGCGCGCTTTTCTGTTGGCCAGTGACAGCAGCGATTGCCGCGGCCATCGCCTTGACGGTTTGGAAAAGTCTCGCCACGGTCACCGTAGGCCGTGCGTTACTTTTACTCACCCCATTCGTTGCACCGCTCCTACTGCTGCTGTGCGGAACGGTTATGGAACACTCTGACCATCACCGCGAAGCTCCAATGTGGCCGTGTCTTCTCGTCTACGCAGTGTTCTTTGGCAATTTTTTGTGTGCGGCCTTTGTTGTTTGGCGCACCCCAGGCCATCGTCGGTTGGCGGTTGCCGGATCGGCCCTAGCGCTGTGGTTGACTTTGTGGGCCACGTTTGTTTCCGCAATGTCAGTTAGCGGCGATTGGATGTAACCTGCCAGAAGCTTTGGGTGACAACCAGCACGCTATAAAGCAAAACCGTGGGCGAGGTCTCCTGTTTAAGGTGCCTTCATCTTCTCCCCAGCCGACCGAATCCACGCCGCGCTCGGCGTGGCGTAGGGGCGGAAGGTTTCCAGGCTGCCTTCGTGCTCGTTGTAGAAGAGGGCGCGGTGCAGGCCCAGCGTGCTCGCTTTGGGCGAATCGACGAGGCTGGCGGAGTCGTTGGCGCTCATCTGGAAGACGACGCGCATTTCAAATTCGCTCAACGCTTTGCGGCTCAGGAAGCGGCTGACGTTGTTGAGGGTATCCAGTGTGACAATGAGGTGGATGCCGTGGCTGGCGCCTTCGCTGATGACTTCGTTGAATTGCGCGCCAGGGTTGGGTCCGTCGTCGGCGTCGCTCATGGAGAAGGAGAACTCTTCCTCGTGCCGCAGCTTCTTGAATTTCTGGAGCCCGTGGATGAAGCAGAAGACGGGAGTCGCCGCCTCGCTGCCGCCGCTGCGGGATTTCAGTTCCGTGGAGAGGGTGTTCATTGCGTCGCTGACTTCCGTGCTACGCACGACGGTGATGGGATGAGGGATCGCCTGGAGCAGGGACTCGATATAGTCGCCATCGGGCGTGCCGGGCGTTGCGGTATGGAAAAGGAAGAACCGGGCGGTTCCGGCGGGGTATTGCGCGGCGAGCGCCAGCAGGGAAAGCCCTATCATAGTGAGGGCGGCTTCGTCGCGCTGGCCGACGATGAGCAGGTTGCTGCCGCTCTGCGGCTGGAACACGGCTTCCGTGGGGCCTTTGATGGAGTTCGGCGCGCCGAGCCAGGCGCGGCCCACGGGCGGTGGGGTGATGGGGCGCTGGGCGAGTTGCGCGCGCAGCAGTTCGTTCTCGGCGATCTCCGCTGGGGCGTTGCCTTCAAAGACGATAGGGGTGGAATACGCGCCGGGATGTTGCTCGGCGAGGACGTGGACTTTGTCGAGCCAGCGGTCGCGCTCCTCGTCCGGCAGCCAGACAACCTGGAACGGACTGTTGCCTTCGAGCGCTCCGGCTGCGTCGTTGTAGATGCCTTCGCCGGGCCGCGAGAGGAGGCGCGGGGCCGGGTTGTTGTCGTCCATGATGAGGTAGGCGTCGGCTTCGTTGCATTGGAGGGCGACGCGGATGACCATCTGGCCGAGCGTGGCGCGCGCCAGCGAATAGGCGCCGCCCAGCGTTTGCGAGCCGAGCAGGACGTGGATGCCAAAGGCGCGGCCCTGGCGGACGATGCGGTCCAATAGCAGCGAGGCGGTCTGCGCAATGGCGTCGTCCTCGACAAAAAATTCTTGGAATTCGTCGATGATGAGCAGGGAGCGGGGGACAGGCTCTTTGCCCCCCTCGCGCTTGTAACCGGCGACGTCTTGCACGCCGAGCTTGCGGAAGAGATCGCCGCGCCGCTTGAGTTCTTCGTCCACGCGCTCCAGGACGCTCAGGGCGAACTCGCGGTCGCTCTCGATGGCGACGACTTTCGCGTGGGGGAGGCGCTTTTCCGCGTAGCACTTGAACTCGACGCCCTTTTTGAAGTCGATGAGGTAGAATTCCACCTGCTCCGGGCTGCACGCGAGGGCGAGGTTGGTGATGATGACGTGGAAGAGAGTCGATTTGCCGGACCCGGTTTTTCCGGCGAAGAGAGCGTGCTGCCGCGTCCCTTTGCCGATGGCCAAGTATTGCTGCTTGGTCGCTCCGGTGCGCCCGATGGCGATTCGCAGTTCGTTGGTGGTGTCGTTGGTCCACATCTCCTCCGGCGCAGGCGCAATCTGTGCGAAGGGGACTTCAACGCGGTTGGAGTCGATGCTGCTCTTGCCGATCTTTTGCGTCAGTTCAACTGCGAGTTCGGGTGCGGGCGGCGCATCGAAAACCAGTCGCACTCCTTCTTCGGGTTGCGTTTTGTTGAGGAGGAATTGCCCGTTTTCCTGCCGGATGCGGACGCTGCTGTTGCGGAGTTCGTCGGGAACGAAGCCGGACGGCAAGCTCGGTTGCTTGTCCCAGTGAAGGAGCGTGAAGACGCCGCAGCGCGCGCCGCTGGTGGCAATGCTCTGGATCCGCGCCGCCGCCGTCTCGCTGAACGCGGCGGGAAAATCGGCGACGACGAGGAAATGGTATTTCTCGGCGACGCTCCCGGCCTGCTCGTTGTATTCGGTGATGGTGGCGTATTGGTTGCGCAGGTACATCTGGATCACCTTTTCGATGTGCTCGCAGAGTTCGCCCAAGCGTTCCTCGATCTGGTCGCGCTGCGTCCAGATGCGCCGGTTGATGAGGGTCTCCTCGTAATCGGAAAGCTGCATTAATCCGGCAAAATTTTCGCCAAGGCCCATGGGGTCGATGATCGTAAAACTGATTTTTCCCGGAGGCGTGGTGGTGAGGAGTCGCAGGATGATCTGGTTGAGCGTGCCGGTAACGGTTTCATCGCCAGGTCCTGCGGTTTCAAAGAGGAGCGAGCCTTCCGAGGGGAATGCGAGGGCCAGCGGGAGGGTGATTTGTGAGCTGGCTGGCAGGGCGAGGCGCGGGTCTTTGGGGAGCCCCTCGGGATGTGCCGTGAGGTCCGCCTCGATCCGGCCAAATTGAGTCGCGGGCAGGAACGCGGCGGGTGGAGTCCAGGCGTCGGCGAGTGCCAGGGTCCACGCCGGGAACCACGCGCTGGCTGTGGAGTTCATCGCGTCGAGCGTTCGGTAGAGCGGAGTAATCTGGTGCTGCCAGTCGGCTTGGAGCGCATCCCAGCTCTGGGTTGACTCGGCGGTCCATCGTGCCATTTCGGTTTCGTGGTTCGCGGTAAGTTGCGCTTTTTGCGTCTCCGCTTCGCATTGGATGGCCGTCAATTGCGCATCGCGCTCGGCGGCGATGCGGAAGAGTTTCCGGTGGAACATCTCCTCGTTTTTTGCCGTGGCGCGCGGGGTTCTGCTTTCGAGGCTTGTTTGCGCGGCGGTGGCAAAATCGTCTTCGATGCCGTCGGCGCGGTTCCATTGCTTCGAAATTTCCGAGCGGATTTGCTCGTATGTTTGATTGATGGCCAGCGCGCGGGTTTGGTAAGCCGCATGGATGGCGGTTTCGCAGTCGGTGCCCAGTTGCCGCGCCTGGACGACCCTTTCGGTATGCGCTTCCAGGAACTTCCAGTATTTCTTCGACAACGGATAGGGGCAGAACAAGAAGAGCGCAAAAACTGCCATGATTCCCACTGGGACAGGCCATCCCAAGGGGAAACTCAGGAGGCTGATGCAAACGCTGGCCGCGAGCAGATAAAGGAACCGAACAAGGGAGGGCTGCCTGAATTGGCGAAACGGGCGAAGCTCCTCGTGGATCGTATCCAGGTGTGCATGCAACTCTGCCAATAGCGCGGACACGTCGGCGAGGGCGGGGGCAAGTTGCGGAACGATGGCTGTGCGGAGCATTTTGCGCAACTGCCAGGGGAGGAAGGTGTGCTGGGTCAGTTTTTCGAAATTGGTGAGGTCGCTGCGCAATGTGGAAAGGGTATCCAAAGATTTTACGCAAACCGCTTCCGCCTCTTTGAGGTCGTCAGTGCGTTGCGTCTGCGCCTGGAAATCGTGCATTTGCAGGTTACCCATCCAAGATTCCTTGGCCTGTCGAGCGCGCTGGGGGAGATCCCGGATATTCTCGTTGTAGAATCGTTCGATGCGTTCTTTACGACCTTCGTAAACCGCCAAGGCTTTTTCCTCCGCCGCTTTGAAATGGGAGGTGGCGGTGGCGGATTGAGCCGAAAATCGTCCATCGTGCGCGGTTATCGCTTCGTGGTGCGCACGGTTGATGGCGAACCGGCTTGCGCCAAGGTCGCGAGTGAGTTTTTCTTCGCGTCGGGCGAAAGCCGCTCCGGTTTTTTTGAGGTTTTCCAGGAGTTCCAGACTCCGGCTCACTCGCAGATCGGTTCCTTTATTCACAGTCTTTCCTTACCTTTCTGAGAAGCGTATCGATTTCTTCCATCACGGCGAGCGCCCGGTTGATGCGGAAAGGGAGTTCTTCAAAATATTTCTGCTCGAATTCGATGCTTTTCACATCATGCCAATGAGCCTTGGTCTCCTGCCATTCCACGGCGAGTTCCTTGGCGGCTTGGATGAGAGTGGATGCGCTGCCTTTGGTGCTCATATCAGGATTGAGGAGGCTCGGAAGGGGATGGCGCGGCGGGAGTCTCGGTGTAGGACTCCAGGGTTTTCTGGGTGTTGACCAGATAGGCTGCGGCTTGAGGGATGTCGATTTCGAGGTATTGGCGCAGATCATCCAACCGTTTGTGAATTGGTTCGGCCACGCTGTCGTATTGCACCCCCCATTGTTTCACGGCGCGCAGTTTGGCCTGGGCTTCTGCGAGAGCCTCTTTTCCTCGCGTCACAGCGGCTTGCCGGACGAGGACCGCCTCGCGGTGGCCAGAGAGCTTGGCGCTTAGAAGCTCTTGTTCGGCCTGTTCGAGCCGTTTGGAGCGCTGGCGGATTTCACTCTCCCAATGGGAGCGCTGTTCGTGGTGGAGCCATTCGCGCGTCCTGCGCACCTCGTCGCCCACGTCGTCTAGAGCGCGCCGCGCTTTGCCCATGAAGACGATGAGATGCGAGCGGAACGCATCGAGCGCTTCAAGCGAGGTGACTTTTGCCTGGATGGCCATGGCGATCAGTGCTGATTTAGGTATTCTTCGATCCGCTGCGCTTTCCGGAGCAGGTAAGGAGTTTGTTTCTCGGAGACCTCCACGAATTTTTTGAGCACCTTCATCATATTGACGAATTCCTCGGCAAACCGCTGCTGCTCCTGATCCTGCCAAGTGGCACCGAGGGCCGTAAAGCGGGCTTGAAGGGAAGTGGCTTTGTTGAGGAGGTCTTCGTTGAAGCGCTTCAACTCGGTAGCGAAGCGCCTCACCTCTTCGGGGTCCATGATTGCTTGTGCCATAGGGAGTGTTTCCGGGGTAAAAGGGGAATGGCGGTGAAGCCAACCTCAAGAATGGCCGAAGTTTCTCCACAATTCAATCAGAGGATTGGGAAATGCATCCACCAGCCGCCTTGCGATTTGTTTTTGAGCATTTCCCCTTTTTTCTTATGATTAAGCGCGTGAACCCGTTCGCCCTTCCCAAAATCCTCTTCACTGAACCGTCATCCGATTATGAATTGATCGACAGCGGCGAGGGGGAAAAGCTCGAACGCTACGGGAAAGTGCTCTTGCGGCGACCCGATCCCCAAGCGCTCTGGCGCAAAACCGACGCCGCCCGCTGGAAGGAAGCGCACGGGGCGTTTTCGCGCGATGGCCGCGATGGGCGCTGGCATTTTACCAAGGATGTCCCAGAAAAATGGACGATCCGTTTCGGTGACATCGCCTTTCACATCCGCCCGACGGCTTTCAAGCATACTGGCATTTTTCCGGAGCAAGCCCCCAACTGGGATTGGATGCGGGAGGCGATTCGCGGGGCTGGGCGCGAGATCTCCGTGTTGAACCTTTTCGGCTACACTGGCGGCGCGACGCTCGCTTGCGCACAGGCTGGGGCGCGCGTCTGCCATGTGGATGCCTCCAAGGCGAGCGTCGGTTGGGCCAAGGATAACGCGCAGTTATCCGGCCTTGCCGACAAGCCGGTTCGCTGGATTCTCGACGACGCCAAGGCGTTCGTGAAACGGGAACTCCGGCGCGGGAACCGCTACGACGCCATCGTGATGGACCCGCCTGCGTTCGGGCGCGGCCCGGAAGGGGATGTGTGGCAGATCGAGGACGACTTCGTGCCGTTGGTGGAGGAATGCCAGCGCCTCTTGAGCGAAACGCCCCTCTTTTTCGCCATCAATGGCTACGCCTCCGGCTACTCGCAACTGGCTTATCGTTACAACTTGCAGGCGATGATTGCGAAATACGGTGGAGAGATCGAGTCGGGCGAACTTACTATCCAGGAATCCCAAAGCGGACGTTTGCTGCCATGCGGGATTTTTGGCCGGTGGCGGGCGAAATAGCGTTACGCTGTCGGCCCAGCCGCCACGGTGATCCGCGCCTCGCTGGTTTCGACGATCTGGCCTGCGCGGATTTTGCACGCTTTGCGCAACTCCACCTCGCCGTTCACGTGGACAAGGCCTTCGGCGACCAACATCTTGGCTTGTGCTCCGCTCTCGGCGACGCCCAGGAATTTGAGCAACTTGTGAAGCTCGATGAATTCCTGATTCGGACGGAGTTGGAAGTCGAAGGTTTGCATGAAGCGATTGTGAACGAAGCGTTGGGTGGAGGAAAGCGCAACTTGGTCACTATATTACCTGGGCAATACGATAGTCGCATCGGGAACCACCGATTTCGAGGGTCAGCCGCTCCCCTTGTTTGCGTCCGAGAAGCTGGTTGCCCAACGGGGATTGCGGCGTGATGACAAACAGCGTTTTCTTTTGGTGAACAATCTCCGTTCCTCCTGCGCGCGGGCCGATGAAATAGAGCATGAGTGTGTCGGGTCCTTCCAGTTTTACTACAGCGCCAATGTCGATTGCATCGTCCGGTCCAAAATCTTGCGCTTTGAGCGATAAAAACTCCTCTCTTGCCTGCAATGTCTCCGCTGCCTGCCGGGATTGACCATGTGCGAGATACGACGCTTCGAGCCCGCGCGTGTCATACTTGTTTTCTGCCTTACTCTGCTCGTGAGTGGCTTCTTCATGGGCCGCGCGGGCAGACTTTGCATAGATTTCAAGCTCGGCGTCGAGACTGGCGATGATCTTTTGGATGAGAGCGGCTTTTTTCACAAAATTTGGAGATCGGGTTGAATGGCGAAGCACTCTGCGGGGCGTGGAGTGGGATTGCAAGTGCTGCCATTCGTCTCGACGTGGTTGCAGATGGCCCGTTAGGGTGGGAGACTTTCGTTTTCATGAGTTGCTCCCGTCTCCATTTCCAGCTTGAAGCCACGGCCACCGGTTCGCGTGCCCGCGCGGCGACGTTCCACACGCTGCACAACGCGGTGCAGACGCCGCTCTTCATGCCAGTGGGCACGCAGGCGACGGTGAAGTCGCAGGCCACACAATCGCTGGAAGACGCGGGCTCCCAAATCCTGCTCGCCAACACGTATCATCTGTTACTGCGTCCGGGACCGGAAGTGTTCCGACACCTCGGAGGCATCCACAAGTTCATGAGCTGGAAACGCTCGGTGCTCACGGACTCCGGCGGGTTTCAGATTTTTTCACTGCCCCATTCCCGGTCGATGAGCGAGGAGGGAGCAACATTCCAGAGTTATCTGGACGGGCGGACAATTCTCCTGAGCCCGGAATTGAGCATCGAGACGCAGCGGGCGATCGGCAGCGACATCATGATGGCGCTCGACCAGTGCATCCCCTCCACGGCGGACGAGGCGGCAGCGCGCGCGGCGCTCGGCATTACGCACCGCTGGGCGGCGCGGAGCTTGGCGGCGAGGGGAGATTCGCCCCAAGCGCTTTTCGGCATCGTCCAAGGGGCGCTCTTTAAGGAACTGCGCCGCGAGAGCGTGGAGAACATCTGCGGGATGCCCTTCGACGGATTCGCCATCGGCGGGCTGGCGGTGGGGGAGAGTCGCGAGGAGCGCGAGGATACCTGCGAGTTCACCACGGCGCTCATGCCGCACGACAAGCCGCGTTACCTGATGGGCGTCGGCACGCCGCTCGATATTCTGGAGGCCGTTCACCGCGGCGTGGACATGTTCGACTGTATCATCCCCACGCAAGTGGCGCAGCGAGGCGGCGCGTTCACCTCGCGGGGATACCTGCAATTTCGCCGGAGCGTCTATAAATTTTCCGATGCCCCGCTCGACCCGGATTGCGCCTGCCCGACGTGCGCACATTACTCCCGCGCTTACCTGCATCATCTCATCAAGACAGGGGAGATGCTGGGATGGCAACTCCTCGGCCAGCACAACATCTACTTTTATCACCAACTCATGCGCGAGATTCGCCAGAGTGTTTTGGAGGATCGCTTCTTGGAGCTTTACCATGCCAAGCGCGCGTTTTTGCACGGGGAGGATTTGGAGAATCCGGTGGATCGGCCCAAGGTAAAACGAAAGAAGTTGTTGAAATTGGGAGCGTATGAAGTGCACAAGGCCCCGGAAGGGTTCGCCAGCATCCGCCATGTCGCGTCGGGCGAGATCATGCACTCGCGGACGCCGCCGATGGAAGAGGCGCATCGGCTCTACATCGATCAGTCCGGTCTCGTGGAACGCCTTCGGTTGGCCGAAGGTGAGGATGCTACGACTGCGGAACCTCTGGTGATCTGGGATGTCGGCCTCGGTGCGGCGGCCAACGCGATGGCGGCGATCCACGCTTACGAATCCGCAGCGCTTAGCGGTCCTGTGCGCCCGATGCAACTGGTGAGTTTTGAAAACGACCTCGATTCGCTCAAGCTCGCCCGCGTGAACAACGCCTTCTTCCAGTATCTGCGCCACGCCGCGCCAGACGGGATTCTCAAGCACGGACGCTGGCAATCCCAAGCGCACGCGGGATTGAGTTGGACGCTGGTGGCGGGCGATTTCCTGGAAACGATGGAGCAAGCCCCAGCTCTTCCTGACTTGATCTTCTACGATATGTTCTCCAGCAGAACCGACGGCGATCATTGGACGCTGGAGGCCTTTCGTTGCTTGTTCGCCCGGTGCGGATGCCGCGCCGCCGAGCTATTTACCTATACCTGTTCGACGGCGATCCGGGCGGCGTTGCTCGCGGCAGGCTTCCACATCGCCCAAGGCCGCAGCATCGGACAAAAAGCGGAGACAACCATCGCGCTCACGCCTTTGGCGAGCGCAGCGTTGCAACCGGGCCGTTATGCGATGTTCAACGGCGACTGGCTGGAAAAATGGAAGCGCTCCGGGGCGAAATTCCCAGCTGGGATCAGCGAAGATGAACGCCCTGCGTTCGAGCGGGCAATCTTGGATCACCCGCAGTTTCGAAGTTAGACGCTATACCACATCCGCCAAAATCTTTTCGAGATTCTTTACGGAATCGAAATACTCCACGGCGGTTTCCCGCGCGCGCGCGGAGAGGCGGTCCCAGTCTTTCATCACCTGGCGAACGGCTTCCACGGCCTCTTCCAGCGAGGAGACGATGAGCACGCCGCTGTCCTCCGGCAGGTAGCGCGAAGCGGCGGTGTCTTCGGTGATCTCCGGCCTCCCGGAAGCCAGATAAGCCGCCGCGCGGTCGCTGAACCAGCCGGTGCGCCAGATCGCATCGGCTTGCTTGACCGGGGTGAATTCAGCGAGTGAACCGGCGATGTATTGGCGGTATTCCACCGGGCCGGGAGCGATTTCATGTGGGTGGACGAGCTTCCAGCCGAAGCTGCGAATGCGGTCCCGCTCCAGATCGTCTGGATTCAGGTTCACCGCCAGCTCCAGCTCCGCTTCCGGCACGCGCGAGGGAAGCTGCATGTATTGCTCAAACGCGGCTTTTTTGGACAGATCCGGGTATTGGCCGTTGATGTCCATGTATTTATCCCAATACCACTGCGTAACCGTGGTGAAGCGGGGTCGCGCCGGACGCGGCATCGGCACGAAGAGTTCGGTATCCACGAGGTGATAAAACATCTTCCGGGGCATGACCGCCTTGGCTGCGGTGCAGTCCGGCGCATCGAGGTTCAGGCCGACCGTCCAGAAGGCGTCATGGTAGGATTGCCCCATCTCCATCCGGGCCATCCAATAGGAGATTTCGCCGGGGTCCAGATCGCAATAGACTTTCCTCTCGAAGCGGTTGAGCAGGGGAGGGTGGATGGAGTAGCTCAGATTTAAGAGGATGTTCGAGCGGCACAGGCGCTTCTCCAGATTGGACAGGGGGAGCCCATGCGCTTCCATGGCCGAGAGGTTCTGCTCCTCCTGCGGACAACGGTGGTAAAGCAGGCAGTAACACTCTTCCAGACCGTGTTGCTTCAGCCGCTCGTGAAACGCCTGGATGTGGCGCGCGTCGCTTTGCGGATCGTCGGTCGCGGGAAGAATTTCCAGCCAGACCGCATCGACTCCCATGCGGCGCAATCCCAGCATCCACTGCAACGGAACCGAGAAATTGCCCCCACCCAGAAGATATTTTGCAGCAAATCCGCATCCGACAAATACCGTGGTGCCCTTGAGTTTGGCGCTGATCGACATAGAACTTTCTATGTTGTCCGAAAATCCTCCAAAAATCCATGAAGATCATCGGAGGGCCAGCGCAGGCAGGGTAAAAAGTTTCGCGCGGGAGTCGTGAAACTCCCGCGCGAATACATTGCCTAGCCTATGAATCTTGCGCTTACGCCGGGATCAAATCGTCCACACTGTCGCTTTCCGCCACAATATCTGCGAAGAGCCACGAGGAGAGGTAGCGCTCGGTGGAGGAGGGGACGATGGCGACGATCTGCTTGCCCGCGTTTTCCGGGCGCTTGGCTAGTTGCAGAGCCGCCCAGATGGCTGCGCCGCTGGAGATGCCGACAGGAATGCCGTCGAGTTGGTTGACCTCCTTGGAGATGGGGCCGGAGTCTTCTTCGAGCACCGGGATGATCTCGTCAATGATCCCGGTGTTGAGAACCTGGGGCACGAACCCCGCGCCGATGCCTTGCAGCTTGTGCGGTGCAGGCTGGCCGCCGGAGAGGACGGGCGAGCGGGCCGGTTCCACCGCAATGGCCTTGAAGCCTGGCTTGCGGGCTTTGATGACCTCGGCGATGCCGGTGATGGTGCCACCGGTGCCGATGCCCGAGACGACAAAATCGACCGCGCCGTCGGTGTCGCGCCAGATTTCCTCGGCGGTGGTGCGGCGGTGGATTTCCGGGTTCGCCGGGTTGGCAAACTGCTGCAAGATGATGCTGTTGGGAATCTTCGCGTGAAGTTCCTCTGCCTTGGCGATGGCCCCCTTCATCCCCTTCGGCCCTTCGGTGAGGACGAGCCGCGCGCCGAGAATCTTGAGCAGCTTGCGGCGTTCGAGCGACATCGTTTCCGGCATTGTGAGGATCAGTTTGAGCCCGCGAGCGGCGGCGATGAACGCCAGAGCGATGCCGGTGTTGCCGCTGGTCGGTTCGATGAGCACGGTGCCCTCCTTGATGAGCCCTTTCTGCGTGGCGTCGTCGATCATGGCGACCCCGATGCGGTCTTTCACGCTGGAGAGCGGATTGAAGAACTCCAGCTTGAGCAGCACGTCGGCGAGAGCGCCGTGTTTCTTGGCGGTGCGGTTGAGGCGGACCAGCGGGGTGTTGCCGATGGTTTCACTGATGTCGTTGAAGATGCGAGGCATGGTGTTTTTTTTGGTTAAATTTTTGGTCGTAATGGATGCGACTGATGCGAAGAATACCCAAAAACTACTTGTTGTCAATCGGGTTTAGGTAGAAATTTTCAACCGCTTGGTTCCTTGCTTTAGGAGGCAGTAGGATTTCAAAGGCTTGATCTTGACTTTCTCGATGTAGATTACAATACTCACGGTTTATGAAACTTTCGCTTCGTGGGGATTACGCTTTGCGGGCGTTAATCGTTCTGGCCGAGAACTATGGCCGGGGGATCGTCCGTATTCAAACGATTTCCGAGCGCCAGAACATCCCCAAACGCTTCTTGGAACAGATCCTCAACGATGTGAAATCGGGAGGTTTTGTCGAAAGCCGCCGGGGGATCGCAGGTGGTTATCAACTGGCGCATCCGCCGGAGGAAATTACGCTCGCGGCGCTGATCCGCTACGTAGAAGGCACGCTGGTGTCGTTGCCGATGGAGGAAGGAGCCACCCGGAAAGGCGCAAAGCCCGACGAGGCCCAGCTGGCCATCCGCAGTGTGATGAAAGAAGTGCAGGAATCCATTTTGAATGTCCTGGAGCACATCTCGCTGGCTGATTTGTGTGAACGCACCCGGCTGCTGCGCAACGATGCAGATGCGCTGGACTACGTGATTTAACCATGAAACCGGAAAACGAAGCGGGCTTTAACACGCGGGCGGTCCACACGGGGCGCGGCTTTACGGGCAAAACCGGGGCGGTGATGCCACCGATCTATCTGACCTCGACCTTCGAACAAGGCAACGAGGACGGCTTCGACTACACGCGCTCGGGTAACCCCAATTTCCGGATGCTCCAGGAAAGCATGGCGGCGGCGGAAGGTGCGCAGTTTGCCACCTGTTTCGCCAGTGGCGTCTCGGCCATCACGGCCGTGGTGTCGAGCCTCAAGAGCGGCGATCTCGTGTTGGCGGAGGAGAATATCTATGGCTGCACGTACCGGATGTTCGAGCGGGTCTTTGCCAAATTTGGTCTCCAAACGCGTTACGTTGATCTGAGCCGCAAGGAAAACTGGGAGGAAATTCGCCGGGCCCGTCCGACGCTTATCTGGCTGGAGAGCCCGACCAATCCGCTCCTCAAAATCCTGGACATCGCGGGCATCAGCAAAGTCGCTGCCGAAGTGGGGGCCGTCACGCTCGTCGATAACACGTTCGCCTCGCCGTTTCTCCAACGCCCGCTGGAACTCGGCGCGACGCTCTCGCTCTCTTCCACCACGAAATACATCAACGGCCACAGCGATTGCCTCGGGGGGATCGTTGCCACAAACGATAAAGTGTGGCATTCGCGGATGGACTTCGCCCAGAAGGCGCTCGGCTTGCAGCCCTCGCCGTTCGACGCCTGGCTCACCACACGCGGCCAGCGCACGCTCGCGTTGCGCATGGAGCGCCACTGCGCCAACGCGCTGGAACTCGCCCGTTGGCTGGAGAAGCGCCCCGGTGTGCGCAGCGTCCGCTATCCCTTTTTACCGAGTCATCCCCAATATGAACTTGCCAAGCGGCAGATGCGCGGCGGCTCCGGCATGGTGATTGCGGAATTCGATTGCTCCGAGGAGAAAGCCCTGGCGTTCTGCCGCCGCTTGCGTCTGTTCACGCTGGCCGAGAGCCTTGGCGGCGTGGAAAGCCTCGTCTGCCATCCGCCGACGATGACGCACGCGGGGGTTCCGGCGAAGGTGCGCCACGCGGTCGGCATCAACGACGGCTTGATCCGCTTTTCCGTGGGCATTGAGGACGTGGAAGACTTGCGCCGCGACATTGACGAAGCCCTGACGGAAATCCTCGGATGAGCGCGCGCAATCTTTTGCAAGAGCCGCTTTGGAAGGCGGAGGATGTGGGCCGCGCCATGCCGGAATCTATCCACGCGGTCTCCGTGGCGCTGCCCCGCTGGGAGGATGTGGTTGGTTACGAGGAAAAGAACCCGAAGGTGATCGCGCGGCTTCAAAACGGCTATCCCCGGTTTGTGATTCATCCGCTGGTAAAGGAAGTGGCAAAGCGGCTCGACGGTGGGGAATTTTGTCTGCCATTCCCGTCGGCGCAAGTCGCCGCGATGGCTGTGGAGTTCATTCGCCGGAACAGCGGCGAGGCATCGCGCGTTTCCGGCGGCCCGCATCCCGCGCAAATCCATCTCGTTGAGACCACCGAGGCGGGAGCCCCGGTTCTACGCGCGTTTTGGCAGCATACCGGGCTGATCGTCTCCACGCGGCAGGCTCAGGCGTTTCTTGCGGGCAATCCATGCGTGGCGGCGGAGACGGAAGTCCACCGCTCCCTGCGCCAGCAACTCGCAGGCTTCTACGGCTGCGGCGCGGACGACGTTTTTCTTACGCCCACCGGCATGGCTGCGCAGTTCGCCGCGTTGCAGGCTGTGATGACGCGCAGCGCCGGGCTGCCGACGGCGCAGTTGGGATTCCCGTATGTCGATACGCTCAAGCTACAACAGAAATTCGGCTACGGTGCGACGCTGCTTCACGATCTCGATTCCATCGCCGCCGATCTGCGCGAGCTGATGGCGCGGCAACCGCTCGCGGCCTGCTTTTGCGAGATACCGGGCAACCCGACGCTCGGGTCCGCCGACCTGCGCAGCATCGCGCCGGTGCTGCGGGCGAGCCGCACGCCGCTGGTCGTGGACGACGTGGTGGCCACGCCGTTCAATGTTGATTTGAGCGAACACGCCGACCTCATCGCCACCAGCCTCACCAAATACATCGCGGGCAGCGGCGACGTCATGGGCGGCGCGGTGATCTGTAATCCCAAGTCGCCGTATTACCGGGAACTCAAGCCGATCCTCGCGGCCCGGCACGAGGAACTGCTTTGGAGCGAGGACGCCGCAGTCATTGACGCCCAGGCGCGCGGATTCCCCGAGCGGATGAAGATTCACAATGCCAACGGACTCTTCCTCGCGGAGCGGTTGCGCGCCCATCCAGCAGTCGAGCGCGTCTGGTATCCCAAGTGGGAATTCAGCCATGTTTATGAGGCCGTGCGGCGGCCCGAAGGAGGCTGGGGCTCGCTTATCACCTTCCTGCCCAGGAACGCGGAAGTGACCGCACCGCGCATCTACGACGCGCTCGCCTTTTGCAAAGGTCCGAGCCTCGGCACCGTCTTCACGCTCGCCTGTCCCTTTACCCTGCTGGCCCATTACATGGAATTGGAATGGGCAAAATCCTGCGGCGTGCCCAGCCATCTCATCCGCATTTCCGCAGGGCTGGAGGACGCGGAGGAGCTTTGGCGTAGGCTGAAAGCGGCGTTGGAAAGTTAGTTCGGACTTGCGAGATTCATGGTTAGGGGAAGAATCGCTAATATGAAATTCAACGCGTACAAGATTCTTTGCATTCTTGTTCTCCTCTTTGTCGGGTGCGCTTCTCCAAAGAAGGAAGCCTCCTTCTGTGATGTGTGTGTCGCAGGCAGAGACCCCAACGGCCGCTTTGGAAAAGCCTTGATCGCTTTGATGGGAAGAATAGAGCGCGGCGATCTATCCGCATGGAAAACCTTTGCTTCGTACAGTCATCGCCCTAATCGCTTGGACGGTGAATGTGCGGAGACCTATGCGTTGGCTTGTTCAGAACTGGCTCGACGCGACCCTACTTTCTATCTTCGCAGATATTTAATTGGGGATACCCGTGCGATTGCTTTGGGGCGGAACGCCTATAACTTTTCAGCATCTCGCAGCCTATTGGATGCCGTATATGCTGACCGCCTATACATTGCGGCGAATGAGGAAGAGCGTCGCCAGATTCAGACCTTCATTAGGGAAACAACTAAACGATAAAATCGATAGCGGTCAACGGGTTGCAACGTGCAGTAGCTACTGCATATCACCCCAGCCGCTTAAAAATCCCCGGCAAACGCTCAAGCACAGCCTCAATGTCCTCTGCCGTGGTTGCGTTCCCGAGTGAAAACCGCACGCTGGATTCCGCGACGGCTTGCGCCACGCCCATCGCCAGCAAGACGTGCGAGGGCTGGGGCGAACCGGCTATGCAGGCGGAACCGCTGGATACGCAGATGCCTTCGAGGTCGCAGTTCATCAGCAGCGTGGAGCCGTCCAGGCCGGGGAAGGAGACATTGAGCGTGTTGGCGAGTTGGCGTTCGGGTTCATCCCATGCGCCGTTGCGCACTGCCGCCGGGAACGTCGCGCGGATGCCTTCCCAGAGCCGATCCCGCAAGGCGGCTTCGCGCGGTTGCTCCTCGGCGAGGGCTTTCACGGCGAGTTCCGCCGCTGTTACCATCCCGACAATCGCCGCCACGTTTTCCGTGCCGGGCCGCCGGTCGTTTTCCTGCGCGCCGCCGTAGCCGATGGCGTCGATGGAAACCCCGGAGCGCAACCAGAGCGCCCCCGCGCCTTTCGGCCCGTAAAATTTGTGCGCGGCGAGCGAGATTGTGTCCGGGCCGGATTCGCAGTCCACCCGCACCGGCGTTTTGCCGAAGCTCTGCACCCTGTCGCTGTGAAACGGCACGCCCGCTTCGCGGCAGGTCGCCGCCAGTTCCGGCACCGGCTGGATCGTCCCGGTCTCGTTGTTGGCGGATTGGATCGATACGAGCGCCGTTTCCGGTGTGAGGGCGCGCCGCAAGTCGCCGGGATCGAGCAGTCCGCGCCCGTCCACCGGCAGCCGCGTTACGCGGAAACCTTCGTGGCGCTCCAGGAAATCCGCTGCGTGTAAAACGGCGTGGTGTTCGGTTTGCAAGATGACCAGATGCGGCGCGCTGCCTTTGCGGACGCGGTTGCGGGCGAGGCCGACGACGGCCAGGTTGTCCGCTTCCGTTCCGCCGCTGGTGAAAATGATCTCGTTGGGGCGCGCGCCGAGAAGTCGGGACAGCCGGTCGCGGGCATCGTCCACCGCCGCGCGCGCCTCGCGTCCCACGGAGTGCAGGCTGGACGCATTGCCAAACTGCCCGGCGTCCGCACCGGAGAGGAACGGCAGCATGGCGACCAGCGCCTCCGGGGCGAGGGGAGTAGTGGCGTTGTGATCCAGATAGATCCGTTTCATTGCGTGGGTAAGAAAATAGCTATGGATCGCCAGAGGGAAAGCGAAATGCTTGCACGTGGGACTGGACGGCGGCGCTTCTGTCCGTATCTTTGTCGGACTATGCAGCCCAAAAAACCGCGCGTCGTCATCGGCATGAGCGGAGGCGTCGATTCCTCCGTTGCCGCCTATTTGCTCAAGGAGCAGGGGTATGATGTGGTCGGTATGACGATGAAGGTCTGGCTCCAGAGTTGCATTTCCCAGGCCGAGGACTCCTGCTGCGGCCCCACGGCGATCACGGACGCCCGCGCGGTCGCTCACACTATCGGCATCCCGCATTATGTCATCGACGAGTCCCTCGACTTCGAGAAAACCGTGATCGACTATTTTGCCGACGAATACCGCGCTGGGCGCACACCCAATCCGTGCGTCATCTGCAATGAGAAAGTCAAATTCGGCAACCTGTGGGACAAGGCGCGCGCGCTGGGAGCGGAGTTCATCGCCACAGGGCACTACGCCAACCTCGAGCATGTCGAAGGCCGCGCGGTGCTCCGCAAAGGCCGCGACGCACGCAAGGACCAGAGCTATTTTCTGTTCAGCCTGAGCCAGCAGCAACTCGGGCGAACGCTCCTGCCGCTCGGGGAAATGACCAAGCCGGAAATCCGCGAGATCGCGCGCCAGATCGGCCTCAAGGTCGCCGACAAGGCCGATAGCCAGGAAATCTGCTTCGTGCCCGGCAACGATTACAAAGCCTTCCTGCGCGAGCGGCTGGGGGAGGGGGATTTCCACCGGGGCGGCATCTTCGACAAGACCGGCAAGCGTTTGGCAGATCACGACGGCATCGAACTCTTCACCATCGGCCAGCGCAAAGGGCTCCCCGGCGGATCGGCCAAACCGCTTTACGTCATCGACATCGATCCCGCCACAAATCGCGTGATTGTGGGCGAGGCCGAGGATTTGTTCGCCGAAGAGTTCACCATGAACCGCTGCAACTGGCTTGATGGCGAGCCCGCTGCGCCATTCGAGGTAAACGTAAAAATCCGTTCTGCGCATCCCGGCGTGGATGCCACGATCACGCCGCTGGGCGGCGGCTCTGCGCGCGTCCGGCTGCATATTCCGCAACGGGCGGTGACGCCAGGGCAGGCCGCCGTCTGCTATGCGGGAGACCGCGTGCTTTGCGGGGGCTGGATTGCGCGCAGCTAAAGAACTCGTTCCCAATCTCCTGATTGCGAATGAAAGTGTCTTGGAAACTCTGTTTTCCGCGCGGCAAAGGCATCGGCGTTATCCAAAACGTCGGGCGCAAATTCTCTCCGCGCGTTACGAAGCGGAGTTTCGGGGACAATGGCGTTATCTTCTCTAGGACTCTGCAAAGTGTGCTTCGTGTTTTTGCGGTTGCCATTTTTGTGCGGGGCTGCGACCTTCCCGCCCGCATGGAAACCATCTCACTCCCTCAACTTCAAACAATGTTCGTAGAGCTCAGCTCTGAAACCGGCTGGAAACTCGACGGCGAAATGCTCTGGAGCTTCTACTTCGCGGCGCCAACGTCCGAGGTGTTGGAGTCCGTGGTGGATGCCCTGGAACCCTACGCATTCGACTTGGACGAGATTTTTGAAAACGAAGACGAACCGGGTTTCTACCTGGAAGTCGGGCGGGCCGAAACCCATACCCCGGAATCGCTCTTTGCGCGCAACGCCGAACTCGAAGCCCTCGCCGCCAAATTTGAAGGCGTGGAATATGATGGCATGGAGGTTGATCCCATCCCCAGTGATGACGACGAGTGCGACTGCGAGGGGAATTGCGAAAACTGTGACTGCGACGAGAACGAAGCGGCGGCGGAAGAAAAATGCTGCTGCGGAGGCGGTCACTGCCACACCGAGAGCGAGCCGATTGCAAACCCCGAAATCCTGACGGCCATCGAAGCGATTGCCAAATCCCCGTCCGAAGCAACCCAACATGGCCTCACGCTGGCGCTGGAACGCGGGCTCTACCTGGTGCCGGTCTTCGCCGGACGCCTCGACACCGATCCCTCGGATGACGAAGCCGTGCAAGTCCTCGTCTGCACCGACGAAAAAGGCGACGAATACCTTCCGCTTTTCACTGACGAAGCCGCGCTTAAAGGTTGGACCGAAGAATCCGTCTCCGCGATGGTCCTCACCGGGCCGGAAGCGTGGGATTTCATTCTTTCCCAGCCGGAATGCTCCGGCGGTGTCATCAATCCCGGCGGCGCGGCTCTGCCCCTGAACCGGGAAATGGTCACGCTGCTGAAGAAGATGATTGAGGGATAGAGCGGATCACCGCCCTCTGCCGCTTGCTGTAATGAGTGCGGCGAGACGGCGCATCTTGGCAGCGCAGGCTTTGTCTTTGCGCCAGTGGGTGACACCCCGGCTCATGCGCTGGCTCCAGTTGGAATCTGCCACTGCGCCGGGGACGTTGAAGCGCGTGGTGTCGCCGAAGACATCCGTGATCATCACCACTGCCAGCCAGGCGTTGCACTGGAATAATCCGGCCAGCAAGGCTTCGTGGATTTCCGCCGTCATCGGTCGGGGGGTGTCGAGGCTGAATCCAGCGAATCCGCACAACTGCTCCATTTCCCAGCGCTGATGCCCGTCGCCCGCCAACGCTGCGGCGCGCATTTGCTCCCACAGAGCGGCGATGGGGAGATGGTCGTGCGTAGCGTAAGTCGCCACGGAGAGCCGCTGGTAATCGCATCCGCGCACGACGTGCCAGTTGGGCTGGTGCTCCCATTGCGGAATTTTGAATCCGGCGATGCCCAGCGAAGCGAGGCTCGGGCGGACGTAATCCGGCACCACGCCCAGGTCTTCGCCGATGAGCCGGTGCTCGCCCACTTCTTCCAATAGCGCGCGCAGATACTCCTCTCCTTCGCGCCGATTCGCCTCACAGTTTTCCTGCGTCGTGTCATCGCGCGGCGTGAAATGAGGGAGATCACCTCCGGTGCGAGCACGCGCGTCGCCCTCGGAAAGCGGCAGGAATTCGCCGTTGCGCTCGGGTCGCCACGGGAAGCCATACATGCGGTAGAATCCGAGCACATGGTCGATGCGGAAGAGGTGGAAAATCTCGCGGACCATGCGCACGCGCTGGCGCCACCAGGCGAAGTTCGTTGCGCGGAGCACGTCCCAGCGGTAAAGCGGGACACCCCAATTCTGGCCCCATTTTTCGATGAAGGGATCGTCCTTGTAAGCCTTCTCGGGCGGGGCGCCGCCGGACCAGCGCAGATTGAAAATCTCTGGATTGGAAAAGACATCCGCGCTGTAATAGCTCACGCCGATGGGCACATCGCCCATGAGCGCCACTCCTTTGGCGTCGCAATACGCCTTCACTTCGCGCCACTGGGAAAATGCGATCCATTGAACGTATTGGAAGAAGCGCACCCGCCCCTCCAGCTTGCGACGCACCACGGCCTTTTGCTCTGCGAGCCATGCCAGTGCGCCCGTGAGTGTCTGCTGCGGCTCGGGCCACTTATCCCACATCTCCGTGCCACCGTTCTCCTCCATCAGTGCACGGAAAAGGGCGTAGCCTTCGATCCATGCCGCCTGCTCCTTCACCCAGGCCAGGAATTGGCGGCAGCGCGCTGTCTTTTTTTTCCAGTGCTTTTCCATAAACCCCTCAAACGCCATTTCCAACAATCGGCGCTTGAGCGGCTTCACCACGCGGTATTTCACCGACCCCGTACGCAGCGACCGAAGCGAAACGCCCTCCAGCGCGGCTTCGTAAGCCTCGTCGCTCAAATCGGGGAGCGCTTCCGGGGTCAGCGCCAGCGTGCAGGGATCGATGGCAACGGAGGAAATCGCGTTGTAGGGGGAATGGTCGTTGCCGGTTTCGTTGATCGGCAGGAGTTGCACGAGCCGGAAGCCGTTTTCAGCGGCCCAATCGGCAAACTGGCGGAGCGATTCGGTGTCGCCAATGCCCAAATCGTTTTCCGAACGGAGGGCAAACAGCGGGGCAAGGATACCGGCGAGAGGTTGATGGGGCGAGAGATGCATGGAAAGGCGAGCGGATAAGAATCCGCCAAACATCGCTATTCCCGAGCCGTTCGGCAAGTCCGCAGGAAACGATTCTATTCCTGGCAAAAAATGGATCTAAAGCTCAGGAACTCACACACTCGGACAAAGCTGGCGCTTGAGAGTAAGGAAGTATCCCTACTTCTGCGCTGCGGATTGCATCACCTCCAACCGCTCACGGTGCGCCCGATCCAGCGCACCCAAAACGGCGAATAATGCAAAAACAGCCAGAAACACTGCACCCAGGATCATCGCGAATTTTCCGTCGAAAATCGGCGTCTGGGATTCAGGGGGGGGATTTGGATCAGTCATGGTTCATGGGGGGGGATGTTCTCGTTAATACACGCAATCAAAGCATCCAGGCTGACGGGCTTGGAAAGAAAAGGGAATCCGCCAATCAACCCACCGGGAACCGTCTCCTTTTTGGAAACAATCGCCGTCAAAAAAACGATGGGAATCCGGCACAACTCCGGGTCCTTGCGAATCCGGGCTGCCGCGTCGCCACCATCCACACGGGGCATGACGATATCCATAAGAATCAGGTCTGGCTTAACCCGGCGGGCGGTTTCCCACGCGCGAGCGCCGTCGTTTTCCTCCGTGACTTCATACGGCCCCGTTTTTTGGAGAGTCAGCTTCATTAACCGGGTAAATCCGGCTTCGTCATCGACGATCAGTATTTTTTTCACAAGTTTTAAGATGGATTATCGGCCTTTAATACGAGCGTCACGCATGTCCCGCCTTCGGGGCGATTCCCGATTTCAATTGTGCCGCCGTGGAGATCAATAATGGTTTTCGTAACCGTCAACCCAAGTCCGGTTCCCTTCCCGGTTGGTTTTGTCGTAAAAAAGGGATCAAACACCTTGCCGAGCATCGCCTCCGGCACGCCGGGGCCAGTGTCCATCACTTCAATAATTACCAAAAGAGCGCCGGGCCGCCCCGCATCGGATTGGCTGACATTCTCGCCGATCCCGGTCACCTGCCGCGTGGAGGTCCGCACGGTAAGCTCGCCTCCCTCTTCCATTGCCTGGGCGGCGTTGCTGAAGAGATTGACGAGCGCCTGCTCGATCTTCATCGCATCGAGGCGGACCAGCGGCAACTCCGACGCCAATGCATTCACGACGACGATCTTCCGGACAGTGAGTTCACTCCGCACCAAAACCAGAGCGTTGCGCACAATCCGGTTCACGTCTGCTGGCGCGAGGTTCATCTTTTGAGAAGCGGAAAAATCGAGCAACTCGCGCACCACACTGTCGGCGCGTTGAACGGCTCCCGCGATCTCCTCCAGAACTTGGGGAATGTTGGAATCTTCAAATGGCTGGCTCTTCAAATACTCCAACCCCATGCCGATAATCGCGAGGGGGTTCTTCACCTCGTGGGCCACACCTGCTGCCAGCCGCCCCACCATCTTCATCTTCTCCGCCTCGACAAGCTGAAGTTGCAGCGAGCGGAGTTCTTCAACCGTCTTTTCCAAAGCTTCACGGGAGTTCTTCTGCTCGGTAATATCGCGGGAGATTGCCACCAACCCCTCCACTGTTCCCGAGGGATCGAAAAGCGGGACTTTGGTCGTCGAGAGCCACCGCTGCGGCGCGGGGGACTCAATGCGATTGAGAATTGGCTGGCCGGTTTCCATCACCTCCAAATCATCGGCATGGAAGCCCTCAGCGACAGCAGGAGGATACAAATCAAACGACGTTTTTCCAAAAATATCGTCCGGCGACTTTTTCTTTAAGAACTGGACATGCGCCTGATTATTGAGGATGTAGCGTCCCTCCGTGTCCTTGGCAAAAATATAGTCCGGTACGTTGTCGATCACATGCCGCAGGAGGTTGCGCTCTCGCCCCAGGGCGTCTTCCATTTCTTTGAACATCGTGACATCGCGCGAAATTCCGAACGTCCCGACAATCCGCCCCTCTTGATCGAAAATCAGTGCTTTACTCGTAATCACCCAAACTGTTTTGCCATCGGCGCGTTCCTCGCGCTCGATCTTGTCCACCATCGGCGTCCCGCTCTCTACGATGCGGATTTCATCCTGACGCATGATTTCCGCCTTTTCGCGGGGATGAAAATCGAAGTCGGTCTTTCCCACCGCCTCCGACGGCTCCTTCAAGCCGAAATGCGACGCCAGCGCGCGGTTGATGCGAAGGAAGCGGCTCTGCGAATCTTTGAAATAAATCAGGTCCGGGCTCGATTCGAGAATCGCATGGAGAAAAACCCGCTCGCTCTCCGGTTGAATCCCTTCAGCTAGGCAAGGGCCTGGAGACGAAGCGCCAGCAGGAGTCGGGGAGGACATGGACGAAGCATAAGCAGGAAATGCGGAAGTAAAAAGCAAGAAGAAGTAAAAAATGGGGGAACCCGCAGAAACCCCGGTGGCAAGCGACTGAGCCGCGAAACAACGATGAGCTTGAAATGGATCGCCGAAAAACTTAAGATGCGCACATGGATCCACGTTTCCTTCCTCCTACACCACCTCTCGAAATCAAAATGAAGCCAAAATTGTCAATATAAAGGACTGACCCCTTTTACGTGCTGAATTTCCTCAGGGAACGCCATCTGTTACTAGCCCTGGTGCCGCGCCGGGCAATGTGAATGGTTCGCCGAACCGAAGCAACGTGCGGGTACACCCGCCGGGAAGTCCAGGGCAACCCGATTCGGAAGGCTGCATTACAGCCTCCAACGCTGGCGATATTCAACGGATGATGCAACAGAATCCTGGAATGAAGTTAAGAATTAAGGAGACTTGCTGCGATAAAAATGGTCCGTCCACCCCACCGGCTAATGTTTTTAACCCTTTCTAGGACTCCATCTGTATCATCATGAAACAGCTATTTAGATGCATCATATTGGTTGTTATTATGATTGCAATGGCCGATATATCATCAGCCTCGGTCGTCGAACCACTACGTGTTGAGCTTGAAGGAAAGCTTGCAGACGGGCGCAACATTTCGATTGATGTTCGTCTCGCAAAGGACTCCTCAAAGAAGCTAGCTCAATTCGCGGAAAAAACAGGGGCTAAGGTGTTCGGCTGGGGTGAGCCAAGAGAGGTAACGTATCTGAAATGCCTCACGGTAAAAATAGGTAATACGACTTGTGATTTTCCAGACCAATCGCTTTATGGTCTCTTAGATATTCGTCTAGGACGAATTGAATGCACTGAGAATGGGGATTTCATTGAGATTCGTATGGATGGTGCAGATGGCGAAAAGGGATACAATGTTGTTTTCGTGGTTGACGCAAATCAAAACAAATTGATAAGCAGGAGGGTGATTATGGGTGAAGATCACAAGGTTTCTGAGACCCGATACGGAAAATGAGACGCCTAGCCGCATTGGGCGTCATGCAGTATGAATACGGCCCCTTCGGCGAACCTCTGCGCGTCAGCGGGGCCATGGCGGGGCAGAATCCGTTCCAGTTTTCCACGAAGTATACTGACGAATCGGGGGTTGATTTCGGATACCGAAGGTATGATCTGTCAACAGGACGTTGGCTATCGCGCGATCCGATTGAAGAACAGGGAGGTATCAACGTATATGGTTTCGTCTCGAACAGGCAAGTCAACGAGATCGACATCATTGGGATGTGCTGTTTAAAGGAAATACGAGTTGCCTTTACGAGCACTTCGAGTTTAGGAAATGTTCTGTAACCGCGCGAAATGTGCGTAATGGGTCAAACGTAAAGCGCGTAATGGGTTGATCGACGGAAAAATGTAACCGCGCGGAGGCTCCGCGTAAAGTCCGCGCTTCCCCCGCGCACGGTAAAAAAAGGGTGACGCGGCCCCGCCCAGTTGGTATTGCTCGCGCTCACCATTATGCGTAGGAGCCGCGACACCATGCCGCCCTGAGTTGGGAGGACGCCGTAGAGGCCGCCGGTCACTGGATCGGCTCTCTCCACATCCCCCGCGTGCTCGATGGCCAGACCGTCGATCTCAGCCAGCATGGCGACTCCCTCCCTTACCTTACGAGGGCCACTTCCGCGAAATGGTTCTGGAAGCCGTCCGGCGCAAGCTTGTGAAGCGCGGTGCCCGTGAGATCATCCTACCGCCTCCGAAGCCATGATGCGCTCAGTGACCACTTGATTCCTGGCTGCGCCCAGCAAGGGCAGATCGGGCCGCCACAAGCGCGGCACGTTCTCAATCGCTGGCAAAGGGGTCCACTCTTGACACTTGATAGAAACTGAGGCAACCAACGGCGGCAAAAAGTAGCCCGTTTAAAAAAGCGGTGTAGGGAATATCAGTTCGGAGTTGCCCCCTTTCCGTTCTTGAGTTCTTCGCCAAATCCAGTCATTCTCTTCTCTTGCAATCTTCCCTGACATCCGCCGACCGTCGCCGCCTCAAAGGCAAAGCGCAACTGCTCAACCCCGTCCTCAAAGTGGGGCATCAAGGCGTGAGCGACTCCTTTCTCGCCAGCGTGGAACAGGAGCTAACCCTCCACGAACTGATCAAAATCAAGTTCACCGATTTTAAGGAGGAAAGGCGCGTTTTGGCCGAACGCATCGCCATCGCCACCGGCGGCACCTTGCTACAAGTCGTTGGGCACGTAGCCGTATTTTACCGTCCCCGCCCAGCGGTTTCCCCTGTGGAAAAGGGGAAATAAGTAAAATATTTTGCAACTTTCTGAAAAATCAGGTGTTTTTGGTATTGAAATGAACACCAATGCTTTCAGTAAAGACTCTCGCGATCCTCTTTGGGATCTGCTGGGTCGTGCCGAGCCGGTGGAAGTTTCCCCCCTCTTTGCGCGGAATGTTCTGCGCGAGATCCGCCTGGCTAAAACCCCGAATGCAACCCTCCGCCAACCCGCGTTTGAATGGGTTTCCACCCTGCTCCGCCGTCGTTGGCGTCTGGCGCTCACCGCCTGTGCAGTGGCCTGTGTTGTAGCCGCAACCTCCTCGGTTCTGTTCCAGGATCAAAACACCACGATGGCCTTGCGCGCCGGGGATGCGGAAGTGATCAGCAACCTCGATGAACTGCTGGTTTGCGAGAGCTCGTCTCTATGGCTCAAAAAACAGGCATATTGATTTTTCTGGCCGCACTCAGCCTTCAGGGTGTTGCATCTCAAAATTCGGACATGGACGTTCCATGGGTTCCGCCGGATACAGAGCCTGCTGCGGAAGCCCCTGCGCCCACTCCCGTGGTCGCGCAACCCACGCCGCAATCGCCAGCAGTCACCCCGACCCCAACTCCTGGTAAAGACGTTCAAAAAATTCAGGAGAACCCGTGGGATCGGGCCTTGGAAAAACTGACGCCCGAGCAGCGCAAACGCTTCAAGGAGAACCTGGAGCGCTGGAACAAACTGCCCAAAGCCCGGCAGGAGGAACTGCGCCGGAACGAGAAACTCCGCAAAGAGCGCATCCTTGGCGAAATCAAGACCGCCATCAACGAAAGCGGACTGAAGCTTGACCCGCAACAGCGCCAGCTTTTCATCACTCGTTATGACCAGGAGCGCCGGACGATCGAGGAAAAACTCTGGAGTGAACTCGCCGAAAAACGCCAGCAAGCCGTCGCCGATCTGGTTAAGAAACTGACCACCGAGTTTCAGGCTCCCGTGCCGAATCTCATTCCCGATCCCGCCCCCGGAGCGCCCAACGCCGCTCCGCCCAAGCCATAGGGCTGCAGTTTGTTCTACCGGTAGCGGCTCAAGAGCTTCAGGAGCCGGATTCCATCCCGCACCGGATGAATTTTGCTCGTCTCATCACCGTAAACGGTAGTGACTGGCACAGCTCCGATGCGATGTCCGTTTTTTGATGCGATGAGGAGCATCTCTGTCTCGTAATCGTAGGCGTTGCTCTCGCAGAACAGGCTCGGGATCACGTCCCGGTGAATCATGCGGAACCCGCATTGCGAATCCGGGATGGACTGTTTACAAAGGCGGCTGATCATCCACGACATCCCCCGGTTGGTGAGCCAGCGCAACAGCGGCATGCCCTTGCTGTCATGCATCCGGTTGCCCAGCAACATCCCGTGCGGCTCTGCGGTGGCGGCAGCCAGAAAGCGACCGATTTCTTCGGGGAGATGCTGCCCGTCACCATCCAGAATGAGCACGTATTGAACGCCCCGCTCCAGCAGCACCCGAAAGCCGGTCTTGATGGCGGCACCCTTGCCCGCGTTTTGGGCATGCACGATCACCTCGGCACCAGCCTGCCGGGCGCATTCTGCCGTCTCGTCCGGCGAACCGTCATCGACAACCAGCACCGCATCGAGTTGTTTGCGAACGCGCTGGACCACATCGCCGATCCGCCGCTCCTCAAGATAGGCAGGAATCAAGGCCACGGTTTTCGCGGGATCGAAGGGGGTCACTTCAACGGGCATGGTCATTTTTGAACCGTTGGGGAGAAATCCGCCGCATGGTAGGAGCTGCGAACCAGCGGGCCGCTGGCGACATGCCGGAAGCCTTTCTCCAGGCCGATTTTCTGGTATTCCGCAAACTTTTCCGGGGTGACATACGCCACCACCGGCAGATGGTTGGGCGTGGGTCGCAAATATTGGCCCAGCGTCAGCACCTCCACCCCGGCGGCGCGAAGATCATCCATCGCCGCGAGAATCTCCTCCTCCTGCTCACCCAACCCCAGCATCAACCCGCTCTTGGTGGTAATCGCAGGGGCGATCTCCCGGAACTGCCGGAGCACCTGGAGCGAAAGCCGGTATTTGGCGCGCGAACGCACCAGCGGCGTGAGGCGTTCCACCGTTTCAAGGTTGTGGTTGAACACCTCGGGCGCAGCATCGGCGACCATTTGGAGCGACTCCATGCGTCCATTGAAATCCGGCGTGAGCACTTCGATCACAAGGCCGGGGCTCACTGCGCGAACCGCCCGGATCGTCTGCGCGAAATGCTCTGCGGCCCCATCTTCCAGGTCGTCGCGACACACGGAAGTGAGCACGATATGGCGCAATTTCAGCCGCGAGATCGCCTCGCCAACCCGTCTTGGCTCATCGGGATCGAGCGGGAACGGCTTTGCCGTATCAACCGCGCAGAAACCGCACGCCCGCGTGCAGCGTTCCCCGGCGATCATGAACGTGGCCGTTCCGGCGCTCCAGCACTCCCACCGATTCGGGCATTGGGCCTCCTCGCAGACGGTCGTCAGCCGCAGATCGGAGATCAGCGACTTGGTAGAGTGGAAAACGGGGCTGGAAGGGAAGCGGACTCGCAGCCAGTCCGGTTTCCGCGCCTGATGAAGGGCCGGATCGATTTTCGTGTGTTGCAGTGTCATGGCAAATTTGGATTCTGTTTATTAAACAGGAAAAAACGTCGGGAACCAGTTCGGGCGGTTCGGCGGATTTTGGGTTCCTCTGAAAAATAAGGTGAAGGAGATAACTACGCCATTTGGCGGCCTTCGCCAAGAATTGATTCATCCACATCCCCCAGTCGGGCCATGCGCATTCTTAAAGCAACACGCTTGCACCGGAGGGGGGAGATCGTTTAGTAATGAGTCGCATGAAGGTCGTTTTCCCCCTTATTTTCGTCTGTGCCGGAGTCATCCTGGCGTCCACTGCCTTAATCCAGGCTGACACCGTAACCCTCAAATCGGGCGAAACGCTCAGCGGAACCATTCTCGATCAAAACGACCAGGAGATCGTCATGGACGTCACTGTCGCTCCGGGAATCACCGATCAAAAAACGATTCCCAAAGGGGACGTGAAGAGTTCCGTAAAAACGCCTGCGGACGAACTCGCCTTCCAGGACATCCGTGGCTTGCAAATCGAATCGCACTCTCTCCCTCTTGCCCGGTATGCAGCCATCATCAAATCCTTGGAAACTTTCCTTAAACAGTATCCGCAAAGCCCTCGGGCCAACGGGGTCAAAACCACGCTGGAAGCGTTCAAGAAAGAGCAGACCCACGCCAAAACCGGAGAACTGAAGTGGAATAACCGCTGGTATACCGCCAAAGAAGCCGAAAAAAACCGCTACCAACTCAACGCGCAAATGGCCTTGAGCGCCATGAAAGAACAAGCCTCCCGGCGCGACTTCATCGGCGCATTGAACACCTTCGCTCTCATCGAGGCCACCTACCCCGGCTCCACCGCCTATCCCGATGCCGCCGAGATCGCCCAAAACATGGTGCGCATCGCGGTGACTGACGGGGATCGGATTCAAACTTACGCAAAAGTGCAGGAATCGCAGTTTAACAGCGGGATCGTCCTCGTGCCCGAACCGCAAAAAAGCCAGATGATCGCCGCGCGCTTGGCGCAAGTCACTGCGGCGGATGCCTCCATCGCAGCCGCAGACCGGGCCGGAATCAAATGGAAACCTCTGCTGCCCGTATCGAGCAAAAGTTTCGAGAATCTCAAAAGCACTTTGAATTCTGAAGCGCCGAGAATTGAAAAAATTCCTATCGCCGCAATGCGCGACAGCATCACTGCCGCAGGTTGGGCGCAGGAAGAGTTGGATGCCAAAAACGTTGAGAACGCCGATGCGAAAATCACGGAAGCGGAAAAACTCTGGAATAAGAACGAGCAACTCCCCTCCCTTAAAGCGGGTCTTGCTGCTCTCAAGGAATCGCTGAAACCAAAGCCAACCCCGCCACCAAAAGCAACTCCCACTCCACCGCCAACTCCGACACCGGCCTCCTCTCCCTCCTCCAAAAAAGGAGCCGTTTCCAAACAATAGGCTTTCGCACGTCATGAACCGCACCGCCACCATTGAACGCAACACCACCGAAACCCGTATCACTGTGCAACTCACTGTGGATGGCAACGGTGAGAGTAACATCTCGACGAAGATTCCCTTCCTCGACCACATGCTCACGCTCTTTTCGCGGCACAGCCTGGTGAATCTCGAAGTCCTTGCCGACGGAGATATTGAAGTCGATTACCACCACACCGTCGAAGATATCGGCATCAGCCTCGGGCGCGCGTTCGCTCAAGCCTTGGGCGATAAACGCGGCATCCGCCGTTACGGCTGGGCTTACCTGCCCATGGACGAAACGCTCGCCCGCGTCGTCGTCGATTTCAGCGGACGCCCCTTCTTGGAATACCGCGCGCCGCAAAACGTGGACCCCATCGGGCGCTTCCCTTTCCAGCTCGTCGAAGAATTCCTGCGCGGGTTTGCCGTTCATGGCGGGCTCAACCTCCATGCGGAAGTCCTCTACGGACGCGACGCCCACCACATGGCTGAGGCCCTCTTCAAAGCCCTCGCTAAAGCCGTGGATCAAGCCTGCCAGATCGACCCGCGCGTCACTGGCATTCCCAGCACCAAAGGCGTATTATAAGTTCGTGATCGCTCTCATCGACTACGGCAGCGGGAATATCCGCAGCGTCTTCAAAGCCCTTCAGCATGAAGGCGCGGACGTGCAACTCATCGGCACCCCGGAAGGGCTCAAAGCCGCTGACGCGGTCGTCCTGCCCGGCGTCGGTGCTTTTGGCGACTGCGTGCGCGGCATCCAAACGCGCGGTCTATGGGAACCCTTGAATGACTGGCTCCAAAGCGGTCGCCCTTTCCTCGGCATCTGCGTCGGCTACCAACTCCTCTTTGAGGAAAGCGAAGAAGCCACCGACGGCACACGCGGGTTCGGATTCTTTGCGGGAAAAGTCCGGCGCTTCGTCACTCCCGGCCTCAAAGTTCCGCAGATCGGCTGGAACAGCCTCGCTCTCGCGCCCGGGCACCAGCTCTGGAAAGGGTTGCCGGAGAATCCGCACGTTTTCTTCGTTCACTCCTACTACCCCGCCGCCGAGAACCCGGAGGAAGTCATCGCCACCTGCGACTACGGCCAGCCCTTCGCGGCAGCCGCCGCGCGCGGCAACGTCGCAGGAACGCAATTCCACCCGGAAAAAAGCCAGAAAGTCGGCCTGCAAATTCTGAGGAATTTTGTGGAGTCGATTCCTGAGGCCAAAGCGTAGCCGCATTCCGCGCTCGACGCCGCATGGTGCGGCGCGTCAGCGCCCCCTCGTTCCCAAGCTCCAGCTTGGGAACGCCCATGTCCGCGAGGCTCCAGCCTCGAAACCGTGGACGCAAATGGAGTCGGGAAAAATGCAGAAAATGGAGGACCGGGGCTCTTTCAGTCAAGAAATGTTGCCGAAGAAAGAGAAAGGGGTCAGTCCTTTATATTTACAGCATTTATCCATTTTGGGGGAATTTGTGGAGAAGGAGGCTCAGATAGGTCCATGTGCCAATTTTAAGACACTCGGCGATCCATTTCAAGCTCATCGTCGTTTCTTGGCACAAGCGACCACCCAAGCCCACCCCAACATTCCGCGCTCGACGCCGCATGGTGCGGCGCGTTATGGAACAAGGGCATGTCACGCGCTTTTGCCATTGCGGTCGGATGGATTGCAGCCCTCTTCTTCGGCTGCTTCTTTCTCTGGCCCATCGTCCAGACGCTCCGGGGCGCATTCTTTGATGCGAACGGGCATTGGACGCTCGACTACCTTCTGGAAATCGGGCGCAACAGCGTCTATCTCGAAGGCCTTCAAAACGCCTTCCTGCTGGCGGTCACGAGCACCTTTTTTACCTGTCTGCTCGCCATTCCGCTCGCCTGGCTCTCGGACCGCTTTGACTTCCCTGCCAAGCGCGCCCTGCTCGCGCTGCTGCTGGTTCCCATGGTTCTGCCGCCCTTTGTCGGCGCTATCGGGTTCAAGCAAATCCTGGGGCAATACGGCGCGTTCAACGCCGCGCTCACGCATCTCGGCCTCATGCGCCCCGGCGACGCCATCGACTGGCTCGGCGGCAATCGCAACGGGCGTTTTTGGGGCGTGGTATTCCTGAATGCGCTGCACCTTTACCCGATCCTCTACCTGAACGTCGCCGCCGCGTTGGCGAACATCGACCCCGCCATGGGCGAAGCCGCCGAGAACCTCGGCTGCACCGGCTGGCGCAAATTCCGCCGCATCACGCTCCCCCTCATGATGCCCGGCCTCTTCGCGGGCGGAGCCATCGTGTTCATCTGGGCGTTCACCGAACTGGGCGTGCCGCTCATGTTCGACTACAACCGCGTCACCCCTGTCCAAATCTTCCACGGGCTCCGGGAGTTGGCCGGAAACCCGCTTCCCTACGCGCTGGTCGTCGTGACGCTCGTTGCCTCCATCGCCTTCTACGCCGCCGGGAAATGGGCCATCGGCGGAAAAGCCTTTGCCATGCTTCCCAAGGCCACGCGCGCGGCGGAAACCCGTTCGCTCGGCCTTTGGCCCGGGCTTCTTTGCACCGGGGCCTTTTGCGGTGTCATTGCGCTGGCTCTGCTGCCGCATGTTGGCGTCGTCCTCGTCTCCTTCGCGCGCGAATGGTATCAAAGTGTCCTCCCCACCGAATGGACGCTCGCGCATTACCAGGCGGCGCTCGGCCATGACCTCACGGTCCCCTCCATCCTCAATAGCGTCAAATATGCCGGGTGCGCCACGGTGGTGGACATCCTGCTGGGCATCGGCATCGCCTATGTTGTCGTTCGCACCACGTTTCCAGGTCGGGCGCTGCTGGACACTTTTGCCATGCTTCCGCTTGCCGTGCCGGGGCTTGTTCTCGCCTTTGGCTACCTGGCCATGACCCAGGAGGGCCGCGTCTTCGCTTTCCTCAATCCCACCAAAGACCCGACGCTCCTGCTCATCATCGCCTACTCGGTGCGACGGCTCCCTTACGTTGTCCGATCCGTTGCTGCCGGGCTCCAGCAAACCAGCGTCACTTTGGAAGAGGCCGCGCAAAATCTCGGCGCGACGCCCCTGCGCACCTTGCGGAAAATCACCCTCCCGCTCATCTCCGCCAACCTGCTTGCAGGCGGGCTGCTCGCCTTCGCCTTCGCCATGCTGGAAGTCTCCGACTCCCTCATCCTCGCACAGCGTCAGACCGACTTCCCCATCACCAAGGCCATCTACGAACTCTTCAATCTGCTGGGCGAAGGGCGCTACCTTGCCTCCGCTCTCGGCGTCTGGGCGATGGTCTTCCTGGGTATTGCGCTCTTCGGAGCCAGCCGGATTTTAGGGAAAAAACTTGGCGCGCTTTTCCGTGCGGGATAGAAATACCATTCCTCCTTCCCCCCAATGAAAGACGCGCAAACTAAAATCCAGTCCCTCCTCAATCGCCTCAACGAAGAAGGCCGCGAACGCGGCGTGCAGGTGGCCGCTTATTTGGAGGGCAAACTGGTCGTGGACACGTGGGCCGGAGTGGCCGATCCCGCCACCAAACGCCCCGTGGACGGCGAGACGCTGTTCCCGGTGTTTTCCTGCACCAAGGGCATCCTCGCCACGCTGATTCACCGGCTCGTCGAGAGTGGCAAGCTGACTTATGAGACCCGCATTGCCGAGGTCTGGCCGGAGTTCGGCGCGCAAGGCAAGGAGGAGATCACCGTGGACCAGGCTCTGTGGCATACCTCCGCGATTCCTTACATGCCCAAAGAGGTCAGCCTCGCCAATGTTCACGATTGGCCCACCATGTGTGCCGCCGTTGCCCAGCTCAAGCCCGCGTGGAAGCCAGGAACGTGCGCCGAATACCACGGCATCACCTTCGGCTGGATCGCAGGCGAAGTGGCGCGCCGGGTGGACGGACGCCCGGTCCAACAACAAGTGCAGGAGGAAATCTGCCGCCCATTGGGGATCGAGAGTTTGTTCGTTGGCATTCCGGACGAAGTGGAGCCGCGAGTCGCCTTTCTGGAAGATGTGAGTCCCCCCGATCCGATTGACCCTTCCCTGCCAAGAGCCACCGCTCCCTCCATGCGCCCGCTTCACACCTACATGAACCGTCCTGATGCGCGCCGTGCCTGTCTTCCCGCGAGCAACGGCATCATGAATGCCCGGGCGCTGGCCCGGTTTTACGCGGCGCTGCTGCCGGGCGGCGTGGATGGAGTGGAACTGCTGCCGCCGGAACGGGTAAAAAAGGCGACCGAGTGGCAAAAGCCAACCCAGCCGTGGGAACCGGCCAGTTATCCGTTGCGCGTAGGCGGCTACATGTTGTTCGGTGAACTGCGCAAAGAATCCCCGGCCTTTGGACACGACGGCTTCGGAGGCGCCCGCGGTTTCGCCGATCCCAGACACAAACTGTCCATCGGCCTGACCAAGAATTTCTTTTCCGACAACGGAGCGCAGAATTTGATCGTGGCAGAAGTGCAGCGAGCCTTGGGTATTGCGTAAAACGCAGCAGTTCCCTAGTCCCTTGCTCGTATGGGCGTTTTTTCCAGAAACTTGCGACGCGGATACTTTTTTTGGATACCTAATTAGAAGCCAGCCAACGGGCATTCTTTGAAGCCCATTGTTAGGTAGTCGGACGACTTTTGTGTGAATTGGATTCTGGAGTGTCGCGCTTCAGAAATGGGCGATCAATAAAGTAATACAGCAATGCGAGTAATGGCCACAATGCAAAGCAAACCAACTGTGCGAGCCGGGAAACACTGCACAAATCAAGTATAAACCCGGTTAATGGAATCCGTACTTTGCTGTTGGTTGGTCTCCGTGAAAGTGACCGGATTCGTGAAAAACATACGAAAAAGGCAAATAGAACCCCCAAAGCAAAATAAACTCCAACACAGATAACAGGGAGATTCCAATCGGGGCTACCGGTAGTGGGTTGCATCACTCTTTTATGCTAACAGTATTATTGAGTGGCCTTCAACTTCTGTTGTTGTGTCGCAAAATCCTCCAGAATGGCCCGCATCTTGAGAATGCAGGGGTGCTCCGTCAACGTGAAAAGCGGTGAGGCCTCCCTCACCGATCCGCCTTCCGCAAGCGCGCTTCCGGGGCGCGGAACGGGTCGAACGCGACTTCTGAGCCGTCGGCTTTCATTTGATAGACCACTTGCATCAAATGGCCCAAGCGTCCCTTGGGCCAGGAGTCCTTGGTTGCGAACCATTGCAGATACTCGGCGGGCAACTCGTGCAAGAGCCGCCCTGCGCAGCGCCCGAACGGCATTACCGTCCGGGCGATTTCCTCCAACTCCGCTGCCGCGCGGGCGCGCAAGGCGTCGCTTTCCGGGTCGAAGGCAGGTTGCATTTTTAGCACCCCTTGAGCTTCATCAGGAACCGGAATACGCGGTCGGCGAAGCCATGCAGGGTCTCGTGGCCGAAGTCGGGATAGAGCACCATGTCTTTCGGCGAGGTGATCTTGTTGTAGGCGGCGAACTGCGTGGAGGGCGGGCAGATGGTGTCCATCAATCCGACGCCAAAGAGCATCTCCGCTTTGATGCGGGGCGCGAGGAATTGCAAATCAATGTAGCCGAGCCGCGTGAAGACTTCGTCCTCGCGCGCGTGGGTCGGGTCGTAAAACCGGAACCAGGTTTTCAACTCCTGATAGGCGTCCTTGGCGAGGTCCATTTCCCACACCCGCTTGTAATCGCACAGGAAGGGGAACGTCGGCGCAGCCAGCTTCACGCGGGGTTCCAGCGCGGCGCACGCAATCGTGAGCGCCCCGCCCTGCGAGCCACCCATCGCGCCGATCCGCTCGGCGTCCACTTCGGGGAGGTTCATGACGATGCGCGCGAGTTGCGCGGTGTCCAAAAAGATGTGGCGGAAGAGCAGGTTCTTCGGGTTGGGATCGTCCAGCCCGCGAATGATGTGCCCGTTGTGGGTGTTGCCTTTGACTTGCAGGTTGTCCTCGCTGGGACCGCCCTGCCCGCGGCAGTCGAGCGCGGCCAGGCAGAATCCCTCGGAGACATACGCGAGCTTGTCCGTCCAATCCCCCACGTTCCCCGAGTAGCCGTGGAAAAACAGCACCGCCGGGGCGGGAGCCTTCAAGTTGCGCGGACGCAGATATTTGGCGTGAACCCGCGCGCCGCCTACGCCGGTGAACCAGAGATCGAAGCATTCCGTGTTACTCAGCGGGAGCGTGTCGTTGGGAATGAGTTCCACCTGGGGGTCCAGCGCGTCGAGTTCCGCGAGGGACTCGTCCCAATAGGCGTCAAAATCGGCGGGACGGGGGTTGATTCCAGTGTATTTGCGAAGTTCGGGGAGGGGTTTGTCAAATGTTAGGGGCATGGCTCAATCTTCAAAAAACGCTCCCTGAATGCAAGCGGGAATCAAAAAATCGGAACCGCGAATCGCCCATTTGCATCCTATAAAAATCATTTTTGTCCTATTGCAGAAGCATCAAGTGAAATGACAAGATGAGGGACACAAGACGACGGAAACCCGAAAACCTCATTTATGACACAGCCGATGAAGACGATTGAACTTGGACGCACGGGCTTGCGGGTAAGCAAGCTGGGATTGGGCGGGCTTTTTGTGGCCTCGTTCGCCACGGGGATTGACACCGCCAAGGAGGCGGTTCGCGCGGCTCTGGATTTGGGGATCAATTATATTGATACGGCTCCGACCTACGGGAACAGCGAGGAGGTTTTGGGGCAGGCGCTGGAGGGGGAGGCGCGCCCGTTTGTTTTGTCCACGAAGCTGGGGGGGCGGCCTGTGCCGTTCGATCCCCGCGATAAGAAAGCGCTGCGGAATTCTTTTGAGGAGAGTCTGCGCCTGCTGAAGCGGGATTCCGTGGATCTGCTGATGGTGCATGAGCCGGATCGTCCGGGGCAATATGATTGGTGGACGGACTGGCAGGATTTGAACGGGCCGGTGCTGGAGTTGCTGGATGAGCTGAAAAAGGAGGGGTTGGTGAAATGCATCGGCATCGGCGGCACTACGACTTCCGAGATGGCGCATCTCTGCCGGAGCGGGAAGTTCGATGTGGTGCTGACGGCGTTTAATTACAGTCTGCTGTGGCGGGAGGCGGCTCTGGAGGTGATTCCTGCCGCGAAGGAGCAGAAGATGGGGATCATTGTGGGATCGGCGCTGCAGCAGGGGGCGTTGGCCCGGCGGTTTGATGAGGCGGTCAATGATTCGGGCGTGTATTGGCTCTCGAAGCCGCGCCGGGAGCAGTTCCGCAAGCTGTATGGGTTTTTGGATGAGTGCGACATTCCGTTGCCGGAGCTGGCGCTGCGCTTTGTGATTTCAAACCCCGATGTGCATACGGTGTTAATGGGGGCGAGGAGCGCTGGGGAGGTGCGGCAGAATGCTGCGGCTATTGCGAAGGGGCCGCTGCCGGAGGAGGTGCTGGCGCGGCTCGATGAGATTGCCGCGATGGTGCCGTTCCGGCCTTTCGGGGAGCCTGCCGGGCTCGGCTGGTTGCTTCCGAATCCCGGGAATTACAAAGGGCCGGGACAACTTTAATTGCTGAACTGAATTTCTATGAAAGCTGCCATTATTGAATGTCATGGATCGATCACGGTCCGCGAAATGCCGGAGCCGGAGGTGGGTGAATACGATGCGCTTTGCGAGTTGCTTTACGGGGCGACTTGCACGGGAACGGATTCCCATATCATTGCGGGGACGTTTCCGTGGGTCTCGCCGCTGCCGACGGTGCTGGGGCATGAGTCGGTGGGGCGGGTCATCCAGATCGGTGCCAAGGTGAGGAACTTTCGCGTGGGCGACTTGGTGACCCGTGTGGGAACTCCCCCGTCGGTGGAGGCCAAGATTTCCGTGACGTGGGGCGGGTTCGCGCAATGGGGGATCGCGAAGGATCATTGGGCGATGTGCGCAGATGGGCTGCCGGAGAGCGCGTGGAAAGGGTATCGGGTGCACCAGGTTGTGCCGTCGGGGGTGGATCCCAAGGTGGCGCCGATGTTTGTGACGTGGCGGGAGACGTTGTCGTATCTCTTGCGGCGCGGGTTTGCGGCGGGGCATTCGATTCTGGTGATCGGCTCAGGCGGAAACGGTCTGAGCTACGCAGCACACGCTGCAAACCTTGGCGCTTCCTGCGTGGCGATGGCGGGTTCTGCCCGACTGGAGACGGCGGCCAAGGCCAAGGCGGGGGTGTCTCTTTACTTTGACTACAAGCGGGATGATCTCACCGAGGCAATCAAGACAGCACACCCGGAAGGATTCGATTATATTCTAGATGCGGTGGGTCAAAAGGGTGTTGCGGATAAGGTGCTGCCTTGCCTCAAGGCGGGCGGGCATTATGCGATCTATGGGATTGATGATTTTCGCGGGGTGTTGCTGAATCCGGCCCTGGCGCGAGGCCCGTTTACGGTACATGGCTCGGGGGATTATGACGAAGCGGAAACCCATCAACAGGTCTCCGAGTTCGTTTTGCAGGGAAAGCTGGATGCGAGCCTCTGGTATGATGTCGCACGGCCTTACCCGCTGGCGCAGATCAACGAGGCCTTCGCCGCCACCAAAGCGCGGCGCTCGGTGAAGGCGCTAATTGATCTTCAGGCGTGATAACGGAGCCATGCGCATTGTTGCTACGCATGGCTAAACTTAGCCTAGCGTTGGACGCGACCACTGCCGTCGCCCTTCACCAGGGCTTCCACTTCATCCAGGGTCACGCGATTGTAATCGCCAGGAATCGTGTGTTTGAGGGCGCTCGCGGCCACGGCAAATTCGATCGCCTTTTGCGGTTCGTCCCCGCGCAGCGAGGCGAAAATCAGCCCACCGCCGAACGAATCTCCGCCGCCCACGCGGTCAATGACGTTCAGATCATACTTGCGGGAGTAATACGCCTTGCCGTCCGTCCAGAGCATCGCGCTCCAACCGTTGTGGCTCGCGGAATAGGATTCGCGCAGCGTGATCGCCACCTGCTTGAACCCGAAACGCTCGGTTAGTTGCTTTGCTACGAACTCATACTGGGCGTGATCTATCTTGCCACTCGTAACCTCCGCTCCGTGAATGCCGAAAACGCTCTCGGCGTCCTCCTCGTTGGCGATGCAGACGTCCACATACTGCATGAGCTTGCCCATCACTTCGCCCGCCTTCTGCTTGGTCCAGAGCTTCTTGCGGTAGTTGAGGTCCGTGCTGATCGTGAGCCCCAGCGCCTTCGCCGCCTTGCACGCCTCCTCCACCACTGCCGCTGCGCTATCGGAAAGCGCGGGGGTGATGCCCGTCCAGTGGAACCAGCGGGAGCCCTTAAAGGCGGCCTCCCAGTTCACTTCGCCCGGCTTGATCTCGGCAATCGCCGAGTGTGCGCGGTCATACGTCACCTTGGAGGCGCGCTGGCTGGCGCCGGATTCCAGAAAGTAAATGCCGATGCGGTCGCCGCCCCGGACGATGTGGCCCGTGCCAACCCCGATCCCGCGCAATTCGTTGATCGCCCGCTGGCCCATGTCGTTCTTGGGCAGGCGCGTCACGAAGTCGGCGGCGAGGCCGTAGTTCACCAGAGAGACCGCGACATTCGCCTCCCCGCCACCGTAGGTCAGTTCGAGCACGGGGGATTGAGCGAAGCGGAGGAAGCCCGGCGTGGCCAGGCGCATCATGATTTCACCGAAAGTTACAACGTCAGACATAGAGGAGTGAAGATTAAGGAGTATCCCCAAAAATCGCAAGGCGTTTGCGGTTGGGCATAACGTAAAAAATGCCCCAATACCGTAACCGCCTGCTCCGCCAACGAAGAAGCATCATCTGCAAAAAGAGATGTCCGCGTCAGAGAATCAGTTCCAGCTTCCGCGCAAAAAAGGCATAGTCTGAATTGGGATCGGCACTGCGACATTTGTTAAAATCCCCACCGCAAACCATCCACATTCTCCGGCCGCCATCCTCGAACCACTTGGAGGGCAGCGATGGATTATACCAAGCTTTGCCGAAGTCCTCCTCGACATACACCAGCGACCACGGTCCCCACGGTTTGGGTGCCTCATACAGGTGAAAGAAAGTCTGCCGCCAGGGATCGGCAGAATCGAGATCCACATAGGCCCATTCCGGCAAGAGGAACCGATCAATGGCTGGCATGTAATGCATGCCGGTCATGCTGGTGCAATTGCGAAACTTAAAGATCGGCTGTTCTTGCCGCCATTGTGCGTTGGGTTGATACTGCCACCACTTGGGATTGGACTGCGCATCAAAACCGTCGAACATTTCCCAATCGGCAGCGCGGAGATTGCCGATGAGGTTCCGTGGCACGCGGCCGAGTGTCAGATAGTTGCCGTTGTTCCAGGAGGTGCCGCCTACTGCGTAAATATATTCGTCCATTGAGCCCTCATAGTTCTTTCCGAACTGCACGAAGTATGGCGTGGAAAAACGCGGGCTGGGAAACATCGGGTCACGGAGTTTGCACGACCAGGTTTTACCGTGATCGATGCTCTTAATAATCGAGGCGTCGTAGGTGCGCTGAATTAGATCGCCATACTCAAAGGCACTCGAATGCTGGCTGACCGCCATGTAAAGCACGCCGTCCACGCAGATCAAGCCGTTGGCCTTCCATGTATCGCTGCCGTCATGGTAGCATGTCGCGCCGTAAGCATCCATGGGATTGACGAGGCTGATCCGGTGCGTCGGCGGTTCGCCTTCGATGCGAAACAGGGCGAGGTTGCTGTTGTTGCTCTCTTCGATGCCGGTGCAGTCGTCTGCCGTACTGTAAATGTGATCGTCATCCGCCCAAGTACAGGACCATGCATCGCCGTTGCTGCCCGGATAACGGATCGGTTCGGTCAACCAGCGAATGCCTTTGATTAGTTTGCTGGGGGGATAGGGGGAGGTTGGAATATTCATCGAATCATTCAGCTGTTTAATCGTTTCCGGATATACCCTCTTCAAGGGGTTGCTCATCAAAGCGAAAGAATACTGCCCCCCTCATGATTGGAAAGCTGTTCTTAATCCTCATCCAGAAATAAGGAGTAACACAGAAAGTCTTGCATTTGGGCAGAAAAGTAAGCACAAATGCGTATTAGCTTCTTGTAACTGCTCTTTCTGCAAAAAATTGCGTTTCACACCATCGGAAAAAACAAGCATTTCAGTCCCCTAAAAACAACCCATCCCCGCCCCAGAGAGAATGAAAATCCTGCATCTCATCCATTCAGTGAACCCTGCCGGAGGCGGTCCAATTGAAGGCATTAAGCAACTGGCTGCTGCATGTATCAAGTTGAAGTGTGAGATTGAAGTCGCCTCTCTGGATCGTCCCGACTCCCCGAGGCTCAAGGATTTTCCGCTAAAGATTCACGCGCTGGGCCCTTCGTATTCGAGCTATGGGTATTGTCCCAAGCTGATCCCGTGGCTCAAGGCACATAGCCACGAATACACCTTTATCGTGGTGAACGGCCTTTGGCAGTATCACGGTTTTGCCGCCTGGCGCGTGTTGCGGAAAGCCGACATTCCCTACTTCGTATTCACCCACGGAATGCTGGACCCGTGGTTCAAGAAAAAGTATCCCCTCAAACATCTCAAAAAATGGCTTTACTGGCCGTGGGCCGAATACCGCGTCCTGCGCGATGCCGCCGCCGTGTTATTCACTTGCACGGAGGAGAAGTTGCTGGCCCGGCAATCATTCTGGCTCTACCGCTGCAATGAAAAGGTCGTTAACTACGGCACCGCAGGTTGGGATGGCGACGCCGAAAATCAAAAAAAGGCGTTTTTGGAAAAGTTTCCACAGCTTCAAGGCAAACGCCTCATTCTCTTCCTGGGCAGGGTTCACGAAAAAAAGGGAGGCAACCTTTTGATGGAAGAGTTTCATCGTTTCCTTTCGGATACGCCCGGCTCGGATTTTCAGCTCGTGATGGCCGGGCCTTCGGATAATCCCTATGGGGAAAAGCTCAAAAAAATAGCTCGCAGCTTGAACATCGAGGATCGTGTCACCTGGACGGAGATGGTGGAAGGCGATGTGAAATGGGGCGCTTTCCAAGCAGCAGAGGTTTTTATCCTGCCCTCGCACCAGGAAAACTTCGGCATCTCCGTTGCGGAATCGTTATCCGCATCCCTGCCAGTGCTGATTTCCAACAAGGTCAACATCTGGCGCGAAATCGACGAGGAAAACGCCGGGTTTGTTGAAAATGACGATTCGGAAGGCACCTATGCGCTGCTCAAACGGTGGAGCGCTCTAAGCGAAGATGAGCGACAGACGATGCGTGAAAAAGCGCGCCATTGTTTTCTGGAGAACTTTGAAATCATGCGGGCAGCAAAAAATCTGGTAAAGACTTACAACGAGACGCGACACAAATAGCCCAGAGCGTTTTGAAGTTCGACACGCCGCTCGCAATCCAACCGGATAGCGCTGCCATTCCTAACGGTTGCGGTTCGTTACAGGAATGGAAAACCCAGGACTCTTTCCGGTCCAGTGGTCAAATTTTGACTGAGGCTCACAGACTGGCCGATACTGCGTGGCGAAAATATAGATCACAACGCTCAAGAGGATGAGGGCGGCGAGGAGGATGGCTTGCTTTAGCATAGACTGGTATGCTTGCGCGGCATGCTCCTGTCGCGGTTGGCGTGGCACTGGATGATCTCGGGGGGAGTCTCCATAATTAGGAATTCTTTTGCTATTTATTGAGGATAATCCGCATTGAGTCAAGCCCTCGCGGGGGGGGATTGGGACACTACCCCCTGCGTCAAGAGCTTGATCCAGCCCACAGGCCTGTTAACAAAAAATTTAATCCAAACATCCCACTCGTTTTGGACCAAATCCAGAGACTCGATCATGCGCCGGAAGGGCTCCATCATTTGGAGATTACTTTGCTGCGGGTGCGATCTCGAAGTGAATTGGCACGGGCTGGATGGCGGCTTGCAGTTTCGCCTCGCACTCGTCGATGGCTTTCTGGGCCACCGCGAGTTTTCCCTGGTCCTTCTCTTTGCTGGCTGCGCGCCAGTTGATGTTCAATCCAGGTTGGTTTAAAAACCCACCTTGGAGTTCATTGATGATGGCGTTGATCTTCCATTCCCGTTCAGCCACTGATCCTTGGGCAAGAGTGCTCATGTTCCAGCCTTTGGATAGTTCCATGTTGCTCAGGGTGGCGACGGGTTTGCCGTCCATGGAGACGTTGTATTGCCCGGCAGGCAGACCGGAAACCGTCAGCATGTAGCGGGAAAGATCGGCGATTTCAGGCATCAGCGTGGTAGCCAAAATGCCATCGGACGACAGCGGCCACGGGGAACGTTCATCCAAGCGGGTAAAGGCCAGCTTGCCGTCCTTGGAGACGATGTCGGTGATTGTGCAATTCTTGGCGGCTACCACGGTGCCATCGGGCTTGAGGGTGGCGGAACTGACTTCGCGATCCACGCCCAGCGCCGCGAGAATAGTGGCAGCCATCGTATATTGACCGACTGGGCCGGGATGCACACCGACACCGTCGCTCCCGAGCGAAACTGCGGTGGGCTTGCCTTCCCATGATTTCGCAAAGGCTTGGAGTTCCTTCAGGCCAGTGATATTGTTTTCCGGCTTCAGGAGACGAACGCGGGTTGCAAGGGCATTGGCCTCCAAGAGAGTTTTATTGGGTCCCCACAGGGCAATCAAAGGGTGGTATTGATCCACTACTTGCACGTTTTCTTTCTGGCCGAGTTCCTTGAGGGCTTCCGTAAAGGGATGGATGGTTCTGCAACGTTGCGAGAACCACGACCCCATGACACTTCCGTCGTCGATGGGGCTGGAGGAGATGAAGAGCGGCTGGGCTTTGAGGGCGCGGATGTTATCGGTGAGTTTCTTCATCCCGGCAATGTAACCGGCTGCGCTATCCGGTCTTTCCGGGTTCTGTACGCATACGTCGTTCATCCCCAGTTCGATGCTCACGATCGTCGGCTTCCAGGCAGCCACGTCGTAGTCGAAGCGGGCGAGAATGGCCCCGGTGGTATTTCCGCCGATACCGGAGTTGCGAAAGTGGAGGTGAAGCTGCGGGTAGCGGGTGCGGAAGAAGGCTTCGATGTAGTTGGTATGGAGGCGTTGGGCCGTGATGCTGTCGCCCGCCATCACCCAGGTGTCATTGTCCTTGAGGGCAAAGGCTGGTTGAGCCGCGAACGTCTGCCCCAAAAAGGAGACAAGAAGAGAGAGAAGGAGGAGTGTCTTTTTCATAATGAGGGGAATTGAGTCGATGAATGTAGGAACCGTAAAGGCCGATGCAAAGTGTAAAAGTAACGGATTTGCGAGGAGATGGAAAAGATTGGCTATACCAAGCCGAAAAAGATGCCAAGCTCCATGGTATGGATTATTGGGTGCGGAACTCGTCATCGAAAGTTCTTGCGGAATGGTCCGTTTTTCTATTTAAGGTGCCCCAGTCAAATGGGATGTATGTCCCAGGTGCGTTGATTCGAGAATGCCGTGAAAATCGGCAACAGTGTCGCTGCTGTAACCGGATACGAAACCTCATGGCCACTCGACTGTAAAATGTCGGGGAAGGCGAGGCGGTAGGATCGAAGCCGGAAGTCAGAAGACCGAATGATGCGCTTTGAATCGTGAACCCTTCGTAACAAAGGAGAATCCAGTATGCCGCATCATAGTCTGTCGTTGAGTCCTCGTCGTGAGCCTTCGCTCGCGCCGTTTTTTGCCATTTTCGTTGCCCATTAGAGAGCGTTTTGTCGCATTTTTGGGTAACCTAATGAGCAGGCATTCCAACGGTGGAGATTTCTGGCAACTGGCGCTCACTGCGGGGGGCATCAGAGTGGAAAATCGTGGACTTCTCCGCGAACCTCAATTCGCTCAAGCCGCCGGAATGGTTGCGCGTCGTGATTGCACCATCCGTCGGCGTGGGGTGGCGATTTACGCGGATTCGAATATGATCTGCAGCGGACTTTCGATAATGCGGCAGCCGCATGCTGACCGCCGCTATACTTCACGCCCTTTGCACGCTAACCACGCAAGCCTGCGAAAACAGAAAGGAGGTGAGATTCATTGAAAACAGAGAAAACCAGTAAGAAAAAGGAAGTCATTGCCATGCGCAAGAGTTGCAAGGCAACCGGCACAGGCCTCTCCCATTACGTTATGATGGAAGCGCCCAAGAAATAGCCTATAAGCTGTGACGGGCCGCCTGTGGTGGGCGGCCCGGCGCAGTCACAAAATTCACCATCACCGATTCGCCTCAAAAACCCACTTTCCATTTACCTAAATGACAACTGCAAACATTAACCTCCCTGCCGCATCCCGCGGCCTTCACTTCAACAGCGGCGCCGGTTGCACGCTTTCGCCGCTCGACATCGGCCATGCCGATTACGCCGCCGTGATCGATCCCGACACCGCCTTCTGGGCGCTGCTTCGCAAAGACAAACTCGCCGATGCCTTCACCGAGGGGCCGTTCCTTGAAAACTATCGCTCCAAGGCAGCCTCGTTTGCAGAAGAAATGAAAGTCCTGCGCTTTGGGTTGAAGCCATCGTGCGTCTATTTTAACCCCACCGACCGCTGCAATCTCAATTGCAGCTATTGCTACATTCCGGAAACCTTGCGTCGCGATGGCAAGCACATGTCCAAGGATGATCTGTTTCACTCCATGGATATTCTCAAAGAGTATTTCGCCAGCATCCTGCCCTCCGGAGTCAAGCCACAGATCATCTTTCACGGCGCTGAGCCGACGATGAACAAGGAGGCGCTTTTCGCCGGTCTGGAGAAGTACCATGATGACTTCCGTTTCGGCATCCAAACCAACGGCACGCTGCTCGAAGACGACGATTTCAAGTTTCTCACAGACTTCAATATCGCCATCGGGCTCTCGTTGGACAGTGCTGCGGAGATCGTAGCCACCCGTACCCGCAAGACATGGGATGGCAGCAGCGTTTATAACAAGGTGCTCTCGACAATGGACAAGCTACGCGGCTACCCCAACCACAGCGTGATCTGTACCGTGACGGAGCAAAACATGGAGCAGCTTACGGAAATTGTTGACTTCTTCCACGAGCGTGAGATTCCCACCTGCATGCTCAATCCCGTGCGTTGCACCCGCGAAGGGGCGCGTCAGATCAAGCCGCGCGACCACGAAATGTCTGTCCATTACTTGAAAGCGATGGAGCGCACCTACGAGCTTTACCAGAAGACGGGGCGTAAACTCGTGGTGGCCAATTTCGCCAACATCCTCATCTCAATCCTCGCTCCGCAGGCGCGCCGCCTGATGTGCGACATCTCGCCGTGCGGAGGCGGTCGTGCGTTCTTCGCCGTTGCGGCGGGTGGGGACATGTTCCCTTGCAGTGAATTCATCGGATTGCCGGAATTCAAGGGGGGGAACCTCTTTCGCGACAACATTACCGAAGTCCTTGCGACCCCCGCATTCCGCAAGGTCTCCGAGCGTAAGGTGGAAGACATCGAGCCGTGCAACCACTGCGCCATTCGGCATTTTTGCGGTTCGCCCTGCCCAGCGGAAGCTCACGAGATGAACGGTGGCATGAAGCAACCCGGCGCGTTCTGCGAGCTCTACGAAGAGCAGGTGCGCTACGCCTTCCGGCTCATCGCCGACGAACGCCAGGACGCCTTCCTATGGGACGCCTGGGACAAGGACACCAAGACGACATTGGAGATGATGTCTCTATGATTGGAGGTTTCAAGTAGCCAACTGTTTTTGTCATGGTTTTTTTGATTGTTGAGGCGCTGGCCTCATCAGTCGAAGCAATACCGCGAGATGCCGGGACGTTTCGGCCTTGTGAGTGTGGAGCCAATGCCGAGCGGCGAAGGGAGAAAAAGGGGCGTGTTGCGCCACATAACTGCCAAGCAACTGCCGAACAAAAAAATCTTTCATCGCGTCGCGCGAAACACCAATACGCACAAGTCACGTATTTCCAGAGATTGAGAAGAGCGCGCCCGGGGTGACTCGAACACCCGACCCACGGATTAGAAATCCGAAGTTTTTGTTAGTTTTACTCTGTAAATGGGGCTTGATTCAGCCATTTTTGCCATTATTCTCGCATCAAAGCAATGGCGACAAATAACGACAAACGAACTACGGACGAAAGACGGTGGCCCGCAATGCGCTGGATCGAATCCGCCAAACGGTGGCAGGTGGACGGACGGATTGGAACCGATGGATGCAAGGGAGGCAAGCGTGAAACCTTCGTATTGAAGGACGAGGCAAAGGCCCGGCGGCAGGAACTCCGAGAGCAACAGAAGCGGGAAGGGGCGGAATCTCTCGAACTGCCCTCGGAGTTACGGGTGGAGGCCGTCGTTTGCTCGCGCCTTTTGGCCGAGAAAGGTGCGACGCTCAGGCAGGCGACCGACCACTATCTCACCTACCTTGCGACCAGTTCGCGCTCGGTGCTCTGGCCGGAGTTTCTCACGGAATATCTGGAAACTTTTTTCAGGCAAACGACCGCCGGGCGAGTGCTGGACGTGCGAAAATCACATTACGACGACGTGCGCCATCGGCTCGGACATTTCGCAAAATGGGCCAGTGAAAAACTGGTATCAGATATTACGACCGCGCAGATTGAAACGTGGCTCAAAGCGCAAAAAGTCACCAAGCGAGGGCACCCTCGCCTCGGTCAACCCCTTACCGAGGTTTCCACCCGCAAAGTCAAGGCGTTACTGGCCGGAGCCTACAACTTCGCCCTCGATCAGGGATACACCAAAATCAATCCCGCCGAAACGCACCGCCGGACGAGAAGGGGTAAAGTGGAACGCGGCGGACTCGGCACCTCTTCCGAGGATTCCATCTCTCATAAGACGCAGGACGAAATCCTATGGCCAGAGGAATACGCCGCCCTATTGTGTGCCGCCTCCGAGGCGGTGCTACCGGCTTTGGTTTTACAAGGGTTTTGTGGCGTGCGGCGGGAAGAAATGCAGCGTTGCTTGTGGGAACAGTTGGATTGGAAAGCGGGGTTTTTTAACATCCCCGCGAACGTCTCGAAAACAGGCGATTACCGCCGTATCCCGATTAGACCTGCCGTGGCGGCCTGGCTCAAAAAATACCGCAAGCACGGCAAACCATTGGACCGCATCGTGCCTAAAAACTACCGCAAGGAAGTGGAGGCGACCAGAGTCAAAGCCAAGGAGTTATTGGATGCCAGTGGGGCAAAGCATAGGATGGGCCGCTGGCCTTTCAACTGTTTGCGGCACGGATTCGCCAGTTATTATATGGCACTGGAACTGGACACCGAGCAGGCGTTGGCGAAGGAAATGGGGACGAGCCTGGGGCTAATACAAAAAACTTACTGCCAAGTCACGACCGCAAAACTCGGGCGGGAATACTGGGCAATTAGGCCGTGAGTTTTTGCCAGTCCTCCCGGACCTCGCCCCAAATATACCGGATAATCTTGCGGGAATATCTCTTGCCCCTCACCCGCCCCGCCTCGAACTGAGTTCGGAAATATCGCTTAGTGGTGCCAAGGCGTGCAGCGGCCTCTTCCCTCGTCAGTTCGTCTTCGTCCCTCCATCCGGGAACGGCCTCGGCTGTTTGAGTTGCGGTCTCCGGTGCCACGGGTTTGCGGCATAGACGCTCCACGTATTTGTCCAAGCCCTCTCCTCGGCAGCGACGCATCTCGGCACGCAATGCGTCAAAAGGCCCGTCTCCCGCGAGATGCCGGATATCGGTCTCGAACGCCAATGCCGCAATCTGCTCGATTGGAGTCATTTCCGCGCACCTGCCAGCCTTTACAACGTTTATGAGTGCAAGGAGCAGTGGGTTGGCGTAGTTGGTACACCATGGGTTTTGGTATTCGCCTAGCGGGAGGGATTTCAGCATGTCCGATTCTGGATCGTGCTGCGGGGTTTTGCAGCTTTTTTCGTGCCCCCTGATTTTTTGCCCATCTACACATCTGCAACTTTTTCAGAGGCGCAAGGCCCCACCGAAATCTGACAGTCTTACGCGAGAGCTACGCGGCCGGGACCTCGGTCGTCGCTAGCCCATGCGGCCTGCAAACCTCGGCTGACCGTTTGCTGCTCTGATCAGCCGTTCGGGATCCTGAACGCGACCAAACGTCGGAGACAAACCATGTTTTCGTTGACGGTTTCTATTGGCTGATTTTCTGCAACCACGGAAGCGTCAGAACGATTTGGCAATACGCAGGACGTTCAAAGTATTTGTGCGGCTTTCCATTCTCGAAACCCCAAACCGAGGCTCGCCATTCCTTGCCCACGTCCTCTGGCCCGAAGAGACGGTCGCAAACCGGAGTCTCAACATAAACAGCGTATGGGGTATCGCTGTTATCCTCCACCAACCACTCAATCATTTGCCGTCCCAACATTTCACCGAGTGAAAGGACAACGTGTTTTGCTCCCCGCCTCATGTTTGGAATAGCGGATTTACGTTGAGGCGGCACCAGAAGCCTGAATGCGCCAGCGTTGACGGAGATGAATAGCAATCCTTGGCGGCCATAGAAGCTCTGGCAGTAATTGGTTTCGATTATGTCTGGGCCATTGTTTGCGATACACAGTGAATCGAGCCGGTTTTCGCTATTGGTGAATATGGTTGTTTTTTGAGTGTTCATGCGGGGAAGTTTTTTATGGGGTGTTTTTCGATTTTGTTGTTTTTTACGGTCGGGCGGTGTTCGCCCTACCCTTTAATTATTAAGGGGCTCTCCCGTATTTTCTGAAAAAACCCAAAAAAAGTGACAGCCGGGGAGCTCAGGCGCGGATTGTTTGACTTTGGCATTGTTAAATATACCAAGCCTTTTCTCGCTCCACCGGGAAAAATGAAGTATTTCAATGCCATTCTGAGGCCCATCGAATCAGGGGTTTCGGCCTCGGTCGGGTATCTACCTCGTGTCCGATGATGTGATTCCGCCCGGCTGGGCTACGCTGCTCGACCGCGTTCACTCGCTGATTAAGCGCGTAGACAAACATGGGGGCGGCAAAACCGAAATCACCGCCGCGTGGGTCGAGGATTTCCGGCTGCACATCTGCTGCCGGAGCGTGAATAATCCAGAATGGGCCGTGCGTGAAATTGCTAAGCTGGCGGATTGTTTTGAGGCAGAGAGCCGAGTCCACTGTTCAATTTGTGGGTGCGGCGGAAAAACCTATTTGGAGATTTATGGTAGGAGCGACGTAAAAATCCGCCGATTAGGCAAGACAGATAGACGGATGGTGCTCTGCAAATCGTGCGCGATGGCTCATCCCACCCGCTGGTAGGCACCGCCACGGGGCTCTTTGAGAGCAACGAGGCTGCTGTCAGAAGAGATAGCAAACCAACTCGGGCTTCCGTGGAAGGAGATTGAAGCTCAATTGTTCGGCGACGTTTACGACCTGCACCGGCTGCGCAAGTTCGATGGCTATCCCTCGGGGACGGCCCTGATGACGCGATACAATGAAGCCCAATTGCAAGCGGTGCTCTACCACGCCCTTTCCATGGCGATCCGCGCACACGGCGACTACAAGCACATTGTCCGGGTGGCCAAGCTGAATGGGCTGCTGCTCACGGCGACCCGCGCCGAGGATGGGTTCCTCTTCACCTTCGCTGGGCCCGCGTCGCTGCTCCGGGAGACAGCGCGCTACGGCGTTGACATGTCGCGGATGATTCCAACGCTCCTTGCCTGCACGGATTGGGAGCTAGATGCGACGATCCGGCGGTTTCCCGACGGTAGACGCCAACCGAAGCTGATGGTATCGAGCACGGACAAGTATCTCAGCTCGCAAGCCGTTGCCAACAGATCAAAAGCGAAACTTTTTTGGATCCGCTAAGATGAAGACAAGCGGCCGTGAATTATTTCTTCCATGCGCGGTGATATGCTGCTATCTCGAATATGCCAAAGTATGCAAAACCCACGGCAAACCTTGCTGCTTTTCGGACGGAATCTAACGCTCTTTACAAACTATTCCCCTGCATGAAAGCAACTGTCATCATCGTATCTATTGCAACCGGGGCTGCCCTCTCCGTAGGCGCTATCGGGCAAACAGGGGCATCTTCTGTCAAACCTGCCGCGATAATTCAGGCCCCTGCCCCGGCGGCTAACACGCCCGGTGAGGTCCCAGTGTCCAAGTTCTCGGCGGTCTCCGACCCGCTTACCCCGGAGGAGCGTAAGCAACTCACGGTGGCCCGCCATAAAGCGATGTCCGACCCGGCGGTGGTCGAGATACAGAAAACCCTCGACGCGGTCCGCGCCGACATCACGAAAGCCCTCAAGGACGAGATGGCCAAGGCCGACCCGGCCGTGCAGGCCCTGGTTGAGAAGGGCGACAAGCCGACCCCCGGCGCCGGTTGGAAAGACTTGACCCCCGAAGAGCGCACAAAACTCTCAGCCGCCCGCCAGGCCCAGTTCACGACCCCCGAGGTCCAGGCCATCCTAATCAAGCTCACTCCAGTCCAGAAGCAATACATGGAAGCCCTCAAGGCCGCCACGATTAAAGGAGACCCCGCAGTCGCGGCAATCCTCGACAAAGAGGACGCCGCCACGAAGGCCCGCATGCTCGCCCGGCCGTTGTCCTCTCCTGGTGTTCCCGTCGCTCCGGTCGCTCCGACTCCCGCCGCGCACCCTGTTGATAGCGGCACTAAACCCCCGAACGTTGGTCAGGTGCCTGCCACACAGGTAGCCGTGCCGCCCCGGAATCTCGCCCAACCCGAGGCAACGGCCATCCCTGCGTCGCCCCAACCGCCGACGCAAACACAACCCTTTGCTCCCGGCACTTCCGCCCCGGCCAGCCAGTCAACCTTTTCTCTCTCCATACAAAACCACCCGGTTGAGTTCGAGCGGTGGGGAGGTGGCTCTGTTGGAATTGTGTTTTTCGGCGACTCCGGGGGGCGGCTAGCGAAAAAACTAGCGCAGGATCAGCAAACGTGCCGTTCATTGATGGGGTCTGACTGGTCATGCTTTATCATGCACGGCTATCCTGCGGTCCCTGCGTACAGTGGCATTGTCAAAGCCCTTTATACCTTTGGCCATATAGAACAGCCCGAAGCCGGGCACAACCCGGAGGCGTTTGTCCCTTTGGATTTCTCCGGGATAGCATCCAGCGTGGTCTCTGGACTCAAAAAGAGAACGGGACTCCGCAAATTTTTACTGGTTGGGGTGGGGATGGGGGCGGGGGTGATTTTGTGGGATTACAAGCTCCTTGAGAACGACACGTCTGTGCAGTTCATCCTGATCGGCCCGCCGGAGTGGGATACCCCTAAGTCTGACAACATCGAGGGCTTGCGGCGAACCGTGCTATTGACAGACCCGACGCCCGACTACCGCGTTCGGGACCACCGGCTTCTGAGTTGGCTTGCCTCGCACCGAACCCACGTTTCCAAAGAGGACGCGGTGGGCGACGCCATGGGCGAGATTGTGCCTTCAGCACTTTTCAAGCTCATCGGACTCACACTGTCTGGGAAGTTTAATAATTGAGGTGGTCCCTACCCGAGTGGGGTTGGGCTTTCCTTTGAGGCGCGCCGTCACCCCTTTGCACCCACCAGTCCCTCAGAACCGGACACGCAGTTCTCTCGCAACGGAAAGCGTGGATTTGAAAAGGGCCGTGGTATCTTCAGTAAGAGCACAAAACATGAAAACCCGCATCAAACTCACCGCTGCGCTCATGCTTCTTCTGAGTACCTACGCCAGCTTCGCGCAGATGCCTCCGCCGCGAACGGACCGCCCGGGGGCTACCCTTTTGCAACTCAGTGCCGCGCAGCTTCCTTCTGCCAACCTCCCCAAGCCGAACCGCGCCGAACTTTCGGGGCAACTCCTCAACCCCGCCGTATGGGAGGACGCGGCCCCCTTGTTTAAAACGGGGCAGTGGTTTTTGTGCAGCATCACCAAGGATGAGGTGGTGTATGACCAGCATGATGAGGGCACCGTCACCACCCAATACTCTGTTTTCGGCGTGCCGGCCACAGAGGTCAAAGTATACACAACCCCCCAACCCTCCGGGGCACTGCGGGTCTCCCGCGTGGAGGTCATCTTTGTGGAGTATGGTTATTACGTGCTCCCCCAATGGTCGGTTGCGAGCACCGGATACCGAACCCAGATAATAGTGTTTCATAAGTGCATCGAGGGGGCGGAGCGCACTTTGGATGCCTCCTTGGCAGCCCAGTTCGGCTCCCACAAATCCGTGGTGATGGGGAGAACCCCGGCCTTGCAAACTAACGTAAAGGAATACGGGGCTTCCCAGCTGGCGATCCGGGTGCTGGACCGCCCCCATCAGTTACTGCAACTGACCATCCTGCGCAAAGAGGACGCCGCCCTCAGTTTTCTTGAAAAAGCCCCCGCTGGAACCGCTAGCTCTGCTCCCAAAAAGAACCGCGCGGAGGAATGCCTCTCAAATGTCAAAGTCTGGCCGAACGGAGACCGAACCATCGAGAATATTCCTCTGGCGGAGGGGGGGGGCATGCGCGGATATTGCGCGGAGGTTGCCCTTGCGATGCTTTCCGATTACTACCATGTCCATCTCACCGTGGATGACCTAGCCGCCCGCGTCGGGATCTCGGACAGAGGCTATTCCCTCGTCAATTACGACGCGACGGTGAGAGCGATAGCGGCGGAAGGGGGGCTCCACGCCTCCCTCTCCCACACCCTCCCAGCGAAGGCCATACAAACCTACCTCGAGCGGGGAAATCCGATTCTGGCGGGGTTCCGGTTCTCAGGCCCCCGCTTCGGCTATCTCCACCAATTCGCTACGCAGCACGCCGACGACGGCCAACTGCTGCCCCCCGCCTGCACCGACTGTAAAAATTGGCTCGCGGGCGAAGATAAAACTGGGGGCCACGCCTTGCTTATTTTTGGCTACAACCGGCAGCGCGGGGAGGTGCTCTTGCTCGACGGAAGCTGCTTTGGCGGAACCATCACCCGGATGCGGATAGAGGAGATCGTCTCCATCATGTGGAAGGCGGTGGTATTCGAGCCATAGCAGTCTTCGCTAGAAGTCTCCGCGCCTGGCGTGAGCCTTTCACGACCTCAGTGCCCCGCCGCGTCGCCCTTGCGTCCGTCAAACTCGGACTCGTCGTCGAGCAATTTGCAGAAAGCCTCGACGCGCTTGCCATCGCATTTTTTGCCGTAGAAGAGCGCCTTCACGGATCCGTGGAGTTCCTCTCGTGTTTTGCCCAGACCTTTCCGGGAGATGGCGAGCATCGCCTCTGCGAGTCTCACGTAATCCTGTGGGATTACAAGTTCCTTGAGGCCGACCCGTCCATTCAGTTCCTTGTGCTCTCCCCGCCGGAGTGGGCACTCCCGGACCCGGCCTCCCTCGCGGATTGGCACCGAACCGTGCTGCTGACCAACCCAACGACCGACAATGAGGTTCGTTACCACCGGCTGGCGGCCTGGCTTGCCTCCCATAAAACCCGACTTCCCAAGGAGTTGGAGGGCAAAATCCCCTCCCAAGGGCGGATCTACAGGACAGGGCGGGATGACGAAGGAATTGCTCCCGTCGAACTTTTCAAGCTCATCGGACTCACGCTGAGGGGGAAGCTGGGAGACCCTTTCAATCCCTGAGTGGGCGGCAGGGATCCAACCTCACGGGGATTGAGCCAAGGGTTGTTGGCAATCCAAGCCCTCGTTCGCCCCTTCCCTCAGGAACCCCATCGAACCGGAAAGCATGGACTCCAAAAAGAGGCGTAGTATCTTCAGTAACACAAGCCATGAAACCCCAAATCACCTTCCTCGCGGCCCTCCTGCTCCTTTTGGGATCCTCCGCCGGCTTCGCGCAGCAGCCCCGCCCCTCCAACACCCCCCTGCCCAACGCTGCCGCCCCTGATCTGGGGGACGCGCTCCTCGCTCCTGCTGTATGGGAGAATGCCGCGCCACTTTTGCAGGGGCCAGGCTCAAAATGGGAACCTTACAGTTGCACGAAGGACGAGACGGTGTATCGCCAGCATTTCTACGGCGACTATGGCACAGAGCCAACGGTGCTCGGGGTGTCCGCAGCCGAGGTGCGGGTGTATGCCTCGCCCCAAGCGGCCGGGGTGCTGAAAATCTCCCGCATCGAGGTGACCTATTTGGAGGTCGGGTATTTCGTGGCGATGGGGCTTGACTCTCCCGGGTATCGGAACACCGCCGCCCAGAACGCTCAAAGACAAGCGGAGATCGCCCGCTTCAACAAGGACTTCCAGGGTGCCTCGCGCGCCTTGGCGACCGTGCTAGGCTCCCGGTATGGAGCCTCTAAGCTGGTGACGGTGGGGGCGAACACGGGGCTTCGCACCGACCTGCGGGAATACGCCGCACCCCCTCTTGCCCTGCGGATTCTGACCCGGCCCAACCAGTTGCTGCAACTGACCATGCTGCGCCAGGCGGACGCGTCCCGGAACTTTTTCAGCCGGGAGCAACCCCAGGCTGCCCCCACGCCCGGGTTCACCCCGCAACCTGCCCCGGCCGAAGTCGCCGCGATGCTCAGCGGCTCCGATATCCGCAGCCGCAACGTGGCCAAAGTGGAGGAATTCCTGATCGCCGCTGGCGTCAGGCAGGCCCCTGGCACTCCGTCCGCCAAAACCACGGGCAGCGCAGCCGGAGCACCGCCGAAGACCCGTTCGGAGGCATACCGCGCCAATGTGACAGACCTTCCGAACGGGGACCGCGTCATCGAGAATATCCCGATGGTAAACCAAGGGACGCGCGGGTATTGCGCGGAAGCCACGCTAGCCATGGTGGCTAATTACTATCATGTCCAACTTACGCAGGACGATATTGCAGCGCGGGTCGGTATTTCCTCTCAGCGGTTTTCCCTCGATAACTACGACGCGGTATTGCGTCAGATCGCGGCGGAAGGGCGGCTCCGCCTCGCAGTTGGCTCCACCTTCCTGGCGGCTAGCCTGCAAGCCCAAATTGACCGCGGCCATCCCGTGCTAATATGGCACCAGGTCACGGACGCTCGCACTTTCTACCTTCAAGACTTCGCCAGCCAGCACGCCCGCGACGGCCAATTGCTGCCGCCCGCCAATGAGGACCGGAAAAACTGGGTTACCCCCGCCAGCAAGGGCGCGGACGGGCATGCTTCCCTGCTGGTGGGCTACAATCGGCAACGGGGGGAGGCGATCTTGATGGAGAGTTGGGGGGCTCGGTTCGGCAGCACCCGGATGCGGACAGAGGAACTCGCGGCGGGAACCTTTAAGGTTTTGGTGCTCGAACCCTACTGACCCGGCGAAAAGCAGGCAGGTCGGTCTTTGCTGGGCCGCTCAATACCACTCCCAACCATACGGCCCTGAGTGCCTCCCATGGTATCTTGATTATGCTTCATAAGTTCTACCTAAGGATCGGGGCAGCGGATCATGCCCTTTGCCACGCGCAGTTGGACGTGGTGTTGGAGAACCAGACAGACAAGCTATTGATTGTTCTCATTGGCCAAGGGGGCACGCCTCCTGACGCGGCGCTGGCATACATCGAGTTGCTGAAACAAGCACCCGGCGAGGTCGCTATAACGTCGCTCAGTAATCTTATCGGGGCTGACTTCGCGCTCTGGCTCTCGGCCAGCCCGCTCAGGGACTTGCGCCCGAGCGCCTGGGCGTTTGTGCCGGATCATTACCAACTGCCAAATGTGGGCAACGAAGCCGTCGGGACTCAGACGGTTGAGACCATGGTGTTCGAGACCGCATACCAGACCTGCCTCGAAATCATCGGAGAGCACGTAGAACTTTCGACCATTCTGAATCGCTTGGTGCATCCTGCGGAATTGCGGGACTTGTATCTGCTTGATTGCTCGCGCCTCGATAACCTGCCCAGCTTAAAGAATGAGCCACCTCCTCCAAAGCCACATGGCCATGGAGGACAGTTGCGGGAAGGAGGTCTGCTGTGAGTGAGCAACTCAGTTCGACCCTAGCTAATTTGTCGGTGCAACTTGGCGGGTTGCATTTTCCCGTGGATCAACTCTGCGGCGGGCTACTGGTCTGCGGCATGACGGGCAGCGGCAAGACAGTCTCGGTCGTCAATCCAATCGCCCAACAGTTCGCTGCATTGAAGTCAAAGAACCAGACGCGAAAGCCCGCGATAGTCTATTTCTCGCTCAAAGGCCGCCCCCACGAGCAGTTCTTGGCCGGATTGCCCAAGGAACGCCGCGCGGACGTGGTAACCATTTCACACGATTCCCCCGTCTGGGTCTCGCTCTTCCACCGCGCGAATTGGCGCTCAGAGGCGGAGTTGAATGGTGCCGTGGTGCGTTTTGTGGATGAGTTCTCGCAACACCTGAGCGATGAAATGTCCACCCAACGGCACGACGTATTTTGGGAGCGGCAGCGGCTCCGCTACGCCAAAACTCTGCTCGGCTTGCAGGTAAATAATTCTTCTCTCATCAACTTGCCGCCAGCTATCCGTGACCTAAATAGCCAGGACGGACTTAAAACCCTTCTCGCCAGGATGGACGTGTTTTTTGAATATGGTACCAGCATGTCACAGGAGCAGGTCCGGCTTTTCGGCGTGAACCGGGATGAAAATCCGCAGCCCAAGGATGTGGCCTGGGCGAAGCGTGAGTTCGCCAAGGTGCTGCCTGCCCCAGAGGACTGGCCGACCAACCCAAGGGTAGCCGAGGGCATGACCAAGCTGCTGGTGCAACTCGGGAAACCCGCAGCATTTGACCCGAGCAGCACGAAGCTCGGCATGTTCCACGCCTTCTTAACCGAAGAGAGCAAGGTGCAGCTTAACGCACTCGTCATGGAGTTCTTTCGGCTTGCGGACGCAACGAAATACTCAATCCTGGCGGACGTGAGAGGGGTGCTTGACACCTTCCAGAATGTCGAGACCAGCCGATACCTACTCGGTGCCAGTCCCAACCCACTTACCTTGGAGGAGGTCATTCATGACGGAAAAATACTGATTGTTAATTTGCCACTGGCGGACGGCGGGAACAGTTCACACCCGACACTGCTTGCCCTCAAACTCGCCCTGTTTGGTCGATTGCTGGGCCGCAATTCGGCTCTCTACAAGGGCAAGCCGCTGTGCCGACGGCCCGTTTGTGTGGTCATTGATGAGTTCCAGAATCTGGTCTCGAAAGGCCGGACTGGGGGCGAGGACCTGATGCTGGCGCAATGCCGCGAGCACGGCGTGACTGTATTGCTGGCCTCCCAATCCCTCTCGCTCCTGAGCGGGGTGTTGCAGAGCAACGCCAAGCTTGCGGCCCTCGTCGCAAACTGCCGCACCAAAATCTTTGGGCGCAACGGAGACGCGCTGACGAACCAACTTGCCTCTTTTGCGTGCGGCAAACGGAAGTTGGAAGGAGTGCAGCGGGCTCCCGTTTGGCATGGAGGCGAGGCGTTCCGCTCCTTTGTGACTGATACGATGGCGAACGAGGCCCAGGTGGTGGAGGAGGATCGGTTCGGCAGCCTCCAAACCGGCCAATTCTACGCCGCTACGGCGGACGGGGGCACGTATTGGCTCGACCTACGCCACAACCTCGCAGCCCCCGAGGTGAAGACGCTGCGGCCTCCTTTGGCATAAAGATACTTCGTTGGTGCGTTTGGACGTTTTTGTGCAAATCCCCGCAAATATTGCCGTCCAAATTGCCTGGAAAGGATGTGCCGACTACATATCTATGCTTTCAATGATGCGAACAATTTCATGGACCTTTGCCGCGGGAAGTTTTTTCCAGTCGGTGCGTTGAAGCTTCGCAACGTGGCTTTGCCTCCTGTTTTCTTCAATCAGTCTGTCAATCTCCCCACGCTCTGGAATCTTAATGGATGGCCTGCCGAATGAACGGCCTCGTCCGATTGAGAACACGCGAGATTCCTGTTCTCGAGGGAAGCGTTCGCCTCGGACAATTACTTGCGTTGCTGTCGTTTTTTCGATTCGCGCAGGCAGGGTAGCCTCGATTGGAACGCCGCTCGAAAAGATCACAAAATCTCCCACGACGAGGTCCGCGATTGTTGGTGTCGGAGTTGGTTCGGCCGTAATCATGCGGTGCAATTGGCTGATTCGGCACTGCTTGGCAACAGACATTTTTACCTTTTTGGAATTACCCGTCCTGTCTGCCCCTAGGGCGAGATGCAACGGGTGTTCCACGGCTAGTCTTCCCCTTTTCCCGATTTTCTACTCATGCCTCTTTGGAGACCGTCAGGAAAAACGGTGTTAGGGCCTTTGGTCTTTGCGTAGGGTGTTGCTGAGCCGGATGCAGGCCGCTGCTAAATCGTCGAGTTGGTCTGGCAATATCGCACTGGCTTCGTCCCCCGGCTTCTCCAACGCCGCTTGTGCCGTCTTTTCGAGTTTGGCCGGGAGTCTCGACACCAACTCCGTAGCTGTCGCCTGTTCTTCCCGCAGCGAAGCGCGCAGTAACCCGATGGCGCTGTGCATCTCTACAAAGAGTTGCATTCCATCCGCCATCAACTCCCCGAGCTTCGCGTTCTCGTCCCGCAGTTTTGCCGCGGCTTGGCGCTCGTTATTCAACTCTTGAACCAGTAAGGCTTCTCGCTTGGTGAGTTCGTCAATGCGGGTGCTTAGTCGCCTGGATTCAGATTCGGCCGCGTCAGATCGTATCATCTCTTTACCGGTTTCGGCTTGGTTTTGCGCGGCTTCGAGTTCCGAAATCCTATGCCTAAGCGTTTCGGTTTCGCGTACCGTCTCTTGCAATTCCTTATCCAGATCCTCGTATGCCGCCAGGTCATCGAGCAAGAGCTGCTTCGCTTCGTCCCTTTGCCTCTTGGTTCGTTTCAGTTCAGCTCTAAGCTTTGATGACAGGGGGGAGCATTTTGTATTCATAGGGGGCATCCTTTTAGGTTCCATTGCGGTGTTTCTCGTCATTGGGCAAGTAGCAGATGTTCAGAAAATGAAAAAATCCACGCGCTCCGTGGTTCGTCGCGTATATCCACCACCAATCTCTCCTTGCTTTTCTTTTCGGATGCCTGGCCAGCGTATCTCGCACATGAAAATCCTGACCGTGTCCGACCTCCACTTGCGGATTTCGCTCTACGACCAACTGGCCGAGGCTGTCGCACTACACCAACCGGACGTGGTGTGCCTTGTCGGCGACTTCCTTGATGCAGGGGCCCGAACCGACGGTATGCTCACGCCCGAGGCCGCAGCGTTACGGCTCGCTGCCATAACGGAAGGGAGGGAAATGGTATGCGTGCGAGGCAACCATGAAGAAGAGACATGGCCGGTTTTTGAGTCTGCATGGAGCACGACAAAGAGACCACTCCATGCCCTCCACGGGTCCGCCGTGAGCATCGGCGGACTCACCATTGTGGGATTTCCATGCTGGATGGGCTCCGACAGCTACTACGCCATAGGTCGGGAACTGCCCGTCTATCAATACAAGGCGTGGCTCCCGCAACTCATGCGCGCCGCAGGGCCATCTGGCCGCACGTTCTGGATCATGCACGAGCCACCTTGTCTGGAATTGTCCGAGGTTTGGCTGAGGGAGCCAGAATGGAAGGATGCAATTCGGCAGTTCCAACCACTCGCCGTAGTTTCTGGACACGATCACACAACGCCGGTGAGGACTGGGGTTTGGAGCGTCAAGGTCGGACGGACGCAGGTGGTGAATCTCGGGCAGCGCGTGTGTCCGACTGGGCGGCTGCTCTACGCGACCATGCAGTTCAAGATCTCCGACGACGGTGCACCTCGGCTTGTCGGGAAAATCGCGCGTCACGGCTAACTCGCGCACCTCATGCTCAGTCCGAATAATTCTATCCCGCTGCTGCTATTGCGCCTGTCTGCTCTGATCCTCTCACCGGGGCAAGGATTCGTAGGACGGTTAGCGTGGATCTTCTACACGATTGCCCTCATCCTACGCCTGCTTTGCTCTCAAAGCTGGGCCGCAGTGAGGTGGGCATATTATTTTTTGAGTAGGAGAAAATGAATATGCTCCCGTTGTCGGGTCGGCAGGTTTGAGTGCTCCATCCTGATGCGGTTGTGCATCTCTGGGCCTTGCCCCCCCGCGACTGATGGACAGCGTCCGTATCTGCACAGATGAGAACCCTTTCCCGTTCGGATATGGACGACCTACTCCAACCTCTTCCACTTTTTAAGAATGCCTCTCTTGACCCCCGCCTGCCACATTCTGCTCTCCATCCGCTCATCAATTTGGCTCTGGATTCATACCGAGTCTGCCGTCTGTCAGACTTTGAGCTTGAAGCGGTAGATTTCGAGAATGGGCAGGTGAGCCTTTCCTTCTCCGCAAGCGCCGAGCTTACAGCGGGCTTGGCCAATCGGTTGGTGGTCCTGGATGACGAACTCAAAGCCGTAGGGCTACGCCCCGCCCAAGTGAGCATCCTGGATTACTGAACTGCCCCTTTCTTTTTGTTTAATTACCCATCTTCACTCCAATGACCAACTTTCGCTTAGATTACCCGGAGCTATTCGAGTTCCACGGACTTCTCATAGCTGAAATCGAGACACTCAGGGAGCATCGGGCAGAAATCGAAAAAGCCTTCCACTCCACGATCTCACTGATTCAGATTCCAAGAGAGGATCCCCTCGCTACAAACATCGTCAAAATCATTCAGCGGGCCGGGAACGACCTGATTATTTATCTTCCACCGCAAAATGCGTGGAAAGGGATACACCCGTCTCTGGCCCCCTTCCTGGCCCCAGCACTGGCCCTTTTGGAACCGGCTGTCTTGGACCAGTGGCAAAAGCGCGGTCGGGGGAGTGCCTTGCGCTCTATGATGACGGCTTTGCTGGTTCTCGGGGCCACGTATTCCTCCATGCTTTGGATCGCAGGTTGCCCGCCAGAGACAATGCTCGACCCAGACGCGGCTTGGATGCTGCGTTTATTCCGCCTGATGCCAGAAAATTGACCTATGAGCATATTCGATTGGAGACGCAAGAAAGACCCGGACGAGGAACCTGTGGACAACGGGGAAAGCGAAGCGGAAATGTTTCGCCTAGACCTAGACGCCCTTGCACACACCTTCCATGAGCGGCGGGCCGAGATTGGGAAGACTCTCTCGATGGTTCAGGGGTGGCAGCGCGATCTGCTCCGTATCGTCATCACGAGAAATCAGGACTTTGACGCGAGTATCGGGAAGCACGATCTCTGCGTTGCTTTTGCGCTGCTACAAGACATGCGTTTGCCAGAGATGCACGGCTTTCTGGACACCAATTTTGTGGACGTGATCAAGGTTGCGGCTGAATACGATCTTTACGGCCCGGACACCTACCGGACCAGAGGATATATGACGACCGTGACCCACTTCCTAACTGCATTCAGCGCTTGCCAGATTGCCCTCGCCATCGCATGGCGGGTCGGAAGTGGGAAGGCCGACGTGCGGCATCCCGACTGCAAGGTGCTCCGCATGCTCTACAACCTTAGCCGATGAGTTCACTTTGTGCTCAGCAGCACGCTGATGCCTTTTTTCGACGGGGCAAGCACGCCGACCTTATGCGACTTGTTGGCGGCATTCCGGCTGCTCGCTGGGAAGCTCTGGCAGATAAAGCTGCGTGCAAGCACCTTTCGCATTTGACTGGGGAGACATGGATGGAGGCATATACGGAAATCCTTCGCCGACTCCGAGAGCGGACGGGCCGCGCTTAGCTCCGAAGTAAACCAAGATGCTCGGGAAAGGAGCCGAGTTCGTCGCTGCACCGAACCGGAGCCTACCACGGACGAACTCCACTGTACCATAGCAGCACCAGTCCCAGAACCATTTCGTATCCGTCCTCCCGGGAAGTAGGCACACTGCCGTCGCGCCCCGCAGTGATTCCTCATACGCTTTGCGAACCCAGGCGCCGATACCACGACCGTAGGGGGGATTCATCCAGACCACCTCGTCGGCCCATGACTGAGACAAGCCATCCTCCGCACGGGTGTAATGCTTCGTGCATTTTGCGTTCTGATGCGTCGAGCAGGGGTCGAGGGTAAAACCATACTGCGCGTGCAGTCGGTCGAACAGGTGCTGAGGGGTGGCCCACTCATCGCTCGCTGAGGAGTAGAGAGTGGCGTGCTTGGTTTTTGGGGGTTGCTGGTTCACTGTCAAACATAGCAGGTTTTCGACACCCCATGGATTTTTTTCAGAAAAAAACCAAGGATACAGGATTCCCACGGGAAAAATATGGGAGGAATATGCCTGCAATCCGCTTGAATACAGGCTTTCCGAGAGACTTAGAGTAGTGGAAGTTCGGGGTGTTTTTGAACGGAAGGCCGAGTAGGCCGCTACGATTTAAGGAAAAACCTCCGTTTCCGGGGGCATTTACTCTGGTGCGACTCTTCTCGGAAGGCCCGGTTCCAGAAAAACACCATGCAGTATCCTAACCCATTTCCATCCTGTATCGTAACACCTTCTAGGATACAGGATGGAAACGGTCTTTTACTCTGGATCGCCTGCCGCTTTGCGTAGTCAGATAAAGAGGTGCTGTTTTGAGTGTGACTCTGTGGGGGTAGAAATGGGAAGGGTTGAAAAGTCGGCCCTAGTGCCCCGCTGGCAAGCCCTGATCACCGCTGTATCTCCCGCATGAAATTGCATGACATAACCCTCTTTAAGTCACCAATGGCGGGAATTGAAGGCTATGAAAAATGGCTGTTTGAGACCGGAGCGACCCCCTCAACGGTGGAGAATTACAGTCGGGCCGTGACGACTTGGCTTGGGGTTTTGGATGGAAATGAGGGCCACCCAGGCGCGGTTTGGAGTCACTGGAATGTTGGGAAAGCAACGAAAAGAATGGCGGGTTTCGCGTGCCGCCGGTACGCGGAATACCTCAAAGAGACGACAGGATCGGCCCCCGAATTGGGGATTCCATCGCGGCTTCCAGCCGCAAGTTCGCCGCATCCACGGCCAGTTTCCGACGACGATTTCGCCAAACTTTTGCGCGCCGCGCGGGAGATTTTGCCGCAGGAAACCGGCTATTCAATGCGCATTTGGCTGCGATTTGTCGAGGCTCTGGGGCTTCGTCGGAGTGAGTCCGAAATACGATTTGACGCGGTAGATTTTGCCAAAAAGTCGGTCGTGGTTGACGGAAAAACCGGGCCTAGGGAACTGCCTTTAACTCCAAAAATGCTCCGCCGTTTGGCGTGGTTACACCGTAGAAATGGGGAATATTTGTGGCTTGGAGCGCGGGGGCAGGAGCTCAAAGGGAGGTCGCTTTACAACGTATTTAAGACGGTCTGCGTCGCCGCAGGCACCCCCGATCTGCATCCGCATTTGCTCCGTCACCGACGGATTACTGCGCTCTGCCGGTCGCAGCTTGGCGCGAATCAACTCCTGGTTTTAGCACTCAGCGGGCACGCCCACGTGTCTTCGCTGGCCTCATATTACGAGGTTTCCCTGGATGAAAAACGCGCTCTCTTGGGTGGTGCGTGAGTATCTCCCCCATGATCCGAGCGCAAAAGGCGGCCGAGATTTTGGAGAAATATCCTCTGATGTTTCCCGTTGAGCGCGTCGGCGGAGCGCGCGTTTTGCCGACGGTTTTGGCGGGATGGCTGCCCATTATTGAGCACCTCTGCGGGGCCATCTAGCGCTATGTTACGGGGTCGCTGCACTCAGTCCGTCGCATTGACGGAGACTACCAACTGATCGCTCCTCGCCGGATTTTCTCGACGGCAAGGAACTCGTGATAGTCGTTGGCGACATAGACTTTGGGTGGAAAGGTCATACGGCTAAGAGATACCATGCCAAGCCCCGCCCGGCCACCTTTTGAACCGCCAGTCGCGGCCAAGGACGAAAGGCGCTAGGACTACGCCGCGTTTCGGATTCGCTCAAACAACTCGGCGGCGAGTTGTTGGGCCTGGGTTCTTTGTTCGGGCGTCAATTCCGACGCAACGAAATCCCGTTCCTGCACAATCCGTTCCATCCCTCCGACTGCGGCTATGATCAGCCAGGCGTAGGCTTGGATCGGATCCGCAGCCACCCCGATCCCGTTCGCCAGCGCGTTTCCGAGATTGGTCTGGGCGACGTCGTCCCCCTGCAAAGCGGCTTTCCTGGTCCACTCGAACGCCGCCCGGTCGTCTTTGGGGGTTCCCCGGCCGCTCATCAGCAGGAAGCCCAAATACCGCTGGGCGACGGGATTGCCCTGCTCCGCGCTTTTCATCGTCCACCCGAAGGCTTTGGCGTCGTCCTGCAAGACCCCGCGGCCCTCCCCATACCACAGGCCGACCAGCCCTTGCGCCACCGCGTCCCCTTGCAGGGCGGCTTGCTCGACCCATTTGAAGGCTTTAACATTGTCCTGCAAGACCCCGCGGCCCACTGAATACCACAGGCCAACCAGCCGTTGCGCCTCCACGTCCCCTTGCAGCGCGGCTTTCTCGAACCACTCCACGGCTCTGGCCGAATCGTTGAAAAGCAACTCATACGCGGACCCGAGCCGCCGCTGGCTTTCAGCATGCCCCTGGGCGGCCCCCTTCTTATACCACTCGAAGGCGGCCTGAGTTTCCCCGCATAGGTCTTTGCAGGTCCCCAAGGCGCATTGCGCCTCCGCGTGACCCTGAGCCGCGGCCTTCCCATACCATTCCTCGGCCTTCTCGGCGTCCGCGCCCACCCCTAAACCCTTTTGATACATAAAACCGACATACCATTGGGCCTCGGCATGGCCTTGAGCCGCGGCCTTTTGATACCAGTAAAAGGGTTTGGCGTCGTCCCGCTCCATGCCTTCCCCCATGGCATACCCGTAGCCAAGGCTGAGTTGGGCTTGCAGATCCCCGCCTTCGGCGGCTGGTTCAAGGTCGTTCATAGGTTTATTCGGGCAGGAGTTCGGCGGCGGGGAGCGACTTCTGGGCCTTCGCCCCCAATTGTTTGAGTTCCTCCACCTGCCAGAGCAGGTTGCCGCGGCCGTCCTTCAACTTGCCGACCGCCTCGTCATAGCAACCCTGCGTCCGTTTGAGGCAGTCGCCAACTTTCAGCAAATCCCGATACAGCCCCTCGAACTTGTCATAGAGCGCCCCGCCGCGGGTGACGATTTCCAGCAGGTTCTTGGATTGCCGATCCTGCTTCCAGAGCATCGCCGCGGTTTTGAGCGTCACGAGCAAGGTCGGGGCGGTGCAGAGGATGACCTTCTTCGCCAGCGCCCAGTCATACAAATCCTGTTCCAGGCTCACGGCCATCGTGAACGCCGGCTCAAGCGGCACGAACATCAGCACGAAGTCGGGCGTGAACAGTTTGCCGGTGTCCTCGTACGACTTGCCGGACAGTTCCTCGACATGCTTCCTGACGGCCTTGACGTGCGCCGCGACCGCCGAGGCCCGTTCGGCTTCGGTACCGGCGTTGACGGCCTGCTCATACGCCACGAGCGAGCATTTCGAGTCGATCACCAAATGCCGGTTGTCGGGGATGCGAAGGATCACGTCGGGCCGCAATCTGCTCCCGTCGTCCGTCGTGACGGAACTCTGGGTCAGAAATTCCTCGTTCTTTCTCAACCCCGCCGTTTCCAGCAGCCGCTCCAACACCAATTCCCCCCACGCGCCGCGGACCTGGGAGTTTCCCTTCAAGGCGTTGGTGAGGGCGTTCGCCTCGTCGGTGATCTTCTGGTTCAACTTTCCGAGTTGTTCGAGTTGCGCCTTCAAGGTCGCCCGGTCGGTGCTGTCCGTCTGATGGATGGTATCAATCCGGGTGCGGAAATCCCCCAACTGCGTTTTGAGCGGAGTCAGCAGGGTCTCGACCTGCGTCTTGTTGAACTCCGACAGTTTGGTTGAGTTTTCGGTAAGGATTTGCGACGCAGCCACCTTGAATTCCACCTGCATCGCGGCCCGCATGCCGTTAAGTTCCTGGACGTATTTAGCCATCAGGCTTTCGCGTTCCTGCAACCGCTCCTCCGCCGCCTGCGCCCTGGCCGCGGCCGTCGCGTCCGAAGCGGCTTTTTCCATTCGGAGTTCGACGAGTTCGGAGTTCAATTTGCCCGCTTCTTGCTCCTTCGCCAGGAGCTGGCCGCCGACTTCCGTCAAGCGCCCCCGCAGAAGGAGCCAGACGGCTCCCCCTCCGACGAGGGCGGAAAAAATTGCGATAAACAGTTCCATAGCTACTTCCTTTCGGTGGGTATTATCAAAGATACCTTCAACACGCAAGCCCTCCGCATCCACTTCCGGCTTGCCCGCCGTCCCGAACCCGGCTACCTGCAACCAATCCGCATGGACCTCGATGCCTCCCAACTCGCGGCCATCCGCTCCCGCGCCCGCCGGACAATTGTCGAAGGCGGCCCAGGCACTGGCAAAACCGAAGTCTGTGCCCGCTGGGCGGTCGGCCTGATAGCCGAACCCTCACACAACTGGCGCTTCCAGGCTATGATGGATCGGTTTATGCCAAAATGGCGGATATACTATGCCACGCTCAACAGCTTGCCCCTGAGGCATGAAAATTGGAGGCGCTGATGTTCGATTACGGTTTACAATTTGGAAACGATTCGAAATCGGACTTCGGAGCTTAGACCACGGAATCCCGGCCGAGTATCGGGCCGAGAGATGAAGCGCACGCCAAGTTTTTTTGGGACGAGCCCAAAATAAATTATGACTTCCCCTCAGAAACCCGGAATAGCGTTTGGATGCAAGCTCGCACCACGCGATGTCCGCCCACCACCCCAGATGACCCTCACACGATGGCTGTGCGGAAGGTCATCCAGAATCGTTGCGCACGCATTGAACAATACCTGGCGGCTCTCGAACCCCCAAAACGCACATGGCGGGGCAGTAAAAGCAAGCGGGTCCTGGCTTACCTCCGGGGGATTGCTAACAAATCAAAGCATGTCTGGACTTGGGTCAACCCGCGGAAAATCGCTGCCTGCCTGAGTAAGAACTCCGAGCAGACCGTGTCGGAAAAAACAGTCTGGCGCGTTCTGAAATCTCTCGCCGAAAGCGAGCAAACCCTAGACCACGATCCTCGGCTGTGTGTCCGGGTATGCCAGAGGAAAACCAAAACGAATTACCATTTTCAGTGGCTCATTGCGAACTGGCAAAATCTCGCTTACGACAAGGAGCCGCTGTTTAATCGCGCTGACGGAAAATCACGCAATTTGCGCCTCCGATGCCGTAAAAAAAATCTGACGGGCACTAGGACAATTTGCCCACATATAGTGTACCAGCAGAAAAGAGAATCTTCTCCCCCCGGCCCCCTTTCCCCGATTCCCCCTCCCCCGGCTGCCCCGGATAATAGCTGGAAAAAGCTCGTGCCAACTGTGGAACAAATATTCCACAGACTTGGCATTCCCACTTACCGGCGCGGTGAGGCAATTTGGACGCATAGCCCATGGAAGCGCGATGCGGACAAGACTCCTTCCTGTCAGATATTTCCAGAGGAAGGTCGTTTTTGGGATTACTCAACAGCCCAAGGTGGGAATGCGGTCACGCTCGCACGAATCTTTAATCCTGATCGTTCAATGTCGTTCAAGGAAGCCCTGTATTGGCTTAAAGACCAGCACCCAAAACTAGCAGAGCCATCGCCGTGGTTTGTCTCCGGCAACAACTCGGCATCTCGTGATCCTTTTGCGCAGATGCTGGAAAATCTGAAAATAGGGGGTGGCCTGAAACTGCCATCTCCCCCCCGTCCGAACGGGCTTTACCGCCTCGCTTGGCAAATATACCGGACGAAGTTTAGCGGGGTTATCGTCACCCATCTCACTCCGGTGGGAGTAGTTGCCTTGATCGTGAAAGCTTTGGCTCGAAATGCTGAGCGCGCCGCTGTCGAAGAAGCTATCGAATGGGCACTCCTGCGCTACAAAGAAAATGCTTCCTTTTTCGAGGGACACTGCAAGTCCAACTTTCGCAGCCTCTGCAAGAAGCAGTGGAGGCGTGGCGACTTGCGAAATGCCCAGGAGCCGGAACACTTCGGCGACATGTTCTCTCTGGCCAGATTTCTCAATGATCTCAGGCGTGCCTTAGACCGTGCATTTCTCCCTGCTAAGTCCTCGCCTGGCGTTGAGCGGAACACTGACCCCGACGCGATCAAAATGTGTCAGGCTCAAATCCGGGAGATGTTCCGGTCGAACGAATCTATCTGGATTACGAACAGCTTGCGGCATCGCGGATGGTGTCGTACTGCTGAATATTGGCTGGACGACATGGGCAAAAACGGAGTACCCACCGGCCCAGATGGCGCATGGTTGAAACTCAATCCGATGTCTCAATTCGGGATCGGGAATGAGGATGTGCATGAGTTCCGGCACGTCCTGTGCGAGGCAGACTCCATAAGCATCGCGGACCAAATGAAGCTGCTGGAAAAACTCCCTTTCCCGGTAGTCTCCGCGGTGCATAGCGGTGGCAAGAGCGTTCACCTTGTGGTCAAAGTTAATGCGAGCAAGGACTCATATTCAGGCATTGTCGGGGATCTCCATGAGCAATTTCCCCAATTTGACAAGGCGTGCAGAGACCCTGCGCGCTGGACTCGATTGGCTGGGGCCTGTCGGGCAGGTGTGCTCCAAACGTCTATGCCGGTTGTCCCTCACAGCATAACCAGCAATTCGGTGTAAAGCCGAACCCTGCAATTCCGTTCTGGGGATCTCATTGTGATGCACTTTTAGGATATTCACCAATCTGAGGTGGTGTGTCTTGCAAGGGGAATCGCTTGGCTTGGTGGTGCTTTTACGCCCCTTTTGTTTCCCGTGAGGCCATACCATAGCTTTTTCTGTTCTGCCCAAAAATCGTGCGTTTCATGAAAAATAAATATCCAGAATTCTCCGAGGTCGGACTGATCGTCAGGTATGTTGTCTTAACAAAAGAAACACCCCCATGAACAAAACCATCTACCTCAACAACAGCGACAGCTTCTTCGGCAGCCTCGATTGCACGTTCCTCGGCAGTGACGCCGCAGAGAAAGCCATCAAGGAGTTGGCCGCACATTACTACGCTCAGCAACCGGTAACTGACGAGACCATCCAGGACCTCGAACGTCTGGGTTGGGCCGAACTCGACGAGTACGAGTTTGTCGGACGGGAATGTGATTGGACCGACCTAGTAAATGCCGACTACGACACTCTTTCCGCAATCAGGCACACCGGTGCTTATATTATCGAGGAGGAGTCGCAGGAGATCACTCCGCTGGTCTGCGCCGTTGCCAATGCCCGTGTCACCATCAACCTTGATCCGTGCTGGACGACTACTTTTCTCCCCCCGGACGCAACCGAGGAACAGGCCGATGGTGCCCTGGATAGGCTGTTGAAGCTCCTGCAACGGGAGGGGCTCGCTCGCGTGGAGGTGGACACCAACAACGCACGCGAGGGGGCTTTTGTTCGGTATTCTGGACGCCAGATTGACGACAGCGACAGCTATGGCCCGATCTACGAAGCCGTGCAGAACATCGTGAGCACGGCGATGGGTGACCCTGCTACGTGGGCCGATGAGCCGGACTACGAGGCGTTGGCTGCGAAGGCCGCTCATGCGGCGAATCACTACATGGAGCGGCTCGGAGCGCAGGCGACCGAGTGGAACACCGCTGACCTCATCGGCACGACTGGGAGCGTGGAGGAGTGGTGCGATATGTGGGATGCCTGGGACGAACTTTCTGCGATGGGAGCAGGAGAGGGCTGGGCGCGAGAGACCATCAGCATCTGGGGTGAGGTAGACGGAATTCCGATGAACCCAGTTTTGGAAAATAGCGGTTGCCTTGGGCGTCCGAATACCCAAATGGCTTCTCACCATGACACCATTCCCCCACACGCCCCCCCTGAACCCACCCCATTCACCCACCCGGACGCAAATGGCGACGCTTCAAGCATCTCCAAGGAGTAACGGCATTACGGTAACGTTGATAACGCAGTAACACCAATATCATGAGAGCTAGACCAAATATTACCCGGCAGGACGTGGAAACAGCCATGGAGAAGATTCGAGGGGAAGGTGAATATCCTTCCGTTAAGAAGATTGGCCTTATCACTGGCGGATCCGACACCACCATTGCCAGATTGAAACAGGAGATCGCCGCAGATCAAGCGCCACCCTCGGACTCGCACGAAGCATTAGAAGCATTTCGCCCTCTTTGGGCGAAAGTGAAACAGATCTGTGCAGCCCAACACGCTCAGACGTTGGACGAAATGAAACAGGACTACGATTCGGCCCTTGCTGAAAATGAGCGCATGGACGGCCAAGTGATTGCTGCCGAGGCACGCCTCGAAAAACTCCGGGAGCAACACGATGAGTTGCAGTCACGAGTCACGGCGGCACAGTTGCAGTCAACTCAGGCTCGCGCAAATAGCGAAAGCGATGCCCGACAGTTAGCCGAGACTTTGGCGCGGCTGAGCACTTTGCAGGAACGCTTTACCACGGAAGGCCATCAGATGCAGGCCCAGTTGGCACAAGCCACAGAGATGCTTCATACGTCGGAAATCCAGCTTGCCGGGACACGCTCCGAGAGCGAGCGCATGAAAGATGAAGTGACGAAGCTGGATTCGAGGTGCCGTCAATTAGACGATCACCGGACCCAACTCGAAGCCCAACTGCAAAAAAATGCCACCGAGTTAGGCGAGGCCCGAACCAATAACGGTGTGCTCTCGAACAAACTCACCGACGCAAGCGCTCGCTTCGTTGACCTCCAACGGCGTTATAATGAGGAACTCCCCGCACTCCGATCTAACTTGGAGAGCGCCATGGCAAAATGCCACGCAACTGAGGTGCAACTCGCCATGTTGCAGGGGCAACTCAAATCCACGGAGCAATGTAATTCATCGTCTCCCGGTGCTGCGGCGTCCACCAAGGCCACTGAGAAACGCGCTGTTCGGAGTGATGAAAAGAATCCGACATCCCCTAGTTAGGAGGGATCTGGATGGCGAGCCAATGTGCTAATTTCTGTCTGGACTCGTGCTATTCAGGATTTTCAAGAAGTCGTTCCTAAAAGCTTCCGAGGCAGAACCATCGAGATTCGCATAACACCCCATGATCTCTTCATACAAGTTCTCGGCGCGGGTTTCAGTCATGCCGCCAGCCGACGCTATCGTCAGCATCTGATGGACAAACGCCGAAACCGAATCATGGGAAGCAAGAGAGCTACCTGCGGGCACTTCACTCGAATCAATCAATCTGTTATACATAAGTAATTCTAAGAAATATCGGTTTTCTCTGAACTTGTCACGGAGAGAGTACGAGCGAATGTGGCACATGAGCCCGCCATCTCGGCGAGTTCTCATCTCGTGGTCAACCGATTCGGCTTGCCAAAGCGAATACAGTTTCTTTATTTGTGGGGCACTTTGGCTTCACTTTCGCTAACACATCCTTTACGAAATCAGCTTGGAAAGGACCTGAAAATTGCCCGCAAAACGCAACGCCTCACTCAGGCGAATGTAGCGGCCAAAACTGGCCTTTCCAGTCCGACGATAGGAATGTTGGAGCGAAGCCAGGGCAACCTCAGTTCATGGAACAAGGTGATCGGGGCGTTGGGCTTGGTGCTCGAAGGCGGGAGCCTTCCAGCGGCGGACAGCATCGGGAAGCGGGTCGCCGCTTTGCGGAAACGCCAAGGATTCGGCCAACGGGAGTTCGCAGAGATAGTCAGTATTACGCAGCCGACGCTGGTGCGGTTGGAACGGCACAACCGGGGGCGGTTGGACACATTGGAACGGATACTCGTCACGCTGGAAGCGGGAGCAAGATTGGTTTCGGAAAATCGCCAGACGTCATTTTTCGTCAGGGCGGGCAATAGCTCGGCCCATCACGGTTGGGAAACTCCGCAGTGGCTGCTGAAAACTCTGTATGCCGTGGTTGGCACGTTTGATCTCGATCCATGTTCAGCCACCCGAAACCGTCGCAAGGCGTCGGTGCGTGCCCGGAAACATTTCACGATGGAAAATAATGGGTTGAAGCTGCCGTGGTGTGGCAAAGTTTTCGTAAATCCCCCCTATGGACGCGAAATCGGGCTTTGGACAGCGAAAGCGAAATCCGAAGTCCAAACTGCAAACGCCCAGGTGGTAATAGGACTCCTACCTTCGAGAACGGATACTCTCTGGTGGCATCGAGATATCGCCGGTAGTGCGGTAGTCATTTTTTTGCGGGGTCGGTTGCGGTTTGGAAACTCAGAGCAATCCGCATCCGCACCATTTCCATCCGCACTGATAATCTGGGGCGGTACACCGGCAGAACTCGATGCTCTGCGGGCTGCGTTGCCGAATGCTTGGCACACATAGATATGGCGGGGCTCGCCGCCCCGCACCCCGCCGTCAGATTTGCACAACAGCCGACGACCGCAGCGGGTGTTAGTCATCGGCTCTTCCATCAATTGCACCGATCTCAAAAACGTCTGTAACTGGAAAACCCCAAAGTTTTGCAGCAGCCGCTGTGTGATTTGGTGCGTGGACGATGAAAGCCTCAACGCCGCTCCGAATCTCCTCCGGGGTGAATCGCTCTGGGAACAATCTGAGGGCAACGATGAAAGCTGCTTCTGTCGTCCAATCTGTCAAATGAAATGCGATGTCGCGTGCAACCTCAGACGGATATTCAGCAGACAAAGCCTGCTCAATGGCCTTTGCAGGGATTGGTAACTGTCCGCCGTGCTCTTCGGCAAGCTCACGAATAATGGCATCTACTTTTAGTAGAACGGTGCTTTGTTTTATCCTGTTTTTCATAGCATTGGTGCGAAGATACCTAACGCCGAGGTCACCTGGCGTCTCACCGAAGCGGCGGCTACGCCCCGTTGGCGACGCCAAATGGAATATGCACCGAGGGAACAGTTCGAGAGGCGGACTCCAAATGTTTGAGTTGGTCGTCGAAAAAGATATGAGGTTTCAGGATGTCGAGTACCCGCTTTTTCTCAATCCCACCGAGGAAGAATGTTTCATCCACTTTAATGTTCCAGGCGTTCAGCGTCGTCACAAAACGCTCGTTGGAAGGAGCACCGCGAGCCGTGATGATGGCCACCCGAATCGTGGGCTTGGGATGGTCCGCCGATTTCTCGGCTTCGAGCCGTTGGAGGAAGGAGATGTTCGTGATCAGCTTTTGGATCGGTCCGGGATTATGTGGGTAGCTGGCCCGCCTTGTCTCCTCACGGTTAAAACAATCCACATCCTGTGTGGCTTGGTAAACCTTCTCTGCTTCGTCATCTGCGATGACCCCGTCAAAATCAAACGCCACCCGCAACTCGGTTTCGGTGTCGTCATCCTCCGCCTCAGTCGGCAACACCATGCCAGCAGGCAATCCCGCTTTGATCGCTGCTTGCACGTCCTGCTTGTCGGCACTCAAAAAAAGCGAGGCGTTGAAGGATTCAATGTAGGGATGAGGGGAGCTGCCGCTAAGAAATGCCCCTCGCTGAATCGCCAGATTGTAATGCTGGCACGACCGGAAAAAACGCCGGCCGGTATCAGGATCGTTCTTAGAGAGCACCACAACCTCCACAGGTTGCTGCGTGGGATAAAGGGCGTTCAGACTCAGAAGACGACGCACGAATGGGAAAGCGACCCCCTTCTTAAATGGCAGATCCAACCGCGAGCGCTGGAACGCCCGGTAAGCGTCGAGTCCGCTCTCGTCATAAACGCCCTGAGCTTCGCTCATGTTGAACACCGCGCTGCTGGATACCGCGATGACGATTTTATGCTCGATGGGAAAGGACATATTGAGGCATTTCCTTGTTATTCCTCTTTTAGAAACATCAATTCCATTTCTGCCACAATCTCGACGCATCTAACCTCGTTATCCATCATCTCGTATAGGCGGTGGAGGATACCAATTTCTGAGGGAAATCTCTCTAACACTGCGGTGAGCAACTCAATCGTTTCGAGCATCGTTCCAGCCGTCGCGGGATTCGTAAGCTTGATCCCGTAGATCATTTCGGCCGCCTTTAACAAATTATTTTTATCTGCCAAGGCGACAATGTTTCCCAAAATGGAATCAGGAATATTACCGAAGTCTTCCTTGCCTTGGTTTTGTGGCAGTGAACGCAATCGCTTTATGATTCTGGTTCTAACAAGACTCTTGTAGTGGCTGTTCAGGTAAGCGTATTCGGCATCGAGTTCGGGTTCCAATTTCGGGATGAAGTCGGGTTCGTCGTAGTCCATAGATGCAATATTTTTGAGCGATGCTAAAATAATTTGTTTACTGTTGGGAATATCACGGGGTCAGTAATCCAACCGGTCTTCCTTCGGGCAACCCAAGAGAAAGGCGATGTTGAGGGAGGAATACCAATCTTCGTAAATTGCGAGGATTCGGTTACGTGTCGCCTGCACAAAACGAAGAACGGCATCCCTGCCGTTTCTTACATCTTCACAAGATATCGAAAATGCTTCCAAATCATTTGGTGAGACCAACATCAGATCAAGGTTAGAGTCTGTGAATGCCCGGTTTGCACGAGTATTACTTCTGGAACGGTTTTCCTCAAATGAAAGAATATGAAAGTTCCCATTGGTGTTTCCCCACTGTTTGCACACTTCCAAATAGCGAGCGTTCCGCACATTATGAAAGGTGGATTGCGGCAATAGGTGATCGTAATCCCACGGGCGATTGTGATCCTCCCATGCAGATGAGTCTGCCATGTCGAAGTTCTTAAAACGGATGCCGAGCCACTTGCGCTGAGCGAAAATCAACAGCTCTTTTTCCCGCACGATTCGATAAACAAGAGGCCACAAGGAGTTTGCCAAAAGCTCTCTCTTTTCGGGGTCGCCATTAGAAGGAACCTCAATGATGGTGTTCCACCAATTCCAGCTTTCTAATTTTTCGGCTTCGGGCAAAACGATCATAGCATCCAGGGCATCAGGGCTCATGAGGTCAAACAACCCGCTGTGTCTCTCTTCTTTCGAGGGACGAAGAAGGATGCCAGAAAAGAACTCCCGCGTTAGTTTTTTCTCGCCTTGCAACAAAGTGTAAACTCTTTGCACAGCGCGATGCTGATCACTGCAAAACCAATGAAGTGCCGTTGCAAGCCCTAATATGGGAAGGCGAAACATCTTAGGATCGACCTGATCGCCGAGCATTCTTTCCACAAGAATCATTAGCAGTAGGTAAACTTCCGGTGACTGGTGAGCGATAGCGGTGCGCAAAACCGGTGGTAGTCCGATGTCATCACCTCCCTGATGTAATAATAACTCGTCAATCATCGGGACAACAGTCCGCAGGGTCTGGTGCTGAGCTGAGCCTGCGGAGTCGCAGTTGTTTTTTGATTCAGAATCTGAAATCTCAAAATAACTTTTCACTAGCGCCCTTTTTTCTGACCGCTGCGGGTCTGTTGCTAGCGCGCGTAGTGCGCTGATGCTCATGCTTGCGGGTATTTTGTCAGAGGCTGGCTGATCTACGGCAAGAGCAGCTCGGCATCCCAGAATAGAAAGCCGCGAGGCTCGCATGGGAAGTCGATGGAGTCTGCTGATTGTATCCTCAACGCCAGGCCAGTAAGCCTTAATCATCGAGTATTGCAGTTCCTCAGGGCTAATCGGAGTGCCTCCGTTATTCAGCCTTTGGAAGAGATGCTCAACATTGGAAAGGTTTTGCGCATTGGAATCCGATTCTGGCGCATTGCTGGACTCTTGCTTGGAGTTGGCCTGAATAGTTTCAGTCGGAACTTCTAATGCAACCACACTTGCAGAAAGTGCCCTTCTCAACCCACTTTCAATATCCGAGAGTTGAGAGGCGGGAGCGCGTGAGAGCCACTGCGCCGCTTTGCAAGCCCAAATGTGTTTGCTGGATTCGCAGCGTGCCCGAACAGAATCCCAGAAATCACTCCCCGACATTTTTTTGGCAGCAAGGAGTAGCCAGGCGACAGGGATTGGCACGGTGGCTCGGATCGGCCAAAGTTGCACTGTTGACGGTCTTTGGAATGAGTTATCCGTAGGTGGTTTCCACCCGCATTCTTCCTTTAATATCCGAAGGGACTCCTGCATTTCGTGGGCATGCAGCCTGCCTGCCTCGTCATAGGTTGAGTATCCCCACGGATGTGCGGTGGTTGTGAGTCGAAAAAGAAAGTGTCGGGTGCTGCCGCTACGGAAATCCTCTGGATTCGGAAACATATCCAGCCATAAAATGCTATCAACTGGACGAGTTGAGGCAGTCAGAGAGATGGAGAAAGGATCAAAAAAACCAAGCGCGAGCGCGTTACTTCTTTGCTGTCCGTCCAGTAAATGCCTCTTTTCAATCTCCGGCTCCGGCCAAGGGTCGTCATTGCCAGCCAGCTTGCCGTGGCGCGATTTCTGATCCCTCAATATTTCCGAAACAACCAACGAACCGATGGGGAATCCACGAAATAAGGAGTCCCATAGCAACTCAACCTGGCCGGGCTTCCACACTGCGTCTCGTTGAAGTGACGGAAGTGTTGCCACCCAGCAGGGAGACGGTGCGTAATCTGGAACGAGGTGGCGAAGTTGCCACGCTCCGATTTCAATGAGTGTGAGCGTGTACATGTGATCAGAGTGTGAGGTGATGTAGATGCAAATATTTACATGGCTGATCCTCTAAAATGGTGGAACAGCCATGCAAAACAATGGATCTCTTCCGCCTACTTGCCTGTTCCCTGACAGGTCGGGCAAACTTTTTTACGATCACCACCACAAGCGTGACACTCTTTGCCGTTTACCTTGCCTGATCCTCTGCATACGGGGCAGGTGATTGTTCTTGCACCATTACATGTTTTGCATGCCATATTGATCTCCTTGGTTCTGGTTTTTGTTTCTCGGTTTTTCAACCTTTTTAGGTCGAAAGTCAGTGTGAATCGTTAATCGGGACTTTGAGGAGGACAAGTTATTTCGGGCTCCTGGACAAGAGATACTGGCGGGTGGAAGCCCTCACTCCATTCGACATGCCGCATACCCTTTTTCCGAAAGATGCCCCTGTGCTTGACATCGTCTCCCGTATTTCCTCGAAGGTTCATATCAGATCATCCAAGTTCACGAGGATTTCGCGGGGTTTTGCATCTTCCCCTGCGGCGACGTATCCGCGCGCTTCGAGAATGTCCATCATGTGGGCTGCGCGGGTGTATCCCAATCGCAGGCGGCGCTGGAAAAGTGAGATACTCGCCTTGCGTTCCTCTTTCATGATTTCGATGCACTTTTGCACCAGTTCTTCATCTTCCTCAGAGAGTTTTTCGGGTTCGTTCCGCTCATGGATCTCGCTCGAAAAATCCAGCGTACTCTGGGCCGAGACAAATTCCACCAGGCGGTGGATTTCGTCGTCGGTAGTGAGAACGCCTTGGACTCGGGAAATGAGAGCGTTACCGGGGCGCTGGTAGAGCATGTCTCCCTGGCCCAAGAGCCGTTCGGCCCCTTTTTCATCGAGAATGATGCGAGAATCGAGACCGCTGGAAACTTGAAAGGCGATGCGGCTGGGGATGTTGGCCTTAATGACGCCAGTGACGACATCGGCGCGAGGGGTTTGCGTAGCGATGATCATGTGAATGCCGACGACGTGGCCCATTTGCGTGATACGGGCGATAGCGTCCTCCACCTCTGAGGGAACGGTTTGCATGAGGTCCGAAAGCTCGTTGATAATGACGACGATGTAAGACATGGAGCCTTCGGAGGTATGGGCTTCGTCGTCACCGTGTTTAGGAGACTTGGCGAGGGCGTTAAATCTGGCGATGTTGCGAACGTCTGCTTTGGCTAAGATTTTATAACGCTTTTCCATTTCTTCGATGACCCAGCGAAAGGCGAGGAGCACCTTCTTGGTGTCGCTGACGACAGGGATGATAAGGTGAGGCAAGGTGGTATAAATCTGCATTTCAATCACCTTGGGATCGATCATGATGAAGCGGAGTTGGTCGGGCGTGAATCGGTAGAGGATGGAAGCGACAAAGGAGTTGATACAGACGCTCTTGCCCGAGCCGGTGTTGCCCGCCATGATCAGGTGCGGCATCTGAGCGAGGTCGCCGATGATCGCCTTTCCTGAAACATCCATGCCGATTGCGAGAGGGATGCGTGCATCGGTGTGAAGCCAGTCCTCAGACTCCAACAACTCCCTGAGTGTAATTTTCTGTTTGCGGCTGTTGGCGATTTCAATACCCACGGTGTCCTTGCCCGGAACGGGGGCGAGGATGTTAATCCGCTCGGCGCAGGTGACACGGGCGATGTCTCGTTCGAGGCTGACAATCTTGTCCACACGCATCCCTTTGCCGGGGCGCAACTCGTAGCGGGTGATGGTGTGACCGCATGTGATATCCCCAGGCGCGACGGCGATACCAAAATCAGCAAGCGCCTCAATCATTGTGGCCTGCACTTGGAGCAGTTCCTCCGGGGTGACCAGAGAGGCATCGGCTGGGTTTGGCTCGTCGAGCAATTCCAAGCTAGGCAATTGGTAATTTTCCGCATCCGCAGGGTTGAAAGCCGGCTGATTGCTGGTTGACGAGGAACTGCTTTGTGATCCCCTTCCGCAGTATTTGCAGTAAGTATTATCCATGGCTTGTATTGGTACTTTGAGTAATCCGAAGGGGCTATTCTTTCCGACATCCGCTAATTCCCGCCTCGGAAAGCTTCCCGAGTATTACTTTTATGGATTTTGCCAGTTCCAGCGGTGTCGCCGATTTTGTGTCCCGCATCATTGCGTAAAGCACTCGCCCGGCGGCTTCGGCGTCATCCTGTGCGTTGTGGTGGTGAAACTGGTGTCCAATGTGGGCGGCGAGCATGCCCAACCCGTGACCGCCAGGCAAGCCAGGCCAAACCCTGCGGGCGGTACAGAGCGTGCAAAGAAAATCGAACTCAGGGCACGGGAGGCCGAAATGCTGCATGGTTCCCCATAGTTTGCCCATATCGAATGGTGCGTTGTGGGCGATGACCAATTCCGCACGGGTAAGCCTCTCGACGACCTCCGAGGCGATGCCGGGGAACTCCGGTTCGTGACGGACGTCGAGCCAGTTGATACCGTGGCATTCGACAAAATCCTCACGGAACCAGCCGTGGCCTTTTGGTGGACGCACGAGCCAATGCTTGGATTCGAGCAAATTGCCATCTTCGAATACCGCGATGCCGACGGCACAAATGCTGGCGTCCGAGTGGTTGGCCGTTTCAAAATCAATGCTGGTGACGATCATGTGTTTTCTTGATTGGGTTGCGAGTCTTCCAACAATGCTGGTTCCTGCGGCTCGATTAACCGCTTGATAAGTTTTGTGAGGTAGAGAAAGCCTGCGGCACAGGCTACGCCAATCACGACGGTCTTAGCCGTTTCGCTGGCGTCCTTACCTTTGTTTTGAAAAAGGTTCGATACCGAACCGAGGGCTAAAAAACCGGCAAACAAGGTGAGGATGGGTAGTCCTAATTTGGCGGGGAGAACCAAAACAAGCTTTAACAGGCTTCTGTTGGCCCGACAGGAAATCACCATCGAAAGCACAAGCAGGATGCAGCCCAAAACATGCACGTATTGGTCTTGAATAAAAACGAACACAGGCAGGACGACCGACAGACAGAAATCGAACCAGCCATCGTAAATTACGAGCGTGCCCTTGGCTCCCATTGCCGTTCCAATGCCCATAAGTGCGAGCAAACCTACCCCGCCGAGCAGCAGATACGTGTTTGCCTCAGGATTCTCTTTTGGAGCGGGCTGGTGCAGGTTAGCATCAGTAGCAGGTTCAGTCGGCCTCAGTTGCTCGCCCTGTATCGGCGTGGAAATTGAGACATCGGTGGGTTCTGCAACACCAACGGACGCAAAACACAGAGCAAAGCAGAGCAGAAGGTATTTCATGGCTTTCCTTTCGTTTTTTTCTTGGATGCTTGCTCTTTTCCTCCGGCCAAAAGCGTCCTCAGTCGCCGGAAGTCACCGTGATCACGGTAGTTCGTTTTATCGCAGATAAAGGTGTATCGAGCGGTGCCTTTGAGTCCTTTCTGCCTGGCCTCAGCATCAGCGGCTGCAACTTTGCGTTTGAGTTCGGCTAGTTCCTGCCGACCGATGGAGTAGCCAGGGCCTTGGCGGGGAACGCCACGAGCCTTATGCAGACGGTTAATGGCGGGGTAATTCAGGTCGCGGCGTGGGTCGAAGCTGATGTAACCAGGAATGAAGATTTGGGTGCCATACGGCGTAACGACCACGGACGTTTTGAGGAGCAGTGGTTTGTCGCCTTCCATTCCCCACAGGAAGTATTTCCAGCAGAAAAAATCAAAGATGGCTTGGAATTGTTTGGCCGCAGTCTCGAACTCAGCTCCTGGCCCCTGCACCCAATTCCGCTCAGGGATCAAGGAACGGCGGATGATCACCTGGCCAGCACAGCAGTTTGGGAACGCAGCTTTGATTGCCTTCCATTCTTCGGCAAACTGCGGAGATTCCTCCAAGTAATAGACGTATTCCTCGTATTTTTCCTGGGCTTTCAGGTAAATGTCGTAGCGTCCCTCGTAGTTGAGCGTTTCGGATTCACGAACAATTTCCGGGTGGTCGAGTTGGAGTCTGTTGAATCCGCAGCGACCGTCTCCGGCGTTAAACTCGACAACCATCCGAGCGAGCAGAATAGTGCAGGGGTCGCGTTGAGCCGGGCATGCCGCAAGTGCTGTTTTGAGTTGCTTGGCGTAACTCTCAGGTAGGGCGGGAAATGCAGATTCGCATTGCCAGAAGGCGAAGCAGCACCACCCATAGGCTTCGGCCAGCAGAACCGTTTCGTCATCTTCACAAGCGGCGATAATCCCCGGCACCTCGCCAAAAAGGAACTCCAAGAGGGGCATGGATTGATCGGGAAAAATGAAGGGGAGATCGTCCGCATGTTCTGCAACCTCTTCACGCCAATTGGAAGGGGTAAGGCGGAAGCGGCGAAGCCATTGAGAGAGAAAGTCCATCGGTGACTCCGGTATTATCAAAAGTGCTCGTTTGCCACAAGGGACGAAGTTTGGCCACAAACTTGGCCCTGAGGGGATTCGGAACCAAGAGCCTAATATCTGCCGCTCCACCCGCCACAGCAACCGGAGTGGGTAAACCCAAGTTCACCCAAACATTTGCCCTATGCAACCAAGCAGAATCGTTGTTGGCCTGGAAATTGGAACCTCAAAGGTCTGTGCCATCGTGGGTGAAATCAAAGGTGATGGCTTGCTCAGGATTCTTGGGGTTGGCCGGGCGGTATCCTGTGGCGTTCGGAAAGGGGAACTTTTGGATTGGGCCACGGCTTCGATTTGCGTGAAAGAGGCCCTCGCTGAGGCCGAAGAAAAGGCCGATGTTGAAATCACAAATGTGTATTTGGCGGTCACCGGCGGTCATATTCAGGGATTCAACAACCGTGGATGCGTCAATCTCCCGGAAGACAGCGAGATTGATGAAAAAGATTGCGATGACGTGGTTATCAGCGGTCGAGACGTGAGCATTCCCCAACAGGACGTGATTCTTCACTCCATCCTTCAAGGTTATCGAGTGGACGGGCAAGGAGGGGTTCAGAATCCGCTGGGAGTTTTTGCCCGGAAGTTCGAGGCCGATTTCCACATCATCCATGCGGCTGGCAACCGGGTCAAAAACGCCATCCGATGTGTCAAGGAACTCGGAATCGAAGTGGATGACGTGGTTTTCAGCGGTTTCGCGGCATCCCAAATCGTGCTCACGAGGCAACAAAAGGAGATGGGAGCACTGTTGATAGACATCGGTGGTGGTGTAACGGAATATGTCTTCTATCTGGATGGGGACGTAAAACAGAGCGGCGTGCTGGCTGTGGGAGGCGACCACCTCACGAATGATGTTGCCATAGGGTTCCGTATCCCGACCATGCAGGCAGAACGGCTGAAAATCCAGGAAGGGAGTGCAACCTACGACGGTTCTCTTGCAGAAAAGGTTGCTCTCACAGATAGCACAGGATTTACGATGAGGCAGATTGAACGAGAGTCGCTGAACACAATCCTTCATCTGCGAGTGCGTGAAATCTTTGAGATGCTTGCACAAAGATTGGAACGTCAGACCAGCCTTGCAGAGGCCGGTGCTGGCGTCTTTCTGACAGGCGGCACAAGCCTCTTGAAGGGGATTCAGGAAGTCGCCCACGACGTTTTTCAACTGCCGGTGCATGTGGCACCGTGGAGCGACCATTCAGGCTCCACATCTGTCGCAGGAGACCCCACATTTTCGGTTGCTGCTGGCCTGATAAAATATGCAGACGCCATGCAACCAGAGAGCCCCCAGCCTGGTTTTTTTGGCGGCATTGGCCAGTGGTTGAGGCGAACTATCGGGAGATAGACACGCCGCCTCATGCCACCGATAATCTGCCTAATTGTGATACCAAAACAAGCGACATGAAAACGCTGATTATCCCAGACCTGCACCACCACATTGAAAATGCGGAGCGTTGGCTTTCGACCCAGCCGTTCGAGCGGGTGGTGTTTCTCGGTGATTATTTCGACGATTTTGGCGATAACGTCAGCGATGCGAGGAAGACGGCAACATGGCTCCGGCGGCAGATCGAGACGACGGAGGACATTTTTCTCCTGGGGAATCACGATGCTCCCTACATGTTCCCGGAAAACCCGCAACTCTATTGCCCTGGATTCACCAAGCCGAAAGCCGCCGGTATCCGCGAAATCCTCAAACCGGAGCATTGGAAGCGACTCCAACTGGCGACCGTTGAGCAGGGATGGCTCCTGAGCCATGCGGGGTTTCATCCGAGTTGGATTGGTGACATTCCTCTCAATGAGTTGACCGCATTGTGCGACATCTCCATGCGACGTGCAGCACGTGGGGTTCCTGACCCGCTTTTCGGAGCAGGCCACGACCGATATGGAACGCAAGACATTGGCGGGCCGCTTTGGTTGGATTGGGCAAGTCTGGTGCCGATCCTCGGCATCAATCAAATTGTGGGCCACACTCCGGGGAGCAAAGTTCGGGCAAAGGTCACTCCCAACAGCAAGAACTACTGCCTGGATGTCCGAAATGGTTGTGCAGCAGCCATCCTCTCCGATGGAGAGATTCTGATCCTGGAATAATCGGCGACGCCCGGCTGTGGCTTGCAGCAAAGAAGGGATGAAGTTTGGCCACTTGGCCCTGAGCATAATAAAACGGGCTGGTCTTTACAGGACAGCAGCAAGTTCATGCTGAATTATCTCGTTATTGTGAGTAATGATCTGTTCCCAAGAAACTCTGTTGCGAGGAGATGGATGGTAAAGCCGGGCAAAACGGGCACCCTTCAACTCTGATTCTAGACGCGAAAAATGCCCCATATCTGCCGCCGTTTTTCCAAAAAAGAAAATTACTCGCGGATTTAGAATACGCATCTCCTCGGCGAGAAAGAGATTGAAACAGTTAGTCCGAATCTTTGTATCCCGGTGCCAGTCGCCCTCCGCAATGTAAAATCGAACGAACTGATCATTGTAGCGTTCGGCCAATGAACATTTCACCATGTTTGTTAAATACGCATTCTTAAACTGGAACTTGAAAATAAGGTAGGCGAAGTAAGGGCCGTATGAGTTTCGCTCCACTTCATCGGCATCGGTCGGCCACGATGACAAATCCTGCGGAAGCCAATAGTAACGGTTTACTGGCGGCTGTTTTTTAATCCCCTCATACTCAATAGAGGTGCCATTTTCGTAGTATCCTCCGGGCGACTCCAGAAGAAAGGCTACGGGAAACTCAATGCCTCCTGCTGGAAGAGGGCAAATCGCCTTCTCAAAATCATCCGTATCGGCACCATGAGACATTTGATCCAATCGCTTGTCCTGATCTTCCGGTTTGTCAAAAATCCCATTCTTCTCACATGCAACGCAAAATCCCGTGCATGGTGTAGGAGCGGAATCGTTGGCCCGGACATCCGGCATGCGGGTGTAATGGAGCAACTTCTTGAAATTGAGTTCGGCAAGTTCGGAATTTTTCATAGTGCAGTTTTTTGAACTGATCGCCCCAAGAGGGGCGATCATCTGCTCTTATGAGGACATTGCGTATGTTTACAAGTTTTAAACGGACCGTCATAAGGGATGAAGTTTGGCCACAAACTTGGCCCTGCGTGGAATTGGAAAAAGGCGGCTAATTTCGCATCCGTCAGACCGTTCACAGCGAAAGTCTGACCTTCCTCGTAAGAGGGAGCAATCAAACACCTAACACCTCAAAAAACAAACCATGACGCCGATTCTAGCCAGCATTAAAAGCCAACTCCCCGAAGCAGTGGTGCGAAAAGTAGCAGCAATGGACGAACTCAACCAGGACGCCTTCGTGGCAGAGTTCAAGAAAAAAAAGAAGTCGCCGTTGATCGCCTTTTTTCTTCTTACGTGCATCCCCAGCTTTCACTACTTCTATCTGGGCAAGGTCTGGATCAATCTTTTCTTTTGGGGCACCATTGGCGGGTTTGGCCTCTGGTGGTTGATTGACCTCTTCCGCACGGTCGGCATGGTGCGGGAATACAACAAGACGGTCGCAATCACCGTGCTGAAAGACATTCAGATATTGAGCTGATAGGCGAAGCCTTTCCATGTTACGAAGTATGAACCCAAACTACACCTTCGATTCATTCGTGGTAGGTGCGGACAACCAATTCGCGCACGCAGCGGCCTTTGCTGTGGCTCAAAACCCGGCCAAGTCCTACAACCCGCTTCTGCTTTACGGCGGTGTGGGCTTGGGAAAAACACACCTCCTGCACGCTATCGGCCAGCATGTCACCGCCAATAATGAAGAGGCGAAGGTGGTGTGCATATCTGGCGAAGACTTCACCAACGAGTTCATTGAGGCCATTCAGAACAGCAAACTCGTCCAATTCCGTAATAAATACCGCCAAGCCGACGTGCTGCTTGTTGACGATATCCATTACCTTGTTGGCAGGGAGCGTTCGCAGGAAGAGTTCTTCCACACCTTCAATTCGCTCTTCGATGGCCATAAACAGATTGTCTTTTCCTGCACCCGTCCGCCATCAGAAATCGCCAACATTGAACAACGCTTGGTCTCCCGTTTCGAGTGGGGACTTACCGCAAAACTTCACCCCCCAGACCTCGAAACCCGGCTGGCGATTTTGCAAAAAAAAGCCCAGTCGCTCGACATCAATCTCGAACCTACCGTGCTTGATTTCTTGGCCAAGCGTATCGAATCCGATGTGCGACGGCTCGAAAGTTCGCTTCTGTGCGTAGCTGGGTATTCCTCGCTATGCGGTCAAACTTTGACGATAGAAGCGGTCGGGCAGTTGCTCAAAGATTTAATCCCGGAGCAAGGCTGAGGACAAATGCCCAACCAGCCCAACATTCTAACAGCGGCGACACTCCTGAATCTGGAACGGGAGTGCCGCCTGGAACAATGCGTTTTCAACACCTACACCGGAGTGGATGTTACCGCCTTGGAGGAACTTTCGAGGCGAATTGAGATATTGGATCTGAGCGGGTTGACCGAACTCCCTCTCCCTTCCGCAAAAGTCCTATCCTCCCGGCTGGGAGAACTCAACCTCAGCGGCCTGCGATCCTTGTCCGAAGCCACGGCGGAGGAACTAGCCAAACACAGGGGTATGCTCTGGCTTCGAGGGCTGCCACAACTGTCGGATGATGTCGCTGAAATCCTTTCACAACATCAGGGACAACTGCTGCTTGACGGGCTGTGCTCATTATCGGAAGTCGCAGCCGCAGCGTTTGCCAAGCACAAAGACTGGCTCTCTTTGGGTGGCCTGAAACATTTGTCGGACGCCGTTGCCAAATCGCTGTCAGAACATGAAGGCCCACTTCTGTTGAGCGGCTTGACAACTCTGTCGGACGTTGCAGCGGCAGCATTCGGAAAACGCAAGGGATGGCTCATCTTGGACGGACTGAAACGGCTTTCGCCCTCCGTTGCCGAATCGCTTTCCAGCCACGAGGGAGAACTCATGTTGAAAGGACTGCGATCTATTTCGGCGGACGAGGCGAGATTCCTTTCTCGCCACCAAGGGCATCTTGGATTGGACGGCATCCAGCGAATCACGGCTGCGGTTGCCGAAGCACTTTCAAGTCATACGGTGGATTATCTTAGCCTCGACGGCTTGCGTTCATTGTCGGATGAAGCAGCCGCCTCGTTCGCCAAAAGAGGCGGGCCTCTTGCCCTAAATGGGTTGAGAGTCTTGTCACCCGCAACCGCCGAAGCTCTCGGTTCCCGCGGTGACACCCTTAGCCTGAACGGTCTGCGTGTTCTGTCGGACGCCGCTGCCGATGGGTTGGCCAAACACAAGGGATGGCTCTTTTTGGACGGGCTTACCAATATGTCGCCCGGCGTTGCCGAAGCTCTTGCGAGGCACGAGGATCCCCTCCATCTGAACGGGCTGCGTGAGTTATCTGAGAATACTGCCAAGTTGCTAACGAAACACACGGGGTGGCTCTATCTGAACGGACTAAGGCACCTATCCGAAGATGCAGCGGTAGCCCTTTCCAAACATCCCAGCAACCTTTCCCTCGATGGACTTCGTTCATTGACTCCGACTGCGGCAGTGGCCCTGGCTGAACATCCAGAGCGAATTGACTTTTCCGGTCTGAAACGCCTGACTAACGCAACGGCTAAGGCGTTGGCGGAGCACGCAGATTCATCTTGGCTGGATTTGGATGGTCTGACACACCTGTCAGGTGCCGCCGCAGCCTCGCTCTCCAAATACGGAGGCGAACTCAGACTAAACGGGTTGCGTGCGTTATCCGACACAGTGGCCAAGGCTCTTTCTATGCACAAAGAGTCGCTTTATTTGGACGGCTTGGAACAGTTATCTGACGAGGCTGCGGAAGCACTTGCGGGGCATGAGGGAGAACTCAGTCTCTGCGGCCTGCGTTCGCTATCCAACGCCTCGGTTCAAGCCTTGGGTAGACATTCCGGCTGGCTAGTCATGGACGGGCGAACCTACCTGGCGGGGAAAATTGCGGGCGGCTTTGACGGACGGAAGGGGCCGCTCCGGCTAACCGGGTTCAGATACTTATCGGCTGAAACCGCCGAAGTGTTGGCCGACTATCCGGGCGACCACCTTTGGCTCAATGGATTTGTTGTCCTTCCCGATCCTGCCGCAGAAGCCCTCGCAAGGTATAATGGGTCGCTCATTTTGGACGGACTGAGTGATTTATCCGATAGGGCTGCGGCTGCTTTTGCCAAACATATAGGGGATCTGAGTTTAGGGATCACGACCATTTCGGACAGTGCGGCTGAATTGATTTCCGCTCATGAGGGACGGCTTAGTTTGGGCAACTTGACGTTTCTTTCGGATGCCTCGGCTGTTTCGTTAGCCACGCATAAAGGATGGCTGAGTCTATTCGATTTACGGGAGCTATCCGACGCAGCAGTGGAAGCCCTTTCCAAAATTGACGGCACCGTTTCCTTTTTCTGGCTGGAATCATTGAGTGCGGCGGGGAAGGTGATTTTTTACAAACACAAAGACAAGTTCCTCACCCACGGGTTTAACCGATTTGAAGACAACCCGGATTTGGACTCCATTCAACCTGCCTGATTAGGCACTCTCCTCAATGTCCCAAAACGGCAAAGTGTTGACCCTTGCAATCGCCTGGAAGCATTTGGAGTTCATCTGCGAATATCCGATGCGGCGGTCTTGATATGAAACCTACGGAACAACTGCTCACTTACACGCATGTTCATGCCTGCACCGGGAATATTCACCAACTTGACTTGGCCTCCTACACGGCAATTGAGCCCAAGGCCGCAGTCGCCCTTTCAAAGCTTAAAAAATACCTCAACCTGAGCGGGCTTACAACTTTGCCGGATGAGGTTGCCGAAGCTTTTTCCACCCATAAGGGCATCCTGGATCTCAGCGGCTTGACGGAGATATCTGAACCAGCAGCAAAGGCTCTTGCGAAAATGGACGGTGGCCTCTGGCTCAACGGATTGACTTTGCTTTCTGAGCAAGTCGCCAATGCTCTGTCCCACCACGATGGCGACCTCTACCTTCGGGGCCTAACAACCCTCTCGGATGCCGCTGCTGAGGAGCTTGCCAACCACAGGAGATTTCTCAGCCTCAGCGGACTGAAAGAGGTCTCCGATAAGGGCCGCAAGGCACTGGCTAAGCACAAGGGTTTCGGACATTGAGCACCACGCATCCTTGAAAACTGTTTCTTGATGAGATGGGTGGCGCAGTAAGCTTGCGCCTAGTTAGTTCGGGCACCGCGGTTGCCTTCCAATCTTACATTTTGAAGTAACTGACTTCGGCACCCCGAGTCAGCCGGGTCTCTTGGATTGCCGCCTCCACAGAGAAGGGGCCGCTCTCGAACTTCTGAAATAGGTCGAGTCCTCGATCAATGGTGATTTTCCAGCCGCTGTCAGTCGTGATGCTTCGCGCATGGAAGCTTGGGCGGTGATCAAACTCCCACGAAAAGGCCACGCGCGACCCCGTAAAGCTGGCAACCATCTGATTAAGGTGCTCTTCCTGTCGCACACACGTTTCCGCGTCAGACTGCGTGATGAGATGAACGGCCGCCTCGTCACCTTCCGGAACGAGGTCGTGAATCATTTGGAGAAACTCCATGAGATTTCGTGCCTGGAAGAAATGGCGCACATAGGGGTCGCTAACGGTGATCTTACGCGCTCCTTTGAGGTGTTGCGCGAAAAGTCGGCGGTAGCTCCACCCCTTGGTGTTTTCCGGAACAACGACGTGCCCCGGCTCTACGGCAGTCGGCTTTGCCGGGGTTTCCCCTCCACAACCAGCAATGTCCCCAAGATCTAACTGGCCGCTTTCGGGTGCTCCCTCGGCGGATGTTCCTTCGGCAGGCTTCATTCGCGGGCCGGCAAAGGTGGGATACTGGATTTCCTCGGGCGTGAGCACGGTCACAGGTGCGCCGCCACCCAGCGGCTGATAGATGAAATCGTGGCGCTTAAAAGTGTCGTCAATACGCAGGATGTGCTCGCGCACCCGCCGCCGGGCCTCCATTGAAAAAGAGAGCAGTTCCTCCATCTCCTGCGCGGTGGCATTGCCGTCCGGAAAGAGAATCTTCATGAGCCCGGAGAAGGTTTTCTCAAAGCCGGTCTGATCGCGTGTGGAGACTTCGGAGGTGATCTCGAAGTGTTTCTTGTAGGCGCTCGTAAAATCCTCCGTCCGCAGATGTTTTAAGACTTCGGCGATGAAATCCACAACAAAGCCATACCCGGTGGTGAAGAGTTCATGGCGGATGGGGGCGACCTCCCACCCCGGGTTGTATGCATGGATGCGATCCAGAAACGCGGAGTCGATGTATTTGTCCGGCAGCGGCTCGAAGAAATGGGAGTGTTTGAGCATGTAGGCAACCGACTTCTTGGTGTTGCCCATGAACACCATGGATGCCTCGGCCGTAAGCTGCTCGATCCCCCGCGAGAACGTGCGGTTGGCCATGTAGTTCTTCATGATGTCCACCAGCGCCTTGTCCACCTTCTTATCCTTCCCCGCGAACTCATCGAAGCAGACGCAATCCCAGTATCCTACGAGCCCAATCTTGCCGCTCGTATTGTTTACGAAGAGTTTCGGGGTTGTAACCTCCGAGCCGGAAATGAGCATCCCGTGCGGGGAGAACTCGGCATAGATATGGGATTTCCCCGTTCCCTTCGGACCGAGTTCCAAGAGGTTGTAATTGCGTTCACAATAGGGAATAAGGCGAATCAAGGTCAGCAGCTTCGTCCGCCGACTGAACATCTCTGGATTGAAGCCCATGCTCTGCATCAAGACATCCATCCACTCTTCCGTGGTGAACTGCGCCCGAGCTTTTAGGAACCCCTCGTAGTCCACGCTGGCCACCTGGATCGGTTTGAGCGAGTCGATTTGCCATGGGCTGGCCTTGGGGTCTTCGGCGACCTCGTAAGTCACATCGGTGATGCACCAGATGCCGCCAACTAGAAGTTTGGGATACCGGCGGACAAAGTCATCTGAAACGGGCACTTTTTTGAGGCCCAAGTTGGTGAACTCGGCTTCGTAAAAACCACCCTTGTCGTTCAGTTCGACCGTGAGCTTGTCGATCACCTTATGGCGCCCCTTTTCCTTGATGGTGGACTTCACCAACTGCGCCTGATTCCGATGCACGTAGTGCTTGGCAAGAATGCGCTGGACGGATTCGAGGCCGGCCTTGATCACCTCGTTGTCGTCGGTCGCACAATGTTGTCCGAGCAGGTATTCCAGAACGTAGGTGGGAACGACAGCGTTCTGTTTCAGTCCGTTCGTCAGGTCTTTGCGCACGACCAGCCCCGGGAAGTTCAGCAGGATCTTCTGATCCAATGGGCTCAGCGCGCGCGGGGACGCAACAAACGGTTCTTCTGTCTCGGGAGGTGTAGGGTCAGAGTTCATCGAAATCGCTGGTAAATGGTTTCTGAAGTTTGAGGCTGTGCGTCTTGTAGGTGACAACCTGTGTGGTGCCGGGAACGGTTTCTTCGAGGCGAAGATCGACCTCGCTGTTGTTGAAAGCATCGGCGGCGTGCGAGAGCACCAACAGCATAGTCGTCTCGCGCTGGCGTGCCTCCGTCTCTTTGGAATCAAACGTCTGCGTTTTGATCTCGGAGAGGATCGTGCCGTCTTTGGCGAAGACGCCGACGCGGAGCGTCCGGGGCAGAACCTTGTCGAGAGCGGGCCGGTCCTGGAAGAGCGAGATGGAAAGCTGCCCCGTGGTGATCTTGGCGGGCACGCGCATCAACTCCACTTCGACCCTCCCCGTGTCGTCAGCCCGGGCCTTATGGATTTTTACCACGGGCACCACCACCTCTTGCAGGGTGATGCCGCCGTGAACGTAGCGCATCCCGGAACCTTGGAGCGGAAAGCGCCCCAGCGAGAGGGGGAACGCGACGGACAAGTCCCCCCCCAGCCCTAGGGCGGCGCTGCCGAAGACTTTCACGTTCGCGGCGAACGAAATCCCCCTGCCGAAGGCAAACCGCCGGTTGCGGAAAGTCCATTCGTCGGAGGCGGGTAACGCCGTGACATCTTCTGCGGCCACATCGTCCTGCTGGAAGAGAAAGCCGTGATCGGCGGTGAGCAGCATGTTGCTCCCGTTGATGTTCGCCACCTTCTTGATGATCAGGTCCAATTCGTCAAAAGCTTGTTCCACAGCGTCGAAGGTTTTCGCCTCCGTGCCAGGTGCATCGCCGACTTTGTCGATGACGTTGTGGAAGATGTAGATGACTTCGTGATCGCGCATCAGGGCACGGCCATCGGTCTTCGTGTTCAGTTCCAGGAACTCCTCCGCTTGGAGAGCCGTGGCCTTGCCTCCACATGCCACACTCAAAATATCCGCCCGGTTAACGGTGCCGGTGGCGCTGCGCCCATCCACGGTTACCGTCGCGGTCGCGGCGTCCACGGCCCACTGCTGACCGGGCAACAGGGCCGCCATCCCGAGCTGGGTGTAAGATGGGAGCATCCCGAAGAGGGGTTCCACTTCCGCCGTCCACCGGTTGGCGGTGCGAAGCCGCTGGGCAAACTCCGCTGCCACCTCGTAGCGCAGGGCATCGGAGACGATGACGAATACTTTGAGCCCCTTGGCCAAAAACGGCTGCACATAGTGGCCGAAAAACTGCCGCTGGGCGAGCACGCCAGCGCACTCCCAAGCGTCCAGGCCCCGCACCTGATCACTCCACCGGTCTGCCAGCGGGAGGAGAAAGTTGTTCACGTAGGATTTTTCCACCCATTGCGTGATTTGCTCCATCACCTGCACCTGCCCGTAGCGGCGTAGGTTCCAAGTGCAGCGCCGGTAGGCCATGTCGACCCGCCACCAACTGGCAACGTACCGGCTGACGCCCTCGGCCACGGAAGCCACCGTTAGTTCAGCAGCGGCCATCAATTCGCGCAATTCCACGGCCTGTTCCAAAGCGGCGTAGCCGTGCTCATGCTGGGGTTGCCAGAACGAAGTCCGCCGTTGTTGCACCACCGCGCGCAGGTCCACGGCGGCGGCACCCTTCGCAAAGGACTGGCAAAGCCGATGCAGGGTGAACTTCTCAAATATCTCGAACGTGTCGCTATCGCCGACCGTTGCCCGTTCCTCCAATGCGCCCAGCGCGGTGGCGATTTGCAACTCCCTCTCCATCTGGTGAGCCCACTCTCGAAATGAAACGCAGTGCGTCTGGCTGTCCTTCCATCGTTGCAGGAACACTTTTGCGTGGGGATGGAGCGTCACCTGGTTGTCTAGCGGGTTGGCTCCGCGAAAGAGCGAAACCGTGAAGTCTCGCAGCGAAGGCGAGGCTGAGGAGTATCCGAAAAGCCGCTCCACCTCCTGCCAGAAAGGCTCCACCAATGCCGCCGCAGCCAGGCAGTCGGTCACTGGATCCATCGCTAGCAATTCCCCGTCCACGTTCCTATCGAGGAAACGCAGCAGCAGCGCATCCACCTCGACTGCAGTTCCCGCGAGCACCGCCATCATCTTTAAGCGGATTTCCCGGCTCTGGTCGTCCTTGCCGATCAGCTCCTTCAACGATTGAACCCGCTTCCCGCTATGGAAATAGGCGGCGTGGTCTTCTGCGAGATGGAGAAACTCGTGTGGCAATCCAACCTCTTGCAGGGCCAGCGAGGCTTTGTCTGCCTTGTATTCGTAGCCCTGGAACAGCAGGTCCAGCAGCCAATTATCGGCATCCGCCGGTCGGGCCGTGGGCAGGTAAATCAGAAACCGCACGTCGGGGTTCGGATCACGCACCACACGGACCTTGGTGCCAAACTCATTGTCCGCCACCGCGAGCTTCGTCACGCTTTCGTCAGGGAAGGCGTTGAAGGTATCCGCCCATTCCCCGGTTGCGTCATACCAAAAAACGAGGCGATGGCGCTGAAATATCCGTTGGAGGCTGTCGTGGATTCGTTTCATGGGAGAAAGGGAGGGCTCTCGGCCTACTTAACCGCGCGAGGGGGCATGTCCGCAACCGACACATCGTCCAAGGTCAGAAAGACGAGATAAACTGTGTCTGGGCAAAAGGCCAGCCCGTCTTCCTCCGCGATGCGTACTTTCAGTTTCGGATGAGATTTTGCGAAGGAGGCCATCCAGCTTTTGGTAGCCTCCCGGATATGCAGGGAATCATAGAGGCCAAGGAACTTCAATGCGTCCGCGCGCAGCTCTCGGTAAATCTTCGACTTGGCGGACACGGTCTCCGCCGTTTTGTGGCTTGCGGGCAGCCCGAGCATTTGCAGCACGTCATTGGTTAGCCCTTTCAACTGAGCCGAGCCAAAGCGATTAAGGTCATTCATCGGGATGTTCCCTTTCACCTCCCCGATCACGTTGGGCTTGATACTATCCAGGTCGAACCCTGCGGCATTTGGGTGGGTGGAATCCACGGAGGCTCGCAGCGCATGCACCGCGTCCGGCAAAAGTTTGAGCCTAACGCCCACCCAGTCGGCCAGTGCCAAAGTGAGTTTCAGCGTGATGATGTCGTGGATGCGTGCATAGCCGGCCTTCAACTGGATCAATGCCGCAAAATCGAGCTTCCCGTAGTAGTCGTCACAGGGGATTCCCAGCGTGGTGACAATCGAGTGATTGAACTTGGTTCGGAGGTCAGCCTCGCGGTTGTAACTGGTGAGAGTTTTTCGTGGCTTCGACGTGCGCCGGGGTAGGGTTTGCACTATGGACGGAGCGCCTTCCAGCGATCTGATGATTTTTTTCTTCGCGCAGCCGATGCACGTTCCAACTTCCCCGCGAATAGTAGGACTCCCCGTGCAAATAGTGCGCACATTCTGGCGTCGGCTGATTTCGAGTTCAAGGGCAAGGCAGTCGTCACACAGACAGGGCCTGGCCGTGAGAATCTTTTGGATGCGTTGCAAGTGAGTCATGGAAGGTGACGGAGTAACGGTACTACTCCTCCTTTGCGGCCAGACCGGGGATGGGTGCTAGGGCTTCGCCCAGTCTGAGGTAGTTGGTTTTTACGCCGTCGTCGAGGTCCAGTTCAATGCGGGCTTGTGCAAGGGGCAGGACGGTTTGGCGTTCCCACTCTTCGCACTCAAGGAGGATTTTCGTGAGCTTGTCAGCCTCCTGGCGTGCGGCGGTTTTATCGCGGGCGGTGGTGGCGGTGGCCTGCGCCTCGGTGAGGTGGGCGAGACGGTTGCGCAGCTTCACTTGGTAGTCGCGGAGGTAACGGTTCAGCACGAGGTTCATCGTGTCCCTCGTGTAGCGGTGTAGGTAGAGGAGCGCGCTGAAACCCTTCCGGGGACTCTGGACCATCCAGTAGATGGGGCGCTTTTTGTAGGTTTGGAGGTGATCCTTGTAGAAGTCGGTGACGAAATAACTCCGGAGATCCTTGCCAAGTGACTCATCAATGAAACGGATGTTCTCCCGTAGCGTGGCTTCGCCGAAGGTGGCGCGGAGGAAATCGCGGGTCCGGGCCACGATGTCGTCCTCGAACCACTCGCCGTCAAGCACTGGGATGATGCCGTCCTCGTCGGGGGCGAAGGTTAGCTGGTCCGGCGGACGACCCACCTTGGCCAGATACTCGGACAGGGAGTCGCCTGCGTTGGCAAGGATGAGCCCGGGCTGGTCGAGGGAATAGCGGCCCATCATGCAGCCGACGGCGTAGGAGAGGAAGTCGGCCATATCGCGGCGGGCATCGGCCCGAGCGAGGGTGATTTGCTTCTCAGAGACTTCGGGGAGTAACTCGTCTTCGAGGTCATAGGCGGCAATGAAAAGCCGATTGTTTTCCGTTTCCAACTCTTGCATACGGCAGATGGCGGTCACGCACTGCTTCTCCCAATTTCGCCAACTCGCCTCCAATGTCGCACCTTTCAGCCCCGGTCGCAGCAAAGGATGGTCGAGGAAGTTCCACGAGGTCACGAAGTTGTCCCAGTCGGCGCGGGCGATGGAAACACACTCTTCGACAAGCATCGTCGCCTCCGCTTGAAATGCTTTCTCAAATACCTTTTTAGCCAATGGCAGTTTAGCTAAATCGCCAGTCTGAAACTCGACGGTTGGATTCAACGCACCAAGGCAAAAACTGGTGAGTTGAGTCGTGAGGAATCCAAGAACCCACAAATGATCGTCATTACCCGCGAAACAAGACGCGCCTTTTGCATCGAAGATGAACCCTTCATCCGAGTGCCGTGCACCGAAAAAGGAACCAGTTGCCGAATAAGTAATCGAACGATGAAAGTAGTAATCGCGGCTCCGAGGAGTAGCGCGCCCGGTTGCGATAATCTCCTGCCCATCGTTTTTCCAGTTCACGACAAAGTTGGCGTTGCCGAACCACTTCCTGAACTCGCCACCCTTGTTATATGGGAACCACTTCCGCATTGATGCTTTGGCTGTTGCTCTGTCTTTTAGACCAAAACCGATCCTTTCCGTGGAGACCTCATGCCACAAGCGAAGGAACTGCTCGTTGTTTCCGGTCGTCATCCCCCCAGTGGGATTGGCTATGTCTTTTAGCGCTTTGCCTGTTCGGAATGTTTCTCTGATTATGGGAGTTAGCCAATATGCGATTGGCTCCGATGGGATGGCCTCAAAATCAGAACGGGTAGCCGTGAATCGTAGAATGTCGCTTTGGCTTCCCAGAGCACGCCGCAACAATTCCTCTTTCTCGGCTTCGTTTGCGCCAGTAATGAGTCGAAGAAACATACCGGGGGCGGCCCCGGAACCCTCAGCTTGAAGCACGAACGCGGACACCTGGACGATTTCGCCGGGAATTGAATCGAAGGCGCGCGGACCTAAATGGGCCATTGTTGAAACCCGGTGGTGTGCGATGATTTTCCGACGGAGCGCTTCAAACGAACCCAAGAACATCCAGCTCTGCATCGTTACCAGAGCAGCAAAGCCTCGCTTTTGAACAAGCATCAACGCCTGCTCGATGAACATCGCAAACGTATCCGCCTTGGCATCTGGATAACACTCCTGACCAAACGCCTTCAATCGTGGCGCCATCTGCTTCGTTCCCATGTAGGGCGGGTTGGCCACGACTACTTGATATCGTTGGGTAATCGCTTCGGCTTGTTCGAGCGCGCGTAGGACTTTGAGATGTGTTTCGCGCAAAAAAAGCTGGCTACCGAGGTCTTTCGCCTCAATGGCGCAGCGTGCGAAGGCGATTTGCTTTTCGTCGAGACACGGCTGGATAAGCGAGCCGAAGGTAGTGGCTTCATCGAACTGATGAAGGAGTTTCAGCATCGGTCCGTTAAACAAGCCGCCCAGCCCAAGCGCGGCTATATATTCACGTAGCTCGTCTTCCGCGAAGCTCACATCGCGCAGAGCGATGACGTTAGGCTGAACCAAGTGTTCCGGCTGGAAGAAGCGACGGGAGTTTTCTCGCGCCTTAAAAACGAGGGCCATCTCCGCGAGTTGGGCAGCGCGTGGGCAGATTTCCAGCCCGTGCAGGTTGTGCCGCAGGATGAAAGCAGGAATCTCACTGGGTGCGTAGCCTTCTTCCTCGTAGATGAGGGTGAGCAGGTCGAAGGCGTAGGTGAGCATGTGCCCGCTTCCCGCAGCGGGATCAAGGAGACGGATTTCCTGTGGTTTGGTGATTTTGAGGAAATCGGTCTCGGCTTCGCCCTCAATATAGTAGGGCATGTGCTCGCGGAGCTTGGAGTCGGGGCGATTCAGCAGCCAGAGGCGACCGAGGGAGTTTTCGACAAGGTAGCGAACGATCCAGTGGGGGGTGAATAGCTGAGTGACGGCGGGGATATCCTCCGTGGGCACGGCGCTCTTGCGTGCCATGACCTTGTCCTTTCGCTCGGAGATGTAAAACTGGTAGAGCCAGCCAAGGATTTCGACATTGGCACGCTGCTCATCCCCACAGTCCTCGTCACTAATTTCGGTGCGGAAGCCGTGGACGACGGAATGCTCTGTGAGGAGGTCATCTGGCAGAAGCAACTCAGTCTCGTCGTCGAGTTTCTCAAAAAGGTCGGGCAGCAGGGCGTTGTAAAAACGGCACGCGGCGAGGACGAGGTGGCGATAGACCTCACCCTGCGCATCCGGCGATGGAATGCGGCCATCGAGGAGATTATTGAGCCGTTCGGGATCGGTGTGAGGCCGTAAATCTTCTGGCAAAGCCCCCGTGCGCGTGAGTTTGAGAAGTTCGGGCTGCGTCTCCGACGCGCTGGCCGGAGTCAGAACGCGGGCGCGGAAAGGATGCCAGCTCCGGGCGTCCAAAAAGCGCAAAGCGGTAAAGCGGTTGAACCAAGTGTAAGCGACGCGCTCGATAAGGCCGTGCCGGTCCGCCTGTTCAAGTTTCCGCAGCGCAGCCACCTGCGGAGCAAACGTCGTGAGATAGTCGGGCGTCTGGGCGCTGAGGGCGAAGTCGAGCTTCCGCGTGACTGCCTCCATGAGTTGGCGGCGGACGGCTGGGGCGAAAGTTTTGAGAGCGGCGGTGTTCATGCGGGAAGTTGGAAAAAAGTCTGGATCGCAGTGCGAAGTGCGGCTGGCCGAAGTCCGCCGCCAAAAGTTCCTTTTAGGGAAGCCAGAATTGCCGGCCATGCCAGCGAACCTTCTGGAAAGGCTGCAAGAAAGCTGGCGATATCGTCGGTAATAGAGTCCGGAAGCTCGGGCCCGCGCTGGTTCGGCAGTGTTGCGGCGAGGCGGAAAACGTCGCTTCGGTGCTTCGCAATTTTCTGCGAGTCAATTTCTTCTCCGTCAGCCTTACGTTTGGTCAAATCGAGCCACGCGCGTGCTTTCAGAGGGATGAGTGCGGTTGCATTCGCAAAACGAAGCCCGTCACGCACACTGTTCTGGGTTTGGATCAGTGAGTAGTACTTCTCATCGAGAAGAATGGCCGACAAGCTATGGTAGTCGGCGTCTGCGGGGATCGGCACTATTTCCTGCCCGACTTCAAGGTCAAGTCCGTCTGGCTTGCGACTGAAAAACTCCAACTCGGCTGGAAAGTGTTCTTTCTTCGGTTCTTTAAACCGATACAGAACGGGCGTTCCATCCCTTCGCTGGCGAATCTTATACTCCCCTTCTTCAATAAAAGCCCGTAGCGCCCTGTTCACCTCTGGATTAAGCACTTCGATGATCAGAACGAGGTCTAGGTCTTTGGTTGCACGGAACTCCAGCCCCTCCGAAGCGAACCATTGATCACAGGCAGCCCCGCCGATGAGGATCATCGAACCTTCGAATTCTCTGAAACGGTCGCGGAAAAACTCAAGTCCTCTTACCATTTGGCTCCCTCGATGATGTGTTCCAATGCCTGTTGAACCCGCTCCTCTGCCGAATACCGAAGGCTGAGATAGAGTGACAGAGGATCCACGATGCGATCATCACCAAGCACGAGCAAACGCGGATCGTAAGACCAAACCTCCAATTTTGCAGTCGCGTTCTCAGCATCGCTGCAACCCGTGCAGACTCCGCGTTCCAGGAAATCTTGATACAATGCGTGCGGAAGGGCATAAGTTCGAAGACGGTCATCCCCCATCATGGTCCGCAAGCTCAATGCACTCATCCCTGCGACCAACGCTGGATAATCAGGATTGTCCCAGTGGATCCAGTGCGTTTTTTTGATGGGCGAAGTAAGCTGGGGCTCGACCATCTCCCAAAGAGCACGGCCTTTCGCCTTGAAATAGAGGGATTTCGACCGTCCGATCCGGATAGATGCGCAGATTTTCGCAACCCGGAGTTCATCCAGCACCCGTGTCATCATCATCGGCGCGTAATGAAGTTTCTGAGCGAGGTCTTTGAGTGGGATTTTAGCAATAGGCTCGCGCAATAAGTGGTAAAGAACCGTGCATTGAGCAGCGGGACTCAGGGTCTCACGAGGTTTTGGACTCGGGCGAGGAAACCTCTCCCGCAAGTCGATCAAGCTGTTTGGTAGAAAAATTTGACTGCCGGGGACAATGAAAGGGATGCCCATCTGGACCATCCGATTTCTGGCGAACGATGGCAGAATCGGCAGGACCAGAACGACAGGCTCACCGAGCTTCAGATTAAGCGCCTCCGCCTGCTTCCCGTATTCGCCTGGCGATTCGTTTTCCCAGTCCTCCGCTTCAAGCGCCAATAAGTATTTCCGCCCGAACAGGCGAGTAGAAAAAATAGAAAACCTCTCCCGCAGGAACAGCGGAAGCGCAGAAGCAGTCTCTGCGGCAAGATCCGGTTGGTCGCCAGAGAGGGTCTCCAGATAACTGAGCAGACGTTCTTTAAGGTTGGTCATTCTGTGGATATCCTAAAAGCGCACGATAACAAAGTCAAGTATATCGTGCATTTTTCTGATATTGTCGTGATTTCGATCACCTACACTCACGCAACCCATTCCCCTGTTTATTCCATTTCTACGAACCATACGACAGGGATAAATCAAAATGTAGGGCTGTGAATCTTGGATCCGGACCATTGCCGTGCTCGCAAATATGCAGATTTTAACGAAAATTGTCTGTTTTTTAATAATTCGGAGTGAGCGGCGTTTGAAGACTCAGACTGCACCGCTTTGATGAAGTCATAGGCTGATGCGGTTCCCTTTTTTGAGTTCCTGGGATGCAACGGCCCGCAGGGCGGCAAGCCACTGATCGAGGTCTTCCTCTGAACCGAGGTAGGGAAGGTTGCATTTTACCCGAAGGGAGGTGGCGGGAACGTAGGTCGGGGCCGGAGGCTCCGGCTTCGCTTCGGCACCGGGTTTGGCGGGAGGCTCGGGGGCGGCAAGTCGGGCGATCAGCGCAAGCTGCGTGGGATAATCCTGGGTGCAGTAGCGGTTCAGGCGGTCACGGATTGCGGTAACGAACCGGGCGGCGCAAATCGCCGCGCGAGCCTCGTCCGTTTTTATCAGGACTTGCGCAGCGGCAGCCTCATCCAGTTTCTGGAAGTCGGAAAGCGCGCGCAGCTTCGCCATGTTCTCATCAAGGGCAGCCATGGCGACCTGGCGCTCCGCATTAAGGAGCGATGCGATCAATTCGCGGAGTTTGGTGACGGATGCCTTTGCGGCAGGAACGCCGTTGCCTCGGAATGGGGCCTCCGCAGCGGCAAGATTCCGCAGCGGTTGAACGTCCTCAGCGGAAATATCCGGGAAGTTGGCCTCCTCTTCCCGCAGGAAGGCAATGGCTTCATCGTAAGCGGCACGCTGGGGGCCGTGCATGAACGCTTTAATCGGGGAAAGGAGATCGTCCTTTGCTGTGAGCAGGTCATCTTGGAAATCGGCCAGATGATTAAGGAGATAGGTATAATCTTTGTCCGCCAGCATGGAGAGGCGTTCGACGACGGGCCGGAGCGGTTCAAGAAAGGCGTAGCGGGTGGCTTGGTCTAGCAGCACAGTGAGATCACGAACCTCGGCGGCGAGGGCATCGGAGGTGAACTGGCCGACTGAGCGGGCTTCCGTTCCGCTATTGGGGCGGTCAAAGAAGTCATGGTGGAATGCTTTGAGGGCGTTGACCTTGGTGGCATCAAACTGCTCCTGTAAACGCACACGGACGCTGCCGTGCTGGCGGGTGTTTTTCAGGTGTTCCAATGCACTCCGGCTATCGAGCAACTCGGAGGTACGAAGTTCCACTTTACCCATGCGAAACAGGCGGCTTATCAGAGTTAGGACGGCCATGGGATACCAGCCGTAGGGTCGGCGACCGAAGTTTCGGACGATTTCCTCGATGGAGGTACGCTCGCCGTTGTTTTGGTTCCGCAGCACGTAGGTGAGGATCTCCTGTTCAGCCTCCGACGGCGTCTGTCCCCCACTGGTGAGGAGGTCGTCCTGTGCGAGCAGGGCTTGCGACAGGGTGGTCTCGTCGTAAGCTCCTTTGAGCATACGAAGATTGGGGAACGAGAAGGAAATGAGTTCCTGGCAGGCTTTGGCGAAGCGGTTGCGGGCGTCGCCCTCACCCACGGTGTCGAGGCGGGAACCATTAAGGTAAAGAGGGGCTTTGCTCAGGAACTGGCTGGCCATCTCCTGCATGGTGCTGCGCCGGATACTGTTTTGTTGGCTCCGTTGGTCGAGGATGGCCTTGCGCGAGGCATCTCCTGCACCGGTGTTCTGCTGGACGTATTTCTGCGTTTTAAGGAAGAGCCGGGCTTGATCGGTGAGGCTTGTGTCGGCAGGAAGGACGGCTAGGAGTTCCGCTTTCCCTGTATTCTGCGCGGCCAACGTGGTGGCGTCGGTGTGGTTCGGGTGCTCTGTGGTGATGATGTTGAGGGCGATGTCCGCCTCTCTGCCAATCAGCTCGTCATCGAGTTTCCGGGCGTACGCGTAATCCTGTCCGTTGCCTTCATAGCGGATCTTTGGGTCACGGAGTACGTCCGCATATAAGACCTTGGAGAGAAGGTCGGCCACCTGCGATTCATCAATTTCGGTGTTCTTGATCTCCACCTCGATGTCCTTCTCTGTATCGGTGAGGAACTCGAAGACGTCGGCATTGCGCTGCAAATAGGATTGGCTTTCCAAGAGAGCCAGCGCGTCGAGCACCGCCTTATTGTGCGCGCGGATGTCGATGTCGGGCCGATCAATAAGCAGGATGGCGACATTGCGAGGGGTTGCCTTGAACTCGCGCACCCATTTAAGGAGAAAGAGCGATTTCAGAATCCGGATGGGGATTCCTTCCCCCAACTGCCGTTCCGCCATTTTGATGGTGGTCTGCATGTCCCCACGGATTGAGGCGGAGATGCCATCATACATGAGGTCGAAGGTGGCCAGATGGCCTACGTCGAAGTTGCGAACGGCCTTGGCAACCTCCTGGAAGACGGCGAGCATGGAGCGCTCGCCCACGGAGAGGAATCTCCCAGTGAAGACGCCGTGTTTGGAAAGTTGCTGAATGGCGAGTTGGAACAGGTCAAACTGGTAGGTGTGGAAAGGGTAGAAACCGCAGAACTCATCACTGCCCCGCCAACCATGTAGGTTGATCGAGTTATCTCCAAAACGGTAAAGCGTCTGAAAGTTGTCCTTTTCGCGGTCGTAGATATCGGTGAGGACTTCGGGTTCTTCCTGCTGTTTTGCCAAGAGCCTCTTTTGGATAACCTCCCGGACATCGGCGCTGGCGAGCGTGAGTTGGGTCTTGAATCGACCCATGATCTTCGTGATGTCCTGAGCTTCCATGCCCTTGAAGGCTCCAAGAACGCCTTCAAGATCAGCCTGAGAGGTAACGAAGACCCAGGCCCTACCGTCGCAGACGGTGCCCAAAGTTTCCGCTACGGTTTGAAGATTAAGCATGAGTTTGGAGTCCTGCCCAATGAACTGGCCGACCTCATCCACGAAGAAGTTCAGGCGGAATCCTGCAGGCTGGCGCCCGATGTAATCTTTCACCATCTGCGCAAAGCTCTCAATCGAGACACGGTAGTCTTCGCGCACCTGTCGCATGAGATTTGAAGCCTCGGCCTCGGCCACGCCAAAATGCGCTGCGTAGGCTTTGGCGAAGGCGGACTTCCTGGCTGTGGCAATGGCCTCGCGGTCATTCTCCCAAGCGGTGCCGTTCACCCGGAGGTAGGTTTCCTTGAAAGGAACGAAGTCACCGCGTACGTCAAGATCATGCTCAAAGCGGGCAATGTAGCCTTGCTTGCCGTAGTAGCCTTGCAACTCGTTCAAAACTTTAACGAACACTTCCAGGATCGGTGCCGAGTGATCACCTCCAATGCCATCGAACTTCTGATCAATGTTGAACAAAATACTCCGCGAAGGAATGGCCGTGGCTTTGCGCAAGTTGGCCTTCACGATCTCGTCCTCGATTTTGGGCAGAATAATGTCGGCCGGGCGAACTCCGTTGGACAGGGGTTCGCCATTGAGGATAAGCGAGAGGATTTTTAGCAGGTGGGATTTTCCGGAGCCGAAAAAGCCCGAAATCCACACTCCGTTAGCGGTCAATTCGGTGAGGTAGCGGTCGGTGAAGATGCCGAGGCCCCTGGCGACATCCCGGGTGACAACATACTCGTCCAACTCAGTTTGGAGATTGCGCGCATCATCGGCCTTAATGACGCCATCAATGGGGCGCTCAACGGGTTTGAGGAAAAGTTCGTGGATTTTCATGGGGGTCAAAGGCAGTAGTGATCGAGATTTGTGGCTCGGTAATACGGATTATTGATTCGGGGGCTGGGGATCGAGCCGAATAGGCGCAGGTGTGAGCCACCGGCAGCATCTTGGGCGTATTCACCCGGGAAGAAGATCACAACCGGATGCCTCAACATCGCCGGTTGGAGCGACTCCAAGATGGTGTGAGTGCGCAGAAATGGAAATATCCGCCCAGGGCCGGTGATGAGGGTCAACTGCGTTCCATCCTCTCCGATTGCCTGAATCAGGCGTGGTATGAGGTGGGTTTTGGGATCGGAATAGTTTTGAAGAGTCTCTAAAATCTCCACCTTTTGAGAATTGGCCTCATCCCGCAGGAGGTCTTCCAAAATGTGGGCCTCTTCCAATTCCTCCAAGACCAAGCCGAATAGGTCGAGCGACTTGACAACGATACCAGTATTTTGCAGCCGGATCGCCAGGCTTTCAATCATACGCCGTATTGCGTCCTCTTGGGCGGGATCGTAGGTCTGGATGAAGATAGGAACCTCATTGGCCAGCCCCTTCATATCAAGAAAACGCTGGTGGCTAAGGGTCTTGAAAAGCCGTTCCGATAGTTCGTTCATGTTCATGGCGTTCAGCGGTTGGGGATTTCGGTGTCTGGAACGAGGAAACAAGCCAACCAAGTGGGTTTGTCGGTGGTAACGACGCGAACAACTTCCGACGATAAGGGGGGCCGATGGATGGTCCCTAACGCGCTACCGGTCCCGAGCAGACCCGCCTCAGCGAGCATCCGTAGAAGAACCTGCCGAACTTTGGCTTTCGATGAGGTCGCCAATCCAGCAAGCTCCGGGTGGGAAAGCCCCTTGTTTTCTGCGTAGGCTTCATAGTCGGAATGCCGCAGGACAGGGTCATGCGCCGCGAGCTTGTCCCTCAAAACTTCGGACGCAAACTCGAATGCGAACGGGATGTGCTTACACGCGGCGAGCCAAGCGACAGCGGCGCGATCCTCAGCGGTGGCTTGTGCCAAAAGAACGATTTGGCTTCGGGTCAAAGTTTCCAACCGTTGGCGCAACTCCCTTTCAAGGCGAACCGCGCTGCTCGCGGTTCGGCATTGAAGTGCATTGGAAGAGAGAACTCTGTGCCTCGCCGCATCCCAATCGCAATCGGCCAGATAATTCTCCGCAATGATTCGTACCAACTCCGGACGAAGTGAAGCGGCCGTAAAACTCAGATTATAAATGGTTGGATTCTCCACGGGCATCAGCACTGGCTCGCCAGTTTTTCTTTCCCGGCGATAGCCGCAGTGTGGCTCGCTCTCTTCAAATCTTCTAGTGAAAAAGCAGGATTTCCCCTTATTGCAGAACCATATCCCAAACCAGGTACGACCTCCCCCATACCCGCCTTGAACGGCTTTGGGCTCGCCCGGAGGCTGGCACGTTGGGTGTCTTGGTGCTAATTCGCAGGCAAACCAAGTCTATCGAAAAATGCTCGATTGCGTTCCTTTGCCATGTTGAGGAGTCGGTCAAACGAGATTACTTCGATGTAGGCTTTGAAGTTTTTCTTGTATCCAAAATATCCAAGGCCGTCGGCTGTCCTCGTCAGTTCGTGCATCTCGCAGCGAAGAGTAAGTTTCGGGGTAAGGTCAGCAAGGATATAACAAAAGCCGGGTGTGCTTTCTGACCCCGGAATGAGTCTTCCCGTGGACGTTTTTATGCCACCGGCTCGAATCCGCCGCAGATAGCCAATCGCCTGTTCGATTGGATCATCTTCCTCTCCGGAAGCTGCGTCGTCTCGCAATGGTCTCTTGATCTCGATGATTTCCAGTGAGGTTGGAGGCAATTGGGTTGATTCGGAAAAGAGGATTGGTTGGTCGAATACATTCAGGGCGCAGATGTCGGGTTCCTTGGTGTCCTTGGCATCTGTGATGGGATATGACAGAATTGTTTTGTCAGAAGCGAGATAGTCGTGGAACGCCAACCGCTCGTCCACCAGCCATAGATTTCCGGCATTCAAGGCCACGGTGTTGGAGTCAACTCTCATGGGCATGATCAGTTGGTGGATCAACTCTTCCCTCACGTAGTTCCCTTTATCATCTCGGAACGTTGCCTTTTCAAATAGATCCAAAATCACCCTGCGATGGGAAACATAGCTGGCGAGGTCGGATTTCTTAATATCTTCCGCTTTACACAGATATGCCCGAAGACGTTCCTCGTAAGATGCAAAGTCGTCCCCTGGGCTCACGGACATGATGTCATGTCCTTCGGCAAGGAGTTCTGATTCGAGAGTCGCAAACTGCTTATGGAGCGTCAACTCCAGATCCCGGTCAGAGATATCTGGATCCACGTTGAGTTGGTTTTCGGGGATACGGGAGAGAATCGGCCTGTATCGCGGGGCCTGAGTTGCAACGAATTGTGCGACGCGCTCTTTCGACCGCGCCATATTCGCAGTAATGTGTTCCTGTAGGTAGGTCTTGGATCGCTCTACCACTGCTTCCCGTATGTCCGAGAGACTGATTTCCGTCTTGGCCAGAAGTCCCTCAACAGACTCCATGATGTCAAAGCCAGTTCTCTCGGGGCGGGCGCATTCGTCAAGCAGTGTCGAACTTACGTAACATGAGTAAATAAAGTCGCCCGTCGCATCGGAAATACGACCGTGAAGCCCGGGAATTCTTCCGGCCAGCTTTTCCTCGTTAACGAGTCGCTGGTCCGCACAATAAGCGATTGTATGCGCTGACTCTGAATTGGACCGCAGCTTGGCATGCACGAGGTCAAAATCCCGCCCCTTTATCTTAATTGTCTCGGTAACAGCCGAGGTATGCATGTGTTCTGCAAAAGCGTCCGTGAGGGGCAAGCTCTCCCCATCGTCTTCAATTTTAATATCGGGAGCTCCGCCGGGGCGCAGAAAATACCAGAGGCAGTGTTCAAGAATAGCTTCTGTAATGGATTTGCCGGTTTTGGGCGTGTACTCTTTGTATCGAGGTTCAAATCCATCCAAATGGATTATCGATCCCGTTTGTGATACAGATGCGGCGGTCTCTGTTTTCTCAGCCGATACGCCTGAGACCGAGTCGAAGTGGAAGCTTCTTTTTTTCTGGTTGCCCTCGTTATCGTTGAAGACACTCTCAACTTCAACGAGCTTGAATGCTTTTAGCCAAAGCAGGCGCCCAACACCTCTTCCTCCTTTCGCCATCTTGTGGTCCGAATCGAGCGTATGAAACGACTTCATGTTTTCGTCGTTGAATCCGACTCCATTATCCGAAATGCGAAAGCCGAGAATGTCGCCCCGAGCATCGGGTCCACGCCGCTTGGATTCTTCAGGAATTAGCTCTGGCTCCTTGGCTTTCCGGAGGATTTCCACACGAACGAGCCCTTGATCCATGGGCACGCCTTTTTCCTCTATTGAATGGATTGAGTTCACCACCGCTTCAAAGAGCGGCAAGAGCCCGCTTGTAAGGGGTAGCGAGGTATTTCTCAGACGTCCTTTGAGATTCGTGTCAAGGCTCATGGTTTTTGTAGTTCAGAAGTTCAGCGGACGGATTCTCCGTCGAGCCGACGCGGGTTGAGCTGAGTAGCGGTGCTAGGGGGGGCCGGGAGGTTGCATTCTGTTCGCACTGCTTTGTTCGAGATGATTGCAGACGGAATCCAATGCTCCCTTTGAAAGCAGTGCCTCTGCCTCGGTGCAGGGGTGCTTGGCGCGGGTTTCTTTGACTGGGTGGATGAAATTCCGATAATCGCGCAAGATTTGGTCAATGGACTCGGCCCGGTCGGAGGGAAGGAGCGATAGCTCAAATGAAACTTGGATTAACTCATGAAGTCGCCATTCACCCTTAGATAAGTTTTTCCGAGGAGCAGCAGATGCACTTGTGGCCCTTGCACTGGTAGTGGCGTCCCGAGTTAGGAGGTCAGTGAGGATAGCTTCCAGAATACTGCCAGCCATCACCACCGTACTCTTCCACGCCTGCGACGGGAAAAGGAACAGCGATAATTCGCGGTAATCTCTTTCGACAATGACTCGCAATTCAGGATCGGAAACGAAGTGGAAAGAGCGGACTGATGCGAGGCTGCCCTCTCCGGCATAGAGGTCGAGAACGTTACAGGCTTCCCTCCCGAGATCAGCAAATTGCGGATACAGGGCACTACTTAGGGATGTCTGCCGTGCCCAATGGCGAGTCTTCATCCGCAATCGAACAAACCGGTATTGGCCATCTGGCACGAAATCTCGCGGATCAAGGCGATCAATCTCCTCGCCCAAAGTGCGAAGGAGGTTAAAAACTTCGCCATCGTGACCGTTAAGGTCGGAGAGGTCTTGGGCAATTTGCTTGATGTACGCAACCATTTTTCTCCGCAGGAGTTAATAGCCCAAGATAGGATTGTCAATGGGAACGTATATTGGAAGCCGCTTACACAGCATTTACCAGGTCCGTGGTGTGGAGAGGACGCCAGGGGCCTCGTCCTTCTACCCTGGGTCGAATTGCAGCCCGGCGAGAGAGCAAGGGACGGCAGCATGCCGGGCGGCGTTGGACCGGTTGGAGCCGGACAACATACGGTTTGTTTTGCAGAATCTTGTTGGGATTCTGGGAACTCTCCCTCCAAAAAAGGGCGCGGCCTCTTCCATCCTTCCGAGCTGCCGCAGGATATCCGAGGGGGCCGTAGCCGCAGTTAACAGCCCTAGCGGATAGACAATGTCACAATTCGCACCCCACACGCATGGCATTAGTTGCCATTTTTGCCATTCTTTTCAGAATTTGACAGACATGGCCATTTGTCGCCATTCGTCAAGATTCGTTTTCATTCGTCGGTATTTTTCGGAATTCAGCCTGTGTTTAAGCGGCCTTTGAGGCGAATTTGGTTTTGCGAAATATTTTAAATGGTGCGCCCGGGGTGACTCGAACACCCGACCCACGGATTAGAAATCCGTTGCTCTATCCGGCTGAGCTACGGGCGCATATAGGTCTGGAACCCGTTGCAAACGGGCAAATCTACTTTGCCAGCGCCCACGGCGGCGGCAAGCAGATTCCTATCTCGAAAATACGCAGCCCTTTACGATGACAGCGTGAGTCACGAAAATTTTGTTTTCTGCTTTTCTGTGGATGAAAACCTCATTTTTTCTTAGCATATATAGCCCCCCTGAACACACAGGGGCGAATTACACATGAAAACATTCATTTCAGTTCGAGGTCATACGATTTTAAGTCATCCGCTGATGAATAAAGCCCCCGTTTTGATCGATGTGGGAGCTAATCATGGTGACTTCTCTCGCGAAATTCAAAAAAAATTTGGCGGGGAGTTTTTTCTCGCAGAGGCTAATCCCACTCTAGCGGACGCGTTGATCCAAGAGGGATGGCATGTGTGGAATTGCGCAGTTTCTGACACTGATGGTGAAATCGCCTTTCATCTGGCAGAGAATGATGAATCGAGCAGCGTCCTTCAAAAGAATCATGGCAAAGACAATCTTCATGAATCAACCACTGTTAGTGTTCCATCCAGAAGATTACAGGATATTATCGATGAAATCAACCAACCGAGGATTGATCTCCTGAAGATCGACATTGAAGGTATGGAAGCGCCTGTTTTGATGGGATTGCCCCCAAGGGTGCTCCAAAAAACAGCACAGATAACTGTCGAGTTTCATTGTGACGAACGCTTTGGCTACCAATTAAGGGAGGAGGTTGGCAGAGCCATCTCCTATTTGCGTGATCATGGGTTCGCTTGCGTCAACTTTTCTGGAACCACCTTAATGGATGTGTTGTTTATTAATCGAAAGCTTCTCAATATTCCGGCTTTCACGGCCAGCTTGTGGGAAATATCGGGAACAAGGCCGCTTTGGCTGAGGAATTTAAAAAGCATCATTCCTTTGCCACTCAGAAACCTGTTAAATGCCTTGGTTGATCTGCTTATCGGGCATACCAAGTGAAATATTGATGCGAGCAAATAAATAGTGCAATCGCGTTGCCCTTATCAATTAAGGAAGGTTTTTAGGGTTCATTAGGCGCATTCCTGACGATTCGTAACAACGAAAAACTTTTCGCAATACCTTGTCCAACAGGCGCTTGCCGACGCCCGACAACATGTGACAATTCAGGCAAACATACTTAGCCGTTGCTCAATCCGGCTGAGCTACGGGCGCATATAGATATGGAACCCGTTGCAAGCGGGCAAATCTGCCCTCGATTCTTTTATTTTTCCGCTGCCGCCTCTGGAGGCTTCGTCGCATATCTCAAATCCGCCAGGTCATCACCGGGCTTTCCCGAAACGTCAATGGTGAATTCCCATTGCCATTGCACAAACGTGCTCTTGAACCAGAGCCGGTTCCAGCCCCGATGCAGCTTGGCCTCAGCGGGAAACTTTCGCCCTGGCAGGGAAAGCAATTTGCCGGAGTAAATGCTGTCGCCGTTCAGCCAGACAGACTCGCAAAAGTTCCCCGCGAAAGTCCGCGAGCCAAGAGTCACGTCCACGGGACGCTCTTTGTCGCTCCATATCCACCGCGCGCCGCAGACGAGATCGTTGATCTTGAAGTAGGTAACCGCCGCCATATCCACGTTTCCCGGCGCTGCAAACCCGGTGAAATTGACGCTTGGGATATATACCTGCCAGGCTGGGGTATCCCCAAGCGGAAAGGCGACCGGCTTGGCCCATGCCTCATCCTGGGTCAGCACCTGGTCGAGAGGCGATGGGTCCTGACTCGGATCGTAGTTACTATGCGTGCGGTCCCATCCGAGCCCTTTACTTGGTGCCACTGCGAGTCGCCATCCGGCGGGAATATCAATCTCTGTCTCCTTTGAAAGTGCGCCAGCCGATGCCTTCAATATGATCTTGTTTTCCAGCCGATCCAAAGGTCCGGATGCCTGAAAATCCCCACGGCTTCCGGTAAGACGAGCGGGCGTTACCTTCCACCCATCGGGCACGGTTGCAGTGACCACCGGCTCCCCACCAGACGATGCAGTCCCCGTCCATTGATAATGGATTTTGAAGGTGCGCTTCAAGTCGTCAGGCGATCCCGGTTGTGCGGCTAGAGAGTAGGATAAAGCAGGCAATGCGGTCTCGGCTGGACGAATGAGCTTCTCGTTCTGAGCGAGAAGCCCCGCCGCCGCGTCGTTTTCCCCAAGTCCCCTCAACATCCCCACGGCGATGGCGAGGCTGCCCGGACCGTTGGGATGGACAAAATCCGCCGTAACATGGAAATCCGGCGTGTAACCCCGGCCCATCGCCAGCAATTCCATCGCGGCTTCATGCGTGGGCAGGATGAGTGCGTTTTCCTCCTTGGCCAACGCGCGCAGCCGGGTGTTGAGTTCCGCCTCGACCTTGTTCTTCGGTGAAGCCTCATCCTCCGTGCAGGGGGGAATAGTTGCCAGGCCGATCACTCGCGGATGGCTCCGCGCTTTCAATGTCTCAATGAGACCCTTGTAACGTTCGGCCCAGGAATCAAAATCCGCCGGGGTGTTTTTGATGCCCGGCGAGAGCACATCGTTCATTCCCAGCATAATAATGATGACATCCGCGCCGGCATCCAGCGTGGCCTTTACGTCAAAATCCTTCACATCCAAATATAACGGCTCTTCACGGCTCTTCTTCTCCATATTCACCCATGCGCCCAAGGTCGCACCACTGCCGCCCAAGGATATCATCTCATACTTCCCGGCAGGATGAGTAAGCATCAGTCCCTTCCGGATCAGGGACACCCAGCCGCCGCCGTTACCTGTGTGTCCGGTGATGCTGTCGCCGCAGAAGACAATCCGGTCATTGTCATGAATGATGGCGTCTGCCCGCGCGGGCGCGATTGCGCAGCAAATCTGGAGAGTGAGGATCAGCGGGAGGATATGTTTCATACGGGACTTCCCAGTGGATTTCATGTTCATGGAGGGGGGGGGTGGTTCTTTGAGATTTTCTGTTCGATTAGCGGATAGACAAGCTCATTCCGACTCGCAACGCCACCACATCCGCTGCTCTTTTTTGTAACTCGTTAGTAATCCTGTCGAGCGTCAAGGTTGCGCCGGGGACACCGGAGGTTTGCTCTGTTTGATCAAGCGCAGACGCATCCGCAATTGATCCAGAGCGAAGGCGGCGAAAAAGAATTCAAACGGAATCAGAGCGCCGTAGGGAACCCGCTGGTTCGGATTGGACATGTTGGTCCAAATCAGGGGCAACATCTGAATTGCCATCATCCCGGCAAGCAGCAGATGGGCTTTGTCACGCTTTGCCACGGCCACGCCGATTCCCACAACCGCGAACCCGTAAAGAATGGGAACCCGTTCTATTCCAAGTGGAATATCAAAGATTACCCGCAGGAATCCGCGCCTCCAGCGAGAGAGCACGTCCATCACACCGTGCGTCGCAGCGTAATCATGCCAAGTATAGGAAATATAAGGTTTGCCCGTGTGACCCACATTATAAGAATCCACCCACATGTAATTGGAGAGGTAACCGTGGTCAACCGGGTTGTGAAGATAGATGATGCGCGGGAGCCAGCTAGGGAAGGTCACCAAAACGAACACCAAAACGGCGATGGCAACGGTGCGGACAATGCTCCCCAGCCGACAGACCCGCTGCCATTTTGTGAAGTCAGCGCCGTGAAACGCCAAGCCGAACTCTTGAATCATCACCATAGCCATCATGGCGACCATCAGGAAAAGGCCGTTCGTCCGGGTGAGATAATCCAATCCCACAAACCCCGAGGCGATGTGGAGAGACTTTCGTTTCCCTTGTTGGACATAATCGAGAAAGAAAAACGCCGCTAAAATCACGATGAGAAGATGCAGCGGCTCCGTCAAAAGATCAGAGGTCACCTGCTGCACAATAAAAAGATTCCCTGCAAACAGTGCTGCGATTACCGCCGCAATCGCGAGGTTTCGGTAGAGCCGCAGGATTGCGAAATACAAAATCAACGCGCAAACCATTCCCACCCAAACATTCACAGACCCCATCCAAAAAGGGTCGTTCCCGCTGAGCCCGGCTGCCGGGGCCAGCAACAAAGGGTAGAGCATTTGCCGATGGGGACACTGTATGACATAACGACATTGAAAATCGCCCTTTGAGAAATCGTCAGCGATTCGAATATACTGCGCAGCATCTCGTTCCATCATCCATTGGCGTTCATGCGGATCGTGGGTCGTCTTGAGGAGCAGCGGAAAATTAACACTCAGAAAAAACAAGCCGAGCAAGAGGACAAAAATCCTTGATTTGAGAATCCATGGAGGGACTTCAAAGCATTTGGAAATAAAGGAGGTCAGGCTCGCGAGCATTTACGATTTAACACCTAAATGTGGCCTTTGCAAAATGGAAATGGCGTCCGCCAAACCTCCTCGCGGTTCTCTTCCATTATCCGTTGACTGCAAAAGCGAGTGAAAGAGCAACGGACTTGTGATCCGTTGCTCCAAAAAACCAACCCGGTTGGCCGCCTACCGCATGGCAAACACGGAGACCGCGAATTTCACATCTTTGGAAACCGGGTTCTCGGTAATACTAAATCCCTCGCCAGATTTCTGGAGGTGCACGGTGTGCAGTTTCTCCTCGCCGGGCAGGCAGACTTGGGCTTCGGCTTGCTTTGCGTCGGCGGCGAAGACGATCAGTTCCAGGTTGGCCCAGTCGATCTCGTCGGTGGTTTGCGCCACGGCGGCGTGTGGGAGGGCGGCTCCGTCGCGCACGAGCAGGATGACGGGGATCGCGCCTGCTGCGATGGTGTGCCATTGCACTCCGGCGTAGATTTGGCCGGTCTGGTAGTCGATCCACTGGCCCGGCGGCAGATAGACGCGGCGGGCGGCGGTTTCCTCAAAGAGCGGGGCGACGAGCAGGTCGCGGCCAAACAGGTATTCGTCCTCGATGAGCCAGGAGGTGGGGTCCTCTGGGTATTCCAGGAAGAGCGCGCGCAGCATGGGGAGGCCGCTTTCGCTGCTCGCCTTGGCCTGGGCATAGACATAGGGCATGAGCCGGTATTTGAGTTCCACGCCCTGGCGGAAATCGTTGGTGAACGCCTCGCCGTAGGCCCACGGTTCCTTGGGCGGCGCGCCGTGGCAGCGGCTGTGGCTGGTGAGCATGCCGAAGGGGAGCCAGCGGCGGTAGAGCGCTTCCGGGCTCTTGCGGACGAAGCCGCCGATGTCGTGGCTCCAGAAGGAGAAGCCGCACAGGCCGAAGGAGAGCCCGCCGCGCAAGCTGGCTGCCATGGCGGAATCGGTGTTCTCCGCGTCGCCGCCCCAATGGAGCGGGTAGCGCTGGGAACCTGCCCACGCGCTGCGCGCCCAGATGACGTCCTCGCCGGTGACCTCGCGCGTGATGTCGGCGACGGCTTTGTTGTAGCGCAGCGGATAGAGGTTGTGCTCCTGAAGACCGCTCTGGCCGGAGGCGTAGCGGCCATGGAGCGGTGCCCCTTCGCCGAAGTCCACTTTGATGGCGGCGACTCCGATCTTGAGCAAACCGGCCAGCAATTGCTGATACCAACGCACGGCGTCGGGATTGGAAAAGTCGAGCACCGCGTCTTCCGTGGGGAGACCGTCGTTCACGGCACTACGCACGACGTATCCCTTGTCCACCGCCTCGCGGTAGAGCGCGTTGGTGGGCGTGAAGTAGGGCAGTTGCCAGAGGCTGATGCGGAAGCCGATCTTGCGCAAATCGGCGATCATCTTTGCGGGGTCCTCGAAGCGCGTGGCGGAGAAACGGTAGTCGCAGCGCCAGTCGGTTTCAAACCAGCCGGTGTCGAGGTGGATGACGTCGCAGGGGACGCGCTGGCTGCGCAGTTCGGCGGCGACCTCGCGGGTTTCCTGCTCGGATTTGTAGGTGATGCGGCTCATCCAGAGGCCGAACGACCAGAGCGGCGGCATGGGGCTGCGGCCCGTAAGCGCGGTGTATTCGGCGAGCACGTCCTTGGGATCGCCGAGGAAGATGAAGAGATCGAGCGCTTCGTCGCCCAGGAAGAGCGTGGTGGCGCCGTCGTGGGAATGGCCGAAGTCGCACGTCATGGGCGCGGTGGTGTGGGTGAACATCCCGTAACCCCGGCTGCTCATGAAAAACGGCACCGGCTTATACATGTATTGATGCTGCACGCCGTGGGCGTCCGTGGTCCAAAGCGGGATCTTCTGGCCGCGCTTGTTGAGCCGCGTGAAGGATTCTCCGCAGCCGAAGATTTTCTCATCGGGCGCGAGGCTGAAGCTGGCGGCAAAGCGTCGGGCGAGATCGGAGGCGCGGCGCGCAAAGGAAAACGGCGTGGGCCGGGCGTTGGAGAGCCCCACGCGATCCACCGGATGCACAGTGCTGGTGAGCAACTGGCCCTTGGCGTCACGGAACTCGATGCGCCACGGATTGAGCCGGAGGCTGACGGTGCCGAATGCGCTCCGGTAATCCGCGCCGCCTTCCACCGCCGTCGCGGTCCATCCCGAGCCTTCGGGCAACGGCTGGGCCAGCATGAGAGAGGGGGCGTCGCGCAGCGGATCAGGCCGCGAACCCACGCGCAGACGGATCGTGCGCGGCGTGACAAAGGTGAGCGAGAACGGGGACTCGGCGTCCTGGCCGTATTCCGGTGGGAACTCCCACGATTTGCTGGCTTCGTAGGGAACGACGATCTGCCCGAATGCCATGCGGACCTTGAGGCAATGCCGCGTCCAGCGCAGGGAGCCCGAGGCGGTCTGCGCGTCGAAGGCCGTGGCTGCGTCGGCTTGGAAGAAGGTGTTTTCCTGGGCTTCGAAGTCGCGGCTGACATCGACAACCTGGTTGAGTAAGGGGGGTGCGGAATCGCTCATGGTTTTGCACATGAAATAGCAATCCCCACCGGCAACACAATCTATAACAGATGGAAAATGGGTTTTCGGTTACGAGTATGTTGGGTGATTTTTTGGCATTCAGCCTCTCAGCCCCGTCACCAATCCACTTCCACATTCCCCGGCGTCAACTGCCCGCTTTGCGGCGTGTATTGGTGGAACTCCAATTCGACGCCGTTGGGGTCCGTGACCCAAAACTGATAGCTCTTGTCGCAGCCGAGTTTGATGGGTCGCGGTTGATAACCGGCTGTGGCGACGGCTTGGTAAAGCTTCTCGATGTCGTCGGTTTCCAAACAGAAATGCGTGAGGTTGCCCGCCGGTTTCGCGTCCTTCGCCTTCTCAGACTCAAAGACTTCAATGAAAGTCCGCTCAGAGGCTTTGAGGTAGAAGCCCATGACGCGGCCTTTTCGGGTGAAATCGAACTGTTTTTCCATGCCCAGCGCGCCGCAGTAGAATTTGAGGGTCGCGTCGAGGTCGGCAGAGAGAAGACAAACATGGGCGAGGGATTGGATGCTCATAGGGGGTGATGGTTGGCAGCAAGCAAAGCGGGGGCAGGGAAGAGAGTCGATGAAAAATTGCAAAGGTGTTTCCGTGCACAAGGAGATGGAGTGCAAGGATTCCAGAATACGAAGGATTCTGGAGAAGTGGTCGGGCTGACAGGATTCGAACCTGCGACTTCTTGCACCCGAGGCAAGCGCTCTACCAAGCTGAGCCACAGCCCGCACTGTTCCCGCCTGTGTCGGCGGGGAGTGGATGTATCGCTTACTTTTCGATTCGTCGCAAGCAGAATACGCGGAAAACGCGAAAAATTGAGCGACGCGCCTAGAAAACGCGCGGAGTTATTTTTGCTGGAGCCGTTGCAACCCCAGAGCAACCATGGCGGCCCAGGGGAGAATTTTGAACTGCCCCTCCTTGAGCGCGGCGACAAGCTCCTCCTGCGTCAAAAGGTGCAATTGCTGCGGCTCCAGATCATCTGCAGTGGGAGGACGCTCCTGCCGGGTGTCGAGCGCGAGGAAAAAGTGGGCGGTGCCTGCGCCGCGATTGGCATCAACGGGGTAGGAGCCCAAGGAATGCCATTCGGGAGCGGTGTAGCCGGTTTCCTCCAGCAGTTCGCGCTGGGCGGCGGCGAGCGGGGCTTCGCCGGGTTCGATGTAACCACCCATGGGGGCGAGCGAGTCGCCTTCGATGGCATATTTGCTCTGGCGGAAGATGAGAAAACGCCCCTCGGTCGTGCGCGCGAGGATGTTGGCGTAGTCCGGCGTGACAACCCACGGCCAATCGTCGATGCGGCGTCCATCAGGCAATTCCACTTCGTGAATCTCCACAGAGAGGAATTTGTTGGGCTGGCAGAGCAGACGACGGGAGAGGGTTTTCATGGCTCCCCTCAAATCATCTGCTTGCCGAACTGCTCGCCGACCTGCCGGTGGAGTTCCTTGATGCTTTCCGCCCGGTCTTTGTGGCAGACGAGCGTGGCATCGGGGGTATGGATGATGATAAGGTCCTCGCAGCCAATGGTGGCGATGAGGTGGTCGGGATCGCTGGAGGCGGCGAGGGTTCCCTTGGTGTCGATATGGAGAGTCTTGGCGGCAGTAGTGTTTCCGTCTTCGTCTTGGGGCCGGGTTTGTGCAAACATCGGCCAGGAGCCGACATCAAGCCACGAGAGAGGCATGGGGACGGCGGCGACTTGCACTTGCGGATCGCGCGAAGCGGGTTCCATGACGGCGAAATCGACGCTGACTTTTTTCAGCGTGGGGAAGGTCTCGTCGAGGACGAGATCGCGCTGCGGGGTGTTCCAAGCGTCGGCGATGCGGGCGATGCCTTCGGCGTTGGCGGGTTCGTAGCGGCCGATGCAGTTGAGCAGGGTGGAGGCGCGCCAGACGAACATACCGCTGTTCCAAAGATAAGACTCTTGTCCAGCATTAAAGTATTCTTGCGCAATAGCTTGCTCTGGTTTTTCCTTAAATTGTTTAACTATGCGAGCGTTACCGTCGAGGACTTCGCCAAGCTGTAAATAGCCGTAACCGGTGGCGGCTTGGGTGGGGGCGATGCCGAAAGTGACGAGGGTATTTGGCTGGGTTTCGGCGATGCGGAAGCCGTGATCGACGATGGTCAAAAACTCGCTCACCGGCTCGATAATGTGGTCAGCGGTGAAGACAGCGATGACCGCTTCAGGGTCGCGCTTGGCGATGACGGCGGCGCTGTAGCCGACGGCGTTCAGGGTATCGCGCCCGATCGGTTCGCCCAAAAATTGCTCGCGGGGCAGGCAGAGGGCGTTGCAAATGATGTCGGCATGGCTTTGGCTGGCGCAGATGTAACGGTTCTCGGCAGGCACCAGCCCTTCGAGGCGATCAAAGGCGAGTTGGAGGAGGCTTTTGCCGTGGATGAACGGGATAAGCTGCTTGGGCAGGCTGGCCCGGCTCATGGGCCAAAGGCGGGTGCCGGAACCTCCGGCGACGATAAGGGCGTAACGCATGATGGAAATGGGTGAGGGTTAAAATCCGCGCAAATCGGTGCTGGAGCGTTTTTTCAAACCCTCCTTGGGCACGCGCTTGAGGACAACGTATTGGATGCCGTGTTTGGTGCAGAATTCCGCTTTTTCGGGTTTGTCGCCATCTTCGTTGACGGCATACATGTCCGGCTTGATGACATTGACGATTTCCGGCTCGGCGTCCATCCATCCCATACCGGTGGAGACGAGCGCCTGCGTGACGTAGCGGACGGAACCGCAGGTATAGCGGCGTTCGTATTCCGGGAACATCGGGTGGCCGGGGCCTTTGAGATGAAGCAGGTTGGCATCGTTTCCAGCGACGACATAGAGGTCGCCCAATCCAGAGACTTCCTCAAAAAAGGCGACGTGGCCGGTGTGAAACCAGTCGTAGCATCCCGTGACGACCACTTTTTTGCGTCCCGTGGGTGCCTGCGGTGGTGGCGCGGGGAAACCGGCGGTTTCCGAATCGGCAATGACGCGGTAAGCGATCCCTTGGGCTTCACAGAAAGCCCGCTTGGCAGCAGAGGCATCCTTTTCAGCGACAACCCAGACATCCGCTTTGCATTCGAGTTGCGGCAGGGCGTCGGAAGAGATGTCCGGGCCAGAAGCAATTACTTGGCTGACATACCGGAGCGCCTGGACGAAGTAAAGACGTTCGGCGTAAGGGAACTTGGGCGCTTTGCCGGTGAGGACGGTGACAGCTTCGTCCGACCAAAGCAGCACGGTCACGGAGCCAAGTTTGGCGGCTTCCTCCAGGAAGCGCATGTCGCAGGATTTCAGGTTGTCGAAGGAAGCGGAGATGAGGACTCGATTCATGGAAAAACGGAAAAGGTCAGGCAATTCGGACTTTGATGCGGTGGGTGCCAGGAAGCGGTTCTTCGGAGGCAATGTACATGTAGCCGCCACCGCAGCCCGAGTAGCACGCGCCGGGATAACGGTCTTGGTAAAATTTGAGCAGGTTCAGCAAATCCATGGTGATGGTGGAATGGGAGAAGCTGTGCGGCACCAGCGTTTCCCAGCAGCGCATGGTTTCCGTCATGGCCCCGCCGAGCCCGTCGATGTCCTTGGCGAGGATGGCATCGTAGCAGTTTTGCCCGGCTTTGCCGAGACGGCTGATGAGGTCCGTATTGCCTTCCAGGTTTAGGATGCCCAGCGGAGAATACCCCGGAGGACGCGGCGCGACGGGGAGAACATTGATGACACCTTCGAGCCAGCGGGCGACTTCCGGGTCGTTGTTGCTTTCGATGTGCCGGGGAAAGAGGCCGCCGCTGTGTTCGTAGTCGTAATCGAGCCGGTTCACGCCGGGATAGATCAGGCCGATCATGTCCTGGCTGCCGGAAGGCTCGGCCAAGCCTTTGTTTTCAGCCCAGTAGAGTTCTTCCACCAATTGTTTGGGATCGCCCTTGGGGAATTTGCCGCCCCACAGCTTGAGCGCGACTTTGCGGGTGCCGGTGGCCAGTCCCGCGCGTTCCATCCAGTAGAAATTCGGCTCAATGCCCACCACGCACATGGAGCCGGGAGGGGTCGGGTTGAGTTTGGAGCAAAAAGGTTGATCGATCCAACCCCCGGCGAGGGCTAGCCGGTAGGGAAAATCGCCAATGACATCAGTGAGACTATTAACGCGGTTGGGTTCCATTGCGGGGGCTCCGTGAGAGGTTGAGGTTGAGTCGATGGGAGAATAGCGCGGAACCGCCAGATGAAAAGTGCAAAACCGGGAGTATGTTCACGCAGGTATCCCTTTTTATTCACGCAGAGACGCGGAGGCGCGGAGAGGAACACTCGGAATCACTACTCTTCGCCTTTTTCCTCCGCGCCTCCGCGTCTCTGCGTGAGAATCCTTTCTCTGTTCTTGGCGCGCTCCTTGGCGTGGGAATGACCTATTTCAACTCTCGCAGCAGGAGCGCTAGAGCGGTCCGCGCGGCCAAGTCTTTAAAGACATCGCGGTCGCGGAAAAATCGGTGCGTTTCGACCTGCGTGGGGCCATCGCGTCGGGCCAGGGCGATGCAGACGGTGCCGACGGGTTTGGTCTCAGTGCCGCCTGTGGGACCCGCGATGCCCGTCGTGGAAAGCGCCCAATCCGTCCCGGCGCGCAGGAGCGCCCCTTCCGCCATGGCCGCAGCGACCTCCGGGCTGACGGCTCCGCGCGCCGCGATCAACGCCGCGTCCACGCCCAAGTCCCGCGTTTTGGCTTCATTGGCATAGGTGACGAACCCCGCCAGAAAAATAGCAGAGGCCCCGGAAATATTGGTGATGCGATGTGCAAGATTGCCGCCGGTGCAGGATTCCGCCGTGGCGATGGTCTCCCCGCGCCGGGCGAGCGCTTCGACGACGATCTGCTCAATATGGCGACCGTCGCGCGCAACGATCCGTTCACCCAAGGCTTCGAGCACAATGCTCTCCGCCTTCTCCACCACCGCTTTCGGGCCGATGCAGCGGATATCCACTTCACCGGGCCGCGCGCAGTAGCCGAGCTCCAATCCGGGGATGGACAGCAGCTTTTCGCCCACCAAATCTTCCACGTTCGATTCTCCCATGCCGAGGACGTGATAAACGCGACATTCGTTGACCGCGCCGTCGGGGACAAGCCGCCGCAGGATGGGGAGAACGGAGGCTTGGAACATCGGCTTTAATTCGCGGGGCGGCCCGGGGAGCAGGAAGAGGTGAACCGTGCGGCCTTCGCGTTCGCAAACCAGATAAAGCCCCGGCGCGGTTCCGTTGTCGTTGGGCAGCACTTGCGCTCCTTGGGGTACCTGTGCCTGGCGGCTTACGCGCTCCGTCAGCACCAAACCGCGCAGGGCGAACCGGGCCGCGATCAAACGCATGACTTCCGCGTCAGGCCGTAGCGCCCGTCCAAGCAATTCGGCGGTGATTTCGCGCGTGATGTCGTCGGTGGTCGGTCCGAGCCCGCCTGTGACGAGCACGATGTCCGCGCGCCCCAATGCCACGACAAGAGCTTCGCGGATGGCATCGCCATCCGGCACGGTGATCTGCCGTTCAATGCGCAACCCAAGCGGGAAAAGCCTCTCCGCCAACGTGCCAACGTGGGTATTGATGACGCTGCCCAGAAGGATTTCCGTGCCGGTATTGATGACTTCGACGTTCATTATGGCGACGAGGAAAAAGTGCCGGTGATCCAAGGGTAGTTGACTATGTTCGTTTGCCCCGAGTAGGTACCGATCGTCGCACTCGTATAATTGAGGTTCAGAGTAAAGTGGTAGGTACTGCTCAGAATCGTCTCAAAAACTTCACAATACGGCAATCCGGCGTAGGCGCATATTAGCGAGCTAGGGCTAGAGCCATTATTACTCCATGTACCGGTGGTAGCATCCGAGTTAATGACAAAAACCAAGGTGCCAAAAGGCGAACCCAGCGAAAGCGTTTTCCCGGCAATACTCGTGGGAACAAAATGATTTACCGCCTGGCTGTAATCGACGCGCGCAAGCCGGTAAAAATGTTTGTTGCCTGTGGAAATGCTGCTGACATCAAGATTGCCAGTGGCTGGTGCCGTCGTGCCGTAATAGGAAGTATAGTAATTCGTCCAAGTGGAAAGATCAGCCGAGTGAAAGCCGATGTAATTGCTGTAGGTGGCATGATCATATCCCAGGCTGAAATTCGTTCCGCTCACCTTCATCGCGGGCCGTGCGCTAACCGCAGTGGGAAGAGAGCTTGGGGCGATATTAAACGTGGCATAGGAGGGGCCGTAGATTTTGATGAAACTGATCGTCACGGGAGTGAGCGGCTGATCAGCCGGACTCCCTGTGGACCCCGTGGTTGGCAGGGCGTTGATGGCGTCGCAGAGGGCAGTGCCGGAAGTGACGACCCCAAAAATGGTATAATTCAAATCCAAGCTGGTGACGTTTGCGGATGCGATGTCTTTTGAAGTGATATACCACTGCGCCCCGTTGGTGTTCCATGCGTTGGTCCTCGCCATTGCCACGGTATATGGGGTTGCGTGCGTCAGGCTCGAGTCGATTTCATTGCGAAAGATGTAACCCGGGCCATCGGTGCCATCCCCGGTACGGGAACCGGTCTGGGACATAAAACCGGCAATAACGCGGTGGAAAATAACGCCGTTGTAATAGGGGGTGAAACTCAGGTTGCCTGTTAGCGGATCGACCCAGCCCTTTTTGCCTGTCGCAAGCCCGATGAAGTTGGCTGTAGTGACTGGGGCGTTCACGTATTTGAGACTGATGGTGAACGTGCCGCTGACTGCTCCGCTCACGGTGACATCAGCGTATATCTGCGCCTCGGCCTGCCAAGGTTGCATGAGCGAGAGAAGCAGCAAAAGAAGCAAAAAATAGCGGGAGAGCGATATCATAAAAAACGCGCGTGAGCATTAGGGACGGGGGGCGACAGGTCAAGCTTGGGAAAATTCCGGCCCCGTATTTTCCCCGATTGAAATTCATTCGACCAAGTTCGGCGATTCTGGTCTAATTTCAAGTTCTCAAACATTTTAACCAGATTTCATTTTATGGCTTATACAAACGTGGTTCCACCCGCAGGCGGCAAAATTACCATCGCAAACGGCAAATTGAAGGTCCCGGCGAATCCGGTGATCCCCTTCATTCGCGGCGACGGCACCGGCCCGGACATTTGGGCCGCCAGCGAGCGCGTGCTCAATGCGGCGGTCGAAAAAGCCTACGGCGGCGCGCGCAAGATCGCCTGGTTTGAGGTGTTCGCCGGGCAGGCCGCCAAGGACAAGTTCGACAACTGGCTCCCGGACGACACGGTGGAAGCTTTCCGCGAATATCTCGTTGGCATCAAAGGCCCGCTCACGACGCCCGTCGGCGGCGGGATGCGCTCGCTGAACGTGGCGCTGCGCCAGATGCTCGATCTCTACGTCTGTCTGCGCCCCGTGCAGTATTTCCAAGGCGTTCCCTCGCCGGTGAAACACCCGGAGCGGGTGGACATGGTGATCTTCCGCGAGAACACGGAGGACATTTACACCGGCATCGACTGGCCTGCGGGCTCCCCCCAGGCAATCGCATTCCTCAAATGGCTGGAGACGAATGTGCCCAAGGATTTCCAAAAAATCCGGTTTGGAGCGGAAGCGCCGGAGTTGGTAGGCGTGGGTGTGAAGCCCGTCTCCAAGCCGGGCACTGAGCGCCTCGTCCGCGCGGCCATCGAATTCGCCATCGCCCAGAAGCGCAAGAGCGTCACGTTTGTCCACAAGGGCAACATCATGAAATACACGGAAGGCGCATTTCGTGATTGGGGTTACGGTGTCGCCAAAAACGAGTTCGGCGCGGTGGAAATCGACGGTGGCCCGTGGTGCCAGATCCCGGAAAGAAAGCCGGGCGCGGGGATTATCTTCAAGGATTCCATCGCCGACATCACGCTCCAGAATGTAATTGTGCGGCCCCAGGATGTGGACGTGATCGCCACGCTCAACCTCAACGGCGATTATCTTTCCGATGCCCTCGCCGCGCAGGTGGGCGGCATTGGCATCGCTCCCGGTGGCAACGTCAACTACCAGACCGGCCACGCCGTCTTCGAGGCCACGCACGGCACCGCGCCCAAGTATGCGAATCTCGACATGGTCAACCCCGGCTCCGTCGTGCTCTCGGGCGAAATGATGTTCCGCTATATGGGCTGGAACGAAGCCGCAGACCTCATCCTCAAAGGCCTCAATGGGGCCATCGCCGCCAAGCGCGTAACCTACGATTTCGCCCGTAACATGGAAGGCGCGACAGAAATCAAGTGTTCGGAATTCGGCACGGCGATGATTGAGAAAATGTGAAAACCTACCCCACACCCTGGCAGCAGAAAATCCTCTGGGGCGCTTTGACGGCAGTCGCCATCGCCGTCATCGGCGTGCTGACGGTATTTCTGATCCTCGGGATCGGCAAAGCACTGGGCTTTTTGCAGCCGCTCTTGATTCCCGTGGCGGTGGCGGGGATTCTTGCGTTCTTGCTCAATCCGCTGGTGGATCTCTTTGTGAAGCGCTGGCGGATGCGGCGCACCACAGCGGTGCTCGCGGTATTCGCCATGGTCCTGCTGCTGTTTGCGTCAATTGCCTTTTGGGTGGCTCCCGAGATTTACCACCAGAGCGGGGAGTTCGCGGAAAAACTTCCTGGCTATATCGGCAAGGGTCGAGAAGTCGTGACCTCCCAAGTCGAGCGCACGGTGGAGTGGCTCAAGGTGCGCTTTCCTGAAACGCCTTACCTTGCGCAGGTAACTCAATGGGCGCAAAAGCAGTTCCCAGAACTGCCGCTCAAGGCATGGCATTTTATCACCGGCGGCGTTCAGGGGTTTCTGGGGGCAGCGGGGTTTCTACTCGGGTTGGTGCTGGTGCCCATCTACCTCTACTATTTTTTGATGAATGCGGAGTCGATCTCGCGGCGTTGGAGCGATTACCTTCCGCTACGCGCATCCCCCTTTAAGAGCGAAGTGGTGGATTGCCTCAACGAAATCAACAGCTACCTGATCGCATTCTTCCGGGGCCAGGTGATTGTGACGGTGATTGACGGCGCGCTCATCGGGATAGCGCTTTTTTGCCTAGGGTTGAAGTTCGCTCTGCTCATCGGGCTCATGGTGGCCATCCTGCAACTCGTGCCCTATCTTGGTGTCACGCTTTGCTGGATTCCCGCAGTGCTCATCGCTTACGCCCAATGGGGGGACTGGCAGCATCCGCTCATCGTCAGCGCGATCTTTTTCGGCGTAATGCAGTTGGAAGGATTTTACTTCTCGCCCAAGATCGTAGGCGGATCCGTCGGGCTGCACCCGATGACGATCATCGTTTCCATGTTCGCCTGGGCATTGCTGATTGGCGGATTGCTCGGTGCGTTGATGGCGGTGCCGCTCACGGCCACGCTCAAGGTGCTCCTGCGCCGTTATGCGTGGGAGAAACAGTTTGAAAAGGCTGTCGCAAGGGCGGAATCTTTGCGGTCATGAAGCAACCCTACGTGGTCCCCAGCACCGCCCGGCGCGATTTTTTGATTGGTCTGGCGATTGGGCTGACATTACTGATCCTAGCTGCCGTGGGGCTGAAGCAGATGGCGGGCGGCATTGCCGGAGCCACGTTGGAGGGCAGGGTGATCGCCAAAAATTTCACACGGTTTGAGGAAAATCAGGTGACTTTTGGAAAAGGCGGAGTCCATCAGATTGAAGGGGAATACGTGCTGGAGTGCGACGTTAAGGGGCGCGTCTATCTGGTGACGGTGGACAAGGAAACTTACAACGCCAAGCGGGTGGGGGACCGCTTCTTTTTCGCGCGTCCGAGGGAGTGAGGTGCGTGACGGTGGTATTTTGGAAATTTTGCGGTGCGTTTCACTTACTCATCGCTCTTTGCCAGACGCGCGAGAATGCTGAAATCTTCGAGTGTGGTGGTGTCTCCTGTCACGATGCCGCCCCCTGCGAGTTCTTTGAGTAGTCGGCGCATGATTTTTCCCGAGCGGGTTTTAGGCAAAGCTTCAGCGAAACGGATTTCATCGGGTTTCGCGATCGGGCCGATGGCTTCGCCTACGTGAGCGCGAAGTTCCTCACGCAGGGCTTTGCCGGGTTTTACGCCTCTCTTTAAGGTAACGAACACGACAACCGCCTGCCCCTTGATTGCATCGGGACGTCCGACAGCAGCAGCTTCTGCCACGGCATGGTGGCTGGCCAGTGCACTCTCGATTTCCGAGGTTCCCAGTCGGTGTCCAGCGACATTGAGCACGTCGTCGATGCGGCCCACGATCCAGAAGTAACCGTCCTTATCCCGGCGCGCTCCATCGCCGGCGAGGTAAACATTCGGAATCTGCTCCCAATACGTTTTGGTGTAGCGCTCATTGTCTCCATGAATATTGCGCAGCATGGACGGCCATGGATGGCGAATCACAAGCTTGCCGCCCATGTTTGGAGGCACTTCGTTTCCATCGTCATCGACAATGGCAGCATCGATTCCAAAGAACGGAAGGGTGGCCGTGCCGGGCTTGGTCGGAGTAGCGCCTGGGAAGGGACTGATGAGGATCGCACCGGTTTCCGTTTGCCACCAGGTATCGACAATCGGGCAGCGCCCGCCGCCGATGACGTTGTGATACCACATCCACGCCTCGGGATTGATCGGCTCGCCAACGCTGCCCAGCAGGCGCAGCGAAGTGAGGTCGTGTTTGTTCGGCCATTCGTCTCCCCACTTGATGAAGGAGCGAATTGCCGTTGGCGCGGTGTAAAGAATGGATACAGCGTATTCTTCGACAATATGCCAGAAACGGTCGTTTTTTGGCCAATTTGGGGCACCCTCATACATCACTGTGGTCGCGCCGTTGGCGAGCGCGCCGTAAACGGCGTAGCTGTGACCGGTGATCCAGCCGACATCCGCAGTGCACCAGAAAATATCGTCCTCGCGCAGATCAAAGATGTATTTCATCGTGGAGTGAACTCCCGTCAAATAACCTCCCGTTGTGTGGAGAATGCCTTTCGGTTTGCCCGTGGAGCCGCTCGTGTAGAGGATGAAGAGAGGATGCTCGGAATCCAGCGCGACGGGCGGGCACTTGGCGTTCACGTATTCCATTTCGCGATGCCACCAGACGTCGCGCCCCTCCTCAATGTGGATGTCATTGAAGGCCCGGCGAAAAACAATGACACGTTTCACCTTGTGGTCGCTCTTGAGTGCGGCATCAATGGTGCTTTTAAGCGGAACGATCGCTCCGCGACGGTATCCGCCATCGGCAGTGACCACTGCTGTCGCCCCGGAGTCGGCAAGTCGATCTTTGATCGATTCGGCACTGAACCCCGCAAAGACGACCGTATGCACGGCCCCGATACGAGCGCAGGCGAGCATCGCAATAGCCGCTTCGGGAATCATCGGCATATAAATCAGAACGCGGTCCCCCTTTTTGACCTTGTTCCGTTTGAGCACATTCGCGAATCGGCAGACATCGCGATAAAGCTGCTGGTAGGTGAGGATGCGTTTTTCTCCAGGCTCTCCTTCAAAAATAATGGCGGCCTTGTTGCGGCGGGGACCTGAAAGGTGGCGATCAATGCAATTCTCCGAGACATTGAGGCGCCCGCCCAAAAACCACTTGGCATGAGGCAGCTTCCACTCCATGACCTTGGTCCACTTCTTCTGCCAAAGGAGTTCCGAAGCTTCGTCCGCCCAGAATTTTTCCGGGTCTTTCACCGACTCCTTCCACTTGGCTTTATACTCCGCCAGAGTGCGAATCCGGGCAACCTTTGAGAATTGCTCAGACGGCTTGAAGACACGGTTTTCGATGAGGTGCGATTCAATATTGTTGCTGGTCATAAAAGAAGCAGTGCTTATTGTTACACTTAAATCAAGAAGTAACAGTAATCGAATACTGCAACGAGCCTGCATGTTAGGCAATATTTTTTTGCGAAGGGGAAGACGGCGCGAATGAACTCATCCTGCAATTAAAGCGGTGACATTTGATCGCATCGCATTTAAAATACATTTTCAGTCTATGCCACCCAGTCTCGATGCTCCTCATTGCCAATCAGCGACATCCTCGAATCGTGTTACTGGAACGCCCAAGGAAAAAAGAGCTCTGTGGATTATCGGCGCGCGCGCCGTGGCCATCTGCGCGGTGGTCATGGTCCATGTTTCCGATTGCATCGTCTGGAATACCGATTGGTTGAGTGTCAAACCCTCTTGGTGGTGGATGGGCACCTTTTTCAATGCATTCGCCATGGGCGGAGTAGGCGTTTTCACCATGATCAGCGGTGCGTTGCTTTTGGATCCGGGGCGGAATAAATCCATCCGGCGCTTTTACCAGCGGCGTTTTCTACGAATCGTGCCTCCCTATATTTTCTGGGCTGTCCTGTATTTCGGTTGGCGAAAGCACATGGAACAAGAGAGCCTGGCATGGTCGCAATTTCCTTCTGCGGTGGTTGGAGGAAATGCATACTATCATCTCTGGTTTATGTTGATGATCGTGGAGCTCTATCTGCTGACTCCGCTTCTCAGGTGGGTGGTGGTTCACATTCAGCGGAAAATTCTTATCGGATGTTTGTTTCTCTGGTTTGTAGCGGAAGCCGTCATCCCGTCGTTCCAGCATGCCTTCGGTTACGATATATGGACCGAGCATGTGCCGAATTACATCGCCTACCTCGGATATGTCGGCTATTTCGTCTGCGGTCATATCCTCAGCAGCATCCGCCTGAACAGGCAGGGAATGCTACTGGCCGGTTGTGCGTGGATCACCGGCGTCACCTGGGCGGGAGCGATGATCTTCCTTGAGGCGAGGAAGGAGGGAGGGACGTTGACGGTAGAATGGGGAAACCACAATTTTTACCCCCAAGTCATCCTAGTAGCACTCAGCGCATTCCTCATCCTTCGCAATCTTCCGTGGGAATCGTTGTGGACATGGAAGACGGGAGCCTCTGTCGTCACGGCCATTTCATCGGCCAGCTTCACCATTTACCTCCTACATCCCCTACTCCTTGAATTAAATTGGTATAGCTTCTCCCCTGTCAGCCTTCATGCCACTTGGGTCCATCCCCTGGTGGGAACCCCGCTGACGGCTTTGCTTGCAGTGACCACCTGCGTCCTTTTCGCTCTGCTGGCGCGGAAACTCTTCTTCGGCTGGCTGCGGCCGATTGCCCTCGTCATCGCCCCTTGGAATGCCGCTTCTCTTCTGCCTCTCCCTGACATTCCCCAAACGGATAAGGTTCGCATTCCCGACGCCGAAAGTGCATCGTCAGTCGCCGGGGTGGGCTTGTGAATTTTGAGGTTTTGATGGGTCGGCGTGGCAGACAACAGCCCATCAAGGGAGGCTCTCCGTCATTTGTATGTATTTGTCTTCGACCGGACGCACATCCGTAGGTTGCCTCCCTTGATCCGTGGTCCGGGGCTGTGCGGGTTTGCCCCGCACCTGAGCGAGCAGCCAGTCATAGAGTTCGGGCGTGTGATAAACTTGGTCCCAAATATTGTGGGCTCCTTCAGGGTAAACCGTGAATCGCACCCTCCCACCGAACTTTCGCAATGTCTCCACTCTCTCATAGCTCACGCGGATCAGGATGTCGGTATCGATGATGCCGTGGAAGTTCCAAACCGGCAGATCCTTGACGCGCTCGAGGTCCGCGCCTTCACTTACGCTGTTGCCGGAGATCGGAGCCATGGCCGCAAAACGGTCCGGGTGTGCGATGGCCAGCATCCAGCATGCGCCGCCGCCGATGCTTTCCCCGGTGAGATAGAACCGATCGGGATCGATCGGATACTTCTTCATCACTTCCTCATGCAGGTCATCCAGCGGGGGCACCTCCCACTTCGTGCCCTTGATGCAATGAGGGGCGATCAGGATGAAGGGAAAGTCCTTTTTGTGTTCTTTTGCATATCCGGGCAGGGTGGTGTTTCCGATCGCTTCCATCGTCATGCCTCTTCCTCCCCCAGGGTGCAGATAGAGGATTGCCGGCCATTTCTTGCCTGTTGATTTTTCGGCTCCCTCGGGAAGTTGAACAATATACTCCATCTGTGTCCCGTTGCCGGTCCTGCGCTTGAGTTCGTAAATCCACCGGTAGTTCGTGTTCCAGGGATCATTGCGCTTTGTCGGGAGAGTTCCGGGAGGGGTGCTCTCAAGCCAGGAGAGGATAATGGCGCTGTCCTGCGAATTCGCAAAGCTGTCCCCAAGGCGGGGACCCAGATAACCTTCCAGCGTGCCTGTTTGTTCCTGCGCGACAGTCGGGTTGATGCCAAGCTGCGCAAACAATTCAGGGCTCACGGGGAGTTTTGCCGGAGGCCAGTTGGCGTTCTCAGGCATCCGATACAACGTGCAGAAGCGCTTGACGACCGCTCCCTTCTCGGGACGAATCTCGACGATAGCCGCATACCGCCCAGGCTTATTGGCGCTGGTCACGGCGTTGAACTGCTCGTCATAGTAAGCCACATGGACGCTGTACGAACCGTAGAGTTCCCTAGCCGTTGCGAAATCCGCAAATTCGCTATTCGGGAACTGATTGCCAGTGAAGCAAAATGGCCGGAAAATAAAGGGTGTTTCAAAAAACGGATTTTGACGTGCCTTGACAGTTGACGGATTAATCACGTTGCCGTCCATGAAGATTCCAAGGGCTGTTCCCTGCGTTCCTGAAAGGGCGTATGATCCCTTGAGGCTGGCGAACGTGCGCCCGTCGGATTCCTCCAATGTGCCGCTGGCGATCCCGGCATGAAGCGCTGGATGGCACAAAATTACGGCCAGCACGAGAGCGATCAGCGACAACCGGTATTTTATGGAGCGTTTCCCAAAAGTTTTTTCTCGAAAATACGCACTGAAGGAGAAGCTTCTAGTTTTCCCGGTGTCAAAAATACGGAAATGATCTTTGGGAAACGCCATGGGAACTTTTTCAGATGGCTGGTCGAGCAACTACAAGCCGTTTTGAGCGGATCACCTTACAAGACATCCATTTTCCAGTGGCTTCTGACTACTTCAAGAAAAAGCGTTTGGCGCGAAGGGCACCCGTGCTCTTGAAATCCTTGCCGTGGTTCTTCAAATAGAGCACCACGGTGTTGTAATTGAGCGCCGTCTGATCTGAAATCTCTTTCTGACTCAGCCCTTGGGGAGCGGTGGAAAGGACTTTCAGGATGCGGCTGCGCACTTCCCCGGAGCTGGTGCGTGTGCGGCGACCTTCCTCTGTGGGTGCTGCTTTCTTGCCGGTGATTTGCGCAATCTGATTTTCCAGATCCGCCACCGTCAGGCGGGCTTCCCTGAGCTTCTGCTGAAGTTCGGAGAGCTGCGTGGAACGGAGTGACTGGATTCTTCCTTCGAGCTCCTGAATTTGAGATTGGACGTCGTTTGCCATGGTTTTTATGCGTATATCATTAGGATTGATTGTGGTCAACGAGAGTGTTCTTCTAAGTAGTGTTGAATCAGGTAGATGCCGCAACGCCCACGACTTAAAAATGTGTGGTGTTTCGTGCGAGAAAAAAGTTAGGCTCCCTTGGCTCCCTGAACACTTTAACAACGATGTCTCTTTTCCGTGTGCTTCCAGTGGGAAAACCCATTGTGTGCGGTGAATTTCTTTCGGAGAAATTTCCCGGCATGGGGGATATTGTGTTCGATATCCTCCCGCCGGTTCAAGCCGCGCAGACCGCAGAATGCTTGCAATCCGGGGGGATCGATCTTGTTTTATTTACCCCAGATGGAGCGGGGATGGACCTTCTGGAACTGCTCAAGCAGACACCGGCTGAAACGGTGGCCATTGTGCTGGCCGATCCTTACGATACAGCCCAAGCGGCAGCTTGTTTGCAGGGTGGCGCGCAGGATTATCTCCCGCTTACGGGGCTCTCTCCCCAGGAGTTGGGCCGGGCAATGAGTCACGCCATGGAGCGCCATGCATTCCGTCGCAGAGAGGTTGCCGAGCGTATCCGGGCGGAAAAGTCGCTGGTGGAAACGGTTGAGCGGAGCCGATTCCTATCAAACAGCCTTCCGCAGATTGTCTGGACAGCCGATCCCAATGGCACGCAGGTTTATTTAAACAGTTTCTGGGCGCAGTATTCCGGACAGAGCATCCAGGAGACCTTGGCGACGGGTTGGAATGACTCGATCCACCCGGATGACATGGCTTTGACCCGGCAGCGCTGGCAGCAATCTCTGGAAAGCGGCGAACCGTTTGATATCCAACACCGCGTGCGCGCGCTGGATGGGGCCTACCGCTGGCACCAATCGCGGGCCGTGCCGCGCCGCGACAGCACCGGGAAAATTCTGGAATGGATCGGCACCGAGATATGCATCGACGAGGAAAAGCGCGTGGAGGAACGCCTCAAGGAAGCTCACGACGAACTCGGTATCCGCATTTTGGAGCGCACCTCCGATCTGGCCCATGCCAACGAATCGCTTCAGGCCGAGGTGGCGGAACGGCGGCGCGCAGAACAGGTGGCGCAGAAGGCGCGCGAGGTTGCGGAAGCCGCCAACCGCTCCAAGACTGAATTCCTCGCCAATATCAGCCACGAGATTCGTACGCCGATGAATGGCATCATCGGCATGACGGAACTGGCGCTGGAAACAAATCTCGATTTGCAGCAGCGTGAGTGCCTACAGATTGTCGCGCATTCGGCGGATTCTCTACTGACCTTGATTAATGACATGCTCGACTTCGCGAAGATCGAAGCCGGTAGGCTGGAACTGGATAACGAACCGTTTCTGCTGCGTGACACGCTCGAAGATGTGGTCAAGATGATGGGCGTGCGCACTTCCCAGAAGGGGCTCAAGTTGCGGCTTGAAGTGCTCCCGGATGTTCCGGGCAAGATCGTTGGCGACCCGCTCCGCCTCCGTCAAATATTGCTTAATCTTATCAGTAATTCTGTCAAGTTCACCGAGAAAGGGGAGGTGGCAGTGAAGGTGAGCGTGATTTCCGCTCACAACAATCTGGCCAACCTCCTTTTTGAAGTTTCGGATACGGGCATTGGCATACCGGAAGACAAACAGGCCGTGATTTTTGAAGCATTCGCGCAGGGAGACGGCTCGATGACGCGCCGCTATGGCGGCACTGGCCTTGGCCTGGCGATTGTCTCCAGCCTGGTGAAGAAAATGGGCGGAGACATCCGGGTGCGCAGCCGGTTGGGCGATGGAAGCACATTTGCCTTTAATTTCCAAGCGCACGTGGAATCCTACGAAGAGGTCAAACTTGAGATGCCGCCGGTGGAAGCCAAGACGGAGCGCTATGCCGGAATGAGGGTTTTGGTTGTCGCGGAAAAACGTTCGGCCACGGCAACGGCGCTGCAGGAGATGCTCAAATCGCTGTATCTGGATTCGACGGTGATTGGCTTGGGCGAAGAGGCTATGGGTGAGATTGAACGCACCCAGTCGCAAAATTCGGCCTACCGACTCATTATGGTCGATGCCGCGTTGGGCGACATGAGCGGAGCCGAGTTTGTTTATACGCTGGTCAAAGGGCATGAGATCAAAGCTCCTGTGGTTTTGTTGCTTGCAGGGTCGGCTTCACCAGAGGAAATCAAGCAGGCATGGGCGGCGGGACCGGATTGGATTCTTTACAAGCCGGTGATTGCGGCGGATTTGATGGAAACCCTTGAGCGCAGTGTGCTCATGGTGGAACCGGATAACATTCAAGAGGCGCCGCCAGCCGATGTCGTAATCCAAAAGAGGGAGGCGCAACCGCCGTTGCGGGTGCTGGTGGTTGAAGACAATCTGGTCAACCAAATCGTTGCGGAGCGCATCCTGATGAGTCTGGGTTGTTATATCGTTAAGGCCAACAATGGGCGCGAGGCGGTCGAGGCTGTGGAGCGTGAGCCGCTCGACTTGATATTGATGGATATTCAAATGCCCGAAATGGACGGGATGGAGGCCACGCGGATCATCCGCTCAATGCCTGATGAGCGCGCAAATCTGCCGATTGTGGCTATCACAGCGCACGCAATGAAGGGTGACCGGGAGCGTTTTCTTGCCTCTGGAATGGATCACTATATTTCAAAACCCTTCCACAAAGACGAGTTGCTTCTGTTAGTCAAAGCCATTGCAGCCCGCGTGCGGAAGCCGTCGGCTGGCGTTCCGCCCGTCGCGCAGATGGATAGTGTCAAGCCTCTGCTGGACGGTTTTTTAAAAGCGATGGGCGGGGATGAAACTCTTTTTCGAGGTGCTTGCGATCTCTTCGCTGAAATGATGCCGACGCGTGTTGCGGAATTGGGGACAATGATTCAAGAACATCGGGCGCACGATGCGGAACGGCTGGCCCACAATCTGCGCACCTCGCTCGATTCGGTGGGGATACGGGAAATTTCCGAGGGGGTTACGGTCTTGGAAGCAAACTTGCGTTCTCGCGATTTTGCAGGCGCAGCGGTGCTTTTTGAAAAAATCCAAGGGGATATCCGCGCTATTTTGCAGGCAATTTCAGTGCTTCCAGCCGTTTAAGAGAAGCCGGGTTTTCTTGAGCGTAGCCACTCGAGCGCCTGGCTACCAGCGCGTGTGCCAGTGGCAAAACAGCCCTGAAGCAAATAGCCGCCGGTCGGCGCTTCCCAGTCGATCATTTCTCCAGCCACAAAAACACCGGGAAGGCGGCGCAGCATGAGGTTGTGTGTTAACTCGTGCCAGCAGACGCCTCCGGCTGAGGAGATTGCTTCCGCCAGCGGGCGTGGACCGGTGAGGGAAAGGCGGAAATCTTTGACTTCATTTGCGAGCGCGATGGGATCGAAAAACGGTCCCCTGCTTTCCAGAAGAGCGCATGCGGCATCGCTTAGACGCCAGCGAGCATGGGCTTCGCCAAGAAGAGGATGAGGCGTTTTTCCCAAGGCTCCCAGTTTGGCGATGAGCGCTTCGGCAGTGAAATCAGGCTTGAGGTCGAGCCGCAGTTCTGCCGCACCGTGCTCGCGCCACATCGTCCGCAGCGAGGGACCCAGCGCATAGAGAGCGCCGCCTTCGAGCCCATAACGAGTGATGATCAGTTCGCCCGCTGCTTCGTGATTCCCGGCCCGCGCGACGAGATTTTTTAGCGGTCGTCCTTCGACTTTGGCGAGAACTGTGGTGGGCCAGGTCAGTTCCCATCCGCAGTTGGCCGCCTCCAGTGGCGCGGTATCGATGCCCAGCCCTTCGAGAATGCCTGTCCAGTTGCCGTCAGAGCCGGTGCGAGGCCAAGAGCCGCCACCGAGCGCCAGGATGACGGCATCGGCTTCCACGGTGATGGATGATCCGTTGCCGGTTACGAAATCAGCTTGCCAAGGATGGCTCTGACCGGGGGCAAGGCCGATCCATTGGTGGTTGGTCTGAAAATGGACGCCGTATTGTCGCAATCGTTGCATCCACCGGCGCAGGAGTCGTGCAGATTTGAGCCCTTGGGGATAAACACGCCCCGCATAAGAGGCAAAAGTCTCCACACCGAGTCCGGCAGCCCAAGCGCGCATTGCATCGCTATCGAAATCAGCCAACAGCGATGGCCAAGTGTCCGGAGTCATGCCGGGACCGCTGTAGCGGGTGGTAAACCGCTCGCGCGGTTCCGCGCGAGTCAGATTGAGGCCATCGCATCCCGCAACCAGGAATTTGCGACCGGGGGCGGGCTTGGCTTCAAAGAGGGTGACGGATGCGCCTCTTTCAGCAGCCACCTCTGCGGCCCGCAATCCTGCAGGACCGCCGCCGATGACGATCATCTGCATTACTCAAACCTACGACTGGTGAGGCGTCGGATGTCCTTGGAAATGATCAGCGCCACCGCCACGCATAAGTAGCCAGCCAAAAGCCCAAGAATGTCCATGGTGGCACCGGAGAGATTCGGTAGGTCTCGCAGGCAGGGGATTAACGATAGGCCGACAATACCGATGAGAAGGAGAGTGCCGGTGAGAATGTATCTTGCCCAGTTTTGATGAAACCAGATGCAGATCAAGAGCACCGTGGTGAAGATAGCCATGGCGATGAGGGCACCAAGAAAGGTGTCCTTGTCGTTCATGATCGGATAGATGCGAAGGAGTTGGATGGCGTCAATGAAGCCAAGCGCAAAGAACAGGAAAACAAGATGGATTCTCCCAATTTTGATGCTGCCGTGGCGAGGATGCACCGGCGTGATGAACGGGGAGAGATGTTTGATCGGTAGCTGTTGCTTGGGTTGATCCATGCTGGGCGGAGAATGAATTGATAAAAATACCCTGCTTCCAGAAGAGAATAAAGGGGAAATCCTACGCAATCCACACCGTTTGGTTTTTCGACGCCGTTTGCCCGGCAGACGCTTGCTTTGGATACAGGGAATGGCTATGCCTCAAACCAGGTGTAATACACTAATCTACACCCTATTTAAATCTTAACATTGCATGGAATCATGGAAGAATCCCAAACCGTCTCGACAGCCCTGCAAACCGCAAATTCAAACGCCTCCATCAGGACACATGCGGCGTGGGTCGCATGGAATACGACAACTACGCAGACGTTCTTTTGGCGTGCGAACACAAGCTGCGGGAATGGGAGCGCCTGGGCATCATCCAACCGTGGCAATCCCACCGCAACAACGACTGGATTTTCTCCCGCTGAGCGAGGGGTAAAAAAGCGTAGGTTTTGTTTTGACAACCAGGCTTTCTGCGGCAATCTGCGTATCTTTGTGAAACGGTTGATCCCCCTTTTAATCATTATCGCCGGTTTGTCAGGATGCATGCGCTCGCTGCCTCCTTATGAAGAGCCATTGGCGCATACCCGGTTCCAGACGGTTCGCACCACGGCCTACACGCATTATGAGAGGGGACATTTCCGCTATGGGCACTACTCGGCGTTGGGAACACCCTTGCGCTATGACAAAAAAATCCACAGTGCCGCCGCCGATTGGTCGCGCTGGCCAGCCGGGACGATCTTCCGTATCCGGGAGACCGGCGAGACTTGCCAGGTGGATGATTACGGGTGGGCGCTGGCGGGCCGCAATACTATCGACCTCTACAAGCCGACCAAGCGGGAAATGTTTCGGTGGGATATGCGCCTCGTGCATATCGAAGTGCTTCACTGGGGCGATCCCTGGGTGAGTTACGGCAAGCTTAAACCGGTGAGGCATTACCGGCATGTGAAGCGGATGATGAGGGAAATCCGGGAGTTTTACTAAGCTGTTTTCTGACGCGGAATGCCCGGCCCGCGATGGCTTCCCTGCGGCGACGTTTTACGCTGGGAGGCATGCAACGCAGAAATTTTAAGGACGGCGCGCGTCGCCGTGTCAGCTCTCCCCGGAAGTCCGTCAAAAACAGGCAGGTGACAAGCAAGGAGGCGGCAGCGTCCATTGAGTCCATCGCCAACAGCCCGGCGCTCTGGTTCGCCACCTGCGCGAAAATCCTCACCAAGGATCAGCAATTGCTGACCCCCGATCCCAATCGGTATCAACTCCGCATCCTCGAAGTCTATGAATGGTGCATGGCCAACGGCGTGCCGTGTCCGATTCTCGCTCTGAAACCGCACCAGAAGGGGAGTTCCACGGTGAGCGCAGCGCTGGTCTATCATCATTGCTGACGATTCCCCTCGCGGGCCGTGCAGATTGCCGACCGCTACAAGAACTCCGACAACCTTTTTGCTATGACCTGCCGCTATGCGGAACACGACGATTTCCCATGGCCAAACCAATGGGCCGCATCGGCGACTTCCGCCGAGATCACCCACAACGCGCAACTCTGGAGCCGGATCGACCGCGACACGGCGGAGAATCCGCGCGCAGAGCGGCGCTACTTGCTCTGGTGCGACACGGCGACGGGGCGCGAGCAGACCCGCGACTGCCACAACCCCGACCGCCATGCGATTCTGGTCCTGCGCCAGGGATTCGCCACGCCGGAGGGAGAGCAGGGGGACGCGATGCTCGTCGCGCGCGTGCGCCCACCGTGCTTCGACGACTGGCACGTCTTGGAGGAGAAAGTCGTCGCGCTCTGCCTGTATTACGGAAGATGTTTGATCGGTGTGGAAGTGCCAATGGGCCTGACCCTGCTGGAAGGATTGCGCCGGGCCGGGATGCCCCTCTTCAAGCGGCGCACCGGCGTTTCCGGCGGCACAGGCATGCCGCTGCTGGAAAAGCTCGGGTTCCAGAGCAACGCAGCAACAAAACCGCTGGTCATCGGCTCGCTCAGCCGCGCACTGGACGGCGATCCGCCCCTGGACATCTACGATCCTCATGTCATCGACGAACTGGGCAACTTCGTCATCCACGACGATGGCCGCGAAGCGGCATTGCCCGGCAAGCATGACGACGACGTGATGGCGCTCGCCATGGCCGTGCATCATCTGCCTGTGGCGACACTCTACCGCCGCAGCAAACCGCCACGCCCCGCACCGCCCGCAGATTTACACCGCTGGAAGCCGCTGCACCGGTAGGGGAAAGACGCGGAGACGCAGGGAAGGGTCTCACGCAAAGACGCAAAGGCGCAAAAGAAAGGTGGATCGCGTTTTCCGAGCGCGATGAAGTCGGCGAAAACTTTCACGCGAAGGCACGAGAGCAAGAAGAGCGTGGGGGGGTAAGCAGGAACCCGAAGGGTTCCAAGCGAATAGCCGGGGGTTGAGCGAAGCGACACCCCCGGTCCCCGGCCAATAAACGGCTCACCCCGGAGGGGTGGCAGGCTTCGAGCCTCGTTCCCAAGCAACTTGGGAACGAGGAGTAAATGTAGTAGCACGCGTTCATATTGACCGAACTGGGCCGTCTTGTTATTTGTGATGCAAATCACTTCTATGAGAAATTTCCGCTTGAAAGGCTGCATCAAATACATGCGAGGCATTGCTGTAGTTTTCCTCGTAATTGCATCTTTTGCGCAATGGTTGTTAATTCGCGATCTTGATATTGCTTTAGAGTTTTCCAGCAGTTTTTGTTGGCTTATGCCCGACCAAAGTGAGTTCGCCTTTTATCTTTCTATCGCGCTCTGTGTGCTTGCAGCCATCTTGGCTACAACGTCCGCAATTGCGGATCGCTCAGCTAGGCTTTTCTCGCTCTTGCTGCTAGTTTTCAGTATAGCATTGGTTCCTTTGGCGTTGATTTATGCACAGCACATAGCGAATACGACTATTCCAGCCGTGTTGCAAAAATGATGCTGCAATCGCGTCTTCCCTTCCCTACACCAACTGCACCTTCTTGCTCCCCTTTGCAATCCGCCCAATGGGCCGTCCGCGCGTGAGCAGCACGGCTTCCTGCGCGTCGGCTTCGGCGACGACGAGCGTCATGCCGATGCCCATGTTGAAGACTTGATACATCTCGGCGGCGTCCACTTTGCCGTTTTCCTGAATGTGCTGGAAGAGGGCGGGGACTTTCCACCGCTTGGTCTCGATGATGGCGTCGCAGTTCTCGGGCAACACGCGCGGAAAGTTGTCCACCAGGCCGCCGCCGGTGATGTGAGCGATGCCTTTGACGAGCTTCTCCGGCAGCGTGGCGAGCAACGGTTGGTAGTTGCGGTGGACGCGCAGCAGTTCTTCGCCGATGGGTTTAGTGACGCCGGGGAGCTTGGAGTTGAGCTTGAGGCCCATGGTCTCAAAGAGGACTTTGCGTGCGAGCGAGTAGCCGTTGGTGTGCAGGCCGTTGGAGGGGAGGCCGATGACGATGTCGCCCGGTTTGATGCGGCTACCGTCGATCATCTTTTTGCGGTCCACCACGCCGACGATGGTGCCCGCGAGGTCGTATTCGCCGGGGTGATACATGCCCGGCATTTGCGCGGTTTCGCCGCCGATGAGGGCGCATCCGCCCGCGCGGCACGCCTTGGCGAAGCCGGAGAGGAGTTCTTCAAACACCGCCGGTTCCAGCTTCTCCGCGCCGATGTAGTCGAGGAAAAAAAGCGGGCGCGCGCCGAGCACGGCGATGTCGTCAATGCAATGGTTCACCAAATCCTGACCCACGGTGTCATGCCGTCCGGCGGCGAAAGCAATTTTCAGCTTGGTGCCGACGCCGTCCACGCTGGAGACGAGCACCGGGTCTTTCATTCCCTTAAAATTCGCGCTAAACAGACCGCCGAAACCACCGATCTTGCCGAGCACTTCCGGCCCGTGCGTGACCTTAACCATATTATGGATGCGGCTCTTAACGGCGTTGCCGAGGTCCACATCCACTCCCGCTTGCGCATAGGCTTTTTTGGACGGAGCAACGGTTTTTTTAGAGGTGATGGGCTTGGATGCCATAAGGAGAGGAGGAAGATTTTATCCGCAGATTGTTTTTACTGTGGCGGGAAGAGTTCCGCTTGGGGGCGTTCGATGAGCTGGTTGTTCCGGCTCCGTCGCCGTTCCATGATGAATTTGTCGAGCTTGGGATCGACGGGCACGGGATACTCGCCGTTGAAGCAGGCGAGGCAGAAGCGGTCGAAGGTCTTCTCGGTCGCGCGGACCATGCCCCCGACGTCGAGGTAGCCGATGCTGTCCGCGCCCAGATATTCGCGGATTTGATCCATCGAACATTGGTTGGCGAGCAGGTTGGCGGGATCGGGGAAATCAATGCCGTAATGGCAGGCGTGCCGGTGGGGCGGACACGAGATGCGCATGTGAACTTCGGCGGATCCGGCTTCGCGCAGGTTGATGACGCGGGCGCGCGCCGTGGTGCCGCGCACGATGGAGTCGTCCACGACGACGACGCGCTTGCCCTTCACGGCTTCCTTGATGAGGTTCAGTTTTACGCGGACATTGAAGTCGCGGATGAGCTGGGTGGGTTGCAGGAAGGTGCGCCCGATGTAGTGGTTGCGGACAAACGCGTGCTCATAGGGAATGCCGAGTTCTTCGGCGAACCCGAGCGCGGCGTAGTTGCCGGAGTCCGGCACGGGAACGACGATGTCGGCTTCGGCGGGATGCAGCCGGGCCAGTTCGCGGCCCATTTGCGTGCGGACTTTGGCGACGTTGATGTCGTCAATGATGCTGTCGGGTCGCGCAAAATAGACGTATTCGAACATGCAGAATGCGCGCTTCTTGGGCTCGAAGGGAAACTCGGAGCGGACGCCGTTTTCGTCGATGATCACGACTTCGCCGGGCTCGATCTCGCGGATGACTTCGGCATGGATCAAATCGAACGCGCACGTTTCGGAGGAAAGGATGTAGGCGCCATCGAGCTTGCCGAGGACAAGCGGCCGGAACCCGAGGGGATCGCGCACGCCGATGATCTCTCTCTCGCCCATCATGACGAGGGAGAATGCGCCATGCACCCGGCGCAGAGCGGAAAGAACGCCGTCGCTGTGGACATTGGGCTGAGCAAGGAGGTGGACGATGATTTCGCTGTCCACGGTGGTTTGGAAAATGGATCCGGCCTGCTCCAGTTCGTCGCGAAGGACGCCCGCGTTGACGAGGTTGCCGTTGTGACCGATGGCGATCTGCCCCCGCGCGCAATCCACCACGAGAGGCTGCGCGTTTTTGAGATTGCTCGATCCGGTGGTGGAGTAGCGGACGTGCCCGATGGAGCGGTTGCCTTTGAGGCGCTCAAGATCGGGCGGCGTGAACACCTGGGAAACGAGCCCCATCCCTTTATGGACAAGGAACGGCGTATTGGGGCCGCTGGCGGTGACGATCCCCGCGCTCTCCTGACCGCGATGCTGAAGGGCGAAGAGCCCGTAGTAGGTTAACACGGCGGCATTCGGATGACCGAAGACCGCAAAGACTCCGCACTCGTGGGTGGGCCGATTGGGTTGTTGGGACATGCTCAAATTTGGGTGCCGACTAGGCTTCCGACATGCAGCGGGAAATGGAACCATACCACTCGTCGCTTAAATCGTCGATTTTCCAGCGGATTTCGTTTCCGTCGGCTTTGATGGCAAGTTGCGTGCTGCTGACCGTGCCGATGCGGCGGGCCGGGGTGCCGCTCTCCCTGGCTTGCGCAAGGACGATGTCGGCGTTTGCAGGCGAGGTGCTGATGACGATGCGCGTCTGGGATTCGTTGAAGAGAAGCACTTCGGGCTGGAGGCCGGTCGCACCGAAATCAACATCCGCTCCCAGCGCTTTCTTTCCGCAAATGCAGCTTTCGACGAGAGTCACGGCGAGCCCGCCCTCGGCGCAGTCGTGTGCGCTCTTGACGAGGCCTTTGCCAATCAACGCTCGCAGGGTGTCGTGCAGCGCGCGTTCCTTGGTGAAATCAACATGCGGCGGAATGCCCTCCTTGCGTCCGAAGAGGACTTTCAGGTAGTGCGAGCCGCCCATTTCGTCGCCCAGTTCGCCGAGGAGGATTACGGCGTCGCCCGCGTCCTTGAAAAAGCTGGTGGTGACGTGCGCCTCGTTCTCGATGATGCCGACCATGCCGACGGTCGGCGTCGGGTCGATGGCTCCGGCGGGGTTCTCGTTGTAAAGGCTGACGTTACCGCCGGTGACGGGCGTGTTGAACGCGTTGCAGCCTTCGGCGAGCCCTTCGACGCACTCGCGCAGTTGCCAGAAATTCTCCGGCTTGTGCGGATTGCCAAAGTTGAGGTTGTCGGTGACAGCCAGCGGCACCGCGCCCGAACAGGCGAGGTTACGCGCCGCTTCCGCCACGGCCACGCGCGCGCCTTCCCGCGGATCAAGCGCGCAATAGATGGCGTTGCAGTCGCTCGTGGAGGCGAGGATTTTGTTGGCCTCGCGGACGATGAAGACAGCGGAGTCCGAGCCGGGGAGGACCATTGTGCCGTCGCGCACCATATGGTCATACTGCCGGTAAACCCAGTTTTTGGAGGCGATGGAGGGATCAGCCAGCAACCGGGGCAGCGCCGTGGCGATGTCGGTTGTCGGGATTTTCGTCAGTGCGACCGGAGCGGGCTTGGCCTGCGTCTCGCGGCTGTAAATTGGGGCTTCATCGGCGAGCTGGCGTGCGGGGATTTCCGCCACGGTGACGTTGCCCACTTTCACGCGCATCATGCCGTCGTCTTTCACGACGCCAACTTCTGCATATGGTAGATCCCACTTCTCGAAAATCTCTTTGACGATGTGCTCCTTGCCCTTCTCAACAATGATGAGCATCCGCTCCTGGGATTCGCTTAACATGATCTCGTAAGGGGTCATGCCAACTTCGCGCTTGGGCACTTTTTCCAGGTCGATCTCCACGCCTGTTCCTCCACGGCTCGCCGTCTCGCAGGTCGAGCAGGTCAACCCCGCCGCGCCCATGTCCTGGATGCCCGCAACCGCATCGGTCGTGAGCAGTTCAAGGCACGCTTCGAGAAGCAGCTTTTCCTTAAACGGATCGCCCACTTGCACTGCGGGGCGGTCTTGCTTGGATTCCTCGGTCAACTCCCGCGAAGCAAACGCCGCGCCCGCGAGGCCGTCACGACCCGTCTCTGCGCCAACGTAAAACACAGGATTGCCGATCCCCTTGGCTGCGCCGCGCGCGATCTCCTCATGTTTGAGGACGCCCAGGCAGAAAACGTTGACGAGCGGATTCCCCTCGTAGCTTTCGTCAAAATAAACCTCGCCGCCGATGGTTGGGATGCCGATGCAATTCCCATAGTGGGCGATGCCCGCCACGACACCCGAGAAGAGTCGGCGGTTGGTTTTGACATTGGCGCCGTCGCCCGTGATCTGGCCGAAGCGCAGCGAGTTCAGATTGAACACCGGGCGTGCGCCCATGGTAAAAATATCGCGGATGATGCCGCCCACGCCAGTCGCAGCGCCCTGGAAGGGTTCGATGGCGCTCGGGTGATTGTGGCTTTCCATCTTGAACGCGATGCCCCAGCCGTCACCCACGTCGATGACCCCGGCGTTTTCCTCGCCCGCTTTCACGAGTACAGTTGGCCCGGTGGTCGGGAACTTTCTCAACTCCGGTTTGGAGTTTTTATACGAGCAATGCTCGCTCCACATCACGGAGAAGATGCCCAACTCGGTGAAGTTCGGTTCGCGACCCAGGATTTTCTGGATGAGCGCGTATTCATCCGGCGTGATGCCGTGTTTGGCGATAAGGGCCGGAGTGATTTCAGGGTCTTGCGGAAGGCTGACGGCGGTGGTGTTCACGAATGTTGTTAGGCGACGGCGCGAACGCCCAGGTGGTTGAGGATGGATTGGAAAATGACGTTGCCGTCTTCGCTGCCGAGGCGCGCTTCGCACGCCCGCTCGGGGTGCGGCATCAGGCCGAAAACGTTGCGGTCTGCATTGCAGATACCCGCGATATTATTGAGCGAGCCGTTCGGATTGAAGGCATCCGAGACCACTCCCTGCGCATCGCAGTAGCGGACGAGGATTTGCCGATTCGCGTTCAATTCTTCCAGCGTCGCTTGGTCGGCGGTGTAATTCCCTTCACCGTGGGCGATGGGAAGGTTGAGCACCTGTCCCGGCTGGGCAAGGTTCAGGAACGGATTATCCGTCGCCCCCACCCGCAGGAAGCGGTGCTCGCAGATGAAATGCAGCGAACGGTTGCGAACCAGCGCGCCCGGCAGCAACCGTGATTCGGTCAATACCTGGAAGCCGTTGCAGATACCAATTAAAAGGCCGCCGTGATTGGCGTAATCAACGACGGCTTTCATAATCGGCGAGAACCGCGCGATGGCCCCGCAGCGCAAATAGTCGCCGTAGGAAAAACCGCCCGGCAGCACGACAAGATCGTAGCCTTTGAGCGAGGAATCTTTGTGCCACACATAATCGGTTGGGATGCCGAAAACGTGCTGCAACGCATAGTGACAATCCTGATCGCAATTGGACCCAGGGAAACGGATGACGGCGGCTTTCATGAAAGTATAAAAGAGCAGGGGGTTCAGCCCTCGATTTGCAACACGTAATCTTCGATTACCGGATTGGAGAGCAGATCGGTGCAAATTTCGTGCAGGCGCGCTTCGGCTTGCGGCCCCGCATCATCAATTTCAATCTCCATCACCTTGCCGATGCGGACGGATTGGATTTGCGGAAAACCGTGGTGGGAGATTGCGTCCCGCACCGCCACTCCCTGGGGGTCAAGAACGCTTTTTTTGGGCATGACGGTAATTCTAGCTTTCATAAGCCATCCAAGATGGAAAAGCGGGGTGCAAAGTTCAATCCATAAATTCCATTTTCCGCCGATTAGAGGCATCCATGACAAAGCAGGGTGTGAAATCAGCAGCATTTGCCCCATTTCTTCCTGAGTTCCTGTTGGATTTTGCTTTTCAATGCGTGAGCCCAGTGTGATTGCACATTGAGAAATCCCGGCGACTTCCCTAGGGTCAAAGCTTTACGTCATGAAAGACTTCGATCTCATTATCCTGGGAGGAGGAAGCGCCGGGTATGCCGCTGCTTCCACGGCGAGCGCCCTCGGCCTGCGCGTGGCGGTGGTGGAAGGAGGCGAGAAAGTTGGAGGCCTGTGCATCCTGCGCGGCTGCATGCCCAGCAAAGCCCTCATCGAATCCGCCAACCGCTATCGGACGCTGACCCGTGCAGGGGAGTTTGGCCTGGAAGCCGGTCCTCTCGGGTTTTCGATGACCAAAATCCATGCCCGCAAAGCGCGTGAAGTAGCCGAATTCGCCCAATACCGCACCAAGCAACTCGAAAGCGGGCGCTTTGAGCTGATTCGCGGTTGGGGTGCCTTTGTGGACCCGCATACCGTCGAAGTCCGCTTGTTGGATGGCGGCACCCGGCGGTTGACGGCGGAAACCTTCCTATTAGCTACGGGATCGCGCATCAAAAAAGTGACGTTGCCGGGACTCGAAGAAGTCGGATACTTGGACAGCGACGCCGTACTCTCCCAGCCGCGTATGCCCAAATCCGTGATCGTTCTGGGCGGTGGAGCCATCGCTATGGAGTTCGCCCATTATTATGCTGCGCTCGGCGTACAGGTGACGATCCTCCAGCGCAGCGAACAGATTCTCAAGGAGATGGATGGCGATGTGGCGCGCGCCTTGTCTGAAGCGTTCCTCAAACGCGGCTTGGGCGTCCATTGCCATACCCAGCTAGTGCGCGCAGAATCAACAGAGGCTGGTCTCAAGAGGGTGGTTTTCACTCAGGACGGACAGACGCGAACAGTGGAAGCCGAGGAGATCGTCTATGCCTTGGGCCGTGAACCGCAGCTTGCTGGGCTGGCGCTGGAAAACGCCGGACTGGAGACAACGCGCGGAGTTCTGTCTGTTGGCCCGACCCAGCAAACATGCGTGCCGCATATTTTTGCCGCAGGCGATGTTGCGGGGCCTTACGAAGTGGTTCACATCGCCATCCTGCAGGGTGAAATCACTGCGCGCAACGCCGCCCGCCGGATCAAGAGAGAAATAGGAATGGACCGCGCGTTGGAAAAAATCGACTACCGGTTGCGGCTTTTCGTCGTGTTTAGCGAACCCGAGATCGCCGTGGCCGGAGTGACCCAGCGCGAACTACAAGGGGAGGGGGTGCCTTACTGTGTGGCGACCTACCCCTTCGACGATCACGGCAAGTCCATCCTCATGGGCGAGACGGACGGCTTTGTCAAACTGCTGGCGAACCAAGAGACAGGCGAAATCGTCGGAGCTGCCGTCGTCGGGCCGCACGCTTCGGAGTTGATCCACGAAATCGTCGTTGCCATGCGCTTCCACGCCACGGCCCGGCAACTGATGGACATCCCGCATTACCACCCCACCTTGAGCGAAATCTGGACCTATCCCGCCGAGGAGCTTGCAGGAAGCATGAAGTAACCAATCCGTCAAAATCCTCCTCGGCCACGAATAAAATCTTGAAATCTCTTTTTTGAAACCCGGTTGACATTAGATTTCTTAACCATGATAATTTCTGCTCTTTAATCGACTTTTGCCTCAGAAATCCCAAATATCTGAAGCGCATTAAGCCGCAACACCCTTACCCGAACCTATTATGGCAGACTTAACTTCCGCAAAAAACCACCTTTCCGCTGACGTCGAAATCAAAGGATCGATCAAATTCCAAAACGAATTGACCATCGACGGCAAAATTGAAGGCGAAATCACCTCGCCTGGCGTTCTCGTCGTCGGCGAAAACGCCGAAGTGCGCGGCGAGATCAAAACCAAATCCGTCACCGTGCACGGCAAAGTGCAGGGGAACATCACGGTCGATGAACGTTGCGAACTCAAGGGCCGCGCGCAATTGATTGGCGACCTTAAAGCCGCCCGCCTCGTGATCGAAGAAGGTGCCACCTTCGTCGGTAAATCCGAAGTTTCTCCCAACCGCGGCTCCATCAAGACTCCCGAGGTTCCGCCAGTCGTCAAACAGCAATCCATCCTCGGTCGCTAATTCGGGTGCCTAACTGGTAAACCACAGTGTCCGGCAAGACTCCACAGTCCGCTGGCAAGGTTGCCCTTACGTGTCCGCATTGCGGTTTCAAACAACTCGAATCGCCTTACACCAAGAGCACGTATTGCCGCAAATGCGGCGAGCACTACGAACCGGGAAAATCCCGCCCCATCCTGCGCAACGAGCGGCCCTCGCTCTTTGCGCGGGTCGGCGCATTCCTTGCGCGTCAGAAAACGCGGGATATCACCTGTTTCGATTGCGGCGCAGTCCAGACGATCAGCAGTTCCTCCTCATCGAGTATCTGCCCGCACTGCAGTGCGTATATTGATCTGACCGATTTCAAGATCAACACCACCTTCAGTCGCACCATCCAGACCCAGGGCACCGTTACCATCGGCTCCAAGGCCGACGTTACCAGCTCCAAGATCGCCTGCCGCGAAGCCTATATTGAGGGCAAATTGCGTGGCAACCTCTACTGCACCGGCACCGCCTACGTCAAATGGAAGGGAAAGATTTCCGGCACCGTGGAAGGAAAAAAAATCGTCATCGCCAAACGCTCTGAAGTCGAGTTTATCCGCCTTCTCAAAGCGAAATCCATCGAGATTTCCGGCAAGGTTTCCGCCAACCTCCAGATTTCCGGCACCGTGAAGATCACCAAGCGCGGTCGCTTGGATGGATCGGTCCATGCCGCCGGGATCATCGTCGAAAAAGGCGGTATTTTCCTGGGCGATCTGGTCATTGGACGCCCCGCCTTCGTCCAACCCGAACTGCCGCCGAGCGGCGCAAAAAAACCAGCCACAAAAACGCCGCCCAGTCCCGAGATGCCGGGTGGCCAGGCCGATCTGGGTTTGGGAGTGTAGGCAGCCTTCGCGCCCGCCTTGCTCCCCTCCCAAACCTCTTTCTTGACATTTTCCTCGCACGCTATGAGATGTCAGTGCTTTTAAATTCTCATATTAAAAAGGGTCTCCCCATGATCCGTATTTCTTTATGTTGGTTTTTATTGCCCTTGGTTGCTTTTGGGCAAATCCAAAAACCGCCAGCGGGCAGCCAGATCAACTGGAGCCATCCCTTATCGGCAGGTCTTGTTTCCCTCGTACCCCTGTGCGAGGGCAGCGGAACGAATTATTATGATGCCGCCACGAAAAAGACCTACCCGGCGTTGACTCTCGCCGGAACCCCCACCAATGCCCAACCTCCCACTTGGCTCACGCCGCCGGTAACCGCAGATTATCCCTGGGTTGGTCCTGCCATCAGCAACAACGGGGCAACAGCCAAGGCGATCCAGAGCACCATCACAACGCAATTTATCCCCACCACAAGCACTGGTTATTCCTATGCCGTATTGATGGAGTTGTTTAGCAGCTCGGCTCTTGGACGCCTCATGGACGGGACCGGTGCAGCCGTCATTACAATGTATCAGAATATTCCGACCCACATTGGCGATGTATCAACCACATGGAGAAACGCGAGTAATACGGCTGTCCTGCCGCTGTATGCTTACACCGTGAATAAATGGATATTGGTATTATGCACTGTCCAGAACGGCTTGGGAGTGATGTATGTGAACGGTGTGGAAGTGGCGCGCGATACGACGGTGAATCTTACTAAATCTGTTGCCAACCAAACGGGAAAAATATGCTATAATACCACTGGAAATGGTTCCATGATGTGCGATGCAAATTTTTCTTCGTGGTGGGTTTGGAACAATCGGGTGCTGACCGCGCAGGAAGCGGCTCAGATGTATGCGGATCCCTGGGCGATGTTTAGACCAACTGTGACCACCAATCCCGTGAGCCAGACGGGGACATCCGGTAATACAGTCAATTTCACGGCTGCTTCTGCTGGCAATCCTGTGCCCACAGTGCAGTGGCAGGTGAGCGCTATGGGCACCACCGGGACATTCAGCAATATCAATAGCGTCGCTAATCCATCCGCCACCACCGGGACACTCACCTTGAGCAACCTCACTCCATCGCAGAACGGCTACGCGTATCAGGCGGTTTTCACAAACACTTCTGGAAGCTGCACAACGACCCCGGCAACATTGACCGTGCAGCCCACCTTTGCCTGGTTCCAAAACCAGCAGGGATTGACCAACCCCGATCCGACAGCAGACCCGAATCACACTGGCGTGTGTCAGCTTGCCGCCTATGCCTTCGGGGTGAATCCCTTGGCTCCGGACCGCTCGCAGTTGCCGCAGGTGGGATTGCAGAACGGTTATCTGCAAATTTCCTATCCGAAATGGATAAATGCGGCGGACCTGACCTATGTCGTGGAAGTCAGCGGCGATCTGCAAACGTGGGATTCTGGGCCGAGCTTCACCCAACAAGTTTCTGTTATCCCCATTGATGCCACGCGCGAACAGGTCGTCGAGGAAGACCTCATTCCAACCACCAGTGCCCCGCGAGGCTTCATGCGTGTCCGAATCACGCACTGAGGAGGTTTGTGAGCCCTCTCGACATTTTTCCTCACACGCTTTTGGATGCCGGTGTTTTAGATTCTCATTTAAAAAGGATTTCCCCCTATGATCCGCATTTCTCTCATACCTTGGAATCGTTGTTTCTGGGCTCAATCCTTGTTATTGGCCGGATGGTTGAGCCTATCGTCTAACTCGATCGCCCAACTGCCCACGACTCCGCTCAAGCCGGTCGGTTCGCCAATGGTCGTGGAAGTCTGGCCCGGAAAGCCTCCTGGTGAGATCGGCAACATCGGCGCAGAAACATTCTGGGACAAGCGGCCCGACGGCAGCCCCATCCCCGATGTCGGCGGCAAGCCCGTCAAATGGCTTACCAACGTCAGCAAGCCCACCCTTACCATCTACCGCCCGTCGAAAGATAAAGACACCGGTGTGTCCATGCTCATCTGCCCTGGCGGCGGGCTTACCTACCTGGCTTGGGACAGTGAAGGGGAGGAAGTGGCGGCGTGGCTGAATTCCATCGGCGTGACAGGCATCATTCTCAAATACCGCGTGCCGCGTCGGCCGGACCAGATGGACTGGAAGTTGTTCCGGGGCATCTGGTATATCCGCCCCTTACAGGACGGCCAGCGGGCGATCAGTCTGGTGCGCAGCAGGGCCGTGGAATGGGGTCTGGATCCCAAGCGCATCGGGATGATCGGCTTCTCGGCGGGTGCCGGTTTAACCGCGTGGACTTGCACCAACTTTAATCATCGCGCCTACGACGCCAGCGACGCGATAGACCGGGTCAGTTGCCGCCCCGATTTCGGGGTATTGCTCTATCCCGGAGGCGGGGCCGGTCCGGGCAAAGACAAGAGCCAGTATCAACTGGACTCGAACGTACCGATCACCAGGGAATGTCCGCCGATGTTCTTCGCCTGTGCCGGGGACGACGGCGATAAACCGCAGATCATCCGCTGCATGCACGAGGCGTTACAGAAAGCGGGTGTGGCCGGTGCGCTGCACGTGTATGCTTCCGGAGGCCATGATTTCGCTTTGCGCCTGCGGGATAAGCCCTGCGGCGTCTGGCCGCAGGACTGTGAGGCGTGGTTGCGCCAGGAACATGTTCTCAAGTAACGCCCGCTCGCCCCGCAAAGCGAAAACGCTTCACAAACACCTTGAGTTTTACGTCTCCACTTCATTTCTCCATGAAATACCACGTTCTGCTCGCGGGCATCTTTTTACTTGGTATCGCCGCTTCGTCTCTAGGCGCTACCGGGATGATCAACGCTGGCGAGGTTCTCCTGCATACCGGCGCAGACGCTTCGTACAGCGCCGCCATCGATACGACCACCGGGTACGCGTATTTCGGAACCTCTGGCGCAGACCCCGTCGGGTACCTTTCAATGATCAATTTGCATGGCTCGACGCCCACGCTGGTCTCCAGCGCATCGGAGAACATTGCCAGCGGCGTATACGGGCTGCTGGCCGTGACGATTGACACCAGCAATGTCGATCCCGCAAAGCATTATCTCTACATCGGAACCGCCACGGGCCAGATTCTGAAAATGAGCCCTGGGACGGCTACCACGCCGCCGCAGGTTCTGACCACCCTGAATCCCACCTCCAACGGGAAAGTGAACTCGATTCACGGCCTGATCGACACCAGCCAGGGCTATGCGTATTTCCTCAACAACGGCTCAACCTACATAAAAGTGCTGCGGGTGAAATTGAGCGACTTTTCCGACGCTGGCACCGTGCAGATCCCCGTTGGCGAAACCGCCTCCGCCGGGCAGATGAACAGCATGCGCTACGGGGGCATCGACACGACCAATCAGTACCTCTATTTAACCAGTGGGGTATCGGTCCTTGGAACTCACGGAATGAGCAACCCCGACAGTCCGGAAATCTGCAAGATCAACCTGCAGACAGCCTTTGCGAGCGCCACCGGAACCTTCAATCCCGTGAATGGAACGGACTACAGCGTGTGCGATCTGTCCGGCACCGTTGCGGGCACGGGCATTGGCCGTGCCGGATTCAATAACCCGGTGATCGACGAGGGCATTGTCATCGACGCGGCTCACGGCTTTGCCTACCTGGCCTCCTACAACTGCACCAGCAGCACTACGACCCTGAACCTGAGCACCTACCCATATAACCAGTCCATCGTGGCGCGCATCAAGTTGGGCACCGGGGCGACGTTCCCGGCTAATCCGGTAGATAACGTCCTAACCATGCAAGTGGGCGAGCGTGACATGACCTGCGGATTCCTCGATGCGGCCAATGGCAATATCTATTTCGGCACCGACAACACCTATCCGGCGCATGTGTATATGATCCATGTGGGCGATGGCACCCAGCCGATGACCGAAGTCTGTCGGCTGGACCTCAACATCGGCACAGCCGTTCCGTATCCCCCATTGGGATTAGTCGATGGCGTCACTCACGGTGGTTCGAATGCCACGCAATACGGCGAGATTTATCTGCGTTCAGGAGTCATCGATCCAGCTAACAACAGGCTGTATTACGGGACAGACAGCACTCCCGGCCAGGTGATCCAGGTCAACATCAACCAACTCCCATCCGTGACCGTCAATCCCGTGAACCAGACGGGAACCTCCGGTGCCACGGTCCAGTTCACCGCAGCCGCGATGGCGACTCTTACGCCCACGGTGCAATGGCAGGTGAGCACCACGGGCACTGCCGGGACGTTCAGCAACATCACCGGCAACGCCACCGCCACCACCGGGACGCTCACCTTGACCAATGTTGCCCCATCGCAGAACGGTTCCGCGTATCAGGCCGTTTTCACGAACGCCGCAGGAAGCAGCACGACGACAGCGGCAACCTTGACGGTTTACTCCTCTCCGGCGCTGACCCTCCCGTCTAACATCACCGTTCCAGCCACCAGCAAAAACGGGGCGGTCGTCACCTTCAGTGGCACCGCAAATGACACCGCTGACGGGATGCTGACGCCGCTGTATTCAGCGCCCCCTGGCTCGACCTTCCCGATAGGCACCACCACAGTGACAGGCTCCGCCACCGACTCCGGCGGCCTCACGTCGAGCGGCACGTTCACCATCACCGTGCAGCGCACGTTCGCCTGGTTCCAAAGCCAATACGGATTATCCAACCCCGATCCCGTAGCAGACCCGAACCACACCGGAGTCTGCCAGCTTTCGGGCTATGCCTTCGGGGTGAATCCCAGCGCGCCGGATCGTTCGCAGTTGCCGAAGATGGGATTGCAAAATGGCTACCTTCAAATTTCCTATCCAAAATGGATAGATGCTGGAGACCTGACCTATGTTGTGGAAGTTAGCGGCGATCTGCAAACGTGGAGTTCCGGGCCCAGCTACACCCAGCTAATCTCGGTTACCCCCATTGACGGAACGCGCGAACAGGTTATCGAGGGAGACCTTATCCCCACCACCAGCACCCCTCATCGCTTCATCCGTGTTAAGGTGATGCACTGATGGGGGTTCTTGGAATGGAAAGCCGATCTCCGCTCCATGAGCAGCCTCGACTACGACATCCGCCGGGCAAGCTGGGTGGGCGACTACAAAGACCCCAACACCTTCCTCGATAGGTTCCTCACCGGCGGTGGCAACAACCGCACGGAGCTGTTCTCTGCATCGCTTGGATAGGCGTTGCGGCTCTGAACTCGGTTATCTGCGAAATGTCCACTTGCGGTGAGTAAGCTGTATATCGGCAATCTCGTCGGGTGTAAATGGCACTCCCTCGTGGCCTCTAACCTCGCCGATAAGGCAGCAGTGAACTATGGCTACATCGGCGAACACGCGGCCATCGCGAAGAGTCACCGATACGGTTTGGTAGTCCATGCCCGTCTCGGGTTGTTTGTGGAGAAACTCGGCCCAATGCTGTGGAAGTCTTGGAGTCTCGGTGCTCATTGGCTTTCGTTACCCGGAACGCGCATAACAATGCCTAACAGATATTGGACAACCGCCGTAATCGCAAGAAAAAGCATCTGTTGTCCATTTTTGGGATTTTCCGGGATCAGAGCAGGGCGTTTTCTGGAAGTCGAGGCCGTTTTGAAGCGCCCGATGGCCTTTCCTTTTTTGAGCCTGGTTGGCTTTTTTTGCACAGACAGAGGCCGGAACGGGAGGATTTTTGCATTTTCCCGAGGGAAAATGCGATTTCACCGAGGGAAAACGTCATTTTACCGGAGTAGTTGGGGCAAACCTCTACGGCATTCGCTGGGAAAAAGCCGATCATTAAGCTCCATCGCCGGGCTTGCTTCGCGGAGGGCGGTTCCGTAGGGTGGGGCACCCTCAACCTCTTTACTCCCTGTGCGCGCATACCTTGATCTCCTCCGGCTCGTTCTCGAACAAGGCAATTCCAAATCCGACCGGACTGGCACCGGAACGACTTCTCTGTTTGGGGCGCAAGCCCGGTTCAGCCTGCGGGAGAGCTTCCCGCTGCTGACGACCAAGAAGCTGCATCTGAAGTCGATCCTTCACGAACTCCTCTGGTTCCTGCGTGGCGAGACGAACATCCGCTCGCTTCAGGAAGTGGGCGTCACCATCTGGGACGAGTGGGCGGATGACGAGGGGAACCTGGGCCGTGTTTATGGCGCACAATGGAGCGACTGGCAGACGGTGGACAGACGCTCCATCAACCAGATTGACGGCGTGATCGAGCAAATCCGCAGCAATCCCGACAGCCGCCGCTTGATCGTGAGCGCATGGAATCCCGGTGAGATCGAAACGATGAAGCTCCCGCCGTGCCATGTCCTTTTCCAGTTTTACGTGCATGAGGGCGTTCTCTCCTGCCAGCTTTACCAGCGCAGCGCCGATCTCTTTTTGGGCGTGCCGTTCAACATCGCCTCCTACGCGCTGTTGACGCTCATGGTCGCGCAAGTCTGCGGGCTGCAACCGGGCGATTTTGTTCACACGTTTGGCGATTTGCATCTCTACTCCAACCACATGGAGCAGGTGCAGTTGCAACTCTCCCGCGAGCCCCGGCCTCTGCCGACGATGACGCTTAACCCGGCAGTGAAGAACATCCACGACTTCCGGTTTGAGGACTTCACCCTCAGCGGCTACGATCCGCATCCGGGCATTAAAGCCCCGGTGGCGGTGTAATTTTCCATGAGCGAGCAACCTCAACTCAAGGCCATTGCGGCGATGGCGCGCAACCGGGTGATCGGGCGTGATGGCACGATCCCTTGGCACATTTCCGACGAACTGCGCTGGTTCAAGCGAACCACCACGGGGCACACCGTCCTCATGGGTCGCAAGACGTTCCAATCGCTGGGGCGTCCGCTGCCCAACCGGCGCAATCTGGTCGTTACGCGTGGACCGGAGATCGAGGGCGTCACGGTGATCCGCGATCTTGCTGCGTTTGATCCTGCTGCGTATGCTGCTCCCGGCACGGATGTGTTTATCATCGGCGGAGCGGAAATCTATGCACAGCTTATCCCGCGCTGCGACGAGTTGATCTTAACGCTCCTGCCGGGAGACGTTGAAGGGGACGCCTATTTCCCCGCGTTCGAGCCGTTCTTCGACTTCCGCGAAACGCTGCTGGTTCATCCGGAGTTCGAGGTGCGGCGGTATGTGAGGAAGTAGGGTTGGAGCTTCAAGGTTTTGGACGATCAGGCAAGCGGGGAATTTGTGGATTGCCAAGGGGGTAAAGGGTGTTCCATCATGTTACTTATGCGACCGATTAGTCGCTGTGCGTAACCTATGAAACAGGCGACTTTAGTAATTTGCCTTTCCGCGCTGTCAGTGTGCGTCAGCACAGGCGAATTATCGCCGGAGTCGCGGTTTTTACGCGAGCGCTCAACTCTCTCTTGCTTTGAGGGGCCAACTTCCGAGCAGTCTTGTAGCGGCACAGGCATGGGTGTCTATCTCAGGGGCGAGCAGGTGTGTCACCTCGACTGGACAATCGAGACCAGCAGGAAGTTTATCCGCCGCCAGTATTACTTTGATGGTAATTCGCCACTCCTCGTCGTTGAGACCATCCACGCCAAGTTTGATGCGCAAGCTGAACCACTCTCCAAGCCACGCCTTTTGTCTACTAAGCATTACCGCCTCGATGCAACTCTACCGACCATGTATCAAAAGGAACTTCTCGACCACGCCAAGTTCCTGATGGAAGATTTTCAGAAGAACAGGAAGGATTTCACCCGTGTCAAAATCCCCAATCCCTAACCGTCGTTTGCAATAGACACTTTCCCATGAGCTTTCTCGATCATTCCACCGTTTTAATCACTGGGGCTTCCTCTGGCCTTGGCGCGGAATTCGCTCGGCAGCTTGCGCCTCGCGCTTCCGCTCTCGTTTTGGTGGCGCGTCGCACCGAGCGCCTGGAAGTTCTCAAAAGCGAACTGGAACGTCCCGGCCTCACGATCCATTGCCGCCCCGCCGATCTTTCCGACAGCGCGGAAATTGATGGGCTGGTGGAGTGGCTTGCCGCCGAAGGGGTGGAGGTGAATTTCCTCATCAACAATGCCGGGCTGGGAGATCGCGGACGCTTCGACACCAGCGATTGGGAACGCGTCCAGCAAATGCTCGACGTGAACATCGGCGCGCTGACCCGGCTCACCCATGCGCTGTTGCCGACGCTGAAGGCCCAGGCTGGAGCGGCCATTTTGAACGTCTCCTCGGTGGCAAGCTTGGTTCCGCTCCCCAAACTGGCCGTCTATGCCGCCACCAAGGCGTATGTCACCAGTTTTTCCGAGGCGATCCGCGCGGAACTGCGCGGCAGCGGCGTTCGCGTGACGACGCTTTGCCCCGGCCCGGTTCACACTGAGTTCGGGCAGGTTGCCGAGCGCAACGTGAACCCGGATGAGGTGCAGCCGCCAGATGGTTTGCGGGTGCCCGCCCAGCAGGTGGTCGCCGAAGCGCTGGAGGCCGTGGATCGGGATCGCGCTCGCATCATTCCCGGCTGGCGTGTGGCGCTGTTCATGGCCCTTGTCACCGCGCTACCGATGGCGCTTTTGCGTTACGGATTGAACAAACGGGCGAGGTAAGGCGGCTTTGCTTGCCAGTCGTGCCGGGATGGGCGAAGTTAGAAAGTTGCACTTTCCAACCAGCCGCCAGTGAAACCATCCGAACATTCCATCCAAATCCGCGGCGCGCGGCAGAACAACCTCAAAGGGATTGATCTCGATATTCCCATTGGGAAGCTGACGGTTGTTTCCGGTCCCAGCGGCAGCGGCAAGTCGAGCCTCGCTTTCGACACCCTTTACGCCGAGGGCCAGCGGCGCTATGTGGAGACCTTCAGTCCCTACACGAGGCAGTTCCTGGAGCGGATGGACAAGCCGCAGGTTGACGAGATTCGCGGCATTCCGCCTGCCATTGCCATCGAGCAGTCCAATCCCGTCAAAACCACGCGTTCGACGGTCGGGACGATGACGGAGATCAACGACTACCTGAAGCTCCTTTTCCCGCGCATCGCCGGGGCGTTCTGCCCTTCGTGTGGGCGTTCGATCCGGCCCGAGACCCCGGCTTCCATCGTTGCCCTGGGGTTTGCAGAGGCGGGGGGCAAGACGGTGTTGGTGACGTTTGGCGTGCCCGCGCCCGCCGGGACGAAGGCGTCTGATTTCTTTGCGTTTTTGCAGAGCCAAGGCTACCTGCGCGTCTGGATTGACGGCGCGATTCTTCGCACGGATGAACCCGATGCCGCGCCCAAGCGTCTGCCTGCCGTGGTCCGGGTGATTCAGGATCGGATTGCCGTGACGGAGGAGAACCGCGCGCGCCTTTTCGAGGCGGTGGAAACGGCGTTGCGCTTTGGCAAGGGGCAGATCGCGTTCATCGAAGGCGAGCGTGTGCTGCCTCATTCCTCCGGCTGGCATTGCGCGCATTGCGATTTGGAGATCACGCCGCCAAGCCCTGGTTTGTTCAGCTTCAACAGCCCGCTAGGGGCGTGCCCGAAATGTCGGGGCTTTGGGCGTGTGATAGGTATTGACATGGAGCGGGCGATTCCCGACCGGAGCCTCAGCATCAAGGACGGCGCGGTGAAACCGTTCCAGACGGAGAGCGGCCAGGAATGCCAGCGCGATTTGCTGAAGGGTTGCGCGCGGCAGGAGGTGGATATCCGCCGTCCCTACGCGGAACTGCCGAAAGCGGATCAGGATTTCATTCTGTATGGTGAAGACCCGACGGCGAGCACCATGGACCTGTGGCGCGAGGGCCGCTGGTACGGCGTGCGCGGGATGTTCGATTGGCTGGAGTCGAAGGCTTACAAAATGCACGTCCGCGTGTTGCTGAGCCGCTACCGGAGCTACACAACCTGCCCGGATTGCCGGGGTGGACGTTTCCAGCCCGAGGCATTGCATTACCGCGTGGCGGGTAAAACGCTGCCGGAACTGGCGGCGCTGCCGGTGGATGTATTAAGGGGTATTTTCGAGCCGCGCGCGGAAAACGACGATGCCACCGCCACGATGCTCCGGGGCGAGGTCGCTTCGCGGCTGCGCTATTTGGCGGAAGTGGGCCTTGGCTACCTGAGCCTCGACCGCCCGACGCGGACTTTGAGCGGCGGCGAGGTGGAGCGGGTTACTTTGACGACGTGCCTTGGCGCGTCACTCGTCAACACCCTCTTCGTCATGGACGAGCCGACCGTGGGGCTGCACCCGCGCGACGTGGGCCGCTTGCTCAACATTATGTACGATTTGCGCGACCGGGGTAATACGCTCGTCGTCGTGGAGCACGAGGAAGCGGTATTGCGCGCGGCGGATCACATTGTGGAGATCGGGCCGGGCCGGGGGGAAGCGGGCGGGGAACTCGTATACAGCGGCCCGCTGGCGAAGATGCGCAAGACGCTCACCGTCGATTACCTCACGGGCGCAAAGTCGATCCCGATCCCCGCGCAACGCCGCACGCCCAAGGGTTGGTTGCGCGTGGAAGGGGCTTCGCAGAACAATCTGCAAGGCATCGACGCCGATTTTCCGCTCGGCGTGTTCGCCTGCGTGACGGGCGTTTCCGGTTCCGGCAAAAGCACGCTCGTTCACGAAGTGCTCTACCGCAATCTGCTCAAGCTGCGCGGCGGACTGGCCGGGGAAGAGGAAGAAGCGGGCGCGTGCCGCCGGATCGTTGGAGCGGAGGCCGTGGGCAATGTCGTGATGGTGGATCAGTCATCGCTTTCGCGCACGCCGCGTTCGAGTCCCATTGTTTATCTGGGCCACTTCGATGCCATCCGCGAGAAGTTCGCCATGCTGCCGGAGGCGATGGCAGCCGGGCTCACGGCCAGCGCGTTTTCCTTCAACTCCGGCACGGGCCGCTGCGACCGCTGCTCCGGCATGGGGTTCGAGAAGATCGAGATGCAGTTTTTGAGCGATCTCTTTGTGCGCTGCCCGGAGTGCGACGGCAAACGCTACCAGCCGCATGTGCTCCGGGTGAGGATGCGCGGTAAGTCGATTGCCGATGTGCTGGAGATGACCGTCAATGAGGCGCTCGCGTTTTTTGGATCACATTCCGGTGACGTCTCGCACTCGACGCACTCCATGCTTGCCACGTTGCGGCTGTTGGTAGAGGTCGGGCTTGGTTATCTGCGGCTCGGCCAGCCGCTGAATATCTTGAGCGGCGGCGAATCGCAGCGGCTTAAACTGGTGAGCCATCTGGCGCAGGGGACGAATGAATCAGGAAGCCAGGAAGCCAGGAAGGGAAAAGAGGCCGAGGTTCAACAGGGCGCGCTGCTCATCCTCGACGAACCGACCACAGGCCTGCACTTCGACGATGTGGCGATGCTCCTGCGCGTGTTCGACCGCTTGGTGGAGCAGGGGAATACGCTCCTCGTCATCGAGCACAATCTCGAAGTCATCAAGAGCGCCGATTATCTCATCGATCTCGGGCCGGAAGCCGGAACGGGCGGCGGTCTCGTCGTCGCTGCTGGCACGCCAGAGGCTGTGGTGGCAGCGAGTGCATCGCATACAGGCCGCGCCTTGAAAGCGATGCTGGAGAAGAAAACATCCAGAACGCTCGGCAATGTGAAAGAGCGCCGAATCTCGCGACTCTCAACCTCTTCCTCTCTCAATGCCATCGGCGTCCACGGCGCGCGCGAGCATAACCTCAAAAATATCACGCTCGAAATTCCGCGCGATCAGTTGGTCGTCGTCACGGGTCTCAGCGGTTCGGGCAAGAGCACACTGGCGTTCGACATCCTTTTCGCCGAAGGACAGCGCCGGTTTCTCGACAGCATGTCCGTGTATGCGCGGCAGTTCGTGGAGCAACTGGAGCGGCCGGATGTTGATCTCGTCAGCGGGCTGCCTCCGGCGGTCGCCATTGAACAGCGGGTGACGCGCGGCGGCGGCAAATCGACGGTCGCCACCGTCACCGAGGTCTATCATTTTCTGCGGCTTCTGTTCGCCAAGCTCGGCACGCAATATTGCCCGGACTGCCAGTTGCCGGTGGAGAAACAGAGCTTCGCCGCGATCCTTAAAAAAGCGGAAGCGGCGGTGCGCAAACGGGGAGGCGTCCGCGTGCTGGCCCCGCTCGTCAAGGCGCGCAAAGGCTTCCACAGCGAGGTCGCGCGCTGGGCGCAGCGCGAGGGCTTCGAGGAACTTTACGTGGATGGACGGCTCATGCAGGTGGCGGATTTCAAGCGCTTGGAGCGCTTCCGTGAACACTCGATTGACGTGGTGGTCGGCGAGCGGCGTTCGCCGGGTCGGCTCGAACAAATTCTTCGCCGCGCGCTGGAGATCGGCAAGGGAACCGCGCGGCTGCGCGACGCTCACGGGAAAATGACCGTCTTGAGCACGGAAATGAGCTGTCCCGGCTGCGGCCAGTCCTTTGAGGAACTTGATCCGCGTCTCTTCTCCTTCAACTCGCCGCACGGCTGGTGCGATCTCTGCCACGGTTTCGGCGAAATCTGGGAAGGCCCGGCGGCGGAGGCTGATTCGCCGTTGGAGGCCGAGATGGACGAGGAACGCCGCCACGAATGGCTCGACGAAGGCGAGGCGCAACCGTGCCCAGAATGCCATGGGACGCGGCTCAACGAGATCGCCCGCAACGTCCGCCTGCAAGGCCGCACGCTTGGCGCGCTGACGCAGCTTCCGGTGAAGGAATCGCTTGCGGCATTGGGCAAGCTCAAGTTCAACGCGAAGCAGAAAGTAATATCCGCCGATATTCTCCCGGAGATCCGGCAGCGGCTCGAATTCATGGGTCGCGTGGGGCTCGATTACCTGGGTCTGAACCGCTCCGCCAAGACGTTGAGCGGCGGAGAATCGCAGCGCATCCGGCTCGCCGCCCAGCTCGGCTCCAACCTACGCGGCGTCCTCTATGTCCTCGATGAACCGACCATCGGACTGCATCCGCGCGACAACGAACAGTTGCTCTGCACGCTGGAAGCCTTGCGTGCCAAGGGGAACTCGCTCGTCGTCGTCGAACACGACGTGGAGACCATGCGCCGCGCGGACACCATCGTCGATCTCGGGCCCGGCGCGGGGATGCACGGCGGGGAGGTCGTCGCCATCGGCAATCTCCAGGCGTTGATGCGCCACCCGACTTCTGAAACCGGTCGCTGCTTGCGCGAACCGATGCGGCACCCGATCAAAGGTGCGCGCCGTGCGTTGAATGATGTGCCCGGCTGGATCGAAGTGCGCGGTGCGCGCGCGAATAATTTGCGGGACATCGAAGTGCGCATTCCCGTGGGACGGCTCACGGTGCTCACCGGTATTTCCGGCTCGGGAAAAAGCTCCCTCATGCGCGGCGTGCTGCGGCCCGCGTTGGAAGTCTGCAAGAAGAAGGGATCAGGAAGCCAGGAAGCCAGGAAAGGGGACGGGAAGAAACGGGCTTTCGATTCCATCCATGGCGCGGAGTTTGTGGAGACGGTTTATGAGGTGGATCAGTCACCCATTGGCAAGACCTCGCGTTCCACCCCGGCGACTTACATCAAGGTCTTCGACGAAGTGCGCAAGCAATTCTCCACGCTGCCGCTGGCCCGGATGCGCGGCTACACGGCGTCGCGGTTCTCCTTCAACACGGCGGGCGGACGCTGCGAGACGTGCGCGGGGCAGGGGGTTATCAAGATCGAGATGAACTTCCTCCCGGCGAGCTACATCCCTTGCGGCGACTGCCACGGCAAACGCTACAACGCCGCCACGCTCGAAGTGCTTTACAACGAGCGGAGCATCGGCGACGTGATGGAGATGACGCTGGAGCAGGCGGCGGAGTTCTTCGGCGCGAACCCGAAAATCGCCCGCCCGTTGCGGCTTCTGTGCGATACTGGCCTGGGCTATTTGAAACTCGGCCAGCCCAGCCCCACGCTGAGCGGCGGCGAGGCCCAGCGGCTCAAGCTGGTGAGCGAGCTGATCCGGGGTGTCACCCGCGCCAGCAACGACCGCATCCGGCGTCAGCGCACGCCCAAATCGACCGTCTATCTGCTGGAGGAACCGACCATTGGCCTGCACATGGCCGACGTAGAACGGCTGCTCGACGTGCTGCATCGGCTGGTGGACGATGGCCAGACCGTCATTGTCATTGAGCACAACATCGACCTCGTCGCCGAAGCCGACTACGTCGTGGACATCGGTCCCGAAGCCGGGCCGGAAGGCGGGCAGGTCGTTGCCTGCGGCACGCCGGAGGAAGTCGCCAAGAGCAAGATCAGCCGCACCGCACCGTTTTTGCGGGCGGCGCTGGGCGTTGGGGTAGCGACTAGCTAAAGCAACTGGACTTGTTGCCCTCCGGTCGCCTCGGTCTTTGCCTTCTTGAAGTTCAAATCGGGCTCGTAGTCGGGATGCTCGGCGCGGGCTTGGCCGGAAAGCAACTCGTCAATGGTGAGCAGTTGCACGCGGGCATATTTTTTCCCATTCGGGCTTTCGTAGAATCCGGCGCTTGCGGCGTCCGCGCTCATGCCCTTGGTTGGCTGTTCCAGGGAAATGAAAAGCGCAATCTCCGCGCCTTCGCGCTCGCGGACATGGTTCAAGGCGCGCACGTCGTCGGCCTTCAATCCGCCACCCTTGACGCTCACCACGATTTTCCGCGCGTCCTTTTTGTCGAGATCGCGGAAGAACTTGATGCCGTCTATCCCCCCGTCCGCCCCCTTCTTTTTGCCTTGGAAAGGCTGGGCTTCCACGAGGGAGACCGCCCACCATTGGAACTGGTATTTGTCGCGCTGCGCGAGATTGCGCGCTCCATCAAGATCCTTGGGCGTGCCGTGAATATCGAACTCCAACCCGGTCTTGAAGGCGTCCTTGAGCCGCTTCTCGATGAGCGAAATGGCAAGGTGCGTGATGTCAATGCCGATCCATTGGCGCTTGAGCTTCTGCGCAGCGTGAACGGCGGTGCCGCAGCCGCAGAACGGATCGAGCACCACATCACCTTTGTTGCTGCTGGCGGAAATGATGCGTTCCAACAAGGCGAGCAGTTTTTGCGTCGGGTAGCCGAGGCGTTCTTGGGCTTGGGAGTTGATTGGTGGGATGTCGTCCCAAAGCGTTTGCACTTTGTGCCCCTTAGTCTCGTCCAAGTAACGTTTGAGACGAAGTCGGCCTTTCGGGTCTTTTGGAAAATATAGACGGCCTTCGTGATCATACTGCTCCATCACTTCATGGCATACAGCCCAGCCATTTGGATGCGGTTGATATGTTATGCCGTTGCTGGCCGTGTATGGATAACGCAGGTTTGGTCGCACGCCAAGATTACGAAGGTCACTTGTTGTGTAGTTTCGTCCATTTTTGTCAACGGAAGCGAACTTCGATGCAATGTGTTTCTCCGAATACTCAGTATAGAGCTGATTCCATGTGAAATCGTCACCTTTCGCATAGAAGAAAATTGTATCGGTGTTATCTCCGAAAGCGCGATCGACATTCCCGTGACTTGAAGTTCGTTTCCAGATGATCTCGCTTTTGAAATTCATTTTCCCGAAAACACCGTCGAGAACAACGCGTAAATAATGAGAGGCGGTGGGGTCGCAGTGGAGGTAGAGCGAGCCGGTGGGTTTAAGGACGCGGTGGAGTTCCAACAGGCGGTTGGCCATCATGGTGAGGTAGGCCATCATGTCGTTCTCGCCCAGGAACGTGCGCAGCGCCTTCATTATCTCGGCCACGTCGGTGTTGGGCTGGTGGAGGAGTTCGTCGAACTCGCGCTCGGCCTGCTCGTTCCAGTGCCAGGTATCCTCGAAAGCCTCGATCTGCGCCTCGCTGGAGTGCCCCTTGGGGGACTTGAAGAGGAGATTGTAGTCGCGCTTGGAGTTGAACGGCGGATCAAGGTAGATGAGGTCAACGGATTCGGGCGCGAGGTGGTCGCGCAGGACGTGGAGGTTGTCGCCGAAGTAGAGATGGTTCATGCGGAACGGCAGAAGTGCTACCGTAGATTGACGCCAAACGCGAATGAAATTCGAAGAGGAAAAGGGAGGGATGTCTGTGTGGGAATGGCGTGAACGGCGGGGTGCAGATTCGGTATTAGGAGGCATTTGCCGGAAAACAGAGGCCGAAAATTCCCGGCAGACCCACGCAATCGCAAAACAAGCGCGCGATTTTTCGCATAAGCTGCTTTATTTTATTCAAAAATAAATAGGACTTTTGTCTCTGATTGTGAGAGGCTTGTAACTGATCAACATGTTTTATCCCAAAATTATACAGGGTGGCATGGGCGTTGGTGTATCCAATTGGGTACTCGCCCGGGCCGTTTCCATCGCGGGGCAACTCGGCGTCGTTTCCGGCACCGCGCTGGATGTCGTGCTGGCCAGACGGCTGCAATCGGGCGATCCCGAAGGCCACGTGCGCCGCGCGTTTGATCATTTTCCGTTCCCGGAAATCGCCCGGCGCGTTTGGGAACAATACTTTGTGGAAGGTGGCGTTGCTCCCGGCCAGCCTTACAAGTCGGTCCCGGTTTTTACCGCCACCCCGCATCAGAGCGTTCTTGAACTCAACACGCTTGCCAATTTCGTCGAGGTTTTTCTCGCCAAAGCCGGACATGCCGGAGAGGTGGGGATCAATTTCCTGGAGAAAATCCAGTTACCCACGCTCTCGTGCATCTTCGGCGCGATGCTTGCCGGGGTTGATTTCATTCTGATGGGTGCGGGCATTCCGCGCGCCATTCCCGGCATCTTGGATCACTTTTCCAAGGGCGAAGCGGTCAAATTGAAGCTCGACGTCGAAGGGGCGACCCCGGAGCAGGAATACGCCAGCACCTTTGATCCCGCAGCCTTTTGCGGCGGCGTTGCGCCCAAGCTCAAGCGCCCCAATTTCCTTGCTATCATTTCCTCGGCCACGCTGGCGCTGACGCTCGCCCGTAAATCGAGTGGCAAGGTGGACGGCTTCATCGTCGAAGGAGAAACTGCAGGGGGGCACAATGCCCCGCCTCGTGGCGTCATGCAGTTGAGTGAAAAAGGAGAGCCTGTTTACGGCGAACGGGATGTGCCCGATCTCAAAAAGATTGCGGATATCGGACTGCCGTTTTGGCTGGCCGGTTCCTTCGGCGCTCCCGGCAGACTGTGCGCAGCGCTCGCATTGGGCGCGGTGGGCATCCAAGTGGGAACGGCCTTCGCGTTTTGTGAGGAATCCGGTATCGCCCACGAGCTTAAGGAGCAGGTAATCGAAGGCTATTATGCCAAGACTTTGCAGGTTTATACTGATCCGCTGGCTTCGCCGACCGGTTTCCCGTTCAAAGTGCTGCAAATGGAAGTCAGCGTCGCTAATCCGGTCGTGTATGGGGCTCGCAATCGGGTTTGCGATCTCGCCTACCTGCGCCACCCCTACCGCAAGGAAGACGGCACGCTTGGCTACCGCTGCCCGGCGGAACCAGCGGCCAATTACCTGCGCAAAGGCGGGCAAGAAGCTGATTTGGCGGGTAGGAAATGTGTCTGCAACGGTCTCTTTGCGACCATCGGGCTTGGCCAGATGCGCGCGGGTGGTGTGATTGAGCCACCCTTGCTGACTGCCGGGGACGATGTGGTCAATGTTGGCCGCTTTTTGAAACCCGGCCACCAGACCTACACCGCACAGGACGTCATCGACGCTCTGCTGGCTTAATAGCTCGGCAAAATCCGCGTCATTTTGGCGCAGTTTTTTGGTGTTCGGAGTTGCAGCAGATTCTTAGCTCGGCTATTGATCGGATTTACGCCGATGCATCCCACTCTCTTAATTGTTGATGACGAAAAGCATACCCGCGAAGGGTTGCGCAGTTCGTTGGAGGAGAATTTTGACGTGTATGTGGCGGCGGACATCCAGGGAGCTCTCAACATTCTCGAAGCCGATCCGGTGGATGTGATGGTGACGGATTTGCGCTTGGGCGGGGAAGATGGGATGAAGCTTATCGACCGCGCCCTGAGCCTGTCGCATCCCCCGGTTTGCATCATGATGACCGCATACGGGTCCGTGGATACGGCGGTGGAGGCGATGAAACACGGGGCCTACGATTTCATCACCAAGCCTCTCAACATCGACCGGCTGGAAATCCTCATCAACCGCGCCCTGCGCAGCCGGGAAGCGGAACAGGAAAACAAGGAACTGCGGCAGCAGGTGGACCAGCGTTTTGGGCTGGAGAGCCTCATCGGCAATTCCGCAGCCATGCATGAGGTCTTTGATGTGATTCGTCAGGTGGCTCCCTCGCGCGCCACAGTGCTCATTCAGGGGGAAAGCGGCACAGGCAAGGAGTTGGTGGCCCACGCGATCCACAACCTGAGCGGGCGGCCCAAGCAGAAATTCGTGGCGGTCCATTGCGCCGCGCTCTCGCCTCAATTGCTGGAAAGCGAACTTTTTGGGCACGAGCGTGGCGCATTTACCGGAGCCGTGGAGCGGCGGATCGGGCGCTTTGAGCAGGCCAGCGGAGGCACGCTTTTTCTGGACGAGATCGGTGAGATTGACGCGAACCTCCAGGTTAAAGTCCTTCGGGTGCTGGGCGAAGACCGGTCTTTCGAGCGGGTGGGGGGGAACCTGCCCATCAAAGTTGATGTCCGCCTGGTGGCGGCCACAAACAAGAATTTGGAAAAATTGGTTGCCGAAGGAAAGTTCCGAGACGATCTATTTTACCGCCTCAATGTGGTCCAGATCACCCTCCCCCCTCTCCGTGAACGGAAAGAAGACATCCCTTTGCTTGTGACCGCATTTCTCAAACAGTTCAGCAAGGAGAATGCAAAACCTTTGCGAGACATGACTTCCGAGGCGACCGAGGCGATCCTCGCCTACGACTGGCCGGGCAACGTCCGGGAACTCCGCACGGCAATCGAACATGGCGTCGTGATGGCTACGGGAGCGAAAATCGGGCTTCGGGATTTTCCGATGGCGTTGCGTCAGGTTGGCGCGAAACCGCAAGGGAAAGGGATTGCCGCCTCTGCTGGGAACTATTTAAATTTGCACGAGACCGAACATCGCCTCATGATGCGCGCCCTCGAAGAAAGTAAGGGGAACCGGACTGAAGCCGCCAAACGGCTCGGCATCAGTCGGCGCACCCTCCATCGCCGCCTGCAAGAAATAAAAAATACTCCATTATAAATGGTTACAGATCAACAAGTTCAAGAGTTTGTTCACCGCATCGAAGAAGGCGGATGGGTCAAGTGGGTCCGTTTGTTAGCTCTCATTGCAGTGATGGTGGGCATGTTTGCTGCCTTCATTCTCGATCCTTGGTACTGGGGACTCTACAAGGGGCTCAACCACCCCAAGGCGATGGAACAGGCGGTCATTGCGCGGGAATTGGCGCGTGGAAATGGGTTTTCCACGAAAATGATTCGGCCTCTGGCCTATACCCAACTGAAGGCTAAATCGGGCTTCCTGCCGAATCCGATACCAGATACCTACCAAGCTCCGCTATGGCCCTTGGTCCTCGCTCCGGGGTTGAAGGTCATCAAAAGCTTCCCGGATTCCTTGTGGCCGTATCACGCTGCTCTGAAAGATCGCTGGCAGATGAGTACCCGTGATTACGTTTACGTGTGCGACCGGATGGTTTCCGCCACGGCCATGATTTTCTTCTATCTGTCCCTGTTGGTGAGCTACTTAACTGTGCGTCGAATTTTCGATGGTTTCCTCGGACTTTGGACCGTGGCGCTTATGTTGGGGTGCGCTCTTTTCTGGCAATATTCCATGAGCGGCCTGCCGCAGATGCTGATGCTTTTCCTGTTCAGTTGCGCGCTTTACGCGCTGGTGCGGGCCATGGAAGCCCAGAATGAAGGCAAGCGGTCGTTTTTTTGGCTTGCGGGCGTCGCATTCCTCTTCGGCCTGCTGATGCTGACCCATGGCATCGCCATCTGGGCTTTTGCAGGAATGTGGTTGTTTTGCGTCATTTATTTTAAACCTCACTTGCGCACGGCGCTCATGATGGGGGCGATCGCCCTGCTCGTTTGCAGCCCGTGGATTCTCCGCAATTATCATGTGAGCAGCTCTCCCTTTGGAGTAAGTCAATATGCTGTGCTGACCCAAGTCAAGGGGAGCGAGATGGGGATCATGCGATCGCTGGATATTGATCTTAGCGGGCTTTCTCCCACCGTCTTTCGAACCAAGATGCAGTCTCAGATTGCCGCGCAAATGGGGGGGCTTTTTGCCTCTTTTGGACGCCTCATGGTGGCCCCTGTTTTTTTTCTCGCACTCATGCATCTCTTCAAGGCCTCGCTTCCGCGGTCGCTCCGCTGGGCGCTGTTGTTGATGTGGTTCTTTTCGCAGATCGGGATGGCATTCATGGGTCCGGATGAAGATGGGCTTCCGCTTGCCGCCAACGATTTGAACGTGTTGTTCATTCCGCTGTTTACCGCGTATGGCATGGCGTTCATTTTGGTTTTGTGGAGTCGCTTGGAAATTACTGTGACGCTGGTGAGATACGCCTTTTTCATGCTCATCTTCGGCGTTTGTTTCATCCCACTCCTCAACCAGCTCACGATCGTCAATCGCAGCCCGGTGCAATGGCCACCGTATGTCCCACCGTATATTTCCATCATGAGGGATTGGACAAGCAACGAGGAAATCATCGCCTCCGATATGCCTTGGGCGGTGGCTTGGTATGCTGACCGCAAGAGCCTCTGGCTGCCCATGACCATCCAGAATTTCATTGATTTCAGCGATTATGAACGCGTTGGAGGCAAGATTGCCGGAATCTATCTCACCCCGCTCAGTGGTAACAAAGCTCTCATTGGCGACATTGTGAAGGGCGACTACAAGGAATGGGCACCATTCATTCTGCGTAACGTTAACATCAAAGACTTCCCGCTGAAAGCCGTCACCGCGATGCCGCTCGACAACCAGTGCATTTTCTACAGTGATCGTGATCGCTGGACGGATCGCGTGGACTAAACCCTTACCGACATGGCTGAAAAATCCCAAAAAGAAACGACGTTTGAAAAGGCGGTGGAGCGCTTGGAAGCCATCGTCGAGGCGATGGAGCGCGATCAACTCCCGCTCGAGGAAATGCTGGAGTACTACGAAGAGGGAACGCGCCTAGTGAAGCTTTGCTCGGAGAAGCTCACGGCGGCGGAAAAGCGGATCGAAATTGTAACCCGCAATGCTGCGGGCAAACCGCAAATCGCCGAGTTTGATCCTGCCAACCCTCCGGCGCTCCCCACCACACCCACGGTTCCGCGTTCTGAAAAAGGGACATCCAAACCGTCTCTTTCGGACGATGTCAGCCTTTTCTAATCATGGGGTATCTTGAAACGATTCACAGCCCGGCTGACCTGAAGGCCCTCCCCGAGAGTGCCTTGCCGGAGCTTGCGAGGGAAATCCGGGAGACCTTGATTGGCACGCTTTCCGAGGAAAACCCGCGCTCGGTGGGCGGCCATCTGGGGCCGAACCTTGGCGTGGTCGAGCTGACCCTCGCCCTGCATCGCGTCTTCACCACCCCTACGGACAAAATCCTCTTCGACGTAAGCCACCAGACTTACGTCCACAAGATGCTCACCGGCAGACGGGAGCGGCTCAATACCATCCGGCAATACCAGGGGCTCAACGGCTTCCTGCTTCGATCGGAAAGCGAGCACGACTGTTATGGCGCGGGCCATGCCGGCACGGCTCTCTCTGCTGCGCTCGGAATGGCTGTGGGACGCGACCGACGCGGGTCTGACGAATCGGTCGTCTGCGTGGCGGGCGACGGCGCGTTCACCTGCGGCGTCAGCTTCGAGGCGCTCAACAACGTTGCCGAATCCACCAAGCGGCTCATCGTCGTCCTCAACGACAACGAATGGAGCATCGCCAAAAACGTCGGCGCCATCGCCAACTATTTCAACAAAATCGCCACGCATCCCACCTACTTCCGGCTGCACGAGACCACGGCGAAAATTGTCGAGCGCCTGGGTGGGCAGACCGCGCGCAATCTCGGAAAAAAGGTGGAGGAGGGGTTGAAAAACCTCGTCCTGCCCAGTGTGATTTTCGACGAACTCGGCCTGCGCTATTACGGTCCCATCGACGGGCATGACATTCCGCTGCTTCTGCGCACCTTCGAGTTCCTCAAGACCCAGAATGCGCCCGTCTTGCTGCACGTCCTCACCAAAAAAGGGAACGGTTATCCTCCGGCCATGAAGCACCCGGACAAGTTTCACGGCCTCGGGCGCTTCAAGCACGACACCGGCGAAACCGTCCCCTCCACCACACCCACGTATTCCGAGATTTTCGGCAAAACCCTGGCTAAATTCGCCGAAACCAATGCATCCCTCTGCGCCATTACCCCGGCCATGCCCACGGGCAGCGGACTGACGTATTTCGCCGAAAAACATCCGGATAAATACTACGATGTGGGGATCGCCGAGGAACATGCTGCCATCTTCGCATGCGGCCTGGCCATCCAGGGCTTCCGCCCCTTCGTAGCCATTTACTCCACGTTCATGCAGCGCGCCTACGACATGATCGTCCACGACATCGCGTTGCAGAACCTCAACGTCGCGCTCTGCATGGACCGCGCCGGATTGAGTGGCGACGACGGCCCGACCCACCACGGGCTCTTCGACATCAGCTTTTTGCGCTCCGTGCCCGGGCTCGTCCACATGCAGCCCAAGGACGAGGACGAATTCGTGGACATGCTCTGGACCATGCTCCACCACAACGGCCCCACCGCCATCCGCTACCCGCGCGGTGCGGGCACTGGAGCGATCCCCAAGGTTGCGCCTCAATTGCTCGAAATCGGCAAGGCGGAGATTATTAAAGAGGGGACGCAAGCCGCGCTCTTCGGGCTGGGCAACATGCTGGAACTGGCCCAAGAAGCCGCCTGCCGTCTCGAAGCCATGGGCATTTTCACCGCCGTCATCAACCCGCGTTGGATCAAGCCGCTCGACACAGCGACGATTGACGCCTTCGCCCGCAAAACCGCCGTGCTTTGCACCATTGAGGACCATGTGCTGGCCAACGGCTTTGGCAGCGCCGTATTGGAACACCTCAGCGAAGCCGGGATTCCCACGCCCGTCGTGCGGATCGGCTGGCCGGACGCATTTATCGAGCACGGCAGCGTGAGCGTCCTGCGGAAAAAACACAGCCTGACCGTGGAGGCGATTGTGGAGAAAGTCGCGCGGGTGGTGAAGGGAGCGTAGGGCTCCTACCGCAGCGCCTCGATGGCTTCGCGAATTTCCTCCAGCGTGACCTCTTTGGAGACGAACGCCTCGCCGAGCCGGGGGCAGAGGACGAAGCGAACCTGGCCTTGCGCGAATTTCTTGTCCTTGAGCAGCGCGGTCATGAGGGCTTCGGTGGAAATGTCGGCGGGGAGGCGCAGGGGGAGCTGGAACTGGGTGAGGGCGTCGAGGAGGCGTTGGTTTTCCTCTGGAGCGAGACCCGCTTTGCGCACGGAAATCCGGCCTGCGGCGACGAGCCCCAGGCTGATGGCTTCGCCGTGCAGGAAGCGGCCATACCCGGCAGCGTTCTCGATGCCGTGCCCGACAGTGTGCCCGAAGTTGAGTAGCGCGCGCAGGTCCTTGGTTTCGTGTTCGTCCTCGGCGACGATGGCGGCTTTGATCTCGACGTTGCGCCGGATGACCTGTGCCAGCGTGTCCGGCTCGAATTGCAGGTTGGGGACGGCGATGGCTTCCAGCAGCGAGCGGTCGCGGATGGCGGCGTGCTTGATGATTTCGGCGACGCCCTCGTTGAACTCGCGCGGTGGGAGGCTCTGGAGCGTGAGTACGTCGGCGAGCACGAGCCGGGGCTGGTGGAACGCGCCGATGAGGTTTTTGCCATGCGCGGCGTTGACGCCCGTCTTGCCGCCCACGGCGCTGTCCACTTGGGCGATGACGGTGGTGGGGATTTGCACGAACGGGATGCCCCGGTAGTAAATGGCGGAGACGAATCCGGCGAGATCGCCGACCACGCCGCCACCCAGCGCGACGATCCACGCCTTGCGGTCGAGCCCGGCGGCGATCATCTCGTCGCAGACCCGTTCCGCCACGCTCATGGCCTTGGAGGCTTCCCCTGCGGGCACGGTGATGAGGGTGGGGGAGTAGCCCGCCGCTTTCAGGCTGGCGAGGACGGGTTCACTGTAAAGCGGGGCGACATTGCTGTCCGTGACCACGGCGCAGCGCTTGCCGAGTTCCTCGCCCAGTTCACCTGCCAGTCGGCCCGTTTGCGAAAGAATGCCTGCGCCGATGAGGACGAGGTAGGCACGTTGGCCGAGCGGGACGGGAACGGAATGGATTTCGGAACTCATGGCAGGATGGGAAGAACCCTACCGAAACATATTGGGAGGAAAATCACACGCGGAAAACGATCAAGACGGCTGCCTTGAGTCACTTTTATCCCGCCCATTGATGTTCCAATAGCCTTGCCGTGGGGGCGGCTCGGCGTTAAACAAAGAGGGATATGGCGCTTACGCTATTGAAAATTTCTTGTCCCGACCGGGTTGGCCTGCTGGCGCGACTGACCAGTTTTATTGCCTACCACGGCGGCAATTTGCTGGAGGTCAACCAATTCACCGACCCGCTGGGTAAGTGGTTCTTCGCCCGGATGGCTATCGATACCAAGAGCCTCGCGCTTGACACCAGTGCCTTGGGTAAGGCCTTCGCGCCACTGGCAGCGGACCTGAAAGGCGAATGGACGCTCCGCCAGTCAAACCGCAAGATGCGTGCGGTCATCATGGTTTCCAAAATGGACCACTGTCTGGCCGACTTGCTTTGGCGCTGGCGTTCGGGCGAGCTGCCCGTGGAAATCCCTCTCGTCATTTCCAATCACGAAAGCTTGAAGCCGGTCGTGGAGCGCGAAGGGGTTCCCTTTGAGTTCGTGCCCGTGACGCCCGAGACGAAAGAAGCCGCGTTTGCCAAAATGGACGCTCTCTTTCGCCAGGCCGAGGCCGATGTGGTGGTGCTCGCCCGCTACATGCAGATTATTCCGCCGGAAGTCTGCAGGGAATGGCACGGGCGGATCATCAACATTCATCACTCCTTCCTGCCGTCGTTTGCCGGGGCGAATCCCTACCGCCGGGCTTATGAGCGCGGGGTCAAACTGATCGGAGCCACCTGTCACTACGCCACGGCGGATCTCGACCAAGGGCCGATCATCGACCAGGAGGTTGTCCGCGTGGAGCATTTCCACACGCCCGAGGATTTGCTGCGGCTGGGGCGCGACTGCGAGCGCATGGCCATGGCTCGGGGCGTCCGCTACCACGTCGAGGACCGCGTGCTCATCCACGGCACCCGCTCCATCGTGTTCCGGGATTAGAGATTAGAGCATCTCGGGAACTTTTTCCGGGATGACTGAAGCAGCCGCTTCCTGGCGGGCTGAGTGTTTGGGATGAAGATGCGTTAGCAACTCGATGTTCCCGTCGAAATCCTCCACCAGCGCTGAGCAACTTTCCACCCAGTCGCCGCTGTTGTAGTAGTCCACGCCGTCAATTTTTCGGATGACCGGCGAGTGAATATGCCCGCAGATGACGCCGGAAACGCCGTCCGCTTCCGCAAAGCGGACGACAGCTTTCTCAAATTCGCCGATGAACGAAACCGCGTTTTTGACATTCCGCTTTACGGCGGCGCTTAGCGACCAGTAGCCGAGCCCGAGGTGCCGCCGCAGCCAGTTAACCGGGCCGTTGAGCCTGAGAAGAAGCTGGTAGCCCATGTCGCCAACGAATGCCAGCCACTTGATATTCTGCACCACGGTGTCGAGTTCATGGCCGTGGATCACCAGCAAGCGCCGTCCATCTGCCGTCCGATGAATGGCGCGCGGTTCGATCTCCACCGCGCCATAATTGCCAGCGAAGCCAGAAACAAACTCGTCGTGGTTGCCGGGGATGTAGATGATCCGCGCCCCTTTACGTCCGGCTCTCAACAGTTTCTGAATGACGTCGTTGTGCGTCTGCGGCCAGTAGATGCCCCGGCGCAGTTGCCAGATGTCGATAAGATCGCCGATGACGTAGAGCGTCTCAAACTCGTGTTCGCGCAGGAACTCTAGGAGCGCTTCGGCTGCGCATCCTTTCGTGCCGAGGTGAACATCGGAAATCCAGCCGGTGCGGTAATGTTTCATAGTCGGTGCCATGAAACGTGTCTGGAAAATATGGCGGCAGGGTGACGGAAACGTGACGATCTGGTGACAAAATTTGCACAATCGTTACCCACCCGACATGAAATTGTCATGAAAATGGGTCAGCCTCATTTGACATGGCACCGCAACCGCTCGAACTTTCCTCAATGACAACTTTGGTGAAAACGCCTCCCCGCAAAACTCGAAAACAGACGATTGAGCAAATCCTGCGTAAAGCCTATACCCGACTTTGCCGCGACAAGGTTACGCGCCACGCACTCCGTCAGCATCTTAAAAACTGATCCAACGGGTCGAATCAAAAGGAGAGGCAAGTTGGTAAGAGTTTGCGCTTTCTCTTTGCCGGTTTTCATGAGTTCCTTAGGTTTGCGATGAATCAAAGTTTGCTGCGCACAGTGAAGCTGTTGGGTGCGATGATCCTCGGGTTGGCTGTTCCGGCGGCCCATGCGTTCCATTATCTCATTCCCTATGCCATCGTGGGGATGCTTTGGATGGCGTTTCTGGAAATCCGACCCATCGGCTTCCGGCGCGAGCATCTCTTCGTGTTGGCGGCGAACTGGGCCATCGGTCTGCTCGCATGGGGCGTGTTGATGCCCTTCAATCGCCAGCTCGCTTTCGCAGCGCTACTCATTGGCCTGACGCCTACTGCAACCGCCTCGCCGGTCGTGACCGGGATGCTGGGAGGGCGCGTAGAATTCGTGGCTGGATCGGTCCTGCTTACCAACGTCGCCGCCGGGTTGCTCTTCCCTGTGGTACTGCCGTTCCTTTTGGGTTCGCATCTTTCGATATCCACCGTCCCATTTTTGAAACAGACCGTGTGCATTATTTTGGGTCCGCTGGCGGTGGCGCAGGCGCTACGGGTTACTGCACCGGCGTTCACACAGCGCCTCCTCCGCTACCGGAAATGCTCTTTTTATCTCTGGCTGGCCGTGCTCTTTTTGGTCACTGCGGATGCGAGCTATTTCTTACGGAGCCAGTGGCAGGAGGGCGGGCATCTGTTGCAAGTGGCGCAGATTGCGCTGGTGGCAGTGATCCTCTGCGCCATCAATTTCAGCTTGGGGCTAAAGCTCGGTGGAAAGGAATTACCGCGTGAAGTGAGTCAGAGTTTGGGGCAGAAAAACACGATCCTGACGATCTGGATCGCCCTGACGTATGTCAGTCCGATGGTTGCCCTCGGGCCGACCTTCTACATCCTCTGCCACAACAGCTACAATGCGTGGCAATTGGCGCGAAGACCGATGCAAGACAGCACCGGCTAAGCCCGCTCCATCGCGTCGAGAAGCTTTTCCATCGCGGTGTGATCGGCAGGCAGATGTGCAGAAGCTTCCCTCAATATCTCTGTTTTTTGCTGAATGAACCGCCCCTCGCCAAGCGTCCCTTCTGCATCCACGAACGCGTTAACATCGTGCAGGCCGACCTCCAGGTGAAATTGAAGACCGATGACGCGTGGGCCGCTGGCGAACGCCTGATGACGGCATGCCGCGCTGGAAGCCAACGACACGGCTCCGGGCGGCAGGGAGAACGTGTCCCCGTGCCAGTGCAGGGGCGTCAGGCTGGCTGGAAATCCGGCAAAGGCGGGATGTTGCGCCGCTTCGGTATGCAAATGAACCGGGAACCAGCCGATCTCCACTTCCGGGTTTTGAAACACCTTGCCGCCGAGCGCGTCGGCAATGAGCTGCGCGCCCAGGCAGATGCCGAGCACCCGCTTGCCTTGGGCGATGGCCTGCGCGATGGCTGCTTTTTCAGCCACCAGCCACGGGTGATTGCGATGCTCGTAAATGTTCATCGGGCCGCCCATGACGATGAGCCAGTCGATATTTTCCAAGGTCGGGATGGTGGCTCCTTGATCCAGATGCGTGGTGCTTAAAGCGTGCCCTTTGCGCTGCGCCCAAGTGGCAATTTCGCCCAAGCCTTCGCAAGGGCTGTGATGAAAGGAGTGCAGGTGCATGGTAATTTTTCTACGGCTGGATATGCAGTGTCTTTTCCCCTCCATCCCAGCGGAGTGTCAGCGTCACCGGCTGATTAGCGCTGACTTCCACGGAGGGCTCGGCGGTGATACTTCCTCTGGCGGCGCACCGCAGGTTGAGGAGCGTATCCGCGCCCAAGGGATAATTTTCCACGCCGTGCGATTTCAGTAAGCGGACATCCCACAACAGGGCATGCCGGGAGGCATCGGGACGCAAACCGAAACCGTATTCCAAGAGAACCGCGATGGGCGAGAGGCCGGTCCAGCCAACGAAATCGCGCTTGGCAGGCTTTCCTGGAGCAGCGAACTCCGGTGCGTAGTTTTCCCAAACTGTCCCCGTTTTTTGGAAAACTTCCGTAACGTTTTGGAGGTGGTTGAGGGCGATCTTGTGAGCCAGTGCGTCCTTGCCCACGTGAGTTAGGCCTCGCAATACCATGTAATTGGAAGGAGCCCAAACACCACCGCGCCAGTAGCCACCTTGGGGGTCATAATCGGTATGATCCGCGCTGAGGGAAGGCACGCGATGCGGGCGATTAAACTCCCGTGCATTGGTTAAATGACTTACAAACTTCTCCACGTTTTCCGACGATACCACCTCGGCCAAAAGCGCCCAATATGCACCAATGGATTTGACCGTGCTGCGGCTCCCATCTCGGAAACGATCAAAATAAAATCCATGCGCATCGTCCCATAGATGGGCGTTGACGAACTGGCTGAGCATTTCGAGTTCCGTGCGTAAATCTTCGAGTTCTGCGGTGCGCCCGAGTTCGTCGGCCATCTTGAGCAGGAGTCGGTCCGAGAGAATTTGTTGCAGCGTCGTGTCGATCCAGGTCATGTGCCCGTGTTCAAACATGTGATTGCAGCCCTTCGGGAGTCTCGGCTGATTGTCCATGCCACAGCCCCAACCGTTGGAGAAATAGGTCCCATCAGGCCACGTCCGAAACTTTTGGAACCATTGAGTGTAGGCGACGAGTGGAGGGAAGACTTTTGCGAGGCGCTCTCTATCCCCGAAGTTGAGATAGTATTCCCACTCTGCCCACGGCATGACATTGGGGCCGGTGCTGGCGAGGTCGTAACGTTCGAAGGCTTCAGTGCCGTCCTCCACCTTGATCTGACGGCTGATAAAACCATCCCGATGCTGGCGGGCGTAGAAATTGTCCAGCGTCCGCTGAAAATTGAAAACCCGGTGACCGTAGCGTCCAAACATCGACATGAACGCCGAGTCCCACATGAACGTGGCATCATTGAAAGCGGTATCAATGAAATTGGCGATGAGCGGGCTGCCTTCCGGCGGTTGCCGGAGGTTTTTGAACGCCAGTTCCCACGCCTTCCAGTAACAATCGATGACCGGGGTGTGCCCTTCCCAGAAAGGCGAGGGGAGGCGTTCTTTGGCGTTAGCAAAGGTGGGAAGAGGAAGGCGATCCGCCAACAACTTCAAATAGACATTTTCGCCAACGAAGGGGTTGGGGACGGAGGTATCGCGGACGCTCATATGCCCCAGCATCATAAGAACGTTTTCCAAGGAGGGTCAAGGAACGAGGCGGCAACGTTTGCCCAGAACGGGGCATTACCGATGCCTTCGCCATGCATTTCCATGGCAATTCGGTCTTTCTTTTCAATCCACCATGATTAATTTGCCTGTGTGCACAGGCTTTCCAGACGATTTCTTCTCCTCTCGGCATCGGGAGCGTTTTTCGTTCTCCTTGTTCTTGTAGGCATGGATTTTTATGCTGGATCCTCGGGCGTGAAGCAGCGCTTGGAATCGGCTTTGCTCCGGGAACTCCACTATCCGGTGAAGATTGGCGGATTGCATTACACTCTCTGGAGCGGGCTGAGGGCGACCGACATTACAGTGGCATTCCCTGACTCCAAGGGCGCTGGGCTCGATTCCCTTAGCGTGCCGTCCGTTTCCGCGAAAGTCGCCTTTGGGCCGTTGTTCTCGGGTCGTGTGATAGTGGAAAAGCTACTCTTTAAAGAGCCGTCGCTGGTTTGGATGGAGGGAGAGATTGGCGGAGCGCCTCCATCGGAGGAGCAACTCACCGTCGCGCCGGAGGTTTCGGGTGCCCAGGCAAAACCAGAAAGTGTTTCCGAACTTGGGGTCGGGAAATTGCCTGAAGCGGTTTCCGTGACAGTCAAGAAAAAGACGCAACGCGTGGAATTGGATTTTCGGATTCAAACCGCCCAAATTCAAAATGCCACGCTCCGATTTTTGGACCGTAGCGGGAAGGAAGTTTGCTTACTGGAAGGCGTTGACGCGCGCAGCACCATCGAAGCTCCCAACAAAGCTTCCGGGAATCTTTCCATTCTCAAAGCCTCCTTTGGTGAGCGCTTGATACTGGAAACCTTTAATGCGCCGTTTGTCTTCCACGATGGCGCACTGGCGCTGCCTCGCATCGACACGCGGCTCGCTGGGGGAAGCGTTCGGGGGGAGGGGACGCTTGCCATTTTGCCGGAGCATCCGCCCATCACGCTTGATCTGGTTTTTGACGATGTCAGCCTGGAGGATTTGCTGATCCAGCTTGGCGAGGCACAGACCGTGCAACAAATGTCCGGGACATTGCAAGGCAACCTCGATCTCTACGGGCGCATTGGGGAAACGAAGAGCTTTGGCGGCACTGCGCAGTTGCGGCTTCGCGACGGATGCATGGAGCAGTTTCCCTTGCTGCAATTGATCGGGAAAGTTTTGCCGATTGAGGAATTGAAGCATCTCGACATGCGGCAAGCGCAACTCGATATGCGCGTGGAGGAGGGGAGGGCGTTGATTGATAGCCTGGTGATGGAATCAGCCAACTTGAGCCTTACGGCGAACGGAACCGGCGGTTTCGACGGCAAGCTCAACCTGGCAGCCCGGCTGGCGGTCAATCCCAAGGTGGGCCGTCAACTACTGGGGTGGGTGGATGCCAATTTTCAGCCTGTGCCGAACAGCGACCGCCGGGACATAGGATTTGCCGTGACAGGCACGCTGCTCGCGCCAGAAACGGATTTGATGCGGGTGATGCTGGGGCAGCGTTACGGCAACCAAATCTTGAATCTCTGGCAATCCCTCACCGGCAAACCCAAGAAAAAATCCGGCGACAAAAAGAAAATTGAGGTAACGCCCTCTCTTGGCACGGGAGGGGAGGATGCCACAGCCCACCCCACTTCCACGCCATGAATTCCCAGAAAATTCACGCTTGCGTAAGCAGAAGCCGCTTTTAGAATTATCTCAAATATCCGAAGGATTGGCCTTTCCTTAAATTTTTCATGGTCAGGAAATCCGCTGAAGATGGATGCGCCGAAGCAGGCGAACTGAAAGAGATCCCCTCGAAATCCTCGATGAGACCGATGGCTGCTATTAATTTGCGTGACGCACTGCTCAACACCCTGAGCGAAGCCATCGCCGCGATCAACCCGGACGGGCGAATTGTGGAGACGAATGAAGCATGGAAACATTTCCAGCAGGATTTTTCATGGTTGGGTGAAGTTCTCGTATTCGATGAAACGGCGCTGAAAGAAGGCAGCCACGATGCGGATGCCCTTCTTTCGGGCCTCCATGCCGTCATTTGTGGAGGCCAAATGGAATTTGAACAGGAGTTTTCCGTACTTTTGGGTGGGAGACCAATCTGGTTTCGCTTACGAGCGAAACGGTTGTCCGGCTATGTGGAAGAGGAAGGGCGTCACACGATGGTTTCTCTGCGCGACATCACTGTCCGGCACCGTATGGAACAGGATTTACGCGAGAGTCACACCTTGTTTCAGCGTGTCCTGGAAGGCACTGGCGACGGCATTTTTATTTACGACCTTGAAGGGCGTTTCCTGCTGCACAACTCTGCTGCCGCTGAACAGTTGGGCTTCAATAAGTCGCCCGTGGTTGGAAAAAAAGTCGAGGAGGTTTTCTCCCCCGACTTGGCGCGGATCGTTCACGGGCAGAACCAACTGGTTTTGAGCACCGGGCGTACGCTCGGTTACGAACTGGTGGTTGGGAGGCGCACTTTGCTTGTTCGGAAAGGGATTTATCTCAACCACCAGAACGAAGCGGTCGGTATCATCGGCATCGCCAGGGATATTACCGAACGCAAACGGGCCGAGGAAAAATTGGAACGGAGCGAACGCCACTTCCGGGCGCTCATTGAGCGGAGCGCGGACTGCATTTTCCTGATTTCACAAGCCGGCGACATTCTTTACGCCAGCCCGTCAATCAACGTAATTTCGGGTTATGAGGCGGTGGAATTGATTGGATCGAACCGATTTTTCTGGATTCATCCCGAGGATGCCGCGTCCGTTCAGCGACAACTTGGGGATCTGCTGGAGCTTCCGGGCGCTTCCATAAGCGGGGAATTCCGGCATCTTTGCAAAGACGGCAACTGGAAGTGGTTGGAAGCCACCTCCACCAACTGGCTTCACGATCCGGGTGTGCAGGCTATCGTCATTAATGCCCGGGATGTTTCCAAGCGTAAGGAGGATGAACGGGACCTGCATCGTTTCAAAGCCATCGTTGAGTCTTCGGTTGATGGCATTATGAGCGTCGATTTGAATGGGAAAGTCACCAGTTGGAATCCGGCTGCCCAGCGCATTTTCGGATACGCCGAGAAAGAAATGATGGGCAATGATTTTAGGATATTGATTCCCGAGGATCGCCTGGGGGAGGCCAACAAGCTGATGAACTCGGTGTTGATGGGCAAGGAGGTCAATGACTTCGAGACCGTGCGCCTTGGCAGGGGTGGTCGTCGCGTGGATGTTGCTCTGACTCTCTCACCGATTTACGGTCAAGATGACCGCGTTGCCGGGATTACGGCCATCGTGCGTGACATTACGGAGCGTCGCCGCTTGGAAAGGCAGGTGTTGGAGATCGCGGATTTCGAAAAACGTCGTATTGGCCAGGATTTGCACGACGATCTTTGCCAGCATCTCGTGGGGATTTCGATTATCGGAAATCTGCTACACGCGGACCTGGCCCAGCTTGGGATGAAGCAGGCCGATGATGCCAAACAGATCACAGAAATGATTCGCAACGCTGTCGATCATGCGCGGATACTGGCCAAAGGCCTCTCCCCACTGAACATCGCCCAAGGCGGACTCATGGCGGGGTTGGAGACATTGGCGGCCAACACCGAGCAGATGTTCCGGATTCCGTGCCGCTTTGAATGTTTCGACGCCGTGCATATCCACGATGTTGAAACAGCCACCCACCTCTTCCGAATCGCCCAAGAGGCGCTCCACAATGCTGTCAAACACAGCAAGGGAACTTTGGTGATTATCCGGTTGGAAGCCGATCCGGAGAGCGTGATTGTCACCGTCAGCGATAACGGCGTCGGGATTTCCGAAGTCAGGAAACCCTCAGCAGTCAGTGGTCTCGGGATGCATACGATGTATTACCGCGCTCGCGTTATCGGAGCCACCTTGGAGATTTTTAAAAACCCCAAGGGTGGCACCTGCGTAGTCTGCCGCCTGCCCAAGCAGAAGATTTAGAGTGTTTTTTGGAAAGAATTTTCCATGGACTGGGGTGGCGAGAGCTGACTCGCTGGAAACTCGAACGCGGAGGGATTCATATGGAGACATCCCCCGCAACGCACCAAAGAATCGACTGGAAAATGTGCTCCCGAGAGCGCATGATTTGAAGCATGAAACTTGCCTTGATTGTTGCGTTGCTTCTGCCGGGTGCTGCGTTGGGGAGCGAAACCGCGTATCAAGCGTTGCGCACTGTTGGCAAGGAGCGTTCACAAGCTTTTCTTAACAGCGTGGTTGAGGTCAAAGGCCGCAATGGTGCCCCGCAACCCATCACATGGTCCATTTTGCTGAACGATCCGCTGGCGCGCGGTGGCGTGCGGGAAATCGAGGTTGCCAAAGGGCACATCGTCAGCGAGCGCACCCCGGTGAAAGTCTATGGAGGGCAGGGCGACGCGATTGTGCTTAACTACCCGAAACTCAACCTCGATTCCGAGGGGGCCTTTGCCATTGCGGAAGCCGAAGCGCGGGTTGCGAAGATCGGTTTTTTTGGAGCGGATTATCTGCTGCGTTGTGACGATAATGGCGGCGCTCCCATCTGGATTCTGCAACTGCTCGACAAGAATCAGCATAGCTTGGGCAGCGTGACCATCGCGGCGGATACCGGCGCTGTTATCACCAAGACTTTTGGCGGCCAAACCACCAAGGGAAGCTGGGCAGCGGGCGGCGGCTTGAAAGGCCATCTCAGCCGGTTTGGCGATGCCATGGGGCGTACCTTCCGAAAGGTCGGCGGCAACGTTGAGGAGTTTATGACGGGAGAGCGGACGATCGACAAAGACGACCATTAAGCAGCGCTTCTGCTGGAAAAGAGTTTCCTTCTGTGGGCGGCTCGTGATTATCTGTCAGTCGGTTCCCCAAAGAACCGCAAGAAAATCAGAGTTCCCAAGCGTTCCACTGTGGCAAAAGTTCTGCTCACAACCCTTCAACCCCCGACTGCCACATGGCATCAGGGCAGATACGAGTTGTTGCGTCTCAGCGCCGAGCTTTCGGGTGGGCGCAAACATCAACTCACCAGCGATCCCGAAGAGGCGGACCTCATCCTGTTCAGCGACGAAGGCCCCAAACCGTATTTGCGCTCCATTCGTAGCAGTCCCCTGTATCGTCGCTACTGGCGAAAATGCTTCGTCTTCGATTCGGAAGACAAACCGATTGCTTTCCTTCCGGGCGTTTACGCTTCCATCGAACAACGCTGGCACAACCGGAACTGGACCCGATCCGGCTTTTACTCCCACATCGCCGAGCGCGCGCGCTTCGACTTCATTCCCTTCAGGGAAAACGCAAAATGGCTCTATTCCTTTGCGGGCTCCTGCTACCATAGCCGGGTTCGGGAGTCTTTGAAGCAGATCAAGGATTCCCGATTTCACCTCACCGACACCTCCGGCAAGATGATTTATATCTACCGGGATGACGACCAGGATGATGTGGCTGCTTACAAGGAAATTGTAGGCGATAGCAAATTCGTGCTTTGTCCGCGCGGGGTTGGTTGCTCCTCCATCCGGCTTTTTGAGACGATGCGGATGGGGCGCGTGCCCGTGATCCTTTCGGACGGCTGGGTTGCGCTGGAAGGCCCGTTATGGGAGAAATTCTCCGTTCGGGTGGAGGAAACAGACGCCCACAAGCTTCCCGGCTTGCTTGCCTGTTTGGAGCCGCGAGCGGGAGAGATGGCGGCCATGGCGCGTGCCCAGTGGGAACAGTGGTTTGGAGAGACAGTCCTCTTCGAGACCGCCGTGGACTGGTGCCTGGACATTCGTGCCGGGGGCAAATGTGAGAGTCGGCTGGCCCGGTGGACCAGACGCCTGCAATATCTGCGAAAGGATCATTTTCGGAATTATCTTCGGATCCAATGGAAAAACCTTTTGGCGTCTCGTCAAGCGGCGGCAAAATGAACCGCCCCAGCCTGTAAAAAACCTGTTTTTGCACTTGCCAAGCGGGCGCATTTCAAAGAGCTTTTCCGTCCTGCAACGCGCCGACAGCGTCGGTTTGGTGGCAGCAAAAAGGAAAGCGCGGTTAGCTCAGTGGTAGAGCATTACCTTGACACGGTAGGGGTCGCAGGTTCAAACCCTGCACCGCGCACCATCCTTTAAGCCCGATAGATAAAGGGCTGGCGGGCGATTTAAGGGGGCTAAAAATGACCCTAAAACGCAGTGAGAAATTGCTATATAGGGCTATGGAACCCCATGTTTTCCTTGTTCTTGCGACACCCACCTCACTACACTGGTCCCCATGTTCCGGAAAAAGACCGACCCGATGAGGGGCATGTATCGGAGAAAGGGCGTTTGGTGGATAGCATCTGATGGCCGCGGCCATCAGATTAAGGCCCAGAGCCTCGGCACCAAAGACGACGTTGTTGCCCTCATCAAGGCCAAAGCGATCCGCAGGGACCCGTTGCTGTGCCCTGCCGGTACGCTCTGGGCTGATGCGCAAGCTTACGTGAAGGACATGGTGGATCGGGGCGAGTGGCGAGAGCACAGTCGGAACAGCAAAATCATGTAAAGGGCGGTTGAAAAGTGCAGCGGGTGCCGGTTGAAAAGTGCGTCACTTAGTGGGGAGTGAAGCGTTTTCTGTGGGGTAGGTCAAGTGGGCTTTGGCGGGCCTCCTGTTCATCGGCTGGAGCG